>Ga0316230_1000003_pt1 | contig 523671 bp, 403 predicted proteins | sample TBH18025metaG_FD_206004 | JGI IMG/M metagenome (GOLD analysis project Ga0316230, IMG submission 206004) | Freshwater microbial communities from Trout Bog Lake, Wisconsin, USA - TBH18025 | ecosystem: Environmental > Aquatic > Freshwater > Lake > Hypolimnion/Profundal zone | place: USA... | reverse complement strand
GTAAGGGTACCGGGGGTTCGAATCCCTCCCTCTCCGCCATGCATTGCATGCAGCAGGCTATAGGCTAGAATCCCACTTCGACAAAACGGAGACGGGTTTGCAGTTGACTCGATCCACCGCCATTGCATTGCATGCTGCAGGCTATAGGCTAGAATCCCACTTCGACAAAGCGGAGACGGGTTTGCAGTTGACTCGATCCACCGCCATGCATTGCATGCAGCAGGCTATAGGCTAGAATCCCACTTCGACAAAGCGGAGACGGGTTTGCAGTTGACTCGATCCACCGCCATGCATTGCATGCAGAAGCTATAGGCTAGAATCCCACTTCGACAAAACGGAGACGGGTTTGCAGTTGACTCGATCCACCGCCATTGCTTGGGGCAGCCGCTCGCTTTTCGCTCGCAGGAATTTTCTGCTTGGGCTTAAAGAGAACGGTTTGCAGTTGATTGAAGCCACCGCCATCTTTGCCAGCACCAGAATGCCTTGACTGCTCACCAGGCGGCCCCAACCACCCTTGGTAAAGGCAGATGCGCGGCAAGCTGAGACCGCGCCGCCGCAGGCTGCATCGGCTCAACCTCACACATCCATCGACAAACGAGTGGAATGCCCCGCCACCACGGCCTAAGCTTATGGCCTAACGTTGGGTTTGCCCCTCATTGCCCTTCGCCCGCGATTGCCTCAACCCTGGGGCAATGATCCGACCCAGCGAAAAACTGGCAGGGCAGCCGCTGCATGCGCGGCGCCCTGCCAGTCCCTTGCGATCATCTTGCTATTTGCGCTGCAGCATCTGCTCCATCGGCGAAGGCACCAGTTTGTACCCGGCAGGGATGTCAAACACCGAAGGCGGAATCGACTCCTGTGAGAAGTCATGCGTCTCTGTGGTCATCTCCATCAAGGTGATGTCTCCGGTTGAGCCCGGCGCAGCAGCCGTAGCATTTGCGGTGGCTGCCGGAGCCGGCGGCGGCGCGGCCTGCTTGGTCTTCCTGTGGTTCCACGCACTCATCAACGCGCCGCCCAGGGCAGCGCCGGGGATGGAGCCGCCCAGGTGGCTTCCCATCTCGCCCTGGGCCGTCTGGGTTGCCGTGTCCTGGGCTACCTGCCCGGCCATCGATCCACCCTGCGGCTGTGGCTGGCCCGATCCGTAGCCCGGGGAACCCCCTTGCGGAGCCATCCCGGTGCCCGAACCGCCCATTCGCTGAATCTCCAGAATCCTCGTCCCTTTGATCTTCGCAAGTTCCTTCCCCATCTGGGCAAATGCCTCGGCCGCTCCGGGCTTGCTGCCGAACATCATCGACATCGCGCCCCCGCGGTTGTCGCGCATCTGCTTCATCTGCTCCATCATGCCGCTGACGTCCTGGCCTTCCATCAGCTTGCCGTAGAAGCGGCGGTCGAACTCCTGCACCTCCCTCATCTCCTCAGGCAGCTCCGGCGTGGTCCAAATCTCGGTGGTCATGGTATAGGCCACATTCATGCCCGGATTGCTCGGCTCGGTGACCGTCATCTTCAGGGTTAGAATCTGCTGCCTGGCATTCTTGCCGTTGATCACCTTTGTGACTCCGGGATCGCTGACATTGGCGGTGAAGTTGTATTGCAGGTCGCTGGGTGGCATCTGTCCCTGAGCCTGCTGCGCATGCGCCTGCGCGTCTTTCATCTGCTGCTGCATCTGCGCCATGCGCGCCGGCATCTCCTGCATCATCTTCCGGTAGTCAGCAAAGGTGGTTACGCTATAGGTCTTTTTCTCGTTGTCAATGTGAATCACCTGCTGCTTGTCCAGATCGTAGATTTCGGTCGTGAGTTTGCTCACCGTGGCTTTCTGGTTGCCATGCACCATGGTGATCTCGCTGGTGGGTTCAGTCAGCGACTTCATCTGTTTTGAGATCATCGGAGCATTCTTGAGGAAGTCAATGAACTGCCCGCCGCTGATTCTCGAGGTATGCTCGTAGCTCGCGTCCGCATATCCCAGTTGCAGCGCCGCCAGCGCCACGCCCACTACCGCCAATGTCCGTCTCATCATTCTGCTTCTCCTTTGATCTCAGTTCATTTCCACCACTTTGTTGCAGGGCTCTCGGCTTTGGCCCCGGGCCGCCGCCCATAAATGTCATCGCCTCTTAAATGCTCTTGCAAAAATTCGACCCAGGGTCCCATTTCGTAAATGTTTTAGTGAACAGATCTTTGACCGTTTTGGCCTTGTCCGTGAGGCCCATCAGGTTGGCGTCTCCCCCTGACTGAGCCGTGATCTTCAACTCGGTCTTGGTGCAGGGAGCCAGCGTGATGTTGGCCGAGTGGGTGACGCCCTCGGTATGGATCACCTGGACGTAAACATCAGCCTGCGACGCCAGAATGTTGGACGCTGTGACGTTGCCCAGCGGCGATGCCTTGAACGCGTTGTAGGCCGCCGGAGACAGCAGATGCTTTTCGATTCCATCCACAATCGTGTCGATCACGGAAGCGGCCACTCTGAGGACCGTTGCGTCGTCATCGCCATACGCGCCCAGCACGGTCAGTTTCAGTTCCACACGCGGCGCGCAGATTGAGAGCACCATCCCGGTGGGCGCAGCGGGCGAGATATTCATGTCGTCGGTAATGGTGAAGGTGAGCCCCTCGTCCCCGGGCGCGGCAAACTCGGCCGCATTGCTGCTGCTGCCCACCCACTGGATTGTGAAGCCGCCTTTGGAGTACTCATTGCCGCCCGTCAGCGCGGGATGGATGAGAAACGCCGAGCTCATCTCCAGCGCCAGGGGCAGGCCTTCCAACACCGGCCCCAGCGGAATCTCCATGCCCACCGGCAGCTTGAGCTTGTCTTCCTGCGCCCATACGCCCGGGGTGTCTTTGCCGATCTCCCAGACAAAGTGCATCTTGCCGCTCATTCCTTGCAGGCCTGTAACGACCTGCGATGCCGTGTTGGGCGAGAACTTCAGGTTGGAGGCAAACTGAAAGTTGGTCACATCGCCGTCCATGGCGATGGCCGCCTTGAAGCCGCTTGCGTCCTTCATCAGGCGCGCGTTGAAGTGTGCCTGGTTGTCACCCGGCGTAATAGAGTAGGAGTCGATCTTCCATCCCGCAATCAGCGCATCCTTCGCCGTCTTGCCCAGGTTGTGCGCCGGGTCTGCCTTGATAGGCGAATCCTGTGCCAGAACAGGCGTCTCGATCATGTCCATCAGATGGAAGGGCCGGACAGGCGGGGGCTGCGCTGCGCTGGTCCGCGGCCCGTGAAAGCCGATCGGCGAATCGACATTGATTTCGCCATTGGCCACCAAATCGGTGAGTTTGGCCGCATCCACCAGCACAACCGTCTGGTCGCCGTCTGTCTGCACGCCCATTACCTTGGCGGCGAACGCGTTCTTGACCATCAGGATGTCGCCGGCCTTCAGCGCTTTGATCTGTACGGGAGCATTCTTGAACACAGCGCCGTGCCCGTCGCTGCTGATGCCCTGGAGCGACGCATCCACGGCCGCCTTGTCTACCACCTTCACGTTGGGCTTGTAGCTGATGTGGGCAAAACTCTTGCCCGCGCCCACTGACACGTTTTTGTCGCTGGCCGCGCGGCGCGCAATCCAATCGTCACTGCCCGCCGCGTCGCCGAAGGACCCGGAGCCGGCGGTGTTGATGACGGGAACAGGCCCGCCTGGCTGCCCCTGCGGCGCAGCTTCCTTCTTTTTGCAACTGGTGGGCGCAAACACAAGCAGCACAATCACCGCTAACGTGCCCGCAACGCTGCGCATGGAGGTGTGCAGCTTGCTGTCAGAGTTTCTTTTCATGGCCCCTCTCCTCATTCTTCCGAATATCGATGGATCGCTTGTGGTTGCACTTCCCGCCGCTGCTATTGCCTTTGCAATTCAACACGCCGGTTGCGCGCGCGGCCCTCGAGCGTGCTGTTGGTCTCAATCGGCCTGCTTGCCCCGTATCCCGCCGTCGTCAGCCGGTCGGCCGCAATCCCGTAACGGGTCACCAGCGCGTCCTTCACTGCTGCCGCGCGCCGCTCGCTCAGCGTCTGGTTGAAGGCTGCATCGCCAATGTTGTCGGTATGCCCTGAGACACTCAGCTTCCAAGTCGGGTTCCTGTGCAGAATGTCGGAGATTTGTTTGAGCACCGCCTCTGAATCGGGCTTGATGGTGGCGCTGTTGAAGTCAAAGTAGATTCCGTAAATCTCAACCGGCTTGTTCTGCCCGAGCGCCTTCTCCATGCTCGAGGCCGCTCCTGCCCCGGCGCCCGATCCCGGGCTCGGCGCCACGCTCGAGGCCAGTTCCTCCGCGGTCGGCGGCGGAAAGTCGATCTTGACCATCTGAGTCAGCCCGTCCTCTCCCTGGCTGGCCAAGATCAGCGGGTTCGATGGCTGGTCGAGAAGATACAAATGCGTGTCTTCGCCGCCGAACTTGCACATCCCGTGAATCACCGGCAGTTCAACGCGCACGCCGTTGACCAGCATCGGCATGGCAACGTCCGCTGCCCCGACGCGGTGTAACTCGCATTTGTTCAGCGGGTGACCGTTCCACCCCACCATCTCGTCCTTGTATTTCTGCATCGCGACCATCGTGACAATGGGATCGGGGTTGGCCGCAAGCAGAAGCTCTGACGCGCCGGTGGCCCGAAGCTGGTGGATCACCTCAGCCGATGCGCCCCATCCGGTCGATCCTGGATAATGCTCAAGCTTGCCAATCTCGTAATAACTCATGACGCGATGCGCTGTGGCCATGTCGGCCTTGTCGACGATGCGCGTTGATACCTTGCGATCCGGCGGCTTGCCCGGCGTTGCGCTGGGCGTATCCCACTCAATCACGAGCGTCGCCGCGGCCGGCGTGACCGTGTCGATCTTCCGAATCTGTTCCTTGTCGCCCTTTTCCCCGGCCTGCGCGCCAGAGACGAGCAGCCCCTTCACCAGCGGAATTGTCATCGTGGAGGTCGCTGAAGACACCGCTTTCCACGCGGGCAAACTGGGCGGTGGCGGCCCTTCATGCCCGCTCTGCACGCCCTTCAAGCGTTCCGCCAGGGACTGCCCCCAGCCGTTCACGGCCAAACAGGCCGCCGCAACGGCAAACAGGGCCAGCAAGCCCATACTCCTCAGGCGCCTGCTGCTTGCAGGATTCAATCTCACTCTCATCATCTTTGACCTCGGGGACTCACACTCGCCGGCGATTGTTCCGGGCTTGTTTACGGTTCACGTCAAACAGCTTGCCCTCATTTACTCCCGCTGCGGTTCCACGCGCCGGTTGTGCGCGGGTCCTTTTCTCGATCTCCGGCCGGCCACGGTCTTGTTGTCCTCGCCCGGCTGCGCCGGCCTGTTGATTTGTGGCGTCGTATCACCCAGGCGGTTGCCTTCCAGAACGGCCTTCTCGGGTCCGTCTTCGTGGTTCCCGGTCCCGTCGCCTGCCGCCTCCGGCCTCCCTCGAACCACCGTGGCAACCCACTCCCGCTCGACGGTAACCTCAATGCGCTCGTACACCAGGCCGACCGCGTCCGGAGGCCGTTGTGCAGCTTCCAGTTTTGGCGCGCGGCGGCGTAATATACCCATACATTCGCTCCTCAGGATTGACCCTCAACCCGGCTTGCTCCCACTAGAGCGCATCCGCGGTGAAAGAGTCTTGAATTGCCCTCAATTGTTATGAAAAGTTTTGAAGGCGGGCTATGTATCTGCCATTAAGTGGGTTGTACCGCTTCGACGAGTTCGAGCTGGACCCCCAGAGGCGTGCTTTGACACGCAATGGCCTGCCTATTCCTCTCTCGCCCAAGGCCTTCGACGTGCTCTCGTTCCTGGTAGCGAACGCCGGCAGGGCGATCCCGAAGGATGAGATCCTCCAGGCCGTCTGGTCCGGCTCTTACGTGGAAGAGGGCAACCTCGCCCAGCACATCTCGACGCTGCGCAAGGCGATGGCTGATCGAGCCGGCAGTTGCATCACCACCCTGCCCGGGCGCGGCTACCAGTTCACGGCAGTCGTTGAAACTGAGTACGCGGTCGACACTCTGCCTGAATCCCGGTCCGGCGACGTATATGTGCAAACCGTCAGGGAACGGACCAACTATGTGATCGAGAGAGTTGCACAGGCACCGGTTCCTCAGCCCCTCGCCCTGGCGGCGCCGCGGCCGCGCACCCGCCTGTGGGTGACTGCCGCCCTGGTGGCTGGGGTGGTGCTTGCGCTGGCTGGCCGGTGGGCCTTCACCCGCTTCACTCACCCGCCTCAGTTGCAGAAACTCGTCGTCAGCGACTTCAGCAACGCCACGGGAGACGCGACCTTTGACCGAACCCTCAAGCGCGCGCTGGAGATCGACCTCGAACAGTCGCCCTGGATGGATGTGCTGAGCGGCCGCGACACGGTTCACGCGCTGCAACTGATGGGCCGCGGCGATGCCACACCCATCACCGCCGACATTGCCCGGGAGATCTGCGAGCGCAGCAACCGCCATGTGGTTCTTACCGGAAGCATCCTGCCCGTGGGCCATGAGTTCCTGCTCACGCTGGAAGCTTCAGATTGCGCATCCGGAAAGAAACTTGCTTCCGGGAAGGCTGAAGCTGAAAGCCGTGAAAAGGTGCTTGCGGCGCTCGACTTGGTGGCCGACCGCGTCAGAAGAGGGCTTGGCGAGTCATCCCAATCGGTGGAGGACTACCAGGTTCCCATTGTTCAATCCACCACCGCCTCTCTGGATGCCCTGAGGTCCTACTCCATTGGTCAGCAAATGGACGCGCAGGGAAAGAGCGAGACGGAGACCCTGCCCTTCTATCAGCGAGCCGCGGAGTTGGACTCGCAGTTCGCCATGGCATGGGGCGCCATGGCGAATGAGTATTACAACCTGGGTGAATATAATCGCGCCTCGGAGTACTACAAGAAGGCTTTCGACCTAAGCGACCATGTGAGCGCGAAGGAGAAGCTGGTTCTGCAGGCTCACTACTATGCCGAGGGGAAAAGCGATCTTGAGCAGGGGATCCGCATTTACAAGCAGTGGAGCGAGATCTACCCCAACGACTGGACTCCCTGGGTGGATCTTGCCAATGAATACACGCAGATCGGCAGCTATGCCGATGCGATTGCCGCGGGAAAGCGGGCATTGGATCTGGAACCCAACCGGGCCATCAACTACAGCGTTCTGGCCCGCGCTTATCTGCGCCTGAACCGGCTTGAAGACGCCCGTTCTGTCGGGCGCGAAGCCGTCCGGCGCCAAAAGGACTCTCCCGGCCTGCACGCAACCCTTTACACCATCGCCTTGGCTGAGCATGACCAGGAGGCCCTCACGCGGGAGAGCCAATGGGCCGCGTCCACCGCGGACCCCTGGTACAAGTGGTTCTTCCCCTATCTGCGCGCGGTATCTGCCAGTTCCTTTGGCAGGGAAAAGGAAGCCGACAGCCTGTTTCAGCAATCCTGGGAGGCGGCTCAGCGTGCCAACATGACCGAGGATGCGGATGACATTCTGGTTGACCAGGCAACCATTCAGCTCTCACTGGGCCTGCGCGATGCCGCGCAAGCCACCCTGCGCCGCACCCGGAACCTCGACACCTCTAATCCGGACTTTGCCGTGATCCGCGCGAAACTGGGCGACGCCGCCCCAGCAGAGCATTATCTGGCGGCCCATGGGCCTGCCGCTGCGCCGGGTACACAGACCGTGGCCATGGACCTGCCGCGTATCCGCTCAGCCCTCGCCCTGCTCCGCGGCAAACCCCTCGATGCGCTCTCTGCCCTGGAGACGGCCCTTCCCTATGACCTTGCCGCTTACGCCATCCCCACCCAGCGCGCTGAGGCTTACCTGAAAAGCTCTCAACCCGAATTCGCCATCCTTGAATACAACAAGATCCTGGCCAACCCCGGAGTCGAGGCTCTGTCGCCGCTTTATCCGCTCGCGCATCTGGGCATGGCGCGCGCCTATGCCCTGGAGCGGAACAGCGTCAACAGCCGCACGGAATACAACCGATTCTTTGACCTGTTCAAAGCTGCCGACCCCGATCTGCCGGTTGTGAAGCAGGCCCGGCTGGAGTACGACCGCCTTCGCTAGAGAAGCGGTCCACCATGGCTGCTCCGCGGCAGGCCACGGCGTACGATTCGACGCACAGTCTTAGCGCTGGTTCATCCGTTGACGCCACTTGCCTTTCAGTTTATATCCATCTTTCAATCAACAACATAAAGACAACTTATTGAAGCTACGTGGTGGCTTTATTCAGGCCGGGAAACTCCGTCACAAGCAGATGTAATCCGCATCACAGACCCTTGCTCACCCCCCATTTAAGTTTGGCGGGTCCAGAGCAATTGGAGAAGAGCGGTCCAGAAACCATCCGGGGGATAGCCGAAGTGTTCTACCGCTGCGTGAAGAACGGTTTGGACCGATCGAAAGCCTGGGCGGCTGTATGGAACTGACCTGGATTGCCATCGCCGCAAGTTTACTGATGGGCGGCGGCGCCCTGCTGATCTTCATCTGGGCAGTTCGGCACCATCAGTTTAGGAACTTTGAAGATGTGAAGTATCAGGTCTTCTGGTCAGACCGGCAAGAGATTCAGGCAGCACACCCAAAGGAGCAGCAGCATGGCAGCAGCGCCAAAGACGAATGACCCAGCCGATCAGCAGATTCCCCGCCGCCAGTTTCTTTCATGGCTGAGCGGCATTGGCCTGTTTGGATCCGCGATCGCCGGCGTCTTTTCCACTTTTGTGTTTCTCAAACCGCGCGCCACGTATGGCCAGCCGAACCGGTTCAGCATCGGCCGGCCGGACGACTTCCCTTCCGGAGCGCGGATGGCAATTGACGCCAAGCGTGTGTGCATTGTGCGCGAAGGCAACAAGGTGGCGGCCATCTCCACCACCTGCACGCATCTGGGTTGCATTGTGGCCCCCACTGAGACCGGCTTCCAGTGCCCCTGCCACGGCTCTCAATTCGATGTGGACGGAAACGTCACCGGCGGACCTGCCCCCAAGGCGCTTTCCTGGTACCAGGTATCGCTCACCCCCAGCGGCGAACTCGAGGTCGACAAGGATAACGAAATCCAGACGGGAACCTACCTGAGCGTATGAGCAAAGAGAGCAATTCCATCGGCAAGACCCTGCTTGATCTGCCCGCCAATGTGTGGCGATCCATCTTTCGCAACCCCTTGCCGTCTTCAGACCGCGGGCGGGCTGCCACCAGCTTCACGAACTTCTTTCTCCACATTCAGCCGGTCAGGGTAAGCCGACAGGCCTTGCGCCCCTCGTACACCATGGGCCTGGGCCTCATCAGCTTCTTCCTCTTCGTCATCCTCACGGTCACCGGCCTGCTGCTGATGTTCTATTACGTGCCGTCGACCGGCATGGCCTACGACCGCATGCTTGACCTGCGCAGTTCAGTCGCCTTCGGCGTCATTTTGCGCAACATGCATCGCTGGGCGGCGCACGCCATGGTGGCCGTGGTCTTCCTTCACATGTGCCGTGTCTTCTTTACCGGCTCCTACAAACCGCCGCGCGAGTTCAACTGGCTGGTCGGCGTCTCGCTCTTCCTGCTCACTCTGCTTTCAAGCTTTACAGGCTACCTGCTGCCCTGGGACCAGCTAGCTTTCTGGGCCATCACCGTGGGTACCTCCATTGCCGGATACGCTCCGCTCATCGGCAAGGAACTCCGCTTTATGCTGCTGGGCGACGCCAACGTGGGCCAGGAAGCGCTGCTCCGCTTTTACGTCCTGCATGTGGTGGTGCTGCCTCTGGTGCTCACCATCGCGGTCGCCATTCACTTCTGGCGCATCCGCAAAGATGGCGGACTGGCCAAGCCGGAACCAACGCCCGTCCCGGCACTTCCGGCCGGCGAGGTTGCCACCACTGAGGCAGCCCCCGCACTCGTGGCTGCCGCTGCCACCGCACCCGCCCGCAAGTTCACCATCCAGGGCCTGGTCCGCGGACCGCTGATTAAAGTCGGCAATCTTGAAGAAGACACAGTCTTCAGTTGGCCCACGCTGCTGATCGCCGAGCTCTTTGTGCTGCTGCTTACGGTTGCCGGCGTCATGGCAGTCTCGTTCTTCTTCAATGCGCCCCTTGAGCAGCCGGTCAATGTGATGCATCCGCCCAACCCGGCCAAGGCGCCCTGGTACTTCCTTGGGCTTCAGGAGCAGGTCAGCTACTCAGCCTTCTGGGGCGGCATCGGCGTGCCCGGGATTGAGCTGCTTCTGCTGGTTCTGCTGCCGTATATCGATCGCGGCAAAGAGGGCGTGGGTCGCTGGTTTGCCCGGCAGCGCGTGCTGGCCAACTCCATCTTCCTGCTCTTCGTGATCGTCAACATTGTCCTGATCATCATCGGTACCTTCTTCCGCGGCGCGAACTGGCAGTTCGTGTCACCTTTCTGAGGAGCTTCAAGTATGCGACTGGCGTTAGCCGTGGTGAGTCTTGGGTTGTTGGCCGGTTCCGGAGTGGTCGTCTACGATCAGTTCCACAGCCGATGGGAAGATAACCAGAAGGCTTATTTCAATCAGGCGCTCGAACTGGCGAAGACTCCCGCCGAGCGAGCCTCCATTGGGGCGCGAACCCCCAAGATCGAGCAGACCATCGTCACCGCCTTTGGCGCCCAGCGCATTGATCGCTGTGCGAGCTGCCACATCGCAGTAGACGACCCGCGCTTCGAACAGGGCCAACTGCCGCTGCGCACTCACCCTTACTCTGAGGCCATGGGCGACGTGTTGAAGAATGGCCGCTGGGAACGCCGCCACAAATTCTCTGACTTTGGCTGCACCACTTGCCACGACGGCCAGGGCCGCGGCCTCGACAAGGCCGACGCCCATGGCGAAGAATCCTCATGGCCCGAGCCCCTGCTCGGCTTCACCACCCAGGCCGACTGGAAGAAGCAGAACGCCGACCACCTCCGCGGCAAGGAGTTCCTGCAGGTCAACTGCGCCCAGTGCCACACTGCCAAGGACTTTGCCGGAACGCCGCTTATCACCCAGGGCCGCGAGCTCTTCTTCAAGACCGGCTGCTACGGATGTCACCGCATTGACGGAATCTCCTCAGGCACGCTCGGTCCGGACCTTACTGAAGTCGGCAAGGAGCGCAAGCTCGACTACCTCTGGGGACACATCGTCAATCCGCGCGATTACACCCCCACCTCCATCATGCCGCAGTTCAAGCTCAGCGACGACGACAAGAAGGCGCTTGTTATCTTCCTCAAGAGCCGCCGCGGCGCCGACCTCTCAGAATCCGATGTAGAGAGCTTCACGCTCAAGGCCAAGGCTGTTACTCCTGCCCTGCCCGGCGTAGCCGAGTTGGATGCCTCGCTGACGCCTGCCGCCCGCGGAGAGAAGCTCATCGGTACGCTGGCCTGCCTCAGTTGCCACAAGCTCGACGACCACGACGGCGGCATCTCGCCCGATCTCTCGTACGAAGGTCTCATGCGCGACCAGGGCTGGCTTATGGACCACTTCAAGAGCCCCCGCTCCCGCGTGCCGGACTCCAATATGCCCGCCTTCGGCCTGCCACAGGCTGACTTTGAAGCCATCACCGCCTACCTGCTGACGCGCACCACACCGCCCACGGAGGTGAGCGCTGCCGACACCTACAAGAACCTCTGCGCCCGCTGCCACGGCGACAAGGGCGATGGCCACGGCGTCAACGCCGTCTATCTCGATCCTGCGCCGCGCGACCTTACCCGCGCTGAGTTCATGGTCAGCAAGCCGGAAGAGCGCTTTATCACCTCGATTCATGACGGCATTCCCGGGACCTCGATGCCAGCATGGGGCAAGAGCCTGAGCGACGCGCAGATCAAGGGCGTACTCGACTACGTGTGGCAAACCTACGTCCACGAGCCCCGCCGCCAGCTCAAGCCGCGCAAGGTGCCGGAACAAAACCCGGTACCCCAGTCGGCAGCATCGGCGGCTCGCGGCGAGGCCATCTTTGAGGCACGCTGCACCGGATGCCACGGCCGCAAGGCAGACGGTCACGGCCCCAACTCGATGGATATCTCGCCCCGCCCGCGCAACCTCACCAACTCCGCGTTCATGCTGAAGGTTACGGACCGCCGTCTCTTCGAGTCGATCCAGTATGGCGTGGAAGGCACCGCAATGCCCTCATGGATGGACTACGGCCTTTCGCAGTCCGACGTGGGCGACATCGTCAACTACATTCGCAGCTTGAATCAAAACGGAAAGTAAGACACGAAACGATACGGTCAGGAAATTAAGGAGGCTGTAATGGCAATACAAACCGGCAGTCACTCTGCCGCTGCCGTCGCCACGCAGGAGATCCACCAGGACACTACGGTGAAATGGTTTCTGCTTGGCGCGGTCAGCTACTTCGCAGTGGTCGGCATTATCGCGCTGATTATTGCGGCCAAATTCGTTTGGCCGGAGTTTCTCGGCAGCATCCAGTACTTCACTTACGGTCGCATGCGTCCTCTCCACGTCAACGGCATGCTCTTCGGATGGCTGCTGGCCGCGGATATGGGACTTGCTTACTACCTGGTTCCGCGGCTCTGCGGCGTTAAGCTGTGGAGCGAGAAGCTGGGCGTAGCCACATCCATCGTGTGGAACATCATCATTCTCAGCGCCATCGTGAGCCTTCTGGGCGGCTATCAGAAAGGCCTGGAGTACGCTGACCTGCCTACGCCGGTTGCCGTGCTGGTCGTCGTTGCCTGGGTCATGTTCGGCATCAACATCTTTGCCACCATCGCCACCCGCAAGTACGAGCAGATGTATGTGTCGACCTGGTATTTGATGGGCACCATTCTGTGGACGGCCTTCGTCTATCTCACCGGCAACTTTGCCACCCTGCTGCCCGGCATGACCGGTGTGAACCAGGCGAACCTGAACTGGATGTACACCCACAACGCCGTCGGCCTCATCTTTACGCCCGCCGGCCTGGCCATCGCGTACTACTTCATTCCGCGCGCGGCCAATGCGCCACTCTATAACCACAAGCTCTCCATGGTCGGGTTCTGGTCGCTGGCCTTCGTCTACGTTTGGACCGGCGCCCACCACATGCTCCACGGGCCCATCTCGCAGTGGTTGCAGACCATCGCAATTGTCTTCTCGGTCATGCTGCTGATTCCCGTCTGGGCGGTGGTTTACAACTTCATCGCCACCATGAAGGGCCAGTGGCACCAGTTGAACGATAATGTCTCGCTCAAGTTCCTCATGTCGGGAACCATCTTCTATCTGCTCACCTGCTTCCAGGGCCCGATGCACAGCCTGCGCTCGGTGAACGCCATCGTCTCAAAGACCGACTGGATTCCCGGCCACGCCCACATGGCGGTGATGGGAACCTTCTCGTTCTTCGCCATGGCGGGTGTCTACTACGTCATCCCGCGCATCTTCAACACCACGCTGCACTCTGAAAAGCTGGCCAATTGGAGCTTCTGGCTCTTCCTGCTCGGCGGCCTGGGCATGTTTACCTCTTTGTGGCTGGGCGGATTCTGGCAGGGCTGGCAGTGGAACAATCCTGCCATCCCGTTCATTGACACCGTGGTCGCGCTCAAGCCTGTCTGGACCGTGCGCTTCCTCTCGGGAATCATGATCTTCACGGGAATCGTCCTGTTCATGTTCAACATCTTGTCCACCGCAATGCAAAGCGGCCAGGCCAAGGCCGAGCCGGCGCGCTCGTAGGCGGAAGGGAGACTTTATGCTGCGCAAATCCGATTCCAACGCAATGCTGTTCGTCGTGCTCGCCCTGGGGCTCTTCTTCATTGGAGGTCTGCTCACCACTGTGGCTCCGCCGCTGATTGACAAGAGCTGGGCCAAGCCCTTTGAGAACTCCGACCCCGCAAAGGGTCCAACCGGCAAACTGGTCGCTTATACCGCGCAGGAGCAGCGTGGATATGAGATTTATATCCGCGAGGGCTGCAAATACTGCCACACCCAGCAGACCCGCACCCTGCTCTCTGACGTGAAGCGTTCGGGCTGGAAGGGCGTTGACTCGCCGGTCTCCACGCCCGACGAGTTCGTCTACGACTATCGCCAGACCTTCGGCACCAAGCGCACCGGTCCCGATCTGTCGCGCGTAGGCGGCAAGTACAACAAGGAGTGGCACCGCGCTCACTTCCGCAATCCACGCGACCTGGTCCCCGGCTCTATCATGCCGCCCTTCCCGTGGATCGCCAACAATCCTGACGAGCTTGACGCGCTGGTTGCCTATCTGCAGACGCGCGGCCGCGCCAAGGACTGGCGTCCGGACAACGACTACGAGAAGTGAGGCTGACCGATGACTGACTACACCTATCCGAGCGTGTACTTCTCGTACTTCTTCTTCCTCCTGCTGGTGGGCGTTGCGATCTACTTCTTCGTGCGCTCCATCAAGGACGGCTATTGGGGCCGTGAAAGTGAGGAGCCGAAGTACCGCATGCTCCAGGATGATACCGATCACGTTTCTCAAACCACAGGCGCCGCTGCGCCGGGGAGGTCAAAATGACCGAGAAGCCCACGTCTGAATTGAAAGATTACGCCGGCGGATGGATCACCGAGCGCAAAGATACCGGCATTCCGCCGTTTCTCAAGCTCGCTTATCCGATCATCGCCATTGCCGCCTTCGCCTACCTCTTCCTGTTCATTAACGGCGAAGTCAACCATTCCACGCGGGGCACCTTTGTACGGCAGCTCAACGCCGTCACCGGCTCGGCCAACACCTTCATGTATGTGGTCGCTGCTCTGATAGCCATCTACGGGGTCATCATGCTCGTCTTCGTCTACGGCAAGTCGAGTCACGAGGAATAAAGAACACTCATGGCGCAACAAAAACAAAACGGCGGCCAATTCGGCCTGATCGGCGGGGCAGACTACTGGATGCAGATGGTCAAGTGCCAGGATGCCTGCCCTGTGCATACCGATGCCTGCGGTTACGTAACCGCCATCGCCGAGGGCCGCGATGAAGATGCCTATCGCATTGCGCGCGCCACCAACCCCTTCGCCTCAATCTGCGGACGGGTTTGCGGCGCGCCCTGCGAGGCCAACTGCCGCCGTGGCGACTTAGACGCCCCAGTCTCGATACGCGCCCTCAAGCGCTTTGTCACCGGCCAGTTCGGACCCGAGACCGGCGACTTTACCCACCACCGCGAAGGCCTCAACCAGCAGATGCTGCCGCCCAACCGCGGCGACTACGAACGCGTCGCCGTCGTTGGCGCAGGCGTTGCCGGCCTGACCGTGGCCCACGACCTGGCTCACCTCGGCTACAAAGTCACCGTCTTTGAGGCCCACTCAACCCCCGGTGGCATGCTCACCGCGGGCGTTCCCGTCTTCCGTCTTCCGCGCGAACTGGTGATGGCTGAGATCAACGCCATCCTCTCGCTCGGCATTGACCTGAAATGCAACCAGCGCCTTGGCCGCGACTTCTCCATCGAGAGCCTCCGCGCCCAGGGCTTCAAAGCGATTTTTCTCGGCGTTGGGCTGCCGAAGGGCCGCAAGCTCGACCTGCCCGGCGCAAATCTTGACGGCGTCTATGACGGCATGGACTTTCTCCGCGCCTTCAACGAAGGTAATCCCCTTCCCGTCGGCAACCGCATCATCGTCATCGGCGGCGGCAACGTAGCCTATGACGTGGCCCGCTCCGCCGTTCGTCCCGTTGAAGCCATGGAGCCGGCCGAGAAGCTTACTGATATGCACACCGGCGACTCAACCGCTCTTGACGTCGCCCGCTCCGCCATGCGTCTCAGCGGCGAGCGCCAGGTGCACGTCGTCTGCCTTGAAAATCGCTCCCAGATGCCCGCTGACGAGATTGAAGTCAGCGAAGGCGCTGAAGAAGGCCTCGTCCTTCACAACTCACGCGGCCCTCGCGAGATCCTCGGCCATGACGGCAAGGTCGCCGGCCTGCGCACCGTCGAGTGCACCGCCGTCTTCGATGCCACAGGCCGCTTCAATCCCAGCTTCAACGAGTCCAACGTCGACGACATCTCCGCTGACACCATCATCTTCTCCATCGGCCAATCCTCCGATCTGTCTTTCCTGCAACCCGGCGACGGCGTCGAGTCTAACCGTGGCCTCATCAAAGTCGATCCCGAAACCTACCAGACCACCGCGCCTGACGTCTTTGCCTGCGGCGACATCGCCCACGGCCCGCGCCTCTTCATCAACGCCATTCAATCCGCCCAGGTCGCCGCCCGCTCCATGCACGACTATCTCCGCGGCTCGCGCACTGAGATCGTCGTCAACTCCTCATGGCAGCCGGCAGCCTATACCATGCGCGAAGACTGGGACCAGCTTCGCCGCCATCATCCACCCGTCGCACCCGCCAAAGAGCGCGCCTCTACCTTGCAGGTGATTGAAGACCCGTACCCCGAGGCAGCAGCTCGCGAACAGGCCTCCCGCTGCCTGCGCTGCAACATCAATACCGTCTTCCATACCGAGATCTGCGTCGCCTGCACCGGCTGCGTTGACGTCTGCCCAGAGAGCCTCATCCGCCTCACCGGCCTGCCGGAGCTTTGCGCCACCACTGAAGGCCTGGATTATGTTGCCGGCTTGCTCGCTGTTCCACCGGCAGAACTCGCAACCATCGATCCCGCGCAGCTTGCCAGCCTCGGCGGAGTTCTGCTCAAAGACGAGAGCACTTGCATCCGCTGCGGCCTTTGCGCGTCCCGTTGCCCATCGCACGCCATCACCATGCAGCGCTTCAACTTCAGCCGCCAGTGCGTCAACGTTCCAGGCATCAACCCCAAACTGAAGCAGAGTCCGGCCCAGGCGAGGCCATGACACCCAGCGACTTCTATCTCGTCCTGGTTTTAGGTTTCGTCTCTAGCCTGCATTGCATACAGATGTGTGGGCCCATCGTGCTCACTTACAGCGTGGCCGCCAACACCTCCACGGCCCGCCGTTCCCTGCTCGGCCTTCACCTGGCCTATAACGCCGGGCGCACCCTAACCTATATGCTGCTCGGCGCACTGGCCGGCCTCGCCGGCGGCACCATGACGTTTGTTGGCCGCCTTGCAGGATTTGAAGATACCGCTGCCATTGTTGCCGGCGTCGCCATGCTTCTCACCGGCCTGGTGCTGCTGGGCTTTGGCCTCAGATCCTGGCGCGGCTTTGCAATGCCCAATCGTTTTCTGCGCCCGGTCGGCAGGCTCATCTCTTCCCGCTCAGCCGCCAGCAAGTTTCTGCTCGGCCTTCTCATGGGCTTTCTTCCCTGCGGGCTCATCTATGCGGCGCTGATGAAGGCTATCGGAACCGCAACTCCGCTCGCGGGCGCTCTCACACTGCTCGCCTTCGGTCTCGGCACCAGTGTCGCGCTGGTCGCCGTCGGCCTTGGCTCCTCAGCCGCCACCCGCAAACTGGCCCGCTGGGGAACCACGCTCTCTGCCGTCACCGTACTCATTATGGGCACACTGCTCATCGTCCGCGGCGCAACAGCCGGCCCCGGCCCGCACTGCAACATGCCTAACATGGTCATGAAATAGAGGCACACACAATGGCAACGCCCGTACAATCCGGCTCGGCATCCAAGCCTGTCAAGGTTATCCTTCCCGGCACCCAGTACCATCGCGTGCGCAAGACGGTTCAACTGGTCTGCTTCATCATCTTTATTCTTCTGCCGCTCTTCAATATTGTGCGCTTTGACATTCCTCACGAGCGTTTCTACTTCTTCGGCGCCGAGCTGTGGATCAGCGAGTTCTCCATTATCTTTCTCGCCCTCATCTTTATCATGTTCTCAATTGCCGCCGTAGCCATGCTCTACGGGCGCATCTACTGCGGCTATCTCTGCCCCCAGATGATCTTCTCCGAGGCCGCCAACGCACTTGAGTCGTTCCTCACGCGCAAGGTGAACCGCAACCTCTCCGGCCTGAGTCCCCTTGCGCGAAAAGTCATCTCCATTGCTCTCTTCTCCGCTGTTCTGCTGCCAGCCGCGGTCTTTGTCAGCTTCGTCTTCATTTCGTTTTTTGTTCAGCCCATCGACCTGTTTCACCGGCTTCTTTCGCTCGATATCCGCACCTCGGGCGGCATCCTGGGCGCCAGCGTCACCCTTGTTACCCTGCTTGATTTTGCTTTCCTCCGCCAGCGCTTCTGCACCGCTATCTGCCCTTACGGCTACCTGCAGAACATGCTTGCCGACAGCAACACGCTCCTGGTCCACTTTCACGACGCCGAAGGCAAGTGCATTCACTGCGACAAGTGTGTCCGCGCCTGCCCCATGGGCATCGATATACGCAACTCTTCCCGCCAGCTTGAGTGCACCCACTGCGCCGAATGTATTGACGCCTGCTCGGGCATTCTTGGCAAGCTCGGCCGCCCGTCTCTCATCCAATATGCCTGGGGCGACGCCGGACACAACGCAATCGAAGAGCACAGCTGGTATCGCCGCATCGGCCTTCGCGACGGCAAGCGGGTGGTCGTCCTGCTGCTCATGCTGCTCTATGCCTCGGGACTCGCTATCGCCATCAGCCTGCGCCAGCCGGTGCTGGTCCGCATCATGCCCAACCGCATCACCCTTTACACCAAGGCCCCTGACGGCCTTATCCACAACCACTTCCGGCTCGTCGCCATCAACCGCGGCAAACTGCAGGCAAAGCTCACCATCTCAGTGGTCGGCCTGCCCGCGGCGCATCTGGTCGGCCTGCAAGATGGAGTCACGCTGCAACCCGGCCAGAGCCTTCAGCAGGAGTTCGAAATCGCCGCGGCCGCCAACGCCGTCCAGCCGGGAGTGAACCACCTTCGCATCCTCACCGAGGTAGTCCCCGCACAAAAATCCGGAGAGTTCGACGAAACCTTCATCGCGCCCATGGAGTCAGCAGTAACTTCGGCTCCCAGCGTGAAACCATAAACCGCCAGGGCCGCCAAGTCCCAGCCTTCTCCAAACTGCAAGGAGTCGAGATGAACCCGAACCAGAGCTCCGCTGAAACTCCTTCCAAAAATCGTCCCCCCGCACCGCTCACCATCCTGTTGGCCGTGGTGATGGTCTTTTTCTGCGGAATCCTCGTCTTTGTCTATGTCGCGACCAAGCGCGCCAACCCCGTCATGCTCGACCAGAACGGCAAGCCGCTCGATCAGCAATCGCAGCCTGCCTCCACAGGAGCCCACTGACCATGTCCGGCGCCGCAACCTGCTCGCTCTGCGAACTGCCCTGCGGGTTGAAGCCTCTGCTGCGCCGTTACGACGATCGCGAACTCCCCTTCTGCTGCATGGGCTGCGCCAACGTTTATGCCATCCTGCTTGAGAGCGGCGTGCTGGCCAGCGGCCAGAACATCCGCGAAACTGAGGTCTTTCGCCGCAGTCTCGAACTCGGCCTCATCTCCAATCCCGAAGCCGCACTCGAGCCCGCACCCAACCTCGACCCCAACGCCCCCACACACGAAGTCTTGCTCCAGGTCAACGGTATGTGGTGCTCAGCCTGTGCATGGCTCATTGAGCATGCGCTGCGCAAGCTCCCCGGTGTTGTGTCGGCCGATGTCTTCTTCGCCTCTGATCTGGCCAAGGTCAAATTCAGCCCGCAATATCTTCCCCCTGACAGCATCCCGGTGTGCATCCAGAAGCTCGGATACACAGCCGCCGAGTTTGACGGCGAGAACACCGCCGCCCGATCTGAAGTCCGCGATCTGCTTCTTCGGCTTGGCGTCGCCGCGTTTCTCTGGGCCAACATCATGGGCTTCAGCACCATCCTGTATGTCGGTTATTTTGAGCAGATCGCCGCCAGCGCGAGCCGCGTACTGCCTCTCTTCTCTTTGGTTCTGGCCACGCCGCTGGTTTTTTACTGCGCATGGCCCATTCTTCGTGCCGCCGCCCTGGGCCTGGTCAACCGGCAGATCCGCATGGAAACACTGCTAGCGCTGGGCATTCTCTCTGCCTACTTCCTCAGCGCCACCCAGGCACTGCGCGGCCAGACTCATGTCTACTTTGACACCGCCGCCGCCATCGTTACCCTGGTGCTGGCCGGCAAGCTCATCGAACGCACGGCAAAGGATCGTGCTGCCCGCTCCATCGGCATTCTCTACCGCCTCATGCCAAAGAAAGCCCGCGTGCTGAGCCCCGCCGGCGAGCGATTTGTTTCAATTGACGCCCTTCAGCCCGGACAGATCTTCATCGTCAAAGCCGGCGAGCGCATCCCTGCCGATGGCGTCGTGATTGAAGGCGAAACCTACGCCGATGAATCGCTCCTGAGCGGTGAATCCATGCCCGTTGCCAAGCGTCCCGGCGTTGCGGTCATCTCCGGCAGCCTCAACGCCGGGGGCATCATCAGTGTGCGCGCCACCCGCACCTCCGGCGAAAGCGCACTCGCCCAGATCATCGCCCTCGTCCAGCGCGCCCTCAGCAGCCGCGCGCCCATTGAACGCACCGTCGATCACGTCGCCCGGCTCTTTGTGCCTCTCGTGATTGTTCTCGCTCTCGTCAGCTTCGCCGTGCTGCTGCAGATGCATGCCGGCGTTGCCGCAGCCATGATGCGCGCCACCACCATCCTCATCATCGCCTGCCCCTGCGCTCTCGGCCTCGCCACGCCGCTGGCCATCACCGCCGCCATCGGCGCTGCCTCGCAGCAGGGCCTGCTGATCAGCGACAGTTCAGTGCTTGAGACGATGGGCAAGATCGATGTGCTTGTTCTGGATAAAACCGGCACAGTCACCACGGGCGACTTCAGCCTGCTGCGGTGCATTGAAGTAGTGCATCCCTTTGCAGCAGAGTCCTCTGCTTTCTCTTCGCAGATTGCCCCACCCTTTGGCGAGCAGTTCCTCGCCGAGTGGTTGCCCCTTCTCGCCGGCATCGAGCGATGGTCTGAACATCTGCTGGGCCGCGCCGTGGTTCAGTTTGCCAGTGAACGCAACTGTAACCCCGAGGAGGCAAGCTCAATCCATGTGCACAAGGGTGAAGGGATCAGCGGTCTTGTTCGTGGCCGGCAAGTCTTCATCGGCAACCGCCAGTTCATGTTGTCGATCGCGGCCGAGATTGAAACAGCGGCGGAACAACATGCAGTGGCGATGCAGCAGGCCGGCGAAACCGTTGCTTTCTTCGCCTGGGATGGAGCCGTGCGCGGCCTGCTTGCCTTTGGCGATCAAGTCAAGCCCGGAGCCGCGGCCATGGTGCAGCAACTGCGCAAACGCGGAATGACGGTGAAGATCGTCTCCGGCGATGCCTGGCCCACCACCGCCCACGTCGCCAGCCAGATCGGGGTCGACGAGTTTATCGCCGAAGCCTCTCCTGGAGACAAATCCCGGATTGTCGAGGAACTGCAACGAGCCGGAAAGCGCGTAGCCCTGATGGGTGACGGCGTGAACGATGCACCCGCTCTGGCCCAGGCCAACCTGGGCATCGCGCTGGGCACTGGATCTGACATCGCCATTGGCGCAGCGCCCATCGTCCTCGTCAGTGGAGCCCTCTCGAAGGTGGAAGACGTCTTCCGCCTCGGCGCCACGGCGACGCGCGTGGTGCGCCAAAACCTCTTCTGGGCATTCTTCTATAACATGGTAGGTATAAGCCTCGCGGTCAGCGGGGTGCTCACCCCCATCTTCGCGGCTGCCGCAATGCTGCTCTCAAGCACATCGGTGGTTGCCAACTCAATGCGCCTGAACCGGCAGGAAAGAAGGTAGCTGCGCCCTATGGCAATTCTCACCTCATCCATGCAACTGACGCGCGCCGCCGACTACGCCGTTCGCGTCATGATTCACCTGGCCTCACTGCCTGAAGATCACCGCTCCATGCTGCCGGCTCTGGCCAAGGCTACCGACGTTCCCAGCAGCTTTCTCAGCAAGGTGCTGCAGACTCTGGGGCGCGCCGGCATGGTCACTTCGCGGCGAGGACAACAGGGTGGCTTTGAGATTCTGCCCAGAGGCCGAGCGGCATCAGTCCGCGAAGTGGTCGAGGCCGTCGATGGCCCCATCAACCTCAACGTCTGCTTGATCCACGGGAGAGGCTGCGAGCGCAGGTCTCACTGCCCTGCACACACCGTCTGGAGTGACGCTCAGTCCGCCATGCTTGCGGTCTTGAATGCATCCACCATCGCAGAGCTGGCTGGCCGCCCCGTAAACTCCAACCTCACGCGTACATCGCCGGATGCTGACCCATTTCGAACGGTTTGAATCCAATTGACTGGAGTTCAGAAACACTGATTCTGAATCCTACACTCCATCTTCCTCTTGCCCGGGCAGGCTGCCTGGATGGACCGCTGGCACGGTTCCGCTGCTAGCCTCCGCGGCTATCTGTTCCACCGCCAGTCTCGGCAGTTCGTCCAAACCCGCGCCGCCTTGTGCCAGATGATCTGAAATCTGCGTACGCATCCGTGGGTCCCAGAACTTGCGCAGATGCTCTTCGATGCTGGCCACCGCCTCCGGTTTGGCCTGGTGCGCGAAGAACTTTCCGATCTGGTTTGCCAGATAGACCAGCTTGCTTGAGTAATCTCTCTTGGTCATGCCTCTTCGCACCCCAGGCTGCTCTTGAAGATGGGCGTCACACCGTGGGCCCCAGTGGGAATGCCGGCCGGCGAGATCCGAACCGCCGTCACTTTGTACTCAGGGCAATCCGTCGCCCAGTCGGAGTAATCCGTCGTCACCACATTCGCCATCGACTCCGGATGATGAAAAGTGGTATACACAACCCCCGGCGCAACCCGCTCGGTAATCTTTGCCCGCAGGGTGGTTGTCCCCGATCGGCTCTCCAACTTCACCCAGCCGCCATCGCCAATGCCGCGCTCTTCGGCGTCCTGCGGATGCACCTCGAGCAAATCTTCCGAGTGCCAGTCGACGTTGCTGGTGCGCCGTGTCTGCGTTCCCACGTTGTACTGCGACAGAATCCGCCCCGTCGTCAGCAGCAGCGGAAAACGCGGCCCCACACGCTCATCGGTCGGCACATACTCGGTGACAAAAAACCGCCCTTTGCCGCGCACAAATCCCGGCACATGCATCACGGGTGTCCCCTGCGGAACTGCCTCGTTGCACGGCCACTGCACTGAACCCAGCCGGTCGAGCTTCTCATAGCTGACACCCGCAAACGCGGGAGTCAACCGCGCAATCTCGTCCATGATCTCGCTCGGGTGCGTATAGTGCATGTCGTGCCCCATCGCCCGGGCCAGCAGTTGCGTCACCTCCCAATCCTGGTAGCCGCCCTTCGGCGTCATCACGCGCCGCACTCGCTGGATGCGCCGCTCTGCATTCGTAAACGTCCCATCCTTCTCAAGGAACGTTGAGCCAGGCAGGAACACATGCGCATACCGCGCCGTCTCATTCAGAAACAGATCCTGCACCACCACGCACTCCATCGCCGCCAGTCCAGCCACGATGTGCTGGCAATCGGGGTCTGACTGGGCAATGTCTTCGCCCTCGATATAGATGCCCTTGAACGTGCCCTCCAGCGCCGCGTCAATCATGTTGGGAATCCGCAGCCCCGGTTCCGGGTCCAACGTAACGCCCCAATCCGCCTCAAAGCTCTTTCTCACAGCGTCATTCGAAACATGCCTGTAGCCAGGCAGCTCGTGCGGAAAACTTCCCATGTCGCAACTGCCCTGCACGTTGTTCTGCCCGCGCAGCGGATTCACGCCCACGCCCTCGCGTCCCATGTTGCCCGTCGCCATCGCCAGGTTGGCCAGCGCCATCACCGCCGTTGAACCCTGGCTGTGTTCGGTCACTCCCAGCCCGTAATAGATGGCCGCATTGCCCCCTGTTGCATAGAGCCGCGCCGCCTTGCGCATCTGCTCTGCCGGAACGCCAGAGATCTTCTCAACCTCTTCCGGGCTATTGCGCGGCTCGGCCGCAAACGCCGCCCAGCGTGCGAATGAGTCCACATCGCAGCGCTCGCGCACAAACTCATCGTTGCCGAGATTCTCCGTCACAATCACGTGCGCAATCGCATCCAGTACCGCCGCATTCGTCCCCGGCCGCAGTGCCAAATGAACCGCTGCCTCCACATGCGGCGTACGCACCAAATCAATCCGCCGCGGATCAATCACAATCAACTTTGCGCCTTCGCGCAGCCGCTTCTTCATCCGCGAGCCAAACACGGGATGCGCATCGGTAGGATTCGCCCCCACCACAAGGATCACATCGCATTGATCAACGCTGTCAAAATCCTGCGTCCCCGCTGAAGTTCCAAACGTGCTTGAAAGCGCGTATCCGGTAGGCGAGTGGCAAACCCGCGCGCAGGTATCCACGTTGTTGTTTGCAAACGCAGCCCGGACCATCTTCTGCACCAGGTAAGCTTCCTCGTTCGTGCAGCGTGAAGAGCTGATGCCGCCGATCGCGCCCACGCCATGCTCCGCCTGAATACGCTTGAACTCCGCGGCCGTATGCGCAATCGCTTCCTCCCATGAAACCTCTTTCCATGGGTCAGTAATCTTTGCCCGCACCATCGGCTTCAAGGCACGATCAGGGTGCGTTGCGTAGCCCCAGGCAAAGCGACCCTTCACGCATGAGTGTCCGTGATTCGCCTGGCCGTCTTTGTACGGCACCATGCGCACAACCTCTTCGCCGCGCATCTCCGCCTTGAACGCGCAGCCCACGCCGCAATAGGCGCACGTCGTCACAACCGAGTGCTCCGGCTGCCCCTGCGCCACAACCGTCTTCTCCATCAACGTCGCCGTCGGGCAAGCCTGCACACAGGCCCCGCAGGAGACGCACTCCGACGAAAGAAACTCCTCTTCCATCCCCGGCGAAACCTTGCTCCCGAAGCCACGCCCCGCGATCGTCAGCGCAAACGTCCCCTGCACCTCTTCGCAGGCCCGCACGCAGCGCGAGCAGACAATGCACTTCGACGGATCGAACTGAAAGTATGGATTCGAAGTGTCCTTCTTTGCATCCAGGTGGTTGGCCCCATCCATGCCATAGCGCACCTCCCGCAGGCCCACCGCCCCGGCCATCGTCTGCAACTCGCAGTTCCCATTCGCCGAGCAGGTGAGGCAATCCAGCGGATGATCCGAGATATAAAGCTCCATCACGCCGCGCCGCAACCGCGCCAGCCGCTCAGTCTGCGTGTGCACCACCATCCCGTCGGCCACCGGCGTGGTGCATGAGGCGGGAGTTCCCGGGCGCCCATCAATCTCAACCAGGCACAGCCTGCACGAACCGAATGCCGCCATTGAGTCTGTAGCGCACAGGCGGGGAATCTGCGTGCCCAACTCCGTGGCCGCGCGCAAGATCGAAGTGCCTTCCGGAACGCACGCCGTCCGGCCATCGATCGTGACCGTGACCGTCTTGCCAATCCGTACCAGTTTGGTGCCGTAGTCGATCTCTTGAACCAGAGACATGCTAGACCTCCTGCCCTACTGCTGCGTGCTCCTCTGCCGCGTCAAAGTCTTCGGGGAAGTGCTTGAGCGCGCTCAGAACCGGATAGGGAACAAGTCCGCCCAGTGCGCAGAGTGAACCTGATTTCAGAACCTCGCAAAGATCGTGAATCAGCGCGATGTTCTTCTCGCGCTCGCGCCCAGCCACGATCTTGTCAATGGTCTCCACGCCGCGAATCGTCCCAATCCGGCAAGGTGTGCACTTGCCGCACGACTCATGCGCGCAGAACTCCATGGCAAACCGCGCCATGTGCGCCATGTCTACCGTATCGTCGAAGAGGACGATTCCGCCGTGGCCGATCAGCCCATCGCGCGCCGCAAACGCCTCGTAGCAATACGGTGTATCAAACAGCGCAGGGGGGAAATATGCGCCCAGCGGCCCGCCACACTGCACAGCGCGCACAGGCCTGCCGGTTGCCGTGCCGCCGCCAATGTCGTTCACCAACTCGCCGAGCGTAATGCCGAACGCGCATTCAAAGATGCCGCCGTGTTTCACGTTGCCGGCCAGTTGAATCGGCATCGTGCCCCGCGAGCGGCCCCAGCCAAAGTCCGCGTAGGCCTGTGCGCCTTCGGCCAGGATGAACAGCACGCTGGCCAGACTGAGCAGATTGTTGATCACGGTCGGTTGGCCAAACAGTCCCTTGAGCACAGGCAGCGGCGGCTTGGCCCTCACCTGGCCGCGTTTGCCCTCAATGCTCTCAAGCATCGACGTCTCTTCACCGCAGATGTACGCGCCCGCGCCCACCCTCACTTCAATATCGAATGCGTACCTGCTCCCGGCAACATGCGCACCGAGCAACCCCGCGCTCCGCGCAATGTCAATTGCTCGCATCATGCTCCGCACCGCATACGGATATTCCGAGCGAATGTAGATGTACCCCTGCGTCGCGCCCACGCCGATGCCTGCGATGGCCATTCCCTCGATCAGCGTGAATGGGTCGCCCTCCATCAGCACGCGATCGGCAAAGGTCCCGCTGTCGCCCTCGTCGGCATTGCACACAATGTATTTCTTCGGGCTCACGGCCCGCGCGGCAGTCTCCCACTTGATCCCGGTCGGGAACCCGGCGCCGCCACGCCCGCGCAAACCCGAGCGCTTGACTTCAGCGACAATCTCGTCCGGCCCCAGAGTCAGAGCCCGTTCGAGGCCGCGCAATCCGCCCAGCGCCCGATAGTCTTCCAGTGAAAAGGGATCGGCAATTCCTGTGCGCGCAAACACCAGCCGCGTCTGCCGCTTCAGAAACGGCACTTCTTCCACAAGCCCAATGCTCCGCGCATGCGGCTTGCCTTCAAGAAACCCGGCATCAAACAGCGAGGCCACATCCTTGGGCGTCACCGGCCCATAGCCCACGCGCCCCGCGGCAGTCTCGACCTCCACCAGCGGCTCAAGCCAGAACATTGCGCGCGTACCGGTGCGCACCAGCGTGATCTCCGCGTTGCGCCGGTGGGCCTCGGCCGCAATTGCCTTAGCCACGCGGTCCGCGCCAACGGCGATGGCTCCCGCGTCGAGGGATACGAAGACCTTCATCGCTTCGCCTCCACGGCCAAATCCGCTGCCAACTGTTCCAACTGTTCAGCGTTCACACGGCCCAGCGGCTCGCCATCCAGCAGCGCTCCCGGCGCCGTCGCGCAAAGTCCCAGGCAATAGACCGGCTCGACGCTCAGTGCGCCATCCGGCGTGATTCCGCCCCAACCCAATCCCAACTTCTTCAACAAGCGCTGCGCATTCCCCTCGCTGCCCATCGACTGGCACGCTTCAGCCCGGCACAGCTTCAACACGTGCCGTCCAGCGGGCGCGCGGCGAAAGTCGTGATAGAAGCTCACCACGCCATGCACCTCAGCGCGCGTAATGTTGACGAGATCGGCAATCAGTGGCTCGGCTTCTCGCGGAACGTACCCGAACTCCTGCTGCAACCCATGCAGAATCGGCAGCAACGGCCCTTCCCTGCCCAGTTCGTTCTCGATAATCTGGCGCGCTCTTTCGCGGTCGAACGCCTCGGCGTGCATGCCCCCTGTAAGCGGCAATGAAGTCACTATGTTCATGCCCTCCTGGGCAATGGCCTCGCACGCTCGTGCAAGCCGGCCGTCAATCCGCACTGTGCATACATCCGCGGGATCAATCGCTTCCGATCGAGCGTGCTGGCAGTCCCGCGCAACCTGAAAACCGCCTCGGCCGATCACGTCGACCAGGCGTTCACCAGGCAGAAATTCCGCCGGCTCGCCGTTGAGCTTGAGTGACATGTATGGGCCGACCTCCCGGCACTGTGCAACGATGTTAGTTCCCCGATCCCAGCACAGTAAAGACCTTTCCGCTCATTGAGGGCGGATACGGTCAATCGATCGTTAACTGAGGCGAAAATGGGAGGCGCGCGGCACCGGATGGATTGAGCCGCAGGGCAGCTCGGAGTCAGTTCCCACTCTGTTGCGGCAGGCAGCGAAATCCGCCCGCGTAAACCACAAACCGCCGCCCCCGGAGAAACCCTACCAACGTCAGACCCAGTTCGCGCGCAAGCTTTACGGCCAGGCTAGAGGGCGCCGAAACTGAAGCCAGAATCGGAATGCCGGCCGCCAGTGCCTTCTGGACAATCTCAAACCCGCCCCGCCCGCTCACCATCAAGATATGACGCTCCAGCGGCAACCGCCCCTCCATCAACGCCCAACCGGCAATCTTATCCACCGCGTTATGCCGACCAATGTCTTCCCGAGCCGCCAGCAGGTTTCCGCTCTCATCAAAAAGCGCCGCCGCATGCAGCCCGCCTGTCTGGCTGAACACGGCCTGCTCCGCCCGCAGAATCTCCGGCAGCCGGCACAAGACCTCCGGATCAACGCGAAACCCCTCGCCCGGCGCGCGCAGCCCGCGGACCCGGATGGCATCAATCGAGGCCTTGCCGCAGATGCCGCAGCTCGATGCCGCAAAGAAATTCCGCTGCATGCTTGTGGGATCGAACGCCGTCCCCTTCAATTCAACGTCCACCACGTTGCTGCGCGAGCCGCTCTGCGGCGCAACCTGGAGAAGGTTTACGATCTGATCCTTCCGCTCGACAATCCCCTCGGTCAACAGAAATCCGGCCGCCAGTTCCAGATCGTGCCCCGGCGTCCGCATCGTCACCGTCAATGGAACGCCCCGCACGCGAATCTCCAGCGGCTCCTCGGCCGCCAGCGAGTCCAACTGCGAGCGCACCTGCCCATCTTCCCACTGCGTCACCTGCGTCAGTTCCACACTTCGTTCCGGCGTGCGCATCGAGGCTCCGTCCTGTGCTCCCACTTCGACGTTCACTCCACGGCAGTGCCTCTGTCAAGGCTGCCCCGCGCGGCGGTTCAGCACCGTTCAGGGCTGGTTGCCGCCACTCGACGAAAAGGCGCCTTCGCGTGCCTTGACCGAAGCGATCAGGGCAACGAAGACGCCTTTCCGACATCGATAAGGGAGAGGCAAACCTTCCCCGCGTAACGTTGTGAACTACTGCCGTTGTATCGGCAACGGCAGCCAGTCAGGTTACGCCGCGATCACGCCATGAGGATCGAGCACGAACTTCTTCGCCGCGCCCTTGTCAAAGTCCTTGTAGCCCTGAACCGCCTGCTCCAGGCTTACAACGGTCACGTTCACGGCCTTGGCAATCTTGATCTTGTCGTGGAGAATTGCCTGCATCAGTTGCCGGTTATACTTCATCACCGGGCACTGACCCGTGGTAAACACGTGTGACTTGGCCCAGCCCAGCCCGATGCGGATGCTCAGGTTGCCGGTCTTTGCCGCGTCGTCAGCCGCGCCCGGATCGTCCGTCACATACAGTCCCGGAATGCCCAGGGCGCCGCCCGCACGGGTAATTGTCATCAGCGAGTTCAGCACCGTCGCCGGCTGCTCCTTGCCCGCGTTGTGGCCATGGCCGCGCGCCTCAAAGCCCACGCAATCCACGCCGCAATCCACCTCGGGAACCCCGAGAATCTGGGCAATTTGATCGCCGACTGAGGCGTCCTTTGACACGTCAACCGTCTCGCAGCCAAAGCTCCGCGCCTGCGCCAGCCGCTCCGGAATCAGGTCGCCCACAATCACCACCGCCGCACCCAGCAGATGCGCAGCCGCGGCGCTGGCCAGTCCCACCGGCCCTCCACCTGCAATGTAAACGGTCATGCCCGGACCAACTCCAGCGCACACTGCGCCGTGATAGCCCGTGGGCAGAATGTCCGACAGGCAGGTCAGGTCCTTGATTTTGGCCATCGCCTGCGCTTTGTCAGGGAACTTGAGCAGGTTAAAGTCTGCATACGGAACCATCACATAGTCCGCCTGCCCGCCGACCCAACCGCCCATATCCACATAGCCGTAGGCCGCTCCCGGCCGCGCCGGATTCACGTTCAGGCAAATCCCCGTGTTGCGCTCCTTGCAGTTTCTACAGCGCCCGCAGGCGATGTTGAACGGCACTGAAACCAGGTCGCCTACCTTGATGAACTCTACATCCCGGCCCGCCTCAATCACTTCGCCGGTAATCTCATGGCCAAGCACGAGCCCCCGGGGAGCGGTCGTCCGGCCGCGCACCATGTGCTGATCGCTGCCGCAAATGTTGGTGGAAACAATCTTGAGAATCACGCCATGTTCGCACTTGCGGTTCCCGAGCACCAGCTTCGGGTAGTCGATGTTCTGGATCTCAACGACGCCGGGGCCCATGTAGACCACGCCACGATTACTTGCCATGTTCTTGCATCCTCCAATGGGGAATTTTGGTTTTGCCTTACAGGCCCAGTGAGCATACACCCACGCTTGTACGGGTCGCAATCTTTTTTGAAATTGCGCGAAACTGGCTAATTCGGTCAACTTCGGCACCTCCCCTTCGTTGAAGCGTCCCATATCGCCTGCCGAAACCGCCCTCCCCTGCCCCGCCCCTCCGGAGCTAATATTGGTGAGCGGGCAATTGCCAGCGGCGTCTCCTTCAAGCCGCATTTGTCCGGTCGTACAAAATGGAGCCCAGCGTGATCAAGTTGATGAGCAAGAGTGTCATCGTTTCGTTGTTGTTCGCTCTCGCATTTCTCTTCGCCATCCCCCGCACCAATGCGCAATTCCAGCCGCCGGCCGGGCCGGGGAGCGCGTTCACCATTCCTGCTGATCACCAACTCCAAGCCCAGCAGCTCAACGGCATGTTGCAGAAGCCCAAGCAGCAGCGGCCGCTCGTTCTCCAGGTTGGCTCCCATATGATGTTTGCGCAGGCACGCATCCAGGGCGCTGAGTACGCCGGCCCCGGCTCCCAGCCCGCCGGCCTTGAACTGTTGCGCAAGCGCGTCGCTTCGGTGCCCAAAGACAAGCTCATCGTTCTCTATTGCGGCTGCTGCCCCTGGGAACGGTGCCCCAACGTCGGCCCAGCTTTCAAGCTGCTGCTAGACGCAGGCTTCACCAACGTCCGCGTCCTCTACCTCGCCCACAACTTTGGCGACGACTGGGCTGGAAAGGGATACAGCATTGACAAGGGAGAGTAAACCCCGCCGGCTGCTCTCGAAGGCAGGGCATTCCTTTCTTGCTGCACCCATCGCTGCGAGCGCGTGCCTGTCTGCGGCCTTTCTGCTGTGCGCCGGCTTGTCCTGCATGGCCGCCCCTCAGCAACCGAACCAGCCCGCCCCAGATTTTGTTCGCACCGATCTGCACGGCGCACCCATCCATCTCAAGGCCTGGCGCGGCAAAGTCGTCTTGCTCAATTTCTGGGCCTCGTGGTGCGCCCCCTGCCTTCAGGAGATGCCACTCTTCGCCCAATGGCAAACCCGCTATGCCGGGCAGGGCTTTCAGGCCCTCGGCGTCTCCATGGACGACACCGATGATCCAGTCAGACGCCTGCAAGCGAAGCTCCAGCTGAACTATCCGCTTGTCATGGGCGACTCTAAACTCGGTCAGCTCTACGGTGGCATTCTCGGCCTCCCTGTGACCTATCTCATTGATCGCCAGGGCCGCATCCGTGTCCGCTACCAGGGCGAAACCGACCCCGCAACGATCGAAAATGAACTGCGCCTTCTGCTCTCTGCTCCTGCTGCTCCCACGCCGCAGCGGTGACCGCTGCGCGCAGGCTCGTGCGCTGCCCAGCCACGCTGAACGATACAATCTCCACAGGCCTGGACCTTGCATCGCGCAAGCCGGAATTGTCTTCCTCTCGAAGGAGAAGCACTGTTGACCGTCTCGTCTTCCCCGCTCTTCCCCGCAATAATCTCCGAGCTTTTTCTGGCATCCGCGCGCACCGCCTCCGTGCGATTTCATGCGCGTTTCATCCTGCTCATTCTCACACTGGCTGCCGCGCCGCTCTCGTACTCGCAGCAAGCCCCGAAGGCGGCTGACGCTCCTCAACAGATGCCCGCTCCAGCCCACGCTGACGCCGGCGGCATGGCCACCGCAGGCCCTCAGCAGGCCCAGTTTGACAGCCTTCACCGTCCCATCACCGCCGGCGGATTCGTCAAGACCGGCCCCATCGTCTTTCAAGATGTCGCCGCCGCAGCCGGCCTGACTCGCTGGCATCACAAGTCTGGCACGCCTGAGAAGCGCTTTATCCTTGAAGCCAAAGGCCCCGGAGTCTGCCTGCTCGACTACGACGATGACGGCTGGCTCGATATCTATCTCGTCAACGGTTCCACTTACGAAGCCCAGACCGGCAAAGCCGACCCGCCCCACGCCGCCCTCTTCCACAACAATCACGACGGTACGTTTACTGAGGTCACCCAGAAAGCCGGCGTCGCCAACGACCGCTGGGGCTACGGATGTGTGGTGGCCGACTATGACAATGACGGCTACCCCGACATCTACGTCTCCAACTACGGCAAGAACCGCCTCTACCACAACAACCACGACGGTACGTTTACTGACGTGGCAGAGTCCGCCGGCGTCACCGTCGGTACATGGTCCACCGGCGCAACCTTCGGCGACTACGATGGCGACGGAAGGCTCGACCTATTCGTCGCCGGCTACGTTCAGTTCGACATCGCCAACCCTCCGCTCTCCGGAGGCCGCTCCGTCAACTCTGCCTTCTGTCAATATCGCGGCGTCCAAACCATGTGCGGCCCGCGCGGCCTCAAGGGCGAGCGCCATCACCTCTTCCACAACAACGGCAACGGCACATTCACCGATGTCAGCAAGAAGCTCGGTGTTGACAACGCCAGCGGCTATTACGGCCTTGGCGCGCTCTTTGCCGACGTGAACAAAGACGGCAAGCCTGATCTGCTCGTCGCCAATGACACCTCGCCCAACTATCTCTACATCAACAAGGGCGACGGCACATTCGACGACCAGAGCTACGCCAGCGGTTATGCTCTGAACGAAGCGGGCCGCGAAGTGGCCAACATGGGCATCGCCGCCGGAGACTACGAGAACAACGGACACCTCTCCATCGTCAACACTGACTTCTCTGACGACTACGACGTCCTTTTCCAGAATGACGGCGCCGGCAACTTCTCTGACGTAAGCGCGCAGGCCGGCCTGGTGGCCCCCACCATGCCCTTTGTCGGCTTTGCCGATGGCTTTCTCGACTACGATAACGACGGCTGGAAAGACCTGCTTATCGTCAACGGCCACGTGTATCCACAGGTGGACGAGCACCCCGAATGGGGCAACAGCTACGCCCAGCGCCATCTGCTCTTTCGAAATCTCCACAACGGCAAATTCGATCTTGTCCCCGCTGTTGAAGGCACCGGGCTCGCCGTCGTCAGCGTGGGCCGCGGCGCTGCCTTCGGCGACATCTTCAACGACGGCAAGATCGGCGTCGTCCTCAACAACATGGATGGCGTCCCCGTCCTGCTGCGCAACGTCAATCCCGACCACCATCACTGGGTTGAGCTGAAGCTCGTCGGTGGCCCCAAGAGCCCGCGAGACGCCGTCGGAGCAACTGTCTACCTCACCGCCGCCGGCGTGCGCCAGCGCGCTGACGTGCTCAGCGGAGGCAGCTATCTCTCCTCCAACGACCTCCGCGTTCACTTCGGCCTGGCCGATGCCACAACTGTCGATGCTGTCGAAATCCATTGGCCCAGCGGCCTTGTGGAGAAGCTCAAGCTCCCCGCCATCGACCGCATCTTCACCGTCGAAGAAGGCAAGGGCGTAGCTGGCTCGTTCTGCATCGGCTGCGCCAACGCAAAGCCCTGAAAGGTTTCTGCCCTGCGGCGTCTTGCGGCCAGTCGCACCCTCGCGCGCCTCAGCAACGTCGCAGAGTAAAATTGCTGATTGAATGACATCCCCCCTCCAGATCGACGATTCGCCCCATCCTGGCCATGGCATCGGCCGCGTTCGATGGACCATCTGCGCCATGCTTTTTGTCGCCACGTCCATCAACTACATGGACCGGCAAGTCATCGCCATCCTCAAGCCCACGCTGATGCAGAGCATCGGTATGACCGAGTCCGGCTACGGCCACGTGATGGCCGCCTTCATGGTTGCTTACGCCCTGGGCCTGCTCGCCGCCGGGCGCTTCGTTGACAAGGTGGGCACACGCATCGGTTACATGGTCATCATGGCTCTGTGGAGCCTATCCGCCATGGGCCACGCTCTTGCCAACTCCGTACTCGAGTTCGGCATCGCCCGCTTCTCCCTTGGCCTCGGCGAGTCCGGCAACTTTCCCGCCGCCCTCAAAACCACCGCGGAGTGGTTCCCTCAGAGCGAGCGTTCGCTGGCCACCGGCATCTTCAACTCCGGCGCCAATGTCGGCGCCATCCTTGCCCCCGCCATCGTCCCCTGGGTCACCATCCATTACGGCTGGCACGCTGCCTTTCTCGCCACCGGCGGCTTCAGCGCCCTGTGGATCCTCTGGTGGTTCCGCAACTACCGCAAGCCCAGTAACCATCCCACGCTCACCGGCGCGGAACTGCGCCACATCTACCAGGAAGCCGCCGAAGAGATGGGCCCCTCCACGCCCTGGGCCAAGTTGCTCGCCTATCGCCAGACCTGGGGCTTCTCCCTGGCCAAGTTCCTCACCGATCCCATCTGGTGGTTCCTGCTCTTCTATCTGCCTTCTTACTTCGCCGCCCGCTTTCACCTTGACCTGTCGCACCTTGGCCTACCGCTCATCATCGTCTACAGCACTTCGACACTCGGCAGCGTTCTCGGCGGCTGGCTGCCCTCGCCCTTCCGCCGCATGGGCATCTCCGCCACCCGCGCCCGCCTCGGCGCCATGCTGCTCTGCGCCTTCCTCGTTGTTCCTCTCTTCTGGCTCACGCAGCTTCAATCGGAGACGATGGCCATTGTGCTGCTGAGCCTTGCCGCCGGCGCTCACCAGGGTTTTTCTGCCAACCTGCTCACCACGCCCTCTGACATGTTTCCCCGCACCGCGGTCGGCTCCATCGCCGGCATCGGCGGCATGGCCGGAGCCGTCGGCGGTGCGCTCATGATGAACTACGCCGGTTACATCCTCCAACTCACCGGCAGCTACGCCAGCCTCTTCGCCATCGCCGGCAGCGCCTACCTCGTTGCGTTGCTTGTTCTCGTCTCGTTCGCGCCCGGACTCAGGAGGGCGCAGCTCGCCGGATAATGTTCAACGGTCCTGACTGGGGCCACGATCTGTTTTAGGAGAAACAATGAGTGCTTCGCTCTTTAGTCTAGAAGGCAAGGTTGCAGTCATCACCGGCGGCACAACAGGGATCGGACGCGCTCTCAGCCTTGGCCTGGCCGATGCCGGCGCGGACGTGATTGCCACCGCGCGCCGTCAGCAGCCCATCGACGAGATTGCCGTCGAGATCGAGGCTCGCGGCCGCAAGACCCTTCGCCTCGCCGCGGACGTCTGTGACCGCGCCTCGCTCCAGGCCTTGCTGACCGCCGCGCTCGATAAGTTCGGCAAGATTGACATCCTCGTCAACTGCGCAGGCAGAACCAAACGTACGCCCACCCTTGACCTGCCTGAAGAAGAGTGGGCGGCGATCCTCGACACCAACCTCACCGGCTCATTGCGCGCCTGCCAGATCTTCGGCAAGCACATGATCGAGCGCGGCTACGGACGCATCGTCAACATTGCCTCGCTCACCAGCTTTGTCGGACTCACTGAGGTCACCGCTTACAGCGCGAGCAAGGCCGGCGTCGCCGCACTCACCCGCTCCCTAGCTGTCGAGTGGGCAAAACGCGGCGTTACGGTCAACGCCATCGCTCCCGGAGTCTTCCGCACCGCTCTCAACGCCGCCTTGCTTGACAGCACCCCGCGCGGCCAGGAACTGCTCATGCGCACCCCCATGGGGCGCTTCGGTAAAACCGAAGAGCTGGTCGGCGCTGCCATCTTCCTCGCCTCCGACGCATCCTCCTTTGTCACCGGCCAACTCATCGTCGTCGACGGCGGATTCCTGGCCAGCGGCGTGAATCAATAACTCGCAGGCAACAGAAGATCACCGCGTCCAAACTACCAGGGAGGTCCTGAGATCAGATGAACGTCCATTTCGCATACGGCCGCAACGGCATCGATGTCTCCCTCCCCGAGGGCTTCCACTACCAGCTCGTCGAGAGCCGCACCGCGCCTGCCCTGGCCGACGCCCAAGCCGCCATCGAGGCCGCACTCGACAACCCTACCGGCTGTGCACCGCTCGCCGCACTCGCAGCCGGCAAGCGCACCGCCGCCATCTCTGTCTGTGACATCACACGCCCAGCGCCCAATGCCATCACTCTTCCGCCTCTGCTGGCCCGCCTCCATTCCGCCGGCATCGCCAAAGAGAACATCACAATCTTCATCGCAACCGGCCTCCATCGCCCTGCAACCAGCGACGAGATCAACCGCATCGTCGGCCCAGAAATCGCCTCCGCCTATCGCGTCCTCAATCACCAGGCGCGCGAGTTCTCTGAGCACCGTTCCCTCGGCTCCACGCGCCACGGAACCCCGGTCTACATCGACGAGCGCTTCATGGCCGCCGACCTGCACATTACCCTGGGCTTCATTGAGCAGCACCTCATGTTGGGCTTCTCCGGCGGACGCAAGCTCATCGTTCCCGGCCTCGCCGCCCAGGAAACCATCAAGGTCATCCACTCGCCGCGATTCATGCGCGAGCCGCTGGCCACCGAGGGCTCCATCGCCGGAAATCCCCTTCACGCCGAGCTGCTTGAGATTGCCGCCATGGCAGGCCATCACTTTATGCTTGACGTCACGCTCACACAGGCCCGCGAGATCTCCGGCGTCTTTGCCGGCCACCCGCACGCCGCCCACGCCGCCGGCGTTCAATTCATAGAGTCCACATCGCTTGAGACCATCCCCGAGCCCGCTGACGCCGTGATCACCAGCGCCGCCGGCTACCCGCTCGACCTCACCTTTTATCAGACCGCCAAGGGCATCACCGCCGCCGAGCACCTCGTCAAGCCCGGCGCTCCTATCCTCCTCATCGCCGAGTGCGCTGAAGGCATCGGCTCGCCCGAGTTCACCCGCAAACTCGCCGCCTTCCCCGGTTGCCAGAGCTATCTTGACCAGATCGTCAATACTCCCGTCGAAGTTGACCAGTGGCAGCTTGAAAAGCTCGCCCTCACCGGCCTCCATCGCAAGATCGTCTTCTTCACTCCCGGCATCTCGCCCGCCCAAACCGGTTGCTTCGCCGGCCAGACTTTCGCCGACCTCGACAAGGCCATCGCCTGCCTGCTCGATGGTCTCCCGCCTGGGGCGCACGTTGCCCTGATCCCCGACGGCCCCTACACCTTTGCCCGCGCCCTCTCGGCCCAGCCGCAGCTATCCACGCAGCAATAAAATACGAATAGAAAATAGCAAGCATCAGCACGAGGTAGGCCCCATGACCATCCGCACCGCATCCCGCCTTGCACGTTGCCGCTTTTCCCGTACGCGCCACACCATGCCTCGCATCGCACAGGCCGCCTGCGCGGCCCTCCTGCTCTGCCTATCCGCATCTCTGCCTGTGCGCGCACAACAAACCGACGCCATTCAGGGCTATCTCCAGCCCCTCGTAGCCAATCACACCATCGCCGGCGCAGTCACGCTGGTGGCCAATCGCGACCGCACCGTTTATCTGAAGGCGGTTGGCTCACGCGACCTCTCGGCCAACGCCCCCATGTCCACTGACGCGCTCTTCTGGATCGCCTCCACCAGCAAGCCCATCACCGTCGCGGCCTTCATGATGCTGGTCGATGAGGGCAAGATCAGCCTCGACGACCCTGTTGAAAAATATCTTCTCGAGTTCAAAGGCCAGATGGTCGGCCCGCGCAATCCAGATTCAGCCGACAAGTCGCCCGCGCAATTAGTCCCCGCCGTCCATCCCATCCGCATCCGCGAAATTCTCAGCCACAGCTCAGGCCTTCGCTTCCGCTCCGCCGCGCAGCCCGGCGCGCTTGACACGCTCACCCTCAAGGACTCGGTGCTCACTTTCGCCGCCGAGCCGCTGCTCTTTCAGCCCGGCACGGACTACTCCTACTCCAACGAAGGCATCAATACGGCCGCGCGCATACTCGAAGTCGTCAGCGGAATGCCATATGAGCAGTTCCTTCAGCAGCGCCTCTTCAAACCGCTCGGCATGAAGGACACAACCTTCTGGCCCAACGCCAAGCAGATTGCCCGCATCGCAACCACCTACAAGCTCGACCCCGCCGACAAGCTCCTCAAGCCTGTCCCCGTCAGCCAGCTCACCTATCCGCTCGACGATCACAAACACCGCTTTCCCATGCCGGCCGGCGGACTCTTCTCCACCGCCCATGACGTGGCTATCTTTTCGCAGATGCTTTTGAACGGCGGCGTTTTTCGTGGCCACCGCTATCTCTCAGAAGCTGCCATCAAGCAGATGACCACCGAGCAGAACGGCGGTCATGGCAACACAAGTTATGGATTGGGATTGGGCCTCAACAAGGGCAGCTACGGCCACGGCGGCGCATTCAAAAACAATATGGACATCAATCCCGCCACAGGCCGCATCCTCGTCTTCATGGTCCAGCAGGACGGCCCATGGGGAACCCCCGCAGGCGACGCCATCGTCTCAACGCTTCAAAAGTTAGCCGATCAGCAGGTCACGGCGGCAGCGCAATAGCCCTGCGGCCCGCCAGCCCCGATCTGTTCCGCCCCGAGCTTACCGCGCCCCGTGCGTCTCAAAGTGCGCTTCAATCTCCTCAAGCGTCTTGTTCTTCGTCTCCGGCAACAGGAACGCGGCCACCAGGAAGTAGATCACCGTAAACCCGCCGAACAGAAAGAAGATTGACGAGTACCCGTGCTTGCCCACAAACGGAAGAAAGATGGCCGCAATTGTCGTCGACACAAACTGGTTGATCACCAGCGCAATGCTCATCCCGTTTGACCGGATGCGGGTGGGCATCAGCTCAGAAAGAGCCAGCCAACTGCACACCCCCGGCCCCAGCGCATAGAACGCCGCAAACACGTAAAGCCAGAACGCAACCAGCCACCCGTGGGTTGCATCAGGAATCCGCGCAATCGGCGCCTTTACAATCGTGAGCGGCGCAACCCGCGCGGCGTCCAGGTCGGCAAACGGATTCTTGAAAAACGCCTCGACTTTGTTCCCCGGCACGCAGCTCTCGCGCGTCACCTGCAACGACGCAGAACCGGGATCGTCGGACCGTACATAGCTTGTGGATGCCGTGAACGCCCCGTACGAATAGATAATGGCCAGCGAGGCGTGATCGCTCGCAATCCCGCTGCCCGAGCCCGCCAGCAGCCTCTCTGCCAGCGCCCGGTCGAAGTGCAGTTGCAGCTCCTGGTCACTGCCCACCATCGCCTGAATCTGATGGCGCGAGTCCACATTCGCGCCTTCTGTCCTCTGAAAAAGAATTCCTGCCGCAATCACAGACACAATAATCCCGCTCGTCCCCAGCACCAGCAGAAACTTGCGCCCGCGGCGATCCACCAGCACCACGCCCACAATGGTCATCAGAAAATTCACCGCGGTGAAAATCACGTAGCCCCAGTGCGCCAGCAGGTCAGAGAGCCCGCTCTGCAACAGGATGTTTGTGTTGTAACTGATGATCGAATTGATGCCCGTAGTCTGATTCAGGAACAGGATCGCACAGGCAATCAGGAACGGAACCACATATTTCCGACGCAACAGCGAACCGGCATTCTTCACCGTGGACGCGCGCATCTGCTGGCCCGCATGCGCCGTCGCTCTCATCTCTTCCATCTCCAAGCCGGCCTGCTCAGCGCTGCGCGACCGCAACAGGACCGCAAGCGCCTGTGCCTCTTTGCCGCGCCGGAACAGCCATCGCGGAGACTCGGTTACCATCAGGCTGCCCAGCAGGAACAGGAACCCCGGCGGCAGCGAGACCCAGAAGATCCGCCGCCACGCCTGGTCTTTGAAGGCCAGCAACGCGGCCGCATCCCCAGAAAGCGAAACCGCATGAACCCTGTAGCTGTAGTAGATTCCCACCGCCGCCGCTACAAAGATCCCCAGCGTCAGCAGCCACTGGAAGATCCCCGTCCCTTTGCCGCGATTGGATGCCGCCAGGCACTCGGCCAGGTACAACGGAACCACGATGCCAATCAATCCAGCGCTCGCCCCTTGCAGCAGCCGCCCAAGAAACAGCGGTCCGTAACCATGCGACAGCGCGATTACCGGAATGCTCGCAACAAACATCGCGCCGCTCAGCACCATCAGCGGCTTGCGCCCCAGCAGGTCGGCCAGCGCCCCGGCAAACAAGGTTGACAGAACGCTGCCCAGCAGAACTGCCGCCACAATAATCGAGAGCTGGGCCGTCGTGAGCTTCGACGTCGCCTGAAGGTAGGGCAACGCCCCGCCAATAATGCCCACATCGATTCCATACAGCAGCCCGCCCAGGCCCGCCACCACCAGCAGAAACGTGTTGTAAACCCGCCTGCTTGAAGAATCCTCTGGCCGCGAGACCTCAGCCGTGAACGCACTATCCCTTGTCATGCTTGTGCCCCTCGCCCCTGTATTGGCTCAATGCTTTGCCTGCCACCAGAATTCCCGCGCTTCACACGCATCTTGGTCCGTCCGCAACCAGTTTTCCGGCCGCAAGCTGCGGCAGAGCGGCTGCGCGCTCTGCCGCACTTCACTCGACGTCTGATCTCAATGGATTCAAACAAGCTGTGGGTAACTCCACGGGAAATCGCATCGCCAGCCATGCGCCACTCATCCGCTTTCCCGCAGGAATCATGCGCGGAGTATAGCAACCCTGCAACGGCACCGGCAACCACGGCCCGTGGCGCATGCGTTCGTAGCTAGTTTGTTAAAAACAGGCCTGCGAACTCGCAGGCGCAAGCCACAACCGATAATATGTCTTGCCTGGTAATGTTTTGGCTGCCCCCCAGGGAGTCGAACCCCGATATGCCGCTCCAGAGGCGGCTGTCCTACCATTGAACGAGGGGGCAACAAGCGCGAGAATCGCGGCTCCACTTGCGGCCGGTGCAGCCTCAGCCACGGCAGGGCGCCGAACGGCAAAAGCCAACTCATCCATCATAAGGGGAGTCCCCGCCTTGGTCAAACCCGCGGCGGCGGCTCGGGCCATAACCCCATTTCAGGCAACCCGATGCCCACCAGGTCATCGCCGCTCAAGGTCCAGTCAAACAAACTCCAACACCCCAGCCACCAGCCCAAAGGCAACCACGTTGATGTAAAATCGGGCTGAACATGGAGTTGTGCCTCAATCTCGCGTGGGTGCTGCTGGCGGCCTCTATCCTGGGCTTCTCGCACCGCTTTACTCCCCAGGCCGGTGTCTGCCGGCGCAAGCAGTTCGTCGCTCTCGCCGTCCTCGTCCTCCTCCTGTTTCCGGTCATCTCTGTAACCGACGACCTGCTGGCAGCGCAAAACCCCGCTGAGACTGACTCCTGCATCCGCAGAGATCATGCCGTCGCCAGCGCACACTGCATCTTTCCGGCTGCGGCAACGCCTCCTCAATCCGCCTTTGCCTCGCCCTCCCTTGGCTTGCTGTGTTCCACCGTTCCCGGCGGCCTGCCGCTCCCGGTGGTCGATCACCCGGGCCTCGACGCTGTCCAGAACCGGCCCCCTCCTACGGCTTGATCTTTCGCATTCCTCCCCATGGCTCCCGCCGTCCCCCCTTGATCCGCCGTGCAAACCACGGCGTGAGGGTTTTGTATGAAGCAGTTCTCCAGTTCACTGGCAGTAGCAACATGCGCCGCGTTTCTCTGCCTCACGCAATCTCTGGCTCACGCTCAGGAGACGCTCACCTGGGAGCAGGCAAAGGCAAAGTTTGAATCCGCCAACCCTGCACTCAAAGCCGATGCCCTGACCGTGGACGAGATGAAGGCCCAGGAGATCACCGCCTTTCTGCGGCCCAACCCGCAGTTCACAGCGGCAAGCGATGGCACGCAGATCGCTCCTAACCAGAGAGTATGGCAGCCGCTCGCCGGCAGCCAGGCTCAAGCCACGTTCAGCTATCTCCACGAACGCGACCACAAGCGCGAACTCCGTCAGCAAAGCGCAAAAGAAGGCACCCAGATCTCTGCGTCGCAACATAGGGATCTGGAACGCAATCTCCTCTTTGGCCTGCGCGGCGCCTTTGTGCAAACGCTTGAAGCCAAAGCAATCGTTGAACTGGCCCAGGCTGACCTTGCCTATTACGACAACATCATCAAGATCAGCCGCGATCGCTTCCGCGACGGTGACATCGCTCGAATCGATCTGGACCGCATCGAACTGCTGCGCGTTCAATACGAGTCAGAGATTCAGAACGCAATCGTCAACCTGCGCACCGCGAAGATCCAGCTTCTGCAACTGCTCGACGAACAAACTCCGGTTGACAAGTTCGATGTCTCCGGCGCCTTCGACTTCTCGGATGACCTCAAGCCCCTCGAAGACTTTCGCCAGATTGCCCTCGAAGAGCGGCCCGACCTGCGCGCCGCCCTCCAGTCCATCCAGCAGGCCCAGACCAATCACAAACTGGCTCAGGCCAACGGCTCCACTGACCCGACCTTCAGCACGTGGTACACATGGAACCCCTCATTCAACAACCCTTATGACCAACAGACGCTCGGCCTCAGCGTCAGCATTCCCCTGCGCATCTTTGACCGCAACCAGGGCGAGAAGCAGCGCACCCAAATCGAGATTGGGCGCAGTCAGCAATTCACTGAATCGACGCGCGCCCAGGTCTTCAGCGACGTTGACACGGCCTATGCCCAGGTGGAAAGCAGCCTTGCTCTGCTCAGGCCTTACAAGACTCAATACAAAGACCAGGCGCTGCGCGTGCGCGATACCGTCACTTACTCCTACCAGCAGGGCGGCTCTTCACTCATGGACTTCCTCAACGCGCAAAGCGACTACCGGGACGTTCAACTGGCCTACCTGCAACTGATCGGCTCCTACCTGACCGCTGCCGGACAACTCAACCTTGCCGTCGGACGCGAGGTAATCCAATGACGCCCTACTCGCAACGCCGCTACTCCGCCGTCACTCTCCTGTCTCTGGCATCGCTGCTTCTGGTTCTTGCCGGCTGCAAAGGCAAAGACCTCGGCGATGGCGCACCTCCTCCAGCCAAGGTCATCCAGGTCACCGATATGAACCTGATCACCATCGACAGCCAGGATGAATCCAAATTTCCTGTTGTCGCGGCAGGCCAGGTTGAGTCTTCGTCAGAACTCACCGCTACCGGTACCGTGCTCCCCGACATCGCCCGCGAAATCCCCGTCATCTCGCTCGCCAATGGCCGCGTCGTCGACATCAAGGCCCGCCTCGACGACAACGTCAAGAAAGGCCAACTGCTGCTCAAGGTGCAAAGCCCTGACATCACCACCGCCTTTAATACCTACCTGAAAGCGGCCAACGACGAGCACATGGCCAATAAGGCCTATCTGCGCGCACAGGATCTGTATCAGCATGGCGCAATCTCCCTGGCCATGCTCGAGCAGGCTGAAGGCGCTGAGAAGGACGCCCGCGCCGACCTGACCGCCGCGGAAGAGCAGTTGAAGACGCTCGGCGTTGACAAAGACCATCCCAGCAGCGTCGTCAACGTCTACGCGCCCATCTCCGGTGTCATCGTCGCCCAGAACGTCACCAACTCCGCCGCAGCCGGCGTCGGCCTCTCCGGCTCGGCCAACGCCTTCACAATCGCCGACCTGTCCTCGGTCTGGATCGTTTGCGACGTCTACGAGAACGACATTCCCAAGCTCCAACTCGGCCAGCCAGCCCGCATCCAGCTCAATGCATTCCCAGACCGCCCCATCACCGGCCGCATCGGCGACATCGGTCCCATCCTCGATCCCTCTCTGCGCACCGCCAAGGTACGCATTGAGGTTCCCAACCCGGGCTTCCTCAAGCTCGGCATGTTCGCCACCGTAACCTTCACCAGCCGCAACCGCGAAACCCATGCGGTCGTCCCTGCCGATGCCATCCTTCACCTGCACGATCGCGACTGGGTCTTTCTACCCGCCGGCGGCAATCAGTTCAAGCGTGCGGAAGTGCATGCCGGTAAAATGCTCGACGGCAATCGGCAAGAGATCCTCTCCGGCCTCCAGGCCGGCCAACAAGTGGTCACCAACGCACTGCTGCTTGAAACCGCAGGGAATCAATAGATGATTCGCGCCCTCGTCGATTTCGCGCTCAAAAGCCGCTGGCTCGTCCTCGGCGGTGTCGTTGTCCTCACCGCATGGGGCGTCATCAGCTTCAAAAACCTGCCCATCGAGGCCTACCCTGACGTAGCCAACAACTACGTTCAGATCATTACCCAATGGCCCGGCCGCTCCGCCGAAGAGATCGAGCGCCAGGTCACTGTCCCTGTCGAAATCCAGATGGCCGGCATCCCCCACCTCACCCATCTGCGTTCCACCACGCTGGCTGGCCTCTCGAGCCTCATGCTTATCTTCGACGACGAGTCCACCAGCGACGTCAATCGCGAACACGTCCTCGAGCGCCTCAGCCAGGTCAGCCTACCCGCCAACCTGGTTCCTCAGATGGGCACTGACTGGAGCCCCGTCGGCCAGATCTACTGGTACACCCTCGAAAGCACCAACCCCTCCTACGACGTCATGGAGAAGAAATCTCTCGAAGACTGGACCCTCGAAAAATCCTTCAAAGGCGTTCAGGGCGTGGTCGATGTCTCCAGCTTCGGCGGCCCCACCAAGGAGTACCAGATCAAGCTCGACCCCGCAAAGCTGGTCTCCTACGGCCTGTCTATCTCACAGGTCGAGCAGCAGATTGCCAACAACAACACCAACGGCGGCGGGAGCTTCATTGAGCAGGGCGCGCAGCAGATCAATGTTCAATCCATGGGCCTCTACACCAGCGTCCAGGATATTGAAAACACCGTCGTCAAAAACGCTAACGGCGCTGCCATCCGCATCGCAGACATCGCCACCGTCACCCAGGGCCCCAAAATCCGCCTCGGCCAGATCGGCCGCGCCACGCACAGGCCTGACGGCACAATCGTTGACAATCCCGACACCGTCGAAGGCATCGTCTTGCTGCAGAAAGGCTCCGACTCCGACCCCGTGCTCGATGCCATTCACAACGAAGTGGCCAAGCTGAATCACAGCATCCTGCCCAAGGGAGTCAAGATCGTTCCCTTCCTTGACCGCTCCGCTCTTGTCTCTTATACCGTTGAAACCGTCGAGAACAACCTCACCGCCGGCATGCTGCTGGTCACCATCATCCTGTTCCTCTTTCTCGGCAATGTGCGCGGCGCAATCATCGTTGCCCTCACCATTCCCTTCGCCTTGCTCTTCGCCTCCATCTGCCTCGACCTCAGCCACATCCCCGCCAACCTGCTCTCCCTGGGCGCGCTCGACTTCGGCATGGTCGTTGACGGCTCGGTCATCATGATCGAGAACATGGTCCGCCACCTAGCGCAAAAGGACGACACCCGCACTGCCGCGCAAAAGATCCGAGACGCCGCCCATGAGGTCCTGCGTCCCGTCTTCTTTGCCCGCGGCATCATCATCACCTCATACCTGCCCATCTTCACTCTCCAGGCAGTCGAGGGCCGGCTCTTCAAACCCATGGCCTGGACCGTCACCTTCGCTCTGCTTGGCGCGCTCGTTTTTGCCATCCTTGTCGCCCCCGTCATGGCTAGCTTCCTGTTCCGTAACGGCGCACAAGAGTGGCATAACCCCATCATGCTGGGTCTCACCCGCCACTATCGCACCGCGGTTCGCGCCGCTATCGTCCACCGCAACACAACCGTCGGCATCTCCCTCGTCCTGTTCGCTATTGCTCTCTTCCTCACCTTCGGCGGCCCCGTCGGCTCTGAGTTCCTGCCCCACCTCGACGAAGGCTCCATCTGGGTCCGCGGCACTCTGCCGCCCAGTGAGGGCCCCACCGCCAGCATCGAGTTCACCAACAAGGCCCGCCAGGTCATGGCCTCTTTCCCTGAAGTCACCCAGGTTGTCAGCCAGACCGGCCGTCCCGACGACGGCACTGACACCGCGGGCTTCTTCAATACCGAGTACTTCGTTGACCTCAAGCGAAAGGAGCAGTGGCGCCCCGTCTTCCATCAAGACAAGGAAGCCCTCATTGCCGCCTTGGACAAGGAGCTCTCCCGCTTCCCCGGCGTGATCTGGAATTACTCCCAGCCCATCTCTGACAACATGGAAGAAGCCGTCTCGGGCGTCAAAGGCGAGCTCGCCGTCAAGCTCTACGGCGACCATCTCCGCACCCTCGAAGCCAAGGCAGACCAGATTCAGGCCCAGATGCAATCCGTCAGCGGCATTCAGGATCTCGGCATCTTCCGCATCGTCGGCCAGCCCAACCTCAGCTTCAAGGTCGATCGTGTCGCCGCGGCCCGCTGGGGCATCAACGTGGCCGACATCCAGGACGCCATCCAGACCGCTGTCGGAGCAAATGCCGTCACCCAGGTGCAGCAGGGCGAGGCCCGCTACGACGTCACACTGCGCTATCAACAGCAGTTCCGCGACACCCGCGAGGCCATTGAGAACGTGCGCCTGCTCGCCCCCTCCGGCGAACGCGTATCGCTGGCCCAGCTAACCACCGCCTCAACTGACGACGGCGCTGAGCAGATCAATCGCGAGTCCGGCCAGCGTTATATCGCCATCAAGTACTCCGTCCGCGGACGCGACCTCGGTTCAACGGTCGAGGAAGCCATCGCCAGGGTCAACAAAAATGTGGCCCTGCCCGCCGGCTACCACCTTGAGTGGGCCGGCGAATACGAAAGCCAGAAACGCGCCAACAAGCGCATGGCCATCGTGGTTCCCATCACCATTCTGGCTATCTTCCTCATCCTCTACACCATGTTCCGCTCCGCCAAGTGGGCCATGCTCATCCTCATCAGCGTGGCCATGGCCTCAATCGGGGGCCCGCTCGCTCTATTCCTCACCCACACCAACTTCTCCGTCTCTTCCGCCGTCGGCTTCCTGGCCCTGTTCGGCGTCTCGGTTGAAACCGGCGTGATCATGATCGAGTTCATCAACCAGCTCCGTGCCCGCCGCAAAGGCATGGAAGAGTCTACCGATCAGCACATCGTTGAAGCCGCCGTCGAAGGCGCAGTCCTGCGCCTGCGTCCCGTCATGTTGACCATGCTGGTCGCAACCCTCGGACTGCTGCCCGCAGCGCTCTCCCACGCCATCGGCTCTGACTCGCAGCGCCCCTTCGCCATCGTCATCGTGGGCGGCCTCATCGCCAACCTCATCATTGGCGTCTTTCTGCTCCCCACCCTTTACGTCTGGATCGCCAGCGAAGACGACATCCTCCCCGCCTCGGAAATCTCCGAGCAATTCTAAAAATCGCGCACAAACAAATCCTCCGCCCGGCTGCATTCGTCACGCAACGAATGCAGGCAGACGGAGGATTCACTCCTCAAATCAAGCCAGATCGAATCGATCCAGGTTCATCACCTTGCCCCACGCCGCCACAAAGTCGCGAACAAACGTCTCCTGCGCGTCGGCGCACGCATAAAACTCCGCAAGCGCTCTCAGTTGCGAGTTTGAACCGAAGACAAGATCGGCAATGGTGCCCGTCCACTTCAACTTCCCTGTGGCCCGATCCAACCCTTCCAGCACTCCTTCAGCGGCAGTCTTCTGCCACTTCGTGTTCATGTCCAGCAGGTTCACAAAGAAGTCGTTGGTCAGTGTCTCCGGCCGCCTGGTGAAAACACCGTGTGCGGAGTGGTTGTAGTTTGCATTCAGAGCGCGCATGCCGCCAATCAGAACCGTCATCTCAGGAGCGGTCAGGGTCAGCAGGTCTGCCTTATCCACCAGCAACTCGGCCGACAATCCCTCGTGCCCCTTCAAGACGTAGTTGCGGAACCCGTCCGCGGCCGGCTCCAGCACCCCAAACGAAGCCACATCGGTCTGCTCCTGCGTTGCATCCGTGCGACCTGGCGAGAACGGCGCCTTCACCACGTGGCCAGCTTTCTTCGCGGCCTCTTCAACAGCCGCACAGCCGCCGAGAACAATCAGGTCAGCCAGCGAGACCTTCGTTCTGCCCGCCTGCGCGCCATTGAATTCCTTCTGGATCGCTTCCAGCTTTGCCAGCACCTTTGCAAGGTCGGCCGGCTGGTTCACTTCCCAGTTCTTCTGCGGCGCCAGCCGAATACGTGCTCCGTTCGCCCCGCCACGCTTATCGCTGCCGCGGAATGTTGCTGCCGAAGCCCACGCCGTCGTCACCAGTTGCGCAATCGAAAGGCCTGACGCCAGAATCTTCGCCTTCAGGGCTGTAATCTCAGGCTCACCGATCAGCGGATAATTCACCGCCGGAACAGGATCCTGCCAAAGCAGAGGCTGCTTGGGAACCAGCGGACCAAGGCATCGCGAAATCGGCCCCATGTCGCGGTGCGTCAGCTTGTACCAGGCCTTCGCAAAAGCATCCGCAAACTCCTCTGGATGCTCAAGGAAACGCCTGCTGATCTTCTCGTAGCTCGGGTCCATCCTCAGAGACAGATCCGTCGTGAACATGATCGGTGCGTGCTTCTTTTTTGGGTCGTGCGCATCCGGCACCGTGTCCGCTCCGGCTCCACCCTTCGGTATCCACTGCTGGGCGCCCGCCGGGCTCGTGGTCAGCTCCCACTCATAGGCGAACAGGTTTTCCAGGTAGTTGTTGTCCCATTTCACCGGGTTCGTGGTCCATGCGCCTTCCAACCCGCTGCTGATGGTGTCAACGCCTTTGCCGGTGCCAAAGCTGTTCTTCCAGCCCAGACCCTGCTCTTCAATCCCCGCGGCCTCGGGCTCCCGGCCCACATACTTGTTCGGATCGGCAGCGCCATGCGCCTTGCCAAACGTGTGTCCCCCAGCGATAAGGGCAACCGTCTCTTCGTCATTCATCGCCATGCGCGCAAACGTCTCGCGAATATCCCGCGCCGCAGCCACCGGATCAGGCTTCCCGTTGGGTCCTTCCGGGTTCACATAGATCAGGCCCATCTGCACCGCGCCCAGCGGATTATCCAGTTCGCGGTCGCCCTTGTAGCGCTCATCGCCCAGCCATGTGGTCTCCGATCCCCAGTAAACATCCTCTTCCGGCTCCCAGATGTCCTCGCGCCCTCCGGCAAACCCAAAGGTCTTTAGCCCCATCGACTCCAGCGCCACGTTCCCCGCCAGAATCATCAGGTCAGCCCAGGAGAGCTTCCGGCCATACTTCTGCTTGATGGGCCAGATCAGCCGCCGAGCCTTGTCCAGGCTCACGTTGTCAGGCCAGCTGTTCAGCGGGGCAAAGCGCTGCGCTCCGCCGCCCGCGCCGCCACGGCCATCGGCAATGCGATAGGTCCCCGCGCTATGCCACGCCATGCGGACAAAGAACGGCCCGTAGTGGCCGTAGTCCGCGGGCCACCAGTCCTGCGACGACGTCATCAATGCGCGAAGGTCCTTGATCACCGAATCCAGATCCAGGCTCTTGAACTCCTTGGCGTAGTTGAATCCCTCGCCCATGGGATTGGACTTTTCCGAGTGCTGGTGCAGAATCTTAAGGTTGAGTTGATTGGGCCACCAGTTTGCGGTCGTTTGCGTTCCAGCCGTCATGTGCTTCGCTGCGCCGCTTGAGAACGGGCACTTCGCTTCATCGGTCATCGTTCACTCCTTCTGAGCGCCGCCAGCCGGTTTCAATCGCTCACACTGGCCGCGTCTCCCGTGTTTCCGTGATGCAAAACCGTTGTCCCTGCCGCCTGCGCGGAAAGAGCACGATACTCGACCTCGTTGGCAGGGCAATCCTCGCAGCCAGACATAATACGCCAGATCCTCGAACCTGGTCTGCCCACTTCCTCTTATGGCAGTCAATCAGCGCAACTCAGGAGCTTTGCAACGAAATGGCCACCCAAATCAGAATGCTCGGAGCGAAGACTGAATCAAGCAAGGCCCCAGCCGGACGTCGAAGCGCTCCTGGGCCCTCCCCTGTTGCTTGCCCCATTCACTCCTCCCGCAACACTTCCAACGGCCTCAGCCCCAGAATCCTGTAGCTCGCAATCCACCCGGTCGCGGTAGCCAGCACCGCCGTCCCCACCAACGCAACCAGCGTCGCGCCCCACTCAATGTGGAAACCCACCTCCAGCTTGCGCAGCAGCACCCGCGTCAGCACATTGGCGAACACCACGCCCACCCCGCCCGCCAGCAGCCCCAGCACGCTGAACTCCACGCTGAACGTCCGTACAATCCGCATCCGCGTTGCTCCCAGAGTCTTCAGCACCACCGCCTCCTGCATCCGACGGTAGCGTGTGCTGGCAATGCTCGAGGCCAGAATCATCAACCCCGCAAAGATCGAGAACCCGGCCAGAAAACGCACCACAAACGTCACCTGGTCCACCACGCTCTCAATCCGCGCCAGCACGTCGGCAAGATTAATCACCGTCACGCTGGGATAAGCCAAAAACAGCGCCCGCTCCAGCGCCCCCACCTGCCTGGGATCGATGTGCGCTCCGCCATACCATGTCGCCGGCTCGTCCTTCAGTTGTCCTGACGGCAGCAGAAACGCCACCCGTGCGCCCAAATGCTGCCCGTCAGCCCGGAACAGAGCCGTCACCTTCAGCGTCCGCTCAGTTCCGCCCACCTCCATCGCCACCGTCGACCCCACGCCCAGATGCAGCCGTTGCGCCTCGCCCGCGCCCAGCGCCATCTCGGCCGCGTCGCCGCTCGTCCACCACCTGCCCTGCGTCACCTTGTCGCCCGGCGGCGGCGCATCCGCCCAGCTCAACCCCGCATTCTCCAGCATCCGCCGCGGAAAATGCGCCTCCTTCATCTGGTCCAGCGTCTTGCCGTCCAGCGTCACAAACCGCCCCTGCACAATCGGAATCAGATCCAGCCCCTCGGTCACGCCCGGCTGATGCTGAAAGAAATCCTTCACCCCTGCAACCTCATCGCCCGTCACATCCACCAGAAAGATATTCGGAAGCTTCGGCGAGGCCGTCTGCTTCAAATCCCGCAGCAGCATCGCCTGCATCAGGTAGACAGCCAGAATCAGCATCACGCCCGTGCCCAGCGCCGCCAGCACCGCCGCCGACTGGTTCCCCGGCCTATAAAGATTCGACAGCCCATGCCGCAGAAACGAAGGCAGCCGCAACCGCACCCGGTTCAGCAGAAAGCGCAGCGTCCTCAAAGCCACCGCCGCCAGCGCCAGCAACACCACCAGCGCCGCCCCAAAGATTACCGCAAACCACGTCCCCACCTTGGCCGAGTCAGAGAGCGCCCACGCCACCACACCCAAAGCCGCAATCACCAGCACAGAGATCCCCAGTTGCAGCCGCCTTGACCACCACCGCGCAAACCAAGCGCCCATGCCCTCCGGCCCCTGCTCCACCAGTCGCCGCAACACCAGCACCGGTCTCACAGCGCGCACATCCAGCAGCGGCGGCAAACAGAACAGCAGAGTCGTCAGCAGCCCCGTCCCCAGCCCCGCCGCAACCGAGCGCCACGGAAACTCCAGCGTTGCACGCACCGGCAGCAGGCTGCCAAACACCGCCGGCAGCGCCGCCATCACGCCCACGCCCACGGCCACGCCCACCAGGCCCCCCGCCAGCCCCAGCCCCAGCGTTTGAATGAGAAATATCCGCAGAATGTCGCCCGACCCTGCGCCCATCGCCTTCAAAATCGCCAGCATGTCCATCCGCTGCTCCAGGTGCGCATGCATCGCCATCGCCACGCCGATCGCACCCAGCACCATCGCCACCAGGCAGATCAGGCTCAGCATCGCCGTCGCGTTCTCAAGGCCCTGGTTCAGCGCCGGATTCCCCTCCTTGAAATCCATTACCTGCGCATCCGGCAGCACCGACTCCACCTGCTTGCGCAGCGCTACAGGATCGGCCTCGGCCGGCAGCTTCATCAGCAACCGCTCGCTGGCCCGGCTTCCCAATGCAATCAGCCCCGTCTGCTTCAGCGCCTCCCGCGAAATCATCACCCGCAGCCCCAGCCCCGCGCCGGCGCTCAGCCTGTCCGGCTCCTGCCGCAGCACCGCCGCGATTCTGAAGTTGATTCCGCCCAGCCGCAGCGTCTGCCCCACGTGCGCATTCAGCCGGATCAGAAACTCCTCCGCCACCACCGCCGAGTCGCCTTCCAGAGCCTGCTTCAGCCCCATCGCCGGCTCCAGCTCCGCAGCGCCATAGTAGGGGTACTCCCCCGGATCAACCGCCTTCAAAGAAACCAGCAACGGGACCGGGTCCGGCGCAACCGACGCCATCGACACCGTCTCTGTAATCCACGTACTGCGCGTTCCCTGCTGCTCCAGCCCTGCAATCTTCTGCTCTTCGGCGACCGTCGGCTCGCGAAAGATGCGCGCGCTCAGGTCGCCCGCCATCAGCGATCGCGACTCCAGCCCCAGCGTCCGCCTGAAACTCTCGCTGAACCCGCGCACCCCCACCAGCGCCGCAACCCCGACCGCTACGCTCAGCACTACAAACCCAAACTTCCCCGGCGCCGACTTCAGATCCCGCCAGCCAATAGCCCCCGCGCGCCTCCAACTCAATGCCCGCTTAGCCATTTTGTCCCTCGTCCAGGACGAGAGTCGTGTTCAAACCCGGCAGCGTATCCTCCACCACCATCCCATCCTTCAACACAATCTTCCGGTCTGCCCGGCTGGCTACCTCCGGGTCGTGCGTCACCAGCACCAGCGTCGTCCCCGCGCGCTTGTTCCGCTCCAGCAGCAAATCCAACACCATCCGCCCATTCGCCGAATCCAGATTTCCCGTCGGCTCATCCGCCATCACAATCGGCGGCTCCACCACAAATGCCCGGGCCAGCGCCACCCGCTGCTGTTCCCCGCCCGAGAGCTGAATCGGATAGTGATCCACCCGCTCCGTCAGCCCCACCTCATGCAGAAGATTGCGCGCCTTTGCGAGGCCGCTCCCGTCCCGATTCAATTCATACGGAAGGAGCACATTCTCCAGCGCCGTCAGCGTTGCGATCAGTTGGTACGACTGAAACACAAACCCGATCTTCCGCCCGCGCACCACCGCCAGTTCCGTCTCTGCCAGGTTATGAATCGGCACCCCATCCAGCCAGATCTCGCCCTCGCTCGGCGTGTCCAGCCCAGCCAGCAGCCCCAGCAGCGTGCTCTTCCCGCTCCCGCTCGCCCCCACAATCGCCACAAACTGCCCAGCAGGAATCGTCAGCGTGATCCCCTTCAGAATCTCCACCCGCCGCGACCCATTCTGTATCCACTTCTTCGCGTCCCGAACCTGAATCAAATCCCTGCCTCCTGAGTCCCGCCCCTGCACTTCGCTACACTATCCATGTGGACGTTGGCCGCGCTCTTAACGTTTCGGTATTCCCGTGTGCTCCATCCCTTTCGCGCCTTTTGCGAAATGGATGGGAGACCGCACTCCTGCTGCTCATCCTCGTCCTGCCCGCGCAAGCCTTCGGCCAGCGCCTGCTGGTCTGCTTCGGTGACAGCATCACCGCCGGCTACGGCCTCGACTCCGGCCAGGCCTACCCCGACGCCCTCCAGCGCGACCTCGACGCCCGCGGCTTCCACTACAAAGTGGTCAACCAGGGCACCAGCGGCGCAACCACCAAAGACGCCGTCTCCAGCCTCCACGCCATCCTCGCCCTTCACCCCGAATTGGTCCTCGTCGAGTTCGGCGGCAACGACGGCCTCCGCGGCCTCCCGCTCGATCAGACCCGCCGCAACCTCGACCAGATCCTCACCGCCCTTGAAGCCGCCCACATCAAAGTCCTGCTCGCCGGCATCACCCTGCCCCCCAACTACGGCCCCGAATACATCCACCAGTTCGACCAGCTCTTCCGCGACCTCGCGGCCAAACATCACGCCGCCTTCGTCCCCATGATCTACAAAGATCTCATCCACGTCCCCAACACCATCCAGAACGACGGCATCCACCCCACCGCCAAAGGCTCCGACGTCATCGCAAAAACTTTGCTCCCCGTCCTAGAGCCTTTGCTCCGCAAAAACCATTGAACAGTGGTCAGCAATAGCCATTCCGCAACCAGCCGCAACCGCCTGAATTCCCACCGAACCAACTATTCCCTACTCCCTGTTCCCTGCCTTTTCACCCCATCACTGCCACCGGCTGAAACAGCGTTCCCGCCACCCGCTTCGCCACCCCCACCAGCTCCGTTTGCCCCGCAAACACCTTCACCAGCGAAGCGCCGGAAAACTCCGGCAGATTCGCCTGCGCCCCATTCCGCAGCCGTCCCAGCGCCATCGCATCCCCCGTCACCGCGGGCATCTCCGGCAACAAGCTCCTCGGATGCACGCACAACGCCTCCAACGCCTGCAAATCCCCCGTCAACGCCGCCAGCTCCTCCAACGTATGCGCCTCGCTCAGCGTGAACACTCCAGCCTGCGTCCGCCGCAAGCTGCTCAAATGCCCACCGCACCCCAGATCCTGCCCCAGCTCATGCGCCACGGAACGCACATACCCGCCCGCACTGATGCTCATTGCAAACGAGGCCTCAGCGCCCTGCAAGCTAACAATCTCAAATGAAGTAATGTTCACGGCAGCCGTCTTCAACTCCACCGGCTTGCCCTCGCGCGCCAGCTTGTACGCCGGAGTCCCGCCAATCTTCTTGGCCGAGTAAGGCGGAGGCATCTGGTCCATTACGCCCTTGAACCGCCCCGCCGCCTGGCGCACCTCATCCAGCGTCAGCGCCGGCCCCATGTCCTCCCCCGCCGCAACCCCCTCGGCGTCAAAGGTGTCGGTCGCAAATCCAAACCGGATCGTCCCGGTATAAGTTTTCTCAGCGGAATTGAAATACTGCGCCAGCCGCGTAAAGCGGCCCATCAGCAGCGGCAGAACGCCAGTAGCCATCGGGTCCAGCGTGCCCAGGTGCCCAATTGATTTTTCGCCGGTAATTCTGCGCAGGCGGCTCACCACATCGTGGCTCGTCATGCCGCCCGGCTTGTCTACCACCAGAAGTCCGTTCACGCCCACGCCCCTCACTACTGTAGCCGACGCAGGCTCCCCGCCTCAGATTCCGCTGTTCGGCTGCCGCACCAGCGACAGAAACTCTGACCGCGTCTCCTTCTGCCGGAAGCAGCCCACCATCGCCGAAGTCACGGTCGACGAGTTCTGCTTTTCAATCCCGCGCATCATCATGCACAAGTGCCGTGCCTCAATCACCACGCCCACGCCCTGCGGCTCAATGGCGTGCTGTATCGCGTCGGCTATCTGCCGCGTCAGCCGCTCCTGCACTTGAAGCCGCCGCGCAAACACCTCCACCAGCCGCGGAATCTTGCTCAGCCCAATCACCTTGCCCTTGGGAATATAGGCGACATGCACGCGCCCGAAGAACGGGAGCATATGGTGCTCGCACAGCGAGAACATCTCAATGTCTTTCACGATCACCATCTCGTCGTAGTCCACATCGAACAGCGCACCGCGCAAAATCTTCGTCGGGTCCTCGTCGTAGCCTTTCGTCAAAAAGGCCATCGACTTCTCCACGCGCCCCGGCGTCGCCAGCAGGCCATCGCGGTTCGGGTCCTCGCCGAGCCGGCTCAGAATCTCGCGATACATCTCCTGCGTGCTGAACTCGCTCAGCGCCTCGTCTGTCCCTACCGCCCTGCGAACGCTTTTGCTTACTGCAATCGGCTGCGCCATACTCCTCATTCCTCCGCCCAGGGGAAGTGGGCGACCCTCATCCTCTACGTCCGGTCATCATCCTGAGTGCACCAAGAAGAACACCTGCATCTCGCTAGCGCTCTCACGCAACACTCAAATCCTAAGCTTCGAAACACTGGAAGAAATTATTCTCCGTCTCTTCCACCCGCACAGACTCCAGCCTTCCAGCCGGCAGTGCATCCTTCAACAGACCAAACACAGCCCTGCAAAGATTCTCCGTCGTCGGCGCCTGATTCGCAAACAGTGGATCAAGATTCAGGTTGGTATGGTCAAATCGGTCCAACACCCGACTCCGCACCGCCTCGTCCAGCGCAACCAGGTTGATCACCATCCCCGTCTCCGCATCCACCGGCCCGCCCACCAGCACCTCAACCACATAATTGTGCCCATGCCCATGCGGATTGTTGCACTTCCCATACGCTGCCCGGTTCTCTTCCACGGTCAGCGCCGCCGCATGCAGCCGGTGGCTGGCGCTCAGCATATACCGGCGTCCAAAGTAGGCCCGTCCAGCGTTCGCGCTCATACGCCGCCCCGATATTCCGCAAAGATCTCCGGCGTCTCATAAATCCGTATGCAACTCAGACGCGCCCCGCCCGCTCCCGTCACCGCCGGTTCCATCCGCTTCCACACTGCAATGGCAATGTTCTCCGTCGTCGGAATCGTCGCCCTCGTCTCTTTAGCGAGAAACTCCTCGACCTCCAGATTCAAGTGCCGGTGATCGTATGCCGTCATCACATCCCGTTCGATCACGTCCTTCAGCCACTTCAAGTCCACAACAAACCCCGTCACCGGGTCCGGCTCCCCGGCCACCGTCACCTCCAGGGTGTAGTTGTGCCCATGCCCGTTGCGGTTGGCGCAGCGGCCAAACACCTGCTCGTTCTTCTCCGCCGGCCATGCCGGATTCCAGTAGTAGTGCGAAGCCGAAAATGTAGCCCGCCGTGTCAGAAACACCATTCTGATCCCTCATTCAAGAAGATGCCCCAGCCCAACCAATTGCTTCACAGAATCCACCATCAATTTCACACCGTCAAAATCAGCCCCCACCCAACAGCCCCCGACGCCAAGCCAGGCACGATGAGCTAAAAGCTGAAAGCTAATAGCTGAAAGCTGCTTTTACGGGTACGTTCTTCCCTTCCAGCTCACCTGCTTCAAAATCCGATGCTGAAACCAGCTCCGGTATAGCAGCACCACAAACAGCGGCAACCCCAGCGGCGTCAGAGCGCAGTCCATAAACGGGAAATTCGACTTCGCCACCCGCGCATAAAACCGCACCAGGTTCCTCACCCACAAAATCATCAGTGCCCACCCCGCCCCCAACCATTGCAGCGAGTGCGCCGCGAACTTGGCGTTCCAGAGCCAGGCCGCCAAAATCGGCAGCCCAAACAGCAGAAAGATATCCAGTGCCCGCCAAACGCTCAGCGCCAGCGTGTTATCAAACAACAGCGCCAGATTCTTGGTCCAGCCCTCCATCATCGCCGCCGTTGACCGGTACATCCGCGTCGCAACCGCATCCTCCGCATACCGGAACCGCAGCCCCATCCGACGCCGCTTGGCCATAAACGCCAGTTCCACATCTTCCAGCACCTTGTCTGCCACGCTGGCGTGCCCGCCCAGCTGCCGGTAAGCCTCCCGCTCCACCAGCAAAAACTGCCCATTCGCTGCCGCTATTCTCTGGTTTGGGTCCGATACCTTCGCCGGCGGATACGCCAGCGCCAGCTCACAAAACACCAGCGGCATCAGCGTCCTCTGCGCCAGCCCGCTCACGATCTGCCGCGGCGAGTAGCTCAGCATCCCCGCCTTGTGCTTCACCGCTTCGTGGACCGCCCGGTGCAGATTCCCCGGCTCGTGAATCGTGTCCGCATCCGTAAACAGCAGCCATCGCCCCCGCGCCCGCTTCGCCGCTGTCCAAACCGCATTCGCCTTCCCCGTCCACCCCTTTTCCAGCTTCCCGGCCTCCAGCACCGTCACCCCGGCAAATCCTCTGGCAATCTCCCCGGTCCGATCCGTCGAGTGGTCGTCCACCACGATCAGCTCCCAATCCTTGCCCAGCTCAAAAAGCCCCTCGCTCTGCGAAACCAGCGACCCCAGGCAAGCCCCCAGACAGTCCTCCTCATTCCGCGCCGGAACAATCACCGTCAGCTCCAGCAACTCCGCCGGCTCCGGCTGGTCATACACCGTTCCAGCCACAGCTGCCCACCGCGCCGCCGCGTCCGCCTGACCCGCAGGCCCGTCACTCAGCCCCAGCACCGGCGTCCATCCGTCCCCGCCTGCCGTCCCTGTCTCTTCCGCCTTCTCGTCCGCCATGACTTTAGCCCTTTCGCTCCGTATTATAGGTATGTGCGCTCCTCTCGTTTATTTTCACTCCTCATCCTGCTGCCGCTGGCCCTCGCCTCCGCCTGTGATCGCGGCGCGCGCCCTTCGCAGATGAACAAGCCGGCCCCCGACTTCACCGTCTTCGATGGAACCACCACCGTCCATCTCGCCAGCTACCGGGGCCAGGTTGTCCTGCTCAACTTCTGGGCCACCTGGTGCCCGCCCTGCGTCCAGGAGATGCCGGCCCTCATCCAGCTCCACCACGACCGTCCCGATCTCGCCATCCTCGGCGTCAGCATCGATGAAGACCCCGACGCCTACAGCCGCTTCATCCTCCGCCGCCATGTGGACTTCACCACCGTCCGCGACCCCTCCCAGAGCGCCGCAAAGCTCTACCACACCGAGGGCTGGCCCGAGACCTATATCATTGACCGCCAGGGCATCATCCGCCGCAAGATCGTAGGCGACCCCGACTGGTCTAACCCCGAGATCCGCGCCTTCATCAATAGCCTCTAGAAGGCCTTTTACCCCCTGTTTAAGCACCATCTCCTGTGCCCCATCCATTCAACAGTCCCATCGTTGAACAGGTGGGACACCACAAATCTCAATCGACCACTCGCCAACCCACCACATTAGCCGGGTGCCCCACCGTTTCGTTTCTTTCCTGGCGAAAGGGTGGGAAGCTACGAACCTGGACAAGATGAATCACACATTCAGAGCACCTGGTTTGTTGGTATCATCTCCCTATGACCACGGTTGAGATCCTCTTCCGCTACATCGCCCCGCCCACCGAGCACGTCACGGTTGCGCTGGCCGCCACCCGCGACGTCTATGGCATCCGAGGCCTCAAATTCGACTCCGCCGCCCGCACGCTCCTCGTCGAGTACGACGCCACCCGCCTCAGCGCAGCCACCGTCACCGGCCTCGTGCGCCAAACCGGCCTCGATATCGCTGAGCAACTGCCCCTCGCCGAGTCGGCGCCCGCGCCGGTGGCCTGACGCCCCGATTGCGCCGCTCCACGAAGCCTGATAATCTATCTAAGGTCGCAGCAGCGGCCAACCCAGTGCGCCCGTAGCTCAGCTGGATAGAGCGACTGACTACGAATCAGTAGGTCGGGAGTTCGAATCTCTCCGGGCGCACCATTTAACCCCACGATAATAAAGAGTTTAGAGGCCGTTCAAGGAAGTAGCCTGGGTGGCCTTCTTAGTGCCGGTGGCTGTTTTGGTGGCTGTTGCGTTCTTCTACAGCCACCGCACAGGCACCTCTCTTCCCCGGAGGCTGTTTCGCTTGACTGGTGTGTAGTCTTGTCGGTTCCAACAGCCACCGGAGGCACATGTGAACGCTGAGCAGGAGAAGATCAAAGGGGTCTATGAGCGTCCCCCGGGGCTCTGGGGTTGGCGGGTCCACAACCTCGCCGAAGGAAACGGCACCGGGAAAAGGCTGGCCGCCGGTAGGACGCAATCGCGCTCTATCAGAAGCGAGAGGCCGACTCGATACGCAAACTGAAACTCCCTGAACTGGTGCCGGTCAAGGTGGTGCCGTTCAGTGACCTGTCATGGATGGCCGTGGAGCGCGCCACAGCCCATTTGCCGAAGACCCACGACTACGTGGCCAAGGACCGAGTTCCACATGAACCATTGGGGAGCCGGCCGGCAATCGAGGTCACGCCACCGAAGATCGCCCCAAATGAGGCGGATTTGGTCGACCAGATTGAGCTTATGGTGCCAGCACAAGCTTGAGGCTACCGAACGCCACGGCCCCGCCGAAGGCACGCCCGGCGATTCATCCACTAGAACTGGAGGATTGGATGGAGAAGCTCAAAAGCACATGTCCATAAGGTAAGCACTACGTTTGTGCCAGCATCGTCGCGAACGCGACGATATTCGGTTTCAACACTCTCGATCCGGAAGGCGCATCCAGCTCTTCGCAGCCGCTTTGCATCAATTTCTCAAGATGCTCTCGCCTTACAAAACCAGATCCAATGGGAGCGGTCTTGATACGTTTGTTCATGCCGGTTTCCTCCCGACGCCCAACTGTCGTGGAGTTGCGCAGAAACCAGGAACGACCGTGCTGAGCCCGTTCCGTTGTGGACGACATGGCTCAGCAGTGTGAAACATTACTTTGCAGGCAACCCGAATACTTCGACCTCAATATAGTGGTTGAGCTCGTTCACGTTGTTCCCGCGACTGTAGAGACGAACATAGCGGGCGTTAACGCCTTTGGTGGCCACCAGTTTGCCCTCATTGCTTTCGACATACAGCATGTTTGTGCCCGCGCCCTGCCCGACCTTGTTTTCGGTATCGCTGTTGAACCATGTCTGCTTGTTCTTTGTGAAGGCTTCGTCGTCGGCGGTCTGAACCACGATGCTGAAGTAGACGCGCGGCTCGAAATAGTGCCAGAAGAGCACAGCATAGAGTTCCTGCGGCTTACCGAGATCGATGGTGACGGATTGCATGCCAGGCCCGAGTTCGACGTAGTTTCCGTCAGCCTGGGTTGCGTCGCCGTCGGTGACCATGGAGAGGTCTCCAACAACAGGGTCTGTCTCAGTGCTGGTGACCTTCATGCCCTTGGCCAGGTTGATGACGCCGGCAGGCGCGAGAAACGGCGGACGCTTCTTGACCGATGGCTTCTCGAGGTTGTGGATGGTCAAGAAATTGGCCGGAGTTCCCTCGTAACCAGGCTTTGGCAGTTCAATGGGAACGGGCGCCAACTGCGCGCGGGCGACGGCGCAGATGCACGCGAGGCCCAGCATCACGGAATAGACTTTCAATTTCATAAGGCTCCTCTTCATTGCTTCACTCCTTTGCCGATTCAACGCAGGTGGACAAGAGAACACCGGGGGGACGGTGAGACCTGGTCCGGTTCAGACAGCCAAGCCTCCAAGCCGGGCCAGCGCGCACGGCATGCATCCACTTCCCGGTGGTTCAACATCAGGAACGCAGTCGAGAATACTTCAAGCAACGCGGCTGGCGACTGAGAGAGCGGTTCGCCGCTCGCGCCGACAAATCCCATCGCACGGAAGGCCGGCCCCAGCGCCGGGGTGCTGGCGGCTACGCATGCCGCGGAACGAAGCCGGGATGACTTCGAGCTTCGGGGATCGACGATGTGGTTCCCCTTCCGCAGACCAGAAGCGCTCAATGCGCATTGCGACGCCGAATAGGTGAATCCGTGTTCTGCGCACTCGTCAGACAAGCCGATCCGCAATGGCCAACCCGCCTGCCCTGGAGGGGACTGCAATGCCCGCACAGAGCTGCATCGTCCGTGAATCAATGCCTGTTCAATGCCCCAATCCATCAGGACTTCAGCGATTCGATCGACGGTGTAGCCTTTGCCGATGCCACCAAGATCGACGCGTTTCCCGGCAGATTTCGCCCGCACTTCATAATCGGATGGCCGCAGTTCAAGGCTGCGAAGGCCTGTGCCTAATGAGATATCGAAGGCGCCGCCAGTCTCCCCGATGGCGAACTGCGCCAGCATGAGACACCCCATCGTCCAACAGCTCACCCTGGCGACTCCGCCGGCAGACAGGTTGTTGATGCGCGCGATGTCACTATTCTCGACAAACCGGCTCAGATCCGCCGCGAGCCTGTCGAGCAGGTCGAAAGCATGATTCGCCGCTTGTCGCGCGTAGTTTGCATCCTCATGCACGCAGACAATCTCAAAGAGCGACACCATGGCCTCATGCCCGAAGCGGTGCGTGGAAGGGCCACTGAGAACGGGCATGTGGGTATCGGCAGAAAATGACAAGCCTGCCAAGGAAGCAGAGTCAGTCACAATCCCTCCCAGACGGACAACTGGGCGTACCCGCGCAGTTCCACGCCCGGCCGCAGTTCCACAGGCCGGGCGAAGAGGTTCATGTACAGTTCCCGTTGCCCAGGGGGCGGTACCACGTACAATCGCCGGGTCAGTGCTGGCTCCACATCGGGTGTAATCACATAGACCGGAGCCAGCGGCGCGGTGTCAGAGACTGCATTCCACCATTGCACCCGATGAAAATGCCTCAGATACCACGGCAATGGCCACAGATTCTCGTTGCTCACTATGGCGATCGGAATCTCTGCGCGGCCCGCGGGATAGGTTGAAGCCAGGAGTTCAAGCTTTTGAACGATGGCGAAGACATCCTTGCTTGTTTGGGCATAGACCCACGGATTTCCCGGATCCGAGGACAAGCGAAAGCTCTCCATCCACGCCTGCCATCCAAGATGACCGAAACAAACCAGAAGCAGAACAGCAGTCACTGCCTTCATCGACTTCCTGCGAACAGCATTCCACAGAGCGGCCAAACCAGTGCCTCCAAGCAGGATCATCGCGTGGATGGGACCGAGGAAGTTCCACGGCACTTTGTAGGGAAGCAGAGAATAGGCCGCGACCATGGTCACGCAGTAGAGCGCCAGGAAGAGCGGGAAGGAAGAGCTACTTCTGTTTCGGCCAGCGAGACAAATTGCGGCCACCAAGCCGGCGATGGAAAGAATCGTAACGAGCGCCTCGGTAAACACGGGCCCGCCACCGGCGCGATACACATTCATCAAATGCAGATAATAGCCCCAAGAGTGAACATGAGCCGTTCCCACGCCAGAGCCGCGCAGAATGTACCCGCGATATGACAGGATCAGATCCGGAATGGCCCGCGGATTTGCGCAGAAGGATGAAACCAGCAGAGCGGTTGTGCCGGCGGCCGCAACCAATGCAAGCGCCGCGTGCCCAAACACGCGCTCGGGCATTGCCCAACTTGCTGCACGCCGCCATCGCATGGCCACCACCGCGGCCCCTGCACTCGCCATGGATGCCAGCGGGATGATGGCAGTTTCCTTGGTGGCGAACATCAGCCCGGCACAGAAGCCCCCGGCAACCGCCCAGACTGCGTACCTTGTCTCCCAGTAGCGAAGGGCGGCCAGCAGACACCCAAAAGTGATCACCACAAGCAGCATCTCGTGGATGAAGTCGCGGCTGTAATAGACCATTGCCGGCGATAATGCCGTCAGAAGTGCCGATGCCGCTGCGCCCAGCAGTCCGGAGTACCGCACCAGGAAGATGTGCAACCCGACCAGCAGGATGCCCGCCAAGGCCGGGATCAGCCGGATCGTGGTCTCGCTCAAATCAACATAGTGAGTGATACCCTCGGCCCTGGCCAAGCCCCATGCGGCATAAATCAACGTCGGCCCGTGGTAGTCAACTGCCGAGTATCGATATTGCCCCTGCTCCAGGAGCACGCCTAACTTGTCCGCATTGATTGCTTCGTCGCTATGCATGGGACGCGCAGGCAATTGCGGAAGCCTGAGCGCCGCGGCAAGCAGCATCAGGCCGCCGAACACGATGCAGGTTCGGGTGGTCAATCGCGTCGTCGTGGAAAGCAGTTGCATCTGCATCAATTCCTGCGATGATTCCACTCCGCCGCCATGGCGTAGTAAGCAAAAAGAAGACCGGATCCCACCAGCAGCAGCGCACTGATGCGGTGAACCTGGAGCAGTACCTGCTGCTGGGCAGGACAAGCCAAAGGAAACATCGCCAGGAAGGCCGAGGCCAAGGTGGGTACAGCCGAGGCCAGCGCAACCGAGAAGAAACTCTTTCGCAACAGGACCGTGACGGACGCAGCGGTCGCCACAATGAACTCGCGGCGATCCATTCCGACTTTTCTGTTCTGTTCACCCACGCGCTTCTCTCCTAACAGCAGAGCCGGTTGTCTCCCCCCTTCCCGCTTCGCAGAGTGCGACGCGCTTCAAAGCAAACAACCGGCTCCGGCCGGCTAAATGATCAGCCCTTCCGGTTTCCATCCCGGACGGTATTCTCTGCCCAAAAACTTATTGGCTTCCTCGTTATTCGTGATCTTGCCCGCAGCTGAATCCCATAGCAGCCTCTGGCCTCCCATCCTGTAGGAGATGGCCACCAGATTGAAGGCCTCGCTGATTGCTCCCGCCAACTGGAAATCGCCATAGGTCGTGGAGCCATTGCGAACGGCATCGACCCACGGCCGCGAGTCATTCGAGCGCGCCGGTCCCGATCCGCGCATTTCTGGTCGAAACAGCATGAGGGGGAGCTTTCCAGGAGGAATATTCATGGGCGGCATCGCGCCCTGTTTCGGCATGGGCGGCATCTCGCCCTGGTTCGAGACCGGGGGAGTGCTGATGTTGCGGGACTTCCGGAACTCAGTAAATCTGCTCTCGGGAATGATGCGCGGATTGTCGCATTCAAACCCAGCCATGATCTTTCCCTTGTCGCCCACCAGCAACATTCCCTCGGAAGAGAGCGCGCGATCCTCCGCAAGCAGCTCATCGGGCGTGGGTGGCCTCATGCCGCCGTCGTACCAGTAGATATCGATGGCCGGGCGGTCCCCTTTTGCATGGAACCGCATCCGGGCCGTCCCGGCCAGCGGGAACGAGTAGTCGTTGTTGATCTTGCCCACCGTCTCGTTGTCCAGTGTCTGGCAGGCATTGCTGATATTCGTTTCAACAAAGTACGGCGCATCGAGAGCCAGGTCTTGAAAGATCGTCCAGTTGCTGTAGATGCCCATGTCGTTGATTGCCCCGCCTCCAAAGTCGTACCAGCCGCGGAAGGTGGTATGCGTGAACCACGGATGGTAGGGACGGTCCGGTACCGGCCCCTGCCACAACTCCCAATTGAAACCTTCGGGGATGGGAGGGCGGTCTGTCGGCAGCGTCAGGTATTGCGGCCATACCGGTCGGCTGGTCCAGTTGTGGATCTCACGCAACTGGCCGATGGCTCCCTGCTGTACCCACCGCATTGCATTCTGGAAGCCAAGCGAGATATTGGCAGGCATAAAGTGAGTCACACGCTTGGTCCGTTTCGCCGTCTCAATCACCAGCCGTGCCTCGGCCAGGCGGTTTGACAGCGGCTTGGCCACCATCACATGTTTGCCCTTGTTCATCGCTGCAAGGGCGACAATCCCGTGCAGATGGTCCGGCGTCATCACCTTTACGCCGTCCAGGTCCTTTTCCTTCTCCAGCATCTCGCGGAAGTCTACGTAAGTCTTCACGCCAGAGAACTTGTCTGCCGCGCGCTTCTTGGCATAGTAGGCCTCAATGATCTCTTTCCCAATCTCCCGCCCGCCGGGGACCCAGTCCATCCCTTCGTGCCAGTTCGGCTCGTCCAGCATTAGCCGGATGCCGTCGCGAACGCCGCCCGGGAACCACTCCATGTAGTGCCGGCCGTCTCTTTCCACATCGCAGATGGCGGTCAGCTGAACGTAGGGATTCTCCAAAAGGCTGGCCACCTCCCGGATGGCCTCGGTTCCGAACCCGACATGAGCCAGCGTGATCTTGTCGCTGGGCGGAACATGGCCCTGGCCAAGAACGGCCCGGGGAACAATGGTGAATGCCGTCGCGGCAGCTGCCGCGGTCTCCAGAAACGTTCGACGGTCGATCTCAGTCTTCATTCCAACAGCCTCCTCGCATCGCATCATCCTGAAAAACTCTCTTCGCGACCAACCGCGCGCCTCGTGCACATCCCGGCAGAAACCACACACGCTGAACCAATCGGACGCATCCAGACACCGGGCAGAACGCAGAAATATCTACCGGCCCGATTCCGAATGATTATGGAGTGTCTGAATTGAGTTCTCAACGTGCGTGACGGCCTTGAACCGGCATCCGGCAATCAGAAATGTGCAGCAGACCCTCATTTCCCCACAAACACGGGACTTTACGGGCCCAAGAACCAGAAGAAAGCTGCAAGTAGAGACCCGTTCTGTACGTTGAGACCGGCAACTGACTGAAGGGATCCTTAATCTGCAGCATTCGGATCCACTCGCCCTGGGGCGTTTCTCGCTCTCACCAGTAGTAGGTGGCCAACACATGAGGCGGTCCTGCGGCCCCATGGATCAGATCGACCCCAACGATAATCTGGAAGTTCCTGTTCTCCCATCCGACCGGGGCTTGCCGGGTGAATGTCTCAAGGAGTTTTGGCTGGGAGATGAGTTCGCCTGCCGCAGAGGTACCATCGCGCCCCAACCCGCACAACAGCAAAGCAATCTGCTGTGTACGTGGATCACGGAAGCGCGTGATCACGGCCCAGTCCTGACTGCGTTCTGAATACGGCGCCAGGAAATTGATTCTCCAGGGGGTAGGCGCGCCCTTGTCTCGATCGATGATCGCCAGGGTCCCGGCAACAGAATCCCGCTGAACCTGAAATCTCAAACCGGCGTTCAGAGGCCCCGTCCAAGGGCTGTCCCCAATAAATACAGCGGGCATCTTGCGAAGATCATCCAGTGTGACAGACGAAGCACGGCGCAAATCAACGCGTTTTCCACGGGACTCAAGCAGGCCAGCCACTTGCGCCAGCACCACAGCGTCGGCAAATCCAGCACGGTCCGTACGCACTACTTCCCATGTGCTTAGATTCTCGCTCTCCTCCGCGGAAACGCCCTGCTGCGGACCTATTTGTCCGGCGCCGACCGCGACGATGACGCTGCTCGCATCCTTATAGAGAGGCCCCCAGAAGGCCATCACCGGATCGGCCGGGCGCAGGAGCCAAACCAACCCGAACATCAGGCCAGTTATCACCAGCAGTCCAGCCGCCCACAGCGCCGGCCTGCGGAATCGTGCCATGGGAGCAGTGGAAACTGCCGGAAGCTGTGGTGCGGTCTCCGCCACAGGCTGCGCACCCTCGCTCTGGCGAAACTCCGGAGCATAGCCGCCGGGAGCCAACTCGATCCGCACTGTAGTTTCGTGGTCCAGTTCATCGTAGTACTGCGCCAGACGCTTGCGGACCTCGAGCGCCGAGGTGCGAACTACACTGTCGTCGTTGGTGTTGTAGTCCGCTGATCGCCCAAATAAAAGGACTCCGATGTTCCTTTCCGTGAGTTCCGCGCCGCGGCCTGCCAGCGTCTCGGCAACCACGTATTCCAACATCTCAGTACAGCGCTTCGAGTTTCGGAACCAGCGGCTGGTGACAATCAGCGCCAGAGCCGCACGAATCGCCTCCTGGTTGGGCGCGATTTCTTTAGATAGGATTCGGGAATCCGTGCCCGCAACGACTCGCACCAACGAGCCTCCTGTTGGATATCGGCGACTTCCACCCAGAGGACTCTTGTTCGACTTGCCTTGGGGAGGGGCTGTCCGGGAGCGAAAACATCGCTTACGCTCCCGGAACAGATTCCCCGATGGCTATTCCGCCGTTCCGGTCGAGACCCGCGAGCATGCGCACTTCTCTCGGGTGCCCGCCCGTTAACAAAGCGCGAGGGTATCGCACGATCCTCATTCAGCCGAAGTCTATCACGAGGATCGTGCTTCGGGGGCGTGGCTTATGCCTCGCCCAGCAGCCGCTTCATCATCACATGCTGTTTTCGCACAGCCGGCCATGCGCCGCCCTGAAGCTTGTCGATGCCCTCATATTCGCTCATCATGTAGCCGTTATATCCGTGATCCACCAGCACCTTAATCACCTCTGGATACGGGATGGTGGTCTCCTCGCAAGCATCGGTCATGTCATTGAATTTGGCATGGCAGCAGTGAATGTAGGGGATTAACGGGATCATGTCTTCCGGCACCGCCAGAGGCAGCTTGCCCATCCACGATGGTGGTGCATGGGGCGCCTGTCCGCCGGTTGCTGAAGCCTGGTGGTCTCCGAGTTGGGGCCCCATTCTGGTTTGGAAGACGCTGAAATCGATATTCAATGCAAACCATGGATTGGTGTTCTCCTTCGTGATGAAGTCCATGTATTTGTCCATCGTGGGGCCTTTGAGGGACGTGGGAACATGGATTTCCGTGAGCATGCGGACGTTGTGCTTCTGGGCAGTCTCCAGCGCTCCCTTGATGATTTCGAAGAAATTATCTGCGGGGGTCTGGACCGCGATCGACGCGCCACCCTGCATTCCGACCTTCGTACGCGCACGGGTAAATCCCAAACGCGAAGCCAGCTTGATGTCGGCGATGAGCATCTCAACGCCCTCTTTTGTGTCAATCGTCTGCGTCTCGCTGTAGAGCTTGGTATCCACCCAATGACCATATTCAACGGGGATAATGTCGTACCGATCCAACATCTTGTACCAGTCGTCAATCCATGCGGTGGAAGGATGGGGGTAGTTCTTGACGTGTGCGTTCGCCAGAACCTCCAGCCCAATCTTCGTGCCGGGCGTGGCCAGGTCAGACAACTCCATCAGGCAATCCTCAAGTGTGGCCGAGACATTGAATTCGTGCTCATAGCTGTAAATCGACACGCCGCGCTTGGGGCCCTTCCGTTCACTGGCGGGAAACCCTTCATCCATTCCTCGCTGTCGAGCGAGGGGGGCCGAAGCGGCTGTGCCGGGCAGTGCGATTGCGCCGGCAACCACGGCTGCGGTCTGCAGAAACTCTTTTCGCGTCATCTTCATCGCTGTCTTCTCCTTGTCCGTTCCGTGCCGTGCCGTTAGCGAACCAATACAAGCTTCCGCGTATTGTTGCCGCCGCCAAATTCCAAAGTGGCTCCAGTCGGTCCCGGCCCACCAGCCTCGGCTGCAGGAGTTTGCTCGGGGACTCCCGGCATTGTCCCTATGTAAGAGATCCGGTGACTCCAATTGACCGTTACTTCATGCACTCCTAACTTAAGCCCCCCAGGTTTGGCGATATTCAAAATGACCGGTTCGTCAAGATTCCATTGCACATGCCCGGCCTTTGCCATTTCATCCTGCGTGTATGTCTCGCCTTCATAAGCGATCGTGATCGCCTCAGGCGGAAACTGCTCGCCGTCCACGAGAACGCGAAATCCCTTCGAGAGGGACAGCGAAATCCCTCGGTAGTAGGTCGACCGGTAGGCGATCTGGAATCCTATGCATTGACCGTCTCTGTATACGTTGCGAAACCCTCGCTGTTGAACCGCTTCCATTTCGAGCACGAGTTCCCTCCTTTTTTGCGAACGGCTCAAATTAGCAGTTTGCGAAGGGCCTGCCAAGGTGCGGGACCGTTCTATACGTGGCGCTTTCCCATGCGGCGAATGCACTCAGCTATCAATGGGCGGGGATGAAGTTCGTTCCGTTTCTATACGCGACGTCAGAAACTGCAGCGCATTGCTTCCTCAAGGTTCCCGCAGATCTAGCAGATTGACGACAACATGCACGAACGCGAGCAAGTACCGCGTCAGCATGGGGCACTGCGCCGGCTTCTGAATGAAGCGTAGCCACGGATTGTTTCTACTCGCAGGGAGGCCCCTCGCCTCCCTGGGGCCACAACTGGTCTGTATTGCATCATTCCGCCTCATCCCGCCCTTCTGTTAATCTTGTGCCATATGCAGGCCGCCCGCCATGCCGGTACCGGAAGTCTCTGAAAGCCCCGCCAATGCCCATCCTCCGCGGCAGCTGGAACTGACAGCCGACCGGGCATCCATTCTCGTGCAGCTCAATCGCCTGCTCTCCAGCACCTTCTTCGACAAAAGCAAGCGTTGCCGGTCTTTTCTCGAATACATAGTGTCCGAGACCCTCAACGGGCGCGGGGAAAACCTCAAAGAGCGCTCGATCGGCATCGATGTCTTTGGGCGGGAGCCCGCCTACGATACCAACGAGGACCGCATTGTCCGTGCCGCCGCCATCGACGTCCGCCGCAGGATTGCTCAGTACTACCAAGATCCCGAGCATGCGAAGGAATTGCGGATTGAGGTCCCCTCCGGCTCCTACCTTCCCAGGTTCCTGGATCCATCCGAACCCAACGGGCAGAACGGAATCAATGAAAAGGCTCATGACCCTCTCCTTCCTGCGGTACTGACACAACAAGACGCTCTGCCGGCCAACGCAACTCCTACAGGCAGTGCTAGGCTACGCAGGCTTGCCTTGGTTACCCTGGTCTGCGCATCGGTAACTGGCGTCCTTCTCTTCCGGGCCCACTCGGCTGCGGCCGATAGACCGATCAGAGCGTTCTGGGCTCCCTTCCTGAGCTCGGACCGAATCATTCTTGTCCTGGGCGACGAAGGAGAAATCACTGAGCACGGTTCCTTGCAAGCCGGCCAGACAGAGCCCAGTGTCCTCGACGAAGTGAACTCTGACCGGGTCGGCTTTGCAGATAGTCAGGCAGCTGCACAGGTTGCAGTGCTCTTGAACTCCCTGGGGAAGTCATCTGACATTCGGCGTGGGGGCACTGTGACCCTTAAAGATTTGCGAGAAGCTCCCGCCGTCGTGATCGGGGCACTCAGCAATCCGTGGGCGCGCACACTTCAGCAGAGACTGCGTTACCAATTCAAGGTCGACGAGTCTGGCCACACAGTCACGCTGCTTGACCAAAGAGATCCCGCACATCCCGAGTGGAGGTTTGATTCGAGTTCCCCGTACGCAGATCTCAAAGAAGATCGAGGCATTGTCTCGCGTTTCGTAGACCTGCGTACGGAGCAGCCTGTGCTCTTGATCGCCGGCCTCGGGCGGGATGGAACTGCTGCCGCCGCGGAGTTCGTAACCAACCCAGCCTTTCTACGGGCACTTACGGCTGCAGCGCCGAAGGGCTGGGAGAGCAAGAACATACAGGTGGTAATCGCCACTGACATCGTGAACGGCCACGGCGGAATTCCACGAATCGTGGCCACTTACTCCTGGTAGTGAATCCTTGGGTACCGGTCACCTGAAAGCGTTGGGGTATTGTCCCTCCGGGAACCTTCTGGTTCCATTCAATCCTCCTGTCTAGGCAGAGGAATGTCATAGAGCAACGAGCAGTTGCAGAGATGTGCAAGCGAACATCAACAGCACCTCCATCGACTTGCCGCTCAAGGCCCCATCCGGCCCATCCTCGGAATCCACCCCTGCGGCAAAATAGGCCTGACCTGCAAAACGATGCAACAGCAGGCGTTTCGGCCAATGCTTCATCCCAATCCACATCCTTTGTAACGGATTCCCGTTTCCATGGATTTGTTCATGCGAATGCACAAGCCAAGGACGTCTCTTTCCATGACTTATCGACTCCTGCAAGCTCTGATCCTTTCCCTGCTGGTCTCCATGGGGGGATTGATCGCAAAAGCACAGCCCCCCCTGACCTTGCGGCAAGCCATCAATCTGGCCCTAGGACAAAGCCCCCAGGCTGCGATTGCGCGCGCTGGCACGCTGGATGCGAAGTTGGGGGCCAGCATGGCGCGCACCCAGCTTTTGCCGCAACTTGGCTTTACTGAAGACATATCGCGCGGAGACGATCCCGTGTATGTCTTCGGCTCCAAGCTGAGGCAGCACCAGTTCACGCTAGCCGACTTTGCCGTGAACGCCTTGAACGAGCCGCTGCCGACGGGCAACTTCTCAACCCGCTTCTCCGGCCAGTGGATAGCGTTCGACTCCTTCAAGACCCAGAAGGAGATTCACCGCGCGGATCTGTTCAAACAGAGCGCAACGTCCTCCGCCAAAGCCGTTGATCAGCAGATTGTCTTCCGTGTCGCTGCAGCCTATCAGCAGGTGCTGTACGCGCAGCGGGAGATTGCGGTCGCCGAGCATGAGCAGGAAACCGCGGCGGTGCTGATGAACTCTGTGGATGAGCACGTGAAGGCCGGCTTGGCCGTCGAGTCAGACAGAATGTCGGCTGAGGTAAATGCCGCGGCGCGCAAAGAGGAGTTGATTGCGGCGCAGGGCGATCTGGAACTGGCCTGGGCGGCATTGCGCGAGGCGATGGGCGCGCCGGATCTTAAGGCGACCGAGTTGAAACCGATTGAGCCGCACACGTTTCCCCAGGGCGCGCTGGAAGAGGAAGTAGCCACCGCCCGCAAGGTTCGTCCTGACCTGATGGCGCTAGGACAGGCGCAAACGGCGCAGGCCTCGGCGCTGGGAGCGGCAAAGTCCGACTTTGGCCCCCGGGTCAACGCATACGGAAACTGGGAAGAGGATCGCACATCCTTTACCGGCTCAGGCGGCAACAACTGGGTGGCTGGTTTCCAGATCAGCATGGACATTCTACCGATCGGCAAGCGCACGCAACTGGCGCGAGAGAGCGCGGCAAAACAGAAGATCGACGCGCAGGTCGCCGCCGCGCAACAGCATCTGGTGCTTGAAGTGAACCAGGCGCACATTCATCGCCAAACAGCAGCTCTGCAACTGGAGACCGCGCGCGCCGCGATGGATCAATCGGCGGAGAGCCTGCGCATTCTCAAGAACCGCTACGGCGCGGGCCTTGCCACTATCACCGATCTGCTGCGGGCCGAGGATGCCGAGCGGCAAAGCCAATCCAACTACTGGCATGCCGTGTACGGAAATGCCATGGCCTACAGCGAACTTCTATACGCTACCGGCACTCTGACCCCCGATGCCGCGGAGGAATTGCAATGAAAAATATCTTGTGGGTAAATTTGCTTACCGCTTCCGCGACTTTGCTTGCGGGTTGTCATACCGGTGAACCGGCCGCAGCGCCAGGTGCAGTGGAAACCATGAAAGCGCGCGTTGTTGAAAGCCGGCAGCAAGAGGTTTCTGTGCCGCTGCGTTCCACGGGCACTGTCCACGCCAGGGAAACCGCGGTCATATCGGCACAGGTAATGGGCCGCATCCAGCAGGTGCTGGTGCGCGAGGGCGACGGCGTACGCGCCGGACAAACCCTGGTGGTTCTCGACGATGCGGCGCTTCACTCGCAGGTCGAGCAGGCGCAGGCAGGCGTGATGGCTGCGCAGAACGCGCAAGCCGCCGCACAGACAAACGCGGCCCTGGCAGCCAGCACGCTGGCCCGCTACAAGCAGCTTGAGTCAGAGAAGAGCGTAAGCCCGCAGGAGATGGATGAAGTTTCCCGGCGGGCCGAGGGCGCGGCGGCCAGCGTGGACGCGATGCGGGCGCAGACCGACGCGGCCCGCGCGCAGGAAAAAGGCGCGCGCACCATGCTCGCTTACACCCGCCTGCTGGCCCCGTTCGCCGGCGTGGTCACGGCGCGCATGGTCGACCCAGGGACCATGGCCGCACCGGGCGTTCCTCTGCTCCAGGTGGATCAGGCCGGTGCGCTGCAACTGCTGGCCACGGTAGACGAATCGGTAATTGGCGCGATTCACAAGGGGATGAAAGTGCAGGTAGCACTCGATGGCGGGGCGTCATCTAGGGAGGCCGGCACAGTGGCCGAGATCGTCCCGGCCGCCGACCCATCCAGTCACAGTTTTCTCGTCAAGATCGACCTGCCCTCGTCAAGCCAGACGCGCGCCGGCATGTTTGGAACGGCCGAGTTCGCCAATGGCGTGAGACAAGCGATCCTCATACCCCACTCCGCTGTGGTCGCGCGCGGCTCGCTCACCTGCGCGTATGTTCTCGACAACCAGAGAATTGCGCAACTCCGCTACCTCACTCTTGGTATGCCGCAAGGCGATCTCGTCGAAGTGCTGTCAGGCGTCTCCGCCGGCGAAAAGCTGGTTGATGCACCCTCCGATCGGGAACTGGCCGGCAAGCGTATCGAGGTCCAGCCATGAAACAGGACCTTGGAATTGCCGGACGGCTGGCACACACTTTCATCAACTCCAAGCTGACGCTTCTCTTCATTGCCGCGTCGTTGGCCATCGGCATCTTCGCCGTCGCAATCATTCCCCGCGAAGAAGAGCCGCAGATCCTCGTTCCCATGCTGGACATTGCCACCGCCATGCCGGGCGCATCACCGGCCGAGGTGGAAGAGCGCGTCACCCTGCCCATTGAGAACCTGGTTCATCAGATCTCGGGCGTTGAGTATGTGTACTCCACGTCGGCGCCGGGCCAAAGCCTGGTGATCGTGCGCTTTCTTGTGGGCACCCCGCAGGAAGACGCGCTGATCAAGGTCTATAGCAAGCTTTACTCGAACTTCGATCGCATGCCGCCGGGAGTCTCGCAACCGCTGATCAAGGCTCGCTCCATCGACGATGTGCCGATCCTGGCCATGACGCTGTGGGGAGCGCATTACGACGGCTATCAACTCCGCGCCATCGCCGACGAGATGCAACACAACATCGCCCAGACTAGCGATGTTTCTGAGACCACGATCATCGGCGGCCTTCCGCGCACCATGCGCGTAACTCTGAGCACTGAGAAGCTGAGCGCGTACGGGCTTTCGCCCATGGCGATTGTCGGACATCTGCAAGCCGCCAATGCCAGCGTGCAGGCCGGCAACTACTCTGAGAACAATCAGGAAGTCCAAGTCGACGCCGGCAATCTCTTCAACCGGCGCGAGGATCTTGAAGCCGTCGTAGTGGGCGTGGTGCGCGGGCACCCTGTCTATCTGCGTGATGTAGCCGAAAGGATCGTAGAGGGCGCTGCCGAGCCATCGGACTATGTCGTCTTCGGCACGACCAATGCGGGCAGCGCCGCATCGCAGGGGGCGCGCCAGTATCCGGCCGTAACGATTACCGTAGCCAAGCGCAAGGGCACCAACGCAACCGATATCTCGAATGCTGTTTTGAAGCGCGTGCATGAGATGCAGGGCGTCACCATCCCCAACGACGTCACTGTCACAACCACACGCAACTACGGAGAGACGGCGAAGAACAAATCCGACGAACTGCTGGAGCATCTGCTGCTCGCCACCTTGTCCGTCACCCTTCTTGTCGCGCTGTTTCTAGGATGGCGTGAGTCAGGCGTTGTGCTGCTGGCCATTCCGGTCACGCTGGCGCTCACCATGTCAGTGTTCTACTTCCTCGGCTACACCATCAACCGCGTAACACTGTTTGCGTTGATTTTCTCGATCGGTATTCTGGTGGACGATGCGATCGTGGTGGTCGAGAACATGGTGCGCCACTTCCGCTTGCCTGAGAATCACGGCCGGCCTATGAGCACCGTTGCTGTTGAAGCAGTGGCCGAAGTGGGCAATCCCACCATTCTGGCCACGTTTGCCGTGATTGCCGCGGTACTGCCCATGGCCTTTGTGCGTGGACTGATGGGCCCTTACATGAGGCCCATCCCCGTTGGCGCTTCGGCTGCCATGCTCTTCTCGTTGATGGTTGCGTTTGTCGTCTCTCCGTGGGCTGCTCTTCGCCTTCTGGGCAAGCATCTTGAAGGCGCCAAACTGCTGGAGCCGGAGACCGAGAACTGGCGCACCAGGCTCTATCGCCAGATCATGACGCCGTTGATTCAGTCCTCGCGCAATCGCATCCTGTTCTTCATTGCGGTGGCAGTCTTGCTGCTGATCTCAGTGGCGCTTGTGCCGCTCGGACTCGTGAAGGTCAAGATGTTGCCGTTCGACAACAAAAGCGAGTTGCAGGTGGTCATCAACATGCCCGATGGCACGCCCCTGGAGCAGACCGCGCGCGTTGCGCAAGCGCTTGGCGATGAACTGGCGCGGCAGCCGGACGTGCTGAACTACCAGACGTATACGGGAACTTCAGGTCCCTATAACTTCAACGGTCTGGTACGCCACTATTACATGCGCCGCCAGCCGAACCAGGCCGACATTCAGGTGAACCTGCTGCCTGCCAAGGAACGCGATGTGCAGAGCCATGCCATTGCCAAGCGGCTTCGCCCGTTGCTTGATGCAATCGGAACCGCCTATGGCGCGCGCATCCAGGTCAGCGAGGTCCCGCCGGGGCCCCCAGTGATCCAGACGCTCGTGGCCGAGGTTTACGGTCCTGATCTCGATGGCCAGACTCAGGTCGCCCAACAGATCAAGTCCATCTTTCAGCACACGCCGGGCGTTGTTGACACGGATTGGTATGTCGAAGACGCGCAGCCAAGGCTGACAATGCGTGTGGACGAGGTAAAGGCGGCGCAGCATGGAATCGCGGTCTCCGATGTGGCTCATGCGCTGGCTCTCGCCATCTCAGGAACCCAGGTGGGCCTGATTCACGACCAGGCAGCACGCGAGCCGGTGCCGGCCCTTGTCGAACTCGACCGCGCAGATCGTTCTTCCGAACAAGCGCTTGAAACGATACGCCTGCCTGGCGCGGATGGCGGCATGGTGTCGCTGCGCGAGTTGGTCATCGTCGAGCACAAGTCCATCGAACGCAGCATCTATCACAAGAATCTGCGCCGCGTGGTTTATGTTACTGGGGATGTGGCTGGAGCGATTGAAAGCCCTGTCTATGCCATCCTGAAGATGAACAAGGATCTCGATAACCTCAAGCTCCCCGCCGGATATACGCTCGCCCGCTATAACGCTTCAATGCCCGAGTCCACGGATCACTACTCCATGAAGTGGGACGGAGAATGGCACATCACCATCGAAGTCTTCCGCGACATGGGTCTTGCCTTCGCTGCTGTTCTGGTTCTCATTTACGTGCTTGTGGTGGGCTGGTTCCGCTCCTTCATTGTGCCGCTGATCATCATGGCGCCCATTCCGCTCACCCTGGTCGGTATCATGCCGGCCCACGCAATCATGGGAGCATTCTTTACCGCAACCTCGATGATCGGCTTCATTGCCGGCGCCGGCATCATTGTGCGCAACTCCATCATCCTCGTCGATTTCATTGAGCTGCGCATTCGTCAGGGCATGCCCCTGTCTGAAGCCGTCATCGATGCCGGCGCAACGCGCTTCCGTCCGATGCTGCTCACGGCGGCAGCGGTCGTGGTCGGCGCAAGCGTGATTCTCACCGATCCCATCTTTCAGGGGCTCGCATTATCGTTGATTGCCGGAGCGGTCGCTTCGACATTCCTGTCGTGGCCCACCATCCCTGTGCTCTATTTCATGGTTCACTCCGGGCACAAGGGCGGGCACGATGCTGATCCTGAACCTGCAACCCAAGAAGGAGATACTCTATGACCGTTGAACGTGGTGTGCGCCTCATAGGAGGCGTCATGGTTCTGCTATCGCTCGCTCTTGCACATTTCTTTTCTCACCACTGGCTCTGGCTGACGGCCTTTGTCGGCGTCAACCTGTTGCAGTCGGCATTCACCAACTGGTGCCCGGCCATGTCTATCCTGCGCGCCATGGGCCTCAAAGATGCCAGCCGTGGCAACGGTAAATAGGCCCCATGAATGCCCGGCGAAGATTCGTGCACCTCAAGGACGAGGTCTACCGCCAGATGTTCCGGTTAGAGGAGAGCCGTTGCGGCGCCGAGTTGGGGCTCGCCTTAGCGTTGTTGCGCGCCTGGATTGCCGCGGACTCCGATCCGGAAGACCGCAACAACCGCATCTGGCTCCAGACGGTGTCTCCCCTCTGCCTTCAGATGCTTGACCGCGCCGGCAAGCCGAATGTCACCTCGCTTCCTTCCGCGAGGTGACATTCCTGCTCAGTGTTTCCGGCAGAGGGCTGTGAGCGGCTTCGCCCATGCAGGCGCATATACTGGAAGTGTTTCCTGAATCCAAGCCATGCGGCCTGAACTTATCCGAGCTACCGAACTGCTGCGCTCCAACAATCCCGATGCCATTGAAGAGGCTATCGGTTTGCTGCAGAACACGGTGTATTCCTTCAGCATGAAGGTCTGCGGCCATCCTGAAGACGCCGAAGACACCATGCAGGAGGTGCTCTCCCGTTCCATCCCCCACCTCGCCAAGATTCAGACCCCGCAACAGATGGCCGTCTGGCTTTACACCGTGACCAGAAACCGCTGCTGGCGCATGCGCCGCAAGCCCGCACACTCCCCGGCGCACCTTCTCTCGCTCGATGAACTCATGCCCGATGGCGAAGAATTGAGCAGACTGCTCCAGGATGCAGCGGCCGGCCCGGAGAGCAACCTCCTCGCCGCCGAGCAGCGCCACCTGCTCCATCAGGCTATCCTCCACATCCCGGCTACTTTGCGCATCGTGCTTGTCCTCCACGATATGGAAGAGCTGACCACCGAGCAGGTTGCGCAGGTTCTCTCGCTTCAGCAGGGAACAGTCCGGATTCGCCTTCATCGGGCGCGTCTTAGCGTGCGCAGGGAAATGAGTCAACTGCTTCGGGGTGAAACTGCGCAACCGGCGAACGCGAAGCGTTCAGCTGCCAAGCCAAGGACCGCCAAGCCCAGGGGCGAGCAACGCCTTGCCAGTTGCCGCGATCTCTTCGCCAATCTCTCCGAATACCTTGACGGCAGAGTGGAACCCCTTTCCTGTGAACAGATGCGCGAACATATTGAAGCATGTCCGTCCTGCGTCGCGTTCCTGCGCGATCTGCGCACCGCTATCGATCGTTGTCGCTCCCTCCAGGTTCCCTGCGATCCAGCCGTCGCTCCTCGCCTGCGCGCCATCCTCACCCGGGAATACCTGCGCATGCTGGCCATCCCCATCGACAAAAAATCGCTTGCAACGGTGTAACGAATCGCCGCTCTCGTGTCTTCTTTCTGCCAGACGAGGAAATCCACGATGGAAGTGAAGATTACGCATCTCGACCGCACCAGGTTCTCCATCCAGTCCCGCTCCCACACGATCCTCTGCGACCAGCCCGCGGAAAACGGCGGCGACGACTCCGGCATGACGCCTCCCGAACTGCTGCTCGCCTCACTGGGATCTTGCGCGGCCTTTTATGCGGCGCAGTATCTCAAGAGCCGCAATCTCGCCGAAACTGGCGTCGAGGTTACGGTGACCGCGGAAAAGCTGAAGCAGCCGGCTCGCCTTGGCAACTTCAATGTGCAGGTCGTGTACCCTGTTGCTCTAACCCAAGAGCAGACTGAGGGGCTCATGCGCTCCGTGCATCATTGCCTGGTCCACAACACGCTCCTGGCGCCGCCTGACATCAAGATCGAGCTCGCTCTAAGCGAGATGCCCGTCTTGCCCGCGTAACAGCCCGGCCGGCTGCCACCTCCTGAATCAAACGCTAGAGCAGAGGAAGCAACAAACAGAGTGTCCACAAACATATTCTTTCTTGGGTTGATCCTTGCTGCCAGCGGCCTGCTTTCGCCTCCCGTTGCGTTGGCCTGCGGTCTTATCTACGGCTTCTCTTTCGCTCATCCATTTCACGTTGAGGGCAAGCGCCTGTCCAAATTCTTGCTCCAGGCCTCGGTTGTCGGGCTCGGGTTCGGCATGGATCTGCACCAGGTTCTGGAGGCGGGCCGATCCGGTTTCATCTACACCGCAGGCAGCATCAGCTTCGCCCTCTTGCTGGGGTGGGGACTGGGGAAAGTTCTCCGGGTCAGGAAAGGAATCTCGTTTCTCATCTCCACCGGCACCGCGATCTGCGGCGGCAGTGCGATTGCCGCCGTCGCTCCCATTACAGGGGCCGGCGAAGACGAGATCGCCGTCTCTCTCGGTACTGTCTTTATTCTCAACTCCGTCGCATTGCTAACCTTCCCGGCAGTCGGCGCCTGGCTCCATCTGACCCAGACACAGTTTGGACTTTGGGCGGCGCTCGCCATTCACGACACAAGCTCGGTGGTGGGCGCAACGGCAAAATTCGGAGCCGAGTCCCTTGCCGTTGGCACAACCGTTAAACTGGCGCGCGCGCTTTGGATCGTGCCCCTCTCAGTCGCCACGGCGTTGGCCATGAAGAGCAGGGCCCGCATTCAGTGGCCCTGGTTTATCCTCCTCTTCTGCCTTGCGGCTGTTGCCAATACCTACGTCCCCATCTTCCACTCGGTATATCCGGTCCTCAAGCATCTTGGCATCATCGGCTTGACGGTCACGCTTTACCTGATTGGTACCGCGCTGTCCATGAAAACTCTCCGCGAGGTCGGAGTCAGGCCACTCGTGCAAGGCATCATTCTCTGGCTATTCGTTGCCGTGGGGTCTCTCACGCTCATTCGCGTGGGTTGGATTCACCTGCATTAGCCCCGGAGATTCCCGTTCGGCCACCGGCAGCTCGGCTCAGATTGTCCATGACACGAATGCCTCTTGCCGGACGACTGTGTCCAGAACTGCGCCGTGTGGAGCCCTCGTCGTCAGGGTGAATCCAAGAGCCGCCTTCGCCGCCCTCACAGATTCTGCATGGATCGAAATGCACTACAAGATGCGCACTTCAATCCATTCCAGAGGCTTGCCAACAGCATTACGATCGAGCGCGCTCACCTTGAGTTCGCCACTCTCGATTCGCGCCTCGCTCCGGGTTGCCTCCCCGCCAAAGTAATGGGAGACCACCTCCGCCTTGGTCCCCAGCCTACGCCGAAGAACAATCTCCCCTGCACCGTAAGGAACCATCGCAAGATTCCCGCTGGAGGCGATGCTATCGCCGGTCTTCGACGCAACCACCACAGGCACGCTGGACTGAACCGCACCCTGGATGCGCGAATCGTCTGTCTGGCGCGCGAGCGGGCGAGAGTCTCCCGGCACTGGCGGCCGGTAGGCCAACAAAACCAGTTGCCCTGCTTCGAACCGAGCCCATGTCCGCGCATGCGCACCCAGCGTCGGCGCTTCCGCTACAGAATTGAGCGGCACGATCTCGAAGGTAGCCGTGGGGCGCAGCAGGTGCGTCAGGCCGTTGTATTTCGCCACATATTCCGGAGTGTCCCGCTCTCCCTGCTCATCGGCTCTGAAATCATTCAACGAGCCAATGGTTCCAAGGGCGGCCCCATCGAACCAGATATTCGGCGCGGATGCCCAATCGTAGCCAGTCGAGCTATACGTCGGAACTCCCAACCGGCCCAAAAGGCTGCTGAAGAAGAACCTCCGATTCGCTTCGACGTCGTACTCTCCGGCATTCTCAAACAGATCGTCAGGGCTGTACAGGTCAAAGTAATCCAGGAACAGCGGCGACAAGTTGTAATACATCACCACAAGATCCGGATTCTCCTTCCTCATGGCTGGGATCAGCACGTCGAGGCCCTTCCACATCAAGCGCTCGCCGGTCCACCTCTTGTCGCGTGGCGAGGCGTTGGCAACCGAGGGCATCTCGTAGCCAAAGTCAAATTTGAGCAGGTCAGGCTTGTAGGTCCGCACGAACCGTCGCGCAACATCTTCCAGCACCTTGGCCACTTCCGGCTGCGTAAAGTCCAGTATGTAGTACTTGGTCTGAGAATCGTCGCTGCCAACCACGAAGGGTTCTCCATCCGGCTTCTTGAGCATCTGCTCGGTGGTCAAGCCCATCTCGGCCGGATGCTCGCAGCGCATCAGCGCAGCCCAAAGGCCCACCAGGTATCCCTCCGACCGCACCTTGTCGAGGAACTGCTCAAAGTGAGGCAGACGATCGGCGGAGGCTTGCAGGTTGCCGTAGCTGCCTTCCCACTTATCGTCGATGGAGAACATGCCCGCCTTCAGCCCCGAGGCTTTGAGTTCTTCAAAGATTCCGGTAATGAACGCTTCGTCCTGCCGCTCGCTGCCTTTGTTCCGCACCACTTGCGCTCCCCAGGCGCAGAACTGCGGCGTCAGGGCGGTCGCTGTCTTCTTCGCTGAAGGCCGAGACCTGTGAATTACGCCGGCGTGCAGCAGCCCTTCGTAGTACGCCGCAATTGCATCGTAATAATTGGGGGCGATGGACCAGTAGAGCGTCGCGCCCAGCTGGATGGGGCCCGGACCGCGCATATGCTTCCACAGATCGCTTCGGTAATCAATCCACGGGCTGCTCTTGCCGGAGTCGAGTTGAAGAAACAGGTCGCCGTTAGGCAGATCTGCGAGGCCGCAAGTGAACGCGGCTGACCGGCCTTCGGTGAAACTGTTCCGGGCCCCGCTTGCATCATCCACGCTGAAGCCGCAGAAGTAATGCACGGGCAGGCCCCACTGCTGCGAAGGCCCAGGTGCGGAACTACCCCGGCCCAGCCAGACGGTTTCGTTGAGAGATACATAATCTCGCACGATGGGGCTTACCGTTGAGGCCTCGCTGATGCCGGGAACCACCAGGTAGGTCGCATGCAGCGCCGGAACGGGAATGTTCTCCTTCACGTCGCTGAAGTAGTGCACGCTCACCACATCCTGGAGCGCCGCCGCTTCATACACAATCGGCTCGGTCCAGATGCCGTGCTCATCGAAGCGCCAGGTCACTGACAGGCGGCCGCCGCTGTTTGCGCCCTCGTAGTCCACCGTCACGCGGCCTTTCTCAGAGCGAGGGACGGAGGGCTTTCCAGGCGTGCATTGCCGCGCCGCCGGGTTGTTCGCCGGGGCCACCACAACCGCCGGCTGCATCCTTCCACTCACGATGAGCCGATTCTTCGCATCGCGCAGCTTGAAGGTGTCGTCCCTTTGCGCATACTCCCAGCCATAGTTCGAGCCGCGAACGCGAACGGTTCCGGACTCGATCGAGATCGAAGGCGCATCGCTCAGACCCGCCACGCGCCTTGACACCGCGCCCAGCGCGGCTCCAGACGAGAGTTGCACAAATGTACGCCGATTCAAGCTAAGCATGATTCTCCTCACAAACGTCCGCAATGCACGCTTTAATTGTGAGACTTCTCCAACCGTACAAAGACAACATCGTGCGCAGCCACCGGCGCTTTGAAGCCGTCAGCAAACGAACCAAGGTCCTTCTGCCGCCAAACATCGCGCACTGTCAGCTTGCCGCTCTTCCCCACATCTTTCCAGTCAATCGAGATCGTAAGCGGCCCTTCGCTCAGGTTGAACAGTCCCACTGCAACAGAGCCGTCCTCGAGCGGCTTGGCCAGCACCATCTCCTGATTGTTCTTCCGCACCAGCCTTCCCTGTTTGCCCAGCGGGTCTTGATCGATGTCGATCACTTCCGCGTTGCACAGAACATTGAGCGTAAAGCTGTCCAGCTTTGTCATATCTCCTGAGAAAAACAGCGGAGAGGCCATCAGCGACCACATCGACATATAGCTGTATTGCTCCTCTGGCTTCAGCGCGGTCTTCATGGCAGCCAAATCGCTATGATTCGCGTCGCCCACCGTGCCAATCAAAATATAGTCCGGATCGTTCCATCCCCCGGGTCCTGCGTAGGCATCCAGCGGCGCATTGGCAAACCCCACCGTATAAAACCCAGGCAACGTGCTGCCTTTCGCCACGCCCAGATCGTCCGTTGTGCGCCACGACACGCCGCCCACCTGCCGTCCCCACTTCCACACATCCCCCATTCCGTACTGGCACATGTTCAGAACGATGTCTCTATCCTGTTTGCCCAACTCAGCGCTCATCTTGATGTAGGGCTTTTGCAGCTCGGCAAGGCTCTTGTCTTTCGCCACTTTCGAATAACTGCACCAGTCATACTTCAGCAGGTCAAATCCCCACTCCGCGTATTGATGCGCATCCAAGGCTTCGTGTCCATACGACGCCTCCAGCCCGGCGCACGTTTCCGGCCCCGGACCTGAATAAACGCCCGCCTTCAATCCCAGCGAGTGGATGTAGGCTGTCAGGCTGGTCATATCCGGGAATCGGCCATTCGGTCGGATCGTTCCATCCGCATTCCGCATCGGCTCCCCCAGCACTGCATCGGAAGATCCAGGCTTCCTCGCCCAGCCGTCGTCGATGTCCACAAATTGGTATCCGTAGTCCGCCATTCCTGACGCCACCATCGCGTCCGCCGCATTGCGAATGTCGGTATCCGTCGGCCGCTCGTAGAGCGTGTACCAGCCGTTCCATCCCATCTGCGGCGTCAGGCTCAGCGTAGCGCGGGCCACAAGCTTGAAGGCGCGCGTCGCCGTGCCCCGCGCATTCACGGCCTTCAACGTCATTGGGTAGTCCCCCGCGGCGGCCGGCGCGCTCCCTGTGAGAATTCCCTTGTCTTCATCCAGCTTCAGCGAAGCCGGCAGCCCCTCAACCGAGAAGCGGATGGGGCGCTCGCCGGTGCAAGGAATGCGATAGAGAAATGGATGCCCAGGCCTTGCTCCGTAGACCTTGGGCCCATGAATCCGTGGAGCCGATGGCGCCGGAGGGGTTCTCAACTCAGGCGCCGCTTCTCCCAACCCGACCCCGCCCGGGAGCCAGAGCGCCATGACCACTGAACACACGAGAACTAAGCGAATCGCACAACGAGCCATCGAGTCTCCCATCCTTTGCAAAACATCTGAAACTCCGCGAACACACAAGCGCTGGAGCAATTCAACAGGAACTCCCAGCCCCCTCTCCCCGTTCAACAGTCTCGCGCATACCTACTGAGCTATCGCCCTCGTCCCGCCGACGTCCGATCCCACTGCATCCGGATCTGGTCCAGCAGGTCCGCCGCGCCACTGTGGTTGATATCCATCTCCAGGACTTCCAGCAGCAGAGCCTCCGCCTCGCTCGTCTGTCCCAGGCCGGCAAACGCCTGCGCCCGCAGAAAGCGCGCCTGCATCCTGTTTCGCTGCGCCAGATCTTCGTTCAACAACAGCATCGCTGGCAGTGAGGTGGCAAAGTAGTCGATTGTGGGTTGGGCCGCCTCAAGCTGAAGCGAGTACTCATGGATGCTGCGAAAGATGCTGGCAGCCTCAGCCTCTTCGCCCAGCCGCTGGTGTGCCAGTGCGCTCCAGTACGTCATCTCTGAGATGCTGCGCACCGCCATCTGCTGAAAGTCGCCCTTTTGTGACGCGGTTCGCCTCCACCACGCCCGCGCCTGCTCCTCTTCGCCCGCCATCTCACTGGCCACTCCCTGCCAATAGTAGATATCGTTCTGGTTGGCCAGCAGGTGTTTGGCTTCTCCAAGCGTCTCGGGAACCTTCAGGGCCGCATCGAATTCGGCTTGCGCCGTTGCCGCATCGCCCCTTTCCAGAGCTCGCCGCCCAAGCAGCAGCCGCGCACGCACATACTGGCCCACCACCAGCCCCTCGCCCCCCTCCCAGGGCTGGAACTTGCGATGAAGCAGCAGATCCAGCGCCTGCGATGCCTGCCCCATCTGGTTTCTCAGCGTGGCCACCTCCACTGAGAGGTCATCGCGAAAATGAATGAGTGTGGGATACCGAAGCAGTTCAGTGAGCCGGCTCTGCGGTGTCTTGCTGATTCGCTTCCAAAGGTGATCTCGCTCGTAGAGAACTCGTCCGTCATCGGGATTGGCCTGGAAGGCCCGATCGAACGCGGCCAGCGCCGCCTCCTTCTGGCCGCGAACATTGAAGTAGGCAATCCCCAGGTTGCGCCATGCGGTCGCCAAACCCGGCGATAGCTTCACCGCCTTTTCCCACGCCGCAATCGCCTCCTCATGGCGGCGGAAGTTGCACAGAGTGTTTCCCAGCAGGTAAAAGAGCGATCCCATCACCGGGTGCAAGGCGGTCATCCTCTCCAGAAGCAGAAGCTCTTCCAATCTGCCCGGAAAGCAGTAATCCAGCGGAGCATTCAGTGCCACCGTGCGTGCCATTGCTGCCTCCGCCAATCCGAGCCGGATCTCAATCGAATAGAGAAGCAGAAGAATCATGGGCGCCGACCCATCGCGCGCCTCCAGGTCCGCCGTCCGCAAAACCTCCGCGGCCTCCCTGTCCAATCCGGCCCGTTCCAGGTCAAGTGCCAGGTCAAGCCGCTGCTGCCCGTTTGCCGGAGCAATCCCCAGCCGCCAGCGCGCCGCAATGTCCATCGCATCCAACGCCAGCGTCTCGCGTGCCGCAGCTTCCGCGCCCGCTCCATCGCCCTGCCTGTCCAGAATCCAGCACAGCAGTGCCCGCGCATTCAGGTTATCCGCGTCGGCTCGAAGGCTGCGCCGCACATGGTCCAGCGCCGTCTCCCACCGCCCGCTCTTAGCATCCAGCTCCGCTAATGCAAAGTACGCCGCGCCCCGCCATGCCGCATTCCACGTTGCCTTGTAGAAAGCGTCGTAGGCCGCCTTGTCCTTTCCCTGATACCTCCGCGCCAGACCCAGGTTATAGAAAGGCTCGCCATCGCGAGGGTTTGGATTCAGGCTGGTTATCCGCTTGATTGCCGCTTCAAAATGCTCCGCCGCGCGCTCCAGTTCGCCCCTTCGTAAGCGCCACAGGCCCAGCGCATTGTGGGTCCGGCTATCGCCTGCATCCCGCTTCAATGCCTCTTCCCAATACCTCTCCGGCCGTCTTGTGGCGTGCCGGTATTGATCCAGATGAACACCGGTCAAGTACAACTCCTCAACCGATCCGATCCGTTCCGGCGCGGCCGGTTCCAGTGCCACCGCTGGCGCCTTGGCCGCGGCCATCGCCGCCGGGTTGTATTCAATCAGCGCGCGCCCGGCCGCTTCCACAACAACAGACAGCAATTCCTTCTTCGTCTCGGCCGGCAGTTCGGCCGTCACCACCAGCGGCTCCGCCACCGTCACGCTCTGCGTCCAGCAGCCAATCTCCGTCTCACCGCTCATCAGCCTCACGGTCACATGCCCGGTTGGCCCGGTCACATACAGCCCGATGCGCGCCCTCCCGTCTTTCACTTCGAGACTGAGCGCCGCCTCAGTGTTGGCCGCCTGCGGCACGCCTATGCGATGAATCGGATACCAACTCTGCGTAAACTGCCTTGTCTCCCAGGGCGCGAGATAGGAGAAGTCGGGCTGGTTGTCGGTGTAAACTCCGGCCATCAACTCGATATACGGTCCGTCGTCGTCGGTGAGATTGCGGTCCCATGCGTAGCCGAATTCGTGATTTCCCCAGGTCCATTGCTTCTTGCCCGGAGAGATATGGTGGCTGGCGACGTGAACCACACCCGCCTCGGCCCGGTGATCGTATCCGCCAAAGAAATCCTGCTCCGTGCTCGCAATCATGTAGCTCGTCGGCACCGGAATATTCGCGTACCAGCTCAGGTCGTTCGCCGCATACGACCCATCCGGCACAAACATCCGCGGCCGCTCGTCGGCCGGTACCCCGCTCCGGCCCCGTTCCCCGTAGTCCACACCGTAATAGTGCCCGTCGCTCAGCGGAAAACTCGTCACTGCCCGTTTCGCGTGGTCGGCCACAAACCGCACATCGGTGGGAAAGAACGACTGGTACTGCTCGTGAACCCGCGCCGCCACATTGGCCCACCAGAGAAACGTCTGCGTAAACTGCGTGCGATTGAACAGCCGCACCCTCAAATCCAGAACCGCGCGCCCCGGATGCAGGCAGACGCCGTGCATTCCTTTCATCCGCAGCATCGGGTCGTGATCGCTGCACCACACCGTCATCGAACCGTCCGGCCCCGTCTCAATCTCCGTCTCCACGGGCATGAACGTGGCCGGCCGGTGGTGCTGCGGCCAGTTGAACTCCACCCCGCCTGAGATCCATGGGCCGGCAAGGCCCACCAGCGCAGGCTTGATCACATTCTGGCGATAGAAAAAGTCATACCCCGTCGTCTTGTCATACCCGATATGAATCCGCCCGCCGATCTCCGGCAAAATCATCAGCCGCAGATACTCGTTCTCGATGTGAATCGCCTTCCACATCTTCTTCTCAGGCTCTGTCGCAATCCGATCGATGAACGGCAGCGGGTACACCACGCCGCTGCTTCCCTGATAAACCCGCTTCTCAAGGAACATGGGGTTCAGGTCAGGTTTTCCCGGCTCATACGTCAGGATCTCCACATCCGCAGCCCAGGCCTTCACCGGACCGGCTAACTCCGCCGGCGCAGGCGGAAGTTCGAGATGAAAAGTTGGCTTGCGGTCGATTCCCGAATCCTGACTGCTTTGCATGAGAAGTGCTCCTGTCCTGTCTACGGTAACGTACCCGTGATATGATCTTCGTGAATCGACCCACTCAACGTCAACTGCTCAGGTTCACTAACCATACCCTTTCCCGCTTCCCGTTGCCGCGGCTTCACGATTCCATCTGTGAATCCTGCATCAAGCTCTGGGATTCAAACCATCAATGAGCGACGAGACCTCAAAATCCGCAGGAATCAAAGAGATTGCCAGAGCTCTCGGCATCTCCATTGGCACCGTCGACCGTGCCTTGCACGCTCGCCCAGGCGTCAGCCCATCAACCCGCGATCGTGTCCTCAAAATGTCGGAGAAGCTCAATTACCGCCCCAATGTCGCCGCACGCAATCTCAAGCTCAACCGCCGCCTTCGTGTCGGTGTCTTTCTTCCTGAGCAGATTGCCCTCTTCTTTGACCGCATCCGCGATGGAATTCGCGCCGGACGTGACACCGGAGCCGCCATCGGAGTAGACGTTGTCTTCCACACCTATCCCCGCCTCGGCGAGGGAGAGTTGGAAGCCATCCAGACCGCCGACTGGCAAAGCTTCGACGGCATCCTGATGGCCCCGGGTAATCCGGGTCAACTTGCACCCATCCTCAGAAAAATTGAGGCGCAGCGCATTCCCGTGATCTTTGTCTCCACCGATGCCGCGCGCTTACCGCGCCTGGCCTCCATCACAAGCGATGAAACCGTCAGCGGCGGCATTGCCGCCGACCTGCTCGGCCGCGTCATCGCTGCCCCCGCCCCCGTGGCCACCATCACCGGAGATCTCCGCATCCAGGGCCACGCTGAAAAACTCCGCGGGTTCGCCGCTTCTCTCGCAACGCTCTCGCCCCACTTGTCCTTGCTCCCCGCCATCGAATCCCACGAGTCGCCCGCAGACGCTTACCGGGCCACGTTGCAGCTGCTCAAAAGGCATCCCGGCCTCGGCGGCCTGTACATCAGCACAGCGAACAGCCTTCCTGTCCTTCGCGCCATGCATGAGGCCGGCAGCCTGGGCAAGGTCCAGATCGTCACCACCGATCTCTTTCCTGAGCTTCTGCCCTATATCGAGGACGGCAAGGTCCTGGCCTCCTTGTACCAGCGACCGTTTGCCCAGGGAAAGACCGCCTTTGAAATGCTCGCCCGCTATCTCACCGCCCAGGTGGTCCCCAAACAGGTGACCCGCCTTACCCCGCATATCGTCCTGCGCAGTAACTTGACCATGTTCATCGATCTGCTTCAAAACGACGATTCAAGCATTCTGCTCAACTAACCCCGTCCCTCCCCTCAATCCTGCCAGGGTCCCGCTCCGCCAAACGCAAGCGTGTTGACAAGTCCCTCCGTGAATCACTAAATTCTCCGTATCAGCGTTAACGTACCCGGAGCACCCGGCAAACAGAGTCCTGCACGGCCCCGCTTGCCCTCAATCGGCCTTTGCCTCATCCAAAATGCTCGTCAATCGGATGCGGTGGGCCTCTCTGGACCGTAGCCGGCTCAACCGCAACCGGCACACTCTGGATGAATGGCATCAACTGATACCGCATCGCTTCACATTCAGGAGGAAGACCCAGTGGAACTACAAGGAAAGCCCGATTTCGAGCAGGCTATGCAGCGCATCGAGGCCTGGTTCAACCATGAGCCCCTTGATCGGCCTCCCGTGCGCTTCTCACAGCACAACGCCGAGTACTCCGGCGACAACGCACCCGACAACCGCCGCTGGCCCAGCTTGAAAGCCCGCTGGTTCGACGCCGAGTATCAGGTCGACTTCTTCCTTGAGTCCATTCAGGGCCGCAGGTTCTACGGCGAAACCTTCCCCGTCTTCAGTCCGAACCTCGGCCCCAACGTCTATGCCGCCTTCTACGGCGCTGAATTGGACTATGCCGAAGTCACCTCCTGGGTCATCCATTGCATCCACGACTGGGACGACATCCAGAGCCTCAAGTTTGACCGCAGCAACGAGTACTACCGCGGCATTGAAGAGCTCACCCGCGTCGCCCTCCAAAAGTGCGCCGGAAAATTCATGGTCGGCTACACTGACCTCCATGGCAGCCTCGACTGCGTCGCCGACTGGCGCGGCCAGCAGCCGCTCTGTCTCGATCTCGCCGATGCCCCTGAAAGAGTCCACCAGATGCTCGACATCGCCGACAAGGACTTCCTGCCCCTGTTCGACCATTACGACCAGCTGCTCAAGGCTCACGGCCAGCTCTCCGTCAACTGGATGGATATTCCATCGCGCGGAAAGATGCATGTCCCCAGCTGCGACTTCACCTCCATGGTCTCTCCCAGGGCCTTCAGCGAGTTTTACCTGCCCTCGCTCCTCGCCGAGGTCAAGCACATGACCCACAACATCTTCCACCTTGACGGCAAAGGACTCCTCCGGCACCTCGACAAGATCCTCGCCATCCCTGAGATCAACGCCATCCAGTGGGTCCAGGGCGTCGGAGACGACCTCCCCATCCTGCAATGGATACCCGTCATCAAGAAGATCCAGGCAGCCGGCAAGGGCGTGATCGTCGATTTGCAGTTGGACGAACTCGAGCCTCTCATCGCTCAGACCTCGCCCCATGGCCTCTTCCTGTGCATTCCCGCCGAAGAGAAAGATCAGCCCGATATCCTCAAACGCCTTGAGCGTTGGTGAGCAATCAAACCCGGCAACGCCGCTAAATCTCGTTTCAGAGGAAGGGCCAGATGGATTACAACACCAAGCAGCAACTCATTCGCAACGTCTACCATTCATTCAAATCTTCCTGGTCCGTCTCGCGGCGCGCGTTTATCGGGATGCTGGGCGCCTCTGGAGTGCTCTTCGCCCAGGAGCGGACCGCGCCACTCGCGAAAGATGTTACCGGCTTTGTGAACGACAACAATCCAGTCGATCTGGCGCCCCGCCTCTCGCCGCCGCCTGACTCCGTCGCCACCGTTGCCCAACCGCGCCTCGACCTCAATGGAACATGGCTCTTCAATCCGGAACCGTCGCCCGAGTTCTGGAGGGGCACTTCCGACGCGGGCTGGTCCAACATCAAAGTTCCCTGCGAGTGGGCGATGCAGGGGTTCACCGTCAAACCGCGCCAAGCCGCGGGTTATCGCTTGCGTTTTCAAGTGCCCCCTGATTGGGCCGGCCAGCGAATCAAGCTTCGCTTCGACGCAGTCTACAGCAAAGCCGAAGTGTGGTTGAACGGAACCCCTATCGGCTCGCATATGGGCGCATTTACCCCCTTCGAACTCGACGTAACCAAAGCTGTTCTTCCCGGAAAAGAAAATCTGCTTGCCCTTGCCGTCACCAGCGACACCTTATCCGATGCTCTAACGGTAGGTCTGGAAATGGTTGGCCACCCCATGGGAGGCATCATCCGCAAGGTGTCCGCCTTCGTGCTGCCGCCGGTCAACATCTCCTCGCTCCACGTAACTACGGCGTTCGACCCTGAGTACCGGAACGCCAACCTGCGCGTCTCGATCGACGTTGTCAACGAACTTGCCGGGGAAGAACACGTGCCCGGGACGCCCTGGGGAAAGATCGCCTTAGTCAAGGGGGGTGAACTTTCGCTCTCGCTGCGCGAGTACGGGCCATCCGGGGCGACGGTCGAGCTCATCCCGGCCACACTCAAACTGCCGGCCATCGCCCCTGCACAGGTTCTGTCTCAGGAGATCGAGATCCCGATCAAAGCGCCCAAAAAGTGGGATGCCGAACATCCAAACCTGTACGTCCTCACCTGCGAATTGATGGCGGGAGGCCGCAGCTACACAACTGAGCGGCGCTTCGGCTTCCGCCAGGTCGAGATCAAAGGAAACCAGGTTTTGCTCAATGGCCAGCCGATTCGGCTCCGCGGCATCTCCCGCCAGGACACCGACCCGCTCACCGGCAGAACCGTCTCTCACGAAACCCACAAGCAGGACATTGAATTCCTGCAATATGCGAACTGCAACAATACCTACACCTGCGCGTTTCTTCCCGATGAGGAATCGCTCAACCTCTGCGATGAGGCCGGAATCTACGTGATGGATGAGCCCGGAACTTGCTGGCTCCCCGGCCGCAGTGGTTTCAATGGATATGACGACCCAAAGGCCGTTCAATACCTCCTGCAGCCGATGCTTGAAATGATCGAGCGCGACCGCAGCCACCCCAGCGTCATCACCTGGATGCTGGTCGACGAATCCATGGTTGGGAAGGACTTTCTCGAGGTGCTGAAGGTGACGCGGGCCATCGATCCCTCCCGCCCCGTTCACGTCGCTTACGACCCTGGAAGCGGTGCGGAATTAGAGGGCATCGAGCCTGTGCCCTCTCCCTACGACCTGGCAAGTTGGCACTACCCTAACAAACTCCAGTTCGAGCATGCAGCCCAATCCAGCCGCCCCGTCGTTTTTGATCAGTCGGTCGGGGGCTACCTTGGCAATGCGCCCGAAATGATGTGCGACCCGGGCCTGCGCGACGACTTCGGACGTGAGTACGCAGTCTTTTGGGAAAAGCTGTGGGCCACAAGATCGATCTTCGGAGGGCAGGCCTTCAATCTCAACGATGACCAGTACATCCATCCCTCCGGCCAGGTAAGCGGAAACGGCGATTGGGGCTTCGTCGATCCCTGGCGCCGCGCCAAGCCGGACCTGTTTCACATCCGAAAAGCACACTCGCCCGTCAAGGTCGCCGACACCGCGCTTCCGCTGCCCGCTGCCGGTCAAGCCATTGAAGTCCCCATCGAAAACCGCTACGACTTCACAAACCTCAGCGAAGTGCGAATCGAGTGGTCGCTCGGCGACGAGTCGGGCACCGCACAAGCGGATGTCGCCGCGCACGGAAAAGGAACAATCTCCATTCGCCCCAAGGCCAGCGATCTGAACGGCAAGACTCTTTCCCTGAAATTCCTCCGCAACGGCCGGTTGGTGGATGCTTACAAACTGCCCATGGGCAACCCGGCTGAACCAGCTATCGCCCAAAAGAAAACAGGCAGCAAAAGAGTGGAACTTGCGCAGACGGAAGAGACGATCACTGTAAAAGGCCAGGACTTCGAGTGGCTCATCAGCAGCCAGACCGGACAGATCGTCAAGGCAACGCGAAAGGGCCAGCCTGTTTTGGTGGGTGGCCCGGTGCTGATGGTGCTGCCAACCGTGGATTTCCCGATGACGCCCGGCTTCCCCGACCCGCGCCCTCAATCGTTCGAAATCCTCAACACGCTGTGCAGCGAATGGAAAGCCACCTCAGTGTCGGCCGCGCAAAGTGCCGGCGCAGTCGAGATTGTTGTCTCCGGTCAATACAAGCAAGCCGCCGGAACCTATACCCTTCGCATCGGCGCCGAGGGCGAGGCGAAGATCAGTTATCGTTTCACGTACACGGCAGCCGAGAAAATCGCAGCGCGCCAGATTGGCATGGTTTTTTATGCGCCAAGGCCGTGCGATACGCTCACATGGAAACGCAAAGCACAATGGTCCGTTTATCCCGAAGACCACGTCGGCCGGCCGGAGGGAACGGCCAAGGCGCTACCCGATCCAAGCCTGGTGGCCAAGGAAGGCACTTGGATGGAGGTAGCCTACCGCGAAAAGCCAACCTGGCCCTGGTTCATGGACGCCAACGCACTCGGCACCAGAGACTTTCGCGCGACCCGCAGAAACATTCTGCGCGCATCGCTCAAAGATCCTTCGGGCAATGGGATTACGCTTCTCTCCGATGGCACACAACATAGCCGGGCATTCCTCGATGGCAGCCGGGTTGCCTTGCTGGTTGCCTGCTACAGCGGCCCGGCATTAAACACTTCCTGGCTGCACGGCCTCTGGGAAATCTCCGGCATCGAGCCTATCACCTTGCAGGCCGGCGCGGAACTCAAAGACGTGGTACGCCTTTCAATCACGAGTGGTTAGTCCTGCCAGTGGCCTGCCACCTATGCAGCGGAGCAATGCAGCACATGGATGGCTCATAGAGTGATAACGCAACGCGTGAGAGGGTAATCCGCATGCGCCATCGCGTCCCGCGGCCCACACATCCAGCGCCAATAAAAGAGGGCGGAGCGCCTCTGCGCCCCGCCCTCTTGCTTCAGCCGGTTGAACCCATCAATACAGCCTGAAGTTCACCTCGACCGTAATCATCACAGGAACCGGCGTCTTGCCATCCTTCATCGCCGGCTTGAACTTGTACTTGCGCACCGCCTCCAGGGCCTTTTCGTCCAGCCCCATCCCCAGAGCCCGCACCACCCGCGGGTTTTGCGGATTGCCCTGCGCATCCACAATCAGCGAAATCAGGCAGACGCCCTGGTACTTGGCTCGCCGCGCCTCGTCCGAGAACTCCGCTTCTACCTGGTTCAACGGCACCGGCCCGCTCACTGACCCGCCCACACGGTACAGACCGCCGCCCGTGTTGCCGCCCGAGCCCGGCCCGTAGCCATTGCCGTAGCCCGAGCCCAATCCCCCGCCCGAGCCCGATCCCATCCCGCCGCCGCCGCCAGACCCGTTCGAGTCCAACCGCACATTCGCCGAGTTCTTCATCCCGATATTCGGCAGCATCGGATTGTCCGGCAGCACAATATTCTTCTGGATATCGATCGCCGCATCCATCGCCAGCTTCGGCTTGTCCACCGTCTGCACCTGCGGAGGAACTACGGGGTCCTTCTCAATCTTCGGCAGCTTGCCCTTGATCGGATCGATAATGCTGTGGTCGCCGCCGCCGCCACCTCCCCCCGCCGACGTGCTCGACTTCGGCGCCACGAAAGTGCCCACATCGATGTCGGTCGCCGTCAGCTTCCTCTGCTCCACCGTCTCCACAATCTTCTTGCCCACAAAAAACAGCACAATCAGCAAGATGACCAGGTTCACGCCCGTCGAAATGCCGATCGCCCACGGGTTGGTCTTCACCGCCATCCGGTCCGGCACCGGAATCGGCGTCGAGGTCAGCTTCAGCGGAGGCAGCTTGGGCGGAAAAAAAACGTCGTGGATGCTTTCGTAGAGCCCCGCAAACAGCGACTTCTCCTCAAACGCCCTGCCCAAGAGCGCGTCGAGTTCGTGGCCGCCCGTGAAGGCAGTCTCAGCTTCAGTTTCCGTTTCGGGCTGTGTCAGAAGGTCGTTTGCCATAGTTAATGCTGGCTCGGCTGGTGTGTGCTGTCCTGTTTGCGGTTCAGAGGTGAGCCCGCCATCTTCCCTCGCCATCCATCCATTATGCTCGACCGGGTCCGCTTGTGTCTCGTCTTTCGAAATCCCGGATTCAGGCAAGGTCAGAATTCCCATAAACAATAGACGCCCCCGCCTCCTGGTTGTAACGGAAAATTTCTTCCTCCCGCCATTTACACTAGGAAATGAACAAGTTCGCGCCATTCACCGCGCCTTAAAGTTTCGCTTTTTCGTTCCTTAGGAGTCACGATGTCCGCTGCTTTGCCCGAGTTGAAGGCGACCCTCACCTTGCCGCAAACCGCCTTCCCCATGAAGGCTAATCTGCCACACAATGAGCCCCTGCGCCTCGCCCGCTGGGCCGAGCTTGGCCTCTATGCCCAGCTGCGCAAGGCCGGCCGCGGACGCCCCGCTTACCTGCTCCATGACGGCCCGCCCTACGCCAACGGCCCAATCCACCTCGGCCACGCCCTCAACAAGGGCCTTAAAGACTTCGTCGTAAAATCCAAAACCATGGCCGGCTTTGACGCCCCTTACGTCCCCGGCTACGACTGCCACGGCCTCCCCATTGAAATCAAAGTCGACGAGCAACTCGGCCGCAAAAAGCGCGAAATGCCTGTCCCCGCCGTCCTCGAGGCCTGCCGCGCCTACGCCCAGAAGTACGTTGACCTCCAAACCTCCCAGTTCGAGCGCATCGGCGTCTTTGGCCGCTGGCAAACACCCTACAAAACCATGTCCCGCGACTACGAAGCCCATACCCTCGAAGCCTTCTATGGCTTCCTTGAGAAGGGCTTTGTCTACCGCGGCCTCAAGCCCGTCTACTGGTGCATCCACGACCGTACCGCCCTCGCCGAAGCTGAAGTCGAGTACGACATGCACACCAGCCCCTCGGTCTACGTCCGATACCGCCTCACCTCAGCCCCCGAAGCCATCGCACCCGCCCTCGCCGGCCGCAGCCTCTCCACAATCATCTGGACCACCACTCCCTGGACCCTCCCCGCATCCCTGGCCGTTGCCTTCCATCCCGACTTCGACTACGTCGCAATCGAAGCGGGTGCCCCCGGTCCCTCGCCTTTGGAGACCGGGGATACCACAAACCCCACCCCGCCTGTCTACATCGTCGCCGCCGAGCTGGCCGCCCAGGTCATCGCCGCCTGCAGTCTCGGCGAAACCCGGGAACTCGCCCGCTTCAAAGGCGCTGCACTCGACCGCGTCACCTTCCAGCACCCCTTCCTCGACCGCGGCGTCCTCGGCGTCAACGCCACCTACGTCACCGCCGACACCGGAACCGGCGCAGTCCACACCGCTCCCTCCCACGGCGCAGACGACTTCTACACCGGCCAGCGCTACGGCCTTGACCCCACCTGCCGCGTCGACTCCGGCGGCCACCTCCACGTCGACTCCGCCGCCTGGCCCCACGCCGCACCACCCGCCTTTGAAGGCAAAACCGTCTGGGCCGCCAACCCCGTCATCGTCGCCATGCTTCAGGAGTCCGGCGCGCTCCTCGCCTCCCACGACCTCTCCCACTCTTACCCTCACTGCTGGCGCTGTCATCACCCCGTCATCTTCCGCGCCACCGAGCAGTGGTTCATCGGCCTTGAAACTCCGGTCGAGCGTCAGGACGGCACCAAGACAACCTACCGCCAGCTCGCTATCGAAGAAATTGACAAGGTGGTCTGGGACCCCACCTGGGGCAAAGAGCGCATCACCAACATGATCGCCACCCGCCCTGACTGGTGCATCAGCCGCCAGCGCATCTGGGGCGTGCCCATCGCCGTCTTTCTCTGCGAAGGCTGCAACCAGCCCATCCTCGACGCCGCCCTCAACCGCAAGATTGTTGACCTGTTCCAGCGCGAAGGCGTCGAGTCCTGGCACACCACTGACATTCAAGCTCTGCTCCCCGCCAACGCGACATGCGCCAGTTGCGGCGGCCAGGCCTTCCGCAAAGAGACTGACATCCTCGACGTCTGGTTTGACTCCGGCGTTAGTTGGCTCTCTGTCTGCGAGTCCGACCCGGAGTTAAACCCCGCCTACTCCGCTTTCCAAAACAACGAAGGAGTAGAGACCCTTTACTTAGAAGGCGGCGACCAGCATCGCGGCTGGTTCCACTCTTCCCTGCTCACCTCCGTAGCCCTCCGCGGCCACGCCCCTTACTCCCACGTCTCCACCGCCGGCTGGACCCTCGACGAGCAGGGCCGCGCCATGTCCAAGTCCCTCGGCAACGGCGTCGATCCCGTCGACATCGCCAATCGCCTCGGCGGGGAAATCGTCCGCCTCTGGGTTGCCTCCGTCGATTTCCGTGAAGACATGGCCGCCAGCGAAAACCTCATGCAGCGCTGCGCAGACATCTACCGCAAGCTGCGCAACACCTTCCGCTTCCTGCTCGGAAATCTCAACACCTTCAACCCTGCAACCGACCGCATCCCCGAAGCCGACCTTTTACCGCTCGACCGCTACATGCTCGCCCGCACCCGCGACCTCACTGAGAAAGTCCTCGCGTGGTACGCCGCCTTCGAGTTCCACCGCGTCTACCAGGCCATCAACGAGTTCGCCGTCGTTGACCTGAGCAACTTCTATCTCGACGTCCTCAAAGACCGCATGTACACCTTCGCGCCCACCAGCGAAGAGCGCCGCTCCGCCCAAACCGTCCTCTGGCAGATCACCGAAACCCTCGTCCGCCTCGTCGCCCCCATCCTCACCTTCACCGCCGACGAAGTCTGGGAATATCTACCCCCCATCCAGGCCCGCGAACCCAGCGTCCACTTAGCCCAATTCCCCAAGCCCGAAGAGATCTTCTCCGAGGACCCGGCGGCGTTGCTGGAGGAATGGAAGCAGCTCTTCGCCGTTCGCGATGAAGTCATGCGAGCACTCGAATCCGCTAGACAGAACAAAGCCATTGGAAAAGGACTGGAAGCGAGAGTCGTCATTCTCTGCGGCCCCGAGGCCATAGATGTGCTTGAGAAGAACTCGGAGAGCCTCAAGGAGTTCTTCAATGTCTCGGAGGTCGAACTAAAGCGCGCCGTTCACGAACAGACAGGACCATCTCAATTCAGCGTTGAATCGTTAGCGGGGTACCAATTCCTACCGTTTGTCGAGATGGCCACCGGCCACAAATGCGCCCGCTGCTGGAACTTCATGCCCCAGGTCGCCGACTACGGCATCTGGCAAAACGTCTGCACCCGTTGCAGCAACGCCCTCACCCAGATGGGCATCGCCCCACCCCGGTCCCAGGGGGCCCTATGATCTCAGCCCTCGCACAAAGAATGGGTGCCCCCGGTCTCGCCTTAGAGACCGGGGATACCACCAACCCCCGTTCTCCCCGCCTAGCAGCGCACGAGGCCGCCCAGTGACCACACCCCGCCGCCTCCCCTGGCTCCTCCTCATCTCCGCCCTGGTCATCCTCCTTGACCGGCTCACCAAAAACCTCGTCTCTGCCCGCATCCCCCTCGGCGGAGCAATCCCCGTCATCCCCCACGTCCTCCGCATTTCCCACTGGACCAACGAAGGCGCGGCCTTCTCCCTCTTCGCCAACTCCGCCTCGCCCCACACCGTCCGCTGGACGCTGATCGGCTTCTCCCTGGTCGCTGCTCTCGCCGTCCTCGTCGCCATGGTTCGCCTCGGCAGCCGCTTCACCCTCACCACCGTTGCCCTGGCTCTCGTCCTCGGCGGAGCCCTCGGCAACGTCCATGACCGCATCGTCTACGGCTCAGTCGTGGACTTCATTGAGGTCCACATCTTCACCTACCCCTGGCCCGACTTCAACATCGCCGACTCAGCCATCGTCGTCGGTGCCTGCCTCCTTCTCCTCGACTCCCTCCTGCCTCAAAAACCCGCAGCCCCTCTCATTAATACCTAATCCTCACCGCGGCCTGTTCAGCCCCCTTCGCAACAGCAGTAAATAGCCCAACGAAGCCATCCCTGAAATCCCCCCCGCCAAATGGACCAGCGGCCAGCGCTCCGGCCCCAACCACTGCGCGTGCGGGTCTCCCGGAACCAGCGCAAAGTCCAGCCAGAACACCGCAATCATCAGCAGCGGCCCCAGCAGGCTGCCCGCAATCCAGTACACCCAGAAACGCCCCCCGCGCGCTTCCTTGACCGCCAACACCAGCGGAAGAGTCACCGCCCACCCCAGAATGCAGAGCCCCACAATGAACCCAACTGAAAGCGCCAGATCGCCGCCGCGCGCCTCCAGAACGCCATCCGCCAGCACCACACCTGCGCAAACCACCCCCGCCAGCATGAAGCTCAAAGCCGAGTACCCCAGCCGCTTCACCCACGAAACCATAATCTCCCCAGCCTCCGTCTGCCCATCTTATTCCCGCACCACCGCTTTCGCGGAACCCTCTCCTGTGACCCTGCGTACCTACCCCAGGGCCATCGCTGCCCTAAAATGTCAGCGGCAGGGCAATGCGCCGCAGGCGCCGCATGCGGCATAAACGGATTCGATCCGCTTGAGAAGTTCTCATCCGGCCTTATCCACAACCCCGGCCAACCAATCGAGAGGACTTCATGAGGATTCGCACTTCCGCCCCATCGTTGCGCACTTGCATCTCCGCCACTGCCGCCATTGCCTGCCTTCTTCTGGCCTCGTCCGCGCCCCGCGCCCATGCCCAGCGCCTGCCCGCTACAGTCCTCCCGGAGCACTACGTCCTCACCCTCACGCCCGACCTCCAGACCGCAACCTTCTCAGGCGACGAGTCCATCAGCCTCACCCTCGACGAGCCAACTGACCACATCACCCTCAACGCCATTGAGATCGCCTTCCAAAGCGCAGCCATCTCCGTCGCCGGCAAACAGCAAACCGCCGCCATCGCCCTCGACAAAGATAAAGAACAAGCCACCTTCACCTTCCCCAACAAGCTCCCCGCCGGCAAAGCCACACTCTCCCTCCGCTTCACCGGCATCCTCAATAACGAGCTCCGCGGCTTCTACCTCTCCAAAACCGCCCGCCGCAACTACGCCGTCACCCAGTTCGAATCGACGGACGCCCGCCGCGCCTTTCCCTGCTTTGACGAGCCCGCCTTCAAGGCCACTTACGATGTCTCCCTCGTGGTCGACTCGGCGGATACCGCCATCTCCAACAGCCCCATCGCCACAGACACCCCCGGCCCCGCCGGCAAACACACACTCACCTTCCTCACTACTCCCAGGATGTCCACCTACCTCGTCGCCTTCCTCGTCGGCGACTTCCAATGCTCCTCCGGCGCCTCCGACGGAGTCGCCATTCGCGTCTGCTCCACCCCTGACAAGGTCGCCATGACCCCCTACGGTGTCGATGTCGCCCAATCCGTCCTCCACTACTACAACACCTACTTCGGCATTCCCTATCCCCTCAAAAAGCTTGACCTCATCGCGCTGCCTGACTTCGAAGCCGGCGCAATGGAAAACTTCGGTGCCATCACCTACCGCGAAACCGCCCTCCTCATCGATCCAAAAACTGCCTCCATCGGCGCCAAAGAGGATGTGGCCCTCGTCATCGCCCACGAGATGGCCCACCAGTGGTTCGGCGACCTCGTCACCATGAAGTGGTGGGACAATATCTGGCTCAACGAGGGCTTTGCCACCTGGATGGAAACCAAGGCCGTCGCCAACATGCATCCCGAGTGGGGCCTCGACCAGATGGTCGCCGGCCAGGTCGGCTCCGTTCTCGATCTCGACGCCCAGCCAACCACCCGCGCCATCCGAGCCAAAGCGGATTCCCGAGAGGAAATTGAGCAGATGTTTGACGGCATCTCCTACGGCAAGGCCGGCTCCGTGCTGCTCACCGTTGAAAACTACCTCGGCGAAGAGACCTTCCGCCAGGGCGTCCACAACTACCTCGCCGCTCACCTCTACTCCAACGCCACTGCCGAGGATTTCTGGGGCGCGCAAACCGCCACCAGCCACAAGCCCGTCGACAAGATCATGGAAAGCCTTGTCGCCCAGCCCGGCGCGCCCCTGCTCACCTTCGCGCAGTCCAACAACGGCAAAAACGCCGTCCAGCAGAAACGCTTCTTCCTGAGCCCCCGCATTCAGCCTGACCCCGCGCAAAAATGGACCCTTCCCGTATGCTTTAAAACCTCAAAAGGCCAGGACTGCCAGCTCCTCACCCCATCCACAACCCAGCTGAAGGTCCCTGCCAGCAATCCCTTCTTCGCCAATGCCGGCGGCAAGGGCTACTACCGCACCGCCTACACCCCCGCCGACTACGCCCAAATCGTCACCGTCGTTGAATCCGGCCTCACCCCCGCTGAGCGCATCAGCCTCATCGGCGACGAGTGGGCCCAGGTCCGCGCCAACAAGGCCACCGTCGGCGACTTCCTCAATCTCGCCGCTGCCGTCAAAGACGACACCAACTCAGAGGTCGCCGGCCGCGCCCTCGACGGCGTCGGCACGATCTACGTCCGCGTCGCCGCCGCGCCTGAACAAAAGGCCGCACTCTCCGCCTGGGTTCGCAAAAACTACTCCGCCGCCTATGCCGCCCTCGGCAAACCTGCCGCCGGCGATTCAGCCAGCACTCTTCAACTGCGTGCCCGCCTCTTCGCTGTCCTTGGCGACCTCGGCAAAGATCCAGCCATCCTCACCCAGGCTCGCGATCTGGCCCGCCAATACCTCGCCGATCCAGCCTCCGTCGAGTCCTCCCTCGGCCAGGCCGCCGTCGCCATCGCCGCGCGCAACGGCGATGCCGCCCTCTTTGACACCCTCCAACGCGCTTACGAAACCAGCACCAATCCCGAGTTGCAGGAGGGAGCTCTCCGCCTCCTCGTCCAATTTGAAGATCCGGCCCTGCTTCAACGCGCTCTTGACTACGCTCTCTCCAGCAAAGTGCGCAACCAGGACGCAGCCATTCAGTTTGCCGTCGCCCTCAACATCGATAAGAATCGCCCGTTCGCCTGGAAGTACATCCAGGACCATTGGGACAAAGTCCACGCACTCCTTACGCCTGAGATGGGCGCCGCGCTCGTCGGTTCCACCGCTTCGTTCTGCTCCGCCGACGACCGTGAAGACGTCAAGCAGTTCTTCGCCGCGCACAAAGTCGCTGCCGCCGATGTCTCACTCAAGCACGCCCTCGAGCGCATCGACGGCTGCATCGAACTCCGCACCCTCCAGCAGCCCAACCTGAAAGCCTGGCTCGCCACCCAACAGAATTAATTCCGCCCTCAACAAAGAATGGCCACCGGGTGTCCCCGGTCTCGTTCCTGAGACCGGGGATACCACAACCCCAACCTCAAACGGCCGAAGGCGGTCGGCCCCACCGCAGGTGGCCGAAGGCAGTTGGCCCCACCGCAGGTGGCCGAAGGCAGTTGGCCCCACCGCAGGTGGCCGAAGGCAGTTGGCCCCACCGCAGGTGGCCGAAGGCAGTTGGCCCCACCGCAGGTGGCAGGGGGCGTTACCATAAACGCATGCCCTCGTTCCCTCCCGGCCAAACCCTCCTCATTGACGCCGACGACACCCTCTGGGAAAACAACATTTACTTCGAGCGCGCCATCGCCGCCTTCATCAGCTTCCTCAATCACCACGAATACTCACCCCAGGAAGTCCGCAACGCGCTCAACCTCGTCGAGCGCGAAACCATCCTCGCCCACGGATACGGCCTCACCAGCTTCACCACTTCCCTCGTCACCTGCTTTGAGCGCCTCAGCCCCGAGCCCGTCACCGAAGAGAAAAAACAGCAGGTCCGCAACTTCGCCCGCTTCATCTCTGACCAGGAGATCGAACTTCTCCCCGCCGTCGCTGAAACCCTCGCCGACCTCGCCACCCGTCACCGCCTCATCCTCATGACCAAGGGCAACCGCGCCGAGCAGGCTGACAAGCTCGCCCGCTCCGGGCTTTCCAGGCTTTTCTCTTCGGTCGAGATCGTCGCAGAGAAGAACCCGCGAACCTACCGCGAAGTCATCGCCCGACACGAACTCACTCCGCATTCAAGCTGGATGCTCGGCAACAGCCCCAAAAGCGACATCAACCCCGCCCTCGCCGCCGGTCTTCACGCCGTCTTCCTCTTCCACAAGAACACCTGGGTTCTTGAGCACTCCACGCTCGACCCCGCTCCCCCTGGCCAACACCTCATCGAGCTTGATTCCTTCGCCAAGCTCCGTGCTATCTTTTAGCACCGAGAGAAACCTCAATGGATCAGCCCTCCAACCAGCCCGACCCAGCCCCCGCGCCAAACTATCCCGCACCTCCGTCCATCCATTGGACCGCCCTGCTCTTCGCCTTTCTCCTCTTCGAAATCCTGCTCGAAAAATTCCTTCCTGACCTCTACATCGGCTTTGCTGACACCATCCTTCTCAACGCATGGCTCATCTATCTCTGCCTTTGGATGCGCAAGCTTTCTCCCCACTCCCGCAGTCTCCCTTGGGCATGGGTCTCCATCGCCGCCGAGCTTGCCTTGAACTCCGTTCAGTTCTTGCAGAATGAGGAAGTTCTCACCCCTTCCCCCGCCCTCGGATGGCTCATCCGAGGCCTCATTGCCGTTTCCTTCGTCCTCGCCGTCGCCGTCATCTTCATCCTCCGCGGCGAGCTCATCCACCATTACAACCAGCAGGAGCCCATCGGCCTCTATCTCAGCCCCGCCCTCACTCTCCTCTTCTCCTGCATCTACTTCCAATATCACTTCTACGACATCGCCCAGTACAAAAAGAGACTGGCCAGAGGGCTCGTCACCGGCACGCTCTTATAGCTGGCACAACTCTCCCCATGCCCTTGCAGCCGTGTTCGCGCACGAGAAGAATCACTCTCCCCTCGCGCGCGAACAGCCTCTGTCCGTCAGTCCACGTTGGCCACACGTCCGTTGATAAACGTCACCTTCATGCCGTTGTAGTTGTAAACCACCTTCGGCCCCAGCAGCGCCTTACTGCTCGGCTGACCCAGAATCCCCTCAACCTCGCCGATCGTCTGTCCTGCAACAATCGTCGGAGTCGTCACCGGGGCTCCCGTCTCCTGCGACACCTGCTGCGCCACCTCGCTCTGTGCCGCGTCGGCCAACTGCGCCGTCTGCTGCAACTCGACGGCTGCATTCGGGTCGGGCGGCGGAGCAACGCTCGCATACACGGCCGGTTGAATCTGGGCCGATACTGGAGCAATCGGCAATCCACCCTGCCCCTGGTTCGCGTGCAATTGTTGCAGGCCCTGGTCAATCGACTCGCGCATGCGATTCTGCATCTCTTGCAGATCGTCCAGGTTCACTGAGACCGTGTCCGCGCGCGGGCACTCCTGACCGCCCTTGCTGGCCAATACCTCAAGGTCAGCCGCCGTCGCATCCGCCGCCGGCGCATACCGCATGATCAGTGGATCGCCATCGCTCAGCGCGCACTCCATCCCCGAGCTATCCACTACATCCAGGGCATTGCCCACCACAAATACATGCGGGCGCCCGCTGGCCACCTCGCTCAGCGTCCGCGCAATGCCTGCCGACCCGGGGTCTACCCCCTGCTGTTGCGCGTTCATTTGGGCCTGCTGGTTTTCCAGTGCCAGCTGGTTCCTTACCTCGTCGGCAATCTGCTGTTTGATCTCCGGTGTCAGCGGCGTTGCCCCTCCGGCTGCCGTCGGATCCCCGTTCACTTCTCCGCCATCCACCTGCGCCGTATACGAAGCTTCCAGGTCGTTCGAAAGCATGTAATCGGTAAGCCAGAATGCGGCCGACGGATACACCGTGTACGGGCTGAAGAAGTAGCCGAAATGGTGATACCACGGCCGGTCGCGCCATCCCCATCCGTAATGCACAGGAACAACCCACGGGTTATACGCCCAACCGTAGTAAGCCGGCGCATAGTAGTCCGATGGCGCATACACATCCATATCCATCCCGTGATAGTGGTATCCGCAATAGAAATGGTCGTACCGGTGCCCATGGTACTCATAGGTGCGCCGCTCAAAGTCGTGGTCGCGGTAGTGGAACGGATGCTCCACAAAACTCGGCCGCCCCTTCTGGTAGAAGGTGCGCGTATGGTCCGGCCGCACCTGCGTGATGCAGCGCCCGCCGTTCAGACCTTGATGAATGTCCGTACCCTGTCGCACATTATGCACATCGCTGATCTTGCCGTTGGGGCGAACGCGAATTGCGTTTCCGTTGCTCGACGTCCGAACATTGCTGCCCCTCGACTGAGGAGTCTTGATCCCCGGAGTGCGGATCACGCTGCCCCTCGAACCGTTGTTGCCCGTCGGATGCGGCGTGTTCGCATTCGGCCCTCCCGGCCCGTTGAGATGCGTCCCGCCCCCATTTGTCGGCCCGGTCGTCCGCGTTCCGCCAAAGTTCGTCGGGCCAGTCGGATGGGGCGTATTCGCGTTCGGACCTCCCGGTCCGTTGAGATGCGTCCCGCCCGCATTCGTCGGTCCGGTCGTCCGCGTTCCGCCAAAGTTCGTCGGCCCAGTCCCACGCGTACCGCCTGTATTCGTTGGCCCGCCAGGTTGAACACCGCCAGGCCGCGTGCCCCCAAAGTTCGTCGGGCCAGTAGGCCGCGTCCCGCCCGAATTCGTCGGCCCACCAGGTTGAACACCACCAAGCCGCGTGCCGCCAAAGTTCGTCGGGCCAGTAGGCCGCGTCCCGCCCGAATTCGTCGGCCCGCCCGGCTGAACACCACCAGACCGCGTACCCCCAAAGTTCGTCGGGCCAGTAGGACGTGTCCCGCCCGCATTCGTCGGCCCGCCCGGCTGAACACCACCAGACCGCGTACCCCCAAAGTTCGTCGGGCCAGTAGGCCGCGTCCCGCCCGTATTCGTTGGTCCGCCAGGTTGAACACCACCAGGTCGCGTACCGCCCGCATTCGTCGGGCCTGTAGGCCGCGTACCGCCAAAGTTTGTCGGTCCTGTCGGCCGCGACCCACCAGAGTTCGTCGGGCCAGTAGGCCGCGTTCCGCCAAAGTTCGTCGGTCCACTGGGCCGCGTGCCGCCACCATTCGTCGGGCCCGTGGGCCGCGTGCCTCCGAAGTTCGTCGGTCCGCTTGGCCGGCCGCCGCCACCATTCGTCGGTCCACTGGGCCGGCCGCCGCCGCCCATGTTGGACGGAGGCCGCGAAGCCGGCGCGCTCGGTCGGTTCGTAGGCGCAGGGTTCGACGGCCGCGAAGCCGGCGCGCTCGGTCGCGCCGCCGGTGCTGCGGGTCGAGCTGCCGGACCAGCTCCTCCCGGCCTTGCACCCGGTTGGTTGTTTCTGTTCTGGGCGCCCGCCGTCAGGGTCGCAGCACTCAGAAAACAGGCGAGAACAAGAGCAACTGAGCCGATCTTCACGGCCCTCAGAACAAATGGATGCTTCATTGGAACCCCTTTCCCTTTCTGTCGCGGTCCCGCTCTTCATGCCACACGCAAGCCCGGCAAAGGCTCTGCGTCCTATGCGCGCGCCAAGACCGCCTTGATGCTTCGGTGCTCAAAGGATTGTGGGTAACTGCCCGCAGCCGAGGCAGAACGCTGCGCAAGGGTACGCCTGCCCGGTTCGTAGCTTCTTGTTGCCCGGCACACACCTGCCCCGGCCGGTTCACTGCCCGGGAACGGAGGCGATTCGATTGACTGAAGCGCACAACCTGACCCATGTGCCGCCTCCATAGAGCCGTTGGAGGGGGAAGGCTTCACCACGGCCAGCACGTTATCTCAACACTCTGCCCTTGTCAATGATGTTCTGACGCGATCCTCACCACCGCACACCTTCGCCTCAGCGCCCGTTCGCCCACCGCCGCCTTGACGCGTTTCCTGCCCTCTGCTCTACTCAAATCATCGTCATGCGCGCACCGACCGCCACCCCGAGTCTCTCCCCTGTACCGTGTCCGGTGCCGTGTACTGTCATGCCGCTTCCCGGCCATCGAATTATTCCCACACAACCCCCAGCGGGAAACGGAGCCTGATCCACTAGTTATGAACGAAACCAGCACCCAGGCCACCCCCGCTATCGCGGCTGGTGGCTTTTTTCATTCTTCACCCCTTCATTCGGTCCTTCGAGGAGAGCCTTTTGGAACCTGTCACCCTCACCAGCATCCAGGCCGCCCGAGCACGCATCGGCGAAGCCATTCATGTCTCCCCCTGTCATCTCTCCCATCACCTCTCTGAGCTTGCCGGCCTGCCCCTCCATCTCAAGCTTGAGAATCTTCAGCGCACCGGCTCCTTCAAAGAGCGCGGCGCTCTCAACAAACTCCTCACCCTCAGCCACACTGAACGCGAGCGCGGAGTCATCGCCGCCAGCGCCGGCAACCACGCCCAGGGAGTCGCCTTCCACGCCCAGGCCCGCGGCATCCGCGCCCAGATCGTCATGCCCCTCACCACCCCGCTCGTCAAAGTCGCCGCCACCCGCGGCTACGGCGCTGAGGTCATCCTCCACGGCGCCACCTACGACGAAGCCTGTGAAGAAGCTCTCCGCCGCCGCATCCTCGAGGGCCGCACCTTCATCCATCCCTTTGACGATCCTGAAGTCATCGCCGGCCAGGGCACCATCGGCCTCGAACTCCTCGAGCAGGTCCCCGACATCGAGGCCGTCGTCGTCCCCATCGGAGGAGGAGGCCTCATCAGCGGCATCGCCTGCGCCCTCAAAGAAACCAACCCCCGCATCCGCGTCATCGGCGTCGAGCCGGAAAAGCTCCCGTCGATGCTCCGCGCCCGCGAGGCCGGCTCGCCCGTCACCATCGCCGCTGAAGCCACCATCGCCGACGGCATCGCCGTCCGCCGCGCCGGAGACATCACCCTCCCTCTCGTCTCCCGCTACGTCGACGAGATCGTAACTGTAGACGACGAAGAGATCGCTAGCGCCATTTTAATGTTGTTAGAACAGGAGAAAACCCTCGCCGAAGGAGCCGGAGCCGCTGCCCTCGCCGCCGTCGTCCAATCCAAAACCAACCTCCGCCATCGCCGCACCGTTGTCCTCGTCTGCGGCGGAAACATCGACGTCACCCTCCTCGCCAAAATCATCGAGCGCGGCCTCGTCAAAGACGGCCGCCTCCTCCGCATGCGCGTCTACCTCCAGGACCGCCCCGGCGCGCTCCTCCAACTCACCCAGATCCTCGCCCGCGAGCGCGCCAACATCGTCGAGACCATCCACAACCGCGCATACTACGGCGTAAGCCTCGGCGAAACCGTCATCGACGTCACCATCGAGACTCGCGGCGCTACCCACATCACCGCCATCAGCCACGCCCTCCGCGAAGCCGCCTTCCGCTTCGAACGCATCCAGTAACCCTCACACCCCGCCAAAAATGGCTGGGTGCTGGGTGCCCTCAGTGCCTAGCCTTTGGGCACCGGGGATACCACAACCCTCAACCCGCAATCAGCGACAGGATCACATGTACAGCCCTAAATTCAATCAAGTCTCCAACCGCGCTCTTCTCCTCGAAGCCATGCAGGCCTACTCCTTCGCCATCCTCTTCGGCCCCCAATCCACTCCCGATGCCCCCGCGCCGCTCGTTGCCACCCACCTCCCTTTAGTCGTCAGGGACGAAGCCGAACACGGCCTCCTCGAAGGCCACTTCGCCCAAGCCAATCGCCACTGGCAATCCCTCGCCGGCCGCGAAGTCCTCGTAGTCTTCCCCGGCCCCCACGCCTACGTCACTCCCACTCTCTACACTGACCCCCTCTCCGTCCCCACCTGGAACTACATCGCCATCCACGCCTACGGAACCCTCACCCTCATCCAAGACGAGTCTGGCAAAGACGCCCTCCTCGCCAACCTCATCGCCGCCAACGAGCCAGCCTTCCTCTCCAAATGGCAATCAATGCCGACCGCCTTCCGCCGCTCCATGCTCGCCGGCATCGTCGGCTTCCGCATCCCCATCGCCCGCATCGAAGGCAAATTCAAAATCAGCCAGAACCGCACCCCTCAGGAGCGCATGAACGTCCACGCCGCTCACACCTCCGGCTCAGCCGACCAGCAAGCCCTCGCCGCCTGGATGCAACGCCTCATCCCCTGACAGCCTGGGATGAAATCGGTTTCGAGTGGGCACCTTACCGCCTGCGAACGATCTCAACGACCGCAACGCTTCCCTTCAAAAGGAATTCCCAACCCTTCGCCGTTTCTGTTACAAAGGCAGGATAGCTGCCCCATTTGAACCATCCTCGATTCCCTAGGCGGTCTCCAAGGTCCAAAGTCCGAAGTTTCAAATTCAGGAGGTCTACATGAGATCCAATCCCATCCTGCGTGCATTCACCCTCGCGCTCTTCGCCTCCCTCGCCGTTCTTGCCCCCGCGCGTCTGCTGGCTCAGTCCACCGACCACGCTCTCAATGCCTTTCAAGTCACCGTGCCCGTCAACATCAACAACTTCGTTTACACACCCGTCACCATTCCCACCGGGCAGCGGCTAGTGATTCAGAGTGTGAGTCTCTCGGGCGCCGCCACAACCACCGGTGGCTATGTGCAGCCAATCGTCATCCTCAATACGAGCATTGGTGGCGGATCAACCAATTCGAGTTACTTCGCCCCCAACCCCTCCGTCACGGATTCCAGCCAGTACTATGGCCAGTACGCCACCACCCTCTATGCCGACAAATTGGGTGTGGGACCTGCCTTTGCCGGATATACTCCAAACTTCCTGGGCTTCAACGTCGTCATCACCGGCTATCTGGTCGATCTCACACCCGTGCAGTCCTGCCCGCCACCGGCCGTCGGCGAGGGAGTCGTCACAAAATTCCCCAGATAAACTCCCCAGGACCCGCCCTTGATCTGCCACCCCGTGGCAATTCCCGGTCTTGATTCCGAAACCAGGGATCGCACGAACCCCGCCCAGCCAAAACTAGCTCCTGAAATTCGCCCCGGGCCAACCACAGCAGCGATCCCTGCCGCCCCCTGCAACCACCGCCAAAGACACGCCAAAACGCGAAAGCGCGGGGCGCTGCCTTGACAGTGCATACAGCCTTCTCGTCTACTGGCCTGCTCACCCAGGGAGGCTCCAGTGAAGCAGGGAACGTCGCGCCGGGACTTCGTCAAAACCGCAGTAGCCGCATCCATCGCAGGCGTCGCCGCGCCCGCCCTCGCCACTGAAACCACCCCTACCAACCGATCCAGCTCTGCCAAAACTCCAACCGCCCATCCCACCGTCGGTCAGGAAACAATCCAATTCCCCCGCCAGCACACTGGCCGCCAGCTGGCCCGCGTCTCCTGCCCCCTCGGCGGCATCGGCACCGGCGGCATCGGCCTCGGTGGCCGCGGCAACCTGCAGGACTGGCAGATCTTCAACCGCCCCGACATCGGCAACGCCCTCGATTATGCCTTCCCCAGCCTCTGGGTCAAAGCCGCCGCCACTCCCTACGCCGTCGTTCTCGAGCGCCGTCTGCTCCCCCCCTACGACCTTCACGAAGAGGGACTCGGCGCTGCTAACGTCCCCGGCCTCCCCCGCCTCGCCGAGGCCACATTCCACGGCTCGTTCCCGCTCTCCCGCATCGAGTTCGAAGACCCCGACTGCCCTGTCCACGTCACCCTTGAAGCCTTCTCCCCCTTTCAACCCCTCGATGCCGACGCCTCCGGCCTGCCCTGCGCCCTTCTCACCTACAGCCTCCACAACCCCAAGTCCACCCCCGCTGAAGCCGTCATCGCCTGGTCCATCTCCAACCCCGTCGGCAACGCGCCCACCCGTCTCAACACCCCACGGTCCTCAGCGCTCCTCAACGGCCTTTACATGACCGACCCCGCGCTCCCCGCCGACGATCCACTCCAAGGCTCCTTCGTCCTCGCCGTCCTCCCCGATCCCGCCGCAACCGTCGAAGTCGTCCCCACCTGGGCCGGTGGCAGCGGATGGCGCGTCGGCCCCCAGCATTTCTGGTTTGATTCCTTCACCAAAACCGGCCGCCTCGGCACTCCTCAGGAACCCTCCACCCCCGTCGGCTCCGTCGCCCTCCGCCAGTCCATCCCCGCCCACGCAACCCGCGCCTTCCGCTTCCTACTCGCCTGGCACATCCCCAACCGCACCCCCGCCCGCTGCGGCTGGGACGCTCCCGCCGGCAAAGAGAACGCCCTCCTCGGCAACTATTACTGCACCCGATTCAAGAACGCCTGGGCCGTCGCCGAGCACGTCGCCGCCAACCTTCCCCAACTCGAATCCCGCACCCGCGCCTTCGCCGCAGCCCTCACCCAATCCACCCTCCCCGCCGCCGTCAAAGACGCCGCCTCCGCCAACCTCACCACCCTCGTCTCCAACACCAGCTTCCGCATCGCCGACGGCAGCTTCCACGGCTTTGAGGGCTGCGGAGACCAGCACGGCCTCGGCTTCGGCACCTGCTCTCATGTCTGGAACTACGAGGTAGCCACCCAGTTCCTCTTCCCCTCCCTCGCCCGCTCCATGCGAGAAACCAACTTCGGCTACGCCACCGACGCCGAAGGCCACATGGACTTCCGCCACAAGCTCCCCCTCGGCTTCGAGCACTGGGGCGCAGCCGCTGCCGACGGCCAGATGGGCCAGATCGTCCACCTCTACCTCGATTGGTCGCTTTCCGGCGACGATGCCTGGCTCCGCCGCCAGTGGCCCGCCGCCAAACGCGCGCTCGCCTACGCCTGGCGCCCCGGCGGCTGGGACGAGCACAAATCCGGCGTATTTGACGGCGTACAGCACAACACCAACGACGTCGAGTTCTACGGCCCCAACTCTATGTGCAGCACGTGGTATTTAGCCGCCCTCCGCGCCATGGCCCGCATGGCCGCAGCACTCGCCGAGCCCGACTTCGCCGTCGAGTGCAACCGCATCGCCGACAACGGCAGCCGCTGGATCGACGCCAATCTCTTCAACGGCGAGTTCTACATCCAGCAAATCCGCCCCATCCCCCGCGACAAAATCGCCGACGGCCTCATTGAAGGCATGGGCGCAAAAGACACCCTCCACCCCGTCTTCCAGCTAGGCGGCGGCTGCTTTGTCGATCAGCTCATCGGCCAGCACCTTGCCACCCTCGCCGGCCTCGGCCCCCTGCTCGACCCCGCCCACATCCGCACCACGCTTCAATCCATCTACAAGTACAACTACAAGCGCAACCTCGCCCATCACTCCAGCGTTCAGCGCGTCTACGCCCTCAACGGCGAGGCCGCCGTCATCAACTGCGACTACACCCGCGGCGGACGCCCCGACGTCCCCATGCCCTACGACACTGAGAACTTCACCGGTATCGAGCACTCTATCGCCGCCCTCATGATCGCCCACGGCATGGTCGCCGAAGGCGTCGAGATCATCCAGAGCATCCGCAACCGCTACGACGGCGAGAAAGCCAACCCCTTCGACGAAACCGAATACGGCCGCCACTACGCCCGCGCCATGGCCAGTTGGGCCGCCATCCCCGCCCTCTCCGGCTTCCGCTACAACGCCCCCGCCGCCCGCATCGAGCTAGCCCCGCGCATCTCACCCGCCAACTTCCAGTGCTTCTGGTCCACCCCCGCCGCCTGGGGCAGCTTTTCTCTCACTCCCTCCGCCGTCACCCTCTCCGCAGTCGCCGGCTCCCTCCCAATCAAGGAACTCCTCATCTCCCCCTTCAAGCCCAGCGCCAGCCTCCGCGTCACCAGCGGCCCAACCCCGCCAGCCTTCCACGCATCCCCAACCCCCAACGGCCTACTCCTCCGTTTCTCCACGCCCGTTACCGTCGATCCCGGCCACCCTCTCCAGGTCCATGCATGAGCGCAGCCCCTCGCCCCCGCGTCTGCCACTCAACAGCTCGTCCAACCCAAAAGGAAGTTCCTCCCATGCGCCGCTTTCTTCTCGCCCTCACTGTCCTTCTGGCCCTCCCTGCCTTCACGCACGCCCAGAGGCCAGCGCCCCCCGCCTGGCAAACCAAAGTCAATGAGCGGCTCCCCCTCCTCGGCCACCGCAACTGGATCCTGATCGTCGACTCCGCCTATCCCCTCCAGGCCTCACCCGGTGTTGAAACCATTGACACCGGCTCCGACCAGCTTGAAGTTGTCCGCTATGTCCTCGGCGCCATCAGCCGCTCCACCCACGTCCGCCCCGACATCACCATGGACGCCGAACTCCCCTTCGTCTCCGACTCCGACGCCCCCGGCGCATCCCGCTACCGCGCCGAGATCGCCGACCTCCTTCGCCCCTACCCCATCCAATCCCAACCCCACCTCAAGATCATCTCCACCATCGACGAGACCAGCAAACAATTCCACGTCCTCGTCCTCAAAACCACCCTGGCCATCCCCTACACCTCCGTCTTCATACGACTCGACTGCAAATACTGGCCCGCCGACGCCGAACAACGCCTCCGCGCAAAAATGGCCGCCGCCCAACCCGCGCAATAAGCCAGAGTCGGCGTGTGCCCCGATCCCGGGCAGAGGCAAGCCCAACCACTGAAGACGGGTCCCCAGGTCCTGGATCCCCGCGGACAGGTCTTCGTCAGAGAGGTGGAGGTGCCTCGCTGTTGGGCACACGGGACACCACAACCCTCAGCTCTCGCGGTCTCAACCCACCATGCAAGCACTGTGTCCCATCCACTCGTCTGCATCATCGACGAATGGGTGGGATACCACAGCCCTCAACCCACCGCGCCGAAGGCAGTTGGCCCCACCGCAGGTGGCTCGTTTTTGATATACTTGCTAGGTTCACCTCATGCGGAGGTGGCGAAATTGGCAGACGCACTAGCTTGAGGTGCTAGCGCCCGAAACGGCATAGGGGTTCAAGTCCCCTCCTCCGCACCAAAGATTCTCCTCCTCCGGACCAACCGGCAGAGGCCTGGAAAGCAGCTCCAATGACCATCCTTCTCTACTTCGTCGTCGTGCTCCACATCATCGTCTGCCTCTTCCTCATCGGCGTCGTCCTGCTCCAGCAGGGCCGCTCGGCCGATCTCGCCGGCGCCTTCGGCGGACAGGGTTCGCAGACCGCCTTCGGCCCCCGCGCCGCGGCCAACGTTCTCACCCGTCTCACCACCTGGTCAGCCGTCATCTTCATGTTCACCTCCATTGGCCTCACCATCCTTTACCAGCGCTCGGTCGGCGGCGGCTCCCACTCGGTGCTTGACAACGTCAAGACAGCCCCCGTCTCCGCCCCCGCCAAGCCCGGCAAATAGCCCGCTCAAAATCTCTGCGCATCGCCAAAAATGGCAGGCTCCTTGGCCTGCCGTTTTCTTTTGCCCCGCACCCCAATCGCCCAGCCCGCGGATAACTTGTCCGACCACCGAGCCGCGAGCCCTAAATCGGCTTACCCCTGAAAAAATAAAACAGCTCGATCAGCAGAATCAGCACCACCGTCACCTCCAGAAAGAATGCCCGGCTCTGGTTAAACTGCTCCACCATGTAGTTGTACAGCTCTTCCGCCGTCTTCAGCTTCCGCTCCACCAGGTCTCGGTAATCCGGCACGCCCACTTTGCTGGCCGCCAGCTTATACAGCCGGGCGGCAAACATATCGCTCAAAAACTTGATCGCATTGTCGGCCCGCTCTGTCAGCTCCGCCACATCCAACAGCACCGTATGCAGCCTGGTTGCCGAGTGCGCCAGCCGCCACCGTGCAAATGTCCCCTGCTTTTGCTCCAGTGAGGCATACACCCCGTCCAGAATCTCTGACAGCAGCTCGTCGTAATGGCGGAATTCCAGTAGCTGCGAGTTGGCGTACTCCAGCAGTTGGATGGCCGTCTCGGCCCCCGCCGCGCTGTCGTAGATGAAGGCCGCATTCCACCCAATTACCGCCAGATCCGTGGTCGAGTAGGAGATCTGCGAATTCCGTACTTCATTGCGTTCGCCCGTCGACAAGTCAAGCCGGTCGCCGCGAACAATCTGCGCAATCTGAAGCACGTTATCCCGCATCAGATCCTCCGCCGCCGGCGATCCCTCCAACTCGCGCACGTGAAAGATGAAGTAGTCCTCGCTCAGCCACCGCGCATACGGCTTCACCATCGCCTTGGCCGCCCGCTGCAGCTTCTGCCGCACAATCGGTTCCACCTGCGAAGCAAAATCCACATCCCACACCCAGCGGCTGGCCAACTGCACCAGGCTCTCCCAATCTCCCGAGAAAGGCAGTTGGTAGACCACGCTGACCACGCCATAGTCGTAGTACTTGATCTCGCCTTCAAGCCGCTCCCCGCTGCCCAAAATCAGCGCCTGAAGCGGTTCAACAATCGGCGGTCTCTGGTAGCGTACATACGCCGGCACCGAATGCTTCATGCTCGGCAACTGCACCGTGCGCGCACTCACCGTCTGCTGAAGAAGATCCAAACGCAGCTCCTCGCACACATCGAACTGGATCAGCACCAGTACGGAGCCATTCAGTGGAGCGGAAACCGGGGCAGTGTGTACGACAGGCATTGTGCTCACGCAAGCTGCTTCGTTCCCGTTCACAGCATTCCTGCGGAGAAGAAGCGGAGATGCTCCATTGTAGCTGGCCGCCTGATGAGACCACTTCCGGGGCCTGTGCAGAGCGAAAACCCCGCCGACCGGCGGTTTTCACATTCTCTCTGATCCCAATTCCCACCAGGACGATTGAAGGCTGATAGCGAGAGCCGACAACGGCCCACAAGAATGCCCCCGCCTCCCACAAAGCCACCGATCTCTCTTGACAATATTATCTTTTAGATATATCTTTTAGCTATATGAACCACTCCCGCACCGACTACGTCATCCTCGGCCTCCTCACCGTCCAGCCCAATCTCTCCGGATACGACGTCCGAAAAGCCGTCGAATCCAGCATCGGCTACTTCTGGTCCGAGAGCTACGGTCAAATCTACCCAACGCTCAAACGCCTGGCTGCCAAAGGCCTCATCCAACCCTCAGCATTCGCCCCCAAATCCCGCCGCCAGCAGTACGCCATCACCCCCGCCGGCCGCGAGAGCCTCCACCAATGGCTAGCCCTGCCCTTTTATAACGAGCCGCCCCGCAACGAGTTCCTGCTCAAACTCTTCTTCGGCGCCGAAGCCCCGGCCGCTGTCTCCGCGGCCCACATCCGCGACCTCAACCAGAAAAACCGCCAGATGCTCGCCACCGCCCTCGAAATCGAAGCCATGGCCCGCCGGCAGCCACCGCAAAACCCTCACCAGCCCTACTGGATGCTCACCCTCACCCTCGGCATCGCCCTCACCCGCGCCGCCCTCGACTGGGGCGAGTCGGCCCTCGCCCAAATCGAGTCCCCCGCTCCAACTCCTGACCTCCCATCGCCCCACGACCCACCCAGCCGGCCCTGACAACTCCTCCCCAACCCATCACCGCACCCTCAACCCGGAGAAAATCGAGATGCCCGCCACCCAGCGCACCACCCGCCCCGCTCAGATCCTCGCCTTCTTCGTCACAGCTCTCTTTATCTGCGGCTTCTTCTATAAACCCATCGACGCCTTCACCGGCCCCACAATGGCCGTCTGGTTCGTCGGCACACAAAAACCCCGCACCGGTCTCTTCTGGCTCATGCTCTTCGCCTTTATCCCAAGCTTATTCATCCACTTACCCCACTTCCTTCAAGCTGGCCTCACCCCCTCGATCCTCTCCGCCGCCGCCCTCTTCCTCACCGCCCTCCTCGGCACGCTGCCCCTCACCTTCCATCGTCTCACCAGCCCCGCTTTCGCAGGCTTCCTCTCCACGCTTCCTTTTCCCCTCGCCGCAGTAGCCATCCCCGCCCTTGCCCACTCGGTCCACCTTGCCCCCGCCTCCGCTTCGCCGCTCCGCACCTTTCTCCTCTCCTGGTTCGCCGCAACCCTTATCTGGATGTGGAACCTCGAATTCAACTGGAAGGCGATCTTCGCCCCCTCCACCGGCTATCTCCTCCTCACCATTGCCTCCGCAGTCGCCGGCTTCGCGCTCGTCGCCTGGCTAGCCGCCTCCCATCTGCCCCATCTCCTGCCCGTTACCTTCCTCTTCAGCTCCATCTGCCTGGCCGCCGGCCTTGGCCTCGCTCTCTGGGCCGCCTTCCATCCTGCACCGCGCACTCTCTGGGGCAACCGGCCCCAGGTCATCGCCCGCCTCCGCAGCCCCTTCACCCGCGATCCCCTCCATGTCGTCGCCGAAGACGGCCGCGAACAGCTCGCCTCTCCCTCCGGCGAGCGCTTCCCCATCCGCAATGGAATCCCCATCTTCCTCCGCCCCCAGGACCTCACTGGCGACAACGGCAAATACAACCACCTTTACGCCACCATTGCCGGCTTCTACGACGACATCCAGCGCGTCTTCTGCGCCCTCAAGGGTTTTGACCGCGACGCCTACTTCCGCAGCTATATGTCGCTGGTTGAAGCCAAACCAGGTGACGCAGTTCTTGAAACATCCGTTGGCACCGGTCTCAATTACAAGTACTTACCCGCTGGCGTCCAACTCTCCGGACTCGACCTCTCCGCACAGATGCTCTCGCAGTGCCAGGTCAACCTCCGCCGCTGGCGCATCCACGCCGACCTCTTCCAAGGCAACGCCGAAGCCCTCCCCTTTGCCGATTCAAGCTTCGACGTTGTCTTCCACGTCGGCGGCATCAACTTCTTCAACGACCGTGCCCAGGCCATCCACGAAATGATCCGTGTCGCCCGCCCCGGCACCCGCCTCCTCATCGCCGATGAGACCGAAAAACACGTCAAAGAGGTCTACGAGAAAGGACTCGGCAGCATGTACAAGGACCGCAAGCAGCCGGTCAAGCCGCCGGTCGATCTGGTCCCCGCAGAAATGCAAGAGATTCAACTGCATCAGATGCGCGAAGGCGACTGGTACGTGTTGACCTTCCGCAAACCGGCGCTGGCTTAAGGGCGCAGCCCGGATGCCCCAAGCGCAGGCTGGCCAGCACTTCTTCGCCACCCAGGAAGAGACTTGGATGCAAGTTCAACAAACTGAAGGCTGGGTGGGAGAAGGACCCGGGCCTAAAGGCCATCTCGGTGCGCAGCTGGATTCAGGGGCTTAAAAGCTCCTGCTCCTTCCGAAAAGTGCCCCCCTTAGCCCGTTTCATCCCGCCGTGGGTCGGCGACGGTCGGTGGACAACTAAAATAGGAACCATGATCCTGGAAACCTTCCCAGTCGGCCCGCTCCAGTGCAACTGCACCATCCTCGGCGACGAGCAAACCGGCGAGGCTATCGTCATCGATCCCGGCGAAGAGATCGCCAGCATCCACCGCCGCCTCAACGAGCTAGGCCTCCAGCTCAAGCAGATCCTCATCACCCACGGCCACATTGACCACGTCGGCGGCGCACTCAAGCTCAAGCGCCTTACCGGCGCGCCCATTCTGCTCAATCAGGACGACCTGCCCCAGCTCAAGATGATGGACACACAGGCCGGCTGGCTCGGCATGCCCACCCCTGAAACCGCCCCGCCCGACCAGGATCTCGCCGACGGCCTCATCGTCGGCCTTGCGAGCCTCCCAGGCCAGGTCCTCCACACCCCCGGCCACACCCAGGGCTCCGTCTGTCTCCATTTCGCCCCGCTCAACCTGCTCGTCGCCGGTGACACCCTCTTTGCCGGCAGCATCGGCCGCACTGACCTGCCCGGCGGCAACTCTGGCCAGATCATTGACTCCATCCAGTCCCGCCTGCTGCCCCTGCCCGATGAAACCAAGGTGCTTCCCGGCCACGGCCCCGCCACCACCATCGGCCGTGAGCGCAAAAGCAACCCCTTCCTCCGTACCGCTTAGCCCGGCGAAGCTCTACATCCATCAACTATTCGCTTCAATAAGATGCACCATCTACCTAAAGCAACCCTTATAGCAGTCCAGCAGAATTGTTACCACCCTGATGCGTTCTTAAATAAGCAATAAAACTGGTTACCCCTGTACTGAACTCCTCCAACGGCCCCAGCAAACTCACCACCAGCCACCCCGACTCTCCCATCCCGAAGAAGTACCCCGGATGCACCCATACGCCCTGCTCAAGCAGCGTCAGCACCGTCTGCTCGTCTGGCTCCAGAGCCGGAATCCGCAACACCGCGTACCAGCCGCCCTCCACCGCCAGCCGTCTCACCGCTAACAGCCCTACCAATTGCCGGTCCAGCTCAGCCAGATTCCCCGCCACCCGCTCCGCAATCTGCTTCTGAATCGCCCGGCGCCCCGCAAGCCAAGCCGGCAGCGCGCACTGCACCGGCGCATTCATCGAGAGAAACGTATCCGCAATCACCTCCAACCGGTCCAGCGCCTGCCCCGCCTCCGGACCGGCAGCCACAATCCACGCCGCCTTCATCTGCGGCAGCCCGGCTATCTTGCTCAGCCCGCTCACCACAAACACCGGCACGCCCTCAACCCCCGCCGCAAAACTCCTCGCCGCTGCGCCCGAAAGCCCGTAGTCGAGAAACACCTCATCCACAATCAGCGAAAGATCAAACTCTCGGCACAACTCACCCAGAGCCGCAGTCTCCCATGGCTTGGTAAAGTGCCCTGTCGGGTTGTTCGGATGCACCAGCACAATCGCCCGCGTCTGGGGCGTAATCGCACGCCGAAACCCCTCCGGATCGATCTGCCAACCTTCGTCATACACTAGCGGTGCATTCCTCAGCCCCACATCGTCCAACCCGGCCAGAAAGTCAAACAGCGGGTATCCCGGCTGTGGAACAAGAATCTCATCTCCCGCATCGCACAGCAGGCGCAACAGAAAGCTGTAGGCCTCACTCGTGCTCGTCGTTAGCACCACCTGCTCCGCCACCACTTCAACCCCGTGGTCCGCGTAATACCCGCAAACCGCCTGTCGCCCTGCCAAGCTGCCCCGAGGCTGCGGATCATAGTCCAGCTCGTCCGGGTTCCGGAGAGCATCCAGCAACCCCGCATCGTAAGAAAACCCGCACCGCGTCGGATTTGAAGCCGTCAAGTCCGCAATTGGCAACCCGGCCTGCGCGCGCAGCCGGTACGCCCGCGCCAATTCGCTCTCCTGCGTATTCCAGTTCGTTCTTTTTGAAAACCGCATCCCATCCGCCCTGAGACGCCCGCCCAGCTCCGTCATGCACAATAGATTCAGGCGTCATTACCCAACATACACGGATGCCCCATGGAGGAACATTGGCCCTGCGCGCGGTTGTCTTCGATTACGGAATGGTGCTCACCGGACAACCCGACCCCGAGGCCTATGCCGCCATGCTCCGCATCACCGGCTTGTCCCGCGACCAGTTTGAAGCAGTCTACTGGACCGACCGCCACGCCTACGATGAAGGCAAGCTCACCGGCCTTGCCTTCTGGCAGAAGCTCCTCGCCGACGCCGGCCTTCCCCAGGATCAGCGCATGGCCGAAGACCTCAACCAGCAGGACGCCCGCCTCTGGACCACCCAGAACCACGCCATGCTCGCCTGGCAGCAGCAGCTCTCCCAGCGCGGCTTCCTCACCGCCATCCTCTCCAACATGGGCGACAATGTGCTCGCCCGAATCGAGCGCGAGTTCGACTGGATTCACCGCTTCGACGTCCTCGTATGGAGCTTCCAGCTCCACATGGCCAAGCCCGACTCGGCCATCTACCACCACACCCTGGCCAAGCTCGACGTCCTGCCTCAAGAAGCCCTCTTCCTCGATGACAGGCTGGTCAATGTGGAAGCCGCTCGCGCCCTCGGCATGCAAGCCTGCCTCTTCACCACCGTGGACCAGTTGCGCGCCGACCTCATCGCCTCCGGCCTCGACGCCGAGCTCCCGCTCCCCGCCTGAGCCCACCCAGCCCCTCAACCCCCAGTCGCACTGGCAGCACAAGCAGGCCCACCTGTTCTGCACTGCTGCGGATGGTTTTGCGGCTCATTCAATGCTCCACAAGCGCCCCCGCGCGTCCCGCAACCTCATTCAACCGTCAACAAATGCAGGAACAATCAAATGGTGAAAACGATGCAGGGAAATAAATGGTTGCGCACAGCCCAGTCGGCTGTGTTGGGAGTGGGGGTCCTGGCGCTCAGCGCTGCCCTCTTGGTAGCACAGTCCGTACCCGTTGTTACCGGCGATGCCCGCGTTGACAAGTTGCTGAGCCAGATGACGCTCCAGGAGAAGCTCACGCTGATCCACGGCACATCAGAGGACCCCGCCACCTATCAGGGCCAGGCCGGCTATCTCGCCGGCATTCCGCGCCTCGGCATTCCCGGACTTCGCCTCGCCGACGGCCCTCCCGGCGTGCTCACCCGCCACCCCTCCCATGCTGAGACCGCCACCATGGGCGTCGCCGCCACCTTCAGCCGCAAAACCGCTGAAGAGAACGGCATCGTCATCGGCCGTGAAGAGCGCGCCCTCGGGATTGACATCGCCCTCCAGCCCTTCGTCAACATCGACCGCGACCTCGAGTTTGGCCGCGGCTACAACACCTTCGGCGAAGACCCCTTCCTCACCTCCCAGATGGGCGTTGCCGAGGTCAAGGGCATCCAGGCCCAGCACGTCATGGCCCAGATCAAGCACTACGTCGGCTACGACAGCGACAACGGCGCCACCGTCATCGACGACCAGACCCTCCACGAGATCTATCTCGCCCCCTTTGACGCCGCCGTCCACAAGGCCGACGTCGCCTCCATGATGTGCTCGTATAACAAGCTCAACGGCACTTACTCCTGCGGCAACGAGTCGTCCCTGAGCAAAATCCTCCGCGACGAAATCGGCTTCAAAGGCTTCGTCACCTCGGACTGGGGCGCGGTCCACGGCGTCGGCTTCATCAACGCCGGCCTCGATATGGAGATGCCCGGCGAACCCACTCCCGGCGGTCTGCCCCTCCCGTCTTACTTCGACTCCAAGCCCATTCCCCCTCCCCCGCCTCCCGGCGCAATGGCCGGCATGATGGATAGCTTCTTCGGCCACGTTCCTGAAGAGCCTGCCCCTGTCCCCATGGACTTCAGCAGCTTCATGCACAACTCTGAAACAAAAAAGATGCCCGAAGCCCTCAAAGACGGCACCGTCAATGAAGCCGCCGTCACCCGTGCCGCCGGCCGCGTCCTTTATGAGATCGTCCATCTCGGCTACATGGATGGCCTGCAGAAGCACGACGTGACCGCCCAATCCATTGAAGCTAACGCCAAAATCATTCAGAAGACCGGTGAAGAAGCCGCGGTTCTGCTCAAAAACGAATCCGGCGCGCTGCCCCTGAAGACCGCCGACCTTGACTCCGTCGTTCTCATCGGCCCCACCGCCGGCCAGGTTGACTCCATCGGCATCAGCGGCGAGCGGTCGGTCGGATTGCCTGAGCGCCAGGTCGGCCCACTCGAAGCTCTCCGCAAAATCACCGGCAACGCGAAAATCCAGTTTGCCGTCAACGACGACATGACCGGCACACCCGTTCCCGCCGCCCTGCTCACCCACGACGGCCAGCCCGGCCTCGAACGCGTCACCGGCACAGCCACACAAACCGACGCCCAGGTCAACTTCACCGGCGCCAACGCTCTGGCCCCCAACTCCACCGTCACCTGGAAAGGCACTCTCGCCGTGCCCAACGCCGGCAACTATTGGCTCTATCTCCAGGCCCTCGGCACCAACGCCAATGTCTCCATCGACGGCAAACGCATCGGAGGAACCGGCGCATTCCAGGGCGGCGTCCATGGCGACATCCTCCAGGCCAACCAGGATAACGTCGTCCCCACCACCGACCACCTCGACAACGTCCGCCGCGCGCTCGACCTAACCGCCGGTCCCCACGCCATCGAGATTCACACCAGCCCTGACACCTCCAGCGCGCCCGTTCAGGTCCGCCTCAACTGGTACACCCCAGAGCAGCGCAAGGCAGACCACGAAGCCGCCATCGCCGCCGCAAAGAGCGCCAAGGTAGCCGTAGTCTTCGCCTGGGCGCGTCTCACTCCTGTCTTTGGCCTGCCCGGCGATCAGAACCAGCTCGTCGAAGAAGTAGCCGCCGTCAACCCCAACACCATCGTCGTCCTCAACACCAGCCAGCCCGTCGCTCTGCCCTGGGTCAACAAGGTCAAGGCCGTGCTTGAAATGTGGTGGCCCGGCGATGAAGGCGGCTGGGCAACGGCCAATCTGCTCGCCGGCAAAGTCAGCCCCGCTGGCCGTCTTCCCATCACCTGGGGCAAGAGCCTCGACGACTACCCGGCCACCGACCCCAAACACCCCGAGCGCTCCAAAAAGGGCGTCGATGGCAAAACCACTTACAGCGAAGGCGTCAACGTCGGATATCGCTGGTTCGACAAGCAGAACATCGAGCCGCTCTACGCCTTCGGCCACGGACTCAGCTACAGCACCTTCGCCTACTCCGGCCTCAAGGTTGAGAAAGCCACCGACGGCGGACTCGATGTGAAAGTGCTCATCAAAAACACCGGCAGCGTGGATTCAGACGAAGTGCCCCAGGTCTACCTCGGTGCGCCCAGCCAGATTCCCGACGGCGTCCAGTTCCCCGTCCGCGCCCTCGCCGGTTTTGACCGCGTTCACCTGAAGGCGGGGGAAGCCAAAACCGTCACGCTCCACGTGGAACAGCGCCAGCTTCAATACTGGTCCACCAAGGCCGGCAAATGGGAAACCGCACCCGGCAAGCGCACCCTCAGCGTAGGCGGATCCTCGCGCTACCTGCCCCTCGAAAAGCAGATCGACTAATCCAACCCATACCCAACAAGCGAAAAGATGCCGGGGCCAAAAACCCCGGCATCCTCGTCTGCCATTACATCTCCAGCCCTCGGCGCGCTTGATAAATCGCACCGCAGCCGACTCAGCACAGTCGACCTGCTTCCCTACTCCCTGTTCCCTATCCCCTGCTTCTACGACGCCATCCCCAGTCCTACCAGGTTCGCCGCCGCAATAATAATCAGCATCCCCGCCCAAAGCAGCCTTACCGGCCGCCCGCTGATCCCGGCCCACTCGCCCAGCGCAAGACCGATAATCCCGGCGAAGAGAACATAGCCGCTCATATGCAGCATCCAGTTCACATGCGCCAGCCGCACCGGAATATTGGCCTGCCCCCATGCGTAAAAGAAGAACTGCAGGTACCACATGATCCCGCCCGCTGCCGCCAACGCCCCATTCCTCAGCAGAACGTTTCCGGGCTGGCTCAGATCCGCGCGCAATGAGAGCCGCTTCAGCGCCGCCAGCCGGATGAAGCAGTAACTCAGATTGACCACCGCCCCGCCGCCCATGATGAACACATAGCTCGGCAGAGCCGCATACAGCGGGTTCACCCCCACCGCAAGCGCCGCCGCCTTCATCGGCTCCGCCGCGCTCATCGCAAACGCCATGCCCGATGAAAATATCCCGCACAGAATCGCCAACAGCAGCCCAAGCTTCACATTGAACTCCTGCGGCGCGCCGCGCATCTGAATCTCCTTCTGATGCCCGGCATACGAGACCACCGCAACCCCAACCAGCGCCAGCAGCAAGCCCACCATTGTCAGCAGCCCGCTCCGCGTCTGGAACAGCACCGAAAACTGCCCATGCAGAATCGGAGGCACGATCGTGCCCACCACCAGCGTCACGCCGATCGCTACGCCCACGCCCAGTGAAATCCCCAAGTGCCGCATGGTCAAGCCGTAGCTCACGTTGCCCACGCCCCACATGGCCCCAAACAGCGCCATCTTCAACAGCACGTCCGTCCCAATCGCCCCATAGAACCCGCGAAAATCCGGCAGTAGCAAAAAGCTCACGCCAATCGGCAACAGTATCCACGAGAACAGGCCGGCAATCGCCCACGTCGTCTCCCACGACCACTTCTTCACTTTTTCAATGGGCGCATAGAACGACGCAGCCGATGCCGCGCCCACCATGTGCCATCCGATTCCCGCCAGTATTGCCGGCATTTAGCTCTCCTCTAGTTCTCAATTCCCGATGCAACCCAACCCAAAATGCTGGGTGCCCCCGGTCCGGATTCTCAGACCGGGGAAAACTCGAACCACATCTCTACCACTCTCAACCAGCCACAATCCCTCAACCACTCTTCAGTTCCTACTCAACCTTCACAACAAAACCATAGCTCCCCGCCGCCAGTTCAAACCCGCTCTGTCCCGCGTGCGTACCAGCCTTGGCCAGCTTGCTCTCCGCCAGCGGAACCCCGTCCAGCTTATAGTTCGCAGCCTCCGCCCCGCTCACCGCCAACCATCCCGTCGTATTCCCCGGCAGCGTCAAATGCCACTCCGCCGCCCCGCCCTTGACCGTCCAGTCGGAGTGAATGGCCCCGTAGCTCGAAGCATAATCGAACCGCACGCTCCCCAGCCGCGCATCGAACACCGGATGCAGCACCACCGTATGGAACCCTGCATCCAGCGGCGTCGCATCCACTCCCGCCGCGTAGCGATAGATCCAGTCCGCCACCGCGCCATACGCATAATGGTTATAGCTGTTCATGCTGGGGTCGCCCTTCATCTGGTCCCCGTTCCAACGTTCCCACATCGTCGTCGCCCCATGCTCCACCAGGTAGCCCCACGAGGGATACGCCGTGTTCAGCAGCAGCTGATACGCCAGCTTTGCGTTGCCGGCCTTCGTCAACTCCTCCAGCAGATACGGCGTGCCCAGGAACCCCGTGCCCAGCAGCCCATGATTAGCCTCAATCTTCGCCGCCAGTTTCCCCGCCGCCACCGCACGCAGCTCGTCCGGAAGCAGATTCATATGCAGCGCCAGCACATACCCTGCCTGCGTATCCCCGCCCTTGCTCTTCGCATCCGGATTGTTGATCTCTCCAAACGGCGAAGGCGTATTGTCTGCTCCGGCTACATATCCATCGCTGTGTACAAACTGTTTTTCAAACGCCGCGCGAATCTTCTCAAACTGCCGCGCGTACTTCTCTTCGTCCGCGGCCCGGCCTGTCGCATGCGCCATCTGCCGCATCAGCGTGGTGTCGTAGGCCCAATAGGCAGTCGCAATCAGCACATAATCCGTCTTGCCCTCCGGCGAAAGCCAATCTCCAAACGGCGTGCCCGCTTCGTTCTTCCACAACCCATCCGGATTGGCGGCGTCAATGGCATTGAGATACCGCTCCATCGCAGCCCAGTTCTGGTCGATCATGCTCGTGTCGCCCGTCTGCAGCCACGACGTCCACGGAATCACCACTCCCGCATCGCTCCATCCCGCGCCCGAACCCGAGGTCGCCTGCGCCGTTCCCGGAGCATAGATGCCGAAGTAGGGCGTATCCTGCTGCGTCCCGCGCATATCCTGGGCAAACTTCCGCGAGAAGGCCGCAATCCCCATGTTGTAGCTCGCCGCCCGCCAGAACACTTGCGCGTCCGCCATCCAGCCCAGCCGCTCATCCCGCTGCGGGCAATCCGTCGGCACGCCCACAAAGTTTGACCGCTGCCCCCATTGGATATTGCTCCACAGCTTGTTGATCATCGCGCTGCCGGTCTCGAGTTGCACGGTAAACGGCGCGTCCGTATGCACCACCAGCGCCGTCACATCTTCCTTCGCCGGCCCCTTCGCCAATCCCGTAATCTCGACATACCGGAAGCCATGAAAGGTGAACTGCGGCGTCAGTTCCTCCACGCCCTTGCCGCTCAGCGTAAAGTAGTCTGTCACCTTCGCCGTGCGCAGATTGTCCGTATAGACAGTCCCATCGCTGTTCACAATCTCGGCAAACCGCAACCGCACCCTGGTCCCAGCCGGACCCTCCAGACGAACCCGTTCCATGCCCGCCAGGTTCTGCCCCAGGTCATAGACAAACACGCCCGGCTTCGGCTCCGTCATCGACTTCGCCGCCACCGTCCGCTCCACGCGAATCGCCGGGTAATCCTGCGCCTCAATCGCAATCGGCTTCGGCTCAATCACAAGCACCGGCTTCCAACCCGCTCCGGAAATCCCCGCCACGGCCCACCCCGAGTGCGCCAGCCGTTCATCCTGGCTCTCCCCGTCATAGATCTCCGCGTGCTCGATATACGACGTCTTCGCCAACCAGCTGGCATCCGTCTGTACCCACTCCACGCTTCCGTCCGCATGCTCAATCCGCAACTGCGCCCACAGCGCCGGCGGCGTGTCGCCGTAGTTGTTCGGCTGCTGATACCACTCCAATGGCGTCGCATACCACCCCGGCGCAAGCAGCGCCGCCACCACATTATTTCCGCTTGCCACCTGTGCGGTCACGTCGTAGGTCTGGTACTTCACATGCTGCCGGTAGTCCGTCCATCCCGGCGCAAGCAGAGCATCGCCCACTCGCCGTCCATTCAAAAACAGCTCATAGGCTCCCAGCGCCGTCGCATACAGTCGCGCCGACTTCACCGCGCTCGTCACCTTGAACTCATGCCGCAGCGCCTTCACTGAGTCCGGAATCCACGGATGCCCCAGCGGCTGGCCCATCGTCGCCCCTGGCGCTTGCGTCCCCTCCACAGCCGACTTCCATTCCGCGTCAGCAAAGCCCGCCGCCTGCCATCCCGCGGCAGCATGAATCGCCGACTTCCAATCCAAGCCGCTCACAAATACGCCGCTCGTTCCGTCCGTGTATTCCACATACAGTGTTGCAATCACCGCCGGCGCAGCCTCAATTGCCATCCCATTCGGATTGGCAACATAATGCACCGCCTCAATCGCAATCGTGTTCGCGCCCGCCTTCAGCTTGCCCGTCGCCTCCGCGCGCATAAACTTCTTCCACGGCAACTGCTTGTACGGCGGAAGCTCCGAAGCAGAAAGCACCCGCTCCCCATTGATCCACGCCGACACCGTCTCCTGCCCCGTCGCATACAGCGCCGCACGCCGCACCGGCTTGCTCAGCGTCACCGTTTTGCGAAACGCAAAATGCTGCTCATCGGCCTTTTCCGCTGCCAGCGCCTTCGCATCCGGATTCGCGATCCACACCGCCGGCGCATTCCGCACCGCCGCCTCTTCCGCGGTCTCGTAGCCAATCCATCCCGCGCGCCAGCCCTCCTGCTTCAGCAGCCCAGTCTCCCACCAACTCGCGGCGCTCGCCGCATACGGCTTGCCCTCAGCCCCCCAAACCGTCACCCGCCAAAAATAGCGAGTCGAAGCCTTCAGCGCCGGTCCGCCGTAGCCCACATTCAAGCTCTCGCCCGACTCGATCTTTCCGCTATCCCACACGTCTGGCTTGGCCGTCGCGCCGGAAAGCAACTCAGGCCGCGAAGCAACCTGAACGCAATAAGCCGTCTGCTTTGCGCCGCGCCCTGCATCGCTCAACTGCCACGAGAACCGCGGCCTCGCGTCGTCAATCCCCAGAGGCGTTCTCAAATTGTCCACCTGCAACGCCACCGGCCCCGCAGCAGCGCCAGCCGCAGCCCGAGCCAGCGGAGCCGCTGCCAGGCACAATCCCAACGCAATCCAGCGCATCATCTTCTTATCCATCTCTCCGCTCCATCTCAGCCAGAGGCCCGGCCCTGTTGCAGTTCCCAAAATCGCTCGCGCACTCCATCCAGACACTAGAGACAAAACCAGCGCGATCCCCGCGCGAACTCCCAGCCTCGCGAGTTCTTCGCGCATTTCCTCAAATGAAATAATTGCCCGATGGAAACCTTAAGCAACCCAGCGTCCCTTTGTCAAAGACATCCCACGCTCCCAAACCGTTCCCGTCCTCGCACGCGCAAATCTCCCCCTGCTATCATGTGCATCGAGCTCCCGCACGAACAAAACTCAAGCGCCGCGGCCCGCCGCCCACACGGCCTCGACCATCGATCCAAAAGCGCGAGCAGCCAGTTCGATCCCCACCACGCCGAAATGAAGGAGCATGGATGACCGCCGCCCCCAACTGGAGTCAGTCCTACCTCCTCTTCCATCACGGTTTGGTCTTCTCCGCGCTCCTCGCCGCTCTGCCCATCTTCACCCTTCTGCTGCTCCTCGGCATCCTGCGCAAACCCGCGTGGATCGCTGGCCTCGCCGGCCTCGGCGTCACCTTCCTGCTCGCCGTCGGCGCATACCATATGCCCGCCGTCACCGCCCTCAGCGCCGCCGCCAATGGCGCAGCCTTCAGCCTTTTTCCCGTCACCTGGATTATCTTCTGGGCCATCGCCCTCTTCCGCATCACCGTCCATACCGGCCAGTTTGAAATCATCAAAGACTCCATCGGCAAGCTCACCGCTGACACCCGCCTCCAGGCCATCCTCATCGCCTTTGCCTTCGGCGGATTCCTCGAAAGCGCCGCCGGCTTCGGAGCCCCGGTCGCTATCGCCGCCACCATGCTCATCGGCCTTGGCTTCTCGCCCTTCAGCGCCGCCGCCCTCTGCCTGCTGGCCAACACAGCCCCCGTTGCCTTCGGCTCCATCGGCATCCCCATCCTCACCCTCGCCGCCACCACCGGCCTGCCCCTCGTCAAACTCGGCGCGGCAGCCGGTCGCCTCTGCGCCCCCATCGCCGTCTTCATACCTGTCTATCTCATCGTCGCCATCGGAGGCTTTGCTTCGCTCTCCGGCGTCCTGCTCCCGGCCATGGTCACCGGCACAACCTATGCCGTCGTGCAGCTCATTGTCTCCGCATTCCTCGGCCCCCAACTCGCCGGCATGCTTGGTTCACTCTCCGCTATCGCCGCCCTCATCCTCTATCTCCACTTCTGGCACCCGCGGAGAATCACCGCATCCAGCATCGCAACCGACGCCCGCTTTGCCCGTCTCATCTCTCCCGACGAGCCTGAAGCCGAACTCGGCCAGGTCCTCATTCCCCACCACACTCCCGCCGCCGTCCTCTATGCTTGGTTGCCCTACGGAATCCTCGTTGCCAGCGTCCTCTTCTGGGGCCTGCCGCCCATCCAGGCCGCTCTCAACCGCTTCACCCTCCTGATCCACTGGCCGTTCCTCGACAACATTGTCCTGCGCATGCCGCCCATCGCCGCAACGCCCACTCCCTACCACGCCGTCTTCATCTTCAACTGGCTCTCAGCCTCCGGCACTGCCTGCATGGTCGCCACTCTTCTCTCCGCCCTCGCCCTCAAAATCAGCCCGCAAGCCTTCTTCGGCGTCCTCGCCGCCGTGGCCTGCCAGCTGCGCCTGCCCACGGTCACCGTGGCCTCTGTGCTCGGCATCGCGTTCCTCATGAACTACTGCGGCGCAACCGCAACCCTCGGTCTCGCCTTCTCCGCCACCGGCGTCCTCTTCCCCTTCTTCAGCCCCATGCTCGGATGGCTCGGCGTCTTCCTCACCGGCTCCGACACCTCCGCCAATGCCCTCTTCGGCAGCCTGCAAGTTGTCACCGCCACCCGCCTCGGCCTCGACCCCGTCCTCATGGCCGCCGCCAACTCCACCGGCGGCGTCATGGGCAAAATGATCAGCCTGCAGACCATCGCCATCGCCGCTGCCGCCACCGGCCTGCCTCAATCCGGCGAGGGAAAACTCTTCCGCTTCACCGTCCGCCACAGCCTCCTGCTCGCCGGCCTTGTCGGCTGCCTTACCCTCCTCTACGCTTACGTCGTCCACTTCAACTAAACAACAGGACCAGGCTCAGCGATGCATCATCCTCGCTAGCCTGAAAAGAAATTGGGAATGATGAAGACCATCCTGAAAACAGCAGCCATCGTTGCGTCAACCCTGCTCGCCTCAGCCGCCGCGGCGCAATCCCCCACCGTCGACCACCTCACCCAGGCCGACCTGCTCGCCAAAGCCCAACAGATCGCTCCCCAGGCCGCCGACACCGGCCTCGCTACCCTCAAGCTCTCCGAGTACCCCAATCACTTCACCATGATCACCCTGCGCAACAAGTCCGGCATCGCTGAAGTTCACGAGCAGTATGCCGATGTCTTCTTTGTTCTCCGCGGCAAAGCCACTCTCGTAGCCGGCGGCACAGTCCCCGATGCAAAGACCGTCAGCCCCGGCGAAAGCCGCGGCGCCGCCGTCCAGGGCGGCACGCACACCTCGCTCGCCAAAGGCGACGTCGTCCACATCCCCGCCAGGGTGCCCCACCAGCTCCTTCTCACCGCGCACAGTGAGTTTGTCTATTTCGTCGTCAAGGTCAAGGAGATGTAGCGGTCAAGGTGTAGTGACCGCCGGCTTCTTCGGGCTGCTGCAGACGCACCCTGCATAGCCCTTCACGCTGTAGTTGCCCAGCGCGCAAACATACTGCGTCCAGAAAATGCTGAGTTCGGCTGCCCGGTCTCCTGCATAGTAATGGCGCAGGTAAGCCTGGCTCGCCTTCGCCTTCGCCCCCCGGTCGGCCTTGAACTCCGCAATCACAGCCTCCACGGCCGAAGGCGTAAACCCCGCCTGATCGTAGGTCCTGCCAAAGTCGTATGTCGGCGCCCATCCAGCGGCAATCCCGGCCTCATACCCTGTCGAAACAACCTGGAAGTCTTCCATCACCCCTGAAGCTGCATTCACCCTGGCGATCGTGAATGAAGGCTCATTCCCATCCACAGGCGAAATCGACGGAACAAGTTTGACCGCCACCCCGCCTTGCGCTTCGTCCCCCTCCCGCCTCAGCACCCGCATCTCATCCATATGCGTATGGCCAAAGACGCCCAGCCGCACCACGTCCGCATACTCCACCAGCAGGTCGGCCAGCTTGTCCTCCGCCAGAAACAGCACCGGGTCTCCGCCATCGCACACATTGCTGAAGCTCATCAGCGTCGAGTAAGGATCGATCCCCGGAGGAATGTGGCCCATCACCCACACCCGCTCGCCAGCCGCCCGCGCCTGCGCCAGTTGCTGCCGCATCCACGCCAGCTCAGCGGCCCCCGCGCTGTCGTCCGCCTTGCCCGCGCAACTGCGATACTTCGGCGACAGAAAAAGGTCGTTCAACGCAATCAGCCGCGTGCCCTGCATCGGTTCCGCCATCGCAACGCTGTAGTAGCCACCCGCGCCAAACTGGCTCGCCACCGCTTGCTGCCCGGCCGGCGGCAAACCCTTGGCCAAAATGGCCCCAGCCTGCCTCAAAAACTCGCTCCCGGCGTCTAGTCGATAGTCGTCGCAGGCCGTGTCGTTATTGCCCAGCGCCACATACACCGGAACATGCGGAAAGGCCGCGCGCAACTCGCCCATCACAAACTCCATCGTCTTCAACACAAACGCCTGGTAGTCGCCCGCCGTCCCGCCCGGCAACGTTTTCCCATACCGGCAAAAGAACCCATGTGCAATCAAGTCCCCGCTCACGGTGATGAACTTCGCGTTCGGCTCCGCTGCACGCATCGCCTTCAATGCGGATTCCAGCAGCGGGTAGGGCGTATCCGCGCGGTGCGCATAGCAGCTCCGTTGCAGCGCTTCAAACGCCGGCTCCTGATTCAGCGTGGCCGGGGCCGCAAGAATCGCCCGCCATTCACTCACCGGAGCAGCCGCAAGCAGCTTCGCCTTCCCCGGATCGTGAAATGGATCAAAGTGAATATCGCTCACAAGCAGCGCGCCAACGCCGTGCCCTGTGCCCTGATCGGCGCGAGCCGCAACCGGCTGCCCCGCCTTTTCAGCTTGAGCCCCAGCCAATGCAGCACTGAAACAAACCGCAACCAGCGCCACCGCAACCAAGCGAATCCATCTGCGCATCTCGTCCACCCCCACCGTGCCTCCATCTTAAGCCGTGCAGAACAATCTCCAGCCAGTCCGCGCCCCTTCAGCGCAACTGGAATCGCCCATCCGGCACTCCGCCCACTCCGGGCAGCAACGCAAAAACGCTCCCTGAAAGCCGTTCCCCCGACCGCATGCTCGTGATATACAGCGTCTTCAAACCCTCCCCGCCAAATGTACACGTCGTCGGCGTCGACACGGGCAGGGTCACGGTGCGCTCAACCCGCCCGTCAGGCGCAACGCGAATCAGGCATCCCGCCCCCGGCCGCGTGTTCCACAAGTACCCCTCCGCATCCATCGCCGATCCGTCTGGAATGCCTTGCGGATACCCAACAAGGAACGGCTCCTCCCCTGAGATCGCTCCGGTCCGCTCGTCATAGTCAAAGCGATACACCGCATTGGCCGCGCTGTCGCCAAAATAAAACTTCTTCCCGTCCGGGCTCCACGCAACCGTATTCGATATGCCAATCCCGCTCTTCCATACCGAACTCGTCCCATCCGGATCGATGCGGTAGAGCACGCCATCGGTAAACTCCACCTCAAGATTCTCGCCCCCCGGCCCCACGTTGTTGCGCATCGTCCCAACCCACAAGCTCCCGCGCCCATCCACACGTGCATCGTTGAAGCGCATCTCCGGCGCACTGTCCAGCCGCGCAATCGTCTCAATCTTCGGATGCGTCCGCGGCCGCCACAGCCCCACCCTCGACCCCATCACCAGCAGCAGAACCTCGGCATCCGTGGTCAAGTTCACTGCCGTCACCGGCTCGTCAAACAGCCACGTCCGCGTCGTCTCTGTCGCAACTTCGTAGCGATGCACAAGAAACCGGTTGATGTCTGTCCAGTAGAGCGCCTGCTGTTCGGCATGCCACACCGCGCCCTCTCCGCAGATATCCCCCGCCGGCACAACACAGCGAATCTCGTCCCTCATCTCCACCTCCTACTCAACGCACCGCCGCAACCACCGCCCTCACCAGCATCACGCCCACCGTCGCTCCGGGATCAACCGTGCCGATCGAGTTCTCACCCCGGTAAGCAGCACGCCCATGCACGGCCTTCATCTGCTTTGTCGCTTCCAGGCCTTTCTCCGCCGCCGTCAGTGCAGCCTGCCACGCCGCGGCAAACGACTCAACCTCGCACGCCGCCTGCAACGCCTCCACAGCCGGCAGCAGCGCATCCACAATCGTCTTCTCGCCCGGCTTGCATTTGCCGCGCTCCATAATCCCGCGCACAAATGCGCTCAGCGCCTGCGTTGACTCCGCCAGCCCCATCGCTTCCCTGCCCGCAACTTCCTTGCCCGCCTTCATCATCCCTGAGGCAATCAAGGTTCCCAGCGTACTCGGCGCCTCTTTCGCAATCGCCATCCCGGCCAGCAGCAGCAGCCTGCCCGCATCCTTCTCCGCGTAAGCCTCTGCCGCCTTGGCCGCCGCGGCAAACCCCTTGCTCATCGTGATGCCCAGGTCCCCGTCGCCCGCCGCTGCATCCAACTCCGTCAGCAAATCAAAGTTCTCCGCCATCGTCCGCGCCAGATCGGCAAAGATCCCCTGCAACTCAGCAATGCTCAAGCTCCTGCTCATCCTCTGCCCTTCGATCTTTAAGGTTGGCTGAAGAACGGCGTATACGCTGCCTGGTCCAGCAATCCCGTCAGCTCATCGTCCAGTTTCAAAATACTAATTGACGCACCCGCCATCTCCATTGAAGTCGCAAACTCGCCCACGTATGCGCGATGAATCCCCACGCCCATCCCCTTCAGCCGCTGATCCACGCGCCGGTACAGCACATACAGCTCTTCCAGCGGCGTGGCCCCAAGCCCATTCACCAGCACCGCAACCGTCTCGCCCTTCGCGCAGGGCATGTCTTCCAGAATCGTCCCCAGCATCTGGTCCACCACCGCATCGGCAGGCTGAATCGGCCCCGTGCTCACGCCCGCCTCGCCATGGATCCCCATGCCGATCTCCATCTCCCCCTCGCCAATTGAGAACGTCGGCTTGCCCACCTCGGGAATCGTGCAGGGCGACAACGCCACGCCCATGCTGCGCACCCGCGATGCCACCTTCTCCGCCACCGCCTTCACCGCGTCCAGGTTCGCCATCCGCGCCGCCAGTGCTCCCGCAATCTTGTAGATGAAGAAGATCCCCGCCACCCCGCGCCGCTTGTCCTCGCTCCCCTTCGGTGCTGAGGCCACATCGTCCGTGCCTTTCACCTGCTCCACACGAATGTCGTCCATCGCCGCCATCTCGCCGGCCAGCTCAAAGTTCATCGTGTCGCCACCATAGTTGCCATAGATGTAGAGCACGCCCGCGCCCGCATCGATCGCCTTCGTCACCTCCAGCATCCGGTCCGCGCTCGGCGACTGAAACACCCCGCCCACGCAGCACCCGTCCAGCATCCCCTCGCCCACGTAGCCCAGAAACAGCGGCAGATGCCCCGAGCCGCCGCCCGTTGCCAGCGCCACCTTGCCCTTCTGCTTCTTCGCCGTCACCATGCACCGCAGGTCGCCGTTCACACACTTCACCTGGTTTCCATGCGCGGCATAAATCCCCGCCAGCATCTCATCCACCATTGCCGCCGGTTCGTTGATCAACTTTCTCATCGCTCACCTGCCTGCTCTTCTGTTCGCGCTCCAGTATATTCCCTGGCCCTGTTCCCCGATTGCCCCGCGCGCAATCTCGTTGACAGTCCATGCACCCTGGGTCAGAATGAGGGGGTCGTCCGACGCCCGCATCCAACAATCAAAAGGACACCCCCGCTTGAACAATTCGCAAAACAACGAGTTTCAGAAGAACGAGTTTCAAGATAAGGTTCTCATCGTCACCGGCGCCGGCTCGGGCATCGGCCGTGCCACGGCCGAGCTGTTTGCCGCCGACGGCGCAATCGTCGCCGTGCTCGACTGGAACCAGCCCGCCGGCCTTGAAACCCAGCGCCTCATTCAAGACAGCGGCGGACGCGCCCTCTTTATCCACACCGACGTAGGCTCCGGCTCGAGCGTCAACGCCGCCGTGCAACAAGTCGTAGACCGCTTCGGCCGCATCGATATTCTCTTCGCCAACGCCGCCATCCAGATCATTCGACCCGTCGACCAGATGACTGAAGAAGAGTGGAACGAGCAGGCCCGCGTCAATCTCGGCGGAACCTTCCTCTGTTGCAAAGCCGTCATTCCCGTCATGCGCCGCCAGAAGAGCGGCTGCATCGTCATCGCCTCCTCGCCCCACGCCTTCCAGACGTATCGCGGCTATCCAAGCTACGCCGCCACCAAGGGCGGCCAACTCGCCTTCATGCGAGCCGCCGCCCTCGACTGCGCCGCTGACGGCATTCGCGTCAACTGCATCATCCCCGGCGCAACTGAAACTCAAATGCTCAAAGAACACTTCGCCAACAGCCCCGGCCACAAGCAAGTCCTGCTTGACAAGATTCCCCTCGGCCGCCTCGCCGCCCCTGAAGACATCGCCCGCGGCGTCCGCCTCCTCGCCTCCCGCGACGCAGCCTACATCACCGGCACTGAGCTGGTCGTCGACGGCGGCCTGCTCGCCCAGGGCTAGCCCGCCATAATGCAAGAACCCCTTTACCTGATCGGAAAATCCATGAGCGACTCCAAGCCACGCCGCAGCGAAATCTGGTTCAACGACAAAAAAGAGCCCGGCGAAACCGCCATCTATCTTGAGCGCTTCGCCAATTACGGCGTCACGCCTCAGGAGCTGCAATCCTCTCGCCCCATCATCGGCATCGCCCAATCCGGCAGCGACGTGGTCCCCTGCAATCGCATCCACCTCACACTTGTCGAGCGTGTCAAGGCCGGCATTCGCGACGCCGGCGGCGTGCCCCTCGAGTTCCCCACTCACCCGCTTCAGGAAACTGTCCGCCGCCCCACCGCCGCCCTCGACCGCAACCTCGCCTATCTCGGCCTCGTTGAAATCCTCGCCGGCTACCCTTTCGATGGCGTCGTGCTCACCACCGGCTGTGACAAGACCACCCCATCCGCCCTCATGGCCGTTTCCACCGTCAACCTGCCCGCCATCGTTCTCTCAGCCGGCCCCATGCTTGACAGCTACGTCAACGGCAAGCTCGCCGGCACCGGCATGGCCCTCTGGGAAGCCCGCCGCCAACTCGCCGCCGGCGAAATCACCGGCAACCAGCTCATTGAACGCATGATCGAGGGCACCACCAGCGCCGGCTACTGCAACACCATGGGCACCGCCTCCTCCATGAACTCGCTCGCCGAAGCACTCGGTATGTCCTTGCCCGGCTGCGGAACCATTCCCGCCGCCTATGCCGAGCGTGCTCAGATGGCCTATCGTACCGGACTCCGCATCGTTGAAATGGTCCGCGAAGATCTCACGCCCTCCAAAATCCTCACCCGCGAAGCCTTTGAGAACGCCATCGTCGTCAACTCCGCCATCGGCGGCTCAACCAACTGTCCCATCCACATCAACGCCATCGCCCGCCACATCGGCGTACCCCTCGACATTCGCGACTGGGAGACCGTCGGCCATCCCATCCACCTGCTCGCCAATGTGCAGCCCGCCGGCCACTATCTCGGTGAAGGCTTCCATCGCGCCGGCGGCATCCCCGCCGTCATCGGCGAGCTCATCGAAGCCGGCAAAATCCGCACCAAGGCTCTCACCGTCACCGGCAAAACCATGGGCGAGAACTGCGCCGCCACCCGCAGCAAAGACCACGACATCATCCGTCCCTACGCCAATCCCCTCATCCCCGAGGCCGGGCTCATCGTCCTCTCTGGCAACCTCTTTGACTCGGCCGTTATGAAGACCTCCGTCATCAGCCAGTCCTTCCGCCAGCGCTATCTCTCCGATCCCGTCGACCCCGAGAGCTTCACCTCAACCGTTGCTGTTTTCAATGGCCCTGAAGACTACAAGGCCCGCATCGACGACCCATCACTCCAGATCAGCGATGACTCCATGCTCGTCATTCGCTACTGCGGCCCGGTCGGCTATCCCGGCTCCGCTGAAGTCGTCAACATGACGCCCCCCGGCGCCCTCGTCCAGCGCGGAATCCGCATGCTCCCCTGCATGGGCGACGGTCGCCAGAGCGGAACCTCTGACTGCCCCTCCATCCTCAACATCTCGCCCGAGGCAGCCATCGGCGGCAACCTGGCCATCCTTCGCAGCGGCGACAAGATCCGCGTCAGCATCCGCGAACGCACCGTCACGCTTCTCCTCCCGCAAGACGAAATCGCCAGCCGCCGCACCCAACTCAAGCCCTTTGAAGTTGAGAACCATACCCCCTGGCAAGAGCTCTACCGTACCCACGTCGGCCAGCTTGAGTCCGGCGCAACCTTCGACTTCGCCACCAAATACCGCGACGTCCGCAAAGTCGTCCCCCGCCACTCGCACTAGGGAACCGTTGATCAAGCCGCTGTTTTGAATGGGCGCGGTTTGAACCGCGCCACATACGCAAGAAAATCAGCACGGGCTTTAGCCCTTGAGAGAATGCTGAATCGTCGCCGCGTCGCGTTCAAAGTTTTCCTTGTGTCCGTCTCGGCAAAATCAGTTTTCCAAAAGGCCCATCGCGCAACACCAATACCTACTTCTCCATGCAGCGTTTCCGGCGGCTATTTTCGCTTGGCAATCTCCCGCGGCAGCCATTAGCATCGCTGCGTAGACGATGATCAAACCGGAGCCCCCGATGAATCCCAAAGTCGATGCCTTCCTGCGAAAGATGAAAAAGTGGCGCGAGGAATCCGAGAAGCTGAGAGCCATCCTCCTCGACTGCCCGCTCACTGAAGAGCTGAAGTGGGGCCAGCCCTGCTACACAGCCCAGGGCAAGAACGTCGTCCTCATCGGCGCATTCAAAGACTACATCTCGCTCTTGCTCTTCAAAGGCGCCCTGTTGAGCGATCCGCACCGCATCCTCGTCACCCCCGGGAACACGCAGGCTGGCCGCCAGATCCGCTTCACCGCCGTTTGCCAGATCGTCGCCCTTGAATCCGTCCTGAAGTCCTATATCCATGAAGCCATCGAAGCAGAAAAATCTGGCCTCAAAGTGAAATTGAAAAAGCACTCCGACTACATCGTTCCCTTGGAGCTGCAAAACAAACTCGACGCTATCCCCAAATTGAAAACTGCCTTCGAATCCCTCACGCCCGGCCGCCAGCGAGCCTACATGCTTCACATCGCCGCCGCCAAACAATCCAAAACACGCGAGTCCCGCGTTGAAAAATGCATCCCGCAAATCCTCGCTGGCAAGGGATTGACCGATTAGCAAACCTCAGATCAAGTCAATGCTTTGAATGGGTGCCGCTTTAGACGCGCCAAATGACGGCCAGAATAGAAGGCTGGGCCTTTAGCCCCTGAGGCAATGCTGAATCGTCCCCACAACTTGCGCAGAGTTTCCCCAGCCCACACCTGTGACCTAAGTCCTTGCCGCCCCACAGCCCGCTTCCCTACCCTTCAACTCAGAAGGAATCAATCTCAATGGCCTCCCCACCATGCGCACCCCTCTCCCCTGCCAAAAGACTCCACCGCCGCCTCACGCCCGATCGTTCTCAAAAGACCCGACTCGTCGTCCAGGCCCTCTTCATCGCCCTCAATGCCTGGCTCGGCCTTCAGTTCTGCCTCTGGGTGCGCTACTTTGAGCGCGGTGGCAGCGGCCTTTACGTCTCCCGCCCTGCCGGAGTTGAAGGTTGGCTCCCCATCGCCGGCCTCATGAACTTCCGCCTCTTCACCCTCACCGGCCAGATCCCCGTCGTTCACCCCGCCGCCATGTTTCTCTTTCTCGCCTTTCTGCTCATGAGCCTGCTGCTCAAAAAGGCCTTCTGCTCCTGGCTTTGCCCCATCGGCACACTCTCTGAACTCCTCTGGAAGTTCGGCCGCAAGTTCTTCGGTCGCAATCTCCAACTCCCCCGCTGGGCTGACACTGCCCTCCGCGGCTTGAAATATCTACTGATAGGCTTCTTCGTCTGGTTCATCGGCGTCATGTCTGCCGACGCGCTCCAGGGCTTTCTCACCACGCCTTACGGACTCGTCGCCGACGTCCGCATGCTCAATTTCTTCCGCCACCTCAGCCTCACCGCCTCCCTCATCCTCGGCGTGCTCGTCCTCAGTTCCATGCTCGTCAAGAACTTCTGGTGCCGCTATCTCTGTCCTTACGGCGCGCTCATGGGCCTGGCCTCTTTGCTCAGCCCGGTAAAAATTCGCCGCGACACGGAGGCCTGCATCGACTGCGGCAAATGCGCCAAAGCCTGCCCCTCCCATCTCCCAGTTGACCAGCTCGTCCAGGTCCGCTCCGCCGAGTGCAACGCCTGCATGGAGTGTGTCGCCGCCTGCCCGGCTCAAAACGCCTTGCAGCTAGCCCTTCCGCCCACCCGCGCCCAGGCCCCCGCCCAGCGTTGGTCCCGCCGTGCCCTCGGCCCGCTCGTCCTGGCCGGCGCGCTTGCCTACATCTTCTTTGCCGTCGTGCTGCTCGCCAAAGCCACCAACCACTGGCAAACCGATCTTCCCCGCGCCGTCTACCTCGACCTCGTCCCCCACGCGGACGAAGTCTCCCACCCCGGCATCTAGCCCCGGCCCAGAAGCGCAAATAGAGAGGGAGCGCATCCACTGCGCTCCCTCTCTTCTTCTGCCAATCTGCTCTTCGGCTTAGAACTCCAGCGGCACGTCGAGTCCCGTCGACGATTGCCCCCACAATGCCGTCTGGCCCCAGAGTGCTGTCTGGCCCCACAGCGCCGTCTCGGCCTGCGGCGAACCTTGACCCCACAGGGCAGTCTGGCCCCAAAGTGCCGTAAACCCATTCGGATCGCTCTGGCCCCACAGTGCCGTCTGACCCCAGAGTGCCGTCTGGCCCCACAACGCAGTCTGACCCCAAAGCGCCGTCTGACTGAACGCGTTGCTGCCATACACGCCCGACGCCGACCACGGCCCCGTCTGGCCCCACAACGCCGTCTGGTCAATCACCGCTGTCGTCCCGCCGGTCGAAGGATCGTACACCGCGATCGGCGACATCGCCGTCCCCGCGGGCACCGATCCGCCCGTTGCCAAAGCGCCATTCAGCGTAGCGGCAATGTCAAGATACCCAGCCCCTACCGTAAACACATCGTAGTTTGCAACGTACGTCACGCCGCCATCTGTCACGCTGCTCGTCTGCGGAAAGTAGCTCCGGTCCCCGTTCACCATGATCAGGGCTTTCACCTGGTCCGGACTCAGATTCGGCGCTGCCTGCAGCAGGTCCGCCACCGCGCCGCTCGTCACCGCCGCCGCCATGCTCGTCCCGCTCAAAGGAAAATAGTCGGCCGATGGGCTCTGTGCGCCGTTCGTCTGGTAAAACGAGTACCACGTGTAAAATGACGGATTCTCCGCCGCAAGCGGATCGGATGCAAACTCCAGGCTCGTCACCAGGTTGCCCGGCGCCACAATATCCGGCTTCACAACGTGATCGATGAACGATGGCCCCTTCGAACTGTAGCTCGCGATCATGTCGTCGTTGATCTGCGGCGTAAACACCGTATTCATCGCGCCCACGGTCAGCGCATACGGGTCGTTCCCCGGCGCATTGATCGTACCGTAGCCCTCTGGATTCAGATTCAGGTCACGCCCGTCGTTGCCCGCCGCCACCACCACCACGATGCCCGCGGCCCACGCCTGCTCCACTGCCTGGCAAAGAGGATCAAGCTTGTAGCTCTCAAAAATCGGCCGCCCAAGCGACAGATTGATCACCCGGATATTGAACTTCTTCTTAAGTTGAATCGCCCGCTCAATCGCCGCAATCACTGCCGAGTCCGTCCCCGCGCCGTTCTCATCCAGTGCCCGCAGGTTGATCAGATTCACATTCGGTGCCGAACCGTAAAAGGTCCTGTAAAACTGCGCACCCGTTGACAGCGCCCCGTTGCCGGCAATCAGGCCCGCAACATGCGTGCCATGCCCAAACCGATCTGAAGCATCGCGCTCGTGACGCACAAAACTCTCGCTGTAAACAATCCGCCCGGCGCTCGGCCCACCGCCGCCGTCACGCCCCGCTGCGTCAGACTTCCTCTTCGTTGACGATACCGGCACATACACGCCAAGATCCGGCACAAGGTTGATCCCGCTGTCGATCACCGCTACGCCGATATTCGTTCCAAGATATCCCTGTTGCCACACCGCCGGGGCATTGATCGGCTCTGTCGTGTACTCAGCTCCCGCAATCGCCGGCCCCTGCCGGGCTCCCACCGGTCGGTCAATCGATATATAGGTCACATCCGGGTCCGCTGCCAGCGCGCTCAACCCGCTCTGAGGCACGGTCGCGGCCATCGCAAAAATTGAGTGCAGATTCCCCGTGACCGTCCCACCCAGGCTATTGATGATCAACTGCTTCAGCGCGCCCGGGTCATGCTTGTACTGGATAACCACCGCCACGTTGGCACCAGATGAAGCTCCAGCATCCGGTGAGAGCTTGCCCGAGGGCCGCATCGGCTGGGCCAGCACTGTGGCGCCAGCTGCTGCCAGCATTCCCATCGCGAGGTAGTACCGGATGTGAGACATAGCGACTCCTGTCTTACAAGACATATGCGCTCTTTTTTGTCACTTCAATTGGGGACTTCTAACCCCCAGAGTATACCTGATCTCCACAACACCTTGGTGTACCGACGTTACTTATCGTGTCCCTCACCGGCAATCACACTTAAGTTGTATTACCCGCTTTTGCTGCATCAGTAAGCCTCGCGTCCTGGCTCCATGGCGCCCGTTGCCTTCCCCTCCCTCCAATCCGTTACTTAGACCCTTGTTTACAATCACTTACGCCCCCATCCTCCGTGCCCCGCCGCTCCCTGTACCGCACTAGCACTTCAACCGGCACCGGCAAAGCCTTGAAAAGGCCCAGCGTGGCCGAATGCCGGGCCCCGCCCAGCCCGGTTACAGGCAGGTTTTCCACAATCGCCCCGCCTCTAAAACCGCGATTCGGTCACTGATCTGCAACACCGACATCAAGTCGTGAGAGATGTAAAGCAGCGTCGTCCCGTGCCGGCGATTCAACTTCCCCAGCAGCTCCACAATCTGTGCCTGTGTCACCGGGTCCAGCGCGCTCGTCGGCTCATCCGCAATCATCAGCGCCGGCCGGTGCAGCAGCGCCAGCGCAATCAGCACCCGCTGCGCCTGCCCTACGCTGATCTGAGTTGGCCGCCTGCCTAAGAACTCCCGCTCCCGCGGCAGTTGCACCTCGCCCAGCAGCGTATCCATCCGCTCGGCCAGGGCTCCGCTCCCACTTGTCTCGTGCGCTCGCCACGCTTCATCAAAATGCTTCTTTAAGCTGATAGCCGGGTTCAAGGCGCTCATCGGGCTCTGCGGAATCAGCGCCACCTCCCGCCCGCGCACCTTCCTTAACTCGCCTTCTCTCAACGCCAGCAAGTTCCGCCCGCCGAGCGTCACTTCCCCCGTCACCTGCCCGCCGCGCCATGGCAGTAGCCCCAGCAGCGCCTGAACCAGCGTCGTCTTCCCCGCTCCGCTCGCCCCCACCAGCCCAAGCGCCTCGCCCCGCATCAGATCGAAACGAATCCCATGCAGCACCGCCTTGCCCGCATAGCTCGCGCTCAGATCCACGCGAAGCAGAAGCTCCTCGCTCATCGAGCCTCCCGCAATCGCAGGCGCTCCACGTTCCAAAACAACCCCGGCTCCAGAACCGCCGGCGCCACCCCTTCAAGCCGAGGAGACACCGCATGCAGCGCATTGGGATACAACAGGTAAATGAACGGCTGTTGATCCGCCACAATCTGCTCCACCCTGTCCATCGCCTGCTTCCGCTCTGCCTGCTTCAGGCTGCTCGCCTGCACGCCCATCAACCGGTCAATCTCTGCCTCCCAGCCGGTCGCCGGCGTCTTCTGCGACGGATTCCACTGGTGGTTCGGCGACGAGCTCAACCAGATGTTCATCATTGCGTTCGGGTCCGGGTCAACGTTTTCGAGGCCCAAAAGGCACGCCTCGTAGTCCTGCGAGTGCATCAGCCGCTCAATCAACGCCGGAAAATCCAGCGCCACCACCGTCACATCCATACCCAACGCCTTCAGGTCCTGCTGGATCAGCGTCGCCATCTTCTGCCGTGCCGCGTTGGTGGCGTTCGTCAAAATTGAGAACTTTACGGCGTGGCCTGCCGCGTCCTCAAGGACTGAACCATTCAGCTTGAACCCGGCCTGCGCCAGCCCCGCCTTCGCCGCGCTCAAATCCTCCTTCGGCACTTGCAGGTTGCGGTCATACCAAACCCCGTTTGCCGGCGACATAAAGCTGTAGGCCGGCGTTGCATGGCCCTCATACGCAATCCTCGCCAGGTCCGCCCGATGGATCGCGCGCGACACCGCTACCCGGAACGCCTGGCTCTGGAACCAGGTCTTCTCCCATGCCGGCAACGCCGCCCCCGGAACCTGGTTGAACCACAACTGCTCAGTGTTCAGCGACGGACCAAGATCCCGCACCGCCCCTGCATCCTTCTGCTTCAGCAACTCAAAATAGTCCGGTGGAAGGTAGTTGATCACGTCGTACTCGCCCCGCTCGAACAGCCGCGTCACCTGCTCGGAGTTCGCAAGCACATCCAGCCGCAACCCTGTCGCATACGGCAGCGCAACGCCGCCGCTATCCCGTCCAAAGTAATGCGGATTCCGCCGCAGCCGCACATATTGCGAACGCTTATACTCTGCAACCACAAAAGGCCCTGCCGTCACCCGCCCTTCGCTCGCTCGCTCCGCCGGCTCAATCGCAATCTCGTCAAACACCTTCCCGATTCCGATTACCCGCCTGGGCAGATGCACAACCACCGTCCGCTCATCCGGCGTCTCCACCGTCACACCAGCCGGTGAAAGAAACTCTTCAGCCACTGGCGAACCCGTGGCCGGCAACAGCACCCGCCGGATCGACCACGCCACATCCTTCGCCGTCAGCCCGCTCCCGTCTGAGAACTCCAGACCCCGCCGCAGCTTGAACGTCACTGTCTTTCCGTCGACCGCCAGCTTCCAGCTCTCCGCAAGCTGCGGCTCCACGCTCTGGCTCAACCGGTTAAACCGCAGCAGCACCCCGCCCGTCAGGTAGCGAATCTGTTCCGACCACTGGTCGTCCACCTTCGCCGGGTCAAACGTCTTCGGGTCGGAACCGATCGTCCATGCCAGTTCCCCTGGCAGCCGCGGAGCCGCCTGCCCCGCGCAAGCAATCGTGAGCGTTGCGGTCAGCACCAACAATAGCCAGCGGGGCGAAATTCGAAGATTCTCCACGGTTCAAACCTCTTGAGTGGCCCCTTCCAGCAGCAGCAATACCAAAACCAGCAATGCTATCGGAAGATAGACCCACGAAGTGCGCAGCAGCGTGGCCGAGTTTTCCAACTCCAGCAGCATGCCACCCCATGATGGTAACGGCTCGCCAATGCCCAGGCCAAGCGCGCCCAGGTTTGCCTCCGCAATCACAAACGCCGGCACGCTCACCAGAAACTGCGGCAGCAGCAGCGGAGTCAGGTTCGGCAGCACATACCGCGCAATCTGCCCGCCCCGCAACCCGCCCGCTCGCGCCTGAAGCATCCATTCGGCATTCTTCAGTCCCAGCGCCCCCCGGTACACCGCCCTCGCGCAGGCCGGCCAGCCCAGCGCCGCAAGCACAAAAAACGTAACCGCCGCCGAGTTCGCCGGTGAGGTCGTCAGCGGCAGCAGCGACCGCACCATCATCAGCAGAAACAGCCACGGCAGCGCAAGAAATGCGTCGCAAATCAGCAGCACCAGTCCGCTCACATACGCCGGACTGAACGCTGCCAGCAGCCCCACGCCCGCTGCCGCCGCCGTGGTCGCGGCCGCCGCCAGCGTGGCCCCGGCCATGCTCAGCAAAAACGCCCCCGCCACCCGCGCCATCCGGTCCCGCCCCAGCGCGTCTGTCCCCGCCGGATGCGCCGACGACGACCCCGCAAACACCTGCCCCCGATCCTGATTTGACGTGCTGCTGCCGGGCGCAATCAAAATCCCGGCAGAAACCACGCACAGACCTGCAAGCAGCCAGACCGCCGCCACCCTGAGCCTCACGCCGCCCGCCACTCGCCCCGCCGCTCCGGGGCCATTCCGGCCAGTGCAATGGCCACCGCCAGAATCATCGTCACCGCAACCAGCACCGGCAAATCGCGGTTCATCGCCGCGTTCCATGCCAGTTGCCCCAGCCCCGGCACGCCAAAGATCACCTCCGCTGGAACCATGGCGCTCAGCGCCGTCACAATTGAGAGCGTTGCCAGCGCAAGCAGTTGCGGCCCCGTACCCGGCAAAATGTGCGCCCACAGCAGCCGCGCCGTGCTCACTCCCTGCGCCCGCGCCTGCAACACATGCTCGGCCTGCCACGCCTTGCGCAATACCTTGTCCAGAAACTTGAAGTCCCGAGCCGCCAGCACCAGCGTCATCACCACCACCGGTCCGCCCCGCCCCGCAACCAGGCAAAAGGTCGCCATCGCTGCCGTCGGCACAGCCAGCAGCAATGCCGACGGAGCCTGCCACAGCATCCGTGGCCTTCGCCCCGCACTCGACAAAAGCGCCCACCCCAGCGCCAGCGTCCACGCCAGCGCAATCGCCCGCGCCATCAGCCCCCCGGTCACGGCAAGCCTGGGCCGAATCAGCTCAACCACCGGCACGTCGTACTCGCGCGAAGTTCCCAAATCGCCCCGCGTCCATCCGCCCAGTTCCGTCTTGAGCATCTGCCAAACTGAGCTGCTCCGCGCTGCCTCCGCCGTCAGCTCAACCCGAGCCGCACCCGCATAGCGCGCATCCATCTCGCGTACATCGCTCAAATATCCGGGTGCAAAACGAACCAGTATCGTCGAACCGCCCACCACGAAAAGCAGGATCGCCACCGTCCTTGCCAGCCGCTTCAGCAGTTCCACCCCCGCCTTCATGGCGCCAGCCGGATCTCTGTGGCCTCCGCGCTCTTCGGGTCGCCGGAAGCATCGTCGGCAAGCTGCTGCTTTTCAACTTCCGTCAGCGGGCCGCCCTCTGCCTCGGCAATCCTCGACCTGAGAGCATTCTGCAGTGAAAGCGAAAACTGCAGCTCGATGGCCTGCAATATCCGAAGGTGGTCTTTCGTGAAGGCCGTACTTCCCGCCGAGTAAAGCGTCAGTACCCCAAAAATTCCGCCGTTCAACTCCCGCAGCGGAACCGACAATGCCGAGCTCGTCGCGCTCAGCAATCCCGTGCTGGCAACATAGTTCGGTTCCACGGTCGGATTCCCGTTCACGATTGGCCGTGCGCTCTGAGCCACCCAGCCTGAGAGCCCCTCGCCAATCGGAACGTACCGCGTTGAAAATGCCCGGGCGCAAACTCCCTCAATGAACATCGGCAGCAATGAGTCGTCTGACTTCAGGTAAACCGCCATGCAGTCGCAGGGAATCAGCGGGCTCAAACGGCTGAACATCATCGCCCCGGTCTCGTGCGTGCTCAGTGAGCTGCCCAGCATCTGGCTCAGCTCAAACACCGCCTGCGCCTCCCGGCTTGCCGCGCTGATCAGGTTCAGCGACGTAACGTGCGCCTTCATGCCTTCGCCATTCGCCCCGCTGGCCTTCCCTTCCCCTTCGCTCAGCTCCGCCTCAAACCCGGCCCCCGGAGCCGCGCCCCGATGCACCATCATGTCTGTCTTCAGCGGTTCCATGTCCTCGATCCGTGCCCGCGCCTTCTGCTCCAGTTCGCGATGATGCTCATCAAGCAGATTCACAATCGACGGGTCAAACTGCTTTCCCGCTCTGCTCTTCACGTGCGCCATTGCCTGCTCAATCGGAGAAGCCTTCCTGTAGGGCCGCTCTGACGCCAGCGCATCGAAGCAGTCCACAACGCTCAGCAGACGCGCCCCAATCGGAATCTCCTCACCCTTCAGCCCATCCGGATAGCCGCTCCCGTCCCAGGCCTCGTGATGCGACCGGACAATCGGAACCACCGGATAAGGAAAACGCACCCGCTCCAGAATGTCCCCCCCCACCACCGGGTGAATCTTCATCTTTTCAAACTCTTCCGGTGACAGCTTGCCCGGCTTGTTGATGATGTGCTCCGGAACCGCCAGCTTGCCAATGTCGTGCAGAAACGCCGCAATATGCAATGCCTTCATCAGCGGCTCATCCAGCCCCATCAGCTTGCCCATCTCCTCCACATACACCCGCACCCTGAACAAATGCCGGTGTGTCCCCTGGTCCTTGGCCTCGATGGCCATCGCCAGGCCTTCGATCGTCCGGTGATAAAGCGCCTCCGTCTCCAGCGCATGCTGTTCCCGGTCGCGCACAATCGCCATCTGCTCGGTATACGACCGGTAGATGATGTACACCATCGGCAGCAGAAGCAGCGAGGTCATGAAACCATAGGTAACGCCAACCAGGTTGGCCAACGCCGCCAGCACTGCCCCCACCAGGTAAAAAGGAAGAAACCATACAAAATCCCGCCACCAGATTGTCAGCGGGTCCGCCTTCTGGCTCCAACCAATCACCAGCGCCACCGGAATCGTATTGGAAAAGAAATAAATCGTCGCCGCAATCGCAAGCGCCGGCGCAACCTCAAAGTGCATCCCAACCAGCCGCTCATACCCGTGCCAGGCCAGAACCGTCGCCGTGATCGCGTTCGCCACATTAAATAGAATTTGCACAAACGAGAACGATTTGATCACCCTGATCCGGCACTGCGCCACCACGCTGCATGCCACCAGCGCCACCGCCTGAAGCGGCGAGAGCTGAAGGATTCCCAGAAGTATGAACGGGAAGTTCACTGACATCGTGCCGTTGCTCTTCGGCAACCCAACCTTCATCCCAGAACTCAGCAGAATCGCCGCAAGGTACACGACAAAATAAACCCAGTGCTGTGCCGGATGTCCGAGAATCGTCCCCAGGCTGGCCAACGCCCCAGCCACCGCCAGGCACACTAGAACCTTCACTCGAAGCGCCATCGTGTACTCTCACCCTTGTTCCGGCAGTGGGTCTTGGCTCCGCACTTGTTGGCCGCGCTCTTCTGCTGCTTTCTTGCCTGGCAAACTGCCCGGCAAAAGGAGCAAGTGTCCCCACTTTGAGCCAGTCGGCAACGTCCCGTCAAGTCTAATCTCAACAGCGCCATCCCCCGCGCGATTGCCCGGTTTTCAGGTTACGCGAGTAACCAGCTTTCCAACCAGACACACTCGGCAACTTCCCGCATTCCCACTGCTTCCGCGCGCATTTTCGCCTCAAATTGTTCACCGAATCAAACAATCCGCACCCCAATCCACGCCAATCCCATCCCTTTCCCTGCTCACACTCCCGCGCAACCAAATTCACCCCGCCCCAACCCGCCCGCCTGCCTCCAACTCCATGGCAAATCCTCTTCATCCTCCATCTCCCCCCCTTCGCCGCTAAACTATTCCCCCTCAGTGAGCAATTCTGACCTGTCCTCCGCGCGCATCCATGCGACTCTAAGGGGTCACCTTGCCCGCGCCGGTCTGCTCAAAGCTTCCATCTCAGGCCGCCGGCCGTGCTCTTGCTGGCAGCGGTTCCGCCTTCGGCCCAACTGCTGCCAGCCTCGCTCCTGCCCGCCGGCTTTCATTCTCGAGGGAAACTCCTCCATGCCTCTGCTTCTCACTTCCGCGTCCTGCCCCGGCCCTGTATGGTGACAATCCCGGTCCGCAAAAGCCGCGCCTTCATACATCCCGCTCCAATCCGCGCAACAGTCAGGCCCTTACTGAGCGCCCGTGCCCCCTCCAGCCTCGCTTCCAGCTCCGCTGCCTCGTTTTCAGGAAGTGAGTGACTGCTCGCAATGGAATATTCAAAATTCAAAGCTCTGTTGCGGCGCGTCATTGTCATCCCCATCCTGGTCACCATCTCCCTGGCCGGCTTTCTCCTCTGGGAAACCTTCGACCTCAACAAGTCCATGCAGTCGGTTGACCATACCGATCGCGTCCTCGACCAATCCGGCCACCTGCTCAAGCTCCTGGTTGATATGGAGTCCGCCAAGCGCGGATACATCGCCACCGGTGACGAAACCTTCCTGCGCCCTTACCTCGAGGGCACAAGGCAATTCGACCCCGAATTCCAGGCTTTGAATCTGTCAGTTGCAGACAGCCCATCCCAGCAGCAAAAACTCAACGGCATCTATGCCGGCTACCGGGACGCTATTGACTACGACGCCCGCATCATCGTCCTGCGCCGTGCCGGCAAGGCCAACCCCTCTCTCCTTGAAAATCGCCTCAGAAAGCACGACATGGATCAGCTCCGCGAGCAGTTCGCCGAGTTTCAGGCGGTTGAAGAAACCCTCCGCATCCAGCGGGTTGACGCTGCCCATCGCCGTTGGCAAATGATGATCGCCAGTTGCCTGGCCGTTGGCCTGGGATGCGGCTTCTTCCTTGCCTTCTATACCCGCTACCACGTCGAGAGGCTCGGCACCAGGCTGCTGCAAAGCGAAGAGCGCTGGACGGCCACCCTCGGCAGTATCGGCGAGTCCGTCATCGCCACCGACGATGAGGGACGCATCACTTTCCTCAACACCCGCGCCGCCGCTCTCACCGGGTGGTCGCCCCAGCAGGCCCTCAACCAGCCCATCGGCCTCGTACTCAATCTCATCAATGAAGACTCCGGCATGACCGCCGACAATGAAGTCCTCCGCGTCCTCCGCGACAAGCAGGTCCTGGCCGTCGCCAACCACGTTGACCTCGTCACCCGCGACGGTCGCGAAATTGCCGTCGAGCACAGCGCCGCCCCCATCCTTGCCGCCGGTGGCGCCGTCATCGGCGTCGTGCTCATCTTCCGCGATGTCGCCGAGCGGCGCCAGGAGCAGATCGCCACTGCCGAGCAGGCTGCCCTCCTCGAACTCACCCAGGACGCCGTCTTCGTCATTGACATAGAGGGCGCTGTCCTCTTCTGGAGCCGCGGCGCTGAGGTCATGTTCGGCTTCTCCAAGGCCCGGGCCCTCGGAAATATCGCCCACGAACTGCTTCACACTGAGCTGCCCCAGCCCTTCGACTCCATCATGGCCCAGTTGATGCGTGACGGCCACTGGGAGGGAGACCTTATCAAGACCGCGCAAGACGGCGCCCGCGTCAAGGTCTCAGGCCGCTGGGCCTTGCAGTGGGGCAAGCGCGGACAGCCCCCACGCGTCCTCGTCATCAACAGCAACATCACCGAGCGCAAGCGCGCTGAAGAGTCCCTCGTCCTGCAAAAGGAGCAACTGCGCGCCCTCGCTGAGCGCCTCCAGTGGGTCCGCGAAGAAGACCGCAAGCTCGTTGCTCGAGAACTCCACGACCAGATCGGCCAGATCCTCACCTCCATCAAGATGGATATGACCTGGATGGCCCGTCATCTCCCCGAGTCGGAAGTCAAAGTCCTCACCCGCCTCGCCGAGTCCATCCAGTCCATCGATGCCGGCGTCAAGGCCGTGCGCGCCATCTGCAGCGGACTCCGCCCCGGTGTCCTCGACGACCTCGGCCTCGCCGCCGCCATTGAATGGCAAGCCGCCGACTTCGCCTCCCGCAACGACATCCAGTGCCAGGTCACCGTTCCGCCCCTCGACCTCCACCTCGATGGAGACCGCGCCACCGCGACCTTCCGCATCTTTCAGGAGTGCCTCACCAACATCGTTCGCCACGCTCAGGCAAAATCCGTCTCCGTCACCCTCCTCCAGGAAGAGGCAAGCATCCTGCTCATCGTCCAGGATGATGGCATCGGATTCGATGAATCCCGCCTCTCCAACGCCTTTGGCTCCCTCGGACTCCTCGGCATGAAAGAGCGTGCCCAGTTCTGCGGTGGCGAAGTCATAATCTCAAGTTCCCCCGGCACCGGCGCCACCGTCACTGTCCGCGTCCCCGTTGACTCCCCACGCGCCGAAAGGAGCCCCGTATGAACATCCTGATCGCTGACGACCATGGCGTTGTGCGCCGCGGTCTCAAAGACATCCTCGCTGACGCCTTCCCCGGAACCGAGTTCTCTGAGGCCGCCAACGGAGATGAGGTCCTCAGCCACCTCGGAAAAACCAAAGTCGCCCTGCTCCTGCTCGACATCAGCATGCCCGGCCGAAGCGGCATGGACGTCCTCCGCGACGTCAAGCATACCTACCCGCGCCTGCCCGTCATCATCCTCAGCGCCCATCCTGAAGACCAGTACGCCGTCCGCTGCCTGCGCGCCGGCGCCGCCGCCTACATCAATAAAGAAAGCGCCCCTGAAGAGCTCGCCATCGCCACAAAAAAAATCCTCGGCGGCGGACGCTACATCACCTCAGGCCTTGCCGAACAGCTCCTCGCCAACCTCGATGAGCCCAACGCCAAGCCCCTCCACGAAACCCTCTCTGACCGCGAACATGAGGTCATGAAGATGATTGCCGCCGGCCTCCCCCTCACTGAAATCGGCGACTCGCTCCACGTCAGCGTAAAGACTGTCAGCACCTATCGCACCCGCATCATGGACAAAATGCAGATGAAAAGCAACGCCGATCTCACTCGCTACGCCGTCGCCCATGGCCTCATTGATTAGCCCATGCACCCCCTGTAGGAAATACACTACACAAACATCGTGTAAACCTTACAAAGATCGCGGAACACGCTGATATCCCTGCCTTCACCGGGCAGGTATCGTAGCTTCAGGTCGAACCTGCGGCCCTGAGGATCGGATAAGACAATGAACTTTCTCATAGCAGACGATCACGCCAATGTGCGCCGCGGCCTGCGGGAGATTTTGCTCGATGCCTTCTCGGGCGCTCACTTCTCTGAAGCCGCCAACGGCGATGAGGTCATGGCCCTGCTGCTCGCTGCCCAACCCGACGTGCTCCTCCTCGATATCAATATGCCCGGACGCAGCGGATTTGAAGTGTTGAAAGAAGTCAAGCATATCTACTCGCAGCTCCCCGTCATCATGGTGAGTGTTCAATCTGAAACGCAATATGCGCTGCGCTGCCTGCGCGCCGGCGCCAGCGAATATATCAACAAAAACAGCGCCTCCGATGAGCTGGTCCCTGCAATCAACAAAATCATGGCAAGCGCCGCAAGGCTCGCGCAAGGTCCGAGACTAATATAGTTACGGCATTAGATACACCGCGGCATCCCATCGCATCCATATCTTGACCATGACTAACTTACCCATCCGGCAACCCCTGAACTAACTCCAGGCGGCCGGCAGCCTTCATTTGCGCTCACTGAGCCGCAAAGCCTGCCCCAGTGCTGACACCACAATGAACACTGCGTAAATCCACCGCATCCTCAGCCACAAATCACCGCCCAGACGCTTTCGCCCCGTAAGTTTTCTCCTACACGCCGCACGTTGAAAAACCTACAGCAGGAACAGTGATCGCCGCTATCCACCCTCCCTCATTCCCCGTAAGTTGGATATATCGACATCGCAAGGAATGACACCAATTCATACCTTCCGCATTCGCCGCAACACTGAGAGGTTTACCCCATGGCTACTAACTGCGCAACCGTGATGAGCTCGGCGCCTCGCTACTCCCAGGGCCGCACATTCCCCCTGCCTCCCGCTTCGCAACGCGGCCTGAAGATGGTTCCAAATCCGATCCCCCCCGTGTCCGCGCCGGCCTTTGATCTTCAGCTTCCGCTCAACCGGCTGATCGTCGGAAAATCGCGCAGCGAATTCCTCCCCGGAGAAGCCATCTTCTCCCAGGGCGACCCCTCCAACGCCGTCTTCTACATCCAAAGCGGAAAGGTCAAGCTCACCGTCGTCTCCATGAGCGGCAAAGAAGCTGTCATCGCTCACCTGCCCGCCGCCAGCTTCTTCGGCGAGGCCTCCCTCGCCGGCCAGCCGGCCCGCATCGCCTCGGCCAATGCCCTCGAGCCCAGCTCCATCATTCGCATCGACAAAAAAGTCATGCAAGACCTCCTCCATCGCGAGCCCGACTTCGCTGAGCAGTTCCTCGCTCACCTGCTCGCCCGCAACATCCGCATGGAAGCCGACCTCGTCGACCATCTCTTCAATTCAAGCGAAAAACGCCTCGCCCGCCTGCTCATGCTCATGGCAAACTTCGGCCAGGAATCAAAGCCCATCCCCGTCATCGCCAAAATCAGCCAGGAAACCCTCTCCGAGATGATCGGCACCACCCGCTCTCGCGTCAGCTTCTTCCTCAACCGCTTTCGCGACCTCGGCTACATCGACTACGACTGCGAACAAATGCGCATCAACAGCTCGCTCATCAACGTCGTGCTCCACGATTAAGCACCCGCTCCGTAGCGGCATCTGCCCCCTCCCGGCAGAGAATGCGTCTGCCGGCTCGGCCCCGCGATCTGCTCGTGCCTGCGCTGCCCGGACTCGCTCCAGCGCTCCGCAACCGGTTCAAACGCCGGCGCCCTCGGTCATCAGCTGTGCTGGAGTCCATCAACAGGTTGGTGCCCGGAGGGGGACTTGAACCCCCACACCCTTGCGGGCCGCGGATTTTAAGTCCGCTGCGTCTGCCGATTTCGCCATCCGGGCAAACAGGTTTCCCTGCTCGATTCATGGTAACCGAGCAGCCGATCTCCAGACGCAAACAAATCCTGTGTGCCCCGCTCTACTGCACCCTGCGAAAGTTGATCGTCTCGCCGTCCAGCCGGTACTCGGCCGAACACACGTCGCCTCCGCAGATCATCGCTTCGCCGGCAATCAGTTGCCGCCGCGTGATCAGCCCCATCGTGCCGCAGCGCGGACACGACATCACCGCAACGTAGGGGTTCTGCGCATGACCCAGCAGCGACTGGTTCTCCAAGACAAAAACCGTGCCAGGGTCCATTCTTTCCGGGATCCATTCTTCCAGAAACTGCAACTCGGCTGACATGGTGCCCTCCGATTCGGTTGACTCAACTGAGCCGCTGCGGATCGCTCCGTGCCGCTCCGTCTTACAACAAAAGCAGACTGCGAATGGTGCCCCGGAGCCTCGCATTGCCTCCGGGTTTTGAAAACAGTGTTGTCTTGGACGCCCCAGCAAGTCAATCGGAATCGAAACCCCGGGGTTATTGAGTGGGATTCCCCGGCAAACAATTCACACAAGCCCTGCCTACTCCGCCCCGCCCGGACGTGCCCCGGCCTTCTGCCCCGCCAGCGCGTCAATCGCCTTGTAGGTCTCAACGTTGCGCAAGATCGCCTGCACATACTCCCGCGTCTCGGTGAACGGAATCGACTCCACAAACTCGTCCATCCCGGAATAGGGCCCCGCCGCCTGCCAGTCCGTCACCCGCTCGTCGCCTGCGTTATACGCCGCCAGCCCATACACCGGCTCCCCGCCAAACTTGTCCAGCGTCTGCCGCAGATAGCGCGTCCCCAGCTTGATATTCGTCACCGGATCCAGCAGTTGGAATGTCTCAAAGTGCCCCATCCCCTCCTGCCGCGCCATCGCCCTGCCCACCGAGGGCAGCAGTTGCATCAGGCCGTAAGCGTTCGCGTGCGAAATCGCCGTCGGGCTGAACTCTGACTCCTGCCGGATCAGCGACGCCACCATATACGGGTCCAGGTTGTACTTCGCCGACTCCTCTGTGATCGTGTCCCACCACGGCTCCGGAAACAGAATCCGCCAATAGCTCAGCGGAATCGATCGGATCGACGCCGTCGCCGCCGAGGGCAGCGCCCGCTTCAACGCCCGCATCGCCCGGAATGTCTCCCCAAACGAGGCATAAATCTGCGCCTCCGCCAGCGCGCTCCACGAACCCGAGTCCGGATCGGCCGCAATCTCCCGCGCAATGTAGTCGTTCAGCCCCGCGTTGGCCACCAGCCGCGCTTTGGCCAGGTGCGGACTCTCCGCCGGCAGGCTGTCGTTCAACTGCGGAACCGGCTGCGGCTGAAACCGCTCCAGTTGCGCTTGCGCCGCACCCTGCGGATTCCCCAGCGCCGTCAGCCGTTGCCGCGCCATTTGCGCATAAAAATAGTGCTGATACGCCCGCACCACGGTCCGGTATTCTGCCGCCGCCAGGTCTCCCCGCTTCTCCTGCGTCTCATACAGACGCCCTCGCCAATACAACGCTGAAACCGTCTCCTTCGCCCCCGGATAGCGCCGTATCTGCTCGTCGAACAGCCGCGCCGCATCCGCATAGAGCCCTTGCCGGTAACTCAGCCAGCCTGCCTTCCAGTGCGCCGCCGCCGCGTTCGTGCTCTCCGGAAAATGCGTCGCCAGATAGCTGTAGTACTCCACCGCCGGCCCATATTCTTTGCGCAGCAGATACATGTTCCCGCTTGAGTAAACCGCCTCTGCCAGCCACTGACTCTGCGGAAAACGGTTCATCATCTCCGCCACAATTCGCCGCTGCGTCTCCACATCGTCGCGGTTCCGCGCCAGCTCCATCAAAATCTCCAGCCGCCGCGCCCCATTCTCGTCGTCTGTGTCCGGCAAAGCCTGCGCTTCCGGCACGCTCAGCACCTTCAGCTTCAGGTCACATGCCGCCGCCGCCACCGCAAACCCGTTGCGCGCATTCGCATCCAGTCCCCCTATCCGCGCCAGCGCGTGGAACTGCTCGCTCGCCTCGCCCCACCGGCCCGCTTTGTAATACGCGTCGCCCAGGCTCCGCAACTCCGGCCAGCTCAGGCTTGTCTCCCTGCCCATCGCTGTCACCCTGGCCCGCGCAAGGTGCGCCTCCGCGCTCAGCGGATGAGCCAGCAGAACCCGCTTGAACCCACGCTCGGCCTCCGGCCCCAATCCCAGCGCCGCATCCACCTCGGCCTGCGCCAACTGGTACCCGGCCCGATCTGCCGCCGGCAGCGTCGATGCCGCCGCCAACACCCGCTGTGCCGCCGCCGCCTGGCCCATCGCCAGCAGCACATTCGCCTCCAGCTCCGGCGCCTCATCGGCAAAGATGCTGTCCGGGTACCGCTCCTCAAACCCGCGCAGCAGCGTCTCCGCCCCTTGCTCGTTGCCCGACTCGTGATACGCCGTCGCTCCTAGAAAATCCGCATAGTCGGCCAGCTCCGCTCCCGCCTGGCCGGCCAGCCGCAGGTTCGCCTCCGCCTCCCCATACCGCTTGTCCATCAAGTACGCATGCCCCAGCGCCAGGTAGGCCGCCGCCGCCGCCTCGCCCATATGCTTCTGCGCATACCGCGATACGCCTGCATACGCCGCAGCCGCGCGCGTGTTGTTCAGTTGTTCCGCCATCGGCCGCAGCTCCGTCGATGCCACAAACGCCCGGTGCAGCAGCGCGGTCCTGGCCGCCGCGGCCGCGCGCGCAGCCCGCCCAACCGCCCGCCGCCGCTTCTTCCCCGTCTTCCCCGGCACAGTCTTCCTGTGCGTTCCAGATGCTGGCCTTTGCGCCGCGGTTCCACGCCTGCTCGTCGTCGTGCCGCCTTGCGCCTGCCCATACCCCGGCAACACGCCCATCAGCAACGCAAGCGCCCAGCTCAGCCACCGTGCCGCACCTGAAACCGAATTAGGGGAAGTCCTCGTTTTCCGTCTCTTCAAAGCTGCGTTTCTCCCTGCCATCTCTTCTATTTAAGCCCCACGGGACTGCCGCGCGCCAATCCGGTACCTTTGCCGTTACTCTTGAGTGCCTGCCCTGGGAATGCTCAATGCCCACCCGTCCCTGCTTTCCCTCCTAAATCCACCCTTCTTTGTCCCCCCGCCCTACCGTCCATTACACTCTTCCTTTGGGGTCCGCCGCCCATCTCCGGCTCTCCCCCAAGGATTTCCGCAACCAACGCCCATGGCCACCATCCAATCAATTGCAGCAGAGAACGAGCCTCATCCCGACGTAGCCCTTGTTGAAAGGGTCCGCGCGGGCGATGTCTCGGCCTACGACACTCTGGTCCGCAAATACGAGCGCCAGATCTTTCGTATCGCCCAGCACATCACCCAGAATCGGGAAGATGCTGAAGACGTCATGCAAGACGCCTTTCTCAAAGCGTACGAAAAGCTCGAGCAATTCCAGGGGAATTCGAAATTCTACACATGGCTGGTCCGGATCGCGGTCAACGAGAGTCTCATGCGCCTGCGCAAGCGGCGCACCGGCAAAATGGTGTTGATCGACGAGGAGATCGAAACCGAGGAGGGCTCCGTCCCTCGCGACCTCGCCGACTGGGCGCCCGACCCCGAGCAGAACTACAACCAGGCCGAACTGGCCGAGATTCTGCGCAAAACCATCCAGGGCCTGCCCCCCGGCTTCCGCATCGTCTTTGTCCTGCGCGACGTCGAAGGCCTCTCCACCGAGGAAACCGCCGAGACCCTTGGCCTCAGCATTCCTGCCGTCAAGTCGCGGCTCTTGCGTGCCCGCCTGCAACTGCGCGAGCGGCTCAGCCGTTACTTCCACCGCAAAAAGGGTCGCCCCGCCGCGAGCCCCAAAAAAACGAGGACTGAGAAATGACCTGTAAAGAGTTCCTCGCCTTGCTCGACGACCTCATCGACGACTCCGTCTCCCCCGAGATGCGCGCCGAACTGCAAACCCACCTTGGCAAATGCGGCCACTGCCAGGTCGTCTTCAACACCACACGCAAGACCATCGAAATCTACCGCTCCCACGAAATTTACGACCTCCCCGCCGGACTCCGCGACCGTCTGCACGCCGCCATCATGGCCCGCTGCAAAAAAGGCTGCTGACCCCTTACCCTCTTCCCCCCTTGCCACCCTCTTCCCCCTTGCCACCCTCTTCCCCCTTGCCACACTCTTCCCCCCTTGCCACAAATGGATGTGCCCCAGGTCTGGACCTTCAGACCTGGGATGGCACAAGCGAAAGTTCTCCCCGCCGCAGGTGGCCGTGCCCCATCCATCCGCAGTTTCATCGCGGATGGGTGGGATACCACTGCCCCACGTTCTCCCCGTCTCGACCCACTGCAGACCTCGGGTGCCCCCGGTCTCGATTCTGAGACCGGGGATACCACAAATCTCAGCTCTCCCACTCTCGCCAAGCCGAGGCCGCCCCGTGCCCCAACCTCCGCAGCTTCATCGCGGAGGTGCTGGATACCACAAGCGAAAGTTCTCCCCGCCGAAGGCAGTTGGCCCCACCGCAGGTGGCAGTTGGCCCCACCGCAGGTGGCAGTTGGCCCCACCGCAGGTGGCAGTTGGCCCCACCGCAGGTGGCAGTTGGCCCCACCGCAGGTGGCCCCCGCCTGTTGTATTCTGGTGCCCATGCGGAATCAATCCAGACAAATGCCCTCTATAGAATCTCCTGAGCCCCTTGCGCCCGCCCCCGTAAACCGCCGCGACTTTATCAAAACCACCTCGCTGGCTGCCGGCGCGCTGGCATTCGGCGTCCCCGCGCTTGTGCGCGCCCAGAATCTGAATAGCAAGTTGAACATCGCCTGCGTCGGCATCGGCGGCAAAGGCAAAAGCGACACCGACGCCTGTGCCAGTGAGAACATCGTCGCCCTTTGCGACGTGGACACCGGTTCAGAGGCCTACGAAACCCAGACCCAGAAGTATCCCAGCGCAAAGTTCTACAAAGACTTCCGCCAGATGCTCGATCAGATGGGCAGCCAGATTGATGCCGTCACCATCTCCACGCCCGACCATATGCACGCCATCGTCGCCTCGGCTGCCATGAAGATGCACAAGGCCGTCTTTTGCCAGAAGCCCCTCACGCAAACGGTCTATGAGGCGCGCTACCTGCGCAAAATGGCCAAAGACAAAAAGATCGTCACCCAGATGGGCAACCAGGGCAGCGCCGCTGACGGCCTGCGCCGTGCCGTCGAAACCATCCAGGACGGACTCATCGGCCAGGTCCACCAGATCCACGTCTGGACCAACCGTCCCGTCTGGCCGCAGGCCATGGACCGCCCGCTCGGAGAAGACCCGGTTCCCGCAACGCTGGACTGGGACGTATGGCTCGGCCCGGCGCCCATCCGGCCCTATGTCGGCCCGCGCAAGCCCGACGATAAAAATGGCGTCTACACCCCGTTCAACTGGCGCGGCTGGCAAGACTTCGGCACTGGCGCACTCGGTGACATGGCCTGCCACACCGTCAACATGCCCTTCCGCGCCCTCGACCTCGGCTACCCCACTGAGATTGAAGCCTTGCCTTTCGGCCAGATGAACAAGGAGTCGTATCCCGTCGGCTCCAAAATCCGCTTCGAATTTCCCGCACGCAAGGCCTCCATCCCCATCGAGCATCCCCATCTCTTCCACCACAACAGAACCATCCTGCACGACGCGTTGACCCTCTGGTGGTATGACGGCGGACAGCCCGACCCCGCGGCCCGCGGCGGCCACGACCTCAGCAACAAGCCGCCCGCTGAACTCACCGCCGACATCGTCACCCTCCGCGGTGAAGTCCCCGAGAGCGGCTGCCTGCTCATCGGCGACGCCGGCACAATCTTTTCCCCGGACGACTACGGTTCCAGTTTCTTCGTCAAGCTCAAGGGCGACGAAAAATACCTTCACTACACCAAGCACCCTGCCCTGGCGCAGTTCCCTGAACGCATCCCGCGCAACACCTTCGCAAAAAACAACGGCCTGGCCCATGCCCAGGAATGGCTCAACGCCATCAAGCAAAACAAGCCTGAGCTCTGCTACTCGCGCTTTGACATCACTGCCCGCCTCGCCGAGATCATGCTGCTCGGCTGCGTCTCTTTGCGCGTGGGTCAGAAGCTCGAGTGGGACGGCCCAAACATGGTCGCAAAAAACTGCCCCCAGGCCGCTCCCTTCATCCGGCGCGAAAACCGCACCGGCTGGTCTCTCTCCTGATGCAAACAGCTTAGGCGGCGTTCAAGCCCGCACCGTCCGAGCCCCATTGGGAGCCCTCTGGGCACCGCAGTTTCATCGCAGCTGGAGGGGATACCACAAACCCCGGAGAACGCCAGCCCCACCGCAGGCGGCCTTGCCCCTCCCGCCGCGGCTTCTTCCTAACCTTGGCCCCACCGCAGGCGGCCTTGCCCCTCCCGCCGCGGCTTCTTCCTAACCTTGGCCCCACCGCAGGTGGCGGGTGCCCCCGGTCTCGATTCTGAGACCGGGGATACCACAGATCTCAACCTCATGCGACGCCAGATATCTGTTCCCTATTCCTGTCTTCCTCACTCCGCCCGCAACGCCTCCGTAGGATTCACGCTCGCCGCCCGCCGCGCCGGAACAAAACTCGCCGCCAGCGCTGACACGCCCAGCACCACCGCCACCCCAATCAGCGTCTCCGCATCCCACGCCCGCACCCCGAACAGCAGCTTGCCCATCAGCAGCGCCGCTCCAATCGCTCCCGCCAGGCCCACCGCAATCCCCATCCCTGTCAACCACCCCGCCTCTTTCAACAGCAGACCGTAGACTGAGCTTCGCTGCGCCCCCAGCGCCATCCTTACCCCAATCTCCCGCGTCCGCTGGCTTACCGAGTACGCAATCACCCCATACAGCCCCACCACCCCGAGCACCAGCGCCAGCCCCGCAAATCCGCCCACCAGGTACGCCGACGTCCGATGCAGATACGCCGTCTGCGAGTCGTTGATCCGCTCGGTCATCGTCGTGCCTTCCTCCACCGCCGCATTCGAACTCACCTGGTGAATCATCGCCGCCAGCAGCGGCAACACCGTCCGCTCGTCCTGCCCGGTGCGCACAACCAATGAAAAATAGCTGTCCGGGTTCTGCAGGAACGCCTGGTACTCCGCCGGCCATTGTTCCTCGTCCAGTGAAGCATCCTTGAAGTCCTCCACCACGCCCACAATCTCCCTGATCGACTTCGGCGTCAGCTCCGTGTTCCCCATCTTTTTGCCGATCGGGTCCTCCCCGGGAAAGTACCTCTTGGCAAAGGCCTCGTTGATCACCACCACCTGCGGCTTGCTCGCATCGTCGCCTTCGGTAATGAACCGCCCGGCCCGCAGCCGTGCATGCAGCGTCGTAAATAGCTCCGGCGTTACGTCCCGCTCGTTCACTTCGTTGTGTATCCCGTTGTAGGGCTTGCCCACAAAACGAACCCAGTCCGTGTTGCAGTTGCAGCTCACCGGCAACACGCTCGTCAATGCCGCCGATTGCACCCCGGGCAGGTTCCTCGCGCGCTCCACCACCTCGCGCGCAAACTGCGTCACCTTCTCGTCCTTTGAGAACTCCGGCACCGGCAGCCCGACATTCACAATCGCCAAATGATCCGCCTCAAATCCAAGCTCCAGATGCAGCAACTGGTACAGGCTCTTGCCCAGCAGCCCTGCTCCCGTCAGCAGCACCACCGCCGTCGCCAGCTCAACCACCACCAGGTTGGCCCCCATCCGCCGCCACAGGTTTCCCGCCGACCCGCGACCGCCCTCCGTCAGCCCATCCCGCATCTTGCTGAACCTCAAATGCACAATCGGCGTAATCGAGAACAGCATCCCCGCCAACACGGCCAGGCACGCTGCAAACGCAAGCACGTGCGCATTCAACCCCAGCCCGCGCAAATAGGGCATATTCACCATCATGTCTTTCGAAATCAATCGTTGCAGCACTTGCATTCCGCCATAACCAAGCGCCAGCCCCACTCCGCTGCCCGCTGCAACCAGTGTCAGCCCCTCGGTGGCAAACTGCCGCGCCAGACGCCCGCGCGAAGCCCCCAACGCTCCCCGCACCGCCATCTCCCGCCGACGGCTCTCAGCCCTCACCAGCACCAGGCTCGATACGTTCACACTGGCAATCAAGAGCAGCAACCCCGCCCCGCCCAGCAGCACCAGCAGTATCGGCCGGATGTCACCCACAATCGCCTCGCTCAGCCCCATCACGCTCGCGCCCTGGCCGCGATTTGAGTCCGGATACTGCCCCTCCAGTTGCGCCGCAATTCGCTTCATCTCCGCCCGCGCGGCTTCCACCGTCACCCCGTCCTTCAGCCGCGCAACCGCAATCAAATTGTGGCAACTGCGCCGCTTCTCGCACTCGTTCGTCGGCTGAAGCGGCGTCCAGAACTCCGCATTGTCCCGGATCGCAAATTGAAAGTCCCTCGGCAGCACGCCCACAATCGTGTAGGCCGTGCCGCTCAGGTTCGCCGTTTGTCCAACCACACTCGCCCGGCCCCCAAACCGCTTCTGCCAGGTGCTATATCTCAACATCACCACCGGCGCCGCCCCGGCAACATCTTCCCCGTCTTCAAAGTCTCGCCCCAATATCGGCGCAACCCCCAACGTCCGGAAGAATCCAACACTCACCCGCATCCCCGGCACCGGCTCGGCGCCCGTCGCCGTCTTCAGCCCATACCCCTCTCCTGTATACGCCGCAAACGAACTGAAAACCGTGCTCATCCGCTTCCAGTCCACATAGTCCGCATACGAAAGATTGCCGCGCGGAAACAGCGCCAGGCTCTCCGTCACATCCACCAGCCGCGTTGGCTCCGCATACGGCAGCGGCTTGATCAGCGCCGCATCCACAAACGCAAAGATCGCTGCGCTCGCCCCCATCCCCAGAGCCAGAATCAGAATCGCTGTCGCCGCAAACCCCGGATTCTTCCGCAACTGCCGCAACGCAAAATTCAAATCCTGCAGCACTGTCTCCATCCTGAACCCCACCGCCTCCTGGCTCCGCTCCCGCAGCCGTGTCGCATTCCCAAATCGCCGCATCGCCGCGTAGCGCGCATCCTCCGCCGCCAACCCCGCGGCAATCAACTCCCGCTCCGCCTGCTCGCGATGAAACGCCATCTCCTCATCCAACTCCGCGCGAAACCGCTCCCGCCCAAACAAGATCCTCGCCTTCTTCAAAAACCGAGCTACCGGATTCACCTAAGCCTCCTGCGCGTCCTGCAACACCCGCCCAATCGCGGCAATCATCCTTTCAAACTGTGAAAGCTCAAGCCCCAGTTGCTTGCGCCCCGCCGCCGTCAGCGTATAGAACCGCGCCCGCCGGTTCGTCTCCGTCAGCTTCCACTCCGCCCTCACCCACCCCTGCAGCAGCAGCCGCTGAAGCGCCGGATAAAGCGACCCCTCTTCCACCGTCAGCACATCCTCTGACAGCCGTTTGATCGAGAGCGCAATCCCATACCCGTGCAGCGGCGCCCGCGTCAGCGTCTTCAGGATCAGCATGTCCAGGGTTCCAGGAAGCAAGTCGGATTTCGTCGCCATGTCACATCTATAGATTCTCTATGGGTAGAGTGTCAATGGAAGAGAGTCACACGCGCCTCCTCCCGCTGCAGCCTCCTCTCAACGCCAGCCCCACCGCAGGTGCCCTCGCCCCTCCCGCCGCGGCTTCTTCCTAACCTTGGCCCACCGCAGGTGGCGCATGATTTATCCTTGAACTCGGTATGAAACTCACAAAAGCGCTTCTCATCCCCGCCTTCGTTGTGGCCTTTGCCGCCTCGGCTGTCTACTTCGTCCGCGCCCAGCAGTCCGCCAAGCCCGCTGAAGAGATTCCCGACGCCCCCCAGGCCACTGCCGCCGCCATGACCGTCCCCAACGGCCCCTCTGTCGTCTTCGACACATCCATGGGCCGCATCACCTGCCAGTTTTTTCAAAAACAGGCCCCAAAAACCGTCGACAACTTCATCCAGCTCGCTGAAGGAACCCGCGACTGGACCGACCCGGAATCCAAGAAGCTCATGCACCACAAGCGCTACTTCGATGGCACCATCTTCCATCGCGTCATCCCCGACTTCATGATCCAGGGTGGCGACCCCACCGGCACCGGTACCGGCGACCCGGGCTACGCCTTCGACGATGAGGTCGATCCAGCCCTCAACTTTGACCGCCCCGGCCGCCTCGCCATGGCCAACAGCGGCCCCAACACCAATGGCAGCCAGTTCTTCATCACTGAGGCCGCCTACGACTCGCTCAACCAGCACTACTCGCTCTTCGGCCAATGCGACGACGCCGGCGTTCAGGTAGTCAAAGCCATCGCCCGCGTCCCCCGCGACCGCGACGACAAACCCTACCAGCCCGTCGTCCTCCAGAAAGTCACCATCGTCCGCCCCGGCCAGCCCATGCCGCCCGCGCCCGAAGTGCACGCCGTGCCCGCTCACTAACCGCAGGCCGCCGCATTCCATCCCACTCAAGCCGGGTTCCCAGGTCTGATTCCTTCAGGCCTGGGAATCCAGAAACCCAGGAGCCCCCATGTCCCTCGCAGCAGGTACCTACGCCGTCTTCACCACCACCGAAGGCAAAATCACCGTCCGCCTCTTTGAGACCGAAGCCCCCATCACCGTCAAGAACTTCATCGAACTCGCCGAGGGCAAAAAAGAGTGGGTCCACCCCACCACCCGCGCCAAGTCCACCGACAAGCTCTTCAACGGAACCATCTTCCACCGCGTCATCCCCGACTTCATGATCCAGGGCGGCGACCCCACAGGCACAGGCATGGGTGGTCCCGGCTACCGCTTCGAGGATGAGACCAAGGGCTCGCCCCACAAATTCGACAAGCCCGGCAAGCTCGCCATGGCCAACTCCGGCCCCGGCACCAATGGCTGCCAGTTCTTCATCACCACCGCCGCCACCCCCTGGCTCACCGGCAACCACACCATCTTCGGTGAAGTCGTTGAAGGCCAGGAGATCGCCACCAAGATCTCCCTCGTCCCCCGCGGCGGCCAAGACAAGCCCAAAACCCCCGTCGTCCTCGAGTCCGTAGTCATCGAGCGCATCAGCTAAACAGCGCCTGCGATCTCACCAAAGCCGGGTATACTCGACCTCAAATTCCGGTGCCGGGTGTACCCGCGTTGCTTGACCTCAAAATAATTCCTAAATATTTAGGTTGACGAATGACCGCTTTAGACCTAAACTCCTATTTGTTTAGGAGTGACCATGGCCGGACGAAGAAAAAGCGTCAATTCCCTCACCCCCCTCGAGCTTCAGATCATGCAGGTTCTTTGGAGTGAAGGACCCTGCAATGTTCAACAAGTTCAAGCCTGCCTGGCGTCGAGTACTGAGCTTGCCTACAACACCGTGCAGACCATGCTCAACGTCCTCCATCGCAAGGGGCGGGTCCACCGATCACTCGAAGGGCGTGCCTACGTGTATTGCACCGTCGCCTCAAAAGAAACGGTAATGGGCCAGGCGTTGCGAGATTTCGTCGAACGCATGTTTGGCGGATCCTCCGAGGATCTCGTCATGAGCCTGATTAAAAGTCGGCAGGTCGATCCCAGAAGGATTGCCGATCTGACCCGGCAGGTCGAGGCTCTGCAAGAAGGAGAACCCGATGAATAGTCTCTCCGGCATCGTTGCCTCGTACCTGGTCAACTGCATGTGGCAAATTGCGCTGCTTGCAACAGCGGGTTGGCTCGTCAGCCGCTTGCTCAACAAACTCGGGCCCCAGGTGGACCATTTCATCTGGGTCTTCACGCTCGGGCTTGCAATCCTTACGCCTGCGCTTCCCTTGTTGCGCGGGCTCTGGGCCTTACTGTTCGCTCCGAACCACCCCGGCGCGCAGACTGAAATTGCGTTCGCCGCCACTCAAGGCAGCAGTGCAAACCTGACCGGCGCCTTTGTTCTCTCGGCAGTTCTTCTGTTCCCTCTGATTGTTCTTTACACTGCCTCGCTTTTCTATTTTGCCGCCCGGCTCGTCTGGTCGTTGCATTCCACAACCATGCTCGTTCGAAATGCGCATCCCGCCGAGCTGACACCTGAGCGGGAGGAAATATGGCATCGCTGCAAGCAATCGTTTTCCCTTGCTGGTGTTCGCATTTTGAGTTCGCCGTCGATCTCCGGCCCGGTAACTCTCGGCTTTTGGAATCCTCTACTCCTCGTGCCCCCGGATTTCTCCGCCTCCTGCCCGTCCCAGGATTTTCTTGCTGCCTTGGCGCACGAATGCGCGCACATCCAACGCCGTGACTACCAAAAGAACCTGTTCCTTGAGGTGGCAACTCTCCCTGTCGCCTTCCACCCCGCCACCTGGATGCTCAAATCCCGAATCGCGCAAACTCGCGAGATGATCTGCGACACCATGGCCACGAAACAGTTGATTGATTTGCGCAGCTACACCCGGTCTCTCCTGCGGCTCGCTACCGCGATCGCCACCACCTCACGCGTTTCCGCCTCTCACGCCATCGGTATCTTCGATGCCAACATTTTGGAGAAGAGAATCATGATCCTCAACGTAAAGAAGCAGCACTGCAGTTCCGGCTTGAAGTACGGGCTGATCATCCCGGCAACTCTTTTTCTGATCTCCGTCACGGCTGCTGGTGCAGCAATGGCTGTCGTGGTTGAACCGGACACATCCCCCCAAACATCCGGCCAGGCAAAGCCCTATGACCACGTCTATCGCGTCGGCAAAGATGTAACCGCACCCGTTCCGCTCGCGTCCGTTGAAGCCGAATATCCGAAATCTGCTTCGAATCAACACGGGAAGTTCGACGGAGTCTGTCTAGTCGGTCTGGTCGTCGATCCGAACGGCATGCCCCGCGATGTCCACATCATCCGCTCTCTCCGTCCCGATTTTGATGCCAACGCCATCAAAGCCGTCGAAAAATACCGCTTCACTCCGGCGAACCGACATGGAAAGCCAGTTGCTGTCGCACTGAGGGTTGAAGTGAACTTCAAGACGTACTGATTGCCATAACGCCGGGCAGGCTAGAACCCGAACCACATGTTCAACCTGCCCCGCACAACCCCAGAATCGCCTCCCCAAACCGCTCCACCTTCGCCGGCCCCATCCCATTAATCTCCAGCAACTCCCTCGGATTCCGCGGCCGCGCTGCCGCCAGTTCCTTCAGTGTCCGGTCATGCATCACCACATACGCCGGAACCCCCAGCCGCTTCGCCTCCCCAGCCCGCCACTCCCGCAGCCTCGCCGCCAGCGCCTCCCCTTCCGCACTCAGCGTCACCGGCGCCTCGGCTCCAGCCCCGCCCTTCGCCGCCCCAGTCGTCTTCGCCGCCTTAGCCTTCTTCCCTCGCGCCGCCGCCGCGCCCGCCCCCGCAAACTCCTCCACAATCCCGTCACTCAGCAGCAGCGCCAGCGGAGTCGTTGCCCTCACCTCGAGGCCTGCCTCCGTCAGCCTCACCTTCCTGTACCGCCGTACCTCCCCGTCTTTCTCATACTCCGCATCCTCCAACGCAATCAGCCCCGCCCGCACCATCCCATCCAGCAGCCCGTCAAACTGCGTCCTGCTTAGCCGCCCCGCCGCATCCACCGCCCGTTGCAGCGTCCCCGCCGCCTTGTAGTCCAACGGCCGCAGCTCGTCCACAATCGCCTGCACCAGGTCCCGCTCGGCCGCCGTCGCCCGCCGGAACTGCCTTAGCACCGCCCCCGCCGGATCGCACACATCGCAGATCCCGCACGCTTTGCTCGCATCCTCCACATCCCCAAAGTGGCGCACCATCGCCGCCATCCGGCACTCCTGCCCCGTCGTAAACCGCAACACCTTCTCAAACTGCTCCGCCCTGTATTGCGCCTGAATCCCATACGTCTTCTTCCATCCCGACCCACCCGCCACCACGCTCCCGCCGAAATCCACCCGCGCCCCGCCATGGATCTCCAGCTTCTCCAGCGCCTTGTCAAACTCCTCTTCCGCCAGCTTCGACCCCGCCCTCAACTCCTCCACCAGCTGCGGCTCATCTCCAAGGCTCCGAAACACCTGCTCCAGGTGCCCCACCGGCGGATAATCCCGATTCAGAAAAAAGTCATGCGTCCGCTGGTCCGCATACGAGTGCATCAGGTAAGTCCGGCTCAGCCCGCCATCCCGCCCCGCCCTGCCAATCTCCTGGTAGTAGCCCTCCAGCGTCCCCGGCAGCCCCGCATGAATCACCGTCCGAATATCCGCCTTGTCAATCCCCATCCCAAACGCAATCGTCGCCACCACCACTTCCAGTTCCCCCGCCTGGAACGCCATCTGCACCCGCTCCCTCACCTCCGGCTCCAGCCCCGCATGGTAAGCCGCCGCCGGCACAATTCTCCCCAACTCCTCCGCCAGCTTCTCCGCCTGCTTCCGTGAGGTCGCGTACACAATCGCCGGCCGCCGCTCCGCCCTCCCCAGCAGCCCGCAGATCGCCGCCGGCCGCTCCGGCATCGGCACCTCCACCACCTCCACCGCCAGATTCTCCCGCCTGAACCCATGAATAAAATGAACCGGCTTCTCCATCCCCAGCTGCGCCACAATATCCGCCTGCACCGCCGGAGTCGCCGTCGCCGTCAGCGCCAGCACCGGCGCCGGGCGCATCCCCGGCAGATACTGCCCCAGCATCCGGTAGTCCGGCCTGAAGTCGTGCCCCCACTGCGAGATGCAATGCGCCTCGTCAATCGCCACCAGCGCCAGCGGCTTCTTCGCCAGCATCTCGGCAAACCCCGGAACCCGCAGCCGCTCCGGCGCAATAAACAAAAATTGCAATGAACCTTGCAGATAATCCACACAAGCCTGCCGCGCCGCCCCCCGGTCCATCCCCGAGTGAACCCGCGCCACCCGCAGACCGAGAGCCGCCAGCTTCGCCGCCTGGTCTTCCATCAGCGCAATCAGCGGACTCACCACCAGCGCCGTCCCGCCCCGCGCCAGCGCCGGCAACTGGTAACACAGGCTCTTCCCCGCCCCCGTCGGCATCACCAGCAGCAGATCCCGCCCCTCCACCGCCGCACGGCAAACCGCCTCCTGCCCCGGCCTGAACCGCGCAAACCCAAACACCGAGCCCAAAAGCCCGCTCAATTCATTCGATTTGGAAGGAGTCGTCAAAGGAAGGTGGCCCGAAGCGCCGCAAAGCAGTGAAAGAATCCCCAGCGCCACTTCCAACTTTACAGGAGCCAAGCTCCCAACCCTCCAGCCTGCAAACGCAACAAGCGGCCCCGGCAACGCCGGAGCCGCTCGTCCTCTTCAAAACCTCACTGATTTTCTGAGTCCCAAGTACTCAACACATTCATTGCTGTCATTCTGAGCGAACGGGGCCCCGAACGTTTTCCAGTTCGGGGGTGGTGAGTCGAAGAATCTGCATTTGTGCTCCCACATTGATGCAGCGAATCTCAGGTTCGGAGCACTAACTCGAAGAGCTACTTCTCAGCCTTCTTCTCCGCCGCCATCTTCGCCGCCGGCGCAACCGCGGCCTTCGGCTTCCAGAACTCAGGATTCGACTTGATCCATTCCTCGCCCACGTAACTCTGCTTGGGGTTGATCGCCAGAAGCTGATCCACTTCGTTCTCCAGCGAGTCCGCCCGCAACGTGCGCAGCTTCGTCTTGTCCTCATCCGTCAAAATCGCGTCAATCTTCTTCATGTCCCCAAAACCCGCATCGATATCCGCCAGCGACTTATCCCCGCTCAGCATCAGGTAGGTTCCGGCATTGCCGCCGTATTGCAGCTCGAAGGTCGCCCACGTCGCGTTTGTGCCCGCCTTCTTGTTCAGGTCGATATACAGCTTCACCAGCTCGCTGAACTCCTTCCCGTGTCCCGGCTTCACATGAAACGTCGAAGTCTCCAGATACCGCACATGCGACAAATCTCCGCTCGCCCGGTAGCTCAAATCCTCGTCATACGCGAAAACCGCGGTGTCCACATCCTCCAGCAGCTCTCCGTCCGCCGCATAGGCGCGGTCCAAATCCGCCGCCAGCGTCGCATTCTTGGCCACTGAGTCGTTGTCCTTTTCCCACGCCGCAAACGAGTCAAACCCGGTCATGAACACCGCGCGGTTCTTGCCCGTCAGCGCATTGAAACCGATGTAATGCGTCGGCGACTTGGCCCGCGTCATCGCCTGCACAAACGCGCTCTCTGAGCGGTCATGTGCCGCCCCGCCCTTGCCCGGCTTGGTGAACTCCCGCGCAACCTGCAAGACCTTGGGAACCGGGGTGGCGCCCATCTGATCCTGCGCTACAGCAGCCAACGTGCACACAGCCGCCAACGACAATCCCACCAATACAGGACTGATACCCTTCATAGGTTGAAACCTCCGTGTTGTTCGCTTGAGAGCGAGCACGCGAGAAAGGGGGAAACTCTCTGGGGAACGCGCACCCTGCCAAGTCTTCGCGAGTATGATGCCCCAGCCTTACTCGTGTAAAGCTCTTTCTCGTGAATGCCCCATCCATAGCTCCTGCTAACTGATCTCATCCAGCCTTGATCTCTCATCCGGCCAAGATCAATCCTTCGCTCCACTCGCCGTTTCGCCCGCCGTGCCGGCCTCCCAATTCCCCATGGTTCAAATCAAGCCAACCGCGATATACTCCGTGCGAATCAAATTTCAAGATGGGACCCCTGCTCTGATGCTCACCAGAAGATCGTTCCTTTCCGCATTAGCGGCCGTCATGGCTGCCGCAAAGGTTGAGGGCGCAAAGCTCGCCTCCGCGCTCGGCGCTGTCCCTCCCGCCGCCCAGGCTGCCTCTTACACTCCCGGCTCAAAGGTCATTCTCTGTCCCGCCGGAGCGCCTCCTCTCGTCCGCCTGGCAGCCAGTGAAATCCGCCGCTACATCTTCCAGCGAACCGGTGAGCTGCTCCCCATCAAGGCCACGGCCGCGGCAAAGGCCATCGCTCTCCAAGTCGACACCTCGTTGCAGCCGCAGCAATACCGCCTCCAGACCCACGACAACACCCTCACCATCTCCGGCGGAACCCCGGTTGCCGTCCTCTACGGCGCCTATCACTTCGTTGAAAAACTCGGCGTCCGGTTCTATCTCCACGGCGATGTCATTCCCGACGGCAAAATCCCCTTCCAGTTGCCCGTCCTTGACGAGGCTCATACGCCCCTCTTCCCGCTCCGCGGCGTCAATCCCTGGGGCTCCCATCCCTTCGGCTTCGATGCCTGGGGCGCGGACGACTACAAGGCCATCTTCACCCAGCTTGCCAAGCTCCGCATGAACTTTCTTGGCCTTCATTGCTATCCCGAGGGCGCTCCCTACGCCGAGCCCACCGTCTGGATGGGCCTCACCGGCGACTTCGATCAACAGGGCCGCGTCAAAACCAGCTATGTCTCCCACTACTACAACACCCTCCAAAAAGGCCAGTGGGGGCCCATCCTCACCAGGAAAACCTCCGACTTCAGCTTCGGCGCCGCGCAACTCTTCGAGTCTGACGACTGGGCCCCGCCCGTCATGGCCGGCCATTGCCCGCTGCCTGTCTCTCCAGACGATTGCAACGACGTCTTCAACCGCACCGGCCTTCAGTTCCGCGACGCCTTCACCTTCGCCCGCCAGCTCGGCATGAAGACCGCCATGGGCACTGAAACGCCCATGACCATGCCCAAGGTCCTCCAGGACCGGCTCAAGGCGCAAGGCAAAGATCCTGCCGATCCTGCCGCTATGCGAGAGGTCTATCAAGGCATCTTCCGCCGCATTATGGCCACCCATCCCCTTGACTATTTCTGGCTCTGGACCCCCGAAGGCTGGCAATGGTTTGGCAACAATATCGAGGAGTACAAAAAGGTCCTCGCCGACATCCACCTTGCGATCGAGGCAGCAGCCAACGTAGGCGCGCCCTTCAAGCTAGCCACCTCCGGCTGGGTCCTCGGCCCCGCCCATGACCGCGCCGTCTTTGACGCCGACCTGCCCAAAAACCTGCCCATGAGCGGCCTCAGCCAGATGCTCGGCACCACCCCCGTAGATCCCGCGTTCGCCCGCATCCAGGGCCGCGATAAGTGGGCCATCCCCTGGCTTGAAAGCGACTACTTCAACGGCCTCGGCGCTCTCCAGCTTGAAGCCGGCAGAATGCGCCGCGATGCCGCCGACGCCCTTGCCTACAACTGCAACGGCCTCATGGGTCTCCACTGGCGCACAGAAATCATCTCCCCCAACATCTCCGCCCTGGCCCAGGCCGCATGGGATCAAAGCTGGAGCAAGCCCACCGCCGCTGAAAAGCCCCGCACCCTCCCCTGTGACGACTTCTACGCCGATTGGGCGCAGGCCAACTTCGGCCTCGCTGACATCGGCAAAGTCTTCGCTGCAATTGATGGCAAGGTGCCCCAATCGGTTGACTGCACCGGCCTTCCCGGCTGCCCCTCCGGCCGCCTCACGCCAGACAAGACTCCGTGGAAAGAGGTCGCACCCAAGTATGAATTTGTTGACCAGTTGCAGGCTTTCAGCTCCCGCGTCCAGGGCGCCGGCAACCTCGCCCGCTTCCACTATTGGCTGAGCACCTTCAGCTATCACCGCTCCATCGCCCAGTTGCGCTGCGCCCTCGCGCAAACCGATACCGCTGAAATCGCCCGCATCTACGGCGAAACCTACGGCTATCTGCTCGCATCCGTCAACACCCCCGGCGCGCTGGCCATGGTCGTCAACTTTGAGAATCACGACGGCTGGAGCCCCCTCGTCGCCCAGCAAGTCAAGCAGGCCTGGCCCTCCACCTACACCGGCGCCCCGCGCCTCTTTGTGCCCACCGTGCGCAGCCTGGCCAGCAAGGGTGAAGCCATCACCCTCAAACTCATCGCCCTCGACAAGCAGCCCGTCAAGTCAGTCACCGTCAAGGTCCGCCCGCTCGGCCAGGGACCGTGGCAATCCATCGCCGCCACCCATGTGGCTCGCGCCGTCTGGCAGGCAAAAATCCCCCCCGCTCTCCACGACATTGAGTACCACGCCGTCGCCGAGTGTGCCGGCGGCCAAAAGCCCGTCTGGCCTCCCACCGCCCCCGACATCAACCAGGCCGTCATCGTCACCGAGCACAGCTAATCGTCGAGCCCTGCGGAGATATCACAATGGAACGAGTCCTCAATCAATGGCAACCCCGCATCGACCGCGCTGAAGCCGAGCTGGCCGCAACCTTTCGCTTCCAGAACACCGAGCCAACCATCGTCGTCGTCGACGCCAACTACTGGACCTTCGGCGACCTCGCCGACGACATCCCGGCCGACTACTACACTGAGCCCGCCTCGGCCCTCGCCTGCCAGTTGCAGAAGATCCAGACCCACTTCCACAACATCACCGACGATGCCTACATCCCGTTCCTTCATCCCTGGTACGGCACCGGCGTTCTGGCCTCCGCATTCGGCGTCAAGGTCATCTGTAACCCCAAAACCGATCCTGCTGTCGACCTCGCCAGCATCCACCACCCCGAGCAGATCGATGAACTGCAAATGCCCGTCATGGGCGAGTCCGGCGCAATGCCCATCGTCATGCGCATCATCGACCACTTCATGGCCCACTCCGACCTGCCCGTCGGCTTCACTGACTGCCAGGGCCCCATGGCCACCGCCCTGCAGGTCATCGGCTACGACAAATTCTGTTACTGGATTCAGGACGAGCCCGCCCGCGTTCACAAGCTCATGGATCTGGTCACTGAAGCTCTCATCGCCTGGGTCAAATTCCAGAAAGCCCGCACCCGCCAGCCTCTCACCGGCGGCAGCTATCCACTGAGCGTCAAGCTCCCCGAGGGCTTCGGCGGCGTCTGGATCTCCGACGACGACTCCGTCCTCCTCGGCGCGGCCGTCTACAAGGAGTTCATCCTCCCCTACAACGAGAAGCTCCTCGCGGCCTTTGGCGGAGGCTGCATCCACTACTGCGGAAAATCCACCCAGAACATCCAGAACTACGTCAACACCAAGGGCGTCACCGCCATCAACAACTTCACCCTCGACAACTTCGACGCTGCCGCCAAAATCCGCCGCGCCCTGCGCGAAAAGGGCATCGTCTACATGGCCTGCGACTTCACCCCCGCCGACCACCGCCTCGACGATTACTTCCGCGAACTCCGCAAAGCCATGGACGGCCCCGAAGGCCTCGTCATCGCCTCCTACATCTCCCCCGCCATCGCCCTCGACAGAGGCAAATACGACCCCGCCCACCGCGACCGAATCCAGCTAGCCCGCCGCATCTTCGAGCTTGCTGCCCACGGATAACCCCCGACCGGCGCAATCCAATCCCAGGAACCCTCGGTTCTGTTTCAAAAGCTCCCCCCCACAGCTGCCCCTAACCCGAAAAACCTCACTTAAATTGCAACCCTCCAGCCCGATCATCGCACTCCACAAAAACAGGTGGAATTGAATGCCAACCAACCCTCCAACAGGCTTCGATCTGCAGCCATGACTGGTGCATGCGGTGTGGCTGGCGAACCAGGCAAGGTGTATGCTGGTGCAAAACTGTCGCTTTACAAGAATCGTCCGGCACAAGGCCTCGAGACCTGTGCGGCGCAGCTTGCTTCGATCTCGTGGATGACGAGCATCATGCGAAGAGTATTGCCTGAAATGCAACCTGATCTGGAGAGCGGCGTGAATGCCTTGTGCGAAGGCATCCTCCTATGCTGCTCTCTGCTGGTTTGGTTTGCGACGCCCGCCCATGCGCAAACAGGCGCCAATGACTGGACCTGGATGGGCGGCAGCATCGCCCCTGCCAAACCCGGAATCTACGGCAAGCAAGGCACACCCGACACCGGCAATCTCCCCGGCCCCCGCAAAGGTTCCACAACATTCACTGACAGCAGCGGGAATTTCTGGCTCTTCGGCGGAGATGGCGTCGATAGTAAAGGCGTCACCGGCTACCTCAACGACCTCTGGAAGTTCAATCCAGCCACAAATCAGTGGGAGTGGGTCAGCGGAAGCGCCACGGCCAACCCAGTTGGACTCTATGGCAAGCCCTTGATAGCGGCCTCAGGCAACGTTCCCGGGGGACGCGCGGGCGCCACAGGTTGGACCGATGCCAACGGCAACCTCTGGCTCTTTGGCGGGTTTGTGGCTGTGTCCACTCCCGAGACTATCTTCGACGACCTCTGGCAGTTCAATCCCTCCACTGGACTCTGGGCGTGGATGGGGGGCAGCAGCACCTACTCCTGCACACGAGCCGTTCAGATGCCGTTCTGCGGTACAGCCGGATCCTACAGCAAGATAGGAATCACCGTGGCCAAAAACATGCCCGGCAGTCGAAGCTACTCGACAGTCTGGAGCGACCAAAATGGCAACTTCTGGCTCCTCGGTGGTTATGGCGTCGATGCCAATGGCAGCCTCGGCACCCTCAACGACCTATGGCGTTTCAATCTGCCCACGAGCCAGTGGACCTGGATGGGCGGAAGAAGCGCCATCGCCGGCGTCGGCGGCATCGCCGGAATCTATGGCAAGTCAGGGACGCCCTCGTCGGCCAACTTTCCCGGCAGCCGCGCCGGCGCTTCCGCGTGGAACGACATCGCTGGTAACTTATGGCTCTTTGGCGGATTCGGCTTCGACAGCCAGGGGAACCAGGGCTATCTCAACGATCTTTGGAAGTTCGACTCCGCTGCCAATCAATGGGAGTGGGTGAGTGGGAGCAGCAACCTCGGCGGCATGCTGGGCCAACCTGGTGTCTATGGCTCGCTCGGCTCGCCCACGCCCGGCAGCGTCCCAGGGGGCCGCGACAGCGCTGCCACCTGGACCGATAAGAATGGAAGTCTCTGGCTCTATGGCGGCAATGGCTTTGACACCGCCCGCAACGGTCTCCTCGCCGATCTTTGGGAATTCGATCTCTCCCTCGACCAGTGGGTGTGGATGGGCGGATCCACGACGGCCTGTGCCGGTGGGTATTGCACACTGCCGTCCTATGGTTCACTAGGTGACCCGGCGCCAGCCAACACCCCAGGAGTCCGCGTAGGTTCCAATACCTGGACCGATTCGAGCGGCAACCTTTGGCTCTATGGCGGGACCACCGTCAACTCCACCCTGACTGAAATTGCGGTCGCTGACCTGTGGAAGTACCAGCCCTCATACGCCGTCCGCACTCCGCTCTTCAGCATCCCACCGGGAACCTATCCCACCCCGCAGACCGTCACCATCACGGACACCTCACCCGGCGCAACCATCTACTACACCACCAACGGCGCCGCGCCCAACACCAGTTCCAATATCTACAAGAACCCTATCGCCGTTGCTCCTGGGGCAACCACCATTGAAGCCATGGCCGCGGCTCCCGGTCTGCCCAACAGCGCCGTCGCGACTGCTGCCTACATAGTCACAACGCCTACCACGACCACCCTCACCTCTTCGCCCAATCCCTCCATCTACGGGCAGCCGATCACGCTCACCGCAACTGTCACTCCAGCTTCCGGCCCACCCGTAAACACTGGCTCCGTCAGCTTCGGATTCGGTTCCGGCAAAGTCGTCAACGGAAAAGCCATATATATCGTCAATAACACTCTTCTTGATGCGGGAACCGTCCCGATCTCGGCTCAATTCATCCCCATCCAGGGAGCAGCCCCCTACCTCGCCACAAGCTCCTCCCAAACCCTCAACCAGATCGTCAACAAAGCCACAACCTCCGTGACGTTGACCTCGTCGCTGAACCCTTCCCCATTCGGCGCCCAGGTCACGCTTTCAGCCATCGTCCAGGGCCAGTACGGCGGCCAGCCCGCCGGAGCCGTGAACTTCATGAGCGGCGCCCTTAAGCTTGGAACTGCAAACTGGGCCTCCTCCTCCGGCCCCAAATCACCGGCACATATCTCGCTCAACGTCCTTCCCATCGGCGCTGCTCCCATCACGGCCGCATTTGCGGGCGATCAGAACACTCTCGCCGGAAACTCCAACACCCTCACCCAGGTGGTCGCGCCCCAGGTCACCGCTGGCCAGGAATGGACCTGGATGGCCGGCAGCAACATCGGCTGTTGCCAGATTTCTCCCGTGACCAACAGCCCCTACCTCGGAGGCAACACGCCCGGCCCCCGCTTCCTGGCGGCGAGCTGGACAGACTTGAATGGGAACCTCTGGATCGCGGGCGGACTCGGCGACACGACGTATTCCAATCCGCATGACTATCCCATCGACGATTTGTGGGAGTTCAAACCCTCCACCCTCCAGTGGACCTACATCGGCTCGGGACTCTTTCAAATCTCCGACGCCGCAACCTGGACCGACAAAAGCGGCAATCTCTGGCTCTTCGGAGGCGACCGATACACCCAGGCAAACGGTGTAGCCCCATGGAGCGGCATCATGGAGTACATTCCATCCACCGGAAAACTGGGATTCACCGGCGGAAACAAGGTGGTCTCTGTCACCACCTCCAGCGGTCAGCTGATCTTTGGCCTCTTCGGCGTATACGGCACCAAGGGAACCGCTGCCCCCGGAAACGCACCCGGATCCCTCGAAGGCGCAGCCGGATGGACTGACAAGAACGGCAATGCCTGGCTCTTTGGCGGCAACGGGCCCGACGAACTGGGCTACGGGGGGTTCATGAACACCATGTGGGAGTTCAATCCCTCCACCCACCAATGGGCCTGGATGAACGGCGCCAAGCGCCTCACCTGCGGCCTGATTATCGCCAATACCTGCGTCCCCGCCTCCCCGGGCGTCTATGGCGCCCTGCACACGCCCACCGCTGCAAATACGCCCGGCGGGCGGCAGTACTTTACCAGCATGACTGATCGGAACGGGAACTTCTGGGTGTTTGGCGGGGTTGGAGCAGACGCCAATTCCGCCCTTGCCGACCTGAACGACCTTTGGGAGTTTAACCCTGCTTCCAATCAATGGACATGGATGGCCGGCAACAGCACATTCATTTCAGTAACTGTTCCCGGCGAAAGCATCAGTTTTCTGAGCCGGCCGGGCGTCTACGGTTCGTTCGGCGTGCCCGCACCGGCGAATACACCCAGTGGCCGTCAGGGTGCTGTAGGCTGGGTCGACAACAACAACAATGTCTGGATCTTCGGCGGATTCGGAGTAGACTCCGCTGGAAATGAAGGCTCTCTCAACGACCTTTGGGAGTTCAATTCCTCCACAAAACAGTGGGCATGGATGGCAGGCAGCAGCATCACGCTTGGAATCTCAGCCGAACCCTCGGTCTACGTCGGGAACTACAACGCGCAGGCTAACTACGGCGTCCTCGGCCTGCCCGCGCCCTGGAATATTCCCGGCGAGCGAAGCGATGGCGCCGCCTTCACTGACACCAGCGGCAACTTCTGGCTCTTTGGCGGCACTGGCTTTGACTCCGCAAACAGAGGGGGCAATCTCGGCGACATATGGAGGTTCCAACCTCTCCCCAATGCCATTCCGGCAACCGCCACATCCATTGCGCTCACCGCTTCTCCGGCAAACACCACCTATGGCCAGCCCGTCACACTGTCGGCAAAAGTCACCGCCGGCAAAAGCGTTCCGCCCGATGGTGAAACTGTTGATTTCTTCAGCAATGCGCAATTCCTGGGCAGCGCAAACCTGGCCGCTGGCGCTGCCAGCCTCACTACCACCGCAACAACCACCGGAACCAACTCGCTCGAGGCCGTCTATGGCGGAGACATTAATCTGGCCAGAAGCACATCGTCCGCCGTCAGCCAGACCGTGAAAAAAGCCAATACAACCACAACGCTCGCCATCTCTCCCAACCCCGTCGTCATTGGCACGGACCAGAACATGACGATGACGGTCACCGGCCAGTTCGGCGGCACACCCACAGGCACCATGAGCTTTAACAGCAGCGCCACCTCGATCAACCCGGGTCCCCTGAGCGACGGCAGTTACCAGACTTCCACCCAGTTGCCCGTGGGAACCACCCCCGTCAGCGCTCTCTACAGCGGAGACACAAACTTCAACTCCAGCACCTCGCCCGTGATGAACGCCGTCGTCAACAAGACTCCATGGTCCTTCGGAATGAGTTCGTATCCAAATCCAGCGATCTTCGGACAACCCGTGACCTTTACGGCCAATGTCGGGTATTTGAATGGGGCCATTACCGGTACCGTCACTTTCTACAACGGAACCAAAATAATGGGAACCGCCACCCTCGCCTATGGCGCCGCCACCTTCACCACCTCATCCCTGCCGCTCGGCACGGATTCCATTACCGCAACCTACCCCGGCAACGCGGATATCGATGCATGCTCGTCCAACGTCGTCCAGCAGGTGATCAATAAATGAGAACCTGGGGACAGACGGAACGTTCCCCAACCCTCAAACGGCTGCGATCGCTTCCTTGGCCACACCCCCGCTAACTTGCTACTGCCGCGCAGCGGCGCTAACCCGCTGAATCGCGAACCTCGCTAACTCCGCTCACCCGCACAGTCAACAAATCCCACACAACCAACGCCTTTTCAATGCCTTACCCCCCAACCCATGCCATTTCAACGCGTTTTGCGCAAAAAAGGTTCAATTCCATGCAACCCAACGCCCAATATGTCGAACCATACAAGGTTCCGTTTTCTTGAATAGGGTCAATTCTATGGTTCATTTTGACGTTTTTCCCAACCATCCAAGCAAACCTTTGACCACCAAACCGAACCATCCAGACCAACCTTTTGCGCTTTTTCGCACCTTCCATGCGAACCTTTGACCCCTCATTTTTCACCAACCCGAGTTCCGGCCTCCCTTATCCACAAAATCCCCGTTTCCCTCCGTTGACCCTGCCCCCCAGCCTGCTTAGAGTCTGTAATCGGAGGGCAACATTTCACCCCTCCCCGGAGCCCTGGAAACCGCAGCCCTGGGCCCTGCGAGTGCGTTCGTCGTATCCATCAAGAACCCGGAGTGAAGATGCTGAAACTAAAGAAGATCCACATCCTCGGCTTTAAAAGCTTCTGCGACCGCACCGAACTCTCGGTCCCGGGAACTGGCATCGCCGTAGTTGTCGGACCGAACGGCTGCGGCAAATCCAACATCCTCGACGGCGTCAGTTGGGTCCTCGGCGAGCAAAGCGCCAAAACCCTCCGCGGCACCCACATGGCCGACGTCATCTTTGCCGGCACCCGCGACCGCAAGCCCCTCGGCATGGCTGAAGTCACCATAACCATGGTCGATCCAACAGCTTACGAAGGCCCCGTCCCCGTCGACCCCGAGGTTGTGGTCGAGCACGAGGGCCCTCTCGACTGGGACGAAGACGAAGTCCGCCGCCAGCGCGCCATCGAAGCCGAAGAGATCATCGCCAGCGAGCAGCCCGGCCAAGTGCTCGACGAGGACGCGTCCGAAGGGTCGGCCCCACCGCAGGGGTCGCAGGCGAATCAAGGGGATGGACCCCAACCCGTCGTCTTGAAGATCCGCCGCCGCAAGTTCCAGCGCACCCCGCAAAAAGGCGAAATCGTCATCACCCGCCGCCTGTTCCGCACCGGCGAAAGCGAGTACCTGCTCAACGGTAAACTCTGCCGCCTCCGTGACATACAAGACATCTTCATGGGCACCGGCCTGGGCCCTGAGAGCTACGCCATCATCGGCCAGGAGCGCATCGGCCAGTTGCTCAGTTCCAAACCCCACGACCGCCGCGCCATCATCGAAGAAGCCGCCGGCATCACCCGCTTCAAAACCAAAAAACGCCTCGCCGAGCTCCGCCTTGAAAGCGCAAAACAAAACCTCGCCCGCGTCGACGATATCTTTGAAGAAGTCACTCGCCAGATGAACTCCCTCAAGCGCCAAGCCGCTAAGGCTGAACGCTTTGCAGCCGTTCGCGACGAGCTGCGCGGCCGTCTCCGTGTCGTCCTCGCCAGCCGCATGGCCCAGATGGATTCGACGCAAACCCGCCTCGGCCAGGAGATCGCCGCCCTCACCGAGACCATCAACGCCTCGGCAATTGAAATTGAGCAGCAGGAAGCCAGCCAGCACTCCCTCACTGAGCGCGGCTATGAGCTCGATCGCGAAGGCCAGCAGGCACAAACGCAAGCCAATGAAGCCGCCGTCGAGCTGGAGCGCGCCGCGGCCCGTGAGCGCGCCAACACTGAGCGTGTCGCCGAGCTTGAAACCCGCATCGCCTCGGCCACCACTGAGCTCGAAACCACTCGTACCCAGTTGCACGGCATCGCCGAAGAGCGCGCCCAACAGCACGAGTTCCTGAACAACGCAGCCAGCGAGGCGCACGACTTCCGCCAGAACGTTGAGGCCCGCCAGGCCGCCGCGCGCACCGCCGCCGAAGAGGTCTTCAGCGCCGAGCGCCAGCTTGAGGCCAGCCGCCGCCACGCCATGCATCTGCTCACCCTCGCCGGCAATGCGCGTAACCACACCGCCCAGGGCGAGGAGAGCCTTGCCGCACTTGAGCGCGAAGCCGAACGCCTCAACGCAGAAATTGGTCAGGCAAAAAATGAATTGGAAAATCTCGGCGCACAGAGTGGGCAGGCCCGCCAGCGTTCTGAGTCCGCCGCCGACGCTCTCAAGCGCCTTGAAGGTGAGATTGCCGCCCTCCGCGAGAACCTCCAGGCCCGCCGCAACGAAGAGAACGCTCTCCGTGCCCGCGCCAACCAACTGCGTGGTGAGCAGGCCTCTGTCGCCGGCCGCCGCAACTCTCTTGAGGCGCTCATTCGCAATCACGGCTACGCTACTGACACCGTGCGCCGGCTCCTCAAGCCCGGCGCGCTCACTGAAGGCATGGCCCCCGTCGGCACCCTCGCTGACTTTCTTGAGGTCACTGGCGCGTACGAAGGCGTCGTCGACGAGTTCCTCCGCGAAGAGCTGAACTACGTCGTTGTCGAAAGCTGGGTCGCCGCCGAGCAAGGCGTCCGTCTGCTCAAGTCCGGCGTCGATGGCCGCGCCACGTTCCTCATCCATCCCGCCGAGCAGGCCGGCCTCTTCGCTGAAGACAATGCCCCCATCACCGGCCCCGGCATCACGCCGCTCAAAGACTCCATCAAGGTCCTCAACGGTTTTGGTCGCTCGCTTGAAACGATTCTTCCCAAGCTCCGTTACGGCTACCTCGTCGAGAGTCCCTCCAATGCGCAGGATCTCGCTGAAAAGCATCCTTACGCCTATTTTCTAACCACAGAAGGCGAGTGTTTCCACAATGCCACCGTTACCGGCGGCAAGCCCGCCAGCGAAGGCCCCCTCGCCCTCAAGCGCGAACTGCGCGACGCCGACGGCCGCCTTGCCTCGCTTGAAACCAGCCTCGCCAAAACCGAAGCCGATGCTGCCGCGGTCAACCGCTCCATTGACGAGATGGCCGCGCAGCTTGAAACTCTCAGCGAAAATCGCCGTCTCGCCGAGCGCGAAACCGCCGACATGGGCGCAACCCTCAAGCAGATGGAGGTCGAGACCCAGCGTGTCGAGCGCCGCCTTCAGGAGTGGGCCGCCCAGGAAGCCCGCAACAAGGATGCCCGCGAGGCCAAGCAGGCCAGCATCGCTGAAAAGCGCGAAGAGACTCTGCGCCTTGAAGCCGAGCACGCCACCGCTGAAGCCGGACTCGACGAGTTGCAAGCCCAGTTGGCCCTTCTGCGCCAAAGCCGCGAAGACCTTCAGCAGCAGGCAGCCCAGCTAACCGCCGAGCTCGCCGGCCTTGAAGAGCGCCGCCGCGGCGCTGAAGCTGCCTTCCAGCGCATTGACCGCCTTCACGCCGACCTCGAGCGCCGCGTTCAATCCATCGAGCAGCAGCGCACCGCCGCCCAAACCGAGCGGGAGCAGCGCATCAACGAGAGCTCGGCCCTGGCCCTGCGCGAGCAGGAGCTGGCCGCCCTTCGCGCTGAAGCTCTCACCCTGGCCCAGTCTGCCCAAACCCAGGCCCTCGCACTCCGCCAGCAGTTGGCCGCCATTGAGACCCAGCTCAAAACCGGCCGCGCCGCACTTGACCAGGTGCGCGAGGGGCGCGCCACCCGGCAAAGTGAAGTCGCCAAGCTCGGCTCCGATCTCGAGCACCTCGAAGCAAGCTGCCTCACTGAGGTCAACGTCGAGGCTGCCGCCCTCCGCGCCGATGAAACCATCGTCCACCTCATCGACGACGAACTCGCCGCCGAAGAGGAAACCTGCCGCACCCTCCGCCAGCGCATCGAGCAGATGGGCCCCGTCAACATGATGGCCCTCGACGAATACAAAGAGACCGCCGAGCGTCACAGCTTCCTTGAAGCCCAGCGCAACGACCTCATGGAGTCCATCGAGAACACCCAGGAGACCATCAAGGAGATCGACCGCATCTCGCGCAGCAAGTTCGACGAAGCCTTCGCCAAGATCAACGAGAACTTCTCCCAGGTCTTCACTCGCCTCTTCAAGGGCGGCCAGGCCTTCCTGCGCCTCACCGATCAGGAGAACCAGGCCGAGAGTGGCCTCGAGATCGTCGCCTCGCCTCCCGGCAAGAAGCTCCAGAACGTCCTGCTGCTCTCCGGCGGAGAAAAGGCCCTCACCGCGCTGGCTCTGCTCGTCGGCATCTTCGAGTTCCAGCCCAGCCCCTTCTGCGTCCTCGACGAAGTCGACGCCGCCCTCGACGAAACCAACGTCGGCCGCCTCGCCGACCTGCTCAACTCTCTCAGCAAAGAAACGCAATTCCTGCTCGTCACCCACTCCAAGCGCATGATGCAATCCGCCGACATGATCTACGGCGTCACCATGCAGGAGCCCGGCGTCTCCAAAGTCGTCAGCATGCGCCTGGGCGCAAGCGAGCAGCACCGCGCCACCGCATAATTGGAAGCTACAATGGACCCACGGAGCAGGCATGGCAAAGCTCGAAGGATTCAGAATAAGGAACTTCCGATCCTTAAGGGACGTCTCAATGGGTCGTCTTTGGAAAGATTGGAACAAAGGCGAAAAGCCCCTCACCCCGATGACTGCTGTTATTGGGAAGAATGGTGCGGGCAAGAGCACGCTGTTTGATGCTTTTGGCCTGCTCGCCGACTGTCTAAAGGTCGGCGTTGAGGAAGCGTGTGACTCACCAGGTCGAGGCGGGTTTGCTAGGATCCGGTCACAGGGTGAACAAGGTCCAATCGAATTCGAAATCTACTACAAAGAGGACCGCAATTCGCGCCCAATAACCTATGAGCTCGCAATTGATATAGACAGAACGGGCCGCCCGTATGTCTTAAAGGAGCGCCTTCGCCAGCGCAGAAAAGGACAAGACTATGGCCGGCCATTCTCGTTTCTCATTATTGACGACGGGCGCGGAGTAGCTTGGAAGGGGGAAGCCGAGGGCCAAGTCCTTGACGATGAGACGGAAGACTTCAATGTGCATAATCTACTGACCAAAATCCAGGAAGCAGAAGACGAGGAAGAGAGCCGCGAGACTGAAATTGTCGAACTTGAGGACAAGCGCAAGCTTGGTATTGCAACACTTGGGTCGCTGAAGCAGCACCCCCGTATCTCAGCTTTCCGCAAATTTGTCGAAGGATGGTACCTCAGCTATTTTACGCCGGATGCGGCACGCGGCCTTCCCCACGCTGGCCCTCAAAGACATCTGAACAGCTACGGGGACAATCTCGGGAATGTGGTTCAGTTCATGGAGCGGGATCATCCCAGACGATTCCGGGCCATTCTCGATCACATCGCGAAGAAGATCCCAGGGATTGAAAGCATCGCAACAGAAAAGACTGCCGATGGCAGACTGCTTCTTCGCTTTAACGAGAAGGGGTTCGTAGACCCGTTTTATGCACAGCAAATGTCCGATGGAACAATGAAGATCTTCGCCTACCTCCTCCTGCTTGAAGATCCAGACCCTCCGCCGTTCTTGTGTATTGAAGAGCCTGAGAATGGTCTTTACCACAGGCTACTGGAGCCATTGGCGAGGGAGTTCCGCGCACAAACTGAAAGTAAGACAAGTTCGCAAGTCTTCATTACAACTCACCAGCCGTATTTGGTGGATGCGCTCGAACCGAACGAAGTTTGGGTACTTGAAAAAGGTGCAGACGGCTTTTCTAAAATTCGGCGGGCAAGCGATGACCCGATCGTCAGAGATATGGTTGCCGAGGGATTGCCCCTCGGAGGCCTGTGGTTCAGCGATTACCTTGACGGAAAGCATACCGATGCACTTTGAGATCCTCGTTGAAGACATCTCCGGGAAGCGTGCCCTAGAAGAGATCGTGCCCAAAATTGTTGGCCAAGCGCATACATGGAAGATCATCCCCTACAAGGGCATCGGGAGAATCCCGCGTAACCTCAATTCCAAGTCTGACCCTTCCAAACGGATCCTGCTTCAGGAATTGCCACGCCTGCTCAGGGGCTACGGAAGGGCCTTTGCTTCCAATCCAAGGGAATATGCTGTAGTCCTTGTTTGCGACCTCGATGATCGGTGCAGGAGAGACTTTCGCTTGGAACTGCTAAATATCCTGGACGACTGCTTCCCAAAGCCGACCACGCGTTTTTGCATTGCAGTCGAAGAAGGAGAAGCTTGGCTCCTCGGAGACATCGGGGCCGTGCTCCACGCCTATCCAAAAGCCAAAACTGCCGTGCTCGGCGGCTATACAAACGACGCAATTTGCGGAACATGGGAGCTACTAGCCGACGCAGTTTACTCTGGCGGTGCCAAAGCACTCAAGGCAAACGGTTGGCAAACAATAGGTGCGGAGAAATCGGCATGGGCCGAGAAAATCGCCCCGCACGTTGATGTAGAGAACAATCAGTCACCGAGTTTCTGCTACTTCCGGTCGAAACTCCTCGAATTGGTGAAGGCCAGTTCTGAGTCGGTTTCATGATTCGTCAAAACAGAGAAAGACCAATCTAGGTAGGCATTTGCAGACGAAAAAACACCCCCGAAGGATCACGTCTCTTCGGAGGCGCCTGTATTTAAACAAGATAAAGACGGGGACCAGTAGCCGGCACTGGAGGTCGGTAGCGCGCGGCTACTGGTGATCCCTGCACATACGAAGCTAGCTGCGGCTTCCCCTTTCCACGGCTACTTCGTGTCGCCCGGCTCTAAGAAAGCTGTTCTTGCTCGCCTTCCGAACCATGTTGACAAATGCAGTCTCTCCTATCGTGAAAACGCATTCCGTGACGGCCGTCACATGGGTATGTTTTCTCCAAACATCCCGCCACTGGCCCAAAAATCCCCCCATTCCGCCCCGCAATCCTCCCTCCGACTGCCCCGCCTAATCCACCCCTGCCCGATTGACAAACCCCGCCCTTCGCAAGACAATCGGAGATTCAGTTCTCTCCAAGGTCCGGTCCTCCCATGACTGCTCTTCTCGCAACAAATCTAGGTTCTACCCCCCTCATTGGCCGAGGAAAAGTGCGCGACCTCTACGCCATTGGAGACGCCCTGCTGCTCGTCGCCACGGACCGCATCTCAGCCTTTGACCACGTCCTGGCTACCGGAATCCCTGGCAAGGGCCAGGTCCTCACCCAGATCTCCCTCTTCTGGTTTGACCTGCTCAAAGATCTGGTCCCCAACCACCTCATCAGCGCCGACGTCCGCGAATTCCCCGCCTCCCTGCACCCCTACGCCGACCAACTGAGAGGCCGCTCCATGCTCGTCAAACGCGCCGCCATGTTCCCGGTGGAGTGCGTCGCCCGCGGCTACCTCACCGGCTCCGGCTGGAAGGAGTACCAGAAGAGCTCGACCGTCTGCGGCATCCCGCTGCCCGCCGGCCTTCTCGATGGGTCCCGTCTGCCCGAGCCCCTCTACACGCCCTCTACCAAGGGTGAAGCCGGAACCCACGACGAGAACATCAGTTTTGCCGCCACCGAGGCCGCCATCGGCGCAGCGGACGCCGCCGAGTTGAAGCGCCTCACCCTGGCCATCTACAACAAGGCCGCCGAGCACGCTGAGTCCCGCGGCATCATCCTCGCTGACACCAAATTCGAGTTCGGCAGAATCGGCGACGGCATCATCCTTGCCGACGAAGTCCTGACGCCCGACTCTTCCCGCTTCTGGGAGGCCGCTTCCTGGAAGCCCGGCGGCGCCCAGCCCTCCTTCGACAAGCAGTTTGTCCGCGACTACCTGGAGTCCATCCACTGGAACAAGCAGGCGCCTGCCCCAGCCCTGCCCGACGAAGTGGCCATACGTACGCAGGAAAAATACCTTGAGGCCTTCCGCCGTCTCACCGGCCGGGATCTCGATCTGGCAAGTTAAGGTGGGGCAAACCATGCAGCCGGTAGACTGGATCATCGTCATTGTCCTCGTGCTCTCCGTTGCCGCCGGGCTGTCGCGGGGGTTCTTCCGTTCTGTCTTTTCTTTGGGGGGGCTTTTCCTCGGCCTGCTTTTGGGCGCCTGGAACTACTCCCGCGTTGCAGCGTTTTTTTTGCCCATGGTGCGCATTGAACCCGTCGCCAACGCCATCGGCTTCCTGGTGATTGCCATCGTGGTCATGGCAGTCGCCGGAATCGCCGGCTCCATCCTGGCCAAGACCATGCACCAGATCGGGCTGGGCTGTCTCGACCGGCTGGCCGGCGGCGCATTCGGCTTTTTGCAGGGCGCTTTGATGGTCCTGCTTTGCATTTTGGTCGCGGTCGCCTTCTTTCCCCAGGCGCACTGGCTGGTGGATGCCAGGCTGCCAAGGGTGTTTTTCGGGGCATGTCATCTCACCACCCACATGAGCCCTGCCGAGCTGGCTGAGCGCGTCCGGCAAGGGCTTGAGCTGCTCGAACAGGAGTCTCCCCGCTGGCTTCATCCGGAAAATCGCGGGATGTGATTTTGTATCGCCCACAACTGCGCTCAAGTATGGCAAGCTAGTAGAGCAAGAGGTAAAAGTGAAACGAGAACTGGACAGCCTGGTGACGCAAATGCATTCCAGCGGCATGCGCTACGACGATGCCGTGCGCGAATTCAAAAGGCAGTATCTGCGTGAGGTTTTGGTTAGGCACCGGGGAAACCAGTGTAAGGCGGCCGAAGAGTTGGGGATGCACCGCAACACCCTGAGCCGGACAATGGCCGAGCTGGGACTGAATCTGGCTGAAGTGCGCGCCGGGCTCAAGCGTCCGCCCCGCAGCGAACGTCTTGTATTCAGCGCGGTGCAGTCGAGGCTTCGCCAGGGCTGACGCTCCCAGGGAATGATGGATACAACTCAAGAGACCCACAAAGCGCGAGTCAAGATTGAACCGGGCTTTGCCTGGGACGGGCAAAACGCCTACCTGTTTGACATAGACGGCACGATCCTGCGCGACCCCAAACGCATCCACATGGATTGCTTCGCGCCCAGCATCCGCAGCGTCACCGGCATTGAGGTCTCGCTGGATGGCATCTCCATCCACGGCGGCACAGACACGGGCATCCTGCGCGAGGCATGTCACCGCGCCGGCATTCCCCCTGAGATCCTCGAACCGCAGATCGAAGCCATCCTTCAGGCGCTGGGCCAATCCGTGATCGATCGCAGCCCTGACATGGTCCTCGTCCGCATGCCCGGCATTGAAGACGCTCTGCGCCACCTCGCCCAGCGCGGCGCCCTGCTCGGCGTCGCCACCGGCAACCTCGAGGTCATCGGCTGGCTCAAGATTGAGGCCGCCGGCCTGCGCGAGTGGTTCCGGTTTGGCGGCTTCAGCAACCGCTTTCCTGACCGCGCCAAGCTTGTCGGCGATGCCGCCCGCAAGGCCCGCGAGATGGCCAGCCCCCACGCCACTGTCTGCGTCGTGGGCGACACGCCGCGCGACATCGAGGCCGCCCACGCCAACTCCCTGCCCGTCATCGCCGTCGCCACCGGCAGCTTCAGCTTCGACGCCTTGCTCGAGCACCGCCCAGAAGCCTGCGTCACTTCTTTGGCCGACCTGCTGGCCCTTACAGGGTCACGCCAGTGAAACTCCATTCCAGGCCAGAGCCAGGCATGCGCCGCCTTCCGGCGCGCCGAATACTCCTGCCGCGAATCTTCGCATCCTTTGCCCTGCTCCTCCTGGCAATCTGCGCCCTCGCCGCCCAAACACCCGCTCCGCAGCCGCCAGCCCCACCCGCCGCCGCAAGCCAGAGCCTCCCGCCGGCAGCCCCCGGTTCCAGGGCCCTCCCCACACCCACCAGCGGCGCCCGGCGGCGCGCCGTCAAGCTCTTCCTCAATGCCACCAAACTCTACGAGAAGGCCCAGTTTGAAGACGCGCTCCACGACTACCAGAAGGCCGCTGCGCTTGACCCCACAAACCGAGATTATGCACTTGCCGCCGAGGTGGCCCGCGGCCACGCCGTAGCCGCGCTCGTTCAAGACGCCGCCAGAGACCGCAATCGTCAGGATGAGCATGCCGCTCTGGCCGCCCTCGCCCACGCCCTCGAACTCGATCCCAAGAGCCCCATCGCTGCCCAGCATGTGCATGAGCTGAGCAACAGCCAGTTCGTGCCGCAGGCCACGCCCATCTACGAGCATGGGTCAACCACTGTCGGAGAAGCTGAGCTGCTTGCGCCCAAATCCGGAATCCACAGCTTTCACCTGCACGCCGACCAGCGCACCGTCATTCAAGACGTCTTCAAGGCCTACGGCCTTGCTGTGACTCTGGACGCAAGCATCCGCGCCACCCAGATTCGCCTTGATATGGATGACGCCAGCTTTGCCCAGGCCACCCATACCCTGGCCGCTGTCACCAACTCCTTCTACGTCCCGCTCGATGCCCATCGCGTCATCGTCGCCCGCGACACCCGCGAGAACCACCAGCAATACACCCGCAAAGAAATGGAGACGCTTTACCTTCCCGGCTTGACTCAGACTGAACTCGCCGATGTCGTCAACCTCGCCAAGAACGTCTTTGGCGTCTCCCAGTCGGTCGCCCAGCAATCGGCTGAAACTCTCACCATCCAGGCCCCGCAGAACACTCTCAGCGCCTTCAATAGCACCATTCAGCAATTGCTCGACGGACACAACCAGGTGCTCCTCGATGTGCGCGTGATCCAGCTTGCTCACTCCAACCAGCGCAACACCGGCGTCCAACTGCCGCAACAAATGACGGTCTTCAACGTAGCCGCCGAAGCCCAGTCCCTGCTCAACGCAAATCAAAGCCTGGTGGCGCAAATCATCGCATCCGGATTGGCCTCTCCCGGCGACACCCTCGCAATTCTTGCCATTCTGCTTGCATCGGGCCAGGTCTCAAGCCCCCTGCTGGGCAGCGGATTCGGCACCTTTGGCGGCGGATCCATATCCACTTTCGGGCTGGTCCCGGGCTCAGTCGGCGCCCACCTCAATCTCAATTCCTCTGACTCCCGCGCACTGGAGCAGATTCAGATGCGCCTCGGCGACGGCGAAGAGTCAACCCTGCGCATGGGCGAGCGCTACCCCATACAAACCTCTTCCTATTCCTCCAGCATCGCCTCGGGCGGCGCCAAAATCCCCGGCCTCACCGGCGCGGGAAGCTCCAGCGCACTCTCCTCGCTCCTTACCGCGGTCAATGAGATCCCACCGATTCCACAGATCGAGTACGAGGACCTCGGCCTCACCCTCAAGACAACGCCAAAGGTCATGCGCAATGACGAGCTCGCCCTCACCGTCGACATGAAGATCACGGCCCTCGCAGGGTCCAGCCTCAATGGGAACCCGATCCTCAATAACCAGGCCTTCTCCGGCGTCATCACCCTCAAAGAGGGCCAGGGCGTAGTCGTCGTCAACGAGCTCAGTTCAACCGAGAGTCGCGCCATCAGCGGAACCCCAGGCATCAGCGAAATCCCCGGTCTCAATAACCTCACAGGCGTTGACAATCAAAAGAACAAATCCACGCTCCTGATCGTCATGACGCCTCACGTGATCCGCTCCTCGCAGCCGGCAGGCCATTCCCGCATGATCTTTGTCGATAAAGAGCAGCTTCCAATGCACTAATCCAGCCGCATCCTCCCATCGAATGCAAAAAGCAGCCCCTCACTCCAGGCGCCGCTTTGACCGCGCGGGCTTGGGGTGAGGGGCTGCTCTCCGGTTGCCTGGCAAACGCTGCTTACTTCGCCACGCCGTCCTGTTTAGCCTGGTACTCGATCACTTGTTTCACCGTCTCGTACGGCGCTCCGCCAATCGGCACAAGGCGCCCATTCACCAACAGCATCGGCGTTTGGTTGATGTTCAAGTCCTGGGCCAGCTTGATTGAGGCGTCGATCCCATCGTTGATCGCCTGCGTGGCCGCGCACGCCGATACCTTTGCCGGGTCCAGCCCTGCCTTGGTCACCGCGCTGTTCAACGTCAGCGTGGCGCCATCCGCGGTGCCCAGCCCATCCTGCCCGTCGAACACCGTTGAAGCGAATCCGAAGAACGCATCGTTCCCGCCTAGTTTCGCTACGCAGGCGCCATAGGCCGCCGCATTCCTGGCCGCGGGATGCTGCGGCAATGGATAGTTCTGGAAAACAATGCGCGCCTTGGGGAAGTCCACCGCCAGCTTCTCCATCGTGGCCTGCGCCTCTTTGCAATGCGGGCATTGAAAATCCGCAAACTCCACCAGTTCCAGATCCTTCATTGCCGATCCACGGTACGGTCCATCGGCCCTCTGCTGCAAGATCGCCCGATTCTCGGCAAACGGATGCTCGCCAAACGGAATAATCTCGTTTTCCGCGATAATGTGCTTCCCGTCGGCAAGTGCCAGGAATTGAAGAGCCGCCGGCTTCTGCTTCCCCGTCTTGTCGGCTACCACCACGATCACTTTGCTGATTCCTTCCACGGTCGTCTTCATGATCGCCTGCACCTGCCAGATGCGGCTGTCGTCATAACCCCAACTCGCCTGCAAGAACGCATTGACCAGATCTTTGCTGGGGAACGTCGCTGTGAATCGCGCGGGGTCGGGCTTGGGAAAGGTAGGCGCCGAGGCAGGCGTCGGACCGGAGGGTTCTTGCGGCGGCGCCGGCGGAACCTGTTGCTGAGCGCCAACCAAAGTCGCAGACAAGGTCAAGGCGGCCAGCAAGGCCACCGGGGCAAAACGGAGGGTCGAACGAATCAAGCTATTTCTCCTTATTGCGCAGGGATTTCTCACTGTTCTAGCTTATACCTCAACTTTGACGGCGATGGGAAATCTGCGCCCCATCCCGAAAGACTTCCGCGTCACCTTCAGCACCGGGGCGGCTTGTTGCCGCTTATATTCCGAACGCTCCACCAGGTGCACCACCTGCTGCACCAGTTCCAGCGGAAATCCGTTCGCCCGGGCAATATGCTCGGTCGTCTCGTACCGTTCCACATAACCCTCCAGAATCGGGTCTAGAACCTCGTAGGGAGGCAGCGAGTCGGTGTCCTTCTGGTCTGGCCGCAGCTCGGCCGAAGGCGGCTTCTCAAGTATCGCCTCCGGAATCATCTCCCCGTCCCGGTTCAACCAGCGGCACACGGCATACACGCGCGTCTTCACCAGGTCGCCGATCACCGCCAAAGCGCCCACCATGTCGCCATACAACGTGCAGTAGCCCACCGCCATCTCTGACTTGTTCCCTGTCGTCAACACCAGCGCCGCGTGTTTGTTTGACAGCGCCATCAGCAGCCCGCCGCGAATCCGCGACTGGATGTTCTCCTCAGTGGTATCAGGCCGTGTGCCGGCAAAGAGCGGCGCCAGCGCGTGGTTGTACGCGTCAAACAAGCCCCCGATGGGAACAATCTCAAACCGGATGCCCAGGTTTGCCGCCAGCTTGCGGCTGTCCTCAATCGAACCAGTAGAGGAGTAGGCGCTCGGCATCCCGATGCCCACCACGTTCTCCGCGCCCAATGCGTCTTTGGCAATGCAGGCCACCAGGGCTGAGTCGATGCCACCGCTCAACCCAACCAGCACCCTCCGGAACCCGCACTTGCGCACGTAATCCCGTGTCCCCACCACCAGCGCACGATAGGCAGCAGCCGTCGGGTCCTCCTCCGACCCCGCGATCGCCGGCGCGTTGAACGGATCCACCACCACAAGATCCTCTTCAAACGAAGCCGCCTGCGCAATCACCTCGCCCCGGGCGTTCAGCGCCAGCGACGAACCGTCGAAGATCAGGCTGTCGTTGCCCCCCACCTGGTTCGACATCAGCACCGGAATCCCGTCGCGCCGCGCAATCGCCGCCAGCATCTGCCGACGAATCGCCCGCTTGCCGTGCCAGAACGGCGACGACGACAGATTGATGTGCAGCGCCGGCCGATGCCGCATCAGTTCTTCCATCGGGTCAATCGCGTAGAGAGGCCGCGGCCAGAAGTTCTTGTCGTTCCAGGCATCCTCGCAGATCGTGATCGCCAGCCGGGTCCCATCCAGCTCCACCACCTGCTGCGCACGCGACTGGGCAAAATACCGCTGCTCGTCAAACACATCGTAAAAAGGCAGCAGCCGCTTGTGCTGTTGCAGCAGCACCCGGCCCCCATCCAGCAGCACGGCGGCATTCACGGCAGGCTTGCCGCTCTCCGGCTCCGCCGCAAGGGCCACGCCCGCCAGCACCGCGGTCCTCAACTGCCCGGTCGCCGCGCTCAACTCTTCCACCGCCAACTGGCAGCGTGCCAGAAAACTGGGCTTCTCAAGAAAATCAGCCGGGGGATACCCACAGATGGCCAGCTCTGAAAAAACCGTGAGCCGCGCGCCCAGTGCTTCTGCGCGTCGGCTGGCGGCAACAATCTTCTCCAGGTTCCCCGTGAAATCCCCAACCGTGGGATTGATCTGGGCGAGTGCGATCTTCACATATCCATCTTAATCCCTCAAAAGAAAAATGCCGCCCTTCGCCGGACGGCACCTTTCAACCCGAGGGCTCAGCCTTGACTACGTCCCTGATCCGGAGATCACCACGCCAATCGTCCGCATGATGATCTTCAGGTCCAGCCAGATGCTCCAGTTCTCGATGTACGTCACATCCAGTGAGATGTAGTTATCAAAGGACGGGTCCTGCCGCGCCTGCACCTGCCAAAGTCCCGTTACGCCGGGAGTCACATCCAGCCTGCGCAAGTGATTCACCTTGTACTCCCGCACCTCGCTGGCCAGCGGCGGACGCGGACCAACCACGCTCATGTCTCCGCGCAGAACATTAAAGAACTGGGGCAGCTCATCCAGAGAATATTTCCGCAAAAATCGGCCCAGCTTGGTAATGCGCGGATCGTTGGAAATCTTGAACAGCACCCCGTCCCGCTCGTTCATGTGCATCACGTCGGCGCGCCGCATCTCGGCATCGCGCACCATGGTGCGAAACTTGTGGCAGCGAAACACGCGCCCTTTCTTGCCGATCCGCTCTGAAAAATAAAACACCGGGCCCCGCGAATCCAGCTTGATCGCAATCGCCAGTGCCAACAACACCGGCGACAAAATCAACAGCACCATGATTGAGAACACGATATCCAGAAACCGCTTGAAGAACAGACTGATCTCCGGAACATGGCCGCGATGCAGTGGGATGGTCGGAAACTGCCCGATATACTCGATCGGGCTATTCCACGCCAGCCCGTCATACAAGTCGGGAACCACGCGCAAATCTACCCCGTTCTGGCGAGCCTGCTCCAGCACATCCTGAACTATCCCTCTCTCGCACGGGGTCGTGAAGAAAATCTCATCCACAAACTGCTGCCGCGCCTGATGGAACAGCGTCTCCAGCGTTCCCACCACGTCTCCTGACGTAGCCGTCAGCGCCGACCCGGCGCCGGGAAAATCAATGAATCCCTTGAAGGTGTAGCCCAGATGGCGGATGCTCTCAAGATGATGGCGCAGTGCGTGTGCCTCTGGGCCCGTGCCCACAATCAGCACATTCCGCGTACCCATCCCACGGTCAAAACGCCGATACAGCAGAACCCGGTACGTCAGCCTGCGCAGGCTCAGCGCTACCGTCACCAGCCCCAGCGTCGTCAGCACAATGCCTCGGGGAATATCCTGCGCATGCATCAGATAAAGCGTGCCGGTCAAAAAAAGTCCCGACGTAAAACACGCCTGCACGCTCAGCCGCTGCTCGTGCAAAAAGCTCGCCAGCCTCGATGGAGTATACAAACCCAGGCGACGGCTCGTGATGATCAGAGCAATCGCAAACCCGCACAACAAGGCAAGCAATAAACCGGTTGACCGGCCCTGAAAAAGTGTGCCGTGCCAGAATTCACGAGCGCCTTTGACCGGCCCTGTCCGAAACTCATAAAGCGTCGCGACTCCCGCCGAGGCGAGAATCGTCAGGGCATCCAGCACCATCCACAGTCGGGTGGCTCCACGCGGGTTGCGGTTCTGTCCGCCCTGCGTTCCGCCCGCCCACTCCGGCGATGAAGACACCGAGGCAGATACACGCTGCCAGAATTCCGAAGTCGCCATAGTCTATTCCGCAGATCCCAAAGCTTGCATTCGCCAAGAGCCAATCAGAGAATCTTCCTCTTAATGACGCGGCGAAAAGTGAAACTCAAACTCACGCATGAATGTAGGGTTGACTCATTTCAGTCGCGATGCCCGTTCGTAGTCAGCCGTTGCTGCCCTGCCTGCAACACAAAATGCTGCCTCAGTTTGGCCGTGCTGGCCAGGCCTTGCTCCTCATTCTGCGCCATTCACTGCGAATATCAGAGAACTGAAAACATGGTGCCAATGCATCAGGGAAAAACTTCATTGACTGCGATTGGATGCGGACCTATGTATGAAAGACAGTCGCCCAGACTGATATCGATCCGGCCACACGAATTGCTGCTGCCCACCCGGCAGAACCAGTCAACTCCATGATACCAAAATGCATACCCGCTGCGGTAACTTTCGCTTCCCGCAACATTCCCGCGGTTCCTTACCTGCTACCGGGATTCCCATGCCTCTAGCATGGTTTGGGTTAGCTTCCAATTGCAAGGGAAATCGACCCTGATGTGGACAGCTTCCTATTCCGAAGGTAACACGTAGGCATCCAGCGTTAAGAACTGTTGAATAATCAGGTCCTTGGACGCCAAAAACTCTTTCAGCGGACCATAAAAAAGTGCCCGCCCCTGGTGCAGAAACAGCACTTCGTCGGCAAGCCGCTCAGCCAGACGCATGTCATGCGTCACCACGATACTGGTAATCCCCAACTGATCTTTCGCCCGCTGAATCAAATCCCCGAGGCGCCGCGCTATGATCGGGTCCACCATCGTCGTTGGCTCGTCATACAGAACTACATCCGGCTGCGCCGCCAACGCCCTGGCAATGGCCACCGCCCGCCTCCGTCCCGTTGACAGGCTCGCCGGAAACGCATCTGTCACGTCCTCGGCTCCAACCAGGCCGATCAACTGCGTCACGATCCAGTTGATCTTGTCCTCCGCCAGGCCTCCCCGCTCCCGCAGCGGAAACGCCACATTATCGAATACGCTCAGCGAATCAAACAGCGCGCCGTTCTGAAACACCATCGTTACGCGCCGGCGGATGGCCTGCATCCCCTCTTCGCTCAGGCCGTTAATCTCCTCCCCATCCACCAGCATTGAGCCCACTTGCGGCTTCAAAAATCCCATCAGGATGCGCAGCGATACTGATTTGCCCACACCGCTGCGGCCTAGAATGCAGAGCGTTTGCCCGCGGTTCACCGTAAAACTTATATCGTTCAGAATCTTGTGCTCGTCAAACCAGATCGACACGTGTTTGAACGTGATCATGGGGACCGAGTCCCCTGATTCCGGCAACAGAACAGGCGGCTCCAGATCAACGCGAAGGGCGTCGGGCAGGGCGGGTGACTCGGAATTGGAACCGATCTCAGCCATCTTCCTCGATTCAGCTTACCGGATGCAGCCAGTCGCGCACTGCATTCGCCCTGCGAACCCCGTCTGGCGTGTTCACGTTCAAAAACCAGAACACTGCCGGCAAACCACCCGGATGAACCACCTGACCGCTTTGCACAACAATCTCGACCGGAACAACCGCAACCGCTTCGCCAAAGTGGGCGGCCGCGGCCTCAAACCCAGCCAGGCAACCACCCCGCCCAGCCTCAAGTAAGCCTTCGAGCACCGGCAGCGTCCGCCGCCCCAGCACAACGGGAAAGGGCTGAACCGCTCCGTTCAACGAAGCTACCGTCACCGCCGCGCCTGTAACAATAGCTTCATCAATGAGATACGCAATCAGAGAGGTAGGCATAAAAGGCGTGTCAACCGGCAGGAACACGGCCTGCGGCGCCGCAGTCGCAGTCAGCGCGGCGCAGATCCCGCCCAGCGGCCCCCGGCCCGGCTCCGCGTCCGCCACCACCGGCCCATACTTCTCAAGCCCCGTCCCAGCCCCTGCCAGACAGGTGCTCAGCCCGGCCCCTTGCAAAATCTCAAGGGCATGCGCAACCAGCGGCCTGCCGCCCAATGCAATCAGGCTTTTGTCCCTGCCCATTCGGCTTGACCGGCCCCCCGCCAGAACAAATCCAGCCGGAGGCCCGTCCGCGCTCTCGCCCGGGCTCAACGCCCAGACTCCTCCAGAAACCGCACAATCGACTCAATCCCCAACTCGAAGTTCTTCAAGTGGAACTTCTCGTTCGGAGCATGAATATTGTCGTCCGGCAAACCGAAGCCCATCATCACGCTCGGAACTCCCAGGTGACGGTCAAAATCCCCCACAATCGGAATCGAGCCGCCCGAGCGGATGAACACCGTCTCCTTGCCCCAGACCTCTTTCAGCGCCCGGGTCGCCGACCGCACATACGGGTTGTCCACCGGAATCAGGCAAGGATCGCCGGCATGAATCAACCGCACCTCAACATCCACGCCCGCCGGAGCAATCTTCTCCACATACGTCTTGTACAGCTCAAACGACTTGGCCGGCGTCATCCCCGGAACCAGGCGCATTGAAACCTTCGCCAGCGCCTTGGCCGGAATCACCGTCTTCGCCCCGGCGCCCGTAAACCCGCCCGGAATCCCGTGCACGTCCACGGTCGGCCGAGCCCAGGTCCGCTCCAGAACGCTATACCCCTCTTCACCCACCAGTTCCCGCGAACCCACCTCTGTAATTCGATAGTGCTCTTCGTCAAACGGAAGGCTCCGCCACGCCGCCAGTTCTTCCGGGCTCGGCGGAATGATGTCGTCATAGAAGCCCGGAATCAGAATGTGGCCGTTCTCGTCCTTGAGCTTGGCCAGAATCTGCGCCAGCGCCACAAACGGATTCGGCGCCGCGCCCCCATACATGCCCGAGTGCAGATCGGTCTTGGCCCCCCGCACCTCCAACTCGGTATAGATCATCCCCCGCAGCCCCACGCACAAGGTCGGCAGACCCGGAGCAAACAACTCCGTATCCGAAACCAGCGCAAAATCCGCCTTCAAATCCGCTGGCTTTGAGGCCACGTACTTCGCAATTCCCTCTCCGCCAACCTCTTCTTCGCCCTCAAACAGCACCCGCGCATTCAAAGGCAGCGATCCGTTGGCCGCCATCAGCGACTCCAGCGCCTTCACCTGCGCCCAAACCTGCCCCTTGTCGTCCGCCGAGCCGCGCGCATACAGGTTGCCGTCCCGCTCCGTCGGCTCAAAAGGCGGCGTGTGCCACTCGTCCAGCGGATCAGTCGGCTGCACATCGTAGTGCCCGTAAATCAGTACCGTCGGCTTGCCGGCCGCATGCAGCCAGTCGCCATACACCAGCGGATGGTTGCCGGTCTCAATCAGCCGCACGTTCTCCATCCCGATCCGCTTCAACTCCGCGGCCAGCACTTCGGCCGCCTTGCGGCAATCGTCCTTGTTTTCCGGCAGTGTTGAAATCGACGGAATGCGCAGCAGCGCCTTCAGTTCATCAAGAAAACGGGGGTGGTTCTGGCGGGCATAAGCAACAGCGGACGAAGACATGGAAAGGCTCCCTTCAAAAATCAGACAGAACAGAGTATAGACCGTAAGGACCCTCTTCTGCCCTCGGCCAATGCCGCTCGTTCTCGATCAATATCTAATAACGAGGAACCGCCGCATCAACCTCCGCCGACCACGCGTCAATCCCTCCGCGCAGCGACTGCGCCTGTTCAAACCCCTGCCCGCGCAGCCACACCGTCACGTTCATTGACCGGATGCCGTGATGGCACACCACCACAATCCGTTCCTCCGGATCCAACTCCTGGTTCGCGCGACCCGGCACGTCCCCCATCGGCATCAGCAGGCTACCCTCAATCCGTGCCGTGGCAAACTCCCACGGCTCGCGCACGTCCACAATCCGAGCCTTCTTTTCCCTCACCAGAGCCGCAGCCGCAGTCGCGGAAATCTCATAATCCAGCATTGTTCCAGTCTCCTCCCCGCCTTCCGCCTCTAGTCCACCCGCGACAACTCCACAATCTCCGACCTCCGCGCCTTCAAAGCTTCCTCGGCCACCGCAATCCCCGAAGGCTGCCGCCCGCTGCCAAATTTGAACCCGCGCGCCTCGGCCCCAATCCTGAATCCATCCGGAAAATTCTGATCCTGGAACAGACGGTCAAACAGCCGCAACACCCTCACCTGCAACCGCATCGCCTCTTCCACATTCCCGGCCACAAACACGTCATACATCTTCCTCAGCAGCTCCGGAGCCACATCGCTCGTGGCGTTCACGCCCCCCGTCGCCCCGGCCAGCATCATCGGAACCACCAGCGGGTCCCATCCCGTCAAAAACGTAAAATCCCTCCGCTTCGGCCGGATATTGCCAATCATTCGCATCATGAACGGCAAATCACCCGAAGAATCCTTGATGCCGATAATCCGCGGCATCTCCGCCAGTTGCTCAATCGACTTGAGATCAATCGGGTTCGCAAACAGCGGCATGTTATACAGCAGCACATCGACCGTTGCGCCCTCCGCCAACTGCTTGAAATACTCAAGAACCGAAGACGGCTTCAGCGGAAAATAGAACGGCGCAACCACCGCCACGCCCCGCGCCCCCATCGCCCCATACGCCTCCGCGGCCTTCAGCGTCTCATCAATCGACGCCTCCGCGCACCCCACCACAACCGGGACCCGTCCTCCTGCCTGGTCGCAGACAATCGCCGCAATCTGCCGCCTCTCCTCGCTCGTAAAGCGCGTAAACTCCCCCGTCGATCCATTGGGAAACAGTCCATGAATCCCCGAAGCAATCAGCCAGTCGATAAATCGCCGTAGCTCCGCTTCGTTGATCCGCCCCTTCTCATCCAGCGGTACCAGCGTCGGTGTCCATATTCCAAAGAGCGGCGTCATAATTTCTCTCCCAATTTGCTCGAATCACACGGCCCGGCGAATTGCGATCCTGGACCTCACAACCTCGTCCCCAATGCCGTCGGCGCAGACAACATCATAAGGTCGCCTCTCCTCCTTAGCAATCATTCCACCCGCCATCACTTCCCCGCCTGCGATTTACAATCCATACCCCGCGCGATATAGAATCGGCTCCCGGGAAACAATGTGTGCCTCGCAACGCACGCAATCTGAACTCAACCTCCAGCCTTCATCCGCCGTATTCACTCGCACCATGCGCCGCCCGCAACCATCGCGCCGGCCATCGTTTCAAGAGGTGAGATCCATGAAACACTCCGCCGCCAAACTGGCCTTTGCAGCAATCTCCCTGGTCCTTTGCCTGTGCCTTGCCCAGGCCCAAACCGCAAGCGACCCCCTCAAGAGCGGCTTTCAAAATCCCCCCAACGGCGCGCGCCCCCGCGTCTGGTGGCACTGGATGAACGGCAACATCACCAAAGAGGGCATCCAGCTCGACCTGGAATGGATGCACCGCGTCGGCCTTGGCGGCTTTCAGAACTTCGATGCCGCCCTGGCCACCCCCCAGGTGGTGAAGACCCGCCTGGCCTACATGACCCCGGAATGGAAAGACGCTTTCAAATACGCCACCACCCTCGCTGACCAGCTCGGCATGGAAGAAGCTATCGCCGGCTCCCCCGGCTGGAGCGAGTCCGGCGGTCCCTGGGTCCCCGGTTCCCAGGGAATGAAGAAATACGTCTGGAGCGAAATCTCCCTCCAAGGCGGCAAGCGCTTCACCGGCAAGCTGCCCCACCCGCCGGCGAACACGGGCGCATTTCAAAATCTCAGCATTCACGATCTCCTCAGTGCCCCCCCGGGAACCGCATCCACCCCGCAGTTCTATGCCGATTCGGTGGTTGTTGCCTATCGCAGAACGGCGATCGATCTCCCGGTTGAAGCCCTGCACGCAAAGATCACTGCAAGCGCCGGCACGCCCAACTTCGCCATGCTCTCGGATGGCGATCTGGAGAATGCGACCCAAATCCCCATTCCCGACCCCGGCCAGGCTGCATGGATTCAGTACGAGTTCCCTGCTCCCCAGACCATTCGTTCCATCACGTTTGTCATGAAAGACCCCGATCAGCTCTCGGCCATCTTCAACGGCATCTCGGCGCCAGACAAGGCCCTGGAAGCAAGCGAGGACGGCCAGTCCTTCCGCGAGGTGGTCAAACTAACCGGCGGCAGCGCGCCGGAACACACCCTCTCTTTCGCCCCGGTCACGGCAAAGTATTTCCGCGTAACCTTCAAGCGCACTCCGCCCCCGCCCCTCCCCGCATGGGCCGCCACCATGGACCCTGCTTCGCTCGGAGTCAAGCTGGGGCCCAAACCCACCACCTACGATGTCGCGGAGCTGGTGCTGCACGCCGGCCCGCGCGTCAACCGCTTTGAAGAGAAAGCCGCCTTCGTCCCTGAACCGGATCTCTATGGCTTCGCCACGCCTCCCGTCGCCCCAACGGAGGCTGTGCCGGCCTCCAGCATCATTGACCTCACCGCAAAAATGCAGCCCGATGGAACATTCGACTGGACCCCGCCGCCCGGCGAATGGGTCGTGCTCCGCTTCGGCTATTCCCTGCTGGGCATTACCAACCATCCGGCAACCGCCGAGGCCACCGGGCTTGAAGTCGACAAGCTTGACCGCCGCTTTGTCAAAGACTACTTCGACAAATACCTCGACAGCTACAAAGAAACCGTAGGCCCCGAATGGATGGGAGCCAGGGGCATCCGCTACGTCATCAACGACAGTTGGGAAGCCGGTTCGCAAAACTGGACCGACAACATGGTTGGCCAGTTCAAAAAGCTGCGCGGCTACGACCCTCTGCCCTGGATGCCCGTCCTCGCCGGCCAGGTGGTTCAGAGCGCCGAAGCCAGCGACCGCTTCCTCTGGGACTTCCGCAAAACCATCGCCGACCTCATTGCCAACGAGCATTATGGCCAGTTGGAAGCCACTCTGCATGAACGCGGCATGGGCCACTACGGGGAATCGCATGAAGGCGGCCGCGCCTTTGTCGCCGACGGCATGGAAGTCAAAAAATTCAACGAAGTCCCCATGAGCGCCATGTGGACGCAGATCCCCGGAGTCAATGAGGAGCAGTACGGCTTCAACGCCGACGATCGCGAATCCGCCTCCGTCTCCCACATCTACGGCCAGAATCTTGCCGCCGCTGAGTCCATGACCGCTGGCTCCGCCGCCTGGGCCTGGTCCCCGGCCACCCTCAAGCCCACCGCCGACCAGGAGTTCCTCAACGGCATCAATCGCTTCGTCATTCACGAGTCCGCGCACCAGCCGCTCGTCGGCAAAGGTACCGCGCCCGGCCTCACCCTTGGACCGTTCGGCCAGTGGTTCAACCGCAATGAAACCTGGGCCGAGCAGGCCGGTCCCTGGATCGACTATCTCGCCCGCACCAGCTTCCTGCTCCAGCAGGGCCACTTCGGCGCGGACCTCCTCTACTTCTACGGCGAAGACTCCAACCTCACCGCAATCTTCGACAAAAAGTCGCCTGACGTCCCCGCCGGCTACGGCTTCGACTACGTGAACGCCGACGCGCTCATCAACCGGTTCCATGTCGCCGACGGCCGCATCGTCACCGCCAGTGGAATGAGCTACCGCCTGCTCGGCCTCGATCCCTACAGCCAGCACATGTCGCTGCCCGTTCTGCGTGCCATTCACTCTCTCGTTGAAGCCGGCGCGCAGGTGGCCGGCCCCAAGCCAACCGACGATCCAAGCCAGGCCGACAACCAGGCCGAATTCAAAAAGCTCGCCGCTGAACTCTTCGGCGAGGGCAGCGGCGTCCACCACGTCGGCAAAGGCGCCGTCTACGCCGGCCAGAAGCTCGATGAGGTCTTCGCCGCGCTCCACGTCGAGAAGGACTTCGACTACACCAAGCCGCAGCCCGATTCCCGTCTGCTCTTCGTCCATCGCAAGCTCCTCAACGGCGACCTCTACTTCGTCGACAACCGCAAGGACCGCGACCAGTCCGTCGAAGCAACCTTCCGCGTTACCGGCAAGGCGCCCGAGCTTTGGCATGCCGACACCGGCCTCATCGAGCCTGCGTCCTACTCCATCGCCGGCGGCCACACCACCGTCCCTCTGCACCTTGAACCCTGGGGCACCGTCTTCGTCGTCTTCCGCAACCAGGCCGACAAGCCTTCCGTTCAGCTACCCAAAGTCACCCTCACTCCTCTGGCCACCCTCGGCGGCCCATGGCCCGTCACCTTCCAACCCGACCGCGGAGCACCAGCCTCCACCACGCTCGCCAACCTTATCTCCTGGACCGATTCACCCGACAGCGGCGTCAAGTATTTCTCAGGCACCGGCACCTACACCCAAACCCTGCAAGCGCCCGAGGCCTGGTTCAAACCCGGCGCCCATCTCTGGCTCGACCTCGGCGATGTCAAAAACCTCGCCGAAGTGCAGATCAATGGCCAGTCTCTCGGCATCGTCTGGCACGCGCCCTATCGCGTCGATGCCACCTCCCTGCTCAAGCCCGGCAACAATCAAGTCGTCATCAAGGTCACCAACGCATGGGTCAACCGCTTGATCGGCGACCAGCAGCCCGGCGCCGTAAAGCTCACCTATGCCGACGTAACGCCCTACAAGGCCGACTCACCCTTGCAATCCTCCGGCCTCCTCGGCCCGGTCACAGTAGTCCAATCGGCCGCGGAATAGTCTCACTCCACGCCGAATCGCCCAACCCGCGCAGGCTCGTCAACTCCCCGCCGAGCCTGCGCTCACCGCATCTCACTCAACATCCGCACGCCTCCTCAATCTCTGAACGGTGGCCCATCGAATGCCAATCACCGATACGGCGCTCTCAGAAGCCGTCACCCGCGCCCGCCGACGGCTGCTCCCCTTCTTGCTTCTTATGTACGTCGTGGCCTTCCTTGACCGCGCCAACATCGGCTTCGCCAAGCAGCAGTTCCAGCTCAGCGCCGGAGTCTCCGAGTCAGCCTACGCCTGGGGCGCGGGGCTCTTCTTCCTCTCCTACGCCCTGTTTGAAATCCCCTCCAACCTCATCCTCCATCGCGTTGGCGCGCGCGTCTGGATGTGCCGCATCATGGTCACCTGGGGCATCGTCTCCGTCTGCACGTTATTCGTCCGTGGCCCGGTATCGTTCTACATCGTCCGTCTCCTGCTCGGATTCGCCGAGGCCGGCTTCTTTCCCGGCGTCATTCTTTACCTCACCTACTGGTTTCCCGCCCGCGTGCGCGGCCAGGTCATGGGACAGTTCTACTTCGGCGCGCCGCTGGCCTTCATCCTTGGCGGCCCGCTCTCCGGCCTGCTGCTCACCTTCCACGGCAAAGCCGGCCTGGCGGGCTGGCAATGGATGTTCCTCGTCGAGGGCGCCCTCGCCGTCGTCGTCGGCATATGGGCCTTTTGGTATCTCTCTGACCGCCCCGCCGATGCTGCCTGGCTCACCGTCAATCAAAAATCAGCCCTCCAACAAGCCCTCGCCGCGGAAGAACACCTCCGCGCCGCCCACGGCCCCTCGGCTCTGCTCAACGCCTTCGCCAACCGGCGCTTGCTCCACTTCGCCGCGGTTTACTTCCTCATCCAGATGAGCGTCTATGGCGTCGTCTTCTATCTCCCGGCCGAGGTCGCCGGCCTCCTCGGCAAATCCATCGGCCTTGAAGTCGGCGTGGTCTCCGCCATTCCCTGGCTTTGCGCTCTCGCCGCCGTCCTCGTTGTGCCTTCGTGGGCCGGCCGCATCCGCCGCCCCGCTCTGCTCGCCGCCGCGGTCCTCGCTGTCTCCGGAATAGCCAGTACGCTCTTCCTGCTCCCCAACGGCGCCCTCGCCCTGGCCGCCCTCTGCGTGGCCGCCTCCGGCTTCATCGCCGTGCAACCGATCTTCTGGACCTTCCCCACCAGCTACTTCTCCGGCCGCGCCGCCGCCGGAGCCATCGCCGCCATCAACACCCTCGGCGCGCTCGGCGGCTTTGTCGCCCCCAACATCAAAGTCTGGGCCGACGTCCACTTCGGCTTTCCCGCCGCCGGCCTCTACGTCCTCGCCGCCTTTTCCCTGCTTGCTGCCGCTCTCCTCGCCCTCCTCAGCCACGCGCCGCCACCCGCCAACCCCAACTGATACCATGCCTTCATCAAGGAGCATGCCCGCGATGTCAAAGGAGACCATCCGCCACGTCCGCGCGTTCGTCTTTCGCGGCGGCGGCGGCGATTACCACGACCAGCCCACTGGCCACTGGATCGACGACCACATCGCAACCCCCATGGCGAAATACCCTGACTATCGCCAGAGCCGCCAGTCCTTCGGCCTCAATGTCCTCGGCACGTTGGTCGTCGAAATCGAAGCCGACAACGGCGTTGTTGGCTTTGCCGTCTCCACCGGCGGCGAGCCCGCCGCCTGGATCGTCGAGCACCACCTCGCCCGTTTCCTTGAAGGCTCCCAAGTCTCTGACATCGAGCGCATCTGGGACCAGATGTACCTCTCCACGCTCTTTTACGGCCGCAAAGGCATCGCCCTCAACGCCATCAGTTGCGTCGATCTCGCCCTCTGGGATCTGCTCGGCAAACTCCGCCAGGAGCCCGTCTTCCACATGCTCGGCGGCCCTGTCCGCGACGAGCTCCTCTTCTACGCCACCGGAGCCCGCCCCGACCTCGCGCAGCAGATGGGTTTCATCGGCGGAAAAATGCCTCTCCATCACGGCCCCGCCGAAGGCGAAGAGGGCCTCAAGAAGAATCTCGCCCAACTGGCCCAGATGCGCTCCCGCACCGGCAGCGACTTCTGGCTCATGCTCGACTGCTGGATGAGCCTCGACCTCAACTACGCCATCCGGCTTGCCCAGGCCGCCGCACAGTACTCCCTCAAGTGGATCGAGGAAGCTCTCCCGCCCGACGACTACTGGGGCTATGCCGAGCTCAAGCGCAGTGTCCCTCCCGGCATGCTCGTCACCACCGGCGAGCACGAAGCCACCCGCTGGGGCTTTCGCCTGCTCCTCGAAATGGGCTGTGCCGACATCCTCCAGCCCGATGTCGGCTGGTGCGGCGGAATCACCGAGCTCATCAAGATCTCCGCCCTCGCCGATGCCCGCGGCGTCCTCGTCGTCCCCCACGGCTCAAGCGTCTACAGCTACCACTTCGTCGTCACGCGCCACAACAGCCCCTTCTCTGAGTTCCTCATGATGGCCCCCGCGGCCGACAAAGTCATCCCCATGTTCGCCCCTCTCCTGCTCGACGAGCCCGTCCCCGTCAACGGCCGCATGAAGGTTCCCGACACGCCAGGCTTCGGCGTCCGCCTCAATCCCGATTGCCGCCTCCATCGCCCCTACCAGCATTGATACCTGCGCATCCACACCGGAGACAGAAATGCAACGTCGAGCCCTCTTAAAATCCGCAAGCATCCTCGCCGCCGGCTCCATCGCCCCAGCCGCGCTCCATTCCCTTGCCTCGCCCATGCCTGTGATCGACGCCCACATTCACATCTTCGATCCCAACCGCCCCGGCGGCATCCCCTGGCCTTTGAAAACCGATACCGAGCTTTACCGCCCCGCCCTGCCCGCCCGCTACGCCCCGCTCGCCCAGCCCCACGGCATCGTCGGCGCCATCGCCGTCGAGTGCAGCCAATGGCTCGTTGACAACTTCTGGCTCCTCGACGTCGTCGAGCAGAACCCCATCCTGCTCGGCTTCATCGGCAATCTCGAGCCCGCCGCGCCTGACTTCACCGCAACCCTCGATCGCCTCCATCGCAGCCCCCGCTTCCTCGGCATCCGTTACGGCAATCTCTGGCACCGCGACCTGGGCGCATCCATCCAAAATCCCGACTTCCAATCCGGCCTCAAGCTCCTCGCCGACTCCGGCCTCGTGCTTGAAACCGCCAACCCCGACGCCCCCCTCATCGCCGCCGTCCTCCAGGTCTCTGATCGCATCCCTCAGTTGCGCATCGTCCTTGACCACCTGCCCAACGCTGCCCTGCCCACCGACCCCGCTGCCCTCGCCAACTACAACGCCAACCTGCGCGAGCTCTCCCATCGCCCCAACATCTACGTAAAAGGCTCTGAGATCGTCCGCCGCATCAACGGCCGCGTCTCCCTTGACCCCGCGCTCTACAAGGCCACCCTCGATCAGCTTTGGGAACTCTTCGGAGAAGACCGCATCTACTTCGGCAGCGACTGGCCCAACAGCGACACAGTCGCCCCCTACGCTGAAACCTTCAGCGTCGCGCAACACTACATCGCCACGCGCAGCCACGCCGCGCAACAAAAGTACTTCTCAACAAATTCGATCGCGGTGTACAAGTGGAAACCCCGCACCCCTGCTCAGGCCCTACTCCTGAAATCCTGAACTCGCCCCCGGCCGTACAGTTCCTCAACTCAAGCTGTACTGCCCGCTCGCCAAATCCTCTTCCGCCTGCCGCAAACTCTCCACCCTCCCCAAGTCCCGCCAATACGCCCCATCCGCCCGATACGCAACAATCGCCACACCCTCCGCCGCAAGCCGCAGATAAGCCGCGATGATTGAAAACGCTCCCTCCTCGGTCAACCTCTCAAACAGCCGCGGAGAGATCACATGAATTCCGCAGAACGCCAGCCGCTGCATCTCCACCGCCGCCCTCACCATCTCCGCCTGTCCGTCGCCTCCCGCCTGGCGGCCGCACAGCCGCTCCTCAACATCAAAAAGCAGATACCGCGAAGTCCGCCGCTCCTGAACCGCCAGCGTCGCCAGCGCCCCGCGTTCCCTGTGCTGCTCCACCATCCGCCCCAAATCAATCGTGCTGATCACATCCACGTTATGCACCACGATCGGCTCTTCGCTCCCATCGCAAAGGAACTCAGCCGCCTTCTTCAGCCCGCCCCCCGTGTCCAGCAGCTCCTCCTCGCGTGACACCTCAATCCGCATCCCGAAATCGTTCTTCGCCTTCAGATACTCGATCACCATCCCGGCAAAATGATGCGCATTCACCACCACCTCGCTCACGCCAAATCTCCGCAGCCGCGCGAGCGTAATCTCCAGCAGCGTGCGCCCGCCCACTTCCACCAGCGCCTTGGGCCGCTCGTCCGTCAGTGGCCGCAGCCGCGTGCCCAGCCCCGCGGCCAGAATCATCGCCTTCATCGGCCTCGCTTCTCCTGCTCAACGTGTCGCACAACCACTTCAACCCCGTCCCTGCCGCGCAGATGCTTCGCCAGTTGCTCGGCCAGAAACACTGAGCGGTGCTGCCCGCCCGTGCACCCGAATGAAACCATCAGGCTGTCGAATCCGCGCGCTCGGTATGCGTCGAGACTCTGCTCCACCAGCGCTGCCGCATTCGCAAAAAACCGGTGCACGCTCGGCTGCTGATTCAGATACTCAGCCACCGCTGCATCCCGCCCCGTCAACTCCTTGAAACGCTCTTCTCGCCCAGGATTCGGCAGGCTGCGCGCATCAAACACAAACCCGCCTCCGTTCCCCGTCTCGTCCACCGGCATCTCGCGATGAAAACTGAAACTGAAAATCCTCACCGTCAAACTCTTCGCCGCCGTCGCCAGTCCGCTCAGCCTCTCGGCCTTCGCCATAACCTCAAACGCTTCCATCAGCGTCGGCAACTCAATCGGCAGCTTCACATGGTCAGCGAGCCAGCGCAGGTTCTTCAGCGCATACGGCACGCTCTCAAGAAAATGCGCCTTGCGCTCATAAAATCCTCTGAACCCATACGCCCCCAGCGCCTGCATGATCCGCACGTACACAAAACCGTAGTAGTGCTCCATGAACGCATCGCGCTTCACGTCAACAAATCCGCCCAGGCACTCCAGATAATTGTCCAGCAACTCCAGCCGCAGCTCCGGCGGCAAATCGGCCTTTCCGTCAAACAGAAGCGAAGCAATATCGTATTGCAGCGCCCCCCTGCGCCCTCCCTGGTAGTCCAGAAACCACGGCTCTCCCCCGCGCATCATCACATTGCGCGATTGAAAATCCCGGTAGAGAAAATACTCCTGATCCGCCCTCAGCAGAAACTCCGTCAGCCGTTCAAAATCATTCTCCAGCGCCTGCTCATTGAACGGCACTCCCGCCAGCCGCAAAAAATAGTACTTGAAGTAATTCAAATCCCACGCAATCGACTGCCGATCGAATCGATCCCGCGGATAACAGACCGCATAGTTCAAATCCTGACCCGCCTCCACCTGAAACCGCGGCAGCGCCGCAACCACTTTCCTGTAAGCCTCCCGCGCCTCCTCTGAGACAGCTCCACCCACGCGTTTCCTGTTCAGCAGCTCAAACAGCGTTGTGTCGCCCAGATCCTCTTCGAGATACGCGCCCTGGTCCAGGTCCTCCCCATAGATCTCCGGCACCGGCAGCCCATGCCGCCTGAAGTGCCTTGAGAACTCTAAAAAGGCAACGTTCTCTTCCCGCACCGAATGCAAGATCCCGATCGCTCTCTGCCCGCCGCCGGTCAGCCGCACAATCGCGCGCCCCGAGCCGCCCAGCTCACCCTTCAGCCGTTCCACCTGCTCCGCCGCAACATGAAAATGCTGCTCAAAAAGCCGTCTCAATACGTCCATCGGTCTCTTTCCCGTCCGCCCCTCAAACTGAATCCCCACCATACCGACGCAGGCCAAGCCGTTGCAAGCCATCCCGCCCTCTGGCCAATTCAGCACATGCCGCCCGCCCCGCAATCGCTTAACCTGAAATCAAGCAGGAGGCAAGGGCTCTTCCCCATGACCGCATCTCCAACATCTCGCCTGGCGCGGGCCCTAGCAGCCGTGGCCCTCCTCAGCCTCGCCGCCCTTCCTGCATCCGCCATGCAGCTTGACGCCGCCTCGGTAATCCAGCGCGTAGACGCCGCAGTCAAAAACCGCATTGACGCCATCGCCGCCTACACCGTCACTGAGCACTATGCCGTCTACCGCAACAACGACGAAGTGCATCCCGCCGCTGAAATGACCGTCAAGACCACCTACCGGCAGCCAACCGGCAAGAGCTACGAAATTCTCTCCCAATCCGGCTCGCAGATGATTCGCTCCCTGATCTTCGGCCCCATCCTCGACAATGAACGGCATGTCAATCAGCCCGGCACCCGCGAAGGCTCCTGGTTCACCTCAGCCAACTATCAAATGACCCTCAAGCCCGGCGGGCCGCAATTGTTGAATTCAACTCCCTGCTACCTGCTCTCCATCGTCCCCCGCCACAAGGCGCTCTATCTGATCGAGGGAACCCTGTGGGTTGACGCCAACGATGGTTCGCTCGTTCAGATGCAGGGCGTCTCCACCAAAAGCGCCTCGTTCGTCACCGGTCCTACCCAGGTCATGCGCCAGTACGCCAAAGTCGACGGCTTCTCTGAAGCCACCCACGCCCGGGCCGAATCAGACAGCTTTCTCCTCGGCAAGACCATCGTCAAAATCGACTACTCCGGCTACCAGATCCAGCTCCGCCCAACCCAATAACCGCGCCCGCGCCCCCCGCGCCAATCCAACGTTCAGTGCTCTATACTGGAGTTCGTGACTCCCCCATTCGGTGATTGGAAACTCGACGCCGCCCTCGGCTCCTGTCTGCTCCTCGGCCTGCGGCATGGCTTCGACTACGATCATTTCGCCGCCATCTCTGACATCACCGCCGTGCAGCGCTCCTGGCGCAGCGGACTTCGCCTCGGCATGACCTACGCCCTCGGCCACGCCTTCACCGTCGTCGCCCTCGGCATCGCCGTCCTCCAGCTTCACGTCGGCCTGCCTCAGAACCTCGACCACATCACCGAGCGCCTCATCGGGTTCACCCTCATCGTCCTCGGCATCGCCGTCGTCGCCGGCATCCTGCGCAAAGACGCCCACGGCCACACCCACGACTCCCACAGCCACACCCGCATCGAGAGCCGCCTCGCCATCGCCATCAACGGCATTCTGTGGTCCGCCTGGCGCGTCCGCCGCCTCTGGAACCCCGAAGCTCCCCAGCCCGACCGCTTCCGCTGGATCTACAACGGCAAGTCCGTCTTCCTCATCGGCGTCCTGCACGGAGTGGGCGCAGAGACCCCCAGCCAGCTCGCCCTCTTCTTCCTCACCGCCAACCTCGGCGGAACCTCCCGCGGAATGCTTGGCCTCGCCGCCTTCGCCATCGGCCTCGTCGCCATGAACGCCCTCATGACCGCCTCCATGGGCGGAGCCTTCCGCGCCACCGGCCACCACCCCCGCTTCTACCACCTCATCGCCTGGACCGGCGCCATCTACTCGCTTGTCATCGGCCTGATCTTCCTCTTCGGCATCTCCGACCGCCTGCCCGCGCTAGGCTGAGGTCCCCCTCTCGCAACTTTGTTATCACGAGCGACCGTAGCGTTTGGTATCTAGGTGTGTTGTGGAATCTATCAGGAAGGCCGTTGAAACATGACGGGCGGCCCGGAGCCGGCCATCCCGCAAAAGATGGGTGCCCCAGGTCTCGATTTTGAGACCTCGGATAGAACCGTCTCCTCTTGGCTCCTTAACCCATGCACAAACGCTGGACCGTACACCACGACGGCGCCTCTTCACCCCGGCGCGCAGCCCAATGCGCATGGGCGAAACCGCGCGCCCACCACAGGTGCAAGAGCCAACGCATCAGCAGAGGTCGCTACGGCTCAGCGCAAAGGCCGCAAAGGAACACGCCGTAGATCTCTAAGGCCTTCGGCTGCGAGCCGGCTCAGGGCTGGTCTTGCCATATGCTCACGATCACGCTCACAATTTGGGACATATCGCTCTGACTGAAGGTGTAATGGATCTTCTTCGTATTCGGCGTACCATCGGCCTCCGATTTCGGATTGATGGAGAGCGTCCAAAGGTTATCCTTATCGGCCGGAGCCTTGGTTAGCTTCACGTCGAAGTCAATAGTCTGACCCTTCTTGGGGTTCGGATCGTCCTTGCCCACGGAAATTGTGACGTCAGTGACCGTAATACAAGTGTTGTCAACCATGTCTGTCTCCTTATTTTTCTGGAAGTTTCCGCCCCATTTTAACTCGATTGCGACTTCCCGGAGTTAGACCACGGTTTGGCGCCCGATAACTCAAAGCCCAAACCCCTGGCGCCACATCCCTTCCACAGCTTCAACATGGAAGGGCGGGAGAACTCGAATCCCAACGAACCTTCAGCCAGACTCCTCAATCCGGCCAGAAACTCAATCGCTTCGCCACCCCGTTCACTTCCCTGCATCCAGAATCCCCGGAATCCACCGCACCGCATTCTCGTGATACAGCTTCCGCAGCACCTGCGGCGGCAATCCCAGCCCCTTCACCTCCCGGCCCTGGTACGTCACCACCTCATTCGTTGAAAAGTACTTCCAGTCCAGCAGGTAGGTTGCGTTCGCCCAGCTCAGTTCCTTCCCGGCATCCGCCGTCGGCCCAAGCTCGAAGTCAGTCCCATACAGCACCCGGTCCTGGTACTTGATCAGAAACGCGCGTACCTTCTCGCGCGGTTGCAGTGTCAGATACACCACCCGCGCCGCCGTATCCACGGCAAAGTTCGGATACCGGTCAAAGCGCTTCGCAATCTCGTCCACATCCACTTCCATGCTGCCCAGGTGCGCCCCCACCACCCGCAGCTTCGGATGCTTCTCCAGCACGTGATCCCGCGCCTTCAGAATCTCCGCCTTCGAAGGCCACTCCGGATGCAGATACGCATACTCCCCCGGATTGTCCTTGTAATACCCATAGTCCGGGCTCGCCGGATTCGGCGCCTGCCAGCAGGAGTCCGGCTCAGCCACGTGCGCCACCACCGTCCGCCCCTTCGCCGCAATCTCCTCATAGATCGGGTCAAGCACCGGATCGTCCGGCAGCAGATACTTCCCCTGCTTCGTCTTGATCTCCATCCCCAGAACCTTGTAGATCTTCACCGCCACCGCGCCCGCCGCAAAATCCCCGTCCAACTGCCGCTTCACCCGCTCCGCAAATCCCGGCTGCTCAAAATCGTAAGGGCTGATCGTCGTGCACAAAGCAACGCGTCCAGGGTAAACGCGCCTCACAGCCAGCGCGTCGCTCCGCTGCGGCTCCAACTGGTTCTCAAACTTGTCCCGGTCGTCCACAACCAAAATGTCGAGCAAATGCATATCGAACCGCCGCAACAGCGCGCCAAGGCCCGCATCGTCCTTGAACACATGCACATGCGCATCAATCGGATGGAGTGCGGCCAGAGACTTGGCCGCCGATTCGTCGTCGCTCGCCCCGGCCACGGAATCCGCAACCATCAGCGGCAATCCCGCCACGCAGAGTACAACGAACCAGATGACTTTGAGCCAGTTGCGTCGGCTGAGCATCGATTCCTCCTGGAAATCTATGCGCCGACCATATCACGCCGGCAGGCCAATTCAGCTCAACACTCTCGGCCTTCAAGCACTTTCGCTGCCCAAAGCGCCGCTCAAAGGCTCATCTCCGCGACCCGCTGAGACCCCATTGTGCCCAGACTCACCCCATTCGGATTTTCCCCGCCTTAAATCACGCTAATCTGTGACCCCAGTCACACCCGCCTCCCCGCTCTGTCAATTCCCTACCTCCTCGCTCACAAACCCTGCGTTTTCAATCCGGGAACCGCCCGCACCGTTTCACAAACTGGGATTTACATACCCTCTGGTGACAGTGGTCACGGCTGCACGCCCCTGCGCAGTCTAAAACAGATCTAGACATGGAACCCGGCGAGGCGGAAAATCGCCTTGCACCTCGTTCCACCAACGGGAGGAATCGTGCCAGCTTTCACACCTCCGCCGCTGCCCAGCGACGATAAACGATGGAAGATCGTGAACGGCACCATGCGCAAGAATGGCTTTGCCCGCCACGCCCTCATTGAAACCCTTCATACCGTCCAGTCATCTTTTGGCTACCTCGATGACGACTCCATCCGTTTTGTCGCCCAGAGCCTCCGCGTCCCCTTGAGCCAGGCCTACGGCGTGGTCACCTTCTACCACTACTTCAGCCTCAAGCCCCCCGGCAAACACACCCTCACCATCTGTGCCGGAACCGCCTGCTACATCAAAGGCGCCGACAAGCTTATCGCCGCCGCCGAACAGAAGCTCGGCATCCCCCAGGGCCAGACCACCAGCGACGGAAAGATCAGCCTCATGATGGCCCGCTGCGTCGGCGCCTGCAGCCGCGCCCCCGTCGCCCTGTCTGATGGCGAAGTGGTTGGCGAAATGTCAGGTGAGCTGATGCTCGAGCAACTGGAAAGGTGGGCGGTTGAATGACAATTGAAGAGCTCGAACAAATCGCCAAAAGCGTCTCCCAGGAAAACGAGAAATACGACTTCGCCGTCAACGTCTGCATGGATCTGGCCTGCGCCAGCCAGGGCTCTGAAAAACTCCGCGAGGCCCTCGCCAAAGCCGCCGAGGCCTCCGGCAAAAACGTCCTCATCCGCCGCACCGGCTGCATGGGCCCCTGCTCCTCCGGCCCGCTCGTCCGCGTCGATCCCGATGACGTCCTCTATCACCACGCCAACATGAGCCATGCCGGCGCAATCGTTGAAAGCCTCGGCGGCGCGCCCGTCCCTGAGCTCCAGTGCGACCTCAACGACCACTTCGAGAAACAGGTCCGCGTCGTCCTTGAGAACGCAGGCTACATCGATCCGGAAAAGATCGACGACTACATCGCCCGCGACGGCTACAAGGCCCTGCTCACTGCCCTCACAGAGATGACGCCCAACGGCGTCATCCACCGCGTCACTGAGAGCGGCCTGCGCGGCCGTGGCGGCGGCGGTTATCCCACCGGCCTCAAGTGGGGCACGGTCGCCAAAGCCGGCGGAGACACCAAATACGTTGTCTGCAACGGCGACGAAGGCGATCCCGGCGCCTTTATGGATCGCAGCGTCATGGAGGGCGACCCCCACCGCGTCGTCGAAGGCATGGCCCTGGCGGCTTACGCTGTCGGCGCCAGCAAGGGCTTCATCTACGTCCGCGCCGAGTACCCCGTCGCCGTAGCCCGGCTCACCACGGCTCTTCGCGAAGCTCGCCGCCGCGGCCTGCTCGGCAACAACATCTGCAACACGCCCTTCAACTTCGACGTCGAAATCCGGCTCGGCGCCGGCGCCTTCGTCTGCGGCGAAGAAACCGCCCTGCTCGCCTCCATTGAAGGCAAGCGCGGCACGCCCAAGCCCCGCCCCCCGTATCCCGCCGTCAGCGGCCTCTGGGGCAAGCCCACCCTCATCAACAACGTTGAAACCTACGCCAACATCGCTCCCATCGTCCGCAACGGCGGCAAGTGGTTCGCCAACATGGGCTCGGAGCGCAGCAAGGGCACCAAGGTCTTTGCGCTCACCGGCAAAATCACCCACACCGGCCTGGTTGAAGTCCCCATGGGCATCAAGCTCCGCGAGATCATTGAGGTCATCGGCGGCGGCGTTCCCGGCGGACACACCTTCAAAGCCGTTCAAACCGGCGGTCCCTCCGGCGGCTGCATCCCCGCCGAGATGCTCGACCTCGGCGTCAGTTACGACGCCCTCATGAAGGTCGGCTCCATCATGGGCTCCGGCGGCATGATCGTCATGGACGACACCTCCTGCATGGTCAACGTCGCCCGCTTCTTCGTCGAGTTCTGCATGACCGAGTCCTGCGGCAAGTGCATCCCCTGCCGCGCCGGCACCGCCCAGATGCACACCCTGCTCACCCGCATCTGCTCCGGCTCCGGAACCATGGAAGAGCTCGACATGCTCGTCCAGCTCTGCAACACCATCAAGGAAACCAGCCTCTGCGGCCTCGGCATGACCGCGCCCAACCCCGTCCTCAGCACCCTCAAATACTTCAAAGACGAGTACATCGAGCATATTGTGCACAAGCGCTGTCCGGCCGGTGTCTGCACCATGGCAGCGCCCGTACCCAATGCTCCCGTGGAGGTGCTGGCATGAGCGAAACCGTTGAAGTCAAAACACTCATCATCGACGAGCAGGAAGTCAGCGCACGCCGCGGCCAGACCATCCTTGAGGTAGCCCGCGAGAACGACATCGACATCCCCACCCTCTGCCATCTTGACGGCCTCAGCGAGGTCGGCGCCTGCCGCCTGTGCCTGGTTGAAATCAAGGGCTCCAACAAGCTGCTCCCCGCCTGCGTCGCCACCGTCTACGAGGGCATGGAGGTCAGCACCAACTCCGAGCGGCTGCAGCAGCACCGCCGCACCATCCTTGAGCTCCTTTTCGCCGAGCGCAACCACATCTGCTCCGTCTGCGTCTCCAACGGCCACTGCGAGCTGCAATCTCTCGCCCAGGACCAGGGCCTCACCCACGTCCGCCTCCCTTATCGCAACCCCGAGCTCACTGTTGACGCCTCTCACGAGCGCTTCACCGTAGACCACAACCGCTGCATCCTCTGCACCCGCTGCGTCCGCGTCTGTGCTGAGGTCGAGGGCGCCCACATCTGGGACGTCATGGGACGCGGCATCAACTCCATCGTCATCACCGATCTTCACCAGGACTGGGGCTCCTCCAGTTGCACACGCTGCGGCAAATGCGTCCAGGTCTGCCCCACCGGAGCCCTCTTCGACAAGAGCAAGATCGGCTCCGACCACCCCAAGTATCCTGATTTTCTGCCCTTTCTGAACCAAATGAGGGAAGCGCGATGAGCAAACTGAAAGTCGCTACGGTCTGGCTCGACGGTTGTTCGGGCTGTCACATGTCCTTCCTCGATCTTGACGAGCGCCTCCTCGAGCTGGCCAAGCTCATTGACGTCGTCTACAGCCCCATCGTCGACGCCAAGGAGTTTCCCGACGAAGTCGATATCGCTCTCGTCGAGGGCGCCGTCGCCTCGGTCGACGACGAAAAGAAGATCAAGAAGATTCGCGCCCACTCCAAAATGCTCATCGCCATGGGCGACTGCGCCGTCGCGGGCAATGTGCCCTCCATGCGCAACCCCATCGGCCCTGAGGCTATCCTCAACCGGGCTTACATTGAGAACGCGACCATCCAGCCGCAGATTCCCTGCGTCGTCGTTCCCAAACTTCTGCGCGTCGTCCGGCCCATCCATGAGTTCGTCAAGGTCGACGTCTTTCTCCCCGGCTGCCCGCCCTCGGCCGACACATTCCACGCCGCGCTCACTGCGCTGGTAACCGGCGAGCCGCTGGACATTCCAGCCCTCACCCGCTTCGGAGCCTGATTGTTTTTGGAGCCTGCACCATGACCCAGACCATCACCATCGATCCCGTCACCCGTCTTGAAGGCCACGGCAAGATCACCATCCAGCTCAACACCCAGGGCGAAGTTGAAGACGCGCATTTTCACGTCACCCAGGTTCGCGGCTTTGAGCGTTTCTCCGAGGGCCGTCCCTTCTATGAGATGCCCAGCCTCATGGCCCGCATCTGCGGCATCTGCCCGGTCTCCCATCTCATCGCCTCGGCCAAGGCCTGTGAAGCCATCATGTCGGTGCGCATTCCGCACACCGCCGCGCAACTGCGCCGCATGCTCAATCTCGCCCAGATGGTCCAGTCCCACGCGTTGAGCTTCTTCCATCTCTCGTCGCCCGACCTGCTCCTCGGCATGGAGTCCGACCCCGTCAAGCGCAACATCTTCGGCGTCGCCGAGGCCCGCCCCGATCTCGGTCTGGCCGGCATCGGCCTCCGCCGCTTCGGCCAGCACATGATTGAGCTGCTCGGCAACAAGCGCATCCATCCAGGCTGGGTCGTACCCGGCGGCGTCACCGAGCCGCTCTCCCAGGCCAAGCGCGACGAGATCCTCGCCATGATTCCCGAGGCCTACGCCAACCTCCGCGCCGGCCTCACCGCCTATAAGCAGATAGCCGCCAACTTCAAGCCCGAGATCGAAGTCTTCGCCAACTTCCCCTCCAACTACCTCGGCCTCATCAACGAAGACGAGTCCATCGAGTTTACTGACGGCCTGCTCCGCCTCATCGATCCCAAGGGCAACATCATTGAAGACGGCATCTCTGCCAGCCGCTTCTCTGAAGTCATCGGCGAAGCCGTCGAGAACTACACCTACACCAAGTTCGTTTACTACAAACCCCTCGGCTACCCCGCGGGCAGCTATCGCGTCGGCCCGTTGCCGCGCCTCAACATCGTCAAGTCCATGGGCACCCCGCAGGCTGACGTCGAGCTCGCCGAGTTCAAGCAAATCTCCGCCGGTCCCGTCGAAAGCTCCTTCCATTACCACCACGCCCGCCTCGTCGAGGCTCTCTACGGCATCGAGAAGATTGAGCAGATCCTTACCGACCCGCTCATCCTCGACAAGCACGTCCGCGCCACCGCCGGCGTCAACCGCCTTGAAGGCGCAGGCCAGATTGAGGCCCCGCGCGGCACACTCTTCCACAACTACAAGGTCGACGAAAACGGCAAAATTACCTGGGCCAACCTCGTCGTCGCCACCGGGCACAACAACAACGCCATGAACAAAGGCGTGCTCCAGTCCGCCAAGGCCTACGTCAAGGATGGCAAATTCACCGCCGGCGCGCTCAACCGCGTCGAGGCCGTGATCCGCACCTTCGATCCCTGCCTCAGTTGCTCCACCCACGCCTTCGGCCAGATGCCCTTGGTTCTCTCGCTCGTCAACGCTGACGGCCAGCTCGTCGACCAGCTCATTCGCTAGCGCTGTTCGCAAGGCGCTCCTCTGAAAGTGCACGGCATGAACGGGTGCCCCCGATCTCGATTCTGAGACCGGGGACTCCCCGATCTCTCCGCCTCAATCCACACCGGTTCTCCAATTGGTGTATAGGGAAACCAACGCTGCCGAGTGGCTTATTCCTCAAGATGAAGCCACCTTCCGCTCAACTTAAGACTCCACGGAAACTGGAGAACCACTCTAAACTGAATCTCTATGAATCCAGAACAGCCTCGATGCCTCATCCTCGCCTGCGGCAACACCCTCCGCAGCGATGACGGCCTCGGCCCCTGGTTCGCCGACTGGATCGAAGATCACTTCCCCGCCCACCCCAGCCTGCGCATCGTCTCCCGCCAGCAATGGACCCCTGAACTCGCCGAAGAGATCGCCCACGCCCAATCCGTCCTCTTCATCGATTGCTCTGTCGACGCCGCCCCCGGCTCCATCCAACTCCTCCCCGTCCCCCCCGCCTCCGGCCCTCAAGCCGTCGCCACCCACCACTCCGGTGCAGCCGAACTGCTCGCCCTCGCCCGCGACCTCTACAACGCCATCCCCCACACCGCCCTTCAACTCACCCTCGGCGCCGGTTCCACCCAACTTGGCGAAACCTTCAGCCCCGCTGTCCAGGCCGCCCTCCCGCAAGCCTGCCAACTCATCGAGGCCACCCTCTCCACCCTCCTGCAAACCTCCGCCTGACCTGCCCGCCCCGCCGTGCCCCCCCTAACTTGCTGACTCGCTCCCACCCCTCGGCAGAGGCTGACTTGCTGCCCTGCTCAGGAACTCACTCCCCCGGCAAATCCCTTCAAACATAAGGGCCGTGGCAGCCGCATCTTCATGCAGCCGCCACGGCCCTTTGAACAGTGCAACTCCTGGATCAGTCTCTAAAACGCAGCCACCGTCTGACGCAGACTATACGAGCTCAGCGTCTTGATGTAGTTGCCGCGATCGAAGGGCGAGGTATCCGGAACCGAACGCCGGCTCAGGCAACCGCGCATCTCCCACAGCGATGTGTACTCGCGCTTCCCCAGCCAGTAGCGAATATCCGACAGCACTCTGCCAATGTGCTCAATGCCGTGAATATGCAGCGCCGAGCACATCATGGTCACGCCCGCTCCGGCCATGATCCCCTTCAGCACATCCTCGGCCGAGTGAACCCCGCCCGTAATGGCGAGATCGGCCTTCATGTGCCCGTAGAGAATCGCCGCCCAGTGCAGCCGCGGCAGCAGCTCCGAAGGCGTTGAGAAGTGCAGCGTCGGCCGCACCTCCAGCGTCTCGATGTCGAAGTCCGGCTGATAGAAGCGATTGAACAGGACCACGCCCCGCGCGCCCGCATCCTCAAGCTGACCCACCAGGTTCGGCATGCTGGTGAACGACGAAGAGAGCTTCACCGCCACCGGCACCTTCACCGCGCTGCAAACGCTGTCAACCAGCTTCAGCAGCCGTGCCTCCATCTCTACTGAAGTCTGGCCGCGATCCGTCGCCAGCGCATACGTGTTCAACTCGATCGCGTCCGCCCCGGCCTCTTCCACGTCCTTGGCATACCGCACCCAGCCGCCCGTCGTTGCGCCATTCAGGCTGGCCATGATCGGAATCTTCACCGCCGCCTTGGCCCGCCGCAGGTGATCCAGGTAAACCTCGTGCGTCATCCGGTAGTCGCTCAGATCCGGCAGAAAATCCAGCGACTCGGCAAAGGAATCCGTGCCCCGCGAAAGATCTTCGTCCAGCGCCCGCGATTCCAGTGCCAGTTGTTCTTCAAACAGCGACGTCAGCACAATCGCCGACGCGCCTGACTCTTCCATCCGGCAGACATTGTCTACCGACTCAGATAGCGGAGTGGACGAAACCACGATTGGCCCGTTCAGCTTCAGCCCCAGATACTGCGTCGAAAAATCGATCATTCTTCACCTCCGGCAACCACCGGAACCATCTTCTCTTCTGTTTTTTCTTCCGGGGCAATGTGCGGCGTCTCCCCACGTCCCGGCATCGAGGCCCGTGCGGAGTAGACCCGCCATTGGCGCTCCACATCGTCCTGTGCTTCCTTCAGCAGGGTCGCTGCCAAATCCGGGTTCCCCCGCGCCAGCATCGTGTACCGCGCCTCGCGATAGGCATAGTCCTTCAACCGGATCGAGGGCGCCTTCGAATCCAGTTGGAATGGATTCTTGCCCACTTCGCGCAGCGCCGGGTTATAGCGCATCAGCGGCCAGTAGCCCGCCTGCACGGCCAGCTTTTGCTGCTCCAGCCCGTGCACCAGGTCATACCCATGCGCAATGCAGCTCGAGTAAGCAATGATGATGGACGGCCCATCGTGCGCTTCCGCCTCCTGGAACGCCTTCACCGTGTGGCTGTCGTTGCCGCCCAGCGCTACCTGCGCCACATACACTGAGCCGTAGCTCACTGCTTCCATGGCCAGGTCTTTTCTGCTGTTCGGCTTGCCGCTGGCCGCAAACTTGGCCACCGCACCGCGTGGCGTCGCCTTGGACATCTGCCCGCCGGTGTTCGAGTACACCTCGGTATCCAGAACCAGAACGTTCACGTTCTTGCCCGAGCCCAGCACGTGATCCAGTCCGCCAAACCCGATGTCGAACGCCCATCCGTCGCCGCCCAGAATCCACACGCTCTTGCGCACCAGTGCGTCCGCAATCGCCGCCAGGTTCTTCGCATCCGACGTTTCGTTCCCAGCCAGCTTCGCGCGCAACTGCTCCACGCGCGCCCGCTGCTGGTTGATCTCCGGCTCGGTCTTCTGCGATGCGTGCAGCAGAGCCGCTGCCAGGTCCGCCCCGATCGCCGGCGTCAGCCGCTCCACCAGCATCTCGGCAAATCCCTTCTGCTGGTCAAGCCCCGTCCGCATGCCAAAGCCGAACTCCGCGTTGTCTTCAAACAGCGAGTTGGCCCACGTGGGCCCGCGGCCTTCCGCATTGCTCGTATACGGCGTCGTCGGCAGGTTGCCGCCATAAATCGACGAGCAGCCGGTCGCGTTCGCAATATACAACCGATCGCCGAACAACTGCGTCAGCAGCTTGATATACGCCGTCTCGCCGCATCCCGAGCAGGCGCCCGAGAACTCAAACAGCGGCTGCAGCAGTTGAATATCTTTCACCTGCGTGTGCGAAAGCTTCGAGCGATCCACCTCCGGCAGGTTCAGGAAGAACTCCCAGTTCTCCCGCTCCGGCGCGCGCAGCGGCTCCTGCGGAGCCATGTTGATCGCCTTCCTGCTGGCGTCGCCCTTGTTCTTCACCGGGCAAATCTCCACGCACACCGCGCACCCCGTGCAGTCTTCCGGCGCAACCTGCAACGTGTAGCGCTCCTGCTCCATCCCCTTCCACTTGGGCTTGGCCCACTGGAAGGTCGCTGGAGCCTTATCGCCCAGTTCCGCGCCATATACCTTGGCGCGAATCACAGCGTGCGGGCATACCAGCACGCACTTGCCGCACTGGATGCAAATGTCCTTGTCCCACACCGGGATAAACTGCGCAATGTTCCGCTTCTCCCACTGTGCCGTCCCGGTCGGAAACGCGCCGCCCGCCGGAATCGCGCTCACCGGCAGCAGGTCGCCATGCCCGGCCGCAATCTGGCCCAGCACATCGCGCACAAACTCTGGCGCCTTGCCGCTGATTGAAGGAATCAGATCGAACTCAGAAGACGCAGCCGATGGCAGCTCCACCTTTTCCAGATGCGCCAGCGCGGCATCCACAGCGGCAAAATTCTTTTGCACCACCGCCTCGCCCCGCTTGCCATAGGTCTTCTTGATCGCCTTCTTGATCTGCTCAATCGCCTCTTCCCGCGGCAACACGCCGCTGATGGCAAAGAAGCATGCCTGCATGATCGTGTTGATGCGCGTGCCCATCCCGGCCTCGCGCGCCACCTGGTTGCCGTCGATCACATAGAACTCGATCTTCTTGGCCAGCATCTCCTGCTGCGTCGTCTTCGGTAGATGCTTCCACACTTCGCTCGCCGGGTAAGGCGAATTCAGCAGGAACACCGCGCCCGGCATCGCCGCCTCCACCACATTCATCTTCTCCAGGAAGCTGAAGTTGTGGCATGCAACAAAGCTCGCCCGCGTAATCAGGTAACTCGACCGGATCGGGTTCGGCCCGAACCGCAAATGCGAAGTCGTCATCGATCCCGACTTCTTCGAGTCATACACAAAGTAGCCTTGAGCAAAGTTCGGTGTCTGGTCGCCGATAATCTTGATCGAGTTCTTGTTCGCGCCCACCGTGCCGTCCGAGCCCAACCCGTAGAACAGCGCACGCACCGTCTTCGGATCTTCGGTCGAGAAGCTACCGTCATAGCTCAGGCTGGTATGCGTCACATCGTCGTTGATGCCAATCGTAAAGTGATTCTTCGGCTTCGCCTTCGCCAGCTCGTCGTAGATACCCTTCACCATCGCCGGCGTAAACTCCTTCGACGACAATCCGTACCGTCCGCCCACCACCTTCGGCTTCGCCGCAAACGGCAGCGTGTCGGCGTTCTCCGCCAGCACGGTCACAATATCCATATACAGCGGCTCGCCGCCCGCGCCCGGCTCCTTGCAGCGGTCCAGCACGGCGATCGACTTCACCGTCGCCGGCAGCGCCTTCAAAAACGCGCTCGCGTCGAACGGCCGATACATCCTTACCTTCAGAACGCCCACCTTCTCGCCCTGCCGGTTCATCGCGTCCACGGCCTCTTCGGCCACTTCCGCGCCCGAGCCCATGATCACAATCACGCGCTCCGCATCCGGCGCGCCGTAGTAGTCAAACAGGTGATACGCACGCCCTGTCTGCGCCGCAAAACGGTCCATCACCTTCTGCACAATCCCCGGAACCGCTTCGTGATAAAGATTGCAAGCCTCGCGCGCCTGGAAGAATACATCCGGGTTCTGCGCCGTGCCGCGAATCACCGGCCGGTCTGAGCTCAACGCGTTCTTGCGGAACTGGATTACATGCTTGTCGTCCAGCATCGCCCGGATCGTCTCGTCGCTGATGGGCAGAATCTTGCCCACTTCGTGCGATGTCCTGAAGCCGTCAAAAAAATGAATAAAAGGAATGCGGGATTCAAGCGTGGCAATCTGCCCCACCAGTGCCATGTCGGCCACTTCTTGAACTGAGTTCGATGCCAGCATCGCCCAGCCCGTCGCCCGGCAGGCCATCACGTCTGAGTGATCGCCAAAAATCGAAAGTGCATGCGTCGCCAGCGTGCGAGCCGTCACGTGCATCGTCGCCGGGGTCAGCTCGCCGGCAATCTTGAACATGTTCGGAATCATCAGCAGCAAGCCCTGCGACGCGGTAAATGTCGTGCCGAAAGCGCCGGCCTGCAATGCGCCGTGCAGCGCGCCTGCCGCGCCGCCTTCACTCTGAAGCTCTTCCACGATGGGCAATGCGCCCCAAATGTTTTTCTTCCCCTCTGAGCGCCACTGATCCGCCCACTCGGCCATCGGCGACGACGGAGTAATCGGGTAAATCGCAACCACTTCAGAGAGTCGATAGGCAACCGAAGCCGCGGCCTCGTTCCCATCGAGAATTACCATCTTCTGTTCACTCATTCCCTTTTCCTCACAGCGCGGCCTTCGCATTTGAACCGCTACAGTGAGTCTCAAGAGTGGGGCCGCTCAGCAGCAGTGATGAGTGACACAGGGAGGGTACATAATCCCACATTATGCAATATCTTTTACAGCACCAATACTCGTTGAACCGTTAAGCCCCCTCCATCCCCCACAATCCCAGATCCCGGCACTTTCAGACGAGTGCCCCTGGTCACCAAGGCCCTGTATCCCACCCTTCCGCAGCTTTATTGCCTCATCGTAGAAGGGTGGAATACCACAACCCCAACCTCTCCCTCTCTCACCCCATCCCAAAGTTCGGGTGCCCCTGGTCTCGATTCTGAGACCAGGGAAACCACAAAGGCCGACCGCCCAGTTCCTCATCTCCCAGAAACACCCCGTGCCCCATCCATCTGCAGCTTCATCGCAGAGATGTGGGATACCCCAACCGCGCGTTCTCCCCGCCGAAGGCAGTTGGCCCCACCGCAGGTGGCCGTGCCCCATCCATCTGCAGCTTCATCGCAGAGATATGGGATACCCCAACAGCGCGTTCTCCCCGCCGAAGGCAGTTGGCCCCACCGCAGGTGGCCGTGCCCCATCCATCTGCAGCTTCATCGCAGAGATGTGGGATACCCCAACCGCGCGTTCTCCCCGCCGAAGGCAGTTGGCCCCACCGCAGGTGGCCGTGCCCCATCCATCTGCAGCTTCATCGCAGATGGGTGGGATACCACAAAAGCCAATTGAGGAACGTCAACCCACCGCAGCCGGATGCCCCAGATCCCGCCTTTCTGACCCGGGACACCCCCGCCCCCATCCCAAAACGCAATCCGCCCGCTAACCCACAGCCCCGCGAACCCCGCGAACTCCGCTGCCCCTTCACCCTAGCAGCGCCTCCACCTTCGGCATCCACTCCCTGATCGCAATCCCCTGCGGACACTGTTCCTCGCACAAGCCGCACGCAAGGCACTCCCCTGCCCGCTGCCCCTCCTGCAAAAACACTTTGTACTTGAACTGCGCCGTCGCCACATCGTCATACAGATACGCGTAGTTGAAAATCTCAAAGTTCCCCGGTATATCCAATCCGCTCGGGCAAGGCATGCAATAGCCGCACCGACTGCATCCAATCACCGCCCGCGCCTTATACATCTCCCGCGCCAGCCGGATCAGCGCCTGTTCCCGTTCGCCAAAGCTGCCTACCCGCGAACGCCCCGCGAATTCAAGATTCTCCTCAACCTGCTCCATGGTGCTCATCCCGCTCAGCACTACCGAGACCTCGGGCTGATTCCACAACCACTGCAACGCCCACTCCGCCGGCGACCGCTCCACCACGCACTCCTTCATCGCTGCCTGGATATCCTTCGGCGGATCGGCCAGCCGTCCCCCCATCAGCGGTTCCATCACCACCACTGCCAGGCCCTTGTCCGCAGCCAGCCGCAGTCCCCGCGTCCCCGCCTGGCTATCCACATCCATATAGTTGTACTGAATCTGGCAAAAGCTCCACGCGTCGCTCCCCGTCACGATCTCCTCAAACGACTCATACCCATCGTGAAACGAGAATCCCAAATGCCCGATCCGCCCATCGGCCAGCGCCGCCTCGGCCCGCTCCAACAACCCGTGCCTTAACACCACGTCATGCCACCGGCTCTTCCCCAGCGCATGCAGCAGATAAAAATCAATCCGCTCCGTATCCAGCTTTTTCAACTGCTCGTCCAGCAGCCGGTCAAAATCCCCCGCGCTCTCTACCATCCAGGTCGGCGACTTCGTCGCCAGCCGAACCTTCTCCCGGTACCCGTCCTTCAGCGCCTTGCCCACCACCACTTCGCTCTGCCCGCCGTGGTAGGGGTAAGCCGTATCCACATAGTTCACCCCGCCGTCAATCGCGCGCCGAATCATCCTGACCGCTTCCGCCTCATCAATGCTCGCGCTCAGCCGGTTCCCGTCCGCCGTCGGCAGCCGCATCGCCCCAAACCCCAGCGCCGACCCCGCCCAATCCAACCGTCCAAACCTGCGATACTGCATAGCCGTTCCCTCTTCCTCAAATCCAACCCTGCATTCTACCCTTCACCCCACCAGCCCCTCCACCAGCGCCTCCCACTCCTCATCGAGCGTCGGCCTGTGGAACCTCCGCCCCGCCCGCCCATACCAGTAGTCCGCGTTCCACGCCACGCCCTCTTTCCGGTGCAGATACGCATGCACCGCCATCCCCTCGCGATCCTCCAGGGCGTCCACCAGAGAGTGAGCCCGCGCCCAATCCCCCTTCGCGTCCCACCACAACGCCGCCACCGGCGCCTTCAACCCCGCCGGCGGCCCATCGAATGAAACACTTGCACGAAATTCCTCAACCGTCATGTTGCTCTTCTACCACTCCTCCAGTTCCATACACAATCCAAACTTAACCTCAGCTGCGTGATCTGCATCACCTACAAACAGCTTTTCCTGCTGATAAAAACACCTCATCGCACCGATGAAAGCTAGTAGGCGGGGGTCCGCTGGGGAGGCTTCGAAGAAGCCGGCACGTTTCCTGCCGGTCTTCTCGCCACCTGAGGTCAATCCATGCAATCACGCGCTGCGAACCAGAACGAATCGACTGTTTGCCGCCCAGGCCCCGATGGTCGTATACTCAATTACGACCATTCCGGTCCTAGTTCTCGGGTCCTGCCCTTCAGGCTACCCATCGGAGTTCGCGCTTTGAGCGTGTTGAGTCAACTGAATGTCGGCGAATCCGCGATCCTGGTCGCCCTCGATCTGCCTGAATCCGTACAGAACCACCTCATGCATATGGGCTTTGTCCCAGACGCCCTCGTCGCCGCCCTCCGCCGCGCCCCCGCAGGCGACCCCACCGTCTTCGGCATTGACGGCATGGAAATCGCCCTCCGCCATGAAACCGCCGCTTCCATCCGCATCCGCCCCATCGAGTCCGAGATTACCGAGCCCGAAGCCTCCGAATCCGAAGACGCCCCTGAACTTCTCGAGGCCTCCCGATGAGCGGTTGCTGCGCCCCTGCCCCTTTTGAGCCGCCCACCGCCCCGCCTCCCCCCGGCGCACTCCGCACCGTTGTCCTCATCGGCCCCCCCAACTCCGGCAAGTCCACCCTCTTCAATAAGCTCACCGGACTCCGCCAGAAAGTGGCCAACTTCCCCGGCGTCACCGTCGAGCAGCGACTCGGCCTCATGGCCGGCGTCGGCCGCGACGACCTCACCCTCATCGATCTCCCCGGCATCTACTCCCTCTCGCCCTACTCTGAAGACGCCCGCGTCTCCATCGACGTTCTAAATGGAAAGATGCCCGGCACCCCCAAGCCCGACGCCGTTATCCTCGTCCTCGACTCGCTCCACCTCACCCGCCAGCTCATGCTCGCCGCCCCTGTCCTGGCCGTCGGCCTGCCCACCCTCATCCTGCTCAACATGAGCGACCTCATGGAGGCCCGCGGCGGCCACATTGACCCCCTCCAGCTCGCCCGCGAACTCGGTGCGCCCGTCGCCCTCATCAGCGCAACCCGCGGCGCCGGCCTCGACGCCGTCCCCCTCTTCCTCAATCAGCAAACTGAGCGCCAGGCCCCCAAACCCCTCGCCCTGCCCGTCCTCGGCAACGCCGCAAGCACCCACACATGGGCCGCCCAGGTCAGCCGCCGCACCGGCTATCGCGCCCCGCTCTCGCAAGAGAACACCCGCAAGATCGACGACATCCTCCTCCATCGCTTCTGGGGTCCGCTCCTCTTTCTCATCGTCGTCATCGGCGTCTTTGAGGTCGTCTTCTCCATCGGCCAGCCACTATCCGACGGCTTTGGCGACATCCTCGCCCGCATGGGCGGCCTCGTCCGTCCCCTGCTCCCCTCCGGCTGGCTCCAGTCTCTCCTGCTCGACGGCGCATGGAAAGGCATCTCCTCCGTCTTAGTCTTCCTCCCCCAGATCCTTCTCCTCTTCCTCTTCATCGGAATCCTTGAGGACTCCGGCTACCTGGCCCGCGCAGCCCTCATCGCCGACCGCGTCATGCGGACAATCGGCCTCAACGGCAAAGCCTTCATCCCCTTGCTCTCCGCCTACGCCTGTGCCGTCCCCGCCATCATGGCCACCCGCACCATTGAGAACAAGCGTGACCGCTTCGCCACCATCCTTGTCACGCCCTTCATGACCTGCTCGGCCCGCCTCCCGGTTTACATGCTCCTCATCGCCGCCTTCATCCCCAACATCGTCTGGCTCCACGGCTTCCTCGGCCTACGCACGATCGTCATGCTCTCGCTCTATCTCGCCGGATTCGTCGGCGCCATGACCACCGCCTGGCTCCTCAAAAGCTCCATCCTCAAATCCAGCGAGACTCCCTTCATCCTTGAGCTGCCGCAATACCGCATGCCCACTCTGCGCTCCCTCTTCATGCGCCTGGTTGACCGCGCCCACGTCTTCCTTCGCCAGGCCGGAACCGTCATCCTCTCCGTAACCCTCGCCCTCTGGGTCCTCGCTCATCTTCCCGTCATCCAGTCCCCCGCCGGCCAAATCTCCGCGCCTGACCTCGCCAACTCCCTCATCGGAAAACTCGGCCACTTCATTGAGCCCGCCATCGCCCCTCTCGGCTTCAACTGGAAGATCGGCATCGGCCTGCTCTCCAGCGTCCTCGCCCGCGAAGTCATGGTCTCGACAATGGGAACTTTGTACGGCGCTGACCCCGAAACCCAGGCCATGCACCTCCAGACCGCCCTCCATCACGACATGACCCTCGGCGGAGCCTTGGCCCTCATGATCTTCTTCGCCTTCGCCATGCAGTGCACCTCTACCATGGCCGTTGTCCGCCGCGAAATGAATAGCTGGAAGTGGCCCGCCCTCCAGTTCATCTACATGCTCGTCCTCGCCTACGCCGCCGCCTTCGTCGTCAACCACATCGCCCTGGCCTTCACCGGCTAGTCAACCCAACCCATCCCCATGCTCGCCTTCGCTTCTCACCCATTCCCGCGCCTCCTCCTTGGCGCGGCATTTCTCCTCGCCCCAGCCCTCGCCGCGCAGCAGCCTCTCTCCCTCGCCGAGGCCGAAGCCCGCGCGCAAACCCTGTTTCAACAGACCGGCAGAACCGGCATGGTCCTGGTCGTCGTCCGCAACCACGAACTCCTCATCAAGGGCTACGGCCTGGCAGCTCCCGCCAGCCAGAGCAAGCCCGCCGCCAACTCCCTCATCCGTCTCGGCTCGCTCTCAAAGCTCTTCATCACTGACCTGCTCGCCCAACTCGTCGCCGACGGCAAGGTCAGTTTGACTGACCCCCTCCAGCGCTATGCTCCAAGCGGCGCCCGCGTCCCCACCGGCCCCAACGGAGCCCCCATCACGCTCCTCAATCTCGCCACCCACACCGCCGGCCTGCCCCGTGAAGTCGGCCCACCCCCTGCAAAGGCGCCCCACTACACCTTCCCCGATCAAAAATCTCGCTGGGCCTGGCTCCCCAACCAAAAGCTCATCACCAACCCCGGCGAAGCCGCCCTTTACTCCAACATCGGCTTCGATCTCCTCGCCGACGCCCTCGCTTCGGCCACCGCCAAGCCCTATCCCCAGCTCCTCCATGAGCGCCTGCTTCAGCCCGTCGGCCTGTGGGAGACCACCTTCTTCCCTTCGCCCGCCCAATGCGCCCGCCTGCTCCAGCCAACCCTGAATCAGGATCTCTGCACCGCGACCGATGCCTCGCCCAACGGCGGCCTCTACTCCACCCCCGCCGACATGGCCAAATTCCTCCAATATCTGTTGCGCATCCCCGGCTCACCCGCCCCGCCCGCCGGCGAACTTGCCATCCATCTCAACCCCGACCAACTCCAGTCCGTCCAGGGCCTCAACCACGCCGGAGAACCCACCGGCATCGGCCTCGCCTGGCTCCAACTCGGCGATCCCAACACCCCCTCCGCCATCCTCCAGAAAACCGGCGGCGGCGCCGGCTTTTACAACTACATCGCCCTCATCCCCCAGCGACAAACCGGCATCTTCCTCACCATCACTGACAGCGACCGCGACTCGCAGATCGATCTACTCCCCGAGACCAACAAACTGCTCGCCGCTCTCGCCAACGTGCCCCCCATCTCACTCAAACCCCGCAAACACCACCCGCCGGCCCGCGCGCTCGATTCACGCTCGCCCGCCCCCGTTCAACCAACTCCACCAAACCTGTGAAAAGCTGAAAGAGACAGGTTTCTCCGGCCTTGCAGGGTGCCCCCAGGGCCCAGATTCCGAACAGGGACGCAATCCGCCCAACCTGAAAAGTGCCCGAACCCCGTCCTCGCCCCACCGCCCGTTGCAGTCGCGAAACCTGGCGCAGCGCCCCCACCGGGCAAACCCGATCAGGCAGTCGGCCCCATTTCCGATTTTGATTTTCAGTAGTGTTTGCAGTCAGAATCACTGCGAGAAATCAGCTTCCTGCAACTCCCGTTCAGTTCCAGGCGCTGGGGTCTTTCTCAGCTTCCTCAAAGAGCGCGTCCACCAGCTCTTGAATCTGGTAAGCCTCGCGCACACCCACACCGGCAAACTGAACTCCGGCCACCTGATGATTTCGCACGTAGCACAGCACCCCCGCCACGTGAATCCTGGTCCCCATCACGCTCAGATCCACTTTCACGCGGCTGCCCAACGGAGCGTTGATCGGCGCTTCTGCCTCGATGCAGCAGCCGCCCGCACTCAGATCCAAAAGTTTGCCCTTGCTCATCAGGCCATGAGGGAATGAGTTCATCTCGGCGGTCCCATTACACCCTGCCCGCCGATGACTGCGCCGGTTCTCCTGTCCGCCTGGATTCTCCACAGCGCCCCCGCTTCGCCTCGGCTCTGCCCATCCTGCCGCGCGCCGAGTGCCTTGACCGTCCAACCTGCAAAGTCGATACCGCCGCAACATCCCCGCAGATTCCCGTCAACGTTCCTAGATTCTAACTCCCATGCCGTCCCTGCTTTCAAACCCGGCGCAAAACTCGCCCGCATCCACCCCTCGCCCCCGGTTTGCGCCCCCGCTTCGAACCGGCCACACCCCAAAGCGCATCTATGAGAAACTAGAAGAGCAGAAGTTCTTTTGGGCGCTGCATGGGTGCCCCAGGTCTCGATTCTGAAACCTGGGTTAGCAATCCGCCCGCCCCAACCAGTACCGAATCCAGACTCACCCGGCCATCCGGCGCCATCACCCGGCTGCGGCCCACATACAGGACTCATCAAACCATGCTCTCTGTCTCCAACGTCTCCATGCGCTACGGCGCAAAAATCCTCTTTGAAGAAGTCTCCGTCGCCTTTGTCTCCGGCCGTCGCTACGGCCTCACCGGCCCCAACGGCTCCGGCAAGTCCACCTTCATGAAGATCCTCACCGGCGAGCTTGACGCGCAAAAAGGCACCGTAGTCCGCCCCCGCAAATACGGCGTCCTCCGGCAAGACCAGTTCGCCTTTGACGCCTATCGCGTCATTGACACCGTCATCATGGGCAACAAGCCCCTCTGGGCCGCCCTTGAAGAGCGCGACCGCATCTATGAGAAGCCCGAGCTCTCTGACGCTGACGGCATGCGCCTCGGCGAGCTCGAAGGCACCATCGGCGACGAAGACGGCTACACCGCTGAAGCCGACGCCGCCATTTTGTTGGATGGATTGGACATCCCCGAGTCCCTCCACGAGCGCAAGATGTCCGAGCTTCAGGGCGGTCAGAAAGTCCGCGTCCTCCTCGCGCAAGCCCTCTTCGGCAAGCCCGAAGCCCTGCTCCTCGACGAGCCCACCAACTACCTCGATCTCGACTCCATCCACTGGCTTCAGGACTTCCTGCAAAACTACAACGGAACCCTCATCGCCATCTCCCACGATCGCCACTTCCTCAACTCCGTCACCACCCACACCGCCGACATCGATTACCAGACCATCATCGTCTACACCGGCGGCTACGACGACATGGTCCTGGCCAAAACCCAGATCCGTTCCACCCTCGAATCCCAGATCTCCCAGCGCGAAAAGAAGATCGCCCAGCTCAACGACTTCATCGCACGCTTCGCCGCCGGAACCCGCTCGTCCCAGGTTACGAGTAGGCGCAAAGAGGTCGAGCGCCTCCAAACCAACGACCTTGCCCGCTCCAATATCCAGCGTCCCTACATCAAGTTCGACATGATCCGCCCCAGCGGCAAGCACATCCTCGAGTTCAAGCACCTCACCAAGTTCTACGACGACCACAAAGTCCTCGACGCCTTCACCGGCAACGTCCTCCGCGGCGAAAAAATCTGCCTCATGGGCCGCAACGGCGCCGGGAAAACCACGCTTATCAAAAGCCTCCTCAACAACTACCCCGGCCTCGCCGACAAGGACTTCTCCCTCGACTCCGGCACCGTCTTCTGGGGCCACGAAGCCCAGATCGGCTACTTCCCCCAGGACGTAGGCTCGACCATCGAACCCGGCCTCACCGTAGCCGAGTGGCTCCATCGCTGGAACCCCGCCGCCCACGTAGAAGAGATCCGCGGCATCCTGGGCCAGATGTTGTTCTCAGGCGAAGAAGGCGACAAGCAAACCAAAGCCCTGAGCGGCGGCGAACAAGCCCGCCTGGCCTTTTGCAAGTTAATCCTCACCAAGCCCAACATCCTCATCTTCGACGAGCCCACCAACCATTTAGACTTAGAAGCCATCAACGCCCTCAACATCGCCCTACAGCGCTACGAAGGCACCGTGCTACTAGTCACCCACGACCACGACCTCATCGACGAAGTAGCCACAAGACTCTGGAACTTCAAAGAAGACGGCATAGAAGACTTCCAAGGCCCCTACGCCGAGTGGAAAGGCAAGCACAGCTAGGCGAGCCCGGCAATGCGAGGCGGTGAACGCAAGGTCCTTCGCGTATCGACCTTCGCCAAAGCGCGGGTCAGCATTGGCAATCTTTGCTAACCGTGCTACCATTCCCTCAGTTTCTCAGCTGGAGAACGAGGTAGACCCCATGCCCACCCGCAACGTCAACCTGACCCCCGAACTCGACCGCTTCGTCCTCTCCCGCGTCGAGAGCGGCCGCTTTGAGAACGCCAGCGAAGTAGTCCGCGCCGCCCTCCGCACTCTGGAGCGCGACGAACGGCTCTACGAAGCCAAACTCGAAGCCCTCCGCGCCGCCATTGACGAGGGCGATGCCAGCGGAATCGCCGAAGGCGACGTCTTCACCCAGATCCGCGAAGCCCTCCGACTCCCCGCGAACCCCAGTTAGTTATGCCCATCGCACGTTTCTCCCGCAGCGCCAAAGCCGACCTGCTCAACATTGGTGCCTTCACCCTGAAAACCTGGGGCGGTGCACAGGCCGACCGCTACCTCTCCGTCCTTAAGCAATGCGCCAATCTCCTCGCGGCCAATCCCGCCCTTGGCCGCTCTTGTAACTGGATTCGTCCCGGTCTGCATCGCTTTGAGAAAGAGCAGCACGTCATCTTCTACCGAATTGAAGAAAACGGCATCCTCATCTCCCGACTCCTTCACCGAAGCATGCTCCCCACCAACAAACCCTTCGAAGACCCCGCCCCCTAGAGCTAGCCCCAAACCCCGCCATCCCGATACCCGCTAGCTCTCCCCGTCTCCGTATTAATCTTCCAATCCTCCAACCCCGGCCCCTTGAACTGCGCAGCCTTCTCCCGAATCAACGCCATCGCTTCCTCGCCCAGCGGCTTGAACCCTTGCGCGATCCGCACGTCGTCCTCAATCTGCCCCAGCGTCGTGCATCCCAGCGTCAGGCACGAAACCGGCAAGCTCAGCACATAGCTGATGCAATCCCTCACCGGAATCGTATGCAGCAGCTTCGAGTTCGCCGTGCTCTTCATCCCCTGGATCCCCATCCCCCGCTCCACCGCAACCGGCAGCACCTGCTTCTCAAAGCTCACATACGCCGGGTCTGCCGGATTCAGCGGCATCAAGATCGAGTCGAACTTCTCATACCGCTTCAGCATCGCCAGATGCACCTGCGGATCGTGATGTCCCGTAAACCCGATAAACCTGCACTTGCCTGCCTTCTTCGCCCCCTCAAACGCCTCCATCGCCCCACCCGGCGCAAAAATCTGCTCCACCTCCTCCAGCGTATTCACCATGTGAATCTGCCACAGGTCCAGGTAGTCGGTCTTCATTGCCTTGAGCGACTTTTCCAGATCTGCCTCCGCGCCCGCCTTCGTCCGCTGCCCTGACTTCGTCGTCATAAAAATGTGCTTCCTGAACGGCGGCAGCACCGCCCCATACACCTCTTCTGACCGCCCATCCCAATACACCCGCGCACAATCAAAGTAGTTCACGCCCAGCTCATACGCCCGCAGCGTGATCGCCTTCGCATCCTCAAATCCGCACATCGGGAACCGTCCCCCCGCCTGCCCGATAATCGTCAGCCGCTCACCCGTCTTCCCAAACACCCGCTTCGGAATATCGCCCGCCTTCACCTCACTCGTTCCCGCGCCCCACGCGCAAGCCGCCAGCCCCGCCGCCGCCGATGTCGAAAGAAATGTCCTCCGCTTCATAACTCCCTCCTTGTCTTCGCATTCCCATGCAATCAATTCGAGCAGTCCGCACCTAACCCGCAACCTCAATCTCCCAACCCAGTCCCGCGGTCTCCGTTGGCCTCACATACACTCCCTCCGGCCCACGCGTTACGTGGTTGTCTTCCTCAAATCGCTTGTAGACCTCGTCCGGCCCGCCAGGAGCAGGCATAAACATCTCCGCCCACGGACTGTTCGGCGTCGCCATGATGTAATGAAGCGAGTCAAAACTGCCGCCCCCATGCGGAATCACCGGAATCCCATACGCCGCCGCCAGCGCCCCAATCCTTCGCAGTTCCGTCATCCCGCCGCACCAGTGAATATCCGGCTGCCACACCGCTGCTCCCCGATGATCCAGCAGTTCCTTGAACGCGAACCGCGTGTACTCATGCTCCCCCGTCGCCATCCGCGTCGATTTGATCTCCGCGCTCAGCCGTCCAAATCCCGCGTAATCCCGGGGCTGCAAGCACTCTTCCATCCAGTACACGCGATACGGCTCCACCATCTTCGCCATCTCAATCGTGTACTGCTCGTTCCACGCCATGTAGCAGTCCAGCATCAGGTCGCCCTCCGGCCCCAGTTGCTCGCGCGTTCGCTTCACCAGCTCCACATTCTTCTGCTGTCCCACAAAACCATCCGCCGGCCCATACGGCATCGCCAGCTTTAGCCGCTTATACCCAAACTGCAAATGCTGCTCCACATCGTTCCCCGTGCAATAGGCAGGAATCCGCGCCTTGGTCTCCCCGCCCAGCAACTCATACACCGGCAACTCCAGCGCCTTCCCAATCAAATCCCACAGCGCCAGGTCCACCCCGCTGATCGCGTTGATCGCAATCCCCGCCTGTCCATACGGCAGCGTCGACCGGTAAAGAATGTCCCAGATCCGCTCCACATTAAACGGGTCTTCGCCCAGCAGCAGCTTCACCAGGTGCTGCTCCACCACCGCGCCGCCCCCCCCCCCGCCCATCCCATAGCCCTTCAGTCCCTTGTCGGTCGAAATCTCAACCGTGAAACCCTCCATCAGCCCCGGCTCCGGATTCCACAGCGACCGCTTCGCCTTGTACTCCGGGTAAACCGACATCGGGTTCGCCACCTCCACCCCGCCCGTCGACCACGACCCCACCGCCGCCGTGTAACTCGGTACCGCCCGCTTCGGCCGCGTCTTCACCAGCCGCACCCCGCTAATCTTCAGCTTGCTCTTTTCGTTCTCAAATGCCAGCGCCGGAACCGCCACTGAAAGCAACCCGCAAAGCTCCACGAACGACCTGCGATTCATCCCGCCACCCCGCCTCGCTCTTGCATCCACGAAAGCAATATACCCACTCCCGCCGCCCCAGGCGACCTCTTTCTTAATCACCTCTCCTGCCAGCCGGCAATACACACCTCAACTCCATCCCAGCAAGCTCCCAGGCCCTGAAACCGGCATCTAAACAGCCCCACCCCCCAAAAATCCCGCATTCCAGCACAATCTCCCCGCAAGTGAGTCCCATCACATCCCCGTCCCATTCCACCCACTACCATTTCAGGCATGACAGCCGCGTCCCTTATCCTGATTGCGCCATGTTCCCTCCTGCTGGGCGCAGTGCTGCAGATCCTCGTTGCCAAGCTCTGTAACGCCCGCGCCAAGGGCATCCTCGCCGCCCTCGCCTGCCTGCCCTCGGTGCTCTCCGTCGCCGCCACCCTCCGCCTCGTCCAAACCGGGCAGGCCTTCGACCTCAACATCTCCCCATGGGACGGCCCCCTCGCCCTCGTCCTTCACGTCGACGCCCTCAGCCTCCTCTTCGCCCTTATGGGCACCCTGCTCGGCGGCTTCGTCCTCCTCTACTCCATCGGCTACATGGCTCACGACAAGGCCGCCACCCGCTTCTACGCCTCCATGCTCATCTTCATTGGAGCCTTCGTCGGCCTTGTCTACAGCGCCAACCTCTTCATCTTCTATCTCTGCTGGGAGGTTGTCGGCCTCTGCTCCTTCTCCCTCGTCGGCTTCTGGTACACCAACCGCGAAGCCGTCGCCGGAGCCCGCAAAGTCCTCCTGATGACCCACATCGCCGGCTACGGCCTGCTCGCCGCCATCCTCGTCATCTACTCCCGCACCGGCAGCGCTCTCTGGACCGACCCGGCAGTCGCTCACAGCTTTACTGGCGGCATCTTCGCCCTCATGCTCGTCGCCCTGGTCGCCAAATCCGTCCAGGTCCCCCTCCACACTTGGATCCCCGAAGCCATGGCCGCGCCCACTCCGGTCAGCGCCCTGCTTCACGCCGCCTGCTACGTCAAGGCCGGTGTCTACCTCGCCGCCCGTATGCACAGCTTCGGCGCATGGCCCGCCGCCTGGGGCGGTTCCCTCATCTGGATCGGCACCGTCACCATGGCCATCGGCGTCATGTACGCCATGGTCCAGACCGACCTGAAACGCATGCTCGCCTTCTCCACCGTCAGCCAGATCGGCTATATGATGATGGGCCTCGGCATCGGCACCCCCCTCGCCATCACCGCCGGCCTGCTGCATTGTCTGAATCATGGCTTCTTCAAAGGCGGACTCTTCCTCACCGCCGGCTCCGTTCAGCACGCCGCCGGTACCCGCGACATGAACAAGCTCGGCGGCCTCGCTTCCAAAATGCCCCGCACCACCCTCTCCTGGCTCATCGGCGCCGGAGCCATGGCCGGCGTCCCGCTCATGAGCGGCTTCGCCAGCAAGTGGATGCTCTATGCCGCAGCGTTGCAATCTGGCTGGGCCATCCCCGCCATGGTCGCGTGGGCCGCTTCGCTCGGAACCGTCTTCCTCTGCGCCAAAGCCACCTCCGCTGTCTTCCTCGGCCCCACCACGCCTGCCACTGAGAACGCCCACGAGTCACCGCCCACCATGATCTGGGGAATGGCCTTCATGGCCGTCGGCAGCATCGTTCTTGGTGTTGCCCCGCAGCTCCCCGTCAACTACATCCTCAATCCCATCCTCGGCGCGCTCGGCATGGGAATGGGCGTCCATGTCACCTGGCTCGGCCTCTCCGCCGATGCCGGAACCTTCTCCTCCATGGGCGGCCTCGTCCTTGCCGTCGTCTCCCTCGTCCTCGGCGGCGCAATCTACGCCATCGCCTATGTCGCCCGCCCCGCCGCTGCCGGCGGCCCAGCCCTGGCGGGCGCCGGCGGAGGCATCTTCACTGGCGGCGAACCCCTCTCTGATCAGGGCCGCCTCACCGCCGGCGACTTCAGCGACATCTTCCTCCAGAACTGGCACGAGTTCTTCCGCTGGACCAATGTCGACCGCATCTATCTCGGCTTCTGGCATGCCATCAAGGTCGCCTCGCGCGCCCTCGCCTCCATCGTCGCCATGCTTGAGCGCCACGCCGTCATCCTGGTCGTTCTCTTTGCCGCCGCCATCTTCGCCGGTGTTCGTTGGGGTTTGCCCAGCCCGCTCGGCGCCTACGCGGCCAGCCCCCTGCCCACGCCCCCCTTGCTCATCGCCGCCATCGCACTGGCGGCAGCCGCCTTATTCTTCGCCTCGCTCGTCAGCGGAGCCAAGGGCAAAATCCCGCTCTGGCCCTGCATGCTCGTCGTCGGCACACTCTCTGTCGCCGGCCTCCTCGTTACCAGCCCCTGGCTCCGTCTCGGCCTGCTTGAAGCCGCCGCCCTGCTCACCGTCCTCCGTGTCTGGCTTACCGCCCGCACCCTCGCCGCCCGGCTCACCTATCTCGCCGTCGTCCTCCTCTCCGTACTCTGTGCCGTCGGCAGTGAAGCGCTCTCCGCCCTCCCCGGCCAGCAAGGTTCCCGCGCCCTCCTGCTCACCGGCATCGTCATCAAGCTCGCCGCCATTCCCATGCTCTTCTGGCTGCTCTCCATCGCCGATGAGCTCCCCGCACTCGTCCTCGGCCTCATCATCGCCGTCCTCGATATGGCCGCCTTCGGCGAGTTCATCTCCAGCTCCCTCTCCATCAACAACGCCTTGCTCCCAAGCAGCCTCTGGCTCTGGACCGCCGCCCTCACCTCCTTTGTTGCCGCGCTCCTCATGCTCACTCCGCGCAGCCTCAAACGCCTCCTCGTTCTCTCCACCGTTGAAGACGTCGGCTTCCTTCTCCTCGGCCTCAGCTCCGTCGCGTGGCTCAAATCCACCCTCGGCCTCCAGGGCATCGTCTTTGCCGCCGCCACCCACGCTCTCGCCAAGGCCCTCCTCTTCGCCTGCCTCGCCGGCCCAGAACGCGACGGCGCGCTCGAAGGCCATCCCACCGGCCTCGCCGCCCGTTACCCCGTCGCCGCCTTCGGATTCCTCTTCGGCATGCTCGCCATGCTCGGCATTCCGCCCACCCTCGGCTTCCTCGGCCGTTGGCGCCTCTATGAGACTGCTCTCCAGATCGGCTGGCCCCTCGCCGCCGTCTTCATCGTCTCCTCCATCCTTGCCCTCATCGCTTACGTCCTGGCCCTCACCCGCATCTGGTGGGGCCCCCCGGGCGAGAGTCCCCACGGCTCCGCCGCGCATCCAATGGCTGTGCATCCAGTAAAGGAGCCGTTCCTGCTCCAGGCCGTCATCGTCGCCCTCGTCGCCGTGCTCCTCGCCGCCGGCATCTGGCCAACCGCTCTGAACCTGCTCCTCGGGGGGAGACCATGAACCTCTGGAACAAGTTGATGTGCTACTCCCGCCGCCGCAGCCCCTGGCTCTTCCATCTCAACGGTGGCAGTTGCAACGGCTGCGACATCGAACTCATCGCGTCGCTCACCCCGCGTTATGACGCGGAGCAACTGGGCGTCCGCCTCGAGGGCAGCCCCCGCCACGCCGATATTCTCTGCATCACCGGCCCCATCACCCACAACGCGGTTGAGGCCATCAAGACCGTCTACGGCCAGGTCCTCGGCCCCAAGGCCGTCGTCGCCATCGGCTCCTGCCCCGCCACCACCAACGTCTTCATTGACAGCCGCACGCTAGACGGCCCCCTCAACAAGCATCTCCCCGTGGATGTTTTTGTTCCCGGCTGCCCGCCCCGTCCTGACGCCATCATCCTCGGCGTCGCCAAAGCCGCCGAAATCCTCGCCCTCCGCGCCGCCAAACAATGGCCCGACGAGTCCGTCATGGTCCCCATCCTCGAACCGGGTGAAGCCTGCGCCTGCGGCGACTCCGCCTCGTCCACCCCCAGCCCAGAATCCACCCCCAGCGAGGTGCAGCAATGAACCTCACCACCGCCCTCGCCCGCCTGCTCATCTTTCCCGGCCTGCTCTTCGCCGTCCCCGCTGCCTGGTTCTTCCTCTGGGTCGAGCGCAAGGCCGTGGCCCTCATGCAGGGCCGCATCGGCCCGCCCTTCATGCAGCCCTTTTACGACTTCATCAAGCTCCTCGGCAAAGGCACGCCTCCGCGCAGCGGCATCGCCGGCCTGCTCATGCGCGCCTGGCCCGTCCTTGCGGTCTCGTCCGCCGCCGGCGCCGTCGGCCTGCTGCCCGTCCTTCCCGCCAGCGGCGGGTTCGAAGGCGATCTCATCCTCCTCCTCGCCCTGCTCGAGCTGCCTTCCATGTGCATCATCGCCGCCGGCTTCTCCTCCCGCTCCATCTTCGGAGAGATCGGCTCCGCCCGCGAAGCCGTCCTCAGCGTCAGCTACAACGTCGTCTTCCTCCTCGCCATCCTCTCCATCGCCGCCTCGCAGCACACCTTCCGCCTCGAAGCCCTCGCGCAAATCCCGCCCTCCTCGGTCCCTTGGCTTGCCTCGCTCCTCCACTGGCTCGGCATCCTCGCCGTGCTCATCTGCCTCCCCGCCAAACTCCATCTCAATCCCTTCTCGCTCCCCAACGCCGAGCAGGAAATCTACTCCGGCCCCATGGTCGAGTACGCCGGGCCCGAGCTGGCCATGTGGGAGCTTTCCCATGGCCTTGAATGGGTCGCCGCCACCGGCCTTGTCGCCACTCTCGCCGCGCCCCACGTCACCGCCGGCTGGGCCGCCATCCTCATCTTCGTCGGCCTCTGCTTCGGCATCGTCCTGCTTCTCTCCGTCGTCGCCTCCGCCACCGCGCGCCTGGCCATTGACACCACCGTCCGTTTCTACTGGCAAGTCACGCTCATCTTCGCGGTCCTTGCCATCTCCTCCGCGCTCTTCATGAGGTTTAGGTCATGAACATTCTCACCATGCTCTGGAAGAACCTGTGGGGCGGCTCCCGGACCATGCTCTTCCCCGCCCGCCCCAAAGTCACCGCCCGCTATCGCGGCCTCGTCCAGTTCGACCCCACCCTCTGCTCCGGTTGCGCCGTCTGCAAAATGCGCTGCACCTCCCGCGCCATCGACTTCAAAACCGGCAAAGGCGAGTTCACCTGGAGCTACGAACCCGGCCAGTGCACCTTCTGCGGACGCTGCGTCGAGGGCTGCAAGGAGCACGCCCTCAGCCAGGACTCCGAGTGCCCGCCCATCTACCTCACCATCGGCGAGCTCAAAAAGTCCTACACCGTCGCCCGCAAGCCGCCTGCTCCCCCCCCCCCCCCGCCCCCCCCGGCCCCCCCACCGGCCGCAACTGAACAAACGGCAACCCCAGCCGCTGGAGCCTCAGAATGACCGACCTCGCCCCCATCCCCGCAACCCTCGGCATCGCCTCGCCCTGGATCGAAAAAGGCGGCGTCCACTGGCTTGACCCCAGCCCGCTCACCATCCGCGAGCTCGCCAAAGCCATGATCGCCCTCCGCGCCCGCTTCATCACCATCACCGCCTACCAGCTCCCCAAAGACGAAGGCCTCCGCCTGGAATATCACTGGGACCTCGACGGTCAGCTCCTCGGCTTCACTTACAATCTCGCTGCCAAGTCAATCGAAAGCATCTACGACCTCTGCGAGGCCGTCGACTGGATCGAACGCGAAATCCACGAGGGCTTCGCCGTGGACTTCACCGGCCGCGAATACGAACCCCTGCTCCTCCGCCAGGGCGACACCCCCGGCGTCAACCTGAGAGATGAGGTCAAAAAATGAGCTACAAAATCCCCATGGGCCCCTACCACCCGGCCCTCGAAGAACCTTACAAGCTCGACCTCATCTGCGAGGGCGAAACCGTCACTGACGCCAAGCTCCACATCGGTTTCAACTTCCGCGGCATCGAGCATCTCGCCGAAACCCGCAACTACATCCAGGTCATCGCCCTCATGGAGCGCGTCTGCGGCATCTGCTCCAACATCCACACCCTCACCCTCTGCCAGGCCATGGAAGGTCTCACCAACCTCGTCCCGCCCCCCCGCGCCCAATACATCCGCGTCATCATGGCAGAGCTTGAGCGACTCCACTCTCACGTCCTCTGGGCCGGCATCGCCGCCAAGCTCATGGGCTTCAAAACCATGTTTATGACCTGCTTCGAACTCCGCGAAAAAGTCATGGACATCCTCCAGGCCATCTCCGGCAACCGCGTCAACTACTCCATGAACCGCGTCGGCGGCGTCAATCGCGACATCGACGACCCGCAAGCCATCCTCAAAATGGTTGAAGCTCTTGAAGCCGAGATGCTCCGCACTGTCATCCCCATCTTCACCACCAGTTCCACGGCCACCTCCCGCTGCGCCGGCGTCGGCGTCCTCACCAATGAGAAAGCCCTCTCCTGTGGCGTCGTCGGCCCCGTTGCCCGCGCCTCCGGCCTGCCCCAGGACATTCGCCGCGCCGCCCCCTACGCCGCCTACGCTGAGATGGAGTTCGACGTCCCCGTCCAACCCGCCGGCGACGTCACCGCCCGCCTCCTCGTCCGCGCCCTCGAAATCATGGAGACCTGCAAAATCCTCCGCCAGGCCATCGCCAAGCTCCCCCCCGGCGAGCTCTTCACCGGCGACGGAAAATTCGACTTCACCAAGATGGTCACCAACACCTCCACCAGCCGCGTTGAAGCCCCCCGCGGCGAAGTCATGTACTCCGTCTCCTGGAAAGAAGGCTCCCGCAACCCCGCCCGCGTCCACGTCCGCACCCCCACCTTCGCCAACATGCCCGCCATCAAATGGATGGTAGTCGGCGCCCGCCTCGCCGACACCCCCCTAATCCAAGCCAGCATCGACCCCTGCTACTCCTGCACCGACCGCTAATACGACAGTCGCAGGCGACGGTCGCGGAAGGAGCAGGGGCGGGGCAACCACAATGTGGGTCAAGGCCCCTGAAAAGCCACACTTGCTGATGCGGGTTCCGGATGGAGCAGGGGGCTTCAACCACCTGAAAGACCAGCCAGAATGAGGCGGCCTTCAGGCCTGGACCAAGGCCATCCGAAGGAACTATCACCGTAGTATTAACAACTCCCGCAAAAAAGCCAGGGCCACGCATCCAATTTGCGGCCCTGAGCGATCAAACGACCCGCTGAATTGCGACCGCATAACGAATTCCCAGTTTGCGAAGATCTAGGCGCAGCCTTGTTCAGTGACCCAACCGCATTTATGAGAAGTAACCTCTGGCTGGGAAGAGTTCGCGCTTTCTTGGTCCCAGAGCTGAGGCATGGGAAGCTCACCCCTTTGCGGCTGGTTAGACTTAGGCTACGCCGCCATCCTTGCCGCTCAGTTCTTTCGTAGGCGCCCTCAATAATATGGTTCACTTCCTAACGGCGATACAATTGGGAAAATATGACGTCCCAAAGAAGGAAACAAAAGGGCAATAGGGCTGAACCAGACGAGCAGGACAAGGATAAAGCTGCGCCCGACCCGGAAGTGGCGGGGACTCGTCCAATGAGCAACGTTCAGAACAATGAGGGCCGAAGGAAATGGTGGCTCGACGTCGCGACGCTCATTGTCGTGACGATTTATGCTGGCTTGACTGCTTGGCAAGCGCACACGACCCAAATGATCGCAAATCTGACCCGCGCTCAATTCCAACAGGACCAGCGCCCGTACATCTGGTTGAAAGAGTGGGGAGAGCCGAAGTTTCTTCCGTTGCACAATGACCCCACGGGGCAAACGGGCCAGGTTGTGTGGGATTGGAGCTTTACGAACCTAGGCAAGGCACCAGCTTTGAATGTCGCCTACCTCGAGGCCTATAGCCTTGATGGCAAACCGGCGAGATACAGCCTCGGATACGATGCAGCCGAGCGAGATGCTTACATCAATGACGGAAAGCAAATCATGTACAGCCCTGTTGCTATCGGAACAACCATGCCTACACGTGGTCACCTATTGTTTCCGTCCGATGTCAGCCATAGCTCCATCTTTTCTGGCGTGATTACCAAGCAGGAATTTAGCCGTTTACTTACTGTCTCCTACGGAATCAAGATCATCATAAGAATGCGGTACACAGACGCCTATGGGAATGTTTACATGAACGACGTGTGCGCAGCGCGCCTAAACAGTGGTGGCATTTCAGTCTGCGAATCTACCTTGCAATGAGCGCACCGCGCTACAGTATCGAGGGTGGAGCGCCCGTCGTAGAATCTGGAGAATGAACTTGGCTCGAAAGAAACTACCTCCGAAAGTAGAGACCCCTGTCCTTGTCAAGAGCCGGCGGCGGTGTTGCCTCTGCTTCCATATCGACCGCGATTCAAGCGTGAAATTCGGGCAGATTGCGCATTTAGATCAAGACCCATCAAACAATGCGGAGGACAACTTGGCGTTCCTTTGCCTTGCGCATCACTCCCAGTACGACACCAAGGCGAGTCAACACAAGAATTTCACTGAGGCTGAGGTTAAGCATTGGCGCGGGGAGCTATACCGGGCGCTGGCCCAACTCACGCCCCCGGCACTTTCGAATCTGCTGCAAAAGCCGAGAGCAACGGGGGCGGACGAGCGCCGGAAGAGGGACCTGGAAGCGGTCAAGACGGCACTCCGGACAATCCACTGGCCGACGCTAGACAACCATATTCGGGAGCTTCCGCTCCTCGTCTTTGATCCGATCTTCCATTTTTGGGAAGGTTTCAACGGCGTGGTGTCTGGCAGCCTCTTTCACATCTACGATTCTTCGCTTGCGTCAGAGATCCGAAGGCTCCATAGGCAATGGGCTGTCACGGTCTCCCTCGGGATCCACTACATGCCGAAAGGCAACGGGAGCTATATATTCGCGAACCCTGGTCATAGGCCATTCACTAACGAGCAGGAAAGGGATTGGGAGAGAATTCGTAAGGCGGCGCTAGCCTTGACCGACTCGAAGCAAAGGCTTCTAGACCACATTCGGCGTGGCTTTCAAGAAGTGGATATTGAGAGGCTGAGCAATGATGCGTGGCGCGACTATTTGGCATTCCAGAATCGGTTTTCCCCCAGGTAATGGCGGGCCTATTTGCCAACCCGGCAGGTCATAATGACCTACTGCTCGACTCTCCGTCCGGCTTCGGATTCGCAGGTCGCGTAACGAGGATTCAAAACGGGTTTCTCAGGCAACAAGGAAAAAAACTGAACGAAGGCTTGGGCCGCGAGGTCGCGGAGCCCACCTCGAGCAGGGGTAACGAAAAGTCGGCATCTGGCAAGGATCATTAGGCAATGTGCCGTTCCGCTCGGATCACCGGCACTTCGGCGACTATTTTCCGCCAACATCAACCACCCAACCCCAACCCTCGCCAACGCTCTTCCCACCATCACCGCACCGAAGTAAACGGCGAAGCCGGCAACCCCTCCCCATCAAACAAATCGCACTGCGGACTATTCGCCCATCCATACCGTACAAACACCGGCTCCGCGACATCCGGGCTTGACGCCACCACGGTCATCCCCTCAATCGTCGCCGTAGCCGCAACAAACTTCCCGTCCTTCCCCGCGACCTCAAACCCAGTCACGGTCCCGCCCTTCGCATGCAGCCCCTTCGCGTGATCGAACCAAACCCGAATCGCCGTCCCCTCCGGCGTAGCCTGCCGGAACATCGGCCCCACATACTCCACCGTTTCGCCATAGCTCAGCGCCCGCGCCGCCCGCGCCAGCCGCAGCCCCACATCCAGCTTGTCCGTCGGATGCACATTGTCCGGATTCCCAATATCAATCGTCACCGCCATCGCCGTGTTCTTGAGCGCCAGCGTCCGCCGCTGCTGTTCGCGCAGCGTCGCCCAATCCTCCTGCGGCGTCGACTTGAAATTCGAAATCTGCACAAACAGGAACGGAAAATCCCCCACGCCCCACTGCTTCCGCCAGTCCTCAATCATCGTGCTGAACACTCGTTGATACAGCGGCGCCCTCGCCAGTTGGCTGTTGCTCTCCCCTTGGTACCAGATCACCCCGCGAATCGCGAACGGCGTCAGCGGCGCAATCATCCCGTTCCACAGCATCCCCGGCCCCCAGCTATCCAGTTGCGGATGCCACGGGAAAACCGGCGCAGGCTTGCCCTGTGCCTTGGCCTCGTCCCGCTGCCGCTGCTCGTCCTTTGCCGCCAGCATTGCATCCGTCTGCTTCTCCGTCATCTTGCCCCACGCCGTAAACACCGGCGCCAGCGCCGCATCCTCGCCCAGCGCCGCCATCCGCGTCCACGTATCGGCCGGCGTCCCGCCCCACGTCGAGTCAATCACCCCCACCGGCACGTGTTCGCGCTGCTCCAGATCCCGCGCAAAATACCACGCCACTGCCGAAAAATCCTTCGCCGTCTCCGGAGTCGATGCTGCCCACCCCTCCGTCTCCACATCGTCCAGCGGATAGAGCACCGTCTTCTTCCCCACCACCAGCAGCCGTATCCGCGGGTTGTCCGCCTTCGGCAAATCCTGCGCCGCCGTCTCCGCGCTGCTCATCATGAACTCCATATTCGACTGCCCCGACGCCACCCACACATCCCCCACCAGCACGTCGTCCAGCACAATCGCCGCCTCGCCCGCCGCGCCATTCACAGTCATCGCAAACGGCCCGCCCGCCGCCCCCGGCCGCAGATACAAACTCCACCGTCCCAGCGGCCCCGCCTTCGTCGCCCGCGTCTCCCCGCGAAAGCTCACCGTCACCTGCTCGCCCGCCGACGCCATCCCCCACACATGCACCGGCAAATCCCGCTGCACCACCATGTGGCTGGCCAATATCTTCGGCAACGTAACTTGCGCGCTCAACCCCGCGCCCGGCAACAAGGCAAGAACCAACAAAATTCGAAGTTTCACAGCGAGCCTCACTCCATTCAATCTGCCCGCAGATCTTTCGCCGCAAATCGCAGGCCCAGATCTCCGGAAACAGAACCATACCAGAGCCATCGCGCCCAAGTCAGCCCCGCCTCCCCACCGCAAGTCATTGACAGACCCCTCCCCCGCCCCGCAAAATGCCAGAGCGCGGGTCTCCAGGCTCCGGCGCGCCATCCAGCGGCACAAAACTTCCCTTCCCGCCGCCAAAACTAACCCAGCCCTGGAAGAAATTAAGGACAACCATGAGCGATACAACACAGAACCTCAAGAACCACGGCCGGCTCGATCCCGCCTTCCACTTCTTCCTCTTCTTCGTCCTGCTCGCCAACCTGGTCTTTGCCCTGATCCACCTCTATCATCACCACGACATTCATGCCGGATGGTTCCTGGTTCTCTCCCTCTCCGTCTTCGTCGCCTGGGTCAAGGTGCGCACCTATCCCCTCAAGGTGCAGGACCGTGTCATCCGCCTCGAAGAGCGCCTCCGCCTCCAGGCCCTCGCCCCCACTGAATGGCATGCCCAGATCTACAAACTCACTGAGGATCAGCTCATCGGCCTCCGCTTCGCCGCCGACGACGAAGTCGTCGAACTCGCCAAGCAGGCCCTCGAACACAACCTCAACCGCAAGCAGATCAAGGAGCGCATCAAGAGCTGGCGCGCCGACAACTGGCGCATCTGATCTCCCAAATCCACACCGGCTCCAGTTCCCTTTATCCGCGCGGCATCCGAATCATCCTTCAACCGCAAAAAGCATGGGCGGGAATCCTCAGATTCCCGCCCATCGTCTTTTCTGCTCTAGTCCTGCCCATGAAGCTGGTTTCCCAGGTCTGGAATTTCAGACCTGGGAGACCACAACACCAGCCGGACGCCGCTCTAGTGCATCACGTCCGAAGCTGCATCCTGTTCAGCCTGCATCCCCTGCTGCCCTTCCTGCTGAATCTCCTGCGCCGCATTCGGATCAGGTGGAGGCGCAATCGGCGCATACGCGGCCGGAGTCGGTGGTGCCTGCGCTGTCGGCGGTGCCTGCGGAAGTCCCCCAGCCCCTTGCTTCGTCTGCAACTCCTGCAAGCCCTGGTCGATCGTTTCCCGCATGTGATTCTGCATCACCTGCAGGTCGGTCAACTGCACTTGCACCACATCGCCCTTCGGGCACTCCTGCCCGCCCTTGCTCGCCAGCACCACCAGGTTTGCCGCCACCGCATCCGGCGCCTGAGGCCCCTGAAGGCCCAGCACGTCGCCGTCGCTCATGCCGCATTCCTGGCCGTCCTGGTCCACAAGATCCAGCGGCGTTCCCACCACAAACACGTGCGGCCGCCCGTCGCCCAGCATTCGCGCAACCCCGCTCGATCCCGGGTCCACGTCCTGCCCTTGCGCGTTCATCTGCGCTTCCTGGTTCTCCAGCGCCAGTTGGTTCCGCACTTCCTCTGAGATCTGCTGCTTCACGTCGGGCGTCAGCCCCACCGGCCCGCCCGGCGCATACTGGCCGCCATCCATCTCGCCGGCTTCCTGGTGCGCCTGGTAGGCCGCCTCCAGATCGCTCGAAATCATATAGTCCGTCAGCCAGAACGCCGCCGAAGGGTACTCCCGATACGGCTCAAAATACCCGCCGTAATACCCGTACCAGGGCCTGGCGCGCCATCCCCAGCCATACACAATCGGCCGACGCCATGGGTTATACGCCCATCCATAAAACGCCGGACCAAAGTAGAACCCGGGCGCATACACATTCAGGTACAGCCCTCTGAAGCCCCATCCCCGGTAGAACCGGCTATATTCGTGGCCGTTGTAGTAATACGTCCGCCGCGCAAAATCATGCCCGCGGTACGAGAACGGCCGCTGCACATACCCCGGCCGGCCCCGCTCAAACACCACCCGCGAGTGGTCCGGACGCTCCACAAACACCCGGCTGTTCCCGTTCAGGCTGCGATGCACGTCAAACCCGCCACGCGCATCATGCACATCCCGCACGCTTCCGTTCGGCCGAACGTTCACCGTGTTCCCGCGCGCTGTCGTGTGCGTCGTCACTCCCCGCGGAATGAGATTCCTGTTCCCCGCGAAGTTCCCGGCGCCGCCGTTGCCCCCGTGCGTTCCCCCGTTGAAGCCAGGGTTCCCGCCCGTCGTCGGCCCATGCGTGGCAGCTCCCCCGGTCCCCATTCCGCCGGTCGTAGGTCCATGCGTGGCAGCTCCGCCGGTCCCCATTCCGCCCGTTGTAGGCCCATGCGTTGCAGCCCCCCCGGTCGTCGGTCCGTGTGTATCAACGCCGCCAGTCGTCGGCCCGTGCGTCTGGAAACCACCCGTCGTCGGTCCATGCGAGCCAAACTCGCCCGTCGTCGGCCCATGCGTCGCAGCCCCCCCGGTCGTCGGTCCGTGTGTATCCACGCCGCCCGTCGTCGGTCCATGCGTCTGGAAACCACCCGTCGTCGGTCCATGCGAGCCAAACTCGCCCGTCGTCGGCCCATGCGTGGCAGCTCCGCCAGTCCCCATTCCGCCTGTCGTTGGCCCATGCGTAGCAGCCCCGCCCGTCGTCGGTCCGTGCGAGCCAAAACCACCCGTCGGCCCATGCGTAGCAGCTCCACCGGCCCCCATTCCCCCGGTCGTCGGTCCGTGGCTGGCTCCGCCGCCGGCCGACCCATGCGAGCCTCCGCCACCTGAGTTTCCTTGATGGGTCCCCGCCGGCTCGGACCTTTGAGGCGTCGAGCCCTGCGACTGCTTCTTATCATTTGAAGCCATGGCCAAACTGCCCGCCGCCACAAACGCCGCTACCATCCATGCTGTTGAACCGCGTCTCATCCACTTGCAAAGGGTCGAGTTCCTCATTTATTCCTCATTTCTCTTGCGGTCTCTCAATCCGCGCACTCTGGGATACGCAAATGACCTGTTCGAGAATACTAATCCTCCCCGCCAACCAAGGTCATCTTCATATCACTTGGATAGAATTCGTCGCCTGCTTCCCAACTCGGCAACCGTTTCAACAGGACTGTCTCAATCCCGTGACCAACCCGCTCGCCCGGCCCTTGCTGCGGAGCGGCGATCGCACCTGAACCGGTGCCTCGCCGCTCACGGACTGAGACCTCGCGTCCTTGATTCCCTAGGATTCCTTCCCGGCCTTGCTGTCTCCGCCCGTGCCCGCATCCTTCTCGGCCTCCGCCAGCGCCTCCGTGTCCAGCTCGTGCTCATGCCGGTACTGCGCCACAGGCATCTTCCCATCCCACCAGGCCCAGTTCATCGGATATACATCCGGATCGAAGAACACCTGGTAGAAGTGCCACACCACAATCGCCAGCGTCGCCAGAATCGCCTCATAGAAGTGGATCGATGTCGCAACATCCACCCACCACCGCGCCAGCAGGTTGCCCACCCACACCTTGGCCCAGATCATCACGCCCGTCAGACCCATCAGCGCCGTGCCCCAAACCAGAGCCCAGTACTCGGCCTTCTCCGCATAATTGAACCGCCCAAACTTCGGCTTCTCCCCACCCAACCCCAGGTAGTAGCGCATCGTCTTCCAGGCATCGAACGCGTCCTTCGGCCGCGGCGCAAAATCCCAGATCAGCCGCCGCCCTTCCCGCGTCACCACAAGATAGATCAGGTGATAAATCCCCGCCGCAATCAGCACCACTCCCGCCGCGCGATGCACAAGGCTGCGGATCTTCTCTTCGTTCCCCAGAACCTCTGCCAGCCATGAGTTCGGGAACTTCAGCGCAAATCCCGTAATCACCAGCACAATAAAGCTTGTCAGCAGAATCAAGTGCTGCCAGCGCTGGTTCTCCGTCATTCGTGTCATGTTCGGATTCTGCATCCGCCGCCGCGCCACGGCCTTGCTCCGCCAGATAATCGCGTTGTGCAGGAACATCGCTCCAATCACCAGCACAATCAGCGCAATGTAGAACCACCGCACCCAGCGCACCACGATCGACCCAATGTCGCTCGCGTCCGTCTTGTCCATGTGTACCCGGGTCTGCGTAAACTTCTTGGTCACACCCTGGTGGCACTTGCCGCACGTCGCGTCCAGATTCGCCTTGTTGATCGTCGACCGCGGATCGTTCGACGGCAATATGTTGTGCACCCCATGGCAGCTCGCGCAGTTCGCCGCCACCGTCGAGCCGCCCTTCGATGCCAGACCGTGATAGCTGTCCAGGTAGCTCGACACCCGGTTCCCGGCCATTCCAAACTCTTCTGAAAGCCGCACTCCGTCGTGGCAGCGCGCGCACGTCGTCTGCGCCAGATTCTGCTCTGACACCGATGAATTCGGATCGATATGCGCCTTGATCGAGTGAATCCCGTGGCAGTCCGTGCATACCGGCGCCAGCCCGTTCCCCCGGCTGATCCCCTGCCCGTGAATGCTCTGCATAAACGTATCCGTCACGGCGCTGTGGCACTTGCCGCACGTCTGCGGCACATTGAACTTGTAAATCGGCGACTTCTGATCGTTCGCCGGCAAAATCTCGTGCGCCCCGTGACAATCCGTACACACCGCCGCCTGCTTCGACCCCTTCTCAATCGCCTGCCCATGCACGCTCTCCTGGTACGACATGTAGGTCTGCGTGCTCTCGCCTTTGTTCTCCACCACAAACTTCTGCCCGTGGCACCGTCCGCACGTGTTGGGAATATTCGTGTGGTTCACTGGCGACTTCGCGTCGTCCGTCCCCATCACCTCGTGCGCGCCTCCGTGGCAGTCCTGGCAGTTCGCCGCCACCGGCAGCCCCGCCTTGCTCGCCTTCGAGTGCAGGCTCTTCAGGTAAGCCTCTTGCGCATCCGCATGGCACCCCGCGCACCGAACCTTCTCCGGCGTCGCCTCATGCACCAGGCTGGTCACATCCTTGTGGCAATCCACGCACGCAAACATCCCGCCATGGATGGAGTGCTTCATCTTCTCCCCATCCACATACAGGCTCACGTCCTTCCCGTTCACCTGCGTCGTCAACGTCGCGTCGCCGTGGCAGCCAAGGCAGTCTTTGTCTTTCAGTTTGTGTTGGGCCTGCGCCAGACCGGCGCTGAAGATCACTACCAGGGCAAGTATTTGAGCAAGGTTTTTTCTAGCAGAGTTCACGCCTATGAGGAGATTCCAATGCGCCCCCAACCGCAGTGACTCCAGTCACACCCGCGACCTCCACCGCCCTCATCCAAAACTCAAAAGTGCGCGACCACCCCCAAAAACAGAAAGACCCGAGGCCCTGAAAAAGCCCTCGGGTCAATCCTCTACGCGTCAATCCCTCAGCTGAAGTACGCGCTCAACGTCAACACCAGCAGCGTCAGCCCGATCAGAATCGCCGTGAATCCCACCACTCTGAAGAAGTTCACCAGCCACGAAGGAGCCGGCGTACCGAGCCGTTCCTCCAGTTTCCCTTCCTTCGCCAGCCGCTCATACTCCAGCGGCCGCTTGTGCTTGAACTCTTCCTCGCTCTCCACGCCGGTAAACACCACCATGTCCATCGGAAACGTGTCCGGCCGCAGATGCGTATTGACGAAGTGAATAGAAAAGATGAACAGAATCGCCAGCAATCCCTCTTCCGAGTGAATCACCAGTACCGCATTCAACGCCCAGCCCGGCAAAAACGTTGCAAAGAACGGAGCAAACCACATCGCGTAACCTGAGAAGCCGATCACCAGCATTCCCCAGAAAACCGCCCAGTAATCGAACTTCTCCCAATACGCGTAACGCCCGAACTTCGGCTTCGGCCCCAGGCCGATCATCCAGCGCAGATGGCCCAGGATGTCCTTCACATCCTTCCAGTTCGCCACCATCGACGTCGAGCCCCAGAAGATTCCCTTCTCCCGGTGAATCACGCCCCGCGTCACAATCTCCTTCAGGTGGATCAGAAACGCAATCGTCAAAACCACCGCGAACAGCTTATGGAAAAAGATGATCGTTCCAAACCCGCCCACCACCGCGGCAAACTTCCGCGCCCACAGGCTCTGGCTGAAGCGCATCGGCAACCCCGTCGCCGCCAGCCCCAGAAACGTTGAAAACAGCACCGCGTGCAAATACCGCTGCTCCCGCGTAAAGCGCGTATAAAACCGCCCCGGCGCTGTGCCTTCCTGCGTCGCCTTCTCCTGATCAGGCATGCTTTCCTCCTTCAGCGGCTTTTCTCTTGATCTGGTCATAGCGCGAGCGGATCAGCCACAGTATCGTGTGAATCACAAAGAACGTCAGCACGCCCGCCAGCAGCAGGTTCATAAACAGCGTCACGTAATACAGCGCCGGATTCAGCTTCCGGTTGTGCGCGTTCGCGTGCGGCTGATACTTCACAAAGCTGGCATTCGCCCCCGCATGGCACCGCCCGCAGGTCTTCACCAGGTTCCCCGGCGCAACCGGCGAACGCGGATCGGATGCCGGCAAAACATCGTGCGCCCCGTGGCAGTCCCAGCACCGCGCCGTCTCCACATACCCGCCCAGCGAGCCCAGCTGCGAGTGGAACGTGTCCCGGTACGTCGAAAACTTCTCCGTGTGGCAGTTGCCGCAGATCGGCGTTGACTGCATCCGGAACTCTGACTCCGTCGGCTGCAAAATCGCGTGCGCCGTGTGGCAGTCTGAGCAGACCGGCGCCTTGTAGTTCCCCGCCGCAACCAGCTTGCCGTGTACCCCGCCCACATACTCCGCCGTGATCCCCGCGTGGCACTTCCCGCAGGTCTCCGGAATATTCTTCTTGTTCGTCGCGCTGTCCGGATTCTTCCGGCTCAAAATCTTGTGCGAACCATGGCAGCTCTGGCAATTGGCCGCCACCAGCAGTCCCTCTTTGCTCAGCGCGAATCCATGAATCGAATCAATGTACGACGGATACACGCTGTCCAGCCCGTGCTTCTTCGCCATCCCGTCCGTGCCGTGGCACGTCCCGCACGTCCTGGGAATATTCAGCGGATACACCGCCGAACGCACATCCGTCTTCGGATAAATCTCATGCGCATTCCCGTGGCAACTCGTGCACGGATGCTCCGGCGCAGAGGAATGCACGCTGCCCGCCAACCCCGCCGCCTCTTCCGTATGGCAGGTCGAGCACTGCACCGGCGTCACCTTGTCCGGATGCGGATACCCCTTGATCGTCGCGTGGCAATTGGCGCACTCCAGGCTCCCATGAATGCTCGAGTGAAACTTGTTCCCGTCCACGGCGATGCTGTGCCCTGAGCCGTCCTGCATGCTCGCGTCCCCGTGGCATGCCAAACACTCTGAGCTGGCCTGCGCCCCACACCACGGCGCCGCGGCCACAAAGGCCGATACCGCCAAAGCCAGCAATATGCGAGATACCGTCTTCATGATCTTTCTGCTCCGATCGACCGGACAGACTGCTGGCGCCGAGGAAGCCGGCCTGCACCGGCTTCTCCCTGCGCGCTCTTGTCAGCCATCGACTGCCTGGCCAATTTCCCTTACTTTTGCAGCGCGCGAATCGTCGCCACGACATCTTTGATCTGCGCTTCGGTCAGCTTGCCCTTGTAAGCAGGCATCTTCCCCTTGCCGTCCGTCGTCGCCGCGATCAGTGCCGCGTCGCTCAGCTTCACTTGCGTCGCATCCTTGAACGACAGAATCTTCATGCTCTTCGCCATCGGTGTTGCGGCCAGTCCATCGGCCCCGTGACACATCGCGCACTTCGCCTTATAAACATCGGCTCCAGGTCCCTGCGCCAGTGCAGGCACCGCAAACATGGCGGCCAGCAGAACTACGGACGCCAATTTAAATGATTGCTTCATGGTCGTACTCCTTTACCGGTCGTTGGCTGCGCTCCGGTCAACTACGAGTGATACCGGCTCCTTCATTCACCCGCCAGTGACCCCTGTCACAGGTGGGTTAGAAGTTGCTCACAACCCATGTGATCCTACGCATCCTGCCCGCCCCTCCATCCCCCTCATCCACCCCCCGCTCCACCCCGCGCCAAAGTGATGCAGGTCACACACCACCCTCCCCCCGTTCAAGCACAATTAACCCGCATATTGAGGACTATTCTTATGGGCGCACTCTCCGTACCCCAGGCCAAAACCATGCTCGCTCTCCCCGGTGACGCCGTCCGCCAGATCCTCTGGCGCTTTGCCGATCGCTTTGACCTCCAGATGCTTGTCCAGTCTGCCCGCGGCGTCGCCCGCGGCACCGTCGCCCGCCTCGTCGCCGCCGGCGAGCGCAACACCCATGAGTGGACCCCCGGCAAGAACGAGATGATGGAAGCCTTTGATCGCGCCGGCGTCACCGCCGCCTTCATGGAGCCGGAAGAAGGCGGATTCATCTCCGGCCCCAAAAACCTCGCCCTCGCCCTCTCCGCCTTTGAGCTCGCCTGGGTGGATGGCGGCGCGGCCACCGCCAGCCTCGCCGGCTTTCTCGCTCTCTCCCCCATCCACGAGCGCGGAACCGCCCAGCAGTCAAGCCATTACAAAAAGCTCTCCGCACCCGCTCAGCCTGGTGAAGACCGCAAGCCCTGGCGCGGCGCCTTCGCCCTCACTGAGCCCATCCCCTACGTCGGCGTCGATACCGGCATGCTCGGCGGCAAAGTCCGCATCGCCGAGTGGAAAGATGGTAAAGAGCCCCTCCTCCAGGTCGACAAGCGCGGCCGTTTCATCACCAACATCGCCTTCGCCAACTTCGTCACCGCCGCCGTCAACTCCGACGATCCCAAAATCAAAGGCAGTTGCGTCATCATCCTTGAAGACACGGACGAAGGCATCTTCGACCACGGCACCCCCACCAAAAAGCTCGTCCACCAGCTCTCCTCCACCGGCGACCCCATCTTCAACCTCAAAGTCCCCGCCAGCCGCATCGTCGGCGGATACACCGTCAAAGACGGCGTCATCGTCCCCAACTACAACCACAGCGAGATCATTGAGGCCGTCTTCCGCCGCACCCGCGTCCCCGTCGGCGTCATGACCGCCGCCAAGCTCCTCTCCGCCGTCGAGCCCGTCATCCGCTATCAGCGCGGCCGTTTCCGCGGCGCCGAAGGCGCAAAGCCCGGCTCCCTCCGCTACGAGCAGGGCATCCAGCAGCGCCAGGACGCGCTCCATCGCCTCGTCGATGTCTGGGCCACCGGTGAGGCAGCCACCTCTCTCGGCTTCGCCGCTGCCCGCCTCTTTGACGTCCTCGACCCCGTCGAAAAACAGAAAACCGCCCTCTTGAAAGAGCGCGGCATCCAGGGCGGACGCAATGAGATGAAGGCCCTCAAAGACAGCGAGACCCGCGCCCTTGAACTTCTCTCGCTCGCCCCCGACGATCCCCGCCGCGCCGAACTCGAGGCCGACCCCCTCGTCCAATACGTCCTCATGGACGCTGAAGCCAACGTCCTCTGCCCCGCCGTCAAGCTCTGGAACACCGGCCACGGCGCAAACATGCTCCGCGAGGCCGTCAGCCTCATGGGCGGCTACGGAATCACCGAAGACTGCCCCGGCTTCCTCGCCAACAAGTGGATGGACGCCCAGCTTGAAGCCACCTACGAAGGCCCTGAGGCCGTCCAGCGCCGCCAGCTCACCATCACCATGACCTCCGAGCTCTTCCTCGCCCAGTTCCGGAACTGGCTCAAAGGCATGCGCCGCATCGCCTCCACCCATCCCGGCACCGGCGCCTGCACCATCGCCTCTGCCATGCAGCTCTGGCTCTGGACCCTCAACTACCTCCAAAAATCCACTGACCCCGACGGCGGCAAACTCTACCACGGCCAGCGCCAGGGCGTAACCTTCGCCCTCGCCGATGCCCTTTGCTGGCTCCTCGCCTCCCGCTGCCAGATCCTCGACCTCCTCGAACTCGACGCCAAGGGCCCCGCCGATCCCGTCGCCGCCGAAGGCCTCGAAGGCACCGTCCAGTTCCTCTCTGACCTCTGCCATACCCAGTCCGCCGCCGCCGCCGGTGAGGTCTCCCGCATCTGCGCCGAGCTCGTCTTCGGCTACTCGCCCCACCCCTCCTGGGCAGACCCCGACCACAAAGGCTGCTTCCTCGCCAGTGAATTGGAAGAGTACGAAGAAACCATGCCCGGCATCACCGCCATGGCCTTTGACGTCCTCCAGGCCGACGGCTCTCACCCCCAGAAAGCCGGCCCCTGCGCCAGTTGCACCGGCAACAGCGAGTTCCTCCGCCTCCAAAACAAACTCACCACCTGCCTCAGCGGCTCCCGCTTAGCCAAAGACCGCGCCGCCGAAACCGTCGCCACCGTCATGATCCCCGAAGCCCTGGACTACCCCGCATGAGCACCACCACCAACGGCGCTCTGCCTGTCAACCAATCACAAACGATGGGTGCCCCAGGTCTGGATTTTCAGACCTGGGGTACCACGAACTCCGGTCGTCCCTTCGTAGGCCCACCCCAAATGCTCCGTGCCCCATCCATCCGCAGCCTCATCGCGGATGGGTGGGACACCACCACCCCACGTTCTCCCCGTCTCACCCCACCACAAAATCTCGTTCGGTGGGATACCACCTCCCCAAGGACCCAACCATGAGCGTGGAAACCCAGACCGAACCCGCCATCGACCGCCAATCCATGGAAGTCGACATCGCCTGTGTCGGCTTCGGCCCCGCCATGGGCGGATTCCTCACCACCCTCTCCAACTCCCTCGCCGCCGACCCCACTGACCCAGCCTTTGAAAGCAAAGCCTCCCCCGGCATGCCCCTCCAGGTCCTCTGCTACGAGCGCGCAGACGACATCTCCTCCGGCGTCAGCGGCGTCGTCACGCAAGCCCGCGCCATCCGCTCTACCTTCCCCGCCCTCGACCCGGCTGAAATCCCCATGGCCGCCGACGTAAAAACCGAGCGCGTCTTCTATCTCCTCGACCCCCACGGCGCAAGCCGGCGCTCTCCCCTTCTGCGTCTCGGCGACCGGCTCCTTCGAGCGTTCGGCCCGCTCCTCGGCCTCAAAAACCACGCCTTCCCCCTCCCCTGGACCCCAGGCTTCTTAAACAAGCACGGCGGACTCATCCTCTCCATCGGCCAGTTCAACCAGTGGGTCGGCTCCCAGCTCATGGCCGCCGGCCAGGTCCAGATCTGGCCCGGAAGCCCCGTAGCCGCTCCCCTCCTCAACGGCAAAAAAGTGGAAGGCCTTCGCCTCGCCGATCAGGGTGTCGAAAAATCCGGCCAGCCCACCAGCGCCTTCATGCCCGGCATGGACATCCGCGCCCAGCTCACCGTCGTCGGCGACGGCCCCGTCGGCGCAATCGGTCAGGCCCTCGACCGCCAGCTCGGCCTGCCCCCCGGCCATGCCCATCGCGAGTGGGCCCTCGGCATGAAGATGGTCATCGAGCTCCCCCCTGACCCATCCAATCCCGAAAACCTCGACACGCAAGCCCTCATCCAGGACGCCGTCCTCAACCCCGCCGCCGGCCTCGCCTCGCCCCTCCAGCCCGGAACCGTCTGGCACACATTCGGCTATCCCGAGCCCGAGATCTTCGGCTTCCTTTACGTCCACCCAGACCGTCTCGTCTCCGTCGGCATCTTCGTCCCCTCCTGGATGAGCGATCCCTCCCGCACCGCCTATCGCTACCTCCAGCACTACATCCAGCACCCCGCCCTCTGGCCCCACCTCAAAGATGGCGTCCTCCGCTCCTGGGGCGCGAAATCTTTAGAGGAATCCGGCCAACACGGCGAGCCCTACCTCACCGGCGACGGCTTCGCCCGCATCGGCGAGGGCTCCGGCTCCACCAACATGCTCACCGGCTCCGGCGTGGACGAAGCCTGGGCCACCGGCACCCAGCTCGCCGAGTCCGTCGTCGAACTCCTCCGCGCCGGCAAGCCCTTCACGCAAGAGAATCTCGCCGCCACCTATGAAACCCGCCGCCGCGCCAGCTGGGTCGAGCAGGGAGCCAAAGAAGCCGCCAACGCCCGCAACGGCTTCCACGGCGGAGTTGTCCGCGGCCTCATCGGCATGGCCCTCGCCGGCCTCACCCGCGGAGCGTTCTCCCTCGGCGGACACATCCCCCCCGCCCACAAGCAAATCTCCACCGAGCCCAGCCTCAACCTCAAAGACGCCGCCGCCCTCGCCCTCGCCGACGGCCGCTCCCTTCACGACGCCCTGCTCACCGCCCGCGGCTGGCCCGAGATCCCCTTCGACGGTCGCCTCCTCGTCACCCAGCAAGACGCCCTCCTGCTCGGCGGCAAAGTCCAGGCTATGCCCGGCTTCGCCGATCATGTAGCCTTCCGCGACCCCAACCTCTGCATCGCCTGCGCTGAACAAACCTGCGTAGCCATGTGCTCCGGCCAGGCCATCACCACAAGCGACCACGGCGTCCCCGACTTCGAACGCGAAAAATGCATCCACTGCGGCGCCTGCCTCTGGAACTGCGGTCAATCCCCCGACGGCCAATTCAGCAACGTAGAATTCCGCGCCGGCGCCGGCGGGCTTCACAGTGCGGAAAACTAGGAGGTGAGCGCATTGCAATCCAAGCTGCTCAATTACATTCTGAAATGCTCGGATCGCTATTATGCCGAAAACCTCGCTGCATGTGATTTGAACAAGCTAAGAACGAGTTGGTGGGAAGCATTCAAGTTCTTCCTCAGTTTCGCTTACTTCCAAGGAAGAAATGACAACCTATCCGAGAGATTCCTGAGAAACGCGATAAAGATTCTCGACGAATTCTTCAAGAACGATTCTGACGGAAGCCAATTCGAATCTCTACGTAACGAGAAATGGAGAGCGGTCGAAGCAAGGCTCAACGAGGCAAGCGGCGAGCACAGTGTCGGAAAGAAGCGCGACGCGCGAATGATTCTGAGCGCGCTCGATCGAATCGGCGCTTATTCCGCGGACCATAATATTGTCAACTATTCCATAGAGAGGATTCAACAGGGCAAGTTGAAAAACCACTTCCTTGAGCTTCAGGCTAGCGAATCTACCCGAGGAATTGTACAAGTGGGCCCGAAGATAGCCGCCTTCTATTTACGAGATCTTGTTTTCTTGTTCCGACTCGCCGAGTCTATCGAGAGAGACTCGCTGTTTTGTCTGCAGCCGGTTGACGTGTGGGTTCGCAGAATTACGCGAAAACTTGGGATTGTGACCGGAATCGGTAGCGTCAGCGACGCGGAGATTCAACGCGCAATCGTCTCGGCTTGCGGAGAGTCCAAAGACGCTGCGTTGCGCTTTAACCAAGGAACGTGGTACATCGGAACCAATTCGCTCCATCTCCTTTTGGAACTAGTTGACGCATCCGATGCCCATACCGAATGAACGCATTCTCGTGCAATTCGGCGGTCACTCGCACCGCCCGACGAGAGGGAAACTTAAATCACCAACCCAACGGAGGCAGGTAGTGCCAAACCAACTTCAAATCGTAGTTTGCGCCGGCATCTCCCCGGACCCCTTACAAACACTGGAGCCAACGCCCAGCGCAGCCACTCCCGGTCTAAAAAATGAGATGGTCTTGCCAGCAGTGCTCGATCCTTGGGCCGCAAGCGCTCTTTACGAAGCAGCCGCACTCATTACGAAGAACCCGGGAACCCCGCAGGCTCCCAGCAAACTCTGGCTAGTCTCCCTCGGCCCCAAAGCCAAGCTCCAGCAAGTCCTCATGACCATCGCCCAGAAAGTCCCCTTCGAGCTGGTCCCCATCGATGGCCCCATCGGCGGATTCCCCGATGCCCACTCCACCGCCGCCGCCTTAGCGTCAGCCATTGAAGCCATTCCAGAACTCAAAAGAACGGAGTTCTTCGTCTTCGGCGGCTGGGAGTCCGCCACCCGCGGCGCAGGCGTCACCCTCCAGCTCGTCGGCGAACTCCTCGGCATCACTGACCAGTTCCAGGGCGTTGACCAGATCACCCTCAACGAAGACGGCTCCTTCGAGATCCTCGAACGCGTTGAAGGCGGCAAGCATCAGGTCTCGGTCTGCACCGCCCCGCCCGCCGTCCTCGGCTGGGCCACCGGCAACCTCGCCGAGCCCCGCAACAATCCCCAAATCGGCATGGCCAATATGCGCACCGTCATGCCCGCCCTGCAAAAAGCCAAACCCGCCACCCTCGACCCCAACACGCTCCAGTACCTCTCCGTAGCCCTCCCCAAACAGCAGCGCACCACCCGCGTCGTCAAAGACCTCTCACCCGACCAGATCGCTCAGGAACTCGTCGAGTGGATCGGAGCCGAATGATTGTGAATCGCAACACAACTTCAGCCTTCTGCCAGCGATTGAGCTGAATGATTCGCCAACGCACAACGCAAGTCTTGAAACAGGGCACGACTTCACAACTTGCGGAAAGACCCAACTCGGAGGGGGGCTTTGTATCAGGGCTCGACTTCAGTCGAGCCAAGAGTCGCCCAATTTTGAAGTGGGGGCTTTAGCCCCCGAGGGAATTCAAGACATGGAATCCATTCTCGTACTTACCCACGCCGACGAATCCGGCTCCGCCCTCACCAGGCCCTCCCTTGAAGCTGTCACCGCGGGCCTCGAACTCGCCGCCCGCCTCTCCGCCCCCCTCACCATCGGCATCCTCGCCGTCGACGCGCAGACCGCGTCCAAATCCCTGCCCTCCGCGGGACGCATCCTCGCCGTCTCCGGCCAAGCCGTCTCCGCGGCCCGCTACGCCACAGACGCCGCCGCCTGCGTCGCCCTCTGCCGCGCCGCAAACCCCACTGTCGTCCTCGCCCCCGCCAGTTCCCGCTTCACCCGCGTCCTGCCCAGCGTCGCCCATCGCCTCGGCGGCCTCATTGACACCCACATCTCCAGTCTCCAGGTTGAAGCCATCTCGGGAACCGACGCCATCGAAGCCACCCGCTGGTTCTATCGCCAGCGCGTCGAAGCCGTCCTCACCCGCACTGCCCGTCCCTGGTTCCTCCTCCTCGACCCCGGCACAAACGCAGCTTATAGCTCCACTGGCGTCCCTGCCCCTATTGAAGAAATCCAACTCGACCCGCCCGCCACCAAAACCACCGTCACCGGCTTCCGCGCCCCCGAGCAGGGCCAACAAACCATCCGCCCCGACGCCAAACTCCTCCTCGTCGCCGGCGCAGGATGGACCAAGAAACAGCCTGACGGCCAAACCCACGTCCCTGAAGCCGCCGACCTCATCCTCGGCTTCCTCCAGGCCACCGGCGCTTCCCTCGGCAGCAGCAAATCCCTCGTCGATCAAGGCGGCGAAGGGAACTCTGTTCTTCCCTTCCTCACCCACCTCAACCAGATCGGCCAAACCGGCGCAACCCCCCGCCACGCCAAGGGCCTCTCCACCTGCTGCCATGGGGAAGAGCCCCACGTCGTCGGCTGGCGCTTCATCGCCGACCGCCGCGCCATCTCCCTTGACCCCAACTGCGGCTGGACCCGCGGCAAAGCCGACGTCGTCTACGTCGCCGACGCCTTCCCCGTCCTCGCCAAACTCAACACCCTCCTCCAGGCCCAAAAGCCCTGACCACCGGCCACAATGCCCCGTGCCGCATCCATTCGACGCCTTTTGTCGAATGGGTGGGATGCCACGATCCCCAGTTCTCCCCGTCTCAACCCACCAAAAATTTGGGTGCCCCAGGTCTGGATTTTCAGACCTGGGATACCACCACCCCCAGTTCTCCCCGCCGAAGGCAACCAGCCCCACCGCAGGTGGCCCCGTGCCCCATCCATTCGACGCCTTTTGTCGAGTGGGTGGGATACCACGATCCCCAGTTCTCCCCGCCGAAGGCAGCTGGCCCCAACGCAGGTGGCCCCGTGCCCCATCCATTCGACGCCCTATGTCGAATGGGTGGGATACCACCCCCCAGCTCTCCCCGTCCAAGGCCGCAAGCCCCAACGCAGGTGACAGGCGGCTGGTCAAACCGCACACCCCCGCCCTAAACTAACTCAGTCGGCACCTGCCCCTTCATCCCCCGGAGATCCATCATGCTGGATGTTCACGCTCCCCATTCTTCCATCCATCGCTGGCGCGACTTCTTCATCCACATGGCCACCGTCTCCATCGGACTCCTCATCGCACTCGGCCTTGAGGCCGCCGCCGAGTGGGTCCACCATCGCAACCAGGTCGCTGAGACCCGCTCGGCCCTCCAGCGCGAACTCCAGCAGGACCGCGGCCGTTTCGCCGCCAACACCGGCTACTTCCGCAACGAGTCCGCCATGCTCCAGAACAATCTCATCGTCCTGCGTTATCTCAAGCTGCATCCCGGCGCGCCGCCCGCCCAGCTCCCCGGCATTCTCCTCTGGGAAAGCAACAACGCCCGCATGGAAGACTCCGCCTGGAAGACCGCCTGCCAAACCGGCATCACCGCCTTCATGCCCCAGGAAGAGGTCATGCAGGCCTCCCAGCTCTACGCCTTCTTTGACCGCATCGACCGCGCCCATGAAGAAGAGGCCGACGCCCTCATCGACGCCATCGGCTCCGCGTCCGACGACCCCGATCCCACCCACTGGTCCCCCACGGAAATCAGCGACCAACTCACGCGCACCCAGCGCATCCTCTCCCGCCATCTCCGTCACGGCTTCCTCATGCAGAATCTCGCCGAGCAATACCCTGACTTCAACCCCGCCCCCCAGCGCGAAGAGCTCGCCCGCCTCGCCCACCTCTCCAGTCTCGACAACCAGCCCGAGTTTGCCGCCGCCCGCCAGCTCACCCACCAGCGCATGCAGGCCGCCGCCCAGCCCGCCGCCCCGCCCGCAAACTAGACAATCCTCGACCGCGCCGGCCCTCGCCAACGCAGAAGCAATCTCCCGCTTTGCCCACCGCCCCCGGCCCCACCCCCCTCCCCGAAATCTTCACGCCCCTGTGGTAGCTTAAAGAACGGGAGCAACCCGCAAAGCCATGTCCTCCATTACCTCTTTCATCAAGCACCACTATCGCCATTTCAACGCCGCCGCCCTCGTTGACGCCGCTGAAGCCTACAACCAGCACCTCGCCAACGGCGGAAAAATGTTCGTCACCATCGGCGGAGCCATGAGCACCGCTGAACTCGGCCTCTCCCTCGCTGAGATGATCCGCCAGGACAAGATCCACGGCATCTGCTGCACCGGCGCCAATCTTGAAGAAGACGTCTTCAACCTCGTGGCACATGATTTTTATGAGCGCGTCCCCCACTACCGCGACCTCACCCCCGCCGACGAAGCCGCCCTCCTCGCCCGCCACATGAACCGCGTTACCGACACCTGCATCCCTGAGATGGAGGCCATGCGCCGCATCGAAAACGAAGTTCTCAAGGAGTGGGTCCGCGCCGACCAGGCCAACGAGCGCTTCTTCCCCCACCAATTCATGTACAAGATCCTGCTCTCCGGCGACCTCGAAAAGTCCTACCAGATCGATCCCAAAAACTCATGGCTCCTCGCCGCCGCCCAAAAGAATCTCCCCATCTTCGTCCCCGGCTGGGAAGACTCCACCCTCGGCAACATGTACTCCGGCCACTGCATCTCCGGCGACGTCAAAAAAGTCCACACCGTCCGAACCGGCATCGAATACATGATGGAGCTCGCCGAGTGGTACACCAACACCACCGCTGATACCCCGCTCGGCTTCTTCCAGATTGCCGGCGGCATCGCCGGAGACTTCCCCATCTGCGTCGTCCCCATGCTCCACCAGGACCTCCAGCGCGAGCACGTCCCCCTCTGGGCCTACTTCTGCCAGATCTCTGACTCCACCACCAGCTACGGCTCCTACTCCGGCGCCGTCCCCAACGAGAAAATCACCTGGGGCAAGCTAGGCGAGTCCACCCCCAAATTCATCATTGAGTCTGACGCCTCCATCGTCGCCCCGTTAATCTTCGCCTACGTCCTGGGCTGGTAGCGCACGCCGCAATCGCCATGATCGGTTCCCGCCAGAGAACCCCTGATCATGGCGAGGTTTTCGAAGTGCGCAGCTTTAGACGCGCTACATGACGGCCCCAAAAAGCCGGGGCTTCAGCCACCGCGCGAGAACTGCATTTTAGGGCTGACTTGCTGACTTGCTATGCCGCGAAGCGGCGCTGACTCGCTGCTCTTTCATAAGACAGCCCTCTACGGAAACCCCTCTGGTTCATTCGGCGGCTACTAAAGACTGGCTCTCACCCACGCACCTTAGCCCCCGACTGAATGCCGAATCGTCACCACAACCTGTTCAGTGCTCCCTTAGGATTGTCGCTCTTCAGCCAATGGCATTACGAATCTCAGAAGGGCGTCCATCTCAAGCTGATAGCGTGACCCAACGCGCCGTGATGCATACAGACCCAGCCAGTGCGGCTGCGGCAAGGCGTAGCCGATCTCCAGCATCACTGCGTTCGGGTGCTCAAGCAGCAGTTGCGGCGCTCGCTCCGTAATCCTGTCGAGCAATTGGTTGCGAGTCGGAATCGCCTCTCCCTGCCGCCATATCACAACAGAGCCAATCGACTTCCAGAGATTACTGACACCCACTTCAAGAAAATCTGGCGGCGTGCCCATGAGTCGGATGCCGAGCGCCTGTTCAAAAGCTGCTACCGCTGCGGGTGCGTCGGTGCTGCCAGTTAACGATTGCAACACGCGATGAGAGCACCGAACAATAGCCGCGACCCGCGGGACCGGCAGATCCCGCCAGCGGATCCCCAGAAACTGGGATTGCCCTTCCTCGTTGGCGAAGAACACTTCCAGCGCAAAATCGGTCCGGTGCCCGAGCCATGAAGCGATCACGCGCTCTGAGGGGGGCTCGTCCGTCACGTGCAGCGCGATGGCCTGCTCCCATTGCCCATTCGCCGCATACTGCAGGTGACTCACCTTGCCCAGGTGCTCTAAGAACGGATTCATCTTCATCACGCCACGCAACCCTACCGCATGGCTCTTTCCCGCTTACGGCGCAAGGCGAGCCCGCCAAGCATCTCCACCGCCGTTCGAGCGCAGAACTGAGCCCCTTGTCCGTTCACGTCGTAGTGCGGCGAATGTTCGCAAACGTCAAAACCGATGAAGGGTTGCCGCGACAGCGCCTGAAGAGCCAGGAAGATCTCGTCAATGGTCAGCCCCCAAACTTCGGGCGCCTTTTGCGATGGCACCAATGCGGGCTCCATGCAGTCGATGTCGAGCGAGACATACAAGCCCTGCGTGCCTTGCGTCGCTCGCGAAATAGCTTCCTGCACCACTGCCGCCATCCCCAGCCGCTTGACGTCCGTGCTGGTAAACACTTTCACGCCCAGGCGCTCCGCAAGCTGACGTTCCGCAATCGCGTTGCGACTGGATCGGATACCGATGACGGTGATGTTGGAGGGGGCAATCTTACCCGTCTCTAACATCAGCTGCGTCCACTGGTTTGACGCCCAGTACTCGCCGGGTGTGACCGAAAAGTCCACATGTCCGTCGAACACGACCAGGCCGATCGGAGCTTCGCGGCGCTCCAGTACCGCCTTGAGTACCGGGTAGGGGGTTGTGTGATCCCCCCCCCAGAACAATCGGAATTGCGCCGGCATCGACAATGTGACCAACCCGTTCGATGCCCTCACGGATCGACACCATGGTGTCTTCCGCGCGATAGGTGCAGTTGCCGTAGTCAACAATTCTCAGCGTATCGTGCAGCACCAGTTCCGCGTCGATCTCCGGATGATATCCGCCGTTGTGCTCCTTCGAGTAAAAAATTGAGTACTTGCGGATATGATCGGGCGCCACGTCCGCGCCCATGCGCCAATAGATTGAACCAGCCGGCGGGCGGCTGATGGTAGGCGGCGCCGAGCGACTGGGTGAGATGCTGGTCGGCCCCTCAAACGGGAACCCAAGAATGACCGCATCGGCGCCGGCAAGCTCTTCAGCGTGCCGAGCGGACTCAACCTCCATAAATGTCGGCGTATCCCCGTGAAGAATGGCCTCCCGGCGCCGTTCCTGCCGCGTTGAGCGAGCCGTCGTGGCGTTGGAAAACGCGTCAAACTCCTGGCGTATGTGATTCAAAAGGTCGGCGCCGATTGCTGGCGAATTGCTCATTAGGTCCTCGCAGAGATAGATTCATGATGTTTCCGGCGGCGTGCTCAGCGCAGCGCGCTCAGGCCGGCAGCCAATCTGGAAAGTCCTGCCTCCAGGTGCGGAACGCTGTACCCGATGCGCACGTAGCCCTCGGCCCCAAAGTAAGCGCCTGGCGAAACCAGCAGGCCGCAGCTCTTCGCCAATTGAAACGCCAACGCCTCCGTGCCCAAAGGCACGTTCACCTTCACAAAAGCCAATCCTCCGATGCGGGTCGGTTCCCCACCCACCAGGTCAGGGTGCTGCCGAATCCATTGATAAAGCGTGGCAAAGTTCGCCCTGCTGATCTTGAGCGCCCGCTCCAGCAGTTTCTGCTCCCGCTCGGGTTCGAGCGCCATACGAACAATCTCAGCGCTCAATGCAGTGGTTGTTGTGGTTGTGTAGTCGTGATACCGCCAAACATCGCTCACCAGTCCCTCGGGGCCCACCATCCACCCAAGCCTCAAGCCGGCAAGTCCATGCGCTTTTGAGACGCTCGATGTTACAACCGTCCGGTCATAGCGTCCCCAGAAACTCGCTGTCTTCCTGCCATCGAGTTCGGCGCCAATGTAGATCTCATCGGCTATCAACAAGGCTCCGCAACGCTCGGCAGCGGCCACAATCGACGCCATTTCAGCGTCGCTCAAGATCGAGCCGGTCGGATTGTTGGGATTGCAGACATAGATGATCTTCGTCGATTCGCTCACCGTGCGATCCAGCGCCTCTATATCCAGACGCCAACCCGCGTCCTCCCGTAACGGCACCGGTTTGACGGTCGCGCCAAACGTGCGGGCAAGTCCGCCCACCAGCGAATACGTGGGCGATATCTCAACGACTTCCGTACCTTTCTCGCACAGCTTCCACAGCAGCACCATGAGCGCTTCGCTGGATCCGTTTGTCACAAGAACGTTGGCGCGCGATGCCCCAGGATATTTCTGAAGAATCGCGTCTCGAAGCTCAATTGGCCCGTTCGTTTGCACGAAGCGCAGCTTTGTATCCCACAGAACCTCCAGCTCTCCGGCAGTGAGAAAATCGCGCAAGCGAGCCGCATCAACGCCGCTGGACGACAAGTCCAACTCAACAATGTTCTGCCACTCTGACATGATTCGTTCGAGCTTGAAGGGTTCTAGCTGCATGCGTCGTCACCGGCAGGTTCGCTCTAGTTTGTGAAGGATAAATATACAGGACTCGAAGAACCATCGGGAGCCTCGTACGAGCCGCTGTTTCTCCCCAGGATCATTGCGCGAAAGAGAAGGAGTTCTCCCGTCATTTGATTCGGCCGTGCATCAACGGACAGGTCCCCCGGTCCCGGCAACTCTTCCCAGCCCCGATGAAGGTGCCCCCGGTCCCTCGCCTTTGGGACCCGGGGTGAGCACAAGCCCCACCGCACCACGGCTTCCCCCCGGAAAACCGCTGATTCCCGTGGAAACAGCCTCTGCGGTCGCCGATCGGTGGTGTGATCCGCATCCGGCTTCTGTTCAAGTTGCACAGGATAGAACCATTCTGTTGGCGTGCCCCACACCACGCCTGACATTGCTCCCTGCCTGCATCAGTCAAGGCCTGCACGGCGCAAGGTGTAAGCTAAGGCGAAGGTTTGACCATTCATGGATCCAGTCCTCCTTGTAAAGGCGATCGATGCCAAAACGCTGTTCTTTGCCGGAGCATTGATCGCCGGAATCTTCACGCCGGTGATGCTGGTCACCTATTCCATGCGGAGGACTTATCCCGGCTATGGAAAATGGGCGCTTTGCGAGTTGTGTTGCGCAGCCCTTTATTTTCTTCAGGCTACCCGCGGCGCAGTCGGTGACCTGGCGCCGGTAATACTTGGAAACGCCCTCACCTGCGCGGCAAACGTTTTGCTGGTCTGCGGGATGTATGAGTTCGTCGAACGGAAGATGAATGCGGCACTGGTCTACCTCCTGTCAATCGGTTTTCTCTCGGGTATCTGCTATTTCTTTTTCTTTCAAAACGATTTTCGCGCCAGAACGATTCTTCTCAGCGCATACCTCGCCGCAATGCATCTTTACGCGGCACGGCCGCTCCTGGGCAAGGCGCTGGGCGCTCGAAGCCTGGGATTCCGCTTTGCCATCGCGGTGCTTGCCTTGGGTGCGCTGAATGGGCTGATTCATCTGGCGGATGCCATCCTTCTCGGGGACCGGAACGCGCTCTATTCAGCGCGTGCTACCTACATGGTGTTTTATGTTGGCGAGCTCATCGCCCTTATCGGAGTCACTTTCTCGTTCTTCATCTTGACCAATGAACGGGCATCCGCTGAATTGCAGGATGCAAACGCTGCACTCGCGTCTGAAGTGAACGATCGGCTTAAAGCAGAAACGGCATTGCGCTCTGAAGTTGGGGAGCGGGAACGGCTGGAAGTCAAACTCAAGGAGCTGGCAAAAACCGATGAACTGACCGGTGTGCTGAACCGCCGGGGATTGCTGGAGGCAATCGACCGCGAGGTTCAAGTGGCTTACCGCTTCAAGCGCCGGTTTTCCGTGCTGATGGTGGACCTGGACCACTTCAAGAAGATCAACGATACCTACGGGCACGAAGCAGGCGATCGCGCTCTGCGGCAGGCGGCGGAAACTTGCGGCAAGATATTGAGGACTGTCGATATAGTCGGACGGCTTGGGGGAGATGAGTTCGCCGTCATTTTGCCGGAGACAAGCATTCACCAGGCCAGAATTGCGGCAGAGAAGCTGCGCATTGCGATTTCGCAAACCGAGGTACGGTTTGGCCAGGAGAGCCTTTTGCTGTCGGCCAGCATTGGCGTGGCGGAATGGAGCCAGGCCGACAAGACCGGCGACTCAACCATCGCCGAAGCCGATGGCGCCCTCTACAGGGCAAAGCAGGAGGGAAGAAACTGCGTCCGAGGGGAGCACACGCAGAAGGCGCTCCACTGAAGTGCCCGCCCTGGGCCGGCGGGCCGGGGCACCATAGAGCCGGCGCTCCCGGTCTACAGCAAAATCACGATTGGTATACCCCAGGGCCACGCCTGCAGGGCACAGGAATTGTGATTCTGCTCTGGGTAGCCCTTCCCGCCCCGATGCGGGTGCCACGGTCCGGGTTTCCATGGACAGGTTCTGGTCTATGGGCTGCAGGTTCCTCGCCGTACGGAATACCGTTCAGCTGATAACCCCAGCCTGGGCGCAAAAGCGACTCCCGCTGGCCCGCTTCTCCATATGTAAATATTTGTTTTCCTCCGCCAGCATTGATCGGTAGACTAAGGTCCGTATCGTCGACGTTGCAAGACAGAACCTTGCAATCAGGGCACGGAGATTCGCCGCCAGGAGGAACCAGTGGAGATTGGCCGCAGAACATTTATCCAGGCAGTCACAGCAATTGCAGCCGCTTTGCCATCAAGAGTCTCTCTGGCAGATTCTTCCTGGCCGGCATCTTCATTCTCCGCGTCAGAGTCCGAACTCCCGCCTTTTGTTTTAGCCGGCAACAACCATGTCGTTGACATCGTCATCGATGAAAACGATCACACAGTCGTCAAGATTGCCGCCAACCTTCTGGCCGACGATGTGATGCGCGTCGCGCGCCTTCGTCCTCGTGTTGTCACTGGCTCCTCGAATGCGCCCAGAGTGGTGATTGCCGGAACGCTCGGTAAATCCGCGCTGATTGACAAGCTGGCCGCCTCGGGAAAGCTCGTCGGCATTGACAAGGTCAGGGACAAATGGGAAGCCACGCTCACTCAAGTTGTGGACAATCCATCTCCCGGCGTGCGCCAGGCCTTTGTCATCGCCGGCAGTGATCGCCGCGCTACCGCCTACGGCCTCACTCAGATTTCAGAATCGATTGGTGTGTCTCCATGGGTCTGGTGGGCTGACGTGCCGGTGCAACAGCGCGACCAGGTTGCCATTCAAAGGGTTGCGCCTCGGGTTGACGCTCCCGGCGTCAAGTATCGCGGCATCTTCATCAACGACGAAGGATGGGGGTTCGCCCCATGGGCGAAGAAGAACTTCGATAAGGAATTCGGCAATGCCGGCCCAAAGACCTACGCCAGGGTCTTCGAGTTGATGCTGCGTCTGCGTTTGAACTACATCTGGCCGGCCATGTGGAAGACTGTCGAGTTTGGCTCCGTTCCCGCAAACCCGAAAGTGGCCGATGACTACGCCATTGTCATGAGCTCCGCCCATTGCGAGCAAATGCTCTACAACAATATCCATTGGGATCCAGATACGCAGGGCTCGTGGAACTACACGACGAATAGAAAAATGATTCATGGAGTGTGGGAGCAGACCGCCACGCAACGAGGCGGCTATGAAGCCGTTTGGACTCTGGGCATTCGAGGCATCCACGACGAGCCCATGAGAGATCCAGCCCATGGCTCCGGTGACAAGTCCGCCGTCCTCGAGCAAATCATCAAGGATCAGCGCGCAATCCTGGATGCGGACGTCACCCGGCGTTGGGGGCCCGTCGCGCAGCAGTTTATTCCCTACAAAGAAGTCCTTCCCATCTACGATGCCGGATTAAAAGTTCCCGATGACGTCACCCTCGTCTGGGTAGATGACAATTATGGCTACGTCCGCCGACTAAGTTCGGCCGCCGAGCGCAAACGCGCCGGAGGCTCGGGCATTTACTACCATGTGTCGTATTATGGTGAGCCGCACAGTTACGATTGGATCTACACCACCGCTCCTGCATTCATGTGGGAAGAACTCCACAAAGCCTGGCAAAACGATGTCCGTACAATTTGGGTCGTGAATGTCGGCAACATTAAGCCGGCGGAAATCGGTATCGACTTCCTGGCGCGGCTTGCCTGGAGTCCCGACAGCTTTGGCCCTGACTCCCAGCCGAAATTCCTGCGCGCTTTTGCCGCGAAAAACATCGGCGAGAAGTACGCCGATGCGATCTCCGAATTGCTGATGGAGTTCTATCGCCTCGGAACCGTGCGAAAGCCTGAACTGATGAACCGCGAATGGATGATGGCCATGCCCGCGGACGAAGCTCGCCAATTGGAGGCTGACTACCGGAAGCTCCTCGATATGAATGACCGGCTGATCGCAGCCATCCCCCAGCAAGCCAGGGATGCTTATGTTGAAATGATCGGCTTCCCGGCGCAGCTTATTGCCGCGGCGGGCCTGCTCTTCGCGGCGGATCGAAAGGTGCAGGAAGGCACGAATGCGCTCGCCAACGAATTAGAGATGAAGCGTTGGCATGACTTCATCGGCGCCAGGGCTGAGGATTACAACCGCAACCTGGCAAACGGAAAGTGGAACTTCATCATGCCTCGCTGCCCGCGGGATGATCAGCCCGAAGGGCCAGGGCCTTACGACCAGCTCCGATGGCCTTGGACAGAGAAAAACAGCGTGTGGACCGGCCAGGTTGAATGGCCATACTCCCACAAGCTGACCGAGCCTTCTGAGGATTGTTATGCCTGCGCCGAGTTGGCGCCCAGTCCATTGCGCGTCAATCGTCCCCCGGAGAGTCAAACCTGGCGCAATGCCATCACCTTTGACGAGAAGACCGGCTCAGAAAATGCTCAATGGACTCCGGTGCTCGGCCTGGGACGCTCCAATGCGGCCATGATGCTGCAGCCGCAAACCGTGGATGTCCCGTGGGCCAGCAAACCATCCAGTGCGCCTTCGCTCATGTATGGTTTTCAACTCGAGAAACCCGCTTCCGCCGATGCCTTTGTCGACTTCCTCCCCACCTTCCGGCTGGTTCCCGGAATGAAGTTGCGCGTAGCGGTTCAGGTCGATGACGGGCAGGTTCAGCTTGTCGAAGTTCCGGGCTCTGACGGCAGCGAGGACGAACTCGGATCGATACGAAAGTTTGCTGTATCTGACAATCTTGTGAGACTGCGAATATCGCTGCCAGCCCTCTCTGCCGGCAAGCACACCTTCAAGATTCAAGCCGTCGATCCCGGAGTACTCATCGATCGCATCTCGCTGCCATAGGTAAAGTCCGCCCGCACGAAAATCGTCCCCCCCTTGGGACGCCGCAAGCACCGGAGTCCAACTCAAGAACGGAAAACCGTTCGCCCCCCCAGAACCATTCAGTCCCTCAACCCGTCCCCCCAGCCTGAACCGAACCATTCCCCCCCGCCTGTTCCCCCACCACCAAGCTGAGAGCTGAAAGCTGATAGCTGGAACCTAAATCACCTCAAACCCCGGCAACCGTCCCGCTCTTCGGTCGAACGTCAACGTCCTCTCGCACCCCGCCCAGGCATTCAGCGCCCCAATCAGCGCATCCTCAAACTCGCCCGTGCCCCGCTTCAGCACAAACGCCGCCTCAAAAACCTGCTGTTCGTTCTGAATCACTAGCGAATCCGCCGCCAAAAGATGCTCCAGATGCATCGCAATCTCCACCGCATCCTGCCGCAGCAAACTTCGCAGCACCCACACAATCTCCAGTACGCATGCCAGACTCAGAAACCCCGGCTCCCGCTCGCTCAACCGCCCATCGATGATTTCATTGGCTCGCCGCGTTTGTTTCGGATCGTCCTGCAGCAGATACCGCAGCACCACGTTCGTATCGAGGCCAATCACAGCCTGAACCTCTGCGCCGCGCCCGCAGCAATCGCCGTGTTCATCTCCTCAACTGTCACCGCCCGCTTAAGCCTCGGCACGCTGTGCTTAAGCCGCGACATGGGAATCTTCGGCAGAATCACCACCGCCCCATCTGGCTGCAAGAAAAACTTGAACCGGTCGCCCGGCCCCAACTTCAGATACTCCCGAACCGATTTCGGAATCGTAACCTGATTCTTGCTGCTGAGCATAGCTTCCATCGGAATGCGCCTCGCCCTTTACATTCTACCAAAAGTAACGCTCAGTCCAGCGCAACCAGGCTGTTAGCTGTCATCTGTCATCTGTAACCTGTCTTCACGGCGTCAGCGTCAAAAACGCCACCCCATACCCCGGCAACACAACACTGATCCGCGCCGCCGGCGTAACCCCAACCCCTGAAGGCCCATTCGCCGCATTCGTCGCCGCGTCAATCGTCATCAAACTCGCCGAGTGAAATCCCCCCAGCGCCGAAGTGTCCACCACCACCGTCCGCGGCGCTCCGCTTCCGTCGTTGTCCCCGGCCGCCTTCACCGCACGATCCACCACCATCACCGTCACCGTCCCGTTTGCGCTCTTCGTCGCCAGCGTCTCCACCGTCGACTCATCCGTCGCGCTCACCCCCAGAATGTTCTCGTACGGCGATGCCCCCGTCGCCGGATAATAATTCTCCAGCGCCTTGTCTACCCAGTAGCTCAAATACGTGCCCCCGCCGCTCAAGTCCACTTCGTCATACTCCGGCCCGCCCGTATACTCCCAGTGATATAAAGCCCGGTTCCCCGCCTTGCCCAACTGCGAAAAAACATACGGCCTCCACGCCGCAAAAAAACCATCCGTCGCCCGCCTGTCCAGCACCCACTTCTGCCCCGGATTGCAAACGCTCTTGCCCTGCGCATCCGCATAATCCGCATTCACATTGTTCTCCGTCACCCACACCTGCGCATTCGCCACCGCCGAGGTCGTCGCGTGGTTCTCGGCAAAATACTTGAAGTTGTCCACAAACCCCGGTACCGCCGCAAACAACTCCGCATCCGTTGACCGCTGGTTGCACGTCCCATACAGGTGCGTTGACAGCACATCCACCTGCGCCGTCACGCCCGCCGTAAACGTCGGCAGATACTCCGCCGGATCGCCCGCCCCGCCCCCATTCAACCCGTAATCTGAAAACTCCAGCGCTGAGAACTTCAGCGTCGGATCGGCCGCCAGCATCACCGGAACCACCGCGCTATACACCGTTACATAATCGCTCGCCGACAGCCCGTTCACATTCGGCTCGTTCAAAATCCCCCACCACTTGATCGGTTGGCTGCTCGCCGACTTGAACACCGTCCCGCCCCACGTAAATCCGCCCTTGTTGTAGTACAGCACCAGGTTCCCTGCGTACACCTCAAAATCCGTCAGGTGATTCGCAACATCCAGATTCCCCGTGCTCGGGTCCTGCATCCATACCGGCGCCGTCGCAATCTGAAACTCCGGGCTCTTGTCCCCCGTCGCCAGCAGCGGCTGCACCGTCGCGTCCAGCAGAGTGAAATCCCAGTCGCTCGCCGTTCCATTGTTCGCCACCATCGGAACCCCTTGCGACACCGGCTGCAGCCGAATGTGTTGCGGCCCGAGCGAGTCCAGCGTCTGTTCCCTTGCCGCCGTCGTCCCGCTTTCAAAAAATCCCGCCGTCCACTCCGCTATCTGAAAGTTGGTTGACATCGCCTCCTCAAGCCGACCATTCACCCCCAGTTGCGTGTCGTTCGCCGCCAGCACCTTGGCCACCACCGCGCTCGTCACCGTAAAATTGGCCCCTGCCGTCTGCTGCCCCTCGATGACCGTCACGGTTCCCGCATAGGTCCCCGCCGCCACCGCTTTGCTCCCCGTGATCGTCAGCGTCCCCGATGGCCCGCTCCCCGCCTGCGCAAATACCGCGCTCAGTGTCGTCGGCAGCCCGCTCACGCTCACCGTCAATGTCCCCGCCGGCGCGGTAATATTCACCGGAACCACCGCCGCCGTCCCGTCCTGCCCCACCACCACGCTCTTGGCTCCCACTGCAACCGTCAGCGCCACCGGCGTCGGCGTCGGCTGTGTTGTCGCTGCTGTGCTCGCACATCCCGCTACTCCCAGCGTCAGCCCTGCGCAAACCAGCCCCGCCGCCACACCGCGCAATCCAACTTCAACAGTCATCCCAATCACCCGGCAGAGAATCCCCGCTGCCTCATGCCGCCCATTCCAGCATTGCCTAGAGCATAGTCCAGACCACAACGCGCCGCATAGCGCCGCAACGTCCACTTGATCCGCGCCCTGCCATCCATGTGGCACAATGGTCCACGAGTTCCCAAAACCTCGGCCTCGCCCTCCCATCGCCGCCTCAGGAGCAAACCATGCTGCGCAGAAGCTTGTTGAAAATGGCCGCCCCCACCCTCGCCACCGGATTCGCCGCCTCCGTCTCCCCCCTCCCCGCCAACGCCCAGAATCCCGGCGCCCAGCCCGCCGCCTCCTTCAACGTCCTCCACTTCGGTGCAAAGGCCGACGGCGTCACCCTTGACTCCCCCGCCATCAACCGCGCCATCAGCGCCGCCTCCGCCGCCGGCGGCGGAACCATCTTCTTCCCCGCCGGCACTTACCTCAGCTACTCCATCCGCCTAAAATCCAAAATCGGACTCTACCTCGACCGCGGCGCTGTCCTCCTCGCCGCCCCCAGCCCCCTCCAGGGCGACTCCTCCCCCGCCTACGACCTCGCCGAACCACAGGGCCCCTTCGAGTCCTACCAGGACTACGGACACAATCACTGGCACAACTCCCTCATCTGGGGTGAAGGCCTTGACGGCGTATCCATCACCGGCCCCGGACTCATCTGGGGCAAGGGCCTCTCTCGCGGCTTCGACTTCGACCGCGACCCCGCCCTCCCCGACGTCACCCAACCCGGCGTCGGCAACAAAACCATCGCCCTCAAAAACTGCCGCAACGTCCTCCTCCGCGACTTCTCCGTCCTTCAGGGCGGGCACTTCTGCCTCCTCGCCACCGGCGTCGATAACCTCACCATCGACAACCTCCTCCTCGACACCAATCGCGACGGCCTCGACATCGATTGCTGCCGCAACGTCCGCGTCTCCAACTGCACCGTCAACTCCCCCTGGGACGACGGCATCTGCCCCAAGTCCTCCTTCGCCCTCGGCTACCCCCGCGTCACTGAGAACGTCACCATCACCAACTGCTACGTCACCGGCGGCTATCAGCTCGGCTCCGTCCTCGACGGCTCATGGAAACCAAGCTCCGGCCTCCACTGGCCTGCCACCGGCCGCATCAAGCTCGGCACCGAGTCCAACGGCGGCTTCCGCAACATCGCCATCTCCAACTGCGTCTTTGAGAGCTGCCAGGGATTCGCCCTCGAATCAGAAGACGGAGCCCTCGTTGAAGACATCACCTTCTCCAATATCACCATGCGCGACATCCGCTCCGCCCCCCTCTTCCTCCGCCTCGGAACCCGCATGCGCGGCCCCACCGGCGCCAAACCCGGAGTCATGCGCCGCGTACTCCTCTCCAACATCACCAACTCCGGCGCTTCCCCGCTCCCCTCCATCCTCAGCGGAGTCCCCGGCCACAACATCGAAGACATAAAAATCCACGATGTCTTCCTGCAGCAGATCGGCGGCGCGCCTGAAGCCTCAGCCGCCCTCAACCCTCCAGAAAAAGAGGCCGGCTACCCCGACCCCAACATGTTCGGCGATCTCCCCGCCACCGGCTTCTTCCTCCGCCACATCCGCAACCTTGAAATGTCCAACGTCGAAATCCAAACCCTCAACACCGACCCCCGCCCCGCCTTCTGGCTCAACGACGTAGACGGCGTAGACTTCTTCCGCCTCCGCGTCCCCCAATCCCCTGCCCCCGCCTTCGACCTCAAATCCGTAAAAAACTTCCGCCACTTCGGCAGTCAGCGCCTCCCCGACAAATCCCTCGACTCTGCCGACAACCTCAAGTTCTAGAAACCTCGCCCCGCCGCAGGTGCTTCCGTGCCCCATCCATTTCACGTCCTTTGTGAAATGGGTGGGACACTACAAATCCCAGCTCTCCCCGCCCCCGCCTTTCGCCCACACACCAATTCCAACCGGCGTATAATGGTTCTCCCGGGAAAGCGCGATCCTGCTCCGGGCTCTCCCGGTATCTCACCGCGGGAGGCGTGTCCATGATTCGTCTTGCATCCTCAATCCTTGTTGCCCTCCTTCTCTCCTCCGCAGCCTATGCTGCTACCACCCCATCCAAAGCCAGCTTGAGCGGCAAATACTTCTTCCAGGTCACCACCGTCAACCAGGTGTCCTGGTTTAAGACCGTCTCGGCAACCTGCTTCGGCACCAAATACACCCTCAACCTGGGCGGGCAATCGGTCGGCACCGAACTATATGAAGGCGTCGTCAACTTCACCGGCAGTGGAACCTTCAGCCTCACCATGACCCAATTCGGCAACTTCGACCAGACCAGCAGCAACAACACCGTCTCCATCACCTGCACCGGCAATAAAAACTCGCCCTACACCTACAACAATGGATCGGCCATCTTCTTTGGCCCTCAGAACGCAACCGCTTCCGGCACCTATACCGTCAACTCCGACGGCACAGGCGTCATGAATGTCAGCGGCCCAGATGCCGTGGTGCTCACTCTCAGTCTCGGCCAATTCAGCTCCGCCGGCGTTGCCCAGGCCGCCCTCATCCGGCAGACCACAGACCAGGCCGGTGCGGCCTCCAGCGGAATCGCAATCCACCAGTAACCCGAGCCGCCAGCCCCCGCAAACCGCCCCCAACGCATGCTTTGCGAGGGCGCGGCTCGGGCGCACGCAACCACCGGGTCGCGTACCTATAAAAACCGCCCGAAAACAAGCCACGCGGACCGCTGGGTCCGCGTTCACCAGCAATCTCCCGCTCGGCACACCCCCGCCGGATTCAGCCGCGTCCGCCGGAATTCTCCCCGTCCATCTAGTCACAATCCTCCCCGTCCTCCTACTTAGTACGGCGAATAAGGTGCCCCGCCCATCCGGCAAGCCCGGACTGCGCGCCCCCTTGAAAGGACCTCCATGTCTGCTGCCTCGCTCTGCCGGATCGCTGCTCTTGCCCTCGCCGCTGCCGCCCTCCCCGCCGCACTCGCCGCACAGCAGCCCCTCATCCGCGGGCCCATCGATGAGGCCCGCCGCTTCACCCTCGCCGGCAACACCCGCCCTGAGGCCATCCCCCGCAACGACCTCGGCCCCGTTGAAGACTCCTTCCCCATGGACCACATGCAACTGCTCCTCCAGCGCCCGGCCGCCCTCCAGCAGCAACTCGACGCCTACACTGAAAGCCTTACCCGGAAAGGCTCCCCCAACTTCCACCACTGGCTCACCCCCCAGCAGTTCGGCCAGCGTTTCGGCGTCGCCCAGGACGATATCGACCAGGTCACAGCCTGGCTCCAACTCCACGGCTTTACCGTCAATCTCGTCTACCCCAACCGCATGATGATTGACTTCACTGGAACCGCCGACCAGGTCCGCGAAGACTTCCACACTGAGATGCGCGCCTACGACGTCCGCGGCGTCCGCCACGTCGCCAACGACCGCGATCCACAAATCCCCGCCGCCCTCGCCCCCGTCGTCGCCGGCATCGTCTCCCTCCACGACTTCCGCCCCCACACCAACCTCGTCGCCAAACCCGACTTCACATGGACCCGCTCCGACGGCCTGGAGTACGCAATGGCCCCCGCCGATTTGGCCACCATCTATAACCTCAAGCCCCTCTTCGCAAATGGCTACACCGGCAAGGGGCAGACCATCGTCGTCATTGAGGATACTTACGTCTACAGCACGGCTGACTGGGTCTCCTTCCGCAAGGCCTTCGGCCTCGGCGGGTACACCTCTGCCACCTTTACCCAGATGATGCCGGCGCAAGCCGGCAAAACCGGATCCAACTGCCTCATCCCCTACGTCAACGCTGACTCCGGCGAGGCCATTGTCGACGCCGAGTGGGCCTCCGCCGCCGCCCCCGATGCCCAGATCGTCCTCGCCGCCTGCGCCTCCACCAACTCCACCTTCGGCGGCCTCGTCGCCCTCCAGAACCTCATCAATGCCAGCCCCAAACCCGCCCCCATTGTCAGCATCAGCTATGGCGAGTGCGAGGCCAACACCGGAGCCACTGAGAACAAGGCCTTCAACGCCGCTTACCAGCAGGCCGCTACCCAGGGCGTCTCCGTCTTCGTCTCCGCCGGCGACTGGGGCGCCGCCACCTGCGACTCCGGCAACAAGGCCGCATCCCACGGCATCGCCATCAGCGGATGGGCCTCCACTCCCTACAACGTCGCCGTCGGCGGCACTGACTTCCTTGACACTTATCTCGGCCTCAACTCCACCTTCTGGACCGCCAACAACTCCGCCACCTGGGGCTCTGCCGCCAGTTACATCCCTGAGATGCCCTGGGATGACTCCTGCGCCAACTCCATCCTCGCCACCTACCGCTCAGGAAAGGTCCCCTGGGGCCCCTCCGGCTACTGCAACACAAGGGATGGCGAGACTCATCTCAGCACCTTTGCCGGCTCCGGCGGTCCCAGCGGCTGCGCCACCGGCACCCCCGCCATCACCGGCGTCGTCAGCGGCACCTGCAAGGGATACGCCAAACCCTCTTGGCAAAGCGCCCCCGGCGTCCCCAATGACGGCGTCCGCGACATCCCCGATGTCTCCCTCTTCGCCGCCAACGGACTCTGGCGTCACTACTACCCGCTCTGCAATACCGATACCTTCCACGGCGGAACCGCCACCTGCGACACCACCAAGCCCCAGGGTTGGCAGGGCGTCGGCGGAACCAGCATCTCCTCCCCCATCCTGGCCGGCATCCAGGCCCTCGTAAACCAGAAGTGGGGCCGCCAGGGCAACCCCAACCCCGTCTACTACCAGATCGCACGCTCCCAGTTCGCCGGCCCCTCCGCCGCCAACTGCAACTCCATCCTCGGCGCGGCCTCCGGCGCCTCCTGCGTCTTTCACGACATCCAGGCCGGCGACAACAACCTCAACTGCACCGGCACCCGCAACTGCTACCTCGGCAGCGCCGTCAATGGCATTGTCTCCACCTCCAACACCGCCATTAAGCCCGCTTACCAGTCCGCCCCCGGCTGGGACTTCACCACCGGACTCGGCTCCGTCAATGCCTACAACCTCGTCATGAGCACAGCCTGGTAGCCGCCCGCTTTTCCCGGCACAGCCGAGCGGGTTCCACCGATCCCTCGCCCCTGGGGACCTGTAATAGATAGTCCGTATTGGCCCGGCGGCCCGCCCTTCGACCAGCCACGGAAACTCCGTGCCCCATCCATTTCACGTCTTTTGTGAAATGGGTGGGACACCACAAATCCCCGCTCTCCCGCTCTCGACCCACCACCAATGCCCGGTGCCCCACAAATCCCCACCGCAGGCCGCCAGCCCCACCGCAGGTGGCCAAGTGCCCCATGTCTGGATTCTCAGACAAGGGACACCACACCCCTCGCCCCCACCCCGCTAACTTGCTAACCCGCTACCGCCGCGCAGCAGCGCTAACCCGCTCAATCGCCAACCCCGCCAACGTGCACAGACAACGTCAACGCAGAAAACCCAAGCTGTTTCAAGGCTTTACACCGCTAAACTACCCCGTTCTAAGCACATTTGCGCAAAATAGGTTCAATTCCGTACAACCCACACCCCAATTTGTCGAACCATGCAAGGTTCCGTTTTCTTAAATAGGGTCAATTCTATGGTTCCGAATGACATTTTTCACAACCATAGAAGCCAACCTTTGGCCACTAAAGCGAACCATGTAGGCCAACCTTTGGCCACCAAAGCGCACCTTGCAGGCAAACCTTTGCCCCCTCAAACCGAACCATTTAGACCACCCTTTGCCGCTCGGATTTCAACCCAAAGTTAACCACTCAGGGTAATAATATACTTGACTGAAGTGATTTTCTTTGCTACTCTGAAGTCACCATGAACACACCGAAAACATTACAGCAAGCGATTCAATACTTTAGCGACGAAAAGAATTGCCGCGAGTTTGTGATTGCGATGCGCTGGCCCGATGAAAAGGTACGCTGCCCGCGCTGCGGATCGGAACAGGTCTCTTGGCTTGAGAAAGCGAAGCTATACTTCTGCCCTGTGAAGCATCCGAAGCAGAAGTTTTCGCTCAAGGTCGGCACCATCTTTGAGGACTCACCTATCAGCTTGGAGAAGTGGCTCCCGGCCATGTGGCTGCTCTGCAACGCGAAGAATGGCATCTCTAGCTATGAATTGCACCGTGCGCTTGGTGTCACTCAGAAAACCGCGTGGTTCATGCTGCACCGAATTCGGCTTGCCATGAAAAACAAGTCTCTCCTGAAACTCGGCTACGATGGCGGACCTGTCGAGATGGATGAAACCTTTGTCGGCGGCAAGCTCAAGAACATGCACAAGAATAAGAAGCCAAAGGGAACTGGCTTTAGCCGCGTTCCTACCGGCGCAATGGCTAAGACTATCGTTGTGGGTATGCTGGAGCGCAAGGGACGCGTCAAGGCTGAAGTGGTTATGGAGCGCAGCCATCCTACACTGCGGGCGCTGGCAGTCAAGAATATCCACCCTGGCGCAACTCTCGTGACCGATGAATGGGGCGGCTACAAGGGAACCGACTTTCAGCACGCGGTTATCAATCACGCTATCGAGTACGTCAATGGGCAGGTTCACACTCAGGGAATCGAGAACTTCTGGGCGCTGCTCAAAAGATCGCTCGGCGGCACATACGTTGCCGTAGAGCCATTTCACCTTGACAGCTACGTGGATGAGCAAGCCTTCCGCTACAACAATCGGGCCACCAAAGACAACCCGCTCACCGACGCGGATAGATTCGCGCTGGCAGTATCGCAGATTCAGGGCAAGAGATTGACCTATGCAGAACTGACAGGCAAGGTGGGAGAAACGCCGTTCTAATAACGCTTGGCTAGGACGCCAGAAACGCGGGAAGCGGATTTAGGCGTTCGCTTTGCCGCTCTCTCTGCGTCGAGTTGGGCTTTGATTTCCGAGTGCGGAACAGAGATAATCTGCCGCGCAAAATCCTTGAACTTCTCGAAATCGCCCGTCACATCCTTTGCGAAATCAGACTTTGTATTCATGAGGCTATCAGACACTCCCTAATCGCATCTTGAGCTACTTACTACTCTGGTCCCTTTCGACCGCGCATGATCCTAGCAGCGATCACTAAAGATATTCCCATGATGGCCGCGCTTACCACCATTGCAAACGCAACCGCAACAGATGCCGCTTCTATGTCTCCGATCATGCCGCCAATTATACCCCCACCTGATTTCGCCTCTCGATTTTCGGATGCTTTTCACACATCGTGATCAAGTCCTGCTCTGTGAACTGTCCCCAATCGTTCGGGACTGAAATCAGCATACGAACCGATTTGCGAAATTTCTCAATCGGCATTGTCTCGTTTGGATCATCCTTGCGAACCTTCCGTACTTCGTATGCCAGAAAATCAGCAACTTGCAAGGGAATCACGGGGCGAGGCCCCTCTTGCTCTGAAGCTGACCGGAATATCGGCACGAATCTCAACTCTTCCTCTATCAAATCGCTCAAGCCCCCACGGCCCTTGGTCCCCTGATGAAAAATGCACTCCATAGGGACGCCAGGATGATTTCTGGCTGCCCAATCATGCGCGGCGCGGATCACAGTGATTCCAGCCATTGCATATTCGCTCCGTGTGTATTCCTTTAGCGTGTAAGTCTCGTTCACTTTTCTATATTCGGCATGTTGGACAATCGAAGCGAATCCATATTGAACATAGGTCTCGATGATCTGGCAGGCGCGAAGAATGAACGATTTTCTCTGATCTTCACACCAGCACTTGAATGGCCCCTGCCATTGAGCGCACTCTTTCATAGTGAAAGACTTAAGGCCGTATTCAGAGAGAAGGTCTTCCCACTCCTCAGTGAAGGTCGCCCACTGCTCCACGGACGCAATCCAGCCCGCTACTACGGTGTATCCGTGATCCGCTCCACCAGCATCATCGAAGTAGCAAGTAAGCAAAGCAAACAATCCTTGCGGAGTGTAATCCCTCATCCATAATGAGCGACCAATATGCTCCAAAACAAAAGGATTGGCGGCAGAAAAAAGATTGCCCACCGCCCCAATCTCTACATCTTCGAGTTTGGGGCAAGTGGGCATATTCAGTCAAGTATGTTATTACCCCACTCAGTAACCCCCACTTCCGCAACAGGAAAAAGCTGAGAGCTGAGAGCTGAGAGCTGAAAGCTGAGAGCTATTCCCTGTTTCCTATTCCCTGCTCCCTGCTTCCCCCACCGGAATCGCCACCTGCTCCACAATCTCCAGCCCAAACCCCTCCAGGGCCGGAATGTGCATCGGCGTATTCGAAAGCAGCCGGATCCGCTGAATCCCCAGATCTGACAGAATCTGCCCTCCCAGCCCGATCGCCCGCAGAATCCGCCCGGATCGCGCCTGCGACCCTTCCCGCATGCGCAGCTCCTCGTGCAGCACCAGACGCCCTGCGCTGGCCCGCAGCACCCCCGGCAGCGCCGCCGCCCCACCCGGTTCAAACGCGCCCGTCACCACCGGCGTATGGTCCACGTCAAAGCCCCGCGAGGTGTTGTGCAGGTAAAGCACCGCCCCGCACCCCTCCTCGGCAATCATCTTCATTGATTGGTCCAGCGTCGCGCGGCAATGGCAGTCGGCGCCAAACACATCTCCCGCCGTGCACCGCGTATGCACCCGCACCAGCACCGCATGGCTGCAGGGCGATGGCCCCGCCTCCGGCGACGGCCCCACCCCAATCCCCGGCGTGCCGCTCTGTGAGGCCGGGCAGTCGGCGCAAAGATCCCCGCGCACCAGCGCAATGTGGCTCTCTCCGCCGTTCACTTCGCTCTCGTAAGCGATCATCCGGAACTCGCCGTACTTCGTCTGAATCCGGCTCTCCCCGGCCCGCACAATATACCGCTCATTGCGCAGCCGGTAGCGGATCAACTCCGCCACCGTCAGAATCCGCAGACCGTGTTCCTTGCAGAATGGAATCAGATCCGGAATCCGCGCCATCTCCCCGTCGTCCCGCATGATCTCGCAGATCACGCCCGAAGGGTTCAGCCCCGCCAGCCGTGCCAGGTCAACCGATGCCTCGGTCTGCCCTGCGCGCACCAGAACGCCCCCCTTGCGCGCCCGCAGAGGAAATACGTGCCCCGGCCTCGCCAGGTCCGTATACGTCGCTCCTGCGGCAATCGCCGTCCGAATCGTGTGCGACCGGTCGGCGGCAGAGATCCCCGTCGTCACGCCTTCCCGCGCCTCAATCGTCTCTGTAAACGCAGTGCCAAACCGCGAGGAGTTCTGCTGCGTCATCGGGAACAGCCGCAAATAGTCCGCTCGCTCCTCCGTCAGCGTCAGGCAGATCAGCCCACGCCCGTAGCGGGCCATGAAGTTGATCGCCTCCGGGGTTACGAACTCGGCCGCCAGCGTCAGATCGCCTTCGTTCTCGCGATCCTCGTCGTCGACCACGACCACCATGCGCCCGGCGCGAATCTCGGCCAGCGCGCCAGGTACGTCTGTGAAAGGAAGCTCGAAAGTTCGTTGCGTTTGCGGCATGGCTGCTCTCCTATTCTCGCCTATGCCCGAGCCAAACAGCAAAATACGCCTGCCCACACACAAAAGCGCCGCCCAATGGGCGGCGCTTTTGGTCGACAGACAAGAGGAAAAAGACCTACAACGTCGATTCGATCTCAAAACCCCAGGCCTCAAGAAGTGCCTCGGGGATATACTTCGAGTTCTTGTTCCGGCGAGCCCACTCGCGAAGACGGGTTGACCGGATGTACTGGTCCGGGGTCAGTTTGAACTCCTTCACGATTTGCTCAAAGGAGGTCACTGTAGGCACTACCGGACCAATGGGCTCCGGTTTGCCCCAATTCGGATTTCCACGACGTTTTGCCATCGATTTGATGTCCTTAACAGAGGGGTGACGTGCGTTAACATCCTCGGACACCAGCTGGGGGAACTGAACGGTCCTGAGGCAACTCTAGTGTCTTATTTTACGGATATTTTCTTCAAAAATCAATAACAAAATCGCTTTACGACCATCTTCGCTGGGGTCCCGGTAACCAGTTCAGGAATAGCGCCTATCCCTTTCTTCTGAAACACCTTAGTCGCCCTAACCCCAGGCTCCCGCCGAACCCGGACGGCGCTTTCAAAGGCCCGACCTCGAAGAAAACTGGCCACGCCATGCAGATACTCTTATGACAACAAGGGCGCGCCCCCGTCCGTCACTCACACCAGGCGTCGAACGCCCCCCCCCTCACCCCCGCCGCCATCGCCTCAATGTCTCCCGAAAGCACCCGGTCCTCCTCCAGCCGAGGCACAATCCCCCGAACCACCCCATACGCCCGCTCCACCTCCCGGCTGGCCTTCAAAGGCCTCCGAAACTCCAGCCCCTGAGCCGCGCACATTAACTCAATCGCCAACACCCTCTCCAGGTTTTCAACAACCTGTCGCAATTTAACCGCCCCCCCCATCCCCATCGACACATGATCCTCCTTGCCGCCGTCGGTCGGGATGCTGCCTGTGGACGAGGGGTGGGCCAGAACCTGGCATTCGTTGATGAGTGCTGCTGCAACGATTTGCGCGATCATGAACCCGGAGGATAGGCCAGGATCCGGGGACAGAAACGCCGGCAGGCCTTCGTTAATGTCTGGATTCAGCAACCTATCAATCCGCCGCTCGGTAATGCTAGCAAGATCGGTGAGGGCGATGGCCGCATAGTCAAATGCGTAGGCCAGCGGCGCGCCATGGAAGTTACCACCCGACAGGACTCCGTCCTGATGTGTCTTGGAGGAGCTTTGTGGGAAGACGAGAGGGTTATCCGTAGCCGAGCCAGCCTCAATCTCCAGCACTCCGGCTACATGCTCCAGCGCACCACGCACCGCGCCGTGTACCTGTGGCATGCAGCGCAGACAGTAGGCATCCTGGACCCGTGAATCGCTATCGCGATGTGCCTCGCGAATCTCAGACTCCTTAAGTATGCGCATCAGGTGGGCAGCAGCGGCAATCTGGCCCGCGTGAGGCCGGGCCAGGTGAATGCGCTCGTCAAACGCCGCCGGGGTCCCCATCAACGCCTCAAGAGACATGGCCCCTGCCAGATCGCTGAGTTTGGCCGCACGGCGCGCACGTGCCACGGCCAAGCCACCCACAGCGGTCATTGCCTGTGTCCCGTTCAGCAACGCCAGGCCTTCCTTTGCCGTCAGCGCGATTGGTTCAAGCCCTGCGCGACGCAGCGCCTCGGCTCCGGCGATCCGCTCACCATTGTAGAAAGCTTCGCCCTCTCCAATGGCAACCAAAGCCAAGTGCGCTAGCGGCGCCAAGTCTCCGCTGGCGCCCACGGATCCCTTCTCTGGAATCACTGGATGCACACCCGCATTGAGCAATGACACCAGAAGTTCAATCAGTACCGGACGGCAGCCGCTGAAGCCCTTGGCGAGAACGTTGGCACGCAAAAGAAGCATCGCGCGCGACTCGCCCTCAGAGAGCGGCTGGCCCACGCCGCCGGCATGACTGCGCACGAGATTCGTCTGCAACTGCGCCAACTTGTTCGCCGGAATGCGCACGTCAGAGAGTTTCCCGAAACCCGTGTTGACTCCATAAACGGTCTGCCCAGCGGCCAAAATCTGCTCAATCAGCCCGCGGCTCGCAGCCACGCGGGCCAACGCTGTGGGCGCAATAGCTACCGGACAGGCAGCCAGCGAAACCGCTTCAATCTCTGCCAGTGTCAACGGCTGGCCATCGAGTATCAGGAGGTCCATGACAACGATGGTAGGCCGCTCCGCGACTGAGGTCCAGATGGATTGCCCGGCAGTTCGTTTTCCTGGAGCTTGAATCGACTATCCTTGGTATCTATGGCGATGGATTCCACGGCACTGCTCGACCTTTTCGGCAGAATGCTTCTAGATGAACTTCAGAGTAATGCCCGGCTCAGTCTTGCTGAGATTGGTCGGCGCATTGGCCTCTCACCCACAGCAACGGCTGAGCGTATGAAGCAGATGGAAGAGGTGGGCATCTTGCACGGCTACACCGTTGATATTGACCGCGAAGCATTAGGACTGGAAGTGATGGCCTTCATCCGCATGAGTTGCGGAGGCCAGAACTACCATCGGCTACTGGATTATGTGCAAGGTCTCGAAGAGGTTCGCGAGTGCCACCACCTGACTGGCGGTGACGATTTCCTCCTCAAGGTCACGACCACGGATATGGCCCACCTTGAAGCTCTCATTGAGGCTTTGCTGCCCTACGGTAACCCAGTTACCAGCCTTGTGCTCTCATCGCCCGTGGAGCGCCGCAAGTATGCTGTCACCGGCAAGCTGACCACCGTTGCACACAAGCAACCCAGAAGGCGGCGCTAATCGCGGCAAGCCAAGCACTCGGCAAATCTGCCACTCCACAGGCAACCCATGTGAACGCCGGGGCCTAGGACTAGCCTAGCCCGAGAATCCTGCGGTTCTTCGCCGCATCGGCACCGCCGCCCACAAAGTCGTCAAACGCGTGGTCCGTCACCCGGATGATTTGCTTCTGAATGAATGGAGCGCCCTCCGCTGCGCCTTGTTCGGGGTGCTTCAGGCAGCACTCCCATTCCAACACAGCCCAGCCTGAATAGTCGTACTGCGCCAGCTTGCTGAAAATCTGGCTGAAGTCAACCTGCCCGTCGCCCAGCGAGCGGAACCGGCCCGGCCGCTCCACCCACCCTTGGTAGCCGCCATACACGCCGGAACGCCCGTCTCCGTGGAACTCGGCGTCTTTCACGTGGAACGCGCGTACGCGATCATGGTAAAGATCGAGGAAAGCCAGGTAGTCCATCTGTTGCAGAACCATGTGGCTGGGGTCATAGAGAATGTTGGCGCGCGTGTGGTTGCCCACCACTTCAAGGAACCGCTCAAAGGTCGCCCCGTCGTGCAGATCTTCGCCGGGATGCAACTCATAGCAAAGGTCGACCCCTGCCTCATCAAACTGGCGCAGAATCGGCAGCCAGCGGCGCCCCAACTCCCCAAAAGCCTCCTCGACAAGCCCCGCCGGCCGTTGCGGCCAAGGATAAAAATACGGCCAAGCCAAAGCTCCCGAAAAAGTTCCATGCGCCTTGAGGCCCAGGTTCCGGCTGGCTTTGGCCGCGAAACACAGCTGCTCCACCGCCCACGCCTGCCGGGCTTTGACGTCGAGGCCTGCAGGCGCAAATCCCGACAACAACACATCGAAGGCCGGATTGCTGGCCACCAACTGCCCTTGCAGGTGCGTTGACAGCTCCGTGATTGCCAACCCCGCCCCAGCCGCGATGCCTCGCACTTCGTCGCAGTAGGCCTGGCTCTCGGCAGCCCGCTTCAGGTCAAACAGGCGCCCGTCCCAACTGGGAATCTGGATCCCCACATAGCCCAACCCGGCGGCCCATTGCGCCATCGCCTGCAGACTATTGAAGGGCGCTGCATCCCCTGCAAACTGTGCCAGAAAAATTGCCGGTCCCTTGATCGTTTTCATTTGTTCGCTCTCCTGCGATATGCTCGGTTGGGTTCGCTTTCCGCGTGCCACGTTTGAGTGTATTTACCTGGCTGCCTCAAAGTCACCTAGTTCTTCAATGGCAATTTCGTATATGTTCTCTCCGAGCAATGTGCCGGAACTCGAATTGGCCGAAATCACCAGCTTGTAATCGCCCGGAACGAGTGTTCGAACGCTCGGGGGCAACAGCAGATTTGGGTCCAGAGTCTGAACGCAGTCGGGAGCCACGTCCACGGTATCCTCGCGCAGCAGAATGTCCGTGCCTGGGCCACGCAGCTGAAAACGAATCCGGCAGCCCTTCAGTGCACCTCTCGTATCGTTCACCAGCCAGGCGCCGACCAGGAGCGGCCACTGGCTATCTGGTTTTCGGTCCAGGCGCGGCGCCATCAAGGCTGCACATGGCAAAACCGGCTGCATCGCGCGTTGCAGCGCGTCATAGCCTTTCTTCGGCACTCGATCGTAGCTGAGCACGCTCCAGCTGATCGTCGGCCAGCCATCCATAAACATGAAGTGGAAGAAACCACCCAGCTTCTGGTATTTGGCGCGGCGATAGTTCTCGATTGCGAATTGAATCAATCGCGCCTGGTAGCTCTGGCTGTTGGCAATGAACTCCTCCAGCGTGTTTCCGCGCTCGATTCCGGCAACAACAAAAGTCGAGCGCGTTTCGAATCCAAAGTCCAGCCATCTTGCATCGGGTGGCCACACGCTGGCGCCCAGCATCCTCCTCATCTCCATCGCCGAAGGCAGTCCCTGGGCGCCAAACTCGGAGACCACTGGCGTGCTGGGCAGCGTTTCAAAATCCCTTAATTCCCCGTCGTACCAACCCGGATAAGGATGCTGCCCATACTCGCACGCTTCAAACACAAATCGAGTGGAATCCGCACTCCGCGCAAGGACTGCCAAAGTGGGGTCCATCCCCTTGCGGTTGGGTGGGTCCGGCTCATTCTGGCAGGTCCACAAACCGATGCTGGGGTGGTTGTAGAGCCGACGGATCATTGCCTGAAGTTGCCGGCCTGCCTCGGCAACGAATCCACTGTCGGGCGTGTATTGCCACTGCAACGGAAAATCCTGCCAGACCAGAATCCCTTCCCGGTCGCACGCCGCGTAAAACTCGTCGCGCGTAACATGCACGCAAAGCCGTACGCCATTGATGTGCGCCTTGCGCAACAACTCCATATCCTTGGCAATCTGCGCCTCAGCATAGTGCGCCAGCCACTTGTCCGGAATCACGCTCGAGCCGCGCACAAAAAACCGCTCCCCGTTCAGCCGCCATTCACCAACAACAGGATCGAATTGAATCTCGCGAATGCCGGCCTTGAACGCGCAGTGATCGCTCTCCGCCCCGCGTGTCAGTTTCACTGATGCGTCATACAGATGCGGCTCGCCAAAATCCCACGTCCACCAAAGCTTTGGATCATCCATCGTCAAAACTGCGATCTGCCGGTTAACGCCTAATTTTCCACTCACCTTTCCGTGCCAACACGAAGGCCCAATGGATATTTCGAGGTCAGCTGTCCCCACATCTCGCAACCAGTACTCGACTTCAACAAGAACCTGCGCGCGTCGGCCGGTTCCAAGATAGCCGGAAGGCGAAGTCCCAATCGCGCCAGCCACAGCGGCAATCTCAGGCACAATTTTCGCGGAGTAATGCACAGAACGAATCTGCGCGCTGTCTCGGCGCTCGATAGCGACCGAGCCGATGATGCCTCCAGTCGTCTCCATCTGCCGATCGAGTGGAAGCCACATATTGAAGATGCCCTTGATCTGCCGCTTGTTGCCGGGCCACATCTGCTTCTGGTCCTCGCGCGGAGCATCGACAATGACCTCCAACAGGTTCTGCCCTTCACGCAGGATCCCAGTGACCTCCATCTCAAACGGCTCAAGGTAGCCCTCGTGGTTTCCTAGCGACTTACCATTTAACCGGATTTCCGCAAAGTAATCGACTCCGCCAAAGCAGAGCCACGCAGATTTGCCGGCCAGGTCAGGTGTTGCGGCAAACCTGCGCCGAAATGCGACTCTGCCATCAAAATTCGCCAACCCACAAAGATGCCAATTTGAGGGAACCTGCATCTTCCCCGGAGCGGGCAACTTCGTACGGTCCTCGCGGATTGAGCCGTCTTCCTGCAAAACCGTCAAGGCAAGCGGTTCGTACTCCCACTCTCCATCGAGCGAAAGCTGCTCCCGATCCGGAAAATCCAGCCCGGAGATTTTGCCCGGCTCCACCGCAAACTGCCCGCCAGAGCTCGCTGAACTGCCCGCCTGCGCCGTCGTGCTGGCCGCGAGGCTCTTCGCCGCGGTCATTGCGGCCAGTTGTAGCATTGCGTTGGTAATGAAGTTGCGCCGTAGCATTCCCAGCCTCCACGCGCAGCGACCCCGGCCACAGAACCTGCCTCGATCGTTCCAGCCTTGAGTCTCTTGTCTGCTGCGATTCGCTCGGATTATAGCCCTTGAATGATCCAGCGATCCATCCGACGCCTTGCGCGCCTGCGCTAGTGTATCCGTCAAGGCAGGCATAAAGCCTCAGGAGCGCCCCTCGCCAGCTGACGAGGAGCGCTCCTGAGGCATTGGTGTTTTCAATTGCTGCCTGGTTCCCAAAGGCCTGTTTATGCGATTGATTGCAGGTAGTCGTAGTCAGCTTTGGCTGCTTCCAGCGCCGTGAATTTCACGAAAGGCGGCTCTTGTTCAACGAAGATCTGCTCAACGCCCGCCGCTGGAGCTGCGGCAAGAATCTTCCGGTAGTCCATGTGCCCCTTGCCCAGCTCAGTGGACTCAGGCATCTCCTTCACGTTCATCTCGGTCAGCGGATGCCCAACCGCAACGAAGTCCTTGATGTGCAGCATCTTCACCCGGCCGGCATACTTTTTGAACAGCGCAACCGGCGAATCTCCGCCCAGGTCAGCCCATCCGCAATCGATCTCAATCTTCACCAGCGAGGGATCGGTCTCCGCCATCAGGATTTCATAGGTGGTTCGCCCGTCGTCCCACTTGTGGAACTCTGTGTTGTGATTATGGTAGGCAAGCTGCAGGCCCGCGCTTTTTGCCTTGGCTCCCAGGTCGTTCAGCTCACCCGCCATCCTTTTGTAGTCGTCCTGCGTAAGTGCCAGGATAGCCTTGACGTAGTCGTCGATGCTCTTCAAACCTTCCATCTTGAACATGACGCTGGAGACGACGTACTTTGAGCCAAGCGTCTTCGCGGTCTCAAGAAACGTTTCCCTGCTTTGGCCCGGCGTGGGGAAAATGTGCGAACTGGGGCACTTGAGGCCGGCGTCGTCCAGCGCCTTGCGGAACTCCGCCGCGCTCTTTCCGGCAACGCCGGCGCTTTCCACCGTTCTGTATCCAATGGCGGCAATCTTCGCCAGAGTGCCTGCCAGGTCCTCTCCCAGTTCCTTGTTCACCGTATAGAGTTGGATGCCTGTGGATTTTGCGAGCGATTTGGCCTGAGCCTGCTTGGGCAACACTGCCAACAGCGCTGCGGATGCAGTCGTAATTGCGCCTTGTTTCAAAAACCTGCGACGTGAGACGGGATTCCTTGAAACCTGGTTCATCGTTAGCTCCATTCTTCTTTCCCACATGTGAAAGTGATTCGCCATGAGGCAGCCATGCTGACATCCCGCTGCTTTGCCAGTCGGCCGCTTTTCCTGCGCGCTTAGAACTTTACCCAGTTCGCCATGCGGCTGCTTTCTATTGTGCGCTCGATAAACCGCATCCCCCGCACCCCAGCCACAATACCTGGAAGCGTCGCTGGCAGTGGATTCGTCTGGCCCGCTCTCCATGCGATGAGCCCATCGGCAAACTCACGGTAAAGGATGCCAAATGCTTCAATGAGCCCCTCAGGATGTCCACCCGGCAGCCGCGTCACGGCCAGGGCATCGCCGCTGAGGTAGCTGCCTGCCGCATGACGAATCTGCTCCGGCCCATCGATCATCTTCACCCGCAGCCGGTTGGGATCTTCGTGCCGCCAGTCGATCGATCCGTTTTCACCATAAACACGAATCCGCAGGCCGTTGCCCTCGCCGGTAGCCACCTGCGAGCACGCCAGCGTACCACTGGAGCCATTGCTCAGCTTCAACAGCTCATTGCAGTCGTCGTCCAGCTTGCGCCCAGCCACGACGGTGCGCAAGTCAGCATTGAGACTAGTGATTTCAAGACCCGTGATGTATTCAACCAAGTGGAATGCATGCACACCGATGTCTCCAATGCAGCCCCCCGGCCCGCTCTGCGCTGGGTCAGAGCGCCACGCAGCCTGCTTGTGACCGGTGGTTTCGATGGGCCGGCTCAACCAACCTTGAAGGTACTCAACCGCGACCTTGCGAATCGGGCCGAGCTGTCCGGTGGCGCACATCGCCCGAGCCTCGCGCACCAGCGAGTAGCCTGCATACGTATGCGTCAGGCCGTACGGCAGGCCCGACTTGACCACCGCCTTCTCCAGTTCAAGCGCCTCGGCATAGGTAGCCGTGGCCGGCTTGTCGCTCATCACGGGAAAACCTGCCGCCAACGCGGCTTCTGCCACTGGCAAGTGCAGATGGTTGGGCGTCACAATGGCCACAAAGTCAATTCCATCGGGACGCTTACGCTCCGCCTCAATCATCTCCCGGTAGTCCGTGTATGCGCGCTTGGGATCGATCCGATAGGTCTCTCCAGCCGCACGCGACCGCTCCGCGGACTGCGAAAAGGCGCCCGCAACCAACTCGATCTTACCGTCGAGTTCCGCCCCCATGCGGTGCACCGGTCCAATGAATGCTCCAGGCCCACCGCCGACCATCCCCATCCTCAACTTTCGCTGTTCTGCCATCCTCAATTCCTCCCTGTTCGTGTTATAGCTTGTAGGCTTTTCTGACCAGTCCCACGGTCAGTTCCTGCGCCAATTCCATCGCCTCTTCCTCATCGAGGCGATGCTCTGCCACCAGCCGCGCCAGAAATCCAGCATCCATGCGGCGGGCCACGTCGTGCCGCGCCGGAATCGATAGGAACGCCCGCGTGTCGTCGTTGAAACCAACCGTATTGTAGAAGCCGGCAGTCTCGATGACCTGCTCGCGGAAGCGACGCATGCCTTCCGGGCTGTCAAAGAACCACCACGGCGGCCCCAGCTTTAAACAAGGATAATGCCCTGCAAGCGGAGCCAGTTCCCTGCTGTACGCCGTCTCGTCCAATGTGAAGAGAATAATGCTCAGCCTGGGCTCATTGCCAAAGCGATCCAGCAGCGGACGAAGCGCCTCAACGTATCCGGTTGACTGGGGAATGTCCGCTCCCATATCGCGACCGTAACGCGCATGGATCTGTGCATTGTGATTGCGAACCGACCCGGGATGAATCTGCATTACCAGGCCGTCTTCCAGGCTCATGCGCGCCATTTCGGTGAGCATCTGGGCGCGAAACAGTTCCTGTTTCGCCGCATCTGCGGTCCCAGTCAGAACACTCTCAAAGAGTCGTGCCGCTTCCCAGTCGTCCAGGTTTGCTGTCTGCGCCGTCAGGTGGCCATGGTCAGTTGCTGTGGCGCCGAGAGTCTTAAAGAACCGGCGCCGCACCTCCAGCGCGTGCAAATACCCGTGCCAGGTAAACGTGTCTTCGCCGGTCATCTCCCCCAATGATTCAACTCCGGCGCGGAATCCTGCAAATGATGGGTCAACGACTGAGTCGGGCCGGAAGGTTGGAATCACTCGCCCTTTCCAGCCGGAAGTCCTGATGGCCATGTGGTCGACGAGAGAATCTAGAGGCGAATCCGTGGTGGCTAGCACCTCAATCTTGAAGCGCTCGTAGAGTGCGCGCGGCAAAAACTCCGCGGTCGCCAGCTTGGCTTCAATCACGTCATAGGCGCGATCCGCTGTCGTCGCCGACAGCCTCTCGCTAATCCCGAACAGTACCTCAAATGCATAATCCAGCCACAGCCGTGTGGGCGTTCCGCGAAACAGATGATAGTTGCTGGCAAAGATCCGCCAGACCTTGCGCGGATATGCGACTTGCCTGCTGCCTATCTCCAGATCCTCCAGCGTGATTCCCTGGCTATAGAGCATGCGGAAAACATAGTGATCCGGCTGCACAAACAAGGCCACAGGATTGGGAAATGGTTGGTTGTTCGCAAACCAGGCCGCCTGCGTGTGCCCGTGCGGACTGATAATGGGGAGCCCGCGAATCACTTCATACAACCGCCTGGAAATCGCTCTTGTTCCCTCTTCGGCGGGAAACAGCCTGTCTTTATGTAGCAGCGCCATCGGCATCCTTTTTGTCGTCTTCCAGTATCGTTCATAACGGCGCGGTATACTTTCCCTGCTCACAAAAAATTGGCACGTGCCGGAGTGCTTCATGAAGCTGGTTTCATTTTCCATGCCGGGAGCCGCACCGCAAGCCGGAATCCTCTCTGATCCGGCCGCCACATTCTCTGGTCTTTCCATCCTCGCGCTTCTGTGGGGAGATTTGTCGGGGCCTGACCGCCGGGGCTACCCAACAGTCCTTGATGTGATTGCCTCGGGCCTGACAGTCGCCGACCTGAACCAGAAGCTGAAGCGAACACGCCCATTCTTCCGCCGTGATCAGGTTCGGCTCCATGCACCGCTCACCAATCCTCCGCGCGTCTTTGCAATTGGACTGAATTATCGCGAGCACGCGATTGAGTCGGGCATGGCCATCCCGACCACCCCGGTTGTTTTCTTCAAGTTGCAGAGCGCCATCGTCGGGCCGGGCGACGCAATTGTGTTGCCCAAAGCCACCGACCAACCGGACTACGAAGCTGAGATGGCTTTTGTCATCGGCAAGGGCGGTTTTCGCATCCCCGCTGCCGAATGGCGCGAACATGTCTACGGCTATACCATCGTGAACGATGTGAGTGCACGCGATGTGCAATTTGCCAGTTCACAGTGGACAATGGCCAAGAGCTTTCCCACGTTTTGCCCGATGGGCCCTGCCATTGTCACCGCCGACGAGATCCCTGATCCGCACAAGCTCGCAATAGGACTGAGCATCGACGGCGTGGTGCTGCAAAACTCAAGTACCCGCGAGTTGATCTTCAAGATTCCGGAACTGATCGAGTATCTTTCGTCGATTACACCGCTGGAGCCGGGCGATGTTGTCTCTACCGGAACCCCGTCAGGCGTAGGCCTAGGCCGCACGCCAAAGCGCTGGCTCAGGATCGGTGAAACTGTCACCGTGACCGTGGAGGGTCTCGGCGTGCTGACAAATCCGGTGGTTGCCGAATAGGTACTGAAGACTTTCGAGCGACTCTCCTTCACCGGCAACGCCGGGCTCAATGCAAATGCGCATCCGGTCAGCCTGCCGACTGGCTGACTGGATGCTTTGAACCAAGCCATCCATAGAGAGCCACGCCGATATAGCAGAGAAGCGGAACAATATAGGCAACCTGTAGGCCGCCGCGGTGGACTGATAGGATACCCATCAACTTGGTGATGAGTGCTCCGCCCAGCAGCGACATGATCAGGATGGATCCGGCTGTTTTGGTATTGTCCCCCATGCCTTTGATGGCCAACGCAAAAACTGTCGGAAACATAATCGACATAAACAGGCTAGTCGCTAACAGACAGCACATCCCGAACCACCCCGGCAGGGCCACCGCGACCGCACACAGAACCACATTGACCAATGCATAGCAGATTAGCATCGACCGCGCATGGAAGTGCTTCATGAGCCATGCGGAACTTAAGCGGCCGATGGCAAAGGCGGCGAGCGTACTGGTGAGCATATAGCCGCCTGACTTTTCGCCGAGGCCGGTGGAGAATTTGACGTAAGGAATAAAGTAGCTCCAGGTGCCAATCTGAGCGCCCACGTACAGAAACTGGACGAATACCGCGCAGGCAAAACTCCAGCACCAAAGACGCCCATGCTCGGCCTTCACCGGCGCGGCGCCGTGCGCTGGCCGCTCACCGCCGAGCACAGGAAACTTAGTGAAAGCGATCATCACGGCCCAAAACAATGCCAACGTGCCCAATACCATGTAGGGAGAAACCACGCGCAGGATTTCGGAATGGAGATAAGCCTGATAGGTGCCCGCAGCCTTCATGGCGCCAACCTGCGCAATGCTGAGTTCGACCCCGGAAAAAATAAAGACCGTGCCGATAAGGCCGGCGGTGATGTCGCCAAGCGGGTTGAAAGCCTGTGACAGATTGAGACGGCGCTCGCTGGAACCGGGATCGCCTAGCTCTGCGATAAACGGGTTGGCGCCGGTTTCAAGGAATGACAAACCGCTAGCGATGACAAATTGGGCGACGAGGAAGAAGGCAAATTGCCCGGCACGTGCGGCGGGAAGGAACATCCAGCATCCGGTGCCGAGCAGGAGGAGACCGGTAATGATGCCGGTTTTATAGCCGAAGCGGCGCATAAGCATGCCGGCCGGAATGGCGAGTAGAGCATAGGCTACATAAAACCAGAACTGAAGATCGGCCGCGCCGGAGCGGTCGATATTGAACGACTTCATGAACTGGAGGATGAGAATATCGTTGAGGTTGTTGGGAATCGCCCAGAGGAAAAACAGCGGAGTGACCATAAGGAAGGGCAACATTCTTCCCTTCGGAATCAATGGAGCGTGAATATCCTCCACTGAAGCAGCATCTCCGGAATCTGCTAATTTTGTCGACATGCTCACTTGCGCTTCATCCTCTCTGCTTTGCGTCCCGTGATCCGTGCGGCTTGACTGGCAATACGTTGCTTTCACGACCGCTTGAAACAGCGCTGGATTGCTTTAGCAGTTTTACCAATCTTGCGGGCAGGTGGCAAACGGAGGCTTTCCTTCAGCACTCTTTCATAGCATTCGTGCTAGCCATTTTCCTGTGTGGGAGAGAAGATTCTCTCCAATCTGTTCGGGAGTCCCTTGGGCCACAATTTGCCCACCAGCCTCGCCCCCCTCGGGCCCCATATCGATGACCCAGTCGGCGCACTTGATCACGTCCAGATTGTGCTCGATGACGATAAGTGAACCACCCCCATCAATCAGTTTTCGAAATGCCGTGAGCAGTTTCGACACGTCGTCGAAGTGCAAGCCGGTGGTAGGCTCGTCGAGAATATAAAGGACACGGCTTGCCTGCGAAGGCTTGGCGTTTGCGTTGGCTGCGCGCACTTGCGACAGGTGTGCAGCCAGTTTAACGCGCTGTGCTTCGCCGCCGGAAAGAGTTGTGGCTGACTGACCAAGGCGCAGGTAGCCGAGCCCAATTTCGTCCAATACGGCAAGCTTTTCAAGCAGCCTCGTCTGCCCTGCAAAGAAGCGCAGAGCTTCCTTAACGGTCATTTGCAGGACATCGTGGATACTCTTGCTCTTGTACTGCACCTCGAGCACCCTTGCCTGGTAGCGTGTGCCGTTGCAGTCTTCACAAGGCAGTTCAACATCGGCGAGGAACTGCATCTCGACCGTGACCGTACCGTCCCCTTCGCAGGTGTTGCAGCGGCCCCCCGGCACATTGAATGAGAAGTGACCGGGCGTCAAAGCGAGACGCTTGGCTTCAGGTTGCGCGGCATACAACTCGCGGACCAGATCAAAGCCTTTGATGTATGTGATGGGATTGGAACGCGGGGTGCGGCCGATGGGGGTTTGATCAACGAGGACGACATCGTTGAGGCGCTCGACCCCGGTCAAAGACGTGAAAAGCCCGGAAGGGTCGGCGCCGTCGCTCTGGCCGAGCGCGCGAGCTACAGCACGGTAAAGCACCTGATGAACCAGCGTAGACTTACCCGAGCCCGACACACCGGTAATCGCCACCAGCAACCCGAGAGGAATTTCGACATTGAGGCCGTGCAGGTTATTGGCCGCGGCTCCGCGCAAAACGAGCCGTTCCTTCCCGGGTACGCGACGGCGTGTGGGCACAGGAATGGAGACTTGTCCGGAGAGATAGCGACCGGTAAGCGAGTTGGGATTGGCCTCGATCTCGGCAAGAACCCCTTCGGCCAGCAACTTGCCGCCAAACTCGCCCGCGCCAGGTCCCAGGTCAAGCAAGTGATCGGCCGCGCGCAACACATCGGCATCGTGCTCTACAACAATGATCGTATTGCCGAGATCGCGCAGTTCCTCAAGGATATGAATCAGCCGGGCCGTGTCTCGCGTATGCAGGCCAATCGAAGGCTCGTCCAAAACATAGAGCGCGCCCACCAGCCGCGAGCCCAGCGAAGTGGCCAATTGAATCCTTTGCGCTTCCCCGCCAGAGAGCGTTGAAGCCAACCGGTCGAGCGTCAGGTATTCCAGCCCCACCGCGTCAAGAAAACTGAGCCGCTGGCGTACCTCGTGCAAGATCGGACCGGCAATCTCCTCCTGCATGGGCGACAACTTGAGGGCATCAAAGAAGGCCTTTGCTTGGGAGATCGTCAAGGCCGTCGACTGACAAATACTTTGGCCGTTGATGCGGACACTCCGAGCCTCAGCACGCAGCCGCTGACCGCGACAATCCGGGCACTCGGCATAACCACGGTATTTGCTCAGCATCACCCGCACATGGAGCTTGTACTTCTTGCGCTCCATCTGCGCAAAGAATCCAAAAATGCCTTCAAAGCTACCCTTGCCGCGCAGCACAATTTCGCGCGCTCCTTCGGCCAGATCGCGCCAAGGAACATCAAGGGGAACACCCAACTCCGCCGCGTGCTTGCGTAGTTCGCTGTACCATGGCCGGTATTTAGGACGGTTCCATGGATCGATGGCGCCGTCAGCCAACGTGAGGGCCTTGTCGGGAATTACCAGGTTCAGATCGAAGTCGACCGTGTTGCCAAAGCCCTGGCAACGTGGACACGCGCCAAACGGATTGTTGAAGCTGAACAGGCGCGGCTCGGGCTCCTTACCGGGACGGTGACAGCTCTTGCACTCATAGTTGCCGGAGAATCGATGGCGCGGACGGTCAGCAATTTCGGTGCGCGGGACCTCTTCAAAGATGACTTCGCCACACTCGCGGTAGGCAATCTCGGCTGCGTCCACGATGCGCGCTCGGTTCTCCGAGCCGACTACAATTCGATCCAGGAGTACGAACACAGGAAGTGTGAAGTCCAGATCGAGCAACGACTCGGGGGTAGAGAACTCGAAAACGATTCCCTGCTGATAGAGACGGTTGAAACCTGAAGCACGCAACTCGAGCAGCCGCGCTCTGAGGACCTCGGTTAGCGGCGACTCAGGCATATTCTTTGCCGCAACTTTGGCACCTGTTTTTGGCGTCCGGCGGGCCGGCTTGGCTTCAGGAGCCACCACCGGAGTCTCATGCCGCACTGGAAAAAGTACGTTGAGCCTGGTTCCTTCTCCGAGCGCCAACGTGGCGTCTGCAATTTCGTCCATTGAATCGCGCTTCACGAATCCGTCGCAATGGACACAGTGCACCGTGCCGCAGCGGGCGTAAAGCAAGCGCAGGTAGTCGTAAATCTCAGTGGCTGTGGCCACGGTTGATCGCGGATTGCGCGTAGAGTTTTTCTGCTTGATTGCAATGGCCGGGGCCAGCCCGTCAATCAAGTCCACATCGGGCTTTTCAATTCGCTCAAGAAATTGGCGCGCATAGGCAGAAAGAGATTCCACATAACGACGCTGCCCTTCGGCATAGATCGTATCGAACGCCAGCGAACTCTTGCCCGACCCCGATACACCGCTGACCACCGTCAGCTTGCCATGAGGAATCTCACAGGAGATGTTTTTCAGGTTGTGCGTCCGCGCGCCGCGGATGATGATGGCGTCATTCAAAGGGAAGGCACCAGAAAGAAGTTGTCCGGCTGCGATGCTGAACCCTCGGCGAGCCTCAGAACGCAAACGGCCATTATTTATTATAAGGCCCGACGGGAATGGGGAAGTCGAAATACAACTAAGGACTGGACTTGCGCGTGGTGCCCCCCCCCCCCTCCGGAAGGCAACCTCGCCCTGAAGCTGCAGGCTTTCTGTGATCAGAATCGCGGTCTGAGATGTCAGACTGTTATTTTTAGACCCAACCAAGTTTGCCTTTCTGGAATCGTAATCACTTTGAATTGCCATCACCGAGAAATTGACGGCACCTTGTCGTGGTAGCAAAGGTCGTCTCCGACTTTGCGAATTGATTTGCGGTTCTGTCGGTGGTTGGTAAATTTTCTCACGTTCCGAAGCGTAAGTCTTTATGCCGTTTTCAACTCTTATCTCGACTGGATTCTGGAACTGATCGGTTAGGGTTGTCAGCTGCTGACAGTAGGGCTCCCCTGCGACGAAGAGTTGGTATCTTCCGTTCGCTCCCGTCAACCGCGGATTTTGGCAGTTTCTGTGCGTTGCAGGTGATGTGGGGCCAAGTAAACTGGTATTGAGGTATTCCGTGCTTCGTTTCGCCTTTTTCTCCCTGCTTTGCTTCGCATATTCCGGGTTTGCTCAGGATGCCGACCAGAGCCGAGCAACGCCCACGGGGCCCCTTCCGACTCCAGCGGCTGCACAACCGGTCCTGGATGCAGAAACGGCAATAGCAAAGGCTGACTGGAAGGCAGCTGAAGCCAAACTTGCGCCTTGGCTGATTGCCCATCCCGCCGATGCGACCGCACTCTTCGATGCGGGCTACATAGCCGACGCTCAGGACCGCAGGGATGATGCCGCCGGGCTTTACAAGCGAGCAATCGGGGCCAATCCGCAATCACTTGAGGCCCATCTTTCCCTCGGCTTGCTGCTGGCACGGCAGGGAAAATTCTACGAGGCCCGACCTGAACTAGCTATAGCCACCACTTTGGAAGCTGGAGACGCGGGTCCTGTGCTGAAGGCCAAGGCCTGGAGAGCGCTGGCCCGAATTGACGAGAAAGCCGATCCAACTGAGGCTTCAAACGATCTGCTGGAAGCTCTCAAACTCTCGCCGGAAACCATGGACGATACCCTGCTTGCGGCGAACCTGGCCGACCAGACCGGCCAATACGATGAGGCCGAAGCCGCATATCGCCGAGTACTGACCAAGGATCCAAGGTCCCCCGGCGCCAACGCCGGCCTAGCTCATCTTTTGATCGCGCACAAACACTTCCCAGAGGCGGAAACCCTGCTCCGAGCAGCGCTCGAGCAGATACCCGACGACCCCGCTCTCACCGCGCAACTGGCGGCCGTTCTGGCAGCCCAGAACAACGCCGAGGCGCTGCCACTGCTGGAAAAGCTCCATCGAGCCCAGCCCGAAGACTCGGCGATCTCGCGAATGCTTGCAGAAGTGCGTTCGGAAGCGGGCGATCCAGCCGGTTCAGACAGTCTCTATGTTGAGTTGCTCAAGGCCAATCCCGACGATCCCGATCTGCTGGTTGCGCACGGGCAAAATCTGTCCCATTTGGCCAAGCACAGTGAAGCTTTCAATGTGTTTGACAAGGCGACCAGGCTAGACCCCACAAATGCTGAAGGCTGGAGCGGGTTAGCCTATGCGGCTTCGAGAACGAATCAGCCCGAGATCACGCTTCACGCACTTACGATGCGATCAAAATATCTTGCGGAAGTGCCTGGAACTTATTTTCTTTGGGCGACCGCTTACGACACGCTTCACGACAAGGTGTCAGCGGCTAGCTATTACCATCGCTTTCTGGAGGCGTCCGCCGGAAAGTTGCCCAACCAGGAATGGCAGGCGCGGCAGCGTCTGAAATTGCTCGAGGGAAAACAGTAGAACGTGCAAGGATTCAGATCGGCGAGGGCTAATTCTCCAAGAGGCTGATTGCAGCAGTGGAAGGCGGGGTGCACAATTTTCCTGTTGCACAGCCAAAGGAAAGCACTCATAATCGCTGCCTGGGATGATACCGCATCCGCGGAGGTTCCTCATGAGGTGTTTAGTCAGGCTCGCGGCTTTCTTCCTCGTCTTTGCGGCCGGGGTGCCAGTCCATGCCTCGGGCTTGGATGACAAAACCCCAGATCAAAAAAGCATCGACGCACTGGAAGCGAGGGCCCAGCAAGCCCCACCTCGTGAACAGTGTTTCCTTTACGCCGAGCTGGTGCATCAATTGACGGAGTTCAGCGTCCGACAATACACCGCGGGCGACGTCGAGAAGTCAACCAGTCTGCTCCGGGATATTCAGCGGTTGGCGCGAAATATCCATTTATCCATGGCCGATGACAACAAACGAGTAAAGAATGCCGAGATACTTCTGCGCCACACCGCTTTTCGCTTGACCGAAATGCTGCACGCCAGCAGCCTTGAAGACCGCCCTCTGGTCGAGCAGACGCTGGCCCAGGTAAATCAGGCTCAAACGGATGCCATGATGGAGGTATTTCGCAAATAGGAGTCCTTCCAGAGCAGCGATTAGCTCTTTTCCTGGGTGGGCGCCACTTCATCCTTTTCATCAATTCCAGTAAGAGTCTGCCCCATTCAAATCTGCGCACTTTCCGTCGAGTCAAGACGTGTGCTTCAATGGGAGCGCGGAGTGTAATCATCGATGCGCTTTTTTGCAATGGTCCTAACCAGCCTGCTGTTTGCCTCCACTTTGCACGCGCAAAAGGGGAAGCTCGAACCGCTGAGCGAAGCGCAGATCGGCAAGATCGCCGATGCGGGCGGAGATCCAGATACACGGATCAAACTTTATGCCGCCTTCCTGGACGAGCATGCAGCTGTCATCAAGGGACTTATGAACCGCATGAAATCCGCCGCTCGAGTACAGCGGTTGGACAGCGAGCTGCTGAACTTTACGGCTCTGATGGACGAGTTGGGACAGAACCTCGACACTTACTCCGAGCGCCATGCCGATTTGCGCAAATCGCTGAAAGCGTTAACTGAAGCGACTCCACGCTGGCACAGCCTACTTCGCGCATTGCCCGGAGAGGCAGGCTTCGATTTGGAACGAAAGGACGCCATTGAGAGCGAGGAGGAACTTGCCGACCAAGCGACGCGGTTGCTGACCGAGCAAACAGAGTACTTCAGAGTACACAAAGATGAGGCGGGACAAGACCGGGCGGAGCCTAAATAGCATGGCCAGATACTGAGAAATGGGCCTCAGGCGGTCCTTTGGTCATTGGTGCAATCAGCTTGCACTTAGCTGTAGACTGTGAATAGTGGCTGCGGATTTTGTTCCCATCTTTCAGGAGGAGTACCGGGCGCTGCGCCCTAGAGCGCCGATTGCGCAGATTTCCGTTCGCTTCCGCCGGTTCACATCGCTGAACACCACGATCAGGCTCCGCGAGGGCCAGATTCACGTGAGTCTGTCTGATCTTCTGGAGGGAGCGCCTGAAAGTGTAATCCGCGCGATCGCGCACATTCTGTTGGCAAAGCTCTACAGAAAGCCGATCGATGCCACTCAGAACTTGCGTTACAAGCGATTTGCATCCAGCACGGCGGTAACACGGCAAACTGAATTGATCAGAGGAGCGCGAGGGAATAAGCGATTCTTCGGGCCGGAGGGCCGGTTCTATCACCTGGAAGAGGTCTTTGACTCGCTGAATGTGCAGTTTTTCGGCGGTTTGTTGGGCAGGCCCCAACTGACCTGGAGCGAGGGAATGGCCAAGCGGTCGCTCGGCCATTACGATGCGGCACACAATACCATTGTTGTAAGCCGTGTTTTCGACCGCCCTTCAAGCCCCCGTTACGCCGTTGAATACCTGCTTTACCACGAGATGCTTCATTTGAAACACCCTGTGCGCATGCGAGGACTGCGACGGTGCGTGCACTCGCGTGAGTTCAAGGCAGAGGAGGCACTTTTTCCGCAAATGAAAGAGGCACAGGCGTTTATCAAGCGATTATGAGTACAATTTTGTTTGCGGGACGGCAATTCGATGCGTGAGCTTCGAACTACACAGCAGGATTCACGAACGCATCTTTTTGTGGTTCCATCCCCGGACGTGTGGCTGCCCAAATGACCAAGACGATGCCAGCAAGAACTGAACTTGCTGCGGCAATTTGCGCATTGGATAACCCCCAAAGCACCTTGGGGTTGCGACGGAGAAATTCCACCAGGAAACGCGCTAATCCGCTCAGCAGAAGGTACTCGCCGACGATGGCACCCGCCCCCCTTGGTTTGCCGCCGCGAAACCATAACCAAGCAGCGATCAGCAGCCCCGCAGCAAACTCGTAGAGAGGTGTGGGATGCACCCTGACAAGGGTCGGCTCTATGCCGTCCGGAAAGCTCATGCCCCACGGAAGTCTGGTTGGGATCCCATAACAGCCATCCCCGGAGAGAAAGCAGCCGATGCGCCCGATTCCGTATCCAATGGCCGCCGCCGGAGCAGCCAGATCGAGGGTCCGAAGGCCGCCAATGCGGGACCACAAGCCCTGAAAGACCAGCGCAGAAATTCCGAATATAAGGCCGCCAAACCAGGCAAATCCAGCCGAATCCCAAAGTACACTCCAGCTTTGCTCACGGAATTCGAGGGGGGTATCGATGACGTGCCAGAGCTTGGCCCCGACAATGCCAGCAACCACAACGACAGCAACCATCCCGACCGCATCGGCGTTGACGCGGGCCCGACGGAAGCCTCGGTCCATGACAAAAGCCGCAACCACGGCTGCCACCCAAAGCATCAGCCCGAAGGTCGGCACACTCAGCCGCCAGATGTGAATGTAAGGCAACATATTCCCTCAAGTATAGACGCCTTAGCGAGCTCAGCAGAGTACCTTTGCCTGTCTTCGCGAAGTTCCGGCCGCGATTTTCACAGACACCTTCAACTGATTAGCCGCGATTCGCGCGATACTGTGTGCATGGCTACCACGACCTATCAGGGACTTGAGGTCCTCTACACTCGCCAACAAATCGCTGAACGCGTTCAAGAGATGGGCGCTCAAATCACGCGGGACTTGAACGGTGAAAAACTGGTAATGGTGGGAGTGCTGAAAGGCGCGGCGCCTTTTCTTGCGGACCTGGCGCGTGCGGTCCAGGCAGACGCCACATTCGACTTTGTCGCGGTTTCCAGCTACGGCAACGGTCAGCGATCCTCCGGTGCGGTCAAACTGATCAAAGATCTCGACGAGCCGATTGAAGGCAAGAATGTACTCGTGGTCGAGGACATTCTGGATACCGGGTTAACGCTCTCCTATTTGCGCAAGCTCTTGTTGCAGCAGCATCCCAAGTCTTTGCGAATCGCCACACTCCTTGATAAGCCTTCGCGCCGATTGGAGAAGATCGAGGCCGACTATGTCGGATTTGCGATTCCAAACCTCTTTGTGATCGGATACGGCATGGATTATGCCGAGCGCTACCGGAATCTGCCTGACATATGCCTGATGACCCCCGAACATCCGGAATGAGCTGCTTGGGTTGGCGCGTCCTTTCCGGCAGGAAGTCGGCACCTTTTAGAGCCCTTTGCGGGAGCAGCCGCCTGGTTTGGAATTGAGGTTCCGCCTAAGCGCGGGTTTCCGATTGGGATTCCATTGGCAGTTCTTGGAGGATCCCCTTAAGCCCCTGTCGAATTCTGCCGATGAAGTGAGAGTGTCAAACCAGATTGCGTGCGATTGAAAGGGCGCAGCCGGGCTCATCCTTGCGTCTGGCACCCGGCAGTTCCAGACTCTGTGGCGAGGGGTCAGGCGGGACGAGTTGACAACGAGTGAACTCCGGGTGACAGAACCACCGACTGCACGAACTGCCCCATTCAGCAAGATTGGCGGAAGCACGAGGAAAATCAATGGGAATGACAGTTCTGGTTGTCGACGATTCGGTCACCATGGTGCTAAGCCTGAAGACCACACTGAACATGAACGGATTCGAGGTGGAAACCGCGAACAACGGCCAAGCCGCGCTTGAGAAGCTGAAGAGCGGGATTAAGCCGAATCTGATTCTCACTGACATCAATATGCCGGTTATGGGCGGTCTTGAGTTGATTGGGCAGGTGCGCAGTCTTCCCGGATTTCGGTTTACTCCGATTCTGACGCTGACGACTGAGAGCGAGGCATCGAAGCGCGACGAGGGCAAGCGGCTTGGAGCAACCGGCTGGCTGGTAAAGCCGCTTTCAGGAGAGGACCTTGTCAAGGTCATCAAGAAGGTACTGCCGGGAGCCTGACAAGTTCCTGACTGCAACCTGCGCGACCGGGCGAGAATTACTGGGCGATGGCGAGACACGAGAAGATCCCGTGAGCGAATTGAGCGAACGGCAAGGGAATCCTGGCGGCTCATCTGGATCGCTACAGATCGCCGGCCAGACAAAGACCCAAATCCAGGTTGCCGCGGGCGGTGCGAAGCAGCATCAGGGCCGGTTGGGCAATCGAACTGTTCTGAAAGGACGGTTACGATTCGGCTGGATTCGGGTTTGCTGGTCGCAAATCTGCGCGTAAACTGGATGGATGGCGGATATTCAGCGCAGGAAAACCCCTACAGTCAAAATCGGACAGGTACGCGTGGGCTGGGAGGTTCCGGTCGTCGTGCAGTCGATGACCAACACCGACACGGCAGACGTTGCAGGAACCATTGAACAGGTTGCGGCACTGGCGCTGGCCGGGAGTGAGATTGTCCGGGTGACGGTGAACAACGAGGAATCGGCGGCAGCCGTTCCTGCGATTGTTGAGGCCCTGGACAAGCGCGGAATTCGCGTGCCGATTGTGGGCGACTTCCACTATAACGGCCACCTGTTGTTGAAGAAGTTCCCTGCGGCGGCCCGGGCGCTCGCCAAGTACAGGATTAACCCTGGTAATGCGTCAATCGGCAAAAAAGATAACGACAACTTCCAAACGATGGTGGAGTGCGCCGTCGAGAACCAGAAGCCGGTACGCATCGGGGTCAACTGGGGATCGCTGGACCAGCAACTGCTTACGCGCATGATGGACGAGAACAGCAAGCAGGCGCAACCGCTGCCGGCGCGCGACGTAATGATGGAAGCGATGGTGGTGAGCGCGCTAGAGTCAGCAGCAGCCGCCGAACGATTCGGCCTCAGACGCGACCAGATCATTCTCTCGGCTAAGGTGAGCGGGGTCCGCGACTTGATTGATGTGTACACGAACCTTGCTGCGCGGTGCGATTACGTGCTGCATCTGGGACTGACAGAAGCAGGCATGGGCGCAAAGGGGCTGATTGCTTCAACAGCAGGCCTGGCGCCCTTGCTGCTGGCCGGCATCGGCGACACGATTCGCGTGAGTTTGACACCGAAACCGGGTGGCGACCGGACCGAAGAGGCTCAAGCCGCGCAACAGATTCTGCAATCGCTCTCGATTCGCAGCTTCATGCCTCAGGTGACCAGTTGCCCTGGCTGCGGACGAACCACCAGCACGTACTTCCAGGAGTTGGCCGAGCAGATCCAGAGCTACCTCAGGGCGTCGATGCCGGAGTGGCGCAAGCAGTACCCCGGAGTGGAGGAGTTGAAGCTGGCGGTAATGGGGTGCGTTGTGAACGGGCCGGGCGAATCGAAGCACGCCAATCTGGGCATCAGCTTGCCGGGCACGTTCGAGGAACCTAAAGCACCGGTGTATGTGGACGGGAAGCTTTACACGACGCTGAAGGGTGACACGATTGTGGCAGAGTTCAAGCAGATTCTGGATCGTTACGTCGAGAGTCATTACGGGTCAGGAGCCAAGAGTGGGGAATTGCTTAAGGCGCGCTGAGGCCGACCTTCGACTGCCCGTTTAAACGGCTAGAGTATCAGGGGAGAACTCCCTGAAGTCCTAATTGGAAGTGCGTCGCTCTTTTCCATCTCTCCCTTCCCGGTGTAAGCTCGATGCATCGTTCTAGGAGGGGGTATGCTGTGCGCTCATGGGCGCTGACTCTGGCAGTCTTTCCAGCGTTGTGTTTTGGCAGCGCGCAAAAGCAGTGTGTTTCCGCTAATGAGGCCTCAAAACTTTTGAACAAAGACGTCTGTGTTTCGGCGCATATTTTCGACGTAGTGCAACTTCCGGATGGAACACGGTTTCTGGACGTGTGCGCGCCGGAGACTCCGGATGAAAATTGCCGATTTACCGTGGTGAGCCTTTGGGAGGATCGCGATGAAGTGGGTGAATTGCGTAAATACCGCGATATGGATGTGCACGTGCGCGGAATTGTTCGATCTACCCATGGCCGTGCGGGAATTCTGCTGAGCCATGCGCGTCAATTCTACGGTGGACCGCCCAAGTTCAAGCCCAACCCGAAGTTGATCCGCGGATTCAGCGCCGAAGAAGGCAGGCCCGCAGTGCGCGATCCTAACCTTCGCGCGCAGGGCGGGCAGCGGGGCTTCATGAACAGCCGCAACCAGGAGACGCTGCCGGACAAGTAAAACCAGAGTCACCAGCCGCGGCCGGCATGGCGGCGGAGTTCGCGGAGCGGATAGTATGTCCCGCGCCAAACGACGCCGTTGCGGGCCAACGCGAGAAAGACGGAGCGCAGCGTGGCAAACAGCACGATAGATGTTGCCGGTGCAAAGAAGAGCGCCATCCATGGCGAAACCTGAGTGGCCCTGCGGTACGCGAGATAGACCGTCGCAATGGACAAGTAAACGAGCAGGCCGGCTGCTGACGTCCACCCTCCGGCAACCAGGGCAGCCAGTGGCACAACGACCTGGATGCCGAGACCCAGCGCAGCGAGAAGAGCAACCCCAAGGCGAAAGCGGTAAATGGCAAAGGCGTTCTTTTCGGCAAGACGAACGATGCTGAACGCGCCCTGAAGCCAGCGGATTCGGATCAGCCCAGGACCGATGACTACGCGCTGCGCATAGCCGCCACGCTTCACAAGCCATCCCAGGCGCAGGTCATCCACCACATCCATCCGCAGCGCCTCAAAGCCGCCGAGGTGTTCGTAGACTTCACGGCGGATGAGATTGAAAGTGCCGGAGCCGACAAAGTCTCCGGCGCGCGGGTCGGCTACCTTCCACAAACGGAGCTTCCACTGCCCCAGGGTGCTCATCGCGGCCAGAAGGGCGGCCTCGGCGGCGGTCTTGAGAATGATCGTGGGAACCAGCACCAAATGGTCCGCATTCCGGGCCAGAGCATGGCCAAGGCTCAGTTCGAGAGCCCGAGGATGGAAGATAACGTCCGCGTCCGTGAAGAGCAGCCAAGGCGACGTGGCCTGCATTGCCGCCAGGGCCATGGCGTGCGGTTTTCCAAGCCAGCCGGCAGGCAACTCCTGGACGTGAATCACCTGCAAACGATGCACGCCATCGCCGTGTGTAACGCTGGAGGCGAACTGGTTGAGGATTGCGCCGGTGCGATCGCTGGAACGGTCATTGACGGCAATGATCTGAAGCCGCAAGCCAGTTGAAGCGAGAAGAGATTGCAATGAAGCCTGGATGGATTCTTCTTCGTTACAGGCGGGCACAATGACGGTCAGATGCGTATTCACGCCTTCAGGCAAAGAGGGCAAGGCGCCTGGGTCTATGCGTGTGAGGTCGGGGAGCGTTGGCATTCCCCGCAGCGCCGCCAACGCCTGACCGAGCCAGCCCAGAGCAATCAGCCAACTGAAGACCAGGAAAATCGATGGTGCGAGGTGCGCCAATCCCATGTTCCGAGTATCTCAGAAGGTGTAGAGGCAGGGCGCAAAGGCTCGAGGCCCAGGCTAGCTCAGGGCATCTCGGGCTCGCCCCTCAGGGGCGGCGCAAAGCGCGCGCCATTCCAGAGGATCAGGCAGGAAATGACCAGGAAGACAAGAGTGGCGCCGAGGCCGATGCGGAGGGTGGAGCGGTCAGAGATGGCGCCGATGATCTGCGGTGAAAATGTGTCGCCAAAACAATGGATGAAGAAGAGGTTGAGGCCGATGGCAGTGGCACGAACCGAAGCGGAGACGGAGTTGACAATGGCAGCGTTGAGCGGACCGGTATTGAGGAAGAGGAAGAACTCGGCCGCAAAGAGAGCGGGGATAGACCAGGCATGGGGGCCGAAGAAAAGCAACGCACCACAGGGTAGGGTGAGAGCGACACTCCAGAAAGAGAGCAGGTAAAGGGCGCGGTCGTTGGTGCGGAGCCAACGCTGTGCGATCCAACCACCGGCCAGGGTTCCGGCAATGCCGTCAATGACGGTAATGGCGCCTACGGTGAGACTGGCATTGCCGACCGACAGGCCGGCGGAGCGATGCAGAAAGGTGGGTACCCAGGCGGAGATGCCGCCCATGGCAAATGTGAGCGTGGCCAGGCCAAAGGTAGCGGAGAGGTAGGCGGGATTGGTAAAGAGTCCAAGGAAGGTGGTGCGGCTTACGGTTGGGCGGACGTGATCGCTGGAGCCGCGCACCGGCTCGCGACCGAACAATCCGTAGAGAGCGGCGACGAGGAGACCGGGGATGGCACAGAAGAGAAACGGCGCACGCCAGCCCCACAGCGATCCGAGTTCCCCGCCTGCCACGTAGCCGAGGGCGGCGCCGACGGGAATGGCGAGATAGAAGATGGAGAGGATTCGATTACGGTCGCGCTCAGGATAGAAATCGGCCAGGACAGCAGGGGCAAAGATGCCGAAGGTGGCCTCGCCAACACCGACCAGGGCATGGCGCAGATAGAGTGTCCAGTAGTCGTGGACCCAAGCGGTGCCGAGGGTCGCGACACTCCAAAGAACGGCGCCGGCAATGATGAGGGGCTTGCGGCGAAAGCGGTCGCCGAGCCAGCCGCTGGCGGGGGCGGCAACCATGTAGAAGAGAAACAGAGCGGTGGTCAGAGCGCCCATTTGCTGGTCGGTAGAGTTGAACTCGCGCTGGATGAGGGAGACTTCACCCGGGAGGATGTAGCGGTCAATGTAGTTGAGGAGGTTCAGGGCAATCAGAAGCAAGAGTGTGACTGCGGCGGGGCTCATTCTGGGGCGGGATGGCTGGGGAATGTTGGGCAAGGGGATTTTTCCACAATGGAGCTTTACCACGAATATCACACGGGGGTAGGGAAATGCCTGTTTTTTGCTTATGGATGGGACCGGTGGAATTATCTATAGAGGGAAAGACAAGAAGAGGCCGGAAGAACGGTCTTCAGCTGTTTGCTGGAGCTTTACACCGTAGTGCTCTAACCCGGCACTCCAAGGGCTCACTCCGCGCGCTCATGATTGAGTGTGTCAGGACTTTTCGTTAGGGCGAGGCCAGCGAGCTTCTACTGTCGTGCCGATTCCACCGCGGGGGCGGAATACGCCGTGGACAATTGCCCAGACAGGGTTGCAGGCCTTGACGATATCTTCGAGGACCTGGTTGACAATGTTTTCCTGGAAGATGCCGAGATTACGGTAGCTGAACAGGTACTCTTTGAGGGACTTAAGTTCGAGGCAGCGTGCGCGTGGCATGTAACGAATGGTGAGAATACCGAAGTCCGGCAGACCGGTTTTGGGACAGACCGAAGTCAGTTCTGGATCGTCAATGATGATTTCGTAGCCGGGGAACTGGTTTTGCCAGGTTTCGATGGCAGGGAAGGCGAAATCGAGGCCAGCCTTGGCGTGATCGTCGGTATAGCGCGGTTGCAAAGCCATGTCCTGATTGTACGAGTGCGGGGGTAGGCGCGCCAGATCAGGGAGGGGTAGATTTTTCTGAGCCGGAGCGCTTGTTTCCGAGTCCTATATACTGACTTTGGTTGCCCGAATGACTCCAGAAAGAACGACATCTATCCGGCTTTGGATGTGGCGGGGCTTGGCTGTGCTCCTGATCGTGGTGTTTTTCACGGTTCGTGCACTCACCAGGGACCGGGTTCCTGTGCGCGTCGCACAGGCGGCTCATGTCCCGTTGACCAGTACCGATAGCACCAATGGTCGCGTCGAGCCTGAAGCGAACTACCAGATGTACAGCCCGATTGCGACAACTGTGAAGGCGGTGTTCGTACAGCCGGGGGACTTAGTTCCGGCAGGCAAGCTTCTGATGGTGCTTGACGATTTGGATGCGCGGGCCAAGTTGGCGAGCGCGGAGAGTGGCCTGAAATCTGCGCAGGCGGCGTTGGAAGCCGCCACCCATAACGGTACGCAACAGGAGCGTCAGATGGCTGACGCGGAGATTGCCCGGGAGAAACTGGAGCGTAACCAGGCCCAGACAAACCTGGAAGCGCTTGCCAAGCTAAATGCGTCGGGAGCTGCCTCGCAAAGTGAAGTAGCAGGCGCACGCGAGCGGCTACAGGGGGCCGTAGCTAGCCTTAGCGCGTCCGAACGGAACGCCCAGAGCCGCTATTCTCCGGCAGAGGTGGAGCGGGCACGGGCTGCGTTGGCCGAATCCGCTGCTAACCTGGCAGCAGCACGGCAGGTGTTGAGCCGAACCGAGGTGCATGCCCCTGTCGCGGGGACGGTCTACAGCGTAAATGTGGGGCACACAGAGTTTACAGAACAGGGCAAGTTGCTCCTGCAAATGGCTGACCTGAGTAAAGAGCGGGTACGCGCCTATTTTGACGAGCCGGACCTTGGGCGGCTGGCGGTGGGCCAAGAGATTCAGATTAAGTGGGACGCAAAGCCTGGCCGTATCTGGAAAGGCCATATTGAGCGGACACCGGTGACCGTGATTACCTATGGAACGCGCAACGTAGGCGAGGTGCTGGTGCAAATCGATGAACCCGACAGCGGGTTGCTTCCTGACACGAATGTGACCGTCACGGTGACCACGTCGAGCGAACCGAATGCGCTGAGTATTCCCCGCGAGGCATTACACTCGGAGAACGCTAAACCCTTTGTGTATAAGGTTGTGGATGGCAAGCTACAAAGAACCGATGTGACCACAGGAACGATCAATCTGACCCAGGTCGCCATTCTCTCCGGTCTGAGGGAGGGAGAGTCGGTCGCAGTCGGGACAACCAATGGACAACCCCTGCAAGAGGGGATTCCGATCAAGGTTGTGCGGTGACCGGTTTGAGCCTAGTGGCATCGGGATCGCGTGCGGCTGTGCTAGCCGTATCGGTAACCATGGTTGCGGCCGGGGAGTTTGCTCCACAGCCACTAGCCCAGGCCAACGCAGCATTGCAGGCCGGCGAGGCGGACAGGGCACTGGCACTACTGCGATCTTTGCCGAACAACGGCATTGGCTTGGCAGAGGCGAACAATCTTCAGTGTCGGGTGCTCTACACACTGGAGCGTTGGGATGAGGCAGTGGCAGCTTGCGAGCGAGCTGTGAAACTCGAAGAGCAGAACTCTGGCTTTCACATGTGGCTGGGAAGGGCGCTCGGTGAGAAAGCCAGCCGGGCTTCTTTTTTGAACGCTTTTTCATTGGGTAAGCGTGTGCGCATGGAATTTGAGGAGGCGGTGCGTGTGAACCCCCGCAACGCTGAGGCTCTGGCAGACTTAGGAGAGTTTTACCGCTCAGCGCCGGGGATCATTGGCGGCGGACTCGACAAAGCAGAACGAGTGGCCAGACAACTAGACATCGTGGACCAGGCCCGCGCACACGAATTGCTTGGTCGCATTGCGGAAGAACGCAAGGACTTTGGCAGTAGCGAACGTGAATACAAAGAGGCGATTGCGGCAAGCCCACATCCGGCATTTCGGTGGACAACTCTGGCGGATTTTTATAGCCGCAGGCAGCGCTGGCCAGAGATGGATTGGGCAATCCAGAGTTGCGTGACAGCCGCGGAACAAGACAAGTATGCCGGCGTTCCGCTTTTCGACGGAGCATCATTGCTTCTGAATGCGAACCGGGATTTGCCACTGGCAGCGAAAATGATGGAAAAGTATCTGGCAGGCTCGGCAAAGACTGAGGAGGCGCCGGCATTCGTGGCTTACACGCGTTTGGCCAGGATTAAGGCAAGGCTGGGCGACCGGGCATCCGCAGAGCGAGAGCAGGCCGCCGCGCTGGCGCTGGCAAGTGAATACAGGCCGGCGCAGGATTTGGGTATCCAGGAAAACAGGCATTGAACGAAAGAGTCTATGTGAAGATGAGACGAGAGCCCCGCGGCGCCTGGACACACATCCTGATGGGGATGACGCTGGCAGCTGGCCCCGGCCTGTTTGTCGCTTCGCCTGCTGCGCTCGTGGCGCAGGTGTCGCTGGCCACGGTTGTGGATCTGGCGCAACGCAACTCTGACGCAGTCAGAATGGCAGATGCCGACGTACAAAAGGCTGCCGCTGCCCTTGCGGAAACCCGCGACGCGTACATTCCCAGTTTCGGCATCGGCTCAACGGTCGGCTATTCGCACGGTTTTCCCACTGGTCAGCCATCTGTAGGCAACGCGAGCATGCAGTCGCTGGTCTTCAGCTTTTCCCAACGCCAGTACATGAAGGCTGCCCACGCCAGCCTTGAGGCCGCCAATCTCGGCCTCAAGGAAGCACGCGAGCAGGTGGCGCTGGATGCCTCCACCACCTATATTGAACTCGACACCGTAGACCGCGAGTTGGAAGCGGCCCATCAGCAGGAGGCATTGACCGGGAGCCTGCTCAGGATTGAGCAGGAGCGCACCGAGGCCGGCATCGATTCGGATCTCGATCTCTTGCAGGCCCGCCTGACAGCAGCCAAACTCAAGCTACAGCGACTGCACCTTGAAACCCGCGCAGTAACGCTAGCCAAGCAACTTGCCAGCCTCACAGGGCTTCCAGTCGGTTCCGTCCTTCCTGACCGCGCAAGCATCCCTGAGATCCCTACCGTGACTGCCGGCCAACCGGCCCACACACTGCCAGGAACCGAAGGTGCCGGTGCGCTTGCCCGCTCCAAGCTGTACCGGGCCCGCGGGGACAACCTATCGTGGCGACGGCCGATGATCGGTTTCGGTGCGGTCTACAACTACGACTCCAACGAACTGAATAACTACGCGCAGTTCTACCAGCCCAACACGTTCACCCCCAATAACGTCAGCTTTGGTCTTCAGATCACAGTTCCGTTCTTTGACTTCGGCCTTCGCGCCAGGGCAAGAGTTTCGGCAGCCGACGCACTTCGCGCCAGGGTTGAAGCCGAGCAGGCCCAGCACCAGAACGACGAGCAGATCGCCACCCTGACCAGCAGTCTCCGCGAGTTGGACGCCTTGGCCGAAATCGCGGATCTAAAGCAGCAGATCGCCAGCGAAGAACTCAAGGCTGTGCTTGCTCAACTAGAGTTGGGCAACGGCGCCGCCGCCGGTCCAGGCGCTCCGCCACAACTAACCCCCAAGGCAGAGCAGTTGGCACGCGTCGACGAACGGCAAAAGTTCGTGGACGCGATGGATGCCGGGTTCGACCTGGCCAAGACCCGGTTGACCCTGCTACGCGCGCTTGGTCACATGGAGGACTGGCTGCAGGAACTGCACCCGAAGTAACCTGCGACCTCAAAATTGGCGAAATGTTAGAATAGAAGGGATGACAATGCCCCTGAAGACACTTTTGCTGAACCCGCCCTCGTTCGAGAATTTTGACGGCGGCGCAAGTTCGCGCTGGCCAGCAACTCGCGAGATTGAGTCCTACTGGTACCCTGTGTGGCTGGCATATCCAGCCGGCTTGCTGGAGGGCTCGCGCCTTCTGGATGCCCCACCGCATCACGTTTCGGCGGAAGAAACCATCAATATTTGCAAGGACTACGAGTTCTTGGTCCTGTTTACCTCTACAGTCGGCTGGGAAGGTGACCAACGGCTTGCCGAAGCAATCAAGGCAGCCAATCCGTCAATCCGGATCGCGTTTGTAGGGCCGCCTGTAACCACGTCCCCTGACAAGGCACTGAACGAGTGTGCGGCACTCGACTTCATTTGCCGCCGCGAGTTCGATTACTCGGTTGTGGAGTTTGCCCAAGGCAAGCCTTTGAGTGAGATTCTTGGGATCAGCTACAAGCAGAACGGGACGATTGTGCACAACGCGGATCGTCCACAGGTGGAAGACCTGGACGCTATGCCATGGGCAACGAAAATCTACAAGCGCGACATGGATGTGACTCGCTATAACGTGCCGTTCCTCCTGCATCCCTACATTGCGCTATACTCGACTCGCGGCTGCCCTGCGCAGTGCACTTTCTGCCTGTGGCCACAGACGCTGAGCGGACACGCGTGGCGCAAGAGATCGACCGACGACGTGGCGGCGGAACTCGCTTGGGCGAAGGCGAACTTCCCTGATGTGAAAGAGTTCTTCTTTGACGACGACACCTTCAATATTCAGAAGGTGCGGACAATTGAATTGTGCGAGAAGCTAAAACCGCTGAACTTAACTTGGAGTTGCACATCGCGCGTCACCACCGACTACGACACGCTGAAGGCCATGAAAGAAGCAGGCTGCCGGCTGCTTATTGTCGGATTCGAGTCGGGCGATCCGCAAATTTTGAAGAATATCAAGAAAGGTGCAACCGTAGAACGTGCGCGCCAATTCTGCAAGGATTGCCATGACCTGGGATTAACCATCCACGGTGACTTCATCCTTGGCCTGCCCGGCGAAACCAAGGAATCAATCCGCAACACAATCAATTTTGCCAAGTCGCTGGACGTGGAAACCCTTCAAGTTTCAATAGCCCACGCGTATCCAGGCACGGAGTTTTACGACTACGCCAAAGCCAATGGCTTCATTGTGAACACTGCAGCAATGAGCGATGAGGGCGGGCACCAAATGGCACATATCGAGTACCCCGGTCTGCCCACGGACTACGTTTTGGAGATGGTGCATCGCTTCTACGATGAGTACTACTTCAGGCCAAAGGCGGCGTTTCGTGTTGTGTGGAAAGCCTTTGTGAATCGCGACCTGCCTCGTCTCTACGTTGAAGCAAAGGCATTTCTGAAGTTACGCGCGCAGCGCAACAAGATGGTAAAGACGGCGCGTAGCCATCAGCCCAAGCCGCCTGCCGCGGCAGGTGCTGGCGCGTAGCAGTCGCTCTTTTTACCCCAAGGAGGGCGGCGTGATAATGATCGCGTCAGCCCTCCTTTTTCTTGCAGGCACACGAAGGAAAATGCTTCGCACTCATGGCTCATCTTAAACTCTCGCCGTGGCAATACATGGTGTTAGCACTGGTTGCGATCTGTGCGCCACTGGGCGACACCTTCTTGTCGCGAGGCATGACCCGCCTTCCTGCTGTCTCGCTCGACCGTCCTGGCACCCTGATCACGGCGGTCTTTACACCGTGGATTGCTTTGGGCATAGTACTGCTTATCGGCTTTTTTGCAAGCTATCTCACTGCACTCTCCTGGGCAGACCTAACGTATGTGCTGCCGGCTACGGCGTTCGGCAATGTGATTGTTGCTCTGCTCTCCCGTTTCTGGTTGCATGAACCAATATCGCTTGAGCGCTGGACTGGGATCGCGCTGATTACCCTTGGCGTCAGTTTCGTTGCGCAGGGACCATCTCTAACTCAAAGAACCGCGCCCCCACCTGAACAGGACCCGGTACAATGACAGTTTCCAACCCTGCCACGCAACCTGGATTCTGGGGCTCAGCCGCAATGATTGCATCCATTGTGCTCAGTTCTACAGCTGGTGAAGTGCTTACCGCCGCAGCAATGAAGTCCATTGGTGATCTCGACGAAATCCGCGCCCACTCTGGAATGAAGGGCGCTATTCGAGCTGTTCTCACCTGCCCGTTGTTCTTCTCAGGCGTCAGCTTCCTCGCGCTCGCATTCTTCAGCCTGCTCTTCGCCTTGAATCACCTGAACCTGAGCCTTGTTGCTCCGGCCTCGGCCTCCCTTACGCTAGTCACCAATGCTATTGCGGGCAAAGTCTTCCTAAAGGAAGATGTTGATCGGCGTCGCTGGGCCGCGGCTGTCCTGGTATGCATTGGAGTCTATCTGCTGGCCCATTGATCTCTGCAAAACCAAGGAACGGGTCATTTTATTGCCTGAGTCTTGGCAATAATGATTTTCTCCCAAGGCTGCTTATTGCGCAGAAGAACTATATATGTCTCTATAGACGCGTGACTAGCAGGCTAGTCAAACCGCGCCGCCCCAAATCCGGCTCAAGGATCATCTGCGGTCGCCCAATGCTTGCACACAATCCCTCCGCTGCCAAATGGCCCGACCGCGCCGCGCTCTCCATCGTGGAAGGCCATCCAGTTTGTACCCAGTCGCCGGCAAGAAACAGATGAGGCCATGGCGATGCAGTGGATGGGCGCCAAGTATCAATTCCGGGTTGAACGCCGAAGGTAGCGCGGACTTCCTTAATCAGCGCGGCCTTCTCGAGACGCGCCTCTCTTACACGCGGAAAGAACTCCGCCAGCTCGTCGAGCGCTACTTGAATGGCAGCCTGGCGAGGCAGCGCCGCGAAGGCTCGCGTGGCACTGACAACGATCTCTACATAGTGACCGGGGCGGCCGGTCTGCAAGAGTGACTGGTTATACATCCAATGAATCTCGCGGTCCAACAATACCGCGTGTTCAAGATCGCTAATCTCGCGATCAAACCAGAGATGCACGCTGCAGATAGGCCAGTGCTCCAGATTCTCGATCTGCCTGGCTAATTTTTCCCGCCCTTCTTCGACAGGAAGATGCGGCAATAGATTTTGCGTCGCTTCAAACGGCAATGCCAGCACCACGAATTCAGAAACGACTTCACCACTGCGCGTGTACACTGTCCATTGGCTTGTGCGCTCATCCCAAGCAGCCCCTTCAACGTGTTCGCTGAGCTGGATATTTCCCCCGCGATCTGCAAGAAATGATGGCACATTTGCATAGAGGTCACTTAATGGGACGCGACTCATGCCCATGCTGCCCGCCTTCGCGGAATAGAGAAATAGCTCGCGGATGACTTTGGCGGCGTAAGGCAGAGCGATTTCATTGATGTCGGCGTTCAAGGCACTGGCAATCACTAACCGCCAAAAGCGATTCATTGCCCCCTCGGTCTGCTTGTGTCGCCTCAGCCAGTCACCGAGCGACTCACCGGTATCCTCCATCGCGTTCTGCTTCATCATCGCCTGCATGGCCCAGCCCAGCGCCAGCTTGTCTTTAAAATCAAAGGCTTTTGCACTGAGAAAACTCGGGGCACTGTGCAATGGAGCTGGTAACCGCAGAGGACCGAGGCGGAATGGACCGAGACGTGACCTGCGCCCGCCGGGCTCAATCATCGTCATGTCGCTGGTCCAGTGGATTCGGTCCGCAACTCCGATGCGACGATAGAAGCTGATGAGGTTCGTACAGCAGCCGAAGAGCACATGCTGGCAGTTGTCAATCACCTCGCCAACACCGGGATGCAGATAGGAACTGGCACGGCCTCCGAGGTAGCCTCGGCGCTCTATCAGGTTCACGCGGATCCCAGCCTCGGCGAGGGCACAGGCCGCACTCATGCCGGCGACTCCGCCGCCGATCACCGTAACGGTCTGGATTGGACTATCAGCCATTCGAATCAGTCCAAGACCTTTCAATCACCGTGTTAGCCAAGGCGGGCCAGCCCCAGGCGGGCAACGCCCACCATCATGATGCTTAGCTTTTGAACCATAGGCACTCTCGCCCTGTGCGAAAAAACATCGTAGCCGCTGCGTTCAATTCGCTTGAGGAGCGCATGGTAGATGCTGACGAGCACCCAGAGCGCGGGACGGCTTTGGTGGTCGATGAGTGGCAGCAGCATCTGCGCAGATTCATAGAACTTCTCTGCCCGCAGGGCAATTTCTGCCAGCAGTTTGCACTCATTCGTGGTTGGCGGCGCACTTCGCGGCCGATGGAGCAGAGCGTCCAGTTCTACGCCATGCGCGCCTAGATCCTCAAGTGGAATATAGACGCGATTGCGTGCCGCATCCTCGGCAACGTCCCTGAGAATGTTCGTGAGTTGGAAGGCGATGCCTGTCTCCTCAGCAAGTTTTTCAGCGTGTGAATCGGTATAGCCAAATATGCGAATGCAAACCAGACCGACAACGGAGGCTACCAGGTAGCAATAGCTGTAGAGGTCACTGAAGGTGGCGTAGGTGTCCGTCCCAGCCGTTGCCTCTTGTTTCAGGTCCATGGTGACACCAGCCACCAAATCGTCCAGTAAGTGAAGCGGAATGGAGAAGCGCACCGTTGCATCGCGAACGGCTATGAAGACGGGATCGGTGCCGGCAGCGCCCTTGCAAACGGCGTGCCATTCGGCCAGCCAGTCCTCGATGCGGGCGCGGCGCAGTGGAACCGGAACGCCTTCGTCGTCGGCAAGATCGTCAGCCTGGCGCATGAAGGCATAGATAGCGCAAATTGCATTGCGGCGCGCCGGAGGCAGCGCGACGAAAGCGAAATAGAAATTCTTTGCTTCCCGCCTGGCGATGGCGCGGCAAACCGCGTAGGCTCTGGCCAGTTCCGGGGCCTCCAACTTGATTTCCGAATTCAAGCGCCTGCCCCTTTTGACTGAGATCGATTGCTGAGAGGGCTGAAGGGAAAGATCTTGCCGCCAACGGCACGGAGCGCGAGTTGAAACTTTGTGGACTTTGAGATGGCAGGCCGCGCGCTCAAAACATCATAATCCCGACGTTCGATTGCCCGTAAAATCTCAAGACCTCCCCGGCTGAACAGATCCAGGTCGAGCGCCAGTTCCCGGTTAACCATCCCGATCAACTGCAGCCCCTCTTGAAACATTGCGCGGGCAAAATCCACCTCGTAGCGCATCAATGCGCGGAATGCCGGAGTGGCAATGCCGGCTGCAATTGTTTCGTCGGTCACACCAAAGCGCTGCATGTCCGATTGTGGAATGTAAACGCGTCCCTTGGCGAAATCCACCCTCACGTCCTGCCAGAAGTTGGCCAGTTGCAGCGCCGAACAGGTGAGATCGGAAAGCCGAAAACGTTGAGCTTGATCGTTTGTAGCCTCACCGCAGGCATAGAGCACGAGACGGCCTACAGGGTTGGCAGAATAACGACAATAGTCAAGCACATCCTGCATTGACGAGAAGCGTTTGACTGTCTGGTCCTGGCGAAAGGCGATGAGCAAGTCGGCAAATGGCTGCTTGGGAATGGAGCATGCACGAATGGTTTCCGCTAACGCAACAAAAACTGGATGGCGTGCGCGACCCTCATAGCAGGCATCCAGTTCGCGACCCCAGAAGTTCAGCAGGGCCAAAGCCTGAGCGGTGTCCGGTACTTCATCACCAAGATCGTCCGAGACGCGGCAGTAAGCATAGATTGCATGAAAATGAGGCCGCAGTGCCCGCGGCAGAAACCACGAGGCCACGTGGAAGTTTTCGTAGTGTGATTCGGCCAAATGCTTGCACCAGGCCTGGGCTTCAGCGAGGGTGGGCGCAACTTCAGGAACGCGATAACTGGGCGGTAGCGCGGCCCAGCCGTCTGCAATCAGCGCCTGCTCGCCAGGCTCACGTTCATTCGATTCAAGCTGGACTGTGGTCATGGCCTCGACTTAGGGCACGATAGCTGTTTTGATTTCGCTGCTCCGGTTCATCAGCTTTTCGAAGACCCGGTTGAGCTCGTAAAGGTGCGCGCGACCAGTAATGAACGCTCCGGCCTGAAATCTTCCGCCAGCGATCAACTCAAGCGCGTTGCGGCAGATGGCCGGCGTGTGATGAAAAGTTGCGCGAAGTGTGATATCGCTGTAGTGAATGCGGTTGGTGTCAAGCGTCACCCGTGTACCGACAGCGCACCCGCCGAAGAAGTTCACCGTGCCGCCTTTGCGCACCATCTCCACCGCTTCTTCCCATGCTTCGGGCACGCCGACTGCCTCAATTGCAATATCCACGCCTCGGTCTTTCTCGGTAAGCGCCCGGGTTTCCTTGATGGCCTTACGGATGCTCTTAGCCTGGACCACATGGGCGGCACCCAACTGTCGCGCAGCCTCCACCTGGCCATCGTGCCTGACTATTGCGATCACTTCGCAGCCAGCAAGTGAGGCTACATGCACCATCATCAGCCCGAGCGGCCCTCCGCCAATGATGGCGACCTTATCACCGGGATGCGGATTTGAGTCCTCGAAGCCATGCACGGCGCAAGCCAGCGGTTCAGTCAGGGCGGCGTGCTCCATGGGTACATGATCGGGCACCCGGAGCGTATTCTTGGCTACGATGCGCGCGGGAATACGAATGAACTCCGCGTAGGCGCCATTATTGAAGAGCAGGTCGTCGCAAAGATTCTCCTGCCCGCGTGCGCAGAAATAGCACGCTCCGCAGGGGGCAGAGTTTAATGCCACCACTCGATCGCCAGCAGCAAAATCTACGACTCCATCACCAGCCTGCACAACCGTCCCAGCCAATTCGTGTCCAAAAAGAGCTGGAGGCACGATCATGCGAGCATGGTAACCGCGGCGAAAGACCTTGAGATCGGTACCACAAGTAAGCGCCGCCCCTACGCGGACAATCAACTCGCCCTTCGCAGCCTCGGGAACTGGCACCTGCTCAATGCGAATATCTTCACGGCCGTGAAGTACTGCGGCCTGCATCGTTCCCTTGCCAAGCCAGCGAGCAGACTCGACCGTATTGCGACCGACCTGAATTACGTCTTCAACGGTATTTCGACCGACATGAAGAACTTCCTCGACTGTATTTCGACCGACGTGGAGGACATCTTCAACGGTGTTCCGGCCGACCTCGAGGACATCTTCGACCGTAGCGCGGCCGCGTTCGATGGCGCCCTTTACCGTGTTTGGCATCGAGTCCTCCTGCAGCGGCTGCAGAGCTGCTGAGTAATGCAATTTCGCCGATCGAGAGGCCCGATCCGTGAGAAGGAGCCTGCAACAGGGCGCCATCCGGAGCCCGACAAGAGAATCCTCAGTCTGCGCCTGCGCCCAGGACAGGCTCAATCATAATCTTCATTGAGTCACCCTTGGGGTGCGAAGCAACTTCAATGGCTGTTACTGCCTGGTCGAGCGGAAAACGATGGGAGATCAGTTGGGTGAGATCAAAACCGTTGCGGAAGCCGTCAAAGACGAGACCGGTGACCTCGTCGAGAATGTCAAACGAGGAGGAGTAAGAGCCGAGGAGGGTTTTCTCGTCCATGCAAACCTGGCCGGGATCGAAAGCGGACTCGCCGTATTGAGTTTGAGCAAAGAGAAGAACCTTGCCACCGTATCGAACGGCTTCCATTGCGGTTTTGATCAAGGCATTGCCGCCAACGGCGAGGATGACGGCGTCTGCGCCACGGCCTTCGGTCATGGCCATGACGCGCTCGACGACATTTTCCTCGCCAGCGTAAATCGGGTGGTTCAGGCCAAACTTCGCAGCAATTGCGTGCCGCTCTGTATATAGATCGGAGGTGAGCACCTGTGCGCCGGTGCGCCGAGCCAGTGCGGCGTGCATTAGTCCGATTGGGCCCTGGCCAATGACAAGTACGGTATCGTCTGGGGCAAGATTCAGCCTCTTCACGCCCTTGAGAACGGTGTTCACCGGCTCCAGAAAGGCTGCCTGCTCAAACGGCACTCCATCGGGAATATGCACAACACCGCGGCTAGCAGCAATCCAATCCATCACGCGAATATACTCTGCAAAACCGCCGCCCGAAGGTTCGAAACCCGCAGTCACCCCCACTTTCTTGTAAAGCGGGCATTGCGCCGGAGTCCCCTTGCGGCAGTAGTAGCACTCTCCGCAAGGAACATGGTGGTGGACGACCACGCGTTCACCCAAAGCAAAGCGGGTGACGCCTTCGCCGGTTCTGACGATTGTTCCGGCCATCTCATGGCCGAAGATGCGGGGGGCAGAGTGGGAGCCGGTGTGGATTTTCTTCAGATCGGTTCCGCAAACCCCACAGGTGGCGACTTTGACCAGCAATTCGCCTGGACCGATGGCGGGGACGGGGACAGTTTCCACCCGCATATCGTTGATGCCGCGATAGACAACGGCCTGCATAGTGCTGGGGATAGAGTTCCCGATCTGGCTCTTAGCGTTTGTGGTTTGGGTTGCCATTGCGCTCACTTATATTGACCTCGGGGATTCAGAAGATGCAGCAGACATTCTGCAATGCTCTGGGCAGCCTTCCTGCTATTCTCGCCCATCTGGATGAGTGCCGGCCAGTACCAGGGGCGCAGGATGGAAAAAAGGACGAAGCGGGAGAGCTGAAACGCTCCGTTTGGGAGAATAAAGCTATTGAAGTCAGGGAGTTGATCATTCACTCCATCGCTGATTCCTTTGATGCAATAAAAAGGAATCTGGCGCATTTGAGCGAGGCGGGCGATGGCGGCCGCCTCCATATCGACCAATGCAGCGGAATAGGCAGATGCAAGTCGCTCTTTCTCCTGCATATCAGCGACTTGGGGGCTAGTCACCAGCAGGCAGTTTGGAGCTCCATCCGAGGTTGGAAAACGCTCGCCGGTGAGGGTGTCGACGACGGTGGAAACGCAATACGCCTGACCGGTGCAGTAGTCTTCGCGTAACGCACCGGCCCAACCTGTGGAGATGGCAATGTCGATGGGACCCGATTTTTCGATTTCAGCAAAAGCGCAGGTTGCTGCGGCCTGGCCGGCCCCGGCGCAGGCAGCGATCCACTCGCTTTGATCTTCTGGCCAAACTAGCCGCCACAACCGCACCTTCCCACGCCTCTCGTGAACCCAATCTTCTTTGGACTGAGAGTCAAGAAAGCTTTTCAGTTCGCCGGGCATAGCGGCGATAATGGCGGTCCTTGTCATACGTAGCCGTTACTGCGGAACCACTCGATTGCGGCACGCATTGCTGGGTATACAGGCATGATGCGGAAGCCGAGTTCCTGCTGGGCGTGGGCGCTCGAGGCGTACATCTTTTTTCGGCCCATGCGGACTTCCTCAAGGGTAGCGCGGGGTTCGCGGCCACGAACGCGGCCGGTGATCCACTCTTCAAAGAAGGCGTATGTGGCGGCCACGGCAAAGGGAATCTCCACCGTGGGCGACGGGATGCCGGTAATCGCGGACATCTTGTCCAGAATCTGCTTGAGAGTGAGATTCTCTCCGCCGAGGATGTAGCGATGGCCGGGCTGGCCTTTGCTGAGGGCAGCGACGTGGGTGCGCGCAACTTCAGCGACATCGACGAGGTTGAGGCCTGTGTCCATGTAAGCGGGGAATTTACCGGTCAGGAAATCCAGGATGATGCGACCCGTGGGCGTTGGCTTGCGGTCGTTGGAGCCAATGGGTGATGTTGGGTTGAGGATAATGACCTGCTGCCCGCCTTGCGCGGCCTTGATGGCCTCCTGCTCGGCGAGGAACTTGGAGCGCTTGTAGTGACCGACCATATCGGCGAGGGAGACGGGTGTGTCTTCGTTGATGACAATCCCATCTGTCCGGAAGTGCATGGTGGCAACCGAGGAGGTATAGACGACGCGGCGGACATTGGCTTCGCGGGCAAGGCGGAGGAGTTCGCGGGTGCCGTCTACGTTGGCGCGGTACATGGATTGGGGATCAGGAATCCAGAGGCGGTAGTCGGCCGCTACGTGGACGACGGCATCGCAATCATCGAGGGCGGTTCCAAGAGAATCTAAATCACAAAGGTCTCCGATATGGGTTTCTGCGCGGATGCCTTCGAGATTGGCAAGGTTGCTGGTCTTACGGACCAGAAGGCGGAGATCCGCGCCCTCGGCGGCTAGCGCCCTGGCCACGTGGTGGCCGACGAAACCGGTGGCGCCTGTGAGGAAAACTCTCATGGGTGTGAGGATAGCAAGTTAGCCGCGCTAGCGGACGCAGTAGCAAATTAGTCATTTCGCGGGCACGTCGCCAGAGCGACAAATGCCCGCTACTCCAGAGATTCCGGGACCAGAGCGATGTTCTTCTCGCCGGCAGCCTTCTTTTGGTTGTAGGCCTTGACCCAGTCTTCCCAGTGCTTGCCAGCCGCGCGATCTTTGCCGGTGAACTCGACACCGGCGATATCCGCATAGCTGACCTTCCGCTTTTCCGGCGCGTTCGGTGTGAAGTATTGCAGGAAAGAGTCGGCCAGCGTAGGCCCGCTCTGGCAGTTGAAGATGTAGGCCTCGATGCGTTCACCGGACTTTAGGGTCAAGGTCACGTCGCCTCGGTAGTCCAGGGCCTTTTCCAGAGCCTGGGCAAGGTCTGCCTCCGTCTCCAGCATGGGCTTCCAGCCCTCCAATAGCTCATGTTCCGCACCGGGGGCCAGTTCCAGCTTCTCTACCTCTTCGCGGGTATACTTCAGCGCTTCAGCGGTCATACGTGTGTCTCCTCAAGTGCCTTTGCGGGCTCTTCAATCTGAATGAGCGAGGCCGGGCCGTGGGGCGCGGGCTCGTTGAGGAGCTTGAGCGCGTGCTGATCTTTATACAGGCTGAAGGTGCCGCGCACCATGCCCCAGAAACCCTTGAGGGTGGTGAAGCCATCGATAACCGCCGGGGCCTCATAGCCGCAACTGACCATGCAGTTGGCACACTTGGGATTGCCGCTGGGGACGCCGTAGTTTTCCCAGTCTGTGGTCTCGAGAAGTTCCTTGTAGCTGGATGCATAGCCCTCCTGTAGCAGGTAGCAGGGCTTCTGCCATCCGAAGATGTTGAATGCCGGCATGCCCCAGGGAATGCAGTCGTAGTTGCGGTCGCCCATGAGGAACTCAAGAAAGAGAGGCGACATGTTGAATTTCCAGGTGGGCTTGCGGTTGGAGAGAATGGCGCGGAAGAGGCGGCGGACGCGGGCGCGGCCCATGAATTTAGTCTGGTCCGGTGCCTTATCGTAGCTGTAGCCGGGGGAAAGAACGACACCCTCGACCCCCATGCCCATTACGTCGTCAAAAAACCGGCGAACGTTGTTGGGATCGGTGCCATCGAAGAAGGTGGCGTTGGTGGTGACCCGGAAGCCGCGCTTGACGGCTTCTTTGATGCCTTCGACGGCGATGTCATAACCGCCTTCTCGGCAGACGGAGAAATCGTGGTGCTCGCGGTCGCCGTCAAGATGGACCGAGAAGGTGAGGTACTTTGACGGGGTGAACTCCGGCAGGCGGCGCTTGAGTTCGAGTGCATTGGTGCACAGGTAGATGTATTTTTTGCGGGCGATGAGGCCTTTGACGATCTCGACGATCTGGGGATGGAGGAGGGGCTCACCGCCGGGGATGGAGACCATGGGCGCGCCGCACTCATCGACGGCAGCGAAACACTCCTCGGGGGTCAGCTGCTTTTTCAAAATGTGGGGAGGATACTGAACCTTGCCGCAACCGGCGCACGCCAAGTTGCAGCGGAAGAGCGGCTCAAGCATCAGCACCAGCGGATAGCGCCTGGCGCCGGTGAGTTTCTTCTTCAGCACATACGTTGAAACCGTCCACATCTGGGAGATGGGAATAGCCATCTTGGGATTAACCTCCAGCGCCGTTGATGGCGCGTTCCATGACCCGCTTGTAGCCGGTAAGCGCCAGCAGCGGGAAGTATTGTCGATAACCGTGATAGGCCAGATAAAAAACTCTGGGGAAACCGGTACCTGTGATGATGCTTTGCCGTGTGGCGCCCTCACCCATTGACTCGTCCCAGGCGCCATCAGGCAACTGGCGAGTGAGCAACCAGCGAACCCCCTTGGCCAGCGAGTCAGAACGATCGTCGCCTGCCGCAAGAAGTCCAAGCAGGGCCCAGGCAGTCTGCGAAGGAGTGCTGGTCCCTACGCCGCGGATGTTCGGGTCGTCATAGCTGCCGCAGGTCTCGCCCCAGCCACCATCGGGGTTCTGCACCATGCGGATCCACTCGGCCGCCTGCTGAACCTGCGGCTCTAGATGGTCAATGCCGATAGCATCAAGCCCTCGTAAGACAAGGAACGTGCCATAGATGTAGTTGACACCCCAGCGCCCAAACCAGCTACCGTCGGGCTCCTGCTCTTTGAAGATGAACTTGATGGCCTTTTCGACGCGCTTGTCTTCGCGGGTGTAGCCGTATGCGGCCAGCATCTCCAGGATCCTGCCGGTAATATCCACCGTCGGGGGGTCGAGCATGGCGTTGTGATCCGCGAAGGGGATGTACTGGAAAATCATCTTGGTGTTGTCTTTGTCGAAGCTGCCCCATCCGCCATTGCGGCATTGCATGGCAAACTCCCACTCGATGGCGCGTTGTTCCACCTGATGCTGGTAGCGCTCGCGCGGATTGTCTACCTTGTTCAGGGCCAGCAGAACCTGCGCGGTGTCATCGGTGTCAGGGTAGAACTCGTTGTTGAACTCGAAGTACCAGCCCCCGGGATCGGTGCGGGGAACTTTGACCGCCCAATCTCCCTTGTGGCGCACTTCCTTTGAGAGCATCCAGTCGGCAGCTTTGATCATGCGCGGATCGTCGCGCGGCACACCAGCTTCTCCCAGCGCAAAAACCGCCTGCGCGGTGTCCCAAACGGGGGACATGCAAGGCTGCATCCGGAAGGTTGGCTGGGGCATCTCGGCGTTGGCCGGTTCCTCGATGCCAAGTTTCTCAAACTCATCACGGGCGCGAATTACCTGGGGATCGTCTTCGGAGTAGCCAAGGCACCGTAGCGCGATGATGGCATTCAGCATGGCCGGATAGATCGCACCCAGGCCATCGGTCATCTCCAGACGAGCCAGCATCCATTTTTCCGCCTGCTTCAACGCCAGTGTACGCAGTGGACGGATGTGCACCGCCTCGGCAAAATGCAGGATGCGATCGAGGATGATGAAGAAGTTTCGCCAGGAGACAATGGACTTGCGATCCATGCGTAAGCGAAGCTTTGAATTCGCGCGCCCCCCGACGAAGAGTTCGTCAATTCCCTGCTCTGGCGGCAGTTTCTTGAAGGGCTTTCGCGCGTACATGATGGCCAGCGGTACCAGGATGGAGCGCGACCAAGAAGATATTTCGTAGATGTTGAAGTAGAACCAGTTGGGAAAAAGGACGATCTCCGGCGGAATGGCAGGCACCGCATCGTAGTCGTATTCGCCCAGGGCGCACAGGTACATTTTGGTGAAGGTATTGCACTCCACCACGCCGCCATGCTCCAGCACCCACTTGCGGCACTTGACGAGGCGGGGATCGTCGGCACCGATGCCCATCAGCTTGGCTGAAGAGTAGCACTTGACAGAGAGCGAGATATTGCCAGGGCCGCCGGGATAAATACTCCAACTGCCGTCTTCGTTCTGGTAGCGCATCATCTCGGTACATGCGCGTTCCAAGCGGCCAGGATCGCCGCTTTCGAGGAGCGTGTGGAGGAAGATATAGTCGGCCTCGAGCATTGAGTCGGCTTCAAGTTCGCCGGACCAGTAGCCTTCTGGATGCTGCTGTGAGAGAAGAAACTCGCGCGACCGATCGATTGCCGACTCGACATCAGCCAAGTCGGCATCCAACCGCCCAAACCGGACGGCCGCCCTTTGAGGTTTCTCCTGATTGCGATTCATGCGCCTTGCAACCCCACACAGTTCGTCGACTTGAGAGCCAGGTTAGCGGACAGGAAGAGACTCTGTCCCGCCAGCGCTGCCGATGGCCTGAACGATCTCGGGCGGCAACCCGAAGCGAACATTTTCCGGCATTACTTCAACCTCTTCGACGTTGGAAAAGCCGTTTTGACTCAAATAGTTCACTACATCTTCCACCAGCACCTCAGGAGCTGACGCACCTGCAGTGACCGCAACCGTGGAAACGCCCTTGAGCCATGCTGGATCGATCGCCTGGGAGTTGTCGATCAGATATCCGATCGTCCCCAGGTTGCGAGAGACTTCAACGAGCCGATTGGAGTTGGAACTGTTGGTCGAACCGACCACGAGCACCAACCCGGCATTGTGCGCCACGTTGCGCACCGCCACCTGGCGATTTTCAGTGGCATAGCAAATGTCTTGCGAGTGCGGCCCGACGATGTTGGGAAACTTCAACTTCAGGGCATGAATGATGTCGCGCGCCTCATCCAGGCTAAGTGTGGTCTGGGTGAGGTAGGCGACGCGGTTGGGGTCCGGCACCTGAAGAGCTTCCACCTCGGCAACGTTGGAGACCACCTGGGTGACCTCTGGGGCTTCGCCCAAGGTGCCCTCGATCTCGTCGTGATCGCGATGGCCAATGAGGACCAGCGAGTAGCCCTGCTTGGCGAACTTGACCGCTTCGATGTGGACCTTCGTCACCAGGGGACAGGTGGCGTCAATCACCTTGAGGCCGCGGCCCTTGCTCAACTCGCGCACTGCCGGCGAAACTCCGTGCGCAGAGTAGATGACGCGCTGGCCATCGGGCACGTCGTCAATTTCATGAACAAAAATTGCACCTTTTTCTGCTAATTCATTTACAACATAGCGGTTATGGACAATCTCCCGGCGCACATAAATGGGCGCGCCGAAGGTTTCAAGTGCGATCTTCACAATATCGATCGCGCGTACCACTCCGGCGCAAAAGCCTCGCGGCTTGAGCAACAACACCCGTTTCTGGCTGGGGGAAGTCCCGGCGGGGTTACCGTTCGAGATGGAATCGAGTAGGGTTGTGGTCACATTTACTAGTATAGCAATGCCTTGGGTAAAGATAGGAAAGAAACGGGGCGGGGCGATGTGGGGGTTGAGGCCTCCGCTGGGATGGGATTTCTACCAGTTGGTAATGGAGCCGTCTGGGCGGAAATAGGTCTGGGCGCGAGCGGTGACGGGCTCATTGATTTCAGCGATGAGCTGCAGCTTGCTCATATCGAGCTCGACGCCCAGGCCTGGGCGCTCGTTGGGGTAGAGCTTTCCGTTCTTGAAGTCAAAGCCCGCAGGGAGATGGGGGAGTGTGCGCCCGCCAAACGCGTACTCAAAGAGGACGGGGCCGGAAAAGGTACCGAGGACGTTGACGAGAGCAGCGGTGGCGATGGGGCCGGTGAAGTGGGGGATGATGCCGACGAAGTGGGTTTCGCAGAGGGCGGCGATTTTGAGAATTTCCGTGACGCCTCCCACGTTGGGCAAGGTGGCGCGGATGAAGTCGATGTCGTGATGCTCGACAAGGGTGTTGAAGTCCCAGCCATTGCCCCACTCCTCGCCGGCGGCGATGGGGACATTGACCTTGGTGCGGAGGATAGGCAGGTCCTGGAGAAATGCATCGGCGCGGACAGGATCTTCAATGAAGAAAGGGGCGAACTCCTCGAGGAGGTTGCAGCCGCGGACAGCTTCAGCAAGTTCGAAGCGCTGATGGAAATCGATAGCCCAATCGCCGTCTTTGCCGACACCCTCGCGGGCCTGAGCGCCAGCCTCGTGGAGCCGCATCAGGACTTGGCTTGTGTTGAATGTGCCGTTGGCAGGCACATCGCCGGGGCCGAAGCGGAAGGCGCGGAAACCGGCCTCGATGGTGGCGCGGGCCCGGTCTTTCAAGGATGAAGTCTCCGTGATGCCCGGGATGCCGCCCCCACCGCTATAGCACTCGCAGTAGTTGCGGGCAAGCCCGCCGAGGATCTGGTGGAGCGGAAGGTTGAGAGCTTTGCCTTTGATGTCCCATAGGGCGAGATCGAGTGCGCCGATGGCGTGGGTGCGCTCGCGGCCGGCGGGATAGAAATAGGAGCGGTTCATGTCTTGCCACAGGCGCTCAATGAATTGCGGATCGCGGCCGATGAGGCGGCCCGCCGAAGAGACGAGCAGGTCTTTGGAACCGCCCTCGCCGATGCCGGTGATTCCGGCGTCGGTCTCAACGGTGACCACGAGATCGCTTTGGTAGAGGAGCTGACTGGCGTTGGGCGGGAGATAGGCGCGAATGCGCGTGATCTTCATTTTGGGCAGTGCGGCGAAGGCACGGCGCGGAGATGCAGCGGCGGCAAGCAAGGTGGCCGAGAGGGATTGGAGGAAGGTTCGCCGCTTCATGGAGAGGTTCTCCTTTTTCAATCACGCATCGTATCACCTGCCGCCTGCGGTGGGGCCAACTGCTCGCTGTTCGCTCGCTCGGGCTTTCTTGATTGAACACATCGCGGACTGGTTGAGAATGGTGGCCTGGCAGGCACAGGATTGGAGCGTGCAGGATTCTGCACCGCAGTTGCTGGGATTTGCGCTACAGTCGTGGGGGAATACTGCGCAGTGCGTTGAGCAGTACGATTCCGTTTTCAAGGGGAGACACGGATGGAAGAACACGAGGCAGCGGGCTCAAGGCGGCGGATGCGCGGCGCGATCAGGCGTGGGCTGGTTGTGGCGGGGACGCTGGCGGTGGGGATTGTGATTGGGTTGGTTTTGCTGTCGGTTTTTGGACGGGTTGCGGAGGCGGGATTGTGGGATCGGTTTGCGGGGTACGTGACGGGGAGGTCGACGCGGTTCGATGTTTCGTCGCCTTCGGTGGTGGAGAAGATTCGGCAGCTATCGCGGCTGGAGACGGTGGAGTACTCGCTGGACAAGATTGTGGAGGGAGACCGCGAGAACGCATATTTGCCGGGATTTTTGGCGGGCGACAAGCTGCTGTTGGTGGCGCATGGCGAGGTGATTGCGGGGATCGATCTGTCGCTTTTGAAGCCTGGAGATGTGGAGGTGAAGGGGGATGCGGTGCGGGTGAAACTGCCTGCGGCTCAAATACTTACGACGCGGATCGATAACGCGCGGACACGGGTGTATTCGCGGGCGACGGGGCTGCTGGTGGCGGCCGATCCGAACCTCGAGTCGGAGGTGAGGCGGACGGCGGAGCAGCAGATTGGGCAGGCGGCTTTGGACGATGGGATCCTTGAAAAGGCGCGGACGAATGGGCGGGCAAGCGTGACGGCGTTGCTGTATGGATTAGGGTTTCGGACGGTGAATGTGGAGTGAGTGAGGGGCCGGTCCGGGGTCAGAAAACGGGGTTACCGGGTAGTTAACTTTTGGGTGCAAAGGTTTGCTTGTAAGGTGCGGAAAAGGGGCCAAAGGTTTGCTTCTAAGGTTCGGTTTAGTGGGCAAAGGTTAGCTTCTATGGTTGGGAAAAGTGTCAAAACGAACCTTGGAATTGACCCTATTTTGAAAAACGGAACCATGCATGGTTCGACATATTGGGGGTTGGTTTGCTTTGAATTGACCCTTTTTTGCGCAAAACGCGTTGAAACGGGGTGGGTTGGTGGCGTAAGGCGTTGAAAAGGCTTGGGTTTTCTGGGATTTGTTGACTGTGCATGTGGGCGGAGTTAGCGGGGTTAGCGGAGTTGGCGGGGTTAGCGGGGCTAGCGGGGTTAGCGGGGTTGGCGGCGTTGGCGGGGTTGGTGGGCTAAGCGGGGTAAGCGGGGCTGAGGGATTTGTGGGGCCGCGTTGGTGGTCTTTCAGCGAGTCCGCGCCGCTGCGCGGCGTTAGCAGGTCAGCAAGTCAGCGGGGGCGGAGAGCGTGGGATAGGGATGGTGTGCTCAGGTTGAAGTGACAGGGCGTGATGTAAACCTTTACGCTCAAGCGGCGAGGAATCCAGGGTACGAGGTGAGTTTGAAATGAACGACCAACCTGAGCAGATGGAGATCGGAGCGCAGCGCCGGCTGCTGAAGCGACTGGGCGTTCAAATGGCGACGCCGGTGGTGGTTCCGGCGTTCAATATTCCTTATTTGCCGATGATGGAGCCGGTGGTGGCTGCGCTGCGCGCAACGCGTGTGTTTGGCCTGATTGCCGTGGCCCGGCTGGAGTGGATCAAGTTTGAGGCGCACAGTCTCAAGGCCGTCCGCGACGAGTACCAGCGGGTGAAGGATGAGCGGTTTACGCGGCTGCACCTGGATCACGTTCCGGTGATCGACGAGGACAATCTTGTGGTGGACTACGAGCAAGTGATCGGGGAGGCCATCGGGCTGGGCTATGGGTCAGTGATGGTGGACGGGTCGCGGCTTTCGCTGGCCGACAACATCGAGGCCACGCGGCGGATTACCGAGATGGCGCACGCGGCGGGAGTTCCGGTGGAGGGCGAGCTGGGCGCGGTGATGGGACACGAGGCTGGGCCGCTGCCGCCCTACGAGGATCTGTTTGCCAGCGGCAAGGGGTTCACCTCGCCGGAGGACGCGAGGCGGTTTGTGGCGGAGACGGGGGTGGACTGGCTCAGCGTTGCGGTAGGCAACGTGCATGGGGCGATTGCGGAGTCTGTGCGCTCGGGAAAGAAGGTGGAGGCCAGGCTGAATCTGGAACGGTTGCAGGAGATTTATGAGGCGGCGCAGGTTCCGCTGGTGTTGCACGGCGGGACGGGGATTCGGCGGGAGTACATTCGCGAGGCGTTCCGGCGGGGGATTGCGAAGATCAATATCGCGACGGCGATCCGGCAGCCGTATGAGGCGAGCCTGGGCAAGGGGATGGCTGCGGCGCAGCAGGCGGTCTTCGACGCCACGGTTGAGGTGCTGGGCACGGAGCTGGGGCTTATTGCGGCTGAAAACTAATCGATGACGTCAGTTTCATTGCGGGGTGCGAGGGACGCTTGACGGGTCGGCAAAAGAGTCCGCGCACTGCGTGGCCCCAGTCGGTGATGGGAGGGAACGAGGGCACCCGGTCACTGGTCCCGCGGCTTGAATTGTAGTTCTATTGTGACTACAATGAAGCAGTACCGCTGGAATTGAAGAAAGGCTTTCATGATTGCCGCCGATACTTATGTCCGTGCCCGCATCGACGCGAAGACCAAAGAGCGCGCGGCTAGCGCGCTGCAAGCGATGGGTCTGTCGATCTCTGACGCGATTCGCCTGCTGATGCTGCGGGTTGCAGACGAGCGCCGGTTGCCCTTCGAGGTGAAGGCGCCCAACGCTACCACCCGTGCAGCAATGGCGGAACTGGAGGCAGGAAAGGGCAAGCGCTTTGCCAGCGTCGAAGCACTGATGGCCGATCTTCATGCGAACGATTGAGCGCTCTACGGCTGTCAAACGCGATTACAAGCGGGAGGCAAAGGGCCAGCATCGGGCCACGCTGGATGCGGATCTGTCTTTCATTCTGACGGCTTTGGCAACAGACCAGCCTTTGCCTCCACGGAATCAGGATCACGAACTGAGCGGGGATTGGCGCGGCTATCGCGAATGTCACGTGAAGCCTGATCTGCTACTGATCTACCGAAAGCCGGATGCCGAGACTCTTTGGCTGGCCCGGCTTGGCTCGCACAGCGAACTCTTCGGATGAGCGCAGGAGCGGGGAGATCGAATCTCAGGTATCGAGGGCGGCAGATTCTCTGTCTTCATTCAACGAAGAGTGAGAAAAGAGCAGACGCGGCAATATTGGTGGTTGGCATATTCAGATGACAGTTCCGAGCGTGTGGCCCGATTCGTTTGGCCGCAGCCCGGTTCAATCACCGCCGATCCGAGAACATATCACCCTGAAGCCTGACGCGCGGAGGTTCCAATTCTATTGGCCGACATGCCAGATGACCTCACTCTGGCTTCCGGCCCGTCGTCGCTACCGGCTGGCGGCGATCATTTGGGCGGCGTGTTGGAGGCTGGTGTCAGTGACGGTTGCGCCGGAGAGCATTCTGGCGACTTCGTGGGTGCGGGAGCGGTCGTCGAGGGTGCGGATCTGGGTTTTGGTGCGGCCTTCGGCTTCGCGCTTTTCTACGACCAGGTGCTGATCGGCGAAGGCGGCGATCTGCGGCAGGTGGGTGACGCAGAGGACCTGCTGGCCGCGGCTGAGGGATTTGAGTTTTTGGCCGACGGCTTCAGCGGCGCGTCCGCCGATGCCGATGTCGATTTCGTCGAAGACCAGGGTGCGGGGGGTGGGGGCTTTCTTTCTGGGCTTGACGGCGCCCTCTTCAACGCTGACTTTGAGGGCCAGCATGACGCGGGACATTTCACCGCCGGAGGCGATCTCGTCGAGGGGCTTGAGGGGTTCGCCGGGGTTGGTGGCGATGCGGTATTGGACGATGTCCCAGCCGGAGGAGGTCCAGCCGGACTGGGCGTCAGTGGCGGTGACGGCGAGTTCGAATTTGACCTTCATGGCGAGGGAGTTGATTTGGGCTTCAGCCAGTTTGGCGAGGCGGGAGGCGGCGGCTTTGCGCTCGTCGTGGAGGGCGGAGGCGGCGGTACGATAGGCGGCGGCCGCGGCGTCGAGTTCGGCTTTGAGCTGTTTGAGGATGCCTTCGCGGTCTTCGACTTCGGCGAGTTTGCGGGCTACTTCTTCGCCGAAGACAACAACTTCCTGGATGGTTGCGCCGTATTTGCGTTTGAGGCGGTCGAGGAGGGCAAGGCGGTCTTCGATCTCGGCGAGGCGCTCGGGCGAGGCGTTGATGCCTTCGGCGTAGTCGCGGAGGCTGGCGGCGACGTCGCCGACGGTGGCACGGGCGGAGGCCAACTGCTGGGCTGCCTCAGTGAAGCGGCTGTCGTAGCGGGCGAGCTCCTCAATGTTGCGGAGGGCGGCGCGGAGGGAGACTTCAGCGGAGGCTCCGCCCTCGTAGAGCTGCTCAAAACCGCCGATGGCCGCACCATAGAGCTTTTCAGCATTGGCGAGAACGCGCTTCTCGGTTTCGAGGGCTTCATCTTCGCCGGGAACGAGGTGGGCCTGGTCGATTTCCTTGTTCTGATAGCTCCAGAGATCGACCATGCGGAGGCGGTCCTGCTCGCCCTGGATGAGGTCGTCGAGCTTGGCGGCGGCATTGCGCCATTGGGCGTGGGCGGCTGCGACTGCCTCAGTGGAGATGCCGCCGAAGCGGTCAAGGAGGGTGCGCTGCTGGGCCTGGTCAAAGCTGGAGAGGGTCTCGCTTTGGGCGTGGACGAGGGCGAGCTCAGGGGCAAGCTGCTTGAGGACGGCGACGGTGGCGGGCTGGTTGTTGACGAAGACACGGCCCTTGCCGTTGGACTGGATTTCGCGGCGGAGGATGATCTCAGTTCCGGCGGAGTCAATGCCGTTGAGCTCGAGGATGGATTCTGCGCCGGGGGTGGACTCAAAGACGCAGGCGACGACGGCTTTGTCAGCGCCGTGGCGGACGAGGTCAGCGGAGGATTTGCCGCCCATGAGGAGGGCGAGGGCGTCAACAAGGATAGATTTGCCTGCGCCGGTTTCGCCGGTGAGCAGGTTGAGCCCATGGCCGAACTGGGCGATGGCGTGATCGATGACGGCGTAGTTTTCAGCGCGTAGCTCGACGAGCATGTTGGGGGTCCAATCTCCAGGCAGACGAGGCGCAATGACAATCCGAGCGCAGCATAGCACGAAGGGCGGGGCGAGGGCATGGGGATTGGAGAAGCGGGGTTGGGGAGGCATCCGATCGGATACCTCGGGTTGCTTGGGAATGGTGTATGGGTCTGATACCGTTAGAGCAGAGGTGAAAGCTGACATTGACTGCTGCCTTGATGCTTCTAATACAGCCTGATAGCGGCGGGGCCGCTGGGGGCGCGCCCTTGAGCCAGGGGTTCAGCGGGTTCATGGAAATGATGGGGAACGTGCGCCCGGTGGCGATGGGCGTGCTGGTGCTGCTGCTGATTGCGAGTTTGTACTCGTGGACGGTGATTCTGGGCAAGATTTCACTGTTTGGGAAGGCCACGAAGGAGAGCCGGCGGTTTATCCGGGCGTTCCGGAAGGCGACGCGGCTGCAGGAGATAGCGGCGATTGCCAGCGACTATGGGACCAGCCCGCTGGCGCAGGTGTTTGAAGACGTCTACGAGACGTATAAGCGGCAGACGGGCGGGTATGGGCCGCCACACAATCTGGTTCCGCTGGAGCGCTCAGCGCAGACGGCAGCCAGCGAGGCCGTGACCAAGATGGAGCAGCGGCTGACGTGGCTGGCGACGATTGCGTCGGTAAGCCCGTTTGTGGGTTTGTTTGGCACGGTAGTGGGCATTATTGACGCGTTTGTGGGGCTGGGAACGGCGGGAGCGGCGACGCTGCGAGCGGTGGCTCCGGGGATTGCCGAGGCGCTGATTACGACGGCGGCGGGGTTGTTTGTGGCGGTGCCGGCGGTGGTGGCTTATAACCAGTTCACGGCGCGGATCAGGGTGTTTGCCGCGGCGATTGACGATTTTTGCCGCGAGCTGCTGAACTCGCTGGAAGAGATTCCGGTGCGCAGCGCCCCGCCGACGCGCAACCCCGGAGCCGATCTTCCCCGGGAGGCAGACCGTGGCGTTTACAAGTAACAACGGGCAGACGCGCAGTTCGCTTTCGGAGATCAACATCACGCCGATGGTGGACGTGGTGCTGGTGCTGCTGGTGATCTTCATGATTACGGCGCCGGTGCTGCAGTCGGGGATTGAAGTGGCGGTGCCGAAGACGCGGACGGTGAAGGAGATTACCGAGCAGCGTGTGGTGCTGACCATTGACCGCGACCAACAGGTGTTTCTGGGCGACGACCCGGTGAACATTCACGATTTGCCGCAGAAGCTTCACCAGGGAAGCAGCGATCCGGCGCACCAGGTGATTTATCTGAGGGCGGACGAGCGGGTGCCTTTCGGGGCGTTTGCGACGGTGATGGACGCGGTGAAGCAGGCGGGGATTACGAATATTTCGATTGTGACGCAGCCGGTGGATACGAAGGGCATTGCATCCGGAGCGAACTCTGGAAAGTAGGCCAAGGGAGCCTGAGCCAAGCGCATGAACACACTGCTGGAGGGCGGCGAGCAACTGGAGCGGGAGCTGACGCCGGAGCCGGTGTTTGGGCCGGCGGTGGGCTCGTTTGTGCTTCATGGCGCGCTGGCGGGGAGCCTGGTGTTTTATGCGCTGGTGGCGGGGCTGTTTCATCGCAACACGTGGGGTGACTCGGGGGCAGGCGGGGCGGTCCAGGTGAGCCTGGTGAGCACGGCGATTCCGTTGCCGAGCGATCAGCCGCCGAACCAGAATGTGCTGGCGACCGACACGCCGAGCCAGGCACCTGTGCAGCCAGCGCCGAAGGCCAAGCAGGCAGTGGAAGATACGGCGATCCCGATTCTGGGCAAGCACAAGAAGCCGCAGCCGATTGCGACAGCAAAGAGCCAGCAACAGCCGGTGCAGAATAATCGAGCGCAGTATGGAGAGCAGGCGGGTTCGCAGATGACACGGGCTACGCAGACCGGGCCGCTGGGGCCAACCGCGGTGAGCGACGGGGACTTTGGCAACCGCTTTGGCTGGTATGTGACACAGATCAACGCGAAGATGGCGATCAGCTGGTACAAGGGCGAGGTGGACCCGAGGACGCCGCGAGGGGGGCGGGTTTATCTGACGTTCACGATCAGGCGGGACGGCAGCCCGACGGATGTGCAGATTGACCGGTCGAGCGGGAGTTCGACGCTGGACCGCTCGTGCCAGCGGGGCGTGCAGCGAGTTGATTCGTTTGGCAACCTTCCCCCGGCGTATAACCAAAGCACGCTCAAAGTCTCTTATTATTGTGAGTACTAGTGTTCTGGGTTTGAGGTTCGCGGAATAACTTTGGGAGCACAAATCCAGATTCTTCGACTCACCACCCCCGAACTGAAAGACGTTCGGGGCCCCGTTCGCTCAGAATGACAGCGGTGAAAATGTTGAGTATTTCGGACTCAGGACACTAGATTTTGCGGGGACGGCGAGGACGCAGAGAGTTGACGGCGCGCCGAATCACCCGCTCAATACCAGGAAGGATTGCCCCCGCATGAAGGCACACTCACGGATTCTGCCCCTCTTTGCACTTGTTCTGGCCGGTTTTGGATGGTCTCAACTTCAGGCACAGGACTGGGTGCACACCGGCACCAACCTGGGCAACGATCGCATTCGGATAGCGGCGGCGGACTTCAAGCCGGTGGGCGACGATCCGCAGACGCCGACGCTGAAGGCGGCGTTTGACGCGACGCTGTATGGCGATCTGGCCAACGCCGGCATCTTTGATCTGGTGTCAAAGAGCATGGCGCCGCCGGCGATGCCGGGCGCGCCGCAGGAGATCAACCTGGCGCAGTGGTCGGCTGACCCAGCGAAGGCGTCGATGGTGGCCTTTGGCGCGCTTTCAGCGACGGGCGGGCGGCTGGTTGTTTATGGGTGGCTGTTCGACACGCACAACACGGTGAGCCCGCAGGTTCTGGGCAAGCAATATAACGAAGAAGCCAGCCAGGACATGGCGCGGACGGTGGCGCATCGGTTTGCCGACGAGATCATCTACCGGCTGGGCGGGGGCATCAACGGCATTGCCGAGACGAAGATTTACTTTGTGAGCTCGCGGACGGGGTCAAAAGAGATTTGGGCGATGGACTACGACGGGCAGAACCAGCATGCGATTACGCATCTGGGGGCCATCTCGCTTTCGCCTCGTATCTCACCCGACAACTCGCGGCTGGCCTTTGCCTCAATGGGCAGGGATGGATGGGCGATCCGGATGTACTCTCTGGAACTGGGGCGGACGGTGAGTTTTCCGGCGGGCACGGCGGGGGGGAGCAACCAGTCTCCGGCGTGGTCGGCGGACGGGACAAAGATCGCCTTTTCCTCGTCGCGGTCGGGGAGCCCGTCGATCTGGGTGGCGGATGCCAGCGGGGCCAATCTGCACAGGCTGACCAACTTCAAGGGGCCGGACGTGTCGCCGACGTGGAATCCGCGGACGAACGCGCAGATAGCCTGGGTGAGCGGTCGGACCGGGCTGCCGCAGATTTATACGATGGACCTGGACGGGGCGAATATCCAGCGGATGACCGACGGCGGTTATGCCATTTCGCCCTCGTGGTCGCCGAATGGGCAGGCACTGACGTTCAGCTGGAACCGCAAGTACGGGCCGGGCGATCCGGGCGGGCAGGATATCTACTACTTCGATATCGCGAGCAAGCGCTGGCTGCAGTTGACGCACGAGTCAGGCAGCAACGACTTTCCGTCGTGGGCGCCGGACGGGCGGCACATTGTGTTTGAGCGCACGATTGGCGGGCGGACGCAGATCTGGAGCATGCTGGCCGACGGGACGCAGCAGCAGGAGTTGACGCACACGGGGAACAACTTTATGCCCAACTGGAGCTGGAAGTAGGCGCCGACAACGGGGCCGGAGATGGCAATTTTGGGGCACCTCGGGCAATTTGTGGAGCTTTCCGATTTTGTGTTTTATCATGGTTGCGTTACCAAGAACTCGGCACGGCCTGCATTGTAGAGTCGAGACGTATCGGCACACCGGAGTTGTATTCATCCGGCGACGAATCCGCGATGCGGGCTGAAACGACAACGTTTTCCGTGGGATTACGGATCTAAGCCATTTTGACCGCTCACCGCCAGGGCAACAGTGCTATTCTTCACCGTTGGACGCGCGGGCTGGAAAGATGGAAACAAAGGACCGGGCCGCTCGGAATCACTTTTTTAATTTGTGGAAGGAGTAACCCATTGAACAGACGTAATCGAATTCTCGTTCCAGTTGCATTGCTTATCGCCTTGGTTGCAGTTGCAGGTTGCAAGAAGAAGCCGCTGCCGCCACCCGCTCCTGCGCCGCCGCCCGTGGTCGCGCCCGCACCCACCGCGCAACTAACCGCAACGCCGACCGTGGTCACCGCTGGTGATCAGGTAGTGCTGACCTGGGCCACGACGAATGCCAGCAGCGCTTCAATCGACGGAATTGGCGATGTGCCGACGTCGGGCACCCGGACCGTGACCCCATCGACCTCGACGAGCTATCATCTGTCGGCGCGTGGCGAGGGCGGAACGGCCGAAGCCAGCGCACGCGTAACCGTTAACCCGCCGCCGGTCGTGGCTCAGCCCGTGACCATCAGCGAGGAAGACGAGTTCAACGCGAACGTGCTTCCGGCTTTCTTCGACTATGACACGGCCGCCATCCGCGCCGACGCGCAGGGTGTACTGGCCAAGGACGCCTCGTATCTTGTGAGCCATCCGAATGTGAAGTTTGTGATCGGCGGCTACTGCGACGAGCGCGGCTCGAACGAATACAACATCGGCCTGGGCCAGAACCGCGCCGACGCGGCCAAGAATGCATTGGTGACCGCGGGCGTGGCGGCAAGCCGCATCCGCGTGGTGAGCTACGGCAAGGAAAAGCCGTTCTGCACCGAGTCAACCGAGCAGTGCTGGCAGCAGAACCGGCGCGCCGGCTTCACGCTGGAGCACTAGAGTCCGGGTAGCACCGCCCTTGAACCGGTTCGTGGCCATCCACGAACCGATTCAAGGGGATACTCACAGATTTGAACTCCCGCTCGACTCCGATTCTCTCGACGAGGATCTGGAAGTCTGGGAACAGGGAAGCTTTGTCAACTCAGAGGTTGCGGTTCAGACTCGATTCTCCGGGCCGCAACACTTTTTCTCTCTTACAGGTGCAGAATGCTGATACCCCATAAACTTCGCAATCGTCTCATTGCCGCGACGCTGTTTGCCCTGACCCTGGCCTCAGTGCCAAGGACGGCGCATGCAACCTCGAAAGAGATCATCGAGCTGCAGACCCAGGTGCAACAACTTCTGGACATGGTGCAGCGGCTTCAGTCGACTCTGGATACGAGACTGGGCGTGGTGCAAAGCCTTGCGCAGCAGACCGCGGACAACGCCAACCAGGTGACCGCGGCGATGAACGCCCTGCAGGCGAAGATCAACGCGCAGAACGACGCACTGGGCGGAAAGCTGGACACGACATCGGGTCAGATTCAATCTTTGAACGACTCAGTGGACGAGTTGAAGTCGCGCGTGGCCAAGCTGGATAAATCGCTTCAAGAGATGCAGACGCAGTTGCAGACCATTCAAGCTCCGCCGCAGACCGGGACGCCGGGCCAGCCGGGAGCGGCGCCGATGGCCGGAGGCATGGCTCCCGCGGCAGCAGCACCGCAGGCTCCACCGCTGAAGGAGACATTTCAGGCCGGCGTGCGAGACTACAACGCCGCCAAGTACGATGTGGCCGCGGGCGAGTTTCAGGATGTGCTTCACTTCTATCCCCTGGACGATCTGGCGGGCACGGCACAGTTCTACCTGGGCGAGATCTCTTACCGGCAGCAGAACTATGCCGACGCAGTGACGGCCTACACGGCGGTTCTTGAAGGGTTCCCCGGCAGCCCCAAGGCGCCGGCAGCGCAGTTGCGCAAGGGCCTGGCGCTGATCCAGATGAACAAGAAGACCGCAGGCGCACAGGATCTGCGCTCGCTGATCCAGCGCTATCCACAGACGCCGGAGGCGGCACAGGCCAAGCAAAAGCTGGCGAACCTGGGATTGCGCGCTCGGTAGCTATTCGGAAAGAGATTGAGTCAGCAAATTGGAACCAGAGAAAAGCCCCGCGATTGCGGGGCTTTTCATTGGATGGAGCAAGGCGATGCGTCAGCAGGGCCCGCCCTGCTATTCGATCTGGGAGGCGGGCGTGAGTTCCGGGATGAGCACGAAGAGGTCGTAGGCATAGACGATGCGCTCCCAGTCAGGCGGCATTTGGATGCCGCGGAAGCGGAGCTTGCGGAGGTCGAAGAGGGTGAGCGTGTTGCCGGCCGCGGTTCCCTGCCCGGGGACGAGATCGGCCACGGCGGGGGCGAGCCATTTGTACTCGGGATCGTCAGTGATGACGAAGGGCTGATGGCCGAGGGGCTTTGCGTATCCCTGAAATTGGGCGTGAGTTCCGCGCGCGCCGAGGACCAGGATGTGGAGCGACTGAGCGCCCTCGCCGTCAGCGAGTTCGGCGACGAAGTTGCCAAGATCGCGCTGATGGAGCACGTTGAAGCCCTTGCCGAGATGATCGTCACCGAATTTGAAGAGGACGCGAGGCTGCGGAGTACGGGCCCTGGCGGCAGCGTAATAAGCGATGAGGTGCTGCTTGATGAGATTAGCGCGGAGGCTGTTGGAGTCAGGCGAGCCGGTGGAGTTGAGGCGGTAGACGGTGCGGGAGAGGGTGAGTTCGTGGAGCAGACTGGCAGTGGCTGCGTTGCCGTCTTTGGCTATGGCTTGCTGGAGGGCGCTGACGTCGGCATCGGAGGAGGCGAGCAGGTAGAGTTTGCCGGGGTCGCCGGTTTCGCGGGCGGCATGGCTGGCGGCGCTCTCCTGCTGCTGGGCAGCGGCGATGGCTGCACGGGAGGCAGGACCGGGACGGGTGGCGATCATGGCGTTGAGCAGCGCACCGGCTGAGCCGATGAACTCCTGATCGAGGCCCCACAGTTCGAAATGCGGATTCTTTGACGCGGCGGCGCAATGCGCGGCGAGATCGTTTTCGTCACGGATGTCGAGGAAGGCCATGTTGTTGGGAAAGTCGCGGCCGTAGCGGGCCATGCGCTGGACGCGGTCGGGATCGCGGAGGAGATCGCTGACAAAGGCGGCGGCGCCGGGGCCGGCCTCGACGGCATAGGCGTCAGGGCGCATGAGGTCACAAACGGCGGCGGCGAACTGCGGGATCTCGCGAGTGATGTGATCTTCGCCGAGGAGGACGAAGCGGGAGCGGGCAACGGCGTCGTTGAGGACCTGTGCGCCGGGGCCGGAGAGCTGGCTTCCGGCGAGGACGATGGGGGCGCGGGCATCGAGCAGGGCGTTCTCAAGCGTGTGGCTGGACGCGGTTTGCGCGGCGAGAGGGAGGGCGAGGAGAAGCGGGACGAGGGGGAGTGTTCGCGGAAACGTCATGGAGCGGTTACGCAACCGAGACATCGGCGGTTCCTCTCTTTTGCGAAATTCGGGAAGCAGCCAATGAGGCCAGCGACGAAAGAGCCCCGCGCGTGCGGGGCTCATTTGTGCCGGGTGGAGGGATTGTGTCTAGCTCAGGTTGGCCATGAGGCTTTCGAGGGCAGATTTTGGGGGCCTGGTGACGGACTCAGGCAAGGTGCCGAGGGGCTGATCGCCGACGTTGAGAAGGTCAATGAATGTGGGCTTCTCAGTATTGATGTAGAAGACGCCGGTGAGGATTTCGTCGTTGTCGTGCGACTCCATGAGGGTGCGGACGGCATTGGCCTTGTCAGTGGGGTCGTAGTCCTCAAGCAGCTTGCGGAGGCGGAGGCTGGAGCCGTCGTGCATCTCGACGTCGTAGACCTGGCCGGAGTCGTAATCGACTTCAATCTCGTCGAAGCTGGCGACGAAACCGATTTCGTTGATGGGCTCGTCGTTCTCCTGCATGAACTTGTAGCTCTTGGTGGAGCCTTCGTGATCGTTGAAGGTGACGCAGGGGCTGATGACGTCAAGCATGACGGTGCCCTTGTGGGCGATGGCGGCCTTGAGCATGGAGAGGAGCTGCTTTTTGTCGCCGGAGAAGGAGCGGCCGACGAAGGTTGCGCCGAGCTGGATGGCGAGGGCGCAGGTGTCAATGGCGGGCAGATCGTTGATGACGCCGGTTTTGAGCTTGGAGCCGATGTCGGCGGTGGCGGAGAACTGGCCCTTGGTGAGGCCGTAGACGCCGTTGTCTTCAATGATGTAGATCATGGGCAGATTGCGGCGGAGCATGTGGACAAAGCCGCCCATGCCGATGGAGGCGGTGTCGCCGTCGCCGGAGACGCCGAGGGTGGTCATGGTGTGGTTGGCGAGGATGGCGCCGGTGGAGACGGCGGCCATGCGGCCGTGGACGCTGTTGAAGGCGTGGGAGCGGCTCATGAAGTAGGCGGGGCTTTTGGAGGAGCAGCCGATGCCGCTCATCTTCATGACGCGCTCGGGCTGGACGCCCATCTCGTACATGGCGTCAATGATGCGCTCGGAGATGGCGTTGTGGCCGCAGCCGGCGCAGAGCGTGGACTTGCCGCCGCGGTAGTCGAGGATGGGCAGGCCGATGTGGTTGACCTTGGGGGTGGGAGTTGCGGTTGCCATCTAGAGGCCCTCCTTGGTGGCGAATTCTTCAGTGATGGAACGGGCGTCGATCGGCAAACCGTCGTAGTGGAGGATGCTGCGCAGCTTGATGACCTGGTCGGCAGGGAGATCGATTTTGAGCAGGCTTTGAAGCTGCGCGTCGCGGTTCTGTTCAACCACGTACACACGCTCGTGCGAGGCGACAAAGTCGTGGATCTCATGGGCAAACGGGAAGGCCCGGATGCGCATGTAATCGGCGTCGAGGCCGTACTCTTTCTTGATTTGGTCAAGGCTTTCGCGCATGGCGAAGTCAGTGGTTCCAAAGGCCAGGAAGCCGACTTTCGATGTGCCGTTTTTGACCGTGACCGGGGCGGGAGCGAGCTTGCGCGCGGTTTCGAACTTGCGCGAGAGGCGATCCATGAGGGCGGTGTACTCGTCTGGCTTTTCGGTGTAGACGGCCGCATCGTTATGGCCGGAGCCGCGGGTGAAGTAAGCGGCCTTGGGGTGGAGCGTGCCGGGGAGGGTTCGCCAGCCGATGGCATCGCCGTCGACGTCGCGGTAGCGGGCAAAGCTGCCCAGCCGCTCGAGATCGGCAGCGGTGAGAACCTTGCCGCGATCGAGCGGAGTGGTGGGATATTCAAAGGCGTCGGACATCCAGTTGTTCATGCCGAGATCAAGATCGGTAAGCACGAAGACCGGGGTCTGGAGGCGCTCAGCGAGGTCAAAGGCGGCGTAGCCGAGCTCATAGCACTCCTTGACCGATCCGGGAAGCAGGACGACGTGCCTGGTGTCGCCGTGCGAGAGGAAGGCGACGGAGAGCAGGTCAGACTGCTGGGTGCGGGTGGGCATGCCGGTGGAGGGGCCGGTGCGCTGGACATCGAAGATGACGCCGGGGATTTCAGCGTAGTAGCCGAGGCCTGAGAACTCAGCCATGAGCGAGATGCCGGGGCCGGAGGTTGCGGTCATGGAGCGTGCGCCGGCCCAACCGGCGCCGAGGACCATGCCGATGGCCGCGAGCTCGTCCTCAGCCTGGGCGACGGCGAAGGTGGCTTTGCCATCCGGGGTGACGCGGAATTTTTTGAGCAGGTCGGTGGTGGCTTCAATGACCGAGGTGGAGGGGGTGATGGGATACCAGGCGACCACGGTGACACCGGCGAAGACCGCGCCCATGGCGCAGGCGGCGTTGCCGTCAATGATGATCTTTCCGGCGGTCTGGTCCATCCGCTCGATGAAGTAGGGGTCCTGCTTGGTGAAGTTGGCGGCGGCATAGTCAAAGCCGGCCTTGACGGCACCGAAGTTGAGGTCGAACACCTTTTGCTTTTTGGCGAACTGCTTGCGCAAGCCGCTCTCAACGACGCCGAGGTCGATGGAGAGAATCTGGGCGGCGACGCCGACGTAGATCATGTTCTTGACGAGCTTGCGGAGCTTGGCCTCAGGGCAGATTGCGGCGGTGATTTTGTCAAACGGGACGGGGTAAAAGACCACATCGTCACGATACTGCCTGAGGTTCAGATTCTCTTCGTAGATGGCGACGCCGCCGACGGGCAGGTCGAGAACATCTTGCCTTGCGGTGTCAGGATTGAGGGCCACAAGAATATCAGTGCCGCGCTTGCGGGCCACATAGCCGTCTTTGCTGGCGCGGATGATGAACCATGTAGGAAGGCCGGCGATGTTCGAGGGAAAGAGGTTCTTGCCGCTGACGGGCACGCCCATTCCAAAGATGCTTTTCAACAGAACGCTATTGGCGGATTGCGAGCCGGACCCGTTCACCGTTGCTACGTTGATGCTGAAGTCGTTGACGACGCGCTGACGCGCGTTGAGTGCGCCCTGTTCTTGACCCAGAGCCAGGTCTCCTGTCGCCATTTGGCGGGATTCCCTTCAGAGAGATTCTAAGAGCGCAAGGTTTCGCGCTCCTTTGTGATTATAGTCACTTGCGAGGCCAAGTGTCTGCGTTCCGGGGCTGGGAGTAACCGGGTTGAGTCTCCCCAGGGGCATGGCGTCTGCGGTGACTCCCGCGATGGGCCGGCGGGCGAGGTGACGACGAGCCGGGAGGCAGAGGGGATGGGCGCGTTGCGCCAGCTGCGCAGGAGCAAACCTGCCTTTGGAATGTAGCCGCAAGTTGAACATATGAATCTGGTTGTGCCCAGACATGGCCTCAGGCAACGGCGGGCCGCGGCTCTACCCTCCTGGTGGTGACGGAAAGCGTGGCGGGGATGAGTTGGGGCCCGTCGCCGCCATCGGCGGCCGCTTCGATGCGTATTTCGCCGGGAGTCTTTGTGGATTGAAGAATGATCTGGGCGAGGCCGTTGAAGAGGGAGCGGCGCGGGTCTTTGTCACTCTCCTGGCAGATGGGGTCGCCGTTGCCGACGCCGAGGAGCACGCCCTGGCCGGAGACCTTGAAGGCGAGTTTATTGTTGGCGGTGGGAACGGAACGGCCTTGCTTGTCGAGGGCTTCAACGGTGAGGAAGACGAGGTCTTCGCCGTCAGCGTCGATGACGGTGCGATCGGCGGTGAGCCGGATGGAGGCGGCGGGGCCGGTGGTCTGGTGCTTTTGGGTGAGCGCGAGCTGGCCGGCTTTGTATGCACGGGCCTCGATGGAGCCGGGTTCGTAGCGAACCTTCCATTCAAGGTGGCCGAGATGCGGGACCTTCTGGCGGCCCGCGCTTTTTCCGTTGACGAAGAGCTCGACCTCATCGAGGTTAGAGTAGACCCAGACGGGGATGATGTCGCCTTCCCTGCCCTCGAAGTTCCAGTGGGGGAAGAGATGGAGGGCGGGCTCAGCGCGCCACCAGGCCTTGTAGTAGTAGAAGGTGTCTTTGGGGAAACCGCACATATCAATGACGCCGGTCTGCGAGTTGACGGAGGGCCAACTGTAGGGGACAGGTTCGCCGCGATAGTCGAAGCCGGTCCAGAAGAAGCCGCCCGCGGCCCACTCGCGGGTGGCGTAGAACTTCCACCACTCCTCGGCGGTCTCACCAAAGCTTGGGACGTTGACGTCGTAGGCGCTCAAGGTATTACGGAGCTGGTCAGTGGTGTAGGCGCCGCGTGTGGAGAAGGCGCAGGAGGTCTCAGAGCCGTAGACGGGGCGGTTGGGATGCTTGAGGTGAAAGGCGTCGGGGTAGTTGAGGTTGTAGTTAAAGCCGATGATGTCGAGGGCGTTGGAAGGTCCCTTCTCGTTGTCGGCGTCGACCGCGGCCGAGACCGGGCGCGTGGGGTCGAGCTGGTGGCAGCGGCGGACCATCGTCTCGGCAATGCGAACTCCCTGATCGGCCTCGTCGGTGCGCAGAACCCACTCCTCATTGCCGATGGACCAGAAGAGGATGGAGGGCGAGTTGCGATAGCGTTTGACCATGAGTTCGAGCTGAGCGAGGCCTTCAGGGCTGGAGCTCATCTGGCGGGTTTCGCACATCATCATGATGCCGGTGCGGTCGCAGGCCTGGACCCACTCAGGGGTGGGCATGTTGTGGGAGGTGCGTACGGCGTTTGCGCCCATTTCGCGGAGGATGTTGAGGCGGAAGTCCTGAAGGCGATCAGGGAGGGCGGCGCCGACACCGGCGTGGTCCTGATGGTTGCAGGTGCCCTGAATCTTGATGGATTTGCCGTTGAGGAAGAGGCCCTTGGCGGCATCAAAGCGGACGGTACGGATGCCGAAGGGGATGCGTTCGGCGTCGCGGATTTTGCCGTCAGATTCCACGGTGACGACGGCGGTGTAGAGGTTGGGTGCGGCGGTTGTGTCGATGGACCAGAGGGCGGGGTTGGCGAGAGCGGCGGTTGCGGTGAATGTGGCGGAGCCGTCGACGGGGATGGATTGGGATGGGGCTTCGGCGGCGGCAACGGTTTTGCCGGCGGCATCCTGGATCTGCCAGCTTACTTTTGCGGATTCCAGTTCCCTGCCCTGGTTTTGGACGATGGTGGCGAGGGCGAGGGTTGCTGAGTCGCCCTCGACTGTGGAGCGGACGGTGCTGTCCCATTTGCCGAGGTGGAGGGCATCGGTTTTGGTGAGCCAGACGTGGCGGTAGATGCCAGCGCCCTCGTAGTACCATCCATCGCCGAGGCTGGCATCGACGCGGACGGCGATGTAGTTTTTCTGGCCGTAGGCGAGGAAGTCAGTGAGGTCGAAGCTGAAGGGGGAGTAGCCGTTGTCGTTGCGGCCGATATAGCAGCCGTTGACGAAGACAAGGACAGAGCGGAATGCGCCGTCGAACTCGACGGTGATGCGGCGGCCGGCGTCAGAGGCGGGGATATCGAATGGGCGGCGATACCAGCCGATGCTGGTGTCTGGATAGCCGCGGCCGATGGGCTTATAGCCGTGCATGCGCTGATCTTCGTCATTCACGAAGGGCAGTTCGACGGACCAGTCATGAGGAAGGCCGATTGAGCGCCAATTCGAGTCGTCAAATTTTTCTTTTGCAAACCAGAAGTCGCCGGTCTTGGCGAAGTCCCCCTCGGGCGATTCCCAGGCGCCGCGGGTTTTGCCGAAGTTGAAGTCGCGGGCGGGATCGCAGGCGTGGCCGAAGTGGAACTTCCAACCGAAGTCGAAGAGGAGCTGCTCACGCGGGGAGAGGGCGGAGGATGCGGCCTGGGCTGCGGATTGGGGATTGGCGGCGAGGAGTGCGGCGGTGCGTGCCCAGGCGGAGCGGGAGAGCAGCGATGAGGCAGAGAGGGCGAGCGAGGAGGCGAGCAGATTTCGGCGGGAGATGGGAGGCATGGATGTCACCTTCGGTGGGAGATTGAGGGGAGCAGCGGCTGTGCCGCGACCGGATTACGATCGGATATCCGATGGTGCTTCCGATCGGTGGAACGTTCAAGGGTTTCGGCATCCCAGGTCTCAAAAACGAGACCTGGGGCACCCAACATTCGTCGTGAGCGGCGCGCTACAACTTAAGCGACGGCGGGCCGCGGCTGGACGGATTTGGTGACGATGACGAGCTTGCACGGCATCAACTCACTGCCGTCCCAGCCTTCTTTGAGAGCCTCGATGTGAATTTCACCGGCCCGCATGGTGGATTGCACAATTACCTGGGCGAGGCCGTTGAACAGGGAGCGGCGCGGGGCTTTGTCGCTCTCCTGGCAGTTGGGGTCGCCGTTGCCGACACCGAGGAGCGCGCCCTCGCCGGAGATTTTGAAGGCGAGGATGTTGCCGGCGGTGGGCACCGGGCGGCCCTGCTTATCAAGCGCCTCGACGGTAATGACGGCGACGTCTTCACCATCGGCGTTGATCTCAGTGCGGTCGGCGGTGAGGCGGATGGAAGCGGGGGCGCCGGTGGTCTCGCGCTTCTCAGTGAGAGCGAGCTTGCCGGCTTTGTAGCCATGCGCCTCAATGACGCCCGGCTCGTATTTGGCCTTCCACTCGACGTGGCCGAGGTAGGGCACTTTCTGGCGGCCGAGGCTCTTGCCGTTGACGAGGAGCTCGACCTCGTCCATGTTGGAATAGACCCAGACGGGGATGGTATCGCCTTCCCTGCCCTCGAAGTTCCAGTGGGGGAAGAGATGGAGCGAGGGCTCTTTACGCCACCAGGCTTTGTAGTAGTAGAAGGTGTCTTTGGGGAATCCGCACATGTCGACGATGCCGAACTGGGAGTTAATGGAGGGCCAACCATAGGGAGTGGGCTCGCCGCGGTAGTCAAAGCCGGTCCAGGCAAAGCCGCCGGCGGCCCACTCGCGGGTGCCGTAGAACTTCCACCAGTCTTCGGCAGTCTCGCCCCAGGGGACGAAGGCGTCATAGGCGTTGACGACATTGCGCAGCGGTGAGGACAGGTACTCACCGCGGGTGGAGATGGCGCTGGAGGTTTCAGACCCGTAGATGGGACGGTCAGGGTGGGCCTTGTGATACGCGTCGGGACGGTCGATGTTGTAGTTGAAGCCGATGATGTCAAAGGCATCGGAGACGCCGCCCTTGTTGTCTCCGTTGACGGCGGCCGAGACGACGCGGGTGGGGTCAAGCTCGTGAACGCGGCGGACCATGGTGCGGCCGACCTTGGCACCCTGCTCGGCCATCTGCTCCTGCATCTCGCCTTCTTCATTGCCGACGGACCAGAGGATGATGGAGGGGGAGTTACGGTAGCGCTTGACCATGGCTTCAAGCTGGGCCAGTCCCTCAGGGCTTGAACTCATCTGGCGGGTTTCGCACATCATCATCATGCCCATGCGGTCACAGGCATCGACCCAGGCGGGGGTAGGCATGTTGTGGGAGGTACGGACGGCGTTGCAGCCCATGGCACGGAGGACACCGAGGCGGAACCACTGGAGCTGGTCAGGAATAGCAGCGCCGACGCCGGCATGATCCTGGTGATTGCAGGTGCCTTGAATCTTGATGGATTTGCCGTTGAGGAAGAGTCCCCTGGCGGCGTCAAAGAGGACCGTGCGCACGCCGAAACTGACGCGCTCGGCGTCGCGGGCGACGCCATCGACTTCAACGGTGACGATGGCGGTGTAGAGATTGGGCGTTTCAACGGACCACAGTTCGGGATTGGCAAGGGAAGCCGAGGCAGTAAAGCTGATGCAGGCGTCAACGGGAACCGATTGGGGCGGGGCTTCAGCGGTGGCAACGGTTTTGCCGGCGGCATCGAGGATCTTCCAGGTGACACGGGCGGTCTCAGCCTTGTCGCCCTGGTTCTGGACGATGGTGTCGAGCGCGAGGGTGGCGGAGCTGCCACTGACTGTGGAGCGAACGGTGCTGTCCCACTTGCCGAGGTGGAGCGCGTCAGTCTTTGTGAGCCACACATGGCGGTAGATGCCGGCGCCCTCGTAGAACCAACCGTCGCCGAAGCTGGCATCGACGCGGGCGACGATGTAGTTTTTTGCACCGACGGCGAGGAAGTCAGAGATGTCGAAGCTGAAGGGCGCGTAGCCGTTGTCATTGCGGCCGATAGAACATCCGTTCACGAAGATGAGCACGCTGCGGAAGGCGCCGTCGAAGTCGACAGTGATGCGGCGGCCTTTGTCAGTGGCCGGGATATCGAATTCGCGGCGGTACCAGGCAACGCTGGTCTCGGGATAGCGGCGGCCGAGGGGCTTGGAGCCGTGGAGGAAGGTGGGTTTGTCGCCATCCTCGGGCAAGCCAGCGATGGACTGGACGTCGTCACGGACGAAGGGCAGTTCGACGGCCCAGTCGTGAGGCAGGTTGAGCTTGCGCCATGTTGAGTCGTCAAAGCCGGCCTTGGCAAAGGTGAACTCGCCGGTTTTTGCGAAGTCGCCGGTGCCGAGTCCGAAGTTCAGGTCGCGTGCGGGATCGGAGAGGTGGCCAAAGCGGAAGTTCCAGCCGAAGTCAAAGAGCAACTGCTCGCGCGGGGCAACAGCAGCCAGCGCCTCAGCCGGCCCGGGGCCGGGGTAGCCGGCCAGCAAGGCGCGCCCCCAAGCGGAGCGGGCGAGCAGCGAAGATGCAGAGAGAACGAGGCCGGAAGAAAGCAAATGGCGACGCGAGATGGAAGTCATGGAGATCCTCATTGGGATGGAGTTTGGCCGCAATCGACCGGCTGAGCAGGCGCGGCAGACACGGCGGAACTATATACCAGCGGCCCGGCGGGAGTAAACGATTTCATATCTGGGGGCTGGGGGAGAGCGTGGCAAGGGCATGGGAAGTGTGAGGGCGCGGCGGGAGTGAGGCAAATATGGTAAATTCAAGGAGATTGACCACCGAGCGGAGAGATGGCCGAGTGGTTTAAGGCGCACGCTTGGAAAGCGTGTGTACTTTAACGAGTACCGTGGGTTCGAATCCCACTCTCTCCGCCAGCATTCGATGCAGCAGACTATAGGCTGGCTGTGTTTATCTATTCAGAAGAGGTGGGTTTTCAGCGGGCTGCGCCCACTGCCGCAATCTCAATAAATTAATTAGCTTCAACGAGATATTCCGCTTTAAAAACTTTCAGCAGCACGAATGGGGCGCAATCCTAACGCAAAGCCAAATTTCCGGCTTGATTGGCGTTGCGCGCAATCGCACATCCATGCGGCATCTGGACGGCTTTTGATGCCGACTTGCAGGTAGACGCGATTCCCTTGTTCTTGCCAGATCCGACTACCACCATTCCGTCAAGCGGCCGGCTGCGGTGTTGGCGACACTGTGGGGATTGACAGAGCGCAGCAGCAGGAGCGGGCACTGCGCCAGCTTGATGATTTTTTCGGCGATGGATCCAAACACCAGGGGATGCCATCCTGAGATGCCGTGGGTGGAGATCACAACCATGTCGATCTGTTCGCGATCGAGCACTTGCATGAGGCTTGCAACCACGTCATTGCCGACCTCTACACAGGATGTAGATTTCACACCTCGGGCATGGAGAGCCGCATGACACCGGGCGAGATGGCTCTCAGCGAAGGCTCTGGCTTCAAGGAGGAATTGGCCTTCGGGAGCGAAATCGGGGAGGGTCGTGGTGGGGAATGTCGGGATCACATTGACCAGGTAGAGGTGCGCATGAAAGTGCAAGGCCAGATCGGCGGCCATTTCCAAAGCGGCTTGCGAGGAAGGACTGAAATCAATGGGCAGCATGATCTTTGCAGGAATGGATGGGAATGCATGCGTCTTTTGCATCATGTTCACCTTGCCTGCCGATGAATGCGGCAGAGCTTCTATCGTGACGCCTTCGGGCAAGAGGGGCTGTGCTCTATTGAACATTTCCCACAGAGGGGAGTTCGCAGAGGGATAGAGGCGGCTCGGCCGGCAGCGCGGGGAACGAGCGCGGCCTGGTGTCTTTCGTCCCGAGCAAATCTGACCATCGGGAAACACGCGGGCTCTGGCACTCTTGCAATTGCCGGAGCGAGACGCGCATGGAGCAGCTGACTTGAGCCGGAATGGCATGCGGGGATTGGAACGGGCGGAGGAGAGTTCTTGAGACCATCGATCACAAATCGGGATGCGCATCTTTTTCACCAGGTGCATGGCGCGCTGCAAAGCTGGTTTGGGAGCACTCAGCACACGGAACCGGATGGAGAAGAGATGAGCCGCGCAGTCTTTGTGTTTTTTGTCGCGATTGCGCTGGCGTTGCTGTCACTGACGGCAGGAGCGCAATCACTGGCAGTTGCCGGCGACTCTGCCGCTGTGGCGGCGGCGACAACACAGAGGCAACCGGATCTGGGCTACACGCGCCCCACACAGAGAGCGATGGTGAGCAACTATGCGTTCGATGCATTTGGACCTTATCCGCTGGTTGGCGCGGGAGTAGTGGCCGGGATCGGGCAGTTCAGCAATGCTCCGCCTGAATGGGGCCAGGGAGCCGAGGGCTACGGCAAAAGACTCGGTTCTGACTTTGGCATTGCGGCGGCGGCAAGCACGGGGCGTTACGCGCTTGCGGCGGCGCTGAAGGAAGACACACTCTATTACCGCTGCGAGTGCAGCGGGCTGCTTCCACGGCTGAGACACGCGGTTGTATCGACCTTGACCGCACGACGCGGGGATGACGGTCACCGGGTGTTTTCGCTGCCGTCGCTGATGGCGCCTTACGTGGGCTCGATGACCGCCGTTTACGGATGGTATCCGGACCGCTTCAGCGCCAAGGATGCGTTGCGCATCGGCAACTACAGCCTGCTTGCCTATGCGGGTGAGAACATCAGCCTGGAGTTTTTTTATCGCGGGCCACACTCGCTGCTGGCACGCATGCACTTGAATAACACGCATGGGTCGCCGGTGCAGGGCCCTAACCGGTGAGCGCCTCGGGATCAATTACAGCAGCAGGCATGGACGCGCCGCCGGGCGAGCCGGTGAAGGCCGGCTGGGCTGCGGTCGCGGCTCCGGCAACAGGGGCGGTGAATAGCGTTCTGGAATGGTTCGGCGAGTTGGGGATCTTCAGCTGGAAGGCACTCTGCGCCGCCGTGACGCCGCCCTACGAATGGCGCGAACTGATCCGTCAGCTGGATGAGGTGGGGTCGAAATCATTCCCGCTTGTGGCGCTGGCAGGGGCTGCAATTGGCGTGGTGATTTCACTTGAGGCCCGGTACAGCCTGAGCCGCTTCGGGGCAAAATCAATGTTTCCGGCGACGCTGGTGTACTCAGTGGTCCAGGTGATGGGGCCGATTCTGACCGGGCTGGTTGTGAGCGGACGGGTGGGCGCCGGGATGGGCGCTGAACTGGCATCGATGAAAGTGACCGAGCAGATTGACGCCATTGAGGCATCGGCGATCAATCCCTACCGGCTTCTTGCGGCGCCACGCATTCTGGCCTGCATTTTAATGCTGCCGCTGCTGACGCTGGCCGCTGACGCATGCGCGCTGCTGACGGGCTGGTTTGCCCAGGCCATGGTGGAGCCGCTCTCGTTTCATCAGTTCATCAACAGCGGATTCAATGGAGCGACGTTCAACTCGTTTCTTCCGCAGACCTTCAAGACCGCAGTGTACGGCCTCATCATCGGAGTGATTGCGTGCTTTCAGGGAATGCGCACGCGGGGAGGCGCGGAGGGCGTGGGCCGCGCAGCCACCAACTCGGTGGTGCTGGCATCGCTGTTTCTGATTCTGGCCGATGTTGTGCTTGTGAAACTGATTCTGGTGGTCTTTCAATAACTCGCGGGATGAACGCGTGAAGGGGCAACATGGCACCGGTTCACGATCTGCCGACGGAGCAAGCGGAGCCCGAACAAGGGGCAGGCGCGCTCTTTGTAGCAGTTGAAGACGTACACAAGACCTTTGGCACACACCGGATTCTTAAGGGGATTACGCTGCGGGTGAGCCGCGGAGAAACCCTGGCCGTGCTTGGCCGCAGCGGGACCGGCAAGAGCGTTCTGCTTCGGTTGATTATCGGGCTTGAGAGGCCGGACTCTGGAGCGGTGCGCATCCACGGGCAGGACATCGCGGGGCTGACGCTGGATGAGATGGGAGCTATCCGAAAGAAGATGGGGTTTCTGTTTCAGCACGCGGCACTTTACGACTCGCTCACGGTTGGGGAGAACGTGGGCTTCCCTCTGGCGCACCACCGCAGAGACCTATCCCAGGCCGAGCGCATGGAACGGGTGAAGCAATTGCTTGTGGAAGTGGGCATGGGAGGCGATCAGGAGAAGATGCCCTGCGACATCTCAGGCGGGATGCAGAAGCGGGTTGGGCTGGCGCGGGCGCTGGCGCTGGAGCCGGAGATTCTGCTGCTGGACGAGCCCACGGCAGGCCTGGACCCGATCAGCTCAGGCGAGATTGACGAATTGATTTTGAAGTTGCAGCGAGAGCGCCAGATGGCATCGATCGTGGTGACGCACGACCTGCACAGCGCCAGAACGATAGCGAATCGGCTGGCACTTCTGGATCTGGGCAAGGTGGTGGTGGAGGGCGCGTTTGAGGATCTTCAACAGAGCGATATCGGGTTTGTTCAACAATTTCTGAAGCAATGGTAGGAGAGCGGCATGCAAAGAGTGGCGCGGTTGGGAGCATTCATAATCGGCACGTTGGCAGTACTTGCCGCAGGCGTATTCATCATCGGCAGCAAGGAGTATCTGTTTCGGTCGACCTATCAGTTGAAGGCGCAGTTCAACAATGTGGCCGGGCTGACGGTTGGCGCCGACGTCCAGGTGGGAGGAGTTCACAGCGGAACGGTGGAAGGCATCGCGCTGCCACACAAGCCGGGCGAGATGGTAACAGTGGTGATAGATATGGACAAGTCAACGCACGAGATTATCAAGCAGGACTCTGTAGCCTCGATTGAAACCGAGGGAGTGCTGGGCAACCAGTTTGTGGCGATTTCGTTTGGATCGAATGGGCAAGCAGACGTGCGCAATGGAGAGGTGATTGCGAGCGTGCCGCCGCTGCTGATGGCCGACATGCTGACGAAGGCCAATGCACTTCTGGACAGCAGTCAGCAGGCAGTGATGAACACGACGGAGGCGACGGCGCATCTGAATTCAGTGAGCGCAAAGATCGATTCCGGCCAGGGAACGATTGGCGCCCTGGTGAACGACAAGCAACTGTATAGCAACCTGGAGCAAACCACGACGACGCTGCATAGCACGATGGTGCAGGCACAGGCCGGGGTGAGCGACTTTCAGGAAAACATGGAGGCGCTGAAGCATAACTTTTTTCTCAGCGGCTATTTCAAGAAGCGCGGCTACGAGGACTCCGGCGATCTGGCCGCGAATCGAATCGGTGAACTTCCGCAAGGTACGCCACTCAAGGCGTTCACGTTTACGGCGAGGCAACTATTTGATGCCCGTGACTCAGCGAAGCTGAAAGACCCGAGGGCACTGGCAGGGAGCGGGAGCTATCTGGCGAGCAACGCGTTTGGGACCGCGGTTGTGGTGGTTTCAACAGGGATGGAAGGCGACACGAGCAAGGACCTGGTGCTGACCGAGGCGCGGGCCATGGTGGTGCGCGAGTACCTGGTGGAGAACTTCGGCTTTGACGACAGCCACCTGAAGACGCTGGGAAAGGGCAAGCAGAGCGGCACAGGCCTGGACGCGGATTGGGGATCGGTGCAGATTCTTATCTTCCCGGAAGGAACTGAAGCGCCAGCAGTAAAGCTTCCCGCGGCCGGCAGCTCGTCGATCACAGGACTCTCGCCTGCCCGGGCGGTTGCTGTGGCGACCGAGAAGCAAACGCCCATGACGCGCTGAGACAAGGGCCCCGGTTGACTGCGGGCTTTGAGGTGATTCATGTTCCCGATTGCTCAGCGAAGGCGCAGTGAGAATGGCAGACTCGGGTTGGAAGCACGATGCGGCGCCCCGCGCAGCTCGGGAGCCAGCCGTAGTTCTCACAAATTCTGAATCCGGAGAAAGCAATGACGATCACCAACTCAGTAGTGGCAATTTATGACACGCACGATCAGGCAGAGCGCGCCATCAAGAAACTGCAAGCGGGGGGCGTTGACATGAAGAGCCTTTCGATAGCGGCACGCAACACGCACACAGACGAGCATGTTATCGGCTACTACTCGACCGGGGATCGGATGAAGTACTGGGGATCAGTAGGGGCTTTCTGGGGCGGGTTCTGGGGACTGCTGTTCGGCTCAGCGGCTTTCGCGATTCCCGGCATCGGGGCGATTCTTGTTGCGGGCCCACTGGTGGGATGGATCATTGCCGGCCTTGAAGGAGCGGCGGTGGTGGGCAGCGTAAGCGCGGTGGGCGCAGGTTTGGTGAGCATCGGAATTCCCAAGGACAGCGTGCTCAAATACGACGTAGCCCTCAAGACGGACAAGTATCTTCTTATCGCGCACGGCACCCCTGAGGACGTCGACAAGGCCAAGCAGATTATCGCCGGGACCGAGCACAACTCTTACTCGGTTCACGGCGAGAAGGTCTTCGCTTAACCATCCACAGGATTGGACTGCAACACGGCCGGGCGGAAGAGAGGCCTCCTGAGCCCGGCATCCACGATTGCCCCCGGCATCGCGAATTTGCGAGAGATTGCCTGCATCTGAATGGAATGGATGCACGCCTGCCGCAACGAATGCGGATGGTAACTCTGCGCCAGGGGCATGAGCAAAGAAGTACAGCAAACGGCAGCACGGAGTTGGCACAATGAGATGGAGGGTGAGTGACCGCTCTCCTCTCTCTTATGGCTCCTGATCTTCGCCGGCCCATCAGAAGACCGTGACTGTCAGCGGTCCCGAGCGATGGCTCCGCGCCAGGTGCTGCCAGGCGCGCGGCAATCGCACAACCCAATGCCGGATAAGTCATGTGGGCGGGCAATCGCCATCGGATTTGGCCGGAATCTAAGAGATGAATTGGAGAAGACGATATGTTTCTATACCAGGTTGTAGTCATTATCGCGATTGTGGGTCTGCTGCTTTTTCTGGTGAACCGCTATATCCCGATGCAGGGCCAGATCAAGGGAATCCTCAACGGTGTTGTGGTGATTGTTCTGGTGATCTGGCTGCTGAAGGTGTTTGGGTTTTTGACGGCTATCATGGCCTACCGTGCTGGAATGTGACACGTCCTGCCGGTCTGAGGCGGTATGAAACAGCGGAGGACGAACAGGGCTTAACCATAGAACTGCGCGGGAAAGCAGGACACCATGCCGACGACTGCGAGCAGCCGGGGCCAACATCACGATGAAGGGCAAGGGGCGGCAAGCACCGCCGCCGTTCATTCCAAGGCATGCACCCTGCCCTTGCCTACCCGCATTGGGTTCGTGGGGAATTATCTTCCGCGGCAATGCGGCATTGCAACCTTCACCACGGATCTTTGCGCCGCACTGGCAACTGAATACGGGCCGGAACGGCTGTTTGCGATTCCTGTCAACGATCCGGACTCGAGTTACGCCTATCCAGAGCAGGTGAGGCTGGAACTGGAGCAGGAGGAGCTGGCCTCCTACGAGCGGGCCGCGGAGTTTCTCAACTTCAACGGCAACGACCTTGTTTGCCTTCAGCATGAGTATGGGATCTATGGCGGGGTTGCGGGGCGCCACATCATCAGCCTGCTGCGCAAGCTGAAGATGCCGGTGGTGACGACGCTGCACACCGTATTGCGCGAGCCGGATGCGGACCAGCGCAAGGTGCTTGAGGAGATAGCGCGGCTCTCTGACCGGCTGGTGGTGATGAGCGAGCAGGCAGCGCAGTTGCTTCGGGAGGTTTACTCAATTGACGGGGAGAAGATCGATGTGATTCCGCACGGAGTTCCCGATTTTCAATTCATGGACCCCAACTATTACAAGGACCGGTTCGGCGCCGAGGGCAAGTCAGTTCTTTTGACTTTCGGGTTGCTTTCGCCGAACAAGGGAATTGAGAACGTCATCCGGGCGCTGCCGGCGATTCTCGCCAGGCATCCTAATGTCATCTACATCGTTTCAGGAGTCACGCATCCGCATATCCGGCGGCGCGAGGGGGAAAGGTATCGCGAGGAGCTGCAGGCCTTAGCCGGGGAGCTAGGGGTGGCAGCGAACCTGATTCTTGTAAATCGTTTTGTGAGCGCCGAAGAGCTGGTAGAGCACGTGGGCGCGGCCGATATCTACATCACGCCGTATCGCCAGGAGGCGCAGATCGTCTCAGGCACCTTGGCCATCGCGCTGGGCGCGGGCAGAGCCATTGTCTCGACGCCGTACTGGCACGCGACCGAGCTGCTGGCCGAGGACCGGGGGGTGCTGGTTCCTTTTGAAGATCCGCAGGCGATTGCCGCGGCGGTGGTTCGGCTGCTGGATAACGATGGGGAGCGGCACGCGATGCGCAAGCGCGCCTATTTGCACTCGCGTGAGACGATTTGGCCCATCACGGCGCGCAAATACATGGCGAGCTTTCAGCGCGCCCGCTTCGAGCGGACGCTGCATCCGACAGCAGCGGTAAAGGACGAAGGGCCGGCGGCGGCGGCCGACGATCTGCCCGCGGTCAACGCATCGCATATGCGGAGAATGACGGACGATACCGGGATGCTTCAGCATGCAATCTTCTCCGTGCCCAACGCGGGCGAAGGCTACACCACCGATGACAACGCGCGGGCGCTCATCGTGTCTACCCTTCTGGATGAAGCGCCTGCTTCCAGGGGCGAAGGCGAGTTCACAAGCCTCTCTCACCGCTATCTTTCCTTTCTTTGGCTGGCCTTCAACACGGAGACGGGGCGATTCAGGAATTTTCTCGGTTACGACCGCAGGTGGCTTGAAGCGGTCGGCTCCGATGACAGCCACGGCAGGGCGCTGTGGTCGCTGGGCAACGTGCTGGGGCACTCTCGCAACGAGGGGTTGAGAGGCGCCACGGGGCGGCTTTTTGAAGCCGCAGTGCCGGCGAGTCTTGCCTTTACGAGTCCCCGAGCATGGGCATACAGCATTCTGGGCATGCAGGCTTACCTTGACTGGTTTCCTGGAGACAGGGCCATCCAGGGAGCGCGCGATGCGCTGGCGAACCGGCTTCTGGACGTGTACGAGCGCAGTCACTCGGCGACGTGGCGGTGGTTTGAGAACAGCCTCTCCTACTCGAATGCGCGCCTTTCGCAGGCGCTGCTGCTGGCCGGATGGCGAAGCGGCAATCAGCGTATGATCGAAGCGGGAATGGATTCTTTGAAGTGGCTTGTGGCCGAGCAGCACAGAGACGATCCTGCGATTTTTGTACCGATCGGGTCAAACGGCTTCTTTATCAAAGGAAGCGAGAAGGCGCGTTTCGATCAGCAACCGGTGGAGGCGTGCGCAACGATCTCAGCCTGCCTTGAGGTATACAGGCTGACCGAAGAGCACCCTTGGCTTGAAGAGGCGCAGCGGGTTTTCCGCTGGTTTCTGGGCCAGAACGATCTGCGGGTTCCGGTCTATGATCCGGCCACAGGCGGTTGCAGAGACGGGCTTCACCCGGATCGCATTAATGAGAACCAGGGGGCGGAATCGACACTTTCGTTCCTGATGGCCCTGCTTGAACTAGAGGAGACCAAGGTGACAAACACTCAGGAACGGCAGCGTGAAATGAGCATCATTTCTTGACCCCCACACCTCCTCCTGTTGTATTGGCGGATTCTGGATGCACAGATACGCACGTGGAGACGCAGACCGGGCGCGCGCTGTTCACGCGTTATGACGGGAACCCGATTCTCTCGCAGAGCAACTGGCCCTACCCAGTGAACAGCGTGTTCAATGCAGCAGCCGTTCGCCTGCCCGAGGGCGACACGGTGCTGCTATGCCGCGTGGAGGACCGGCGCGGGCTGTCGCACCTTTGCGCAGCGCGCTCAGCGAATGGAATTGACGGGTGGCGGATCGACCCTGAGCCCACGCTGGCCGCATGCGCTCACGATTTTCCGGAGGAGATCTGGGGAATTGAAGATCCACGCATCACGTATGTTCCAGAGCTGGAGCAATACGCAGTGGTCTACACCTCGTTTTCGCGAGGCGGGCCCGGGGTCTCGCTGGCGCTGACCAAAGACTTCAAGAGTTTTGATCGCTATGGCGTGATCATGCAGCCGGAGGACAAGGACGCCGCATTGCTGCCGCGCAGGATCGGCGGCCTGTGGGCCTTGATTCACCGCCCGGTGACTACGCTTGGCGCGCACATGTGGATTTCATACTCGCCGGACCTGCGCCACTGGGGCGGGCACAAGATCATGCTCGAGGCGCGTCGCGGTGGATGGTGGGACGCGAACAAGATCGGACTTTGCTCACCACCGATTGAAACGGCAAGGGGATGGCTGACGATCTATCACGGAGTGCGCCAGACCGCATCGGGAAGTATTTATCGTTTGGGGCTGGCACTGTTTGACCTGGAGAAGCCGTCGATCTGCCTGCAACGCGGCGACTCATGGATGTTCGGGCCTGAAGCCCCCTATGAACGCGGCGGCGATGTAAAAGATGTCGTGTTCCCCTGCGGCCAGACCATCGGCGCCGACGGAGACAGCGTAAATCTTTACTACGGCGCCGCGGATACCACCATCGCCTTGGCCACGGGCAGTATTCGCTCGATGCTTGCCTGGCTGGACGCGAACTCAAGCCCGGCGGAGGTTGTTACGGTGGAGCGCAACCTGGTGACCGGGCGCGAGGAGCGATTGTCTTGAGTGCGCACGATGGAGTCTGGCCCGCCTGGATGCCTCGCCTGATCCTGATTCCCCGGGAATGCCCCAGTTGTGCGTCGCACAAGTTCAAGCACGCGGAACTGCGACGGTTCGACGGGCTGCTGGCGATGTTTGCGCTGAAGCCTGTGCGCTGCATGTTCTGCTGGCGGCGCTACTACTGGTTTACGCTGCGGAGCCGCGATGCGGAGTGAGGCCATGCGAGCGCAAGTTGCGCCGCGCACACCACAGGCCGGCCTGTGAGTTAGGCACATCATGCAAGGCACGCCGCAGGCCGCATCTGTTTTCTCAAGATTTCTCGCACGGGCACGGTGGCTGACCCAGCCTGCTCTGACCAACTCTGCGGCACAACCAGCGCATAGTGCGGCGGCGCGGCCGCATGCCCCCCTGGTGCCGCACTGGCTGGCTCAACTGGGCCCAGCCGGGCTCTTCTGCGTGGCTGTCCTCGATTCCTCGATCATCCCCTTGCCGATTCCCGGCAGCACCGATCTGCTGCTTCTGCTGCTTGTGGCCCATCATGGAATTCCCTGGCTGCTTGCCGCCACCGCGGTCAGCGGCAGCCTGGCGGGCGGATACACGACATGGCATCTGGGCAGAAGAGGCGGTGAAGCAGCGCTGCGCCGATACGTGCCGGCACGTCTTCTGGGGCAGATCGTCGTCTGGGTTGAGCACCATCCCGTGCTCGCTGTCTTTCTTCCCGCAGTGCTTCCTCCACCCATACCGCTGTCGCCCTTCGTGCTGGCATCCGGCGCGCTGGGCGTGACCCGCAGCCGCTTTCTCGCCGTCTTCGGCACGGCACGAACGCTGCGCTACGGCCTCATCGCCTGGCTGGGCGTGGCCTACGGGCGGCCCGTGGTCCGCATGTGGACCGCAGCGCTCAAGACCTGGTCGGTTCCGCTGCTCTGGCTTTTCGGCACATTGCTGGTTTCAGGCATGTGTATGGGAGTGTGGAAGGTACGCGGCCTGCGCAGGACGGATGCAGCGGAGGCGCTGGCGTTGAGCGCCGATGCCGCGCGCGCCAGCTGAACCGGCAATCGGCCGGCAAACCGCTACACGACAAACATGGCAATGCCGGCGGCAAACATGGCGACCGTGGCAATGGCCACAACAGCCCATCCGAGCCGGGAGCTCGGCTGGCCCTGCATCAGCTTCTTGTCAGCCGCGACGAGGAGAATCGCAACCAGGAGGAAGGGCGCGAGCAATCCATTCACGACTGCCGTCCAATAGAGCGCCTTCACCGGGTTGATGCCAATGAAGTCGAGCGCAACACCGACACCGGTCGATGCGAGAATGAGGGCATAAAACCATCGCGCCTGCTTTAGTTCCCGGTTGAGGCCCTGACGCCAGCCAAGGGTCTCAGCGAAAGCATAGGCTGCCGAACCGGCCAGCGTGGGGATGGCAAGGAACCCCACCCCGACGATCCCCAAGGTGAACAGAGTTGTGGCGAAGCTGCCGGCAAACGGCGCAAGCGCCTCGGCGGCCTGGCGCGAGGTTTCAATGTGCGTGATGCCATGGTGGTTGAGGGTGATCGCGGTGGTGAGGATGATGAAGAACATGACCATGTTGGAGAAGAAGGCGCCTACGCCGACATCGATATTTCGCAGGCCGAGTTCCTGGGTTGTGGCACCTCTGCGCTGTGCGAGGGTGCTCTGGCCGGCCGACTTCTCCTCTTCAACTTCTTCACTGGCCTGCCAGAAGAAGAGGTAGGGGCTGATGGTGGTGCCGAGGATGGCGACCAGCGTGGCCCAGGCATCGCGGCCGTGCGGCAAGGCAGGAACGAACGTGTCGTGGGCCACGCGGCGCCAATCGACGCCCACGACGAAGGCTGTGACAGGGTAAGCAAACAGGGCGAGGCAGAGCCACTTGAGCACGTTTGCGATCTGGAGGTAGTGGAGCCGCACCGTGGCCCAGGAGATTATCAGCGCAAAGGCCACGACGAACCAGTGGGAGTTGATGCCTGACAACATGGCAGCCGCATCGGCCATGCCGGCGAGGTCGGCGCCAATGTTCATGGTGTTTGCGGCAAGCAGGGCAACGATGAAGCAGAGAAGTATCCATCTTGGAAATCGCCGGCTGAAGTTTGCCGCGAGACCTTGCCCAGTCACCTCGCCGATGCGGGCGCACATCATCTGGACCGCTGCCATCAGGGGCCAGGTGAGCAGCGCGGTCCACAGGAGCGAGGTTCCGAACTGGGCTCCGGCGACGGAATAGGTTGCGATGCCCGAGGGGTCGTCGTCGGCTGCGCCGGTGATGATGCCGGGGCCGAGTGATTTTAAGAGCGCTCGAACCCATCGTGATGGAGAAGGTGTCTGCACTGAGCGTTTTTTGGGCAGACTCCCTTCAGGTTAGAGTTTTGGCGCGGGGAAAGAGCTTAGAGGTTATCTCATAAATACGCTTCGGTCCGGATCAAGCCTCCCTCGGAGGCTAAAGCCCTCAATTTCATCCGGGCCTTTGCGGCACGGGGCCCAGAGGGCACCCCGCCGTGCCCTTTCAAGACCGGTTTATGAGATGGCTTCTAGTTCTTGTCACCTGGATGCGAGGGGGGCGCAGGCGCGGACTTCACTGTAAAAGCTGCTTTGGCCGAGGAGTTCTTCATTCCCAGCGTTACGTGGCCGTCAAGGTGCAATTCAGTCTTTGCGATTGCATCAGTGACCGCATCCTGGGCTGTGCCCAATGCGCTTTCAACCTTGCCCTTTGCCTGCTGCACAATGCCGGCCACCTCAAGTTTTGTGTTGCTGGTCAAACAGCCTGCTTTGCGCTTCGCCGTTCCCATCACCTGGTCAACTGTGCCATTCACTTGATTCTTGTTCATGAACTGCCTCCGTGGATTGATTTCCTGTAGCTCCACACTAGGCAGGACGCTCATGCGGGTCTGAGCACATTGGACCACTCGCACGGGCGATCACTACAGGGACCGCGAAGGGATCACTGCGGAGGCGATTGCCAGGGCCGCGATGAAACGAGCATCTGTTTGAGCTGGGGCATGGCGCTGCCGAAATGGGGAAACAGAGCGGCAGCCTGGGGCGAAAGGCGGCGCTGGCGGGGCCTGATGGGCAGCGGAGCCGCATCGGAGCAGATCGGCATCGACGCACTTTGCTGGATCCGGTATGGGTAGACGTGCACTCTGGCGAGAAAGAACCACGGATAGGTGGTTAGCTCGATATGTTCAACTTGCGCGGCATTGGACAGCTCGCTCATGTGACGGAGGGCCAGCGTAAGCGCGCTGGCGATCGCCAACTGCGAAGTTTCTCCGACGCCGCTTCTGAGCGCTTCGCCGTCAATCCTGATAAAGGACCATCCGCGGGAGACGATTTTCGCTTCGAGTTTCTGAATGCAGAGCGAGCGGGTCAGGTTCCAGCCCTCGCGAAAAACATCAGTGGCCACCCTGAGGCCAACGGGCAGCTCGACCTGAGCGCGCATGAGCAGATTGAATTCGGCGATATTGCGCATGGTTCTGTCTCTCTTAACGAGTTCAGTTGGTGAGGTTGGGCGCAGAATTGCCCGCGATGGGCAAGTCATCGGCACGGTCAGGGCTTTTGAGCCTGGCCCGATCAGAGAACCGAGCATGAAGCATTTGGATGGAGGCGCCGCAATGGACGCACTCTGCCTGGCCCATGGGAGTGACGAAGCGGTTGTGGTTGAGCGGGAAACTTCTGAGGCACTCAGGGCAGGCAACCGTGGAGCCCTCGTGAGCAGATTCTCCCGGCCCGTTCCAATGCGCCCATCGAGGAGCGCCGGCGGCGGGGTCAGGGGCCATGCCAAGGCCGGGCTGGGAGAGCGTTCCGATCATTTGCAGGAGCGCACCCAGGCTGCTGCCTTTCTGGTAGAAGGCATCCGCGGCAACGCCGGAAGGGACTTCGTTGCCTGAGAAGGCGCCGCTCATCGCAATGGTTCGCAGGCAGGGCAAGCGGCGATGAACGACCGACAGCAACTCAAAGCCGGACATTCCGGGCATGTTCAGGTCAGTGATGAGGATGTCGGGCACTGCCTGGCGAATCGCGCCCAATGCGGCGAGCCCGTCATCCGCGCAGCAAACGGCAAAGCCAATCTCGGCGAGAGCATGAGACATTGACAATCGAATGAAGGGCTCATCGTCTACGATGAGGAGCTTCGCTTTGACAACAGGCATGAGGCACCCCTCTCCGGGAGCTTCAGAGTAGAACTGAAGAGAGTTTCCCATTGCGGAGAAAGCAAGGCTGTTCAATTGAGAACAGGGCGCGCGGAGGGCCGGCAGTCAGCCGCGGAGAACCACGTTCAACAGCGACCGATGCACGTAAATGCGGTCTTTGTAATCGATGAATCCGAGCTTACGAAAGCGGCTCATGAAGAAGCTGATGCGGGAGCGGGTGGTGCCGACCATCTCAGCCAGCGTCTCCTGGGAGACTTCAGGAATGGGCGAGCACGGTTCCCCGGGCCGGTCAAACTCCGCCATCAGGAGAAGGATGCGCGCCAGGCGCCTCTCACTGGAGTTGAAGAGCTGGTCAACCAGGTCAGCCTGCGCGCGCAGGCTGCGGGCCAGGAGGAACTCGAGGAACAGGTCAGAGAGGGCATGCTGCTGCTGGAGGACGCGCACCATTTCATCCCTTACGATCCGGAGCGCGACGCAGGGAGTGAGGGCCGCGGCGGTGGAGAGGCGCATACCGGGCATGGGCGAAAGGGACTCTTCGCCCACGAAGTCGCCCGCAGTCAGAAGCGTGATGGTGGCTTCTTTTCCCGTAGCGGAGACGACGGAGATTTTCACGCGTCCCTTCTGCACATAGAAGACCGAGTCGGCTGAATCTCCCTGGGAGAAGAGAGTCTGCTTGCACTCCAAGTGCACGATTCTTCGCCCCATTCCGGCGTTGGCCAGGAAGGAGGCGACATCGAAGGCCTGGAGGTCAATTGAAGGCATGCGACGGTCTTGCTCCGGCTTCTGCCAGGTCGCAGGACACCCGGGAGAGGTACGAGTTGTGAAGCGCGGCAGCGAGCTGCGAGGGAGCAGCAGAGGGCAATCCAGCATTGCACAAGCTGCATGGAAGGACACTTCGATGGAGGCGCCGCGGAGCTTGAAGAGCGTGGACTCATGCTCGCGGTGACCCGATTCTAAAACCGGGGCGAGATGGAATCTGCCTCATTCTGCTCACATTGCGAAGATGCACACTCTAGCAACTTTGGCAGCGAAGGCAGCGGCTGCCGTACCCTGAGCGATCTTGCTCAGACGACGCAGACTGGGGTCTCTAGTGTCAGAGTTACCTTGTGCGCCTCAAGTGCGCGTAAAGCAAGTGACGCTGCGCATAGGTAGAAAAAGGTGAGATGCATGAAGAAACTTATGACGTTTGTGGCAGTACTCAGTTTGACAAGCATGGGCTGGGCGGGAAGCGGCCGTGAAGCGACAGTGGACCGGCTGGATCACGCAGGCGCAGTGCTGCACGAGATCATGTCGGCTCCGGACAGGGGCATTCCCGAGGAGGTTCTTGAGCACGCGAAGTGCGTGGCGGTTGTGCCGCATATGCTGAAGGGCGGGTTTATTTTTGGCGCCGAGAACGGCAGAGGCGTTGCCACGTGCCGCACAGCGCAAGGCTGGAGCGCTCCGTCTTTCTTTACCATTACCGGCGGCAGCTGGGGCTTGCAGATTGGCGTCGAGGGCGTTGACCTGGTGATGATCATTCAAGACGATCGCGGCATGCAGCGTTTGATTTCGAGCGACTTTCAAATTGGCGGGGATGCTTCAGCAGCAGCGGGACCGGTGGGGCGCCATGCGTCTGCGAATACCGACTGGAAGCTGAATACCGAGATCCTCACCTACTCGCGGGCCAGAGGCGCATTTGCCGGTCTGACGCTGACCGGCGCCGCGATTCGCCGCGACGACGATTCGACAGAAGCCATCTATGGGCGTGACATCTCGACACGCCGCATTCTCCGCGGCGAGGTAGCCGTTCCCGGATCGGCTCATCAGTTCCTGGATGCAGTCAGGGACGCGAAGGCGCAGTCGATTGCCGCCAACTAACGATCTAACCTGAGCGCCGGCCGGCGCATGAGGCTGCTTGCGGCACTCATGCGCCGGCGACGCATCGAAGGAGAACCAATGCTCTGGACAATTTTCGTTATCATCCTGGTTCTATGGCTGCTGGGATTCAGCTTTCATATTGCCGGCGGGCTGATTCACATTCTTCTCGTTGTTGCCTTGATCGTTCTGGTGATCAACCTTCTCAGCGGCAGGCGAAACTATTGATTGCGGCAGCCGCGACGAAACCTCATTTCCGGATCGCAAAGGGATTAAATATCGACTGACGCCGCGCAGGGGTTGCTCGGGGGCGCCTGCCCGAATGTGGTGGGTGGTGCGGGGCACAGCGGCGGCTGCAATGACGATCGTTCTCTGGAAGAGTTGGGTATAGAAAGGGTCTCTCGACTTGCTTAGCTGGCCGCTTGCCTGAATTCGCCGGTAGCCTGACAATGGTTGTGAACTTCATTACGGGAGTGGACAAGTGATTCAGAAGGCAAGAATCCTCTCAGTAATCAGCAACCAGACAACTTTCAAAGCGACCACGGTCAGGGCAGCCGTGTTGACAATGCTGCTTTCGGGTATTTTTGCGTTTTCCAGTCATCGTTGCCTTGCCCAGCAGGTTCCGGCGCTGATGCCGATGCCTGCCGCGGTGCATTTTGAGGCGGACGCCTTGCCGCTGCCGCATCGGCTGCGCATCGATTTCCGGGGATACAAGGACGAGTTGCTGGAGCGCGCCGCGGATCGGTTTGTGGCGAACCTGGGCCGGCGCACAGGGATTGATTTTGTGCGGGATGACTCAGTGAATGAAGTTCCGCTGGTGATTACGATTGACTGCGCGGCGGCCGATGTCAACTATCTGACCACGAAGGCGGATGAGCGGTACAAGCTCCGGGTTTCCGATGCGGGGGTTCAGCTTGATGCGCCCGCGCCGACGGGAGTGCTGCGAGGGCTGGCCACGGTTCTGCAAATGGTTGAGCCGGGCAGCCAGGGGTTCGCCCTGCGCAAGGGGCAGATCGAAGACCATCCGCGGTTTCGGTGGCGCGGAATCATGATCGATGTGAGCCGGCACTTTATGCCAGCCAGCCTGATCGAGCACGAGATCGACATGATGGAACTGGTAAAGCTGAATGTTCTGCATCTGCATTTGACCGATTCAGAATCGTTCAGCATTGAAAGCAAAGTGTATCCGCTGCTGACCGGGAAGGGCGCGCTGGATGGGCGCTTTTTTACGCAGGCTGAGGTGCGCGAGATTGTGGCGTATGCCAGGGATCGCGGGATTCGCGTGGTTCCCGAAGTTGAGATGCCCGGACATATGAAGAGCTGGCTTCAGGGGTATCCGGAGCTGGCCAGCGGTCCGGGGCCGTTTCAGCTTGGATCAGATTATGCAGGCGGGGACGCGGCGCTGAATCCGGCCGACGAACAAGTTTACAAGTTTCTGGATGGGCTGATTGGCGAGATTGCAGGGCTGTTTCCCGACGCGTATTTTCACATCGGCGGGGACGAGGTGATCGGCAAGCAGTGGGCGACCAACGAGAAGATTCAGCAATTCATGAAGGAGCGCGGATTCAAGAGCAAGGGAGAGTTGCAGGCTTACTTCACCAAGCGGGTAAACGAGATTGTGCGCGCACACGGCAAGACGATGATCGGGTGGGATGAGGTGCTGGACGGGGACGCGCCGAGGGCAGTGACCGTTGAGGCATGGCGGAGTTCACGCATGATGGCGGTTTCAGTGAAGGCGGGGCACGAGACCATTGTGGCGGCGCCGTATTATCTGGACTTGGCGCTGCCAGCGGGCAGGCACTATGCCAACGACCCGGAAGACACAAACGTGTGGGGCATTAGCGAAGAGGAGTTCAAGGCCGCCGGCAAGATGGGCGGGCTGCTGACGCCTGCTTTTGTGCTGCACGGCGAGATTCCGCTCAACGCTGAGGAGCGCGCGCTGGTGCTGGGCGGCGAGGCGCAGATGTGGTCAGAGATCACGACGCCGGAGATGCTGGACGCGGGGTTGTGGCCGCGCTGCGCGGCGATCGCGGAGCGCTACTGGTCGCAGCGCGAGGTAAAGGATGTGGAGGAGATGTACCGGCGGCTGAACTCAATAGACAGCCTGCTGACGGCGCTGGGAACGAACCAGTATGCCAACCAGAAGCGGATGCTGGACCGCATTGCGCCGCAGGATCCGGCTCCGCTGGAGACGCTGGCCAGCGTGGTGGAACCGATCAAGTTTCTGGGGCACTGGCACAACATGCGCGGCGGATTGCAGCCCGACCAGAACACGCTGGCGGACGCGGCGCAGCCGGAGAGCCTGGTGGCACGGCGTTTTTGCGGGGAGGTCAATGCTCTGCTCAAAGCTTCGGGCGGCGACAAGGAGCTGGCGAAGCGCCTGAGCAATGAGTTGGAGAAGTGGCAAGCGAATCATGCGCTGCTGCTGGGCAGCGTTGGGCCGCTGCCGAACTGGCAGCCAGTGATTGAGACCTCAGCGGACCTGCGGGATCTGGCGACGATTGGCCTCGATGCACTCCGCTTCGTGAACGCTAAGCAGAAGCCGGGCAAGGAGTGGGTGGACGCAACAGCCAAGGTGCTTGAAAAGCAGCAGAAGTTTGCCGAGGCATCAGCTCGCTATCCGGATTTCACTCGTCCTCCGGCACAGCCGGGATCGGAAGTGCTGATCGCGATTCTGCCGGGCATTCAGGAACTGGTGCGGGCGGCCGAGCACGGCGGGGATTGAGCAGAGGCGGACGGCAAGCGGGTTTGCGGGGAGCATTTGCAACGGCGCTGGAAGGGGATGCAGCGCTCAGGGCGTGTACGGCAAGGCAGCGGCACCGAAACGCCGGGTGCGCCCCGCTGCTGAGCCGAACACGTAAACTAGAGTGAGATGCCTCCTATTCTCAACGCGCAATCGATCACCAAGCAGTTCGGCGCTACACCGCTTTTTCGCGAAATCTCATTCACCGTAGACGATGGCGCACGAATCGGGCTGATTGGGCCGAATGGCGCTGGAAAATCGACATTACTGGCGGTTCTTGCCGGGCAGGTGGAACCGGACTCCGGCGAAGTGGCCGTGCGCAAGCGGGCACGCGCGGCCTATGTGCCGCAGGACTCGCGCTTTGCCGCGGGGCTGACGATCAGGCAGGTGCTGGAGCGGGCGCTCACCTCAGCCCATGTGACAGAGACGGAACGGGAGGGCCGGCTGCGGGAACTGGCCGGACGGGCCGGATTTCTTGACTTGAACGCAGAGGCGGCAGCGCTCTCAGGCGGCTGGCGGAAACGGCTGGCCATTACAGAGGCACTGGTGAGCGCGCCGGAGGTGATGCTGCTGGACGAGCCAACCAACCACCTGGATCTGGCCGGGATTGAGTGGCTGGAGGATTTGCTGACTTCTTCTTCGTTTGCCGCGGTAACGGTGAGCCACGACCGCTATTTTCTTGAGAGCACATCGAGCGAGATTATCGAGCTGAATCGCGTATTTGCCGATGGGCTGTTGCGGGTGAAGGGGAACTTCAGCCGATTTCTTGAGGAGAAGGAAGCTTATCTGGAGTCGCAGGGACGGCAGCAGGAGAGCCTGCGCAACCGCGTACGCACAGAGATTGAGTGGCTGCGCCGCGGGCCGAAGGCGCGGACGACCAAGTCAAAGGCGCGCATCGATACGGCCAATGCAATGATCGGGCAACTGGCGGCGATGGACTCGCGGACAACTGTGAGTTCGGCGGGCATTGATTTTGAAGCGAGCCAGCGGAAGACGAAGCGACTGGTTGAGTTTGAGGGCGTGGCTTGCGATGTGCCAGGTTCTATCGAGTCTGGTGCGAAAAGTGAAGAGCGCCCGCGGCGCCTGTTTGCGGGGCTGAATTTTGTGCTGACGGCGGGGATGAAAGTGGGGCTGGTGGGGCCGAATGGCAGCGGCAAGACGACGCTGCTGCGGCTGTTGCGGGGCGAGATTGAACCGGCAGAAGGGACGATTCGGCGGGCCGAGGCGCTGCGGATGGTCTACTTCAGCCAGATGCGCGAGTTGGACGAGAATCTGACGCTGCGGCGGGCACTGGCTCCGGAGGGCGACTCGATTCTGCACCAGGGCCGCGTGGTGCATGTGGCGAGTTGGGCGGCGCGCTTTCTGTTTACGAGCGAGCAACTGAACCAGCCGGTGCGGAACCTGAGCGGCGGCGAGCGTGCGAGGGTGCTGATTGCCAAGCTGATGCTGGAGCCGGCGGATGTGCTGCTGCTGGATGAGCCGACGAACGATCTGGACATCCCGACGCTGGAGATTTTGGAAGAGAACCTGCTGGACTTTCCGGGGGCGCTGGTTCTGGTGACGCACGACCGGTACCTGCTGAACCGCGTCTCTTCGACGGTGCTGGGCCTGGATGGGCGCGGCAATACGGGCCGCTTTGCCGACTACGCGCAGTGGGAAGACTGGCTGAAGGAACTGGATGAGGCCAAGCAGGACGAGGCTGGGCAGGGCAAGGCGCAACGGCGGGCCGACGGCTCCAGCGCTGCGCAGCGAACCGGCTCAGCGGCGGCGGCAGGCGGAGCAGGCAAGAAGAAGCTCTCTTATATGGAGGCGCGCGAGTTTGCGACGATTGAGCAGCGCGTTGAAGAGTCAGATGCGCGGCTGGCCGCGGCCCACGCCCGCGTGGAAGATCCCGCGATTGGAAGCAACGCAAGTGCGTTGGAAGAGGCTCTGAAAGAACTGGATGCGGCCCAGCATGAAAACGACGCCCTCTATGCACGCTGGGCGGAGCTGACGGCGAAATCGGGTTGAGTAGCTTGAGGCGCGTGGTAGAAAGGTAAGTTGCGGGAAACAGTATGGAGAACGGTGTCAAGGTTCTGATTGTCGAGGACGAGCCCCACGCGCTGATGGGGCTGGCGGAGCTGATCTCCGGCTGGGGATACCGGACCGAGACGGCGCGCGACGGCATTGAGGGCTGGGAGAAGGCACTGGCCTGGGACCCGGCGATTGTAGTGACCGACCTGAAGATGCCGCGGCTGGATGGGATCGGGCTGCTGACGCGGCTCTCAGAAGAAGGCTCAGGACTGAACGCCAACCTGGCGGTGGTGGTGCTGACGGCGATGGGCTCGATTGAGCTGGCGGTGGACGCGATGAAGCTGGGGGCCTACGACTTTCTGCAAAAGCCGGTGGACTCGACGCGGCTACGCACGATTCTGGCGAACGCCACCCGGCAGCGCGAGACGCAGATTGAGCTGGAAGTGGCGCGGCGGCGATTGCGCGAGACCGGAGTGCTGGGCTCGATGGTGGGCAGTTCGCGGGCGATGCGCGAGATCTTTGCGACGATCGAGCAGATTGCGCCTTCGAATGTTTCAGTGCTTATCACCGGGGCAAGCGGCACGGGCAAAGAGCTGGTGGCGCGCACGCTGCACAACCTGAGCCCGCGTAAATCAAGGCCTTTTGTCGCGGTGAATTGCGCCGCCATTCCTGAGACGCTGATGGAGAGCGAAATCTTCGGCCATGAGAAGGGCGCGTTTACCGGCGCGGCCGAAAGGCGGGCGGGCTGCTTTGAACTGGCGCAGGGTGGAACGCTGCTGCTGGACGAGATTGGCGAGATGCCGGCGTCCACACAGGCAAAGCTTTTGCGGGTGCTGGAAGAGCGCAGGTTTCGCAGGCTGGGCGCGCGCAACGAACAGGAGGTGGACGTGCGCGTGCTGGCCGCCACCAATCGCGATCCGGGACAGGCTGTGGCCGAGGGCCATCTGAGGCCCGACCTCTACTATCGGCTTAATGTATTCAACATTCACATGCCGCCGCTGCGGGAGCACATGGAGGACCTGCCGGCGATGGCCGACGCCATGCTGGGCGAGATGAATCAGAAGCACGGGCGGAAGGTGGCCGGGGTGACGGCGGCGATTCTGGAACGCATGATGGCATACGACTGGCCGGGCAATGGGCGCGAGCTGCGCAACACCATTGAGCGGGCCGTGATTCTGTGTCCTGATGGCGCGCCGTTGGATGCCTCGCATCTGCCACCGGGATTCGGCAAGGCAGAGACGGCTGCGACGCCGGTGTTCGATGGCGGCGTGGTGCCGGTGCCGGTGGGCTCCACGGTGGGCGAGGCGGAGCGGATGTTGATTCTGCGCACGCTTGAGGTGACCGGGCAGAACAAGACGCGCGCCGCTGAGGTTTTGGGAGTAAGCCTGAAGACGCTGCATAACAAGCTGAAGGAATACCGTTCCGACGGAGTGGAACAGGCAAGCTGAGCCATGCGACTGAAGACCAAACTCGTTCTGGCTATCACCTTCCTGGTGTTTCTGATCTCGGGGCTGCTTTCGCTGGTGTACGTGAGTCAGTTGCTGCACGCGGCGGTGCAGCAGTCGTATGACACCAACCACATGGTGGCAAATCAGGTACGGTTCGCATTGCAGCGGGCTTTTGAGACCGGGCTCAAGGACCGCCAGGTGGACCCTAATAACCCCGCCCAGTTACGTTCGCTGGCGGCCGGGGCGGTGCGCAACGATGCGCCGCTGCAGGCGCTGATTGACTCAGTGAACCGCTACTCGCTCACTGTCTACGACATCAACATTGGCGACAGCCAACAGAGCACTCTGCTGAGCACCAATCCCGATAATGAAGACAAGCCGCTGCCGCCGCGGCCCAACTATAGCCAGCTGCTCGATGCAAGGCCATTCCAGCTGATGTCTGAGGTGTTTGGGCCGCCGCGGGTGTTTGATGTGGTGGCGCCGCTGGATCGCAACGGGCAGCCGTTTGCCTCAGTGCATGTGGGGGTGCGCACCACGCTGCTGCGGGCGGTGTATGCGCCGTGGCTGGCTGAGGCAATTACGCTGATGGGCTTTGCGCTGGTTACCGCGCTGGTGGCCGCATTCCTGCTGAGCAACCTGGCGTTGCGGCCCATGGAGCAGATCAGCAAGCAACTGGACTACTGGACGGCTGCCGGGGCCGCGCCGGGGGACGAGAAAGAAGTTCCGCGACAGGAGCTCGCCACTCAGGTTTCGAACAAGATTGAGCGGATCGGCCAGCGCATGCGCAACGTGGAAGAGGTCTTCTCGGCGCTCAAGGAGAATCTCGACCAGATTCTGGGAAATCTGCAGGACGGCATACTCCTCTTTACAGGTGACGGCCGGGCAGTGCTGGTATCGGAGGCGGCGCGGCGGTTTCTGCATGTGGAGAAAGACCGCATCCTGGGCCAGCACGCGCACCAGATTTTTTCGAGTTCCACGGCCCTGGGCCAGGCACTGCGGATGGCCTTCGACGCCGGGGTGACTGTGACGCAGCAGGAGATTCGGACGGAGAGCGGGCGGCGCTTTCAGGCGTCGATGGATTTTATTCAGGACGACAGAACCGGGCAGGGGCTGGGCGCGCTGGTGACGCTGCACGACCTGGAGTCAGTGGAGAGGATTGAATCGGAGCTGGAACTCTCGCGGCGGATGGCGGCGATCGGGCGGTTGACCTCGGGCGTGGGACACGAGGTGAAGAACCCGATCAACGCGATCGTTGTGCATCTGGAGCTGCTGAAGACCAAGCTGGGCGGCGGCAACGCACCGGCGGTGCGGCATCTGGAGGTGATCGACGCGGAGATTCACCGCCTGGACCGCGTGGTGCAGATGCTGGTGGACTTCAGCAGGCCGGTGGATTTGCGGCTACGGGAACAGGATCTGCGCGGGGTGATTGGGGACGTGATGGCGCTGGCCGCCGAGGAGCTTTCAACCCACAACGTGACCCTGGTGAGCAATATGCCCGGCGAGCCGCTGGTGGCCAACGTGGATGCGGATCTGCTGAAGCAGGCGGTGCTGAACGTGGTCCAGAACGGCGCGCAGGCGATGCCGGAGGGGGGCAAGCTGGAAGTTACTCTGGAAGAGGACAATAAGGATGCCGTTCTGCGGATTGGCGACGAGGGGCCGGGGATCCCCGAGGAGATCAGGGAGAAGATTTTCGATCTTTATTTCACCACCCGGAGCGCGGGCAGCGGCATTGGGCTGGCGATGACCTACCGAATTCTCCAGTTGCACCACGGGGGAGTGGAAGTACAATCGAAGGCAGACCGTGGCACGGAGTTTCAGCTGCGAATTCCGCTTGCCGCCACGGAATGGGGACGCCGGCATCTGCCGCCGGCGAGTGCTGCGATGGAGAAAGGGCTTGCGGGATGAAGTTTCCTGCCAGGAGTGCTGCGTGGGTGCTGCCGTTGATGCTTACGGCATGCTTTCACAGGTCGCATAAGCCCCCGGTACAGCCTCCGCCACCTGCCATTCAAGCCGCACCCGCCCCGCAGCCGAACCCCGCGCAAGTTGAGCTGCCACCGCCGCCGGTGACGATTCCCCAACTGCCGGCCACCACGCAGACAGCGACCGTTGCGCAGCCGCAGGAGACGCCCAAGCCGCCGGTGAAGCACAAGAAACCTGCGCCCAGGACGCAGCAAGCCTCATTGGGAACGCCGGGAGTGAGCGCCATTGGGCAACTGTCGTCGGGCGAGCCCTCTGACCTGCAGCGGCAGACGACCAACTCGATCCAGGCGACGGAACGCGGGCTCAGCGGCATCAACCGCAGGCTGAGCGACCAGGAACAGAAGACCGCGGCACAGATTCGCGAGTTTCTGAAGCAGGCCCGGGTGGCGCTGGCCACAGGCGACGTGGATGGCGCCAGCACACTGGCAGCCAAGGCCAGGGTGCTGCTGAGTGAACTGAACCGCTAGTTTTTTGCCTGGATTCTGACAGCCGCACCGCAGGTGATTAGCGTTCGCCCCAGCTCAACTTGCTGCGCAGCGCCTCAAAAAAGCCGCTTTCGCTGAGCCGCACGAGATTGACGGTGTAGTTGGAGCGCTGGCAGCGGACCTCGTCGCCGAGGTGGAGTTCGACCGCCTTTTGGCCGTCGACGGTGAGCAGGGCCTGGTTGGGCATGCCGACAACGCGCACGGTGAGCAGCGCGTCGCCACGCACGACGATGGGGCGCAGGGTGAGCAGGTGGGGGCAGACCGGCGTCACCACGAGGGCATCCACATCGGGGGTGAGGATGGGCCCGTTAGCGGCCAGCGTATAGGCCGTTGAGCCGGTGGGCGTGGAGACGATGACGCCATCGGCGCGGAAGCGGGCCACGCTCTTGCCGTCCAGTTCCACCGCGAACTCGCCCATGCGGGCAATGTCACCCTTTGAAACGACGATCTCGTTCAGCGCCTCATAGCCGGAGTGCAGGGCTCCATCTCGCCATAGCTCCGCGTGAAGCATGGCGCGGGCGTCAAGCGTGTGGCAACTGCTGCGCCAGCCTTCGAGGGTGGTGTAGAGGTCGGCGAGGCGAACTTCAGTGAGGAAGCCGAGGAAGCCAAGATTGACGCTGAGGATGGGCGTGCCGGTGGAAGCGAAGGTGCGGGCAACGGACAACAGTGTGCCGTCGCCGCCGAGCACAATGACCAGGGCCGGCTGAAGTGCGGGCATCTGGGCGCAGTCGAGGGCAGGCGCCGCATCGGTGTAACTGCCGCCTACGCGGTCAAGCAGGGGGTCGCAGCCGTGCCGGCGCAGCCACTCAATCAGTTCCGGGAGCAGCCGGACCAGCTCCTGCTTGTGCGGTTTGCAGACGATCGCAACGCGAACCATGCGGTCCCAGTGTAACTTAAGCGGGTCGGCCAGGGGGTTGGGAGCCAGAGTCTTGCGCCAGATGAGGCGAGTCAAGAGAGGAAGGAATCGCCGATTCAGCCTGGCAACAGACCGCGGCGCGCATAGAGGAGAAATTCGCGGTTCCCTTCCGCGCCGGTAATGGGCGAGGGGATGGTTTCGACCACTTGCCAGCCCAGGGATCGTACGCAGGCGGCGACTTTGTCGACAGCGAGCTGGTGGGCCTCGGGGTCGCGGACGATGCCGCCCTTGCCGACGTGGCCGCGGCCGGCTTCAAACTGCGGCTTGACGAGGATCACGGCTTCAGTGAGAGCGGGCGCGGCGGCAAAGACCGGCTCCAAAAGGAGCGTGGCGGAGATGAAGGAAACATCCATGACGAGGAGGGTGAGTTCAGGACCGCCCTGGTCAGCGGCAAGCGCGCCGGGGGCTAGGAAGCGCGCGTTGGTTCGCTCAAGCAGGCGGACGCGCGGGTCGCTGCGGAGCTTCATGGCGATCTGGCCGAAGCCGGTATCGACGGCGGTGACGTGGACTGCGCCGTGCTGGAGCAGGCAATCACTGAAACCGCCTGTGGACGCGCCGACGTCGAGGCAGTTGCGGCCGGTGACGGCGATCTGCCAGTGCTCCAGAGCGCCGGCAAGCTTCAACCCGCCGCGGCTCACGTAGAGCGGGTCTTCGCCGAGGATGCGGATGGGCGCGTCTTCAGGGACGGTGACTCCGGGCTTGTCGATCTTTTGTTCCTTGACCAGGACGCGGCCTGCCAGGATCATGGCGCGGGCCCGCTCGCGGCTGGGCACAAGGCCGCGCTCTACGAGCAGCAGATCAACGCGGGTTCTGGGTGCAGCGGCGGTCATGGTCGGACGCCCCATGTTCCACTGTACGGCAACAGGGGAGAATGCGCTGTCAGCCGTTTCCGCCGGAAGGCGTGCTCAGCTGCGCCTTCACTGGCGCGGGAGGCCTGGGTTTCGGAATTCCGTTCAGATGGCAGTCCGTGCATTTGACCCAGTGGATGTTGTGCTTGCTGGCCGCGGTGGCATAGGTGGTGTCCATCTTTTCGACGTCGAGGCCGCAGTTGGACATCTGTGGATGGCAGGTTTTGCACGAGGCGCGGGCGTTCATGTTGTGGCCGGTGTGGCAGGAGACGCAGCTCAGGCCCTCATGGACGCCGATGGGCGTGCGGTCATCGCCGGAGCCTGCCTGCTTGCCCCAGGAGTTAGTTGCCGCGGGCGTGCCTGCCTCAGGCTGGCGGGGCGCGTGACACTGATAGCAGATTGCCTGGCGCGGGTCCTGGTTCATCCGGACGTCGCGTGCGCCATCGTGCAACTGCGGAACGGTGAGCGAGGCGGCGGTGAAGTGAATGCCTTCCCGGCGGTCAAAGAACGCCAGCGAATCATGGACCGGCTCGCCCGCCACGGAGAGGCGCGCGGCAGGCTTGGCGGCCTGCTCGCCTTTGCTGTGGACCTGGTGGCAGGCCTGGCAGGGGATGGCCGGCTTGTCGGCGAGCCCTGCCTGCATGAGATGCCACGGGCCCTGGGCGTTGACCGGCTGCACCATGTCGCCGATGGCGCCGTTAAAGTGCATGCCGTGGCAGCGGAAGCAGTCGTTCATCAGGTGCTGCTTTGCGTTCTGGACGGGATTGGCGAAGATGTCTTTGTAGGTGGCGCTGTGCGGGCCAGCGTGCCAGCTTGCGTACTCAGCGCGGTGGCATTTCTGGCAGTTGGGGACCATCTCGACCACGTCCTTGTCACGGAGCCGAATCACCTCAGGCAGGGAGCCGAAATAATGGACGCGCATGTGGCGCAGCTTGGTGGCCAGGCTGGCCTCGTGGCAGTCCATGCAGTTGGTGGTGCGGTGCGCGGAGCCGTGGAACACGCTGACATAGTCGGCCATCTCGTGACAGTTGGCGCAGCCCTGGCCGAATTGCGTGGTGTAGTAGTAGGAAGCGCCAAACGTGCCGCCAACGGCGAGCAGAACCGCCAGGCCAACAATCATCGCGGCAATCTTCAGAAGCTTTTTCATGACCGGAACCCCGTGCCCTTCCAGTTGCGCACCAGCGATGCGGAGGCGTGAAACGCAACAGCCATGATGGTCAGCGCCGGATTGAATCCTCCGTTAGTCACGTGGACGCTGGCATCGATGACAAAGACATTGTCAACGTCGTGGACCTGACAGTCCTTGTTGACCACCGAGGCTTTTGGATCGTTGCCCATGCGGCAGGTGCCGGCCTGGTGCTGGGCGGCGGGAATGAGTTCGCTATGGCTCTTGTGGGGCATGCCTTTGTTGGCGTCTGCCGCGTGACTGACCTTCTCAGCGTTCTGGGCCTGGCTGAGCAGGCGCGTATCGATGGCGCCGGCTTCGAGGAGCCACTTCTGGGCGCGTTCGGCCTGTATGTCGCCGATCTCGTAGGTGTGGGGGTGGCAGTTGCCCTGGATGCGGACGACGGGCAAACCCCACTTGTCTTTGACCGAGGGATCGAGGGTGACGCGGGCCTCGGCGGAGGGAATCTGCTGGGTGGGTCCGATGATGACGATGGTGCGGCGGTGCCAGTCGCGCATGGCCTTCTTGTGGCCGGGACCCCAGGCCGGAGTGCCGCTGGGCAGGCGATCGATGCTGTGGATGGGCAGGCGAATGAACTCATTGGCCAGCATGCCGCCGCCGCGCAATCCGGGCGTTCCGTGGTTGTAGTCGCAGATGGCAATGTCAGCGCCGGGGCCGACGTCGTCGTAGGTGTCGAAGTCAAAGTACCCCATCGCCCCGGTGTACTGATGGCCCTGGAGGTTGCGGCCGACCTGGTCATAGCGGTTGCCAAGGCCGTCAGGAAAGAGGCGGCTTTTGGAGTTGAGCAGCAGGCGCGCCGACTCCGTGGCGCAGCCGGAGACGATGACGATGTCGGCAGGCTGCTGCTGCAACTGGCCGCGCTGGTCAAAGTAGGCCACGCCGGTTGCCCGGCCGCGGTCGTCGGTGAGAATCTCTTTGACCATGCACTCGGTGCGCAGTTCGCAGTTGCCGGTGTTGAGCGCGATGGGAATGACGGTGTTCTGCGAGCCGTTTTTGGCGTCAACCTCGCAGGCAAATCCGCAGCACCAGCGGCAGCGCATGCAGGGGCCGCGGCCGTTATAGGGCACACTGTTGCGGGCCATGGGAATGTGGATGGGATGCAGGCCGAGACGGCGCGCCGCCGGCTCCAGAATGCCGAACTCCCTGCCCGGGGGCAGCGGCGGCATGGGCAGCGGGCGCTTGCGGGCCCCAAGGAAGGGCGCGCCCGAGTAATCGCCGGAGATGCCGATCTGGTACTCGGCCTTCTCGTAGAAGGGCTCGAGATCGTCATAGGAGATTGGCCAGTCTTCAAGCGAGCTGCCTTCGGGCGCGCCGTAAGTGGAGCGCATTTTGAAGTCCTGCGGCATGTAGCGCCAGGCCTGGGCGCCGTAGCTGAAGGTTCCGCCGCCCACGCAGGCAGCGTCGTTCTGGTAGGGGCCTTCGCTGGGCCGCACGGTGTGCAGGCCGCCCTGGGCATCTACCCAGACGCGGGGATTGCCTTCGTCTTCCGGGCCAAAGGCATTGCCCAGCACGGTGGTACGTTGATTGCGCAAATCGTCTTTGCGGCAGTCGTGGGCCGTGTACCACTTGCCGCGCTCCAGCAGCACCACGCTCAAACCGGCAACCGAAAGTTCCTTGGCGACGATGCCGCCGGCGGCTCCGGCGCCCACCACCACTGCATTCACTCGTTTCATGAGGGCGAGCCCTTTCTCAGGTCATATTGCGCACGGCCTAATGCAGGCGGCTCAGAGAGGCCCAGCATCCGCCAGCTTTGGGCGTCGCGGTTGCCGCCGTGGCGGGGCGAGCCGTAGTAGCCCTCGAAGGTGTGGTTGCGCAGGAGGGTGAAGAAGGCGCTGTTTTCAAGCTCGATGGTTCTGGCAATCTCCCACTGCTGGGTGGGGGCCAGCTCAGAGAGGCTGTGGCCAAAACGCTTGCGGCTGAGCGCTTCAGCCTCCGTCAAGCCGTCGCGATAGGCGTCCTGATGGCGGCTGTAATGGCGGACGAGCTGACGGTCAATGTAATTGAGGACGCCGGCCTGCGAGGCGCTGGGAAAGTCGTCGGCGGGAACGATCTGGTCACAAAGGGCAGCAAGCGTAGCGGCCTGCGGATCGCTCAGGAACTCCCAGTTCGCGCTGGAGCTTGAATTGCAGCCGGCGGCGGCGACAAGCCCCCCCGCAGCGCCGGCTGCGACAAATTGACGCCGCGTGAGAATGCCGGCTTTCTTGCCTGGTTGCATGACGAGAACCTCGAGACAAGAGCCCATTCCAAGAGATGGCTCAGCGCAACAGAGCGCAGGATTTCGATGGGCGCTTGATGCGCACCATGGTTTACTCCCGGCCATTCCGGGGTCTGTGTCGCATATCACCAATAAACCCGATTTCATTTGCAGTACGCATGCACAGGAAAGCCGGCGGCCTTTTGCGTGTGTGTCACCCGCTTGCTGAAAAGAGAAGGGCCGCTTCCCGTGCGGGAAGCGGCCCTTTTGATCTTGTCGAGCCTGGCGAACGGCCCATGCTGCGCTAGGGCAGCGTCTGGCAGTTGGCGAGCGTGTAATTTGGCCCGTAGGTGTTGGTCATGAGCGCCGGAGGAAGGTAGCAGGGCTGGCCTGCGCCGGGCATACGGCTGGTGTTATCGCTGTTGCCGGGTGAGCCATTCTGGGTGCTTACGCGGACGTCGAGAATATCGCCCGGCACGAGGATGGTGGTATCGGGAATATCGAGATCGGTGCGGATGATGGAGAGCAGCGGACTATCCGGCGAGGCGACGTAGACCTTGCCGAATTGCGAGTTGGCAGTGGACACGACGGTGCGAGGATGGCCGTTGACGGGCAGCGTTTTCTCCAGCGTGTGGCTGGAGAGGTTGACCACGGAGACGGTGCCATCGGTCTGGTTGGCGGTATACGCGCGGCTGAAGTCAGGCAGGACGGTCACGCTGGCGGGGTTCTTTCCGACCGGGATGGTGAAGGTGGTGCCAAAGGTCGGACTATCGTTGAAGTATTCATCCAGGCTGACGTCAATCACGGTAATGGTTCCGCCGTCGTAGTCGGCCACAACCAACTGGCTGGTGGTGGCGTTGTACTCGGCATACACGGGGCCTGCGATGGCGGGAGCATTGGCTCCGGCAAGGCCGGCGGTGGTGGAAAGCGGCAAGGAAGGATGGCAGAAATAGGCCTGATTGTTCTGGTTCAGGCATCCGGTGGGCGGGCAGGTGCATTGATCCAGAGTCTGGGTCTGGCTGTTAATGACGGTGACGGTGTCGTCTCCGCGATTGAGGACGAAGAGGCGCGTTCCGTCAGGGCTCTCAAGGGCATAGGTGGGGCAATGGCCCAGCGGGACGCGCGCGACGACGGTGCGGAATGAGGCTTCAATGGCGTCTGCCTCGCCGGTCTGGGTGACAGTTCTTGGCGAGATGTTGCAGGCCACGCCATAGGGCAAGGTGGCGTTCGGCGGGGTGGTTGAATTGTTCTGGCTGATGGCGAAGTTGGTCTGACTGGTTGCGCCTGCGCCAATGATGGCAATGGGAATGGGCGCGGTTGGGATGGACAAGCTGAAAGTCTCGGGGCTGCCGGTGAGAACATCGGCGACGTTGCCGTCGAGATCGGAGGCCCAGAGCCCGATGGAGGGGGAATATAAGCCGGTCAGCCTGGTTGTGGAAAACAGGGTAATGTCCTGGACGTTCAGCTCCTGGAAAGATCCGGAGACGGGGAAGCTGTTCAAGGTTCCATCGCTGTTCAGGGTATAGGCAGTGTTGCCGAGGTGGTCCACGGTGAAAGCTGTGGGGCCAACCCCAATGGGCTGCTGGGCCATGATGTCGTCGCCGGAGTAGTCAATGATGGTGGCAATGCCGGGCGCCGTTGGCGAGGGGTCAGAGACCACCACGGCGAACGAACCGGGCTGGGCCGGCGGGCCGCTGGGGTTGATGGGCGTAACTACCGGCCGATACACACTACCGCAACCAGCAATGAGGGCAACAGCCGCGAACACCGCGCCCGCCTCTACCAACCGCACGCGCGCCTGGCCTGCATTCTTGGGAAAAAGCGTCATTCAGTTCTTTCCTGCCTACTGGATGATTGTAAATCAGGCGGCTCGGGCGAGGGCATGGGCATGACTCCGAGGCGGCCGGCAAAGGGGGTGCAAATTCAGATTCCCCGCGGCGGTACGGGACAACTCTCTCATGGGATTCCGAGCGTTGAGGAAATCAGAGCCCCAGCACCTTTGGCATGGCAATGTCTGGCCCTGAAACGCATTTTTCACCATTCAAGGGGCCCGATGCAACTTGACGAGTTTGCGATGCGCACCTGGGCAGGTTTGGCAAAAGAACCGGGACTGGGCGGGGCGGGCGTTAGGATGAATCGTGGCTCAAACCAGGCAGGTGTGGCAATCGAAGACTGTTCTGCTGGCCGTGTTGCCGTTTGCGGCGGCAGGGGTTGTGTTGCAGGCGCACTGGTGGGCGGTAAACGCGACGCCGGTGGCGATTTGGGCCGTGGGGCTGAGCGTGTTGTTCGGGCTGGTGGTCTTTCAATTGCGCGCGGCCACGGCGGGTGCGGCATTTACCGGCGCGGCGATCACGGCCAGCCTGATGTTTTCTACCGCGAACTTTCCTTATAAGCCGTGGCGGACCGGGCTGATTCCGGTCCTCGCCGTTTTTGTACTCTCGTACCTTGCGACGCGGCTGGGGCGCGAGCGCAAAGAGCGGCTGGGCACGGCCGAGAAGCGCAGCGGACGCACGGCGGCCCAGGTGGCCGCCAACCTGGGCGTGGCCGCGCTGGTCAGCGATGGGCTGGTGCAATCCTGGATCACCAACAGCGGCTGGATTGCTCTGACGCCACCCTCGCCCATGCCGCTGTTTGCTTTGGGACTGGCAGCCCTGGCAGAGGCAGCGGCGGATACAGTTTCATCCGAGGTGGGCCAGGTGCTGGGCGGGCGGCCACGCATGATTACCACGCTGCGGCAAGTGGAGGCGGGCACCGATGGCGGCGTGAGCGCAGCGGGCACGCTGGCAGGCGTGTTGGCGGCGGGCATGGTGGGCGGGACCGGCAGCCTTGCGTTGCGCGGCGGAATGGCGATGTTCTTTGTGAGCTGGGCCGGCGGCGTCTTCGGGCTGTTTTTCGACAGTTTGCTGGGCGCAACGCTGGAGCGGCGCGGCTGGATCAACAACGATGCCGTCAATTTTCTGTCCACGGCCAGCGCGGCAGGGTTTGCGATGGGCCTGCTGGTCGTGCTCGCTCGATTGGCTTAGAGAGCCAGATCAGTCACAAAGCGGCGAGCCCTGACCTGCCTGCAGGCTCCTTTGCTGCCAGCCCTGACGAACGTGCGCAAAACAAAGCAGCGTGCCGTGTGAATAGGGAGTATGATCGCTGCTCTATGCGTTGTGCTGCCTCAACGGACCCCTTGCTTCCCCGATGAAGGAACCCCTTGTCGAGCGGAAAAGAGACAAATGAGCAAGCGACCGGTAAAAACGGTCCTTCTGGTTGAGGACGACCCCGCAATAGCCAATCAACTCCGTGAGATGTTCCGCCACCAGGGCTCGTACGCCTTCGATTTGATGTATGCGCGTTCGCTGGGCGAGACCGAGGCGTACCTTGCCACGCATTCCGTTGACGTGGTTCTACTCGACCTGGGCATTGAGGATGCGCCGGGGTTGGAGGGCGTTCTGCGGATCCATGCCGCCTCTCCGCGTGTCTCCATCGTCCTGTTATCCAACCTGGAGAAGGAAGCGGCGGCTGTACTGGCGATGGAGGGTGGAGCGCAGGACTACCTGATCAAGGGCCAGATTGAAGCACACGAACTGATGCGCGCGCTGCGCAATGCCGTGGCGCGGAAGGCGATCGAAGAGTCGTTTTTCAAAGAGACGGAGCGCGCCCGGGTGACGCTGGACTGCATCGGGGACGCCGTAATCTGCACCGACCTCACCGGGAATATCTCGTTCATGAATCCGGTTGCGGAGATCATGACCGGCTGGTCGTTGAAAGAAGCCGTGGACCGGCCTTTGACTGAGACATTTCACATTGTGGACGCCGCAACCGGGCTGCGCGCCGCCGATCCAATGATTCGAGCGATTGGACAGGACCGGCCAACCAAACTGCCGGTGAACTGCATTCTCATGCGGCGAGGCGGGAAAGAAGTCTTTATCGAAGACTCCGTTGCGCCGATTCACGACCGTCAAGGGATGGCGGCCGGATCGGTTCTGGTTTTCCGGGACGTGACGGTGTCTCGCGCTCTGGCTGCCCAGATCACGCACCTGGCCGAGCACGACTCGCTCACGGGGTTGCCCAATCGCCTGCTGCTGAACGATCGGCTGGGGCAGGCAATCGCGCTGGCGGACCGCACCAGGAGCATGCTTGCGGTCTTGTTTCTCGATCTGGACGGTTTTAGGCACATCAACGACTCGCTGGGTCATCCAACCGGCGACAGGCTGCTTGAGTCCGTGGCGAAGCAGCTGCTGACTTGCGTGCGGAGCTCGGATACGATCAGCCGCCAGGGCGGCGACGAGTTCATTGTGCTGCTGCAGAATATGCAGCAGCCTGAAGATGCCGCTATCGGAGCCCGGAGGATCTTGCAAGCAGTGGCCGAGATTCATCTTGTCGAGAAACGCGAGTTGCACATCACGGCGAGCATTGGCATAAGCGTGTATCCGGAAGATGGCTTGAATGCCGAGGCGTTGATCAAGAATGCCGACACGGCGATGTACCAGGCCAAAGAGAGCGGCCGCCAGACGTTCATGTTCTTCAAGCGGGAGATGAATGTGCGCGCGGTGGAACGGCAATCGATCGAGGAGGACTTGCGGCGCGCCCTGGAACGGGACGAATTCACGCTGCACTACCAGCCCAAGATCGATTTGAAGTCAGGGACAATCACCGGGGCGGAGGCGTTGCTGCGGTGGACGAATCCCCGGCGCGGCAGTGTTCCACCAGCGCGCTTCATCTCCGTGGCAGAAGACAGCGGCCTGATTCTGCCCATCGGCGCGTGGGTGATGCGCGGGGCCTGCGCCCAGGCACGGTGCTGGCAGAGCGCCGGGTTGCCGGCTTTGACGATCGCGGTGAATATCTCCACGATTCAGTTCCGGGATGAAAGCTTTGTGGCAGGACTCCTGGAGATTCTTGAGGAGACGGGCCTCGACCCGCGGTGTCTAGAGCTGGAACTGACCGAGAGCATCCTCATGGAGCGCACTGAATTGACAGCTCCGATCCTGCAAACCCTTCGGGAAAAGGGGATACGGGTTTCAGTGGACGACTTTGGCACCGGCTACTCGAGTTTGAGCTATCTGCGGAAGCTGCCCTTGGATGCGCTGAAGATCGACCAGTCGTTTGTCTCCCAGTTGGCCACGGCCCCTGAGGATACGGCCATTGTGAGCGCCATCATCAGCATGGGCAGGAGCCTGAACCTGCGGGTGATTGCGGAGGGAGTTGAGACAGCCGATGAGCTGGCGTTTCTGAGGGCCCATGGATGCGACGAGGCACAAGGCTATTATTTCAGCCACCCGGTGCCTGCCGCGGAGTTTGTGGAGTTGCTCAAGCGGGATGGAGGATTCCTTAAACAACCTGGCTCAGCTGGCTTCAATGCAGATGGAGCCGCCAGGCGGTGTAGCTGAGGATCTCGTGGGCGATGCGCTCAAACTCCTGCGATCCGCCGTCGACGTTGACGCGCGTGCGGGGCGAGGTCAGGACGTTGAGGCCTTCGGCGGCGCAAATCTCATGGATGCGAAACAGGTGGGTTCCGTCGCTGACAATCACCAGGCGGCGGATTCCGTTGGCGCGGGCAATGACGGCGATGCGGCGGGCCGACTCCTCAGTGTTGCGGCTTTGGGTTTCAGCAATGATGGCCGACTCTGGAACTCCCCTGGCCATGAGGTATTCGCGGCCGACGGCGCCCTCTGAGTATTCGTCGCCGCCGGTGCCGCCGAGGGTGATGACGAGCGGGGCGATGCCGCGGTTGTAGAGATCGCGGGCGTGGTCAAGGCGGGCACGAAAGACGGGGGAGGGGCGGCCGTCGTACTCTGCCGCGCCCAGCACGCCGATGGCGTCGGACGGGGCAGCCTGGTCAAGGCCGGCATAGTTCTCAATCTGCACGTAGACCCAGCAGGACCAGCCCAGAAAACCGATGAACGCGAAGAGGAGCAGGAAAAGGAGGGAGCGCAAGGTCCAGTTCACCTGCTTCGGCTTGGCCTTGCTCATCATGTGCATCATCTTACCGCTACAAGGCTAACGCTGCAGCACCATGACAATCTCGTGGGTAGAGATGGCGCCCTCGCGGAGAATCTCCCAGCGGCCAGGGCCGAGGGAGAGATCGACGATGGTGGTGGGCTGGGCGTGGCCGGTGGGGCCGCCATCGACGATGAGCGGAATGCGGTCGCCGATCTGGTCGCGGACGCAGGCGGCGTGGGTACACTCGGAGGCGCCTTGCAGGTTGGCTGAAGTGGCCGTGATGGGCAGGCCGAAGCGCTCGACCACGGCACGGGGAATGGCGGCGTCGGGCACGCGGAGGGCCACGTTGCCGGTGTTGGCTGTAGAACGGAGAGGCAGTTTGGTTCCGGCGCGCACGATGATGGTGAGCGGGCCGGGCCAGAAGCGCTCGGCGAGACGATCGAGTTGCGGATCGGTATCGCGGGCCAGCTCGTAGGCCTGAGAGACGGAGGAGATCAGCAGCGAGAGCGGTTTATGTTTTTGCCGGGACTTGAGCTGGTAAATCTGCTCGACTGCGTGCAGATTGACCGGGTCAACGGCCAGGCCGTAGAAGGTGTCAGTGGGCAAAGCAACCACATCGCCCTTGCGCAGGCAGGCGACGATGTAGTCGACTCTGTCGGGCTGGGGTTCATCGGGATGGACGCGCAAGATCTCCGCGGACAAGAAGGCTACCTCAGTCACTGGGTTGGAGATGCTGTAAAGACGGAAGCTATCACAGCACCAGCCATGGTGCAAGTCAGGCAAGCAAAGAGACTGCCGGCGAAGGGGTGAACAGACTAGAATCGCGCTAGCGAAGAGACGGATCGCCGAGCATGCCTGTCCGCATTGTACAGAGTAAACAGAACGCCCGCCTGAAGCAGTTGCGCCGGGCGCTGGCCCGGCCTGGCCGGGATGGCGAGGCGTTGGCCGGAATCGAGGGGCCGAAGCTGCTGGAAGAGGCTCTGCGCGCGCATTTGCGCATGGAGTGCGTGTTTGTTGCGCAGGGCTCGGAGCGCCTGGTTGAAGAGCTGGATTTGCCGGCGGAGACCGAGGTGCTGCTGCTGCCGGGCGAGTTGCTGAGCCAGGCGCTGGCGACGGAAACGCCGCAACTGGTGGCCGCTCTGGTTGAGCCGCCACAGTGGAACTGGGCCGACGTGCTGCCGAACGCGGCAGAATCCGCGGCGCTGGTGGTGGTGTTGGCAGGGCTGCAGGATCCCGGGAACCTGGGCACGATTCTGCGCTCGGCTGAGGCGTTTGGAGCGACGGGCGTGGTGAGTTTGCCGGGAACGGTGAGCGCATGGAATCCGAAGGCGGTGCGGGCTTCAGCGGGCAGCGTGTTTCGGCTGCCTTTGATTGCCGCGGAGTCTGACGATTGCTTTGCCAAGCTGCAGGCGGCTGGGGTGAAGATTTGGACGACCGCGTTGGATGGGGCGGAAGCGGCGGACCGAGCTGGTCTGGCTGGGCCGGTGGCGTTGCTGATTGGCAACGAGGGCAACGGCGTGGCGGCAGAGTTGGCGGCGAGGGCGGATGGGGCTTTGACGATTCCCTGCCCTGGGCCGGTGGAAAGCCTGAATGCGTCAGTGGCCGCAAGCGTTCTGCTATATGAAGCGTCGCGGCAGCGAGGGGGGCGGCGATGAGCCTGTTTGACGGCGAGGCTGAAGGCCCCAAAGGGACCTTGCGCACGGCACCCCTCGCAGAGCGGATGAGGCCACGCAGCCTGGAGGAGTACAGCGGCCAGGAGCACCTGCTGGGGCCGGGCAAGCCGCTGCGCGTGCAGATAGAGCACGACGACTCGGGGTCGATGATTTTGTGGGGCCCGCCGGGGGTGGGAAAGACCACGCTGGCCAAGATTATTGCTGAAACGACGAAGGCGAGCTTTATTGAGTTCAGCGCGGTGACGAGCGGCATCAAGGAGATCAAGCAGGTGATGGCAGCGGCCGCGCAGGCCTCTGAGATGCACTCGCGGACGATTCTGTTTGTGGATGAGATTCACCGCTTCAACAAGGCGCAGCAGGATGCGTTTTTGCCCCACGTGGAGCGGGGAACGATTCGGCTGATCGGCGCGACGACGGAGAATCCATCGTTTGAGATTATTTCAGCGCTGCTGTCGCGCTGCCGCGTGTATGTGCTGCAACCGCTGAGCGAGGAACGCATCGTAGCGCTGCTGCGGCGCGCAGTGGAGGACAAGGAACGCGGGCTGGGCGGGCAGGGGTTGACCGCCGACGACGAGGCGCTGGAGCTGATTGCGAGCTACTCGAGCGGGGATTGCCGCAACGCCTACAACACGCTTGAGGTGGCCGCGCAGCTTGCGGTTCAGAAGGAGAAGAAGATTGACCGCGCGCTGGCTGGGGAGGCCGTGCAGCAGCGCGTGCTGATGTACGACAAGTCAGGCGAGGAACACTACAACCTGATTTCGGCGCTGCATAAGAGCGTGCGCAACTCCGACCCGGATGCGGCGCTCTATTGGCTGGCGCGGATGTTTGCCTCCGGCGAGGACCCGCTGTATCTGGCGCGGCGGGTGGTGCGGATGGCCGTGGAAGACATTGGGCTGGCCGCGCCGGAGGCATTGAATCTTTGCCTGAGCGCGAAAGAGGCCATTGATTTTCTCGGCTCGCCGGAGGGGGATCTGGCGCTGGCCGAGGCGGTGGTTTATCTGTGCCTGGCGCCGAAGTCCAACTCGGTGTACACGGCCTATGGGGCGGTGCAGGCGGAGATTGAGCACACGCGGCAGGAGCCGGTTCCGCTGCACCTGCGCAACGCGCCCACGCGGCTGATGAAGGAGTTGGAGTACGGCAAGGGCTACCTGTATGCACATGACGAGGAGGGACGCGTGGCGGATATGGATTGCCTGCCCGACTCGCTGCGGGGAAGGAGCTACTACAAGCCGACGCAGGAGGGGCGGGAGAAGCTGCTGGCGGCGCGGATGGAGGAGATTCGGCGGATTCGCGCGGGAAAACGGGGCGGGACTTGATTTCGGAGATGCTGGCCTCGTATCGTCTATGTAATCTCGTGGCTCAAAGTGAGACAGGGGCACCCGGCCGTTTAAGAATTGTGCCGATGGCAATGGGAGGGCACATTTGATCCGACTTATTGGCCTCTTGAAGGCTCAGGGTATTGAGCTCGGGCGCTACAAGATTCATCTTGCGACTACCGGGACCACTTCGCCGCTCGATGCCTATTTGCAGCGGACTTTCAAGGAATGGCAAGAGGAGCAACACGCCAAGAACTTTGAATGCGAGACAGTCATTGGTTTGATCCACCGAGGCGGTGACCTATGGCTTTTTGCGGGCGTCTACCGCATTCTGAGCGTCGAAGGGGCAAAGTCCGAGTTCAGGTACAGAACTGAACTTTTGCCGGGGCAGGACGATCTTGTTGGGCGAATTGTCGTCAGGTTCAAGCGGGAGTTCCGCAACTCCTATATTTGGGGCGACAAATACGGGAGCCAGTTGGAGATAGCCAAGCTTCTCGAGTTGCCCTTCGCTATCGAAAATTTCAAGGGGTACAACAAAGTTCGGCTTTCACACAAGGATCTGAAGCTGATCGTCAACAACTCCGAAGAATCCTGGCGGTCGGCTCTGTCCAGTGTCAGCGGTATTTACCTCATCATGGACAAGGAAACAGGGAAGGCATACGTCGGCAGCGCATATGCGGAAGGCGGTATCTGGCAGCGTTGGCGCCGCTACGCAGACACCGGCCACGGCGATGATGTCAAACTGATAAATCTCCTTGAAGCGAAAGGGGTCTCATACGCCGAACACTTTCAGTATGCCATCCTTGAAATTGCCGATCCACTGGATACGGATAAGCAAGTACTGGAGCGGGAGAGCCACTGGAAAAAGGTGCTTATGACTCATGACTTCGGCTACAACTAGAATTGAACTGGCAGCATCGCCGGGGGCGTCGTTCGCTTTCTTCTAGCGAATGGTGTGTGATTACGAAGCGAAACCAAACCACCTTTCGCGTTCTCCCGATTCTTGGTCCCTACGTCTCCCACGGGTTGACGACCGAGGATGCAATGTCCTCGAAGTGCCTTACGTTGCGCGTGGCTAGGGTGGCGTGGGAGGCGACGACGATGCCGGCAATCATGGTGTCCCGTGAGTCAACGGGACGGCCTCGCCTGCGGCGATCAGCGCATAACTCCGCTGCTCGAAGGGCTGAATCGGAATCGAAATACAGGATCCTGCCTTGAAGTGCAGTTTGAAGAAGCTGCTCGAATTTCACTTCGAGCGCGGTGCGCCTTTTCCCGGCTGGCATGGCGAATAGGCCGGAGCGAATCTCGTAGACATTGATCGAGGTCGTCCAAACCGAAGAGCGGGGTTGGATGTCCAGCCAGCGTGTGACTTGCTGCTCAGGGCGAAGCCCCATGAACTCCGAGATCACATTTGTATCGAGCAGAATCATGACTCAAAGTCCGGAATCTGCATGCGCATGTCGCGAATTTCGGCAATTGGTTTTTCGAGATAAACACCACTGCCGCTAAAGAGCGCCACCATCTCGCTTCCCAGGCCGCCGCGCGCCTGCTCGGGCTCGTGGAGCGCATCGCGCAGAATCTCCCGCGCTTCGGCTTCCATGCTGCGGCCGTTCCGCTTGGCGCGCTTTTGCAGACGCATCTTGAGAGGATCCTCAACATTGCGGACCAGAATCTGCGCCATCTCAGCCTCCATTGATATCATGATAGCATATCCCTGAGAATATGGCTTTAGCGGAATGCTGCGGGGCTCAGTGCGCGGTTTTCGGCAGCTTGCCGAGGGCGTCGGTGACGATGCCGGGGGTGAGGACTTCTGGCAGGAGCTGGGGCTCGGTTTGGCCGGGGGCATAGAGGGCGTAGGCAGGGACGCCGCTGCGGTCGAGGGCGGTGAGGGCCTGGGTGATGGCTTCGTCGTGGCGGGTCCAGTCGGCTTTGAGCAGGGCGACGTTGGCGGACTGGAGGGCTTGCTGGACGGAGGGCTGGTTGAGGGCTACGCGCTCGTTGACCTGGCAACTGAGGCACCAGCTTGCGGTGAAGTCCACGAATACGGGGCGGCCCTGGGCCTGGTAGCGGTTTACGGCGGCGGCGGACCAAGGTTCCCAGACGCCGGAGGCGGCGGGGCTTGCGGTTCCAGTGGAAGAAACTGCCTTTGACTCTGGAACGCTGGACAGTTTTTGGCCGAAGAGGCTGAGAGCGACAGCGGCTAAGAGAATGACCGCGGCAACCACCTCAGCCCAGCGTTTGGCGGGCCAGCGGCCGAGGAACCAGCCGGCGATGGCGAGGAGCAGAAAGCTGCCGAGCAGTGCGGCAAGAGTGTTGGCGCCGTAGGCCTGGGAGAGCACCCAGGCGAGCCAGATGACGGTGAGGAAGATGGGCACGGCGACGGCCTGGCGGAGGACCTCCATCCATGCGCCGGGTTTGGGGAGCCAGCGAGTCCAGGCGGGCTGGAGGGTGAGGGCGACGTAGGGGGCGGCGAGGCCGAGAGCGAGAGCCGTGAAGATGGCAAAGGTGACGACACCAGATTGGGCGAGCGCGTAACCGACGGCTGCGCCCATGAAGGGGGCGGTGCAGGGCGTGGCAACGACGACGGCGAGGACACCGGTGAAGAAGCTGCCGGTGAGGCCCTGCTTTTGCGCCAGAGATCCTCCGGCGGAGGTGAGGGTGAGGCCCAACTCAAACTGGCCGGCGAGCGAGAGGCCCATGAAGAAGAGCAGGCTGGCCATGAGGGCGAGGAAGATGGGGGACTGGAACTGGAATCCCCAGCCGAGAGTGGCTCCAGCGGCGCGCAGGCCGAGCAGGACGCCGACGAGAAGCCAGAACGAGGCAACGATGCCGGCGGCGTAGACGAAGCCGTGCATGCGGAGCTTCTGCCGTTCCTCGCTGCCGGAGTTGACGAGCGCCAGGCCCTTCAAGAACAGCACCGGGAAGACGCAGGGCATGAGGTTGAGCAGCAGGCCGCCGAGAAAGGCGAGGAGGGTGGCCTTGAGCAGGGGGCCCCATTCAATGTCGAGAGAACCGGCGGCGACTGCGCCGGGCATTGCGGCAATCTCATAGGCGCGGCCGCCGGAGAGTTCAAGGATGCCGGAGAGTTGAGCAGGCGCGGACTTGAGCATTGCATCGCGCTTGAGTTCGAGGACCAGGCCTTTGGAGGTGGGCGCGAGTTTCTGCGGGGCGGGGTTGTCGAGAATGTCTTGATCGGCAGGGAAGAAGGCGGCCTGACGTTCTTTGTGGCCAGTGATTACGCCGAGACGAAAGCCGTCTTTCGTGGGCTGGAAGGCGACTTGGACGCCGGCCGGGAGCGGCTTGGGGAGCGTGGCCGCGAGGCGGGTCATGAGGTCGGCATCCTGAGCGGAGCCGGCATTGGCGGGCGGCTCGGTGGGCATCATGCCGAGCATGGTTTCGAGATCGACCTTGCCCGGGATGCAGACTTCACGGCAGACGAGCCAATCCACGTGAGCGTGGAGGAGAGCCTTGCCGGCAGTGACGGTGGGGGCAACCTGGAGTTGGAGGGGGAAGAGGACTTCGTCTTCGTAGCCGAAGTCCATGAGCGGGCCGAGAGGCAGGCGCTTGGGAGCCGGGAACTGGAGGGGGCCGGCGGTGACGCCGTCGGGGAGGGTCCAGCGGATGTGAGGCGGCTCGCCGGAGTCGCCGGCGTTCTTCCAGTAGACGTGCCAGCCGGGTTCGAGCTTGAAGTAGAGGCCGACGGCGTTTGGTCCGTTGGGGTAGATCTGGTCTTGCGGGGTGATCAACTGCACATGGACGTGGGGCGCGTCGGCAGAGGCGGGCAGATTGGCAGGGGGGCGCGCGGCCAGGATGGCGGCAGGCAGAAGAAGCAGCACGAAGGCAGATCGGGAAGGGCGCATGGCGGGGAACGGTGACTCCTGCACGTTGGACTCAGTGTATCGAAGGAAGGTGGCAGCGGGCGTGGGGATTATGGGCGATGGAGGCTGGGCCGGGCTGCGTGCTGGCGGAGGATGCAGTCGTTCTGGACGCAGCGGACGCCGGCCGAGCGGGCGCGGGCAACGGCCTCTTCGTGGATGACTTCGTCCTGAAGCCAGAGGTTGGGGATGGCGAGACGGATGACTTCGTCGACGATTGCGGGGACGTGCTCGGAGGCGCGGAAGACGTCGACCAGATCGATGCCGGAACCAGTCTGCTCGCAGGCGGCGGCTTGTGCGGCGTCGAGATCGGGATAGCAGGGGAGGCCGAGAACCTGGGTGAGAGCGGGATTGACAGGAAGGACACGGTAGCCGTTTTCGAGGAGGTAGCGGGCGATGTTGTGGCTGGCGCGCCAGGGCTTGTCGCTGATGCCGACGACGGCGATGGTCTTCGCGGTGCGGAGGATTTCGTCGATGCTGGCTGGATCGTTGGTCATGGCGTTTCTACATTTTGACTTTGTGGTTTCCCACCCTTGCAACAAGAAGCCGTTGCAAGGATGGGGCACGAGTCTGCCTCGTTCATTCCTGTTTCTTGCCCTTAAACGTCGAGATCGTCGTCGGTTTCGGCGGCGACGGCGGTGCCGCGGCGCTTGGCTAACAGATAGCCGCGGAGGAACGGTTCGAGGTAGCCGTCAAGGACTTTGTCTACGTCGCCGACTTCGACCTTGGTGCGGTGATCCTTGGCGATGCGGTAGGGCTGCAGAACATAGGAGCGGATCTGCGAGCCGAAGTTGATTTCGAGCTTGGAGTCTTCGAGCTTCTTGGAGACGGCGCGCTTTTTTTCGAGCTCGTATTCGTAGAGGCGCGAGCGAAGCATCTTCATGGCCTTCTCGCGGTTCTTGTGCTGGGAGCGCTCGTTCTGGCACTGGACGACGATGTTGGTGGGCAGGTGGGTCATGCGGACGGCGGAGTCAGTGGTGTTGACGTGCTGGCCGCCCTTGCCGCCGGAGCGGTAGGTATCGATGCGCAGGTCTTCGAGCTTGAGATCGACATGGATGGTTTCGTCGATTTCTGGGGAGACATAGACCGAGGCGAACGAGGTGTGGCGGCGCTTGGCGGAGTCGAAGGGCGAGATGCGGACGAGGCGATGGACGCCGCTTTCGCCGGCGAGCTGGCCGAAGGCGTATTCGCCGATGATGGTGAAGGTGGCGGATTTGATGCCGGCCTCTTCGCCGTCCTGGTAGTCGTTCATTTCGGTTTTGAAGCCCTGCTGCTCAGCCCAACGGAGATACATGCGGAGCAGCATCTCGGCCCAGTCCTGGCTTTCGGTGCCGCCCGCGCCGGGATGGACGGTGACGATGGCGTTGAGGGGGTCGGCCTCGCCGTTGAGCATGGTGCGAGCTTCGAGCTCTTCCGTAAAGGTTGCGAGGGACTTGATGCCGGCTTCGATGTCGGCGAGGACGTCTTCGCCTTCGCGGGCGAGTTCGATGTAGGTTTCAATGTCGTCGGTGCGGCGGACGAGCGCTTCGTCGTCGGCTACGAGGGATTCGAGGCGCTTTTTGTCGCGCATGAGGGGCTTAGTCGCGTTGGGATTGGACCAGAGGGTCGGGTCGGCCAGCTTGGTTTCTATTTCTGCGAGTTCGCGGCGGATGCGAGCGGGGTCAAAGATACTCCCGCAGGTCGCGGACTTGATCGCGCACGGGAGCATAAGCGAATTCGAGATCGTTCAAGGACATGCTTGGCTCTTTGACCTGACTTGATTTGGACTATTTCCTGATGGCAATGCGGAGGCTGGCGCGCAGGGCCCAGAATACAATGCCTATAGCAAGTATGGCACAGAGCCAGGCGAACACGTCGCCGTGGGCGGAGTAGAAGGTGATGTCGTCGCGGAAGGCGAACCGGGCGGGGAGGGCCCCGGGTTGGTGGCGGGGGATGCTTTGGCGGACGCGGCCTTCGGGATCGATGACGGCGGTGACGCCGGTGTTGGTGGCTCGCACGATCCAGCGGCGGTTTTCGATGGCGCGCATGCGGGCCATATTGAGGTGCTGCCAAGGGGCACTGGTGTCGCCGTACCAGCCGTCGTCGCTGATATTGACGAGGGCTTCCGCGCCGAGTTGGGCGAACTGGCGGACCTCGTCGGCGAAGACGGACTCGTAGCAGATGAAGACGCCGTAGCGATGGGCCTGGCCGTCGGCAGCGGGCAGGCGAAAGACTTTGCGGTCCGTGCCGCGGGTGAACTCAGAGACGCGGCCGGTGAGCTTGCGGGCGAAGAAGAAGACTTCCTTGTAGGGGATGTATTCGCCGTAGGGGACGAGGTGGATCTTGTCGTAGCGACCGACGCGCGCGCCCTCGGGGCTGACGACGAGGGCTGAGTTGTAATAGCGCCAGGAGTTGTCGTCCGGTGAAACATCAGCGCCGAGGGTGCCGATGACCAGGGGGGCGTGGGTTTGTGTGGCGATGGCGGTGAGGGCGCTCCGGAAGCGGGGATCGGGCTCGATGAACGGTGCGGGCGACTCGGGCCAGACGACGAGATCGGGATGTGTGGGGCGTTGCGCGCAAAGAGGTTCAATATCTGGCGCGGACGTTTGCGGGACTCCGGCGATGAAGGGGCCGCAAGTTTCGGCGGCGAGGCGGGCGAACTCGGCGATGTGCCGGTCCCACGCGGGGCCGGACCATGTGTTATTGGCGGAGACGTCGAGGTTGGGCTGAATGAGGACGGCGGTGGCTGTGGGGGCGGGTTGCGCGGGCGGAAGAAGAACGCCGGCAGTGCCTGCCAAGGCGAGAACGGTTCCGGCGATGCGGCAGAGGCGCCTGGCGGCAGATTGTTCGAGTAGGAACCCGCCGGCGATGAGGGCGTTGACGGCGACAAGAAGGAAGCTAATGCCATAGACGCCGGTCCAGGGCGCGAGCTGGTTGACGAGGGCGTTGTCGACTTGGGAGTAGCCGAGCTGATCCCAGGGGACTGAAGTGATGCGGGCGGCGGCGAGTTCGAGGGCGGCCCAGAAGATGGGAGCTGCGGCGAGGGCGAGGCGAGCGCTGCCGGTTGCCTTTTTTACAAGCGCGAGGGCGAGGCCGAAGAAGGCGAAGTAGAGTCCGAGGACGAGGCTGTAGCCGATGAGCAGCAGGACGGGGACAAGCGTGGGCAGATCGCCAAAATGGGCCATTGTGTCGCGGACCCAGTAGCAGTTGCCGGCGTACCAGAGGAATCCGGCGAGATAGCCGAGGAGAAAGCCGCGACGAAGAGGACGCACGGGCATGGCCTGAAGTTGAGAGGCGAGGGCGGGGGCGAGGATTGCCCAGAGCAGGGGCACAAGTCCGAACCAGGCGAAGACGGCGCGCCAGGGCGGTAAGGGGCCGGCGAGGGGAAAAGGTAACTCGAGTAACCCGGCAGAGAGCGCGGCGGCGGCCCACGGTGCGATGGGGTGGGACTTGAACGAAGAGAGCTGCATACAGCGCCGAGTTTAAAGCATTTGGCATGGGAGCGGAGTTAAAACCCGATGAGCGACGAGCGCAACTGGCTGGGGATGAAGCAGCGAACAGGGGGCGCCCGAGCAGGGAGTGAAAAAATTTGCGGGCGCCGGTGCATCAGGCGGCCTGTAACGGAAGAAATCGGGCTACAATCAAACCTATGCTACTGGCTCTTATTGCAATGCGTGTGCTTGAAGCCATGTTTTTCCTCGGGCTAATCGGCTCGTCGGTGGTCGTTCTCATCAGCTTCTGGGAAGACGGCATTGAGCTGTTCGGGAAGGACTGACGAGTCCCTGTCGTTTCCCCGGGTGTGGCGGCCGGTTTTTTGATTGACTGGCTGTCGATTCGGAAATAGACTCACCGCAGGGCAGGCGGGGATATCCGCCCCTTGACTTCAGAAAGCCGGCAGTCCAAGCCGACCCCCAATCGATGGCATCTTCCCGAACGTTCGTAGCACCACCCTCGGACCGTGTGCGGCTGATTGTGGCATCTTCCGTGATGCTCACATTCATCTCTTTCTGGCGAGCAGCCGCCATCGTTTTATGCGATTTGGGATCGTCGGCGTTTTACGCGGGCGGCATCGCGGAAGAGGCAGTAGGGGCGGCCGCGCCCTGGTTCATTCTCGGCATCATGCTTTTCAGCTTTGCGGTGCGCGCGGTTTACGTCGAGAGCTGTTCGATGTTTACCCGCGGCGGGGTCTACCGCGTGGTGAAGGAGGCGTTGGGCGGCACCTTTGCCAAGCTGAGCGTATCAGCCCTGATGTTCGATTACATTCTTACCGGTCCAATCTCAGGCGTATCGGCGGGACAATACATTACAGGCTTGATGAACGAGCTGATGGTGGTGGCAGCCAATAGTCACTGGCTGCCTCCGGCCCTGATGGACGAGCGCAACAATCCCTTCCAGTTCAATATGGATTACACCTCGGCGGTGTTTGCCGCGGTGGTGACGATTTATTACTGGTGGGAGAACATCAAGGGGATCGAGGAGTCAAGCGGCAAGGCACTGCGGGTTATGCAGGTAACGACGCTGATGGTGATCGTACTGCTGATCTGGGGCATCTATTCGGTGATGGTGAAGGGCGCGCATCTGCCTCCTTCTCCGATTCCTTCACATCTTCATTTCAGTGACGAGGCGCAGGGGTTCCTGAAGGGACGCGGTCTGCCGCTGCTGGGCCTGTTCGGCATTCTGATGGCGTTCGGCCATTCACTTCTGGCGATGAGCGGCGAAGAGAGCCTGGCGCAGGTGAATCGCGAGATTCAGCATCCGAAGCTGAAGAACCTGAAGCGGGCGGCGATTGTGATCGCGCTCTATAGCCTGATCTTCACGGGCGGGGCGACGCTGCTGGCTTCGATGCTGATTCCGACGTGGGAACGGACGCACATCTACGAGGACAACCTGATCGCCGGCCTGGCGATGTACATGGTGGGCCCGCTCTTCTGGCGCATTGTGTTCCGTATTTTTGTGGTGCTGGTAGGATTCCTGATTCTCTCCGGCGCGATCAACACGTCGATGATCGGATCGACAGGCGTGTTGATGCGGGTGGCCGAGGACGGCGTGCTGACGGACTGGTTCCGCAAGCCGCACAAGCGTTTCGGCACCAGTTCACGGATTGTGAACCTGGTGTTTATTTTGCAGATGGTCACGATTGTGGCCAGCCGGGGCAACGTGATCACGCTGGGTGAGGCCTATGCGTTCGGCGTGATCTGGTCGTTCACATTCAACAGCCTGGCGATGCTGGTTCTGCGCTGGAAGTACCATGGCGAGCGCGGCTGGAAGGTCCCGCCGAACATCACAATCGGGAAGACCGAGATTCCGCTCGGGCTGCTTTCGGTGTTTCTGGTGCTGCTGTCGACAGCGATCGTAAACCTGTTTACCAAGTCAGTGGCCACGGTGAGCGGCATTATTTTTGCGGCGGCCTTTTTCATTATTTTCACGGTTTCAGAGCGGGTCAATCTGCGTAAGCATGCAGCCACGGCGCGCCAGATGAAGGACCATTTTCAGCTGGAGCATCAGGACACGGTGAGCCGGGAGTCGGCGGCGATCCGTCCGGGCGGGGTGATGGTGACGATGCGCGACCCCTCCAACCCCTATGCGCTGAAGTGGACGTTGTCGCACATCAGCACAGAGGACCAGGATGTAGTGGTTCTGAGCGTGCGCATGATGGGGGCCGGCGGGCCAGAATATCTGAGCGCCGTGGACCAGAGCTTCAGCGAGCACGAGCAGATGATCTTCACCAAGGCCATCTCAGTGGCTGAGAGCTTTGGCAAGAAAGTGTCGCTGCTGCTGATTCCGGCTGGAGACGTGTTTGCGGCGCTGGCGCAGGGCGCCAACTCGCTTGAAGTAGACTCGGTGGTTTCAGGGCTTTCGACGACCATGACTGCCGAGGATCAGGCGTTCCACATGGGGCAGGCCTGGGAGGCTCTGCCGGAGCCGAAGCGCCAGTTCAACTTTTATGTGATCAGCCCGACCGGCGAAGCGAAGGCGTTTTATATTGGGCCTCACGCGCCGAAGCTGAGCCCCGACGATGTGCAGCTTGTTCATCGCCTGTGGGTGAACATGCGGCGTGATCCTTCGGTGCTGGATCTGCATCACAGCGACATCATCACCTATGCCCTGACCCGGCTTGCCGGCCAGTATGCCCGGGAAAAGGTGGATATCCTGCGCGACCTGCGGAACTATCGCAGCGCCGATGCGCCTGCTTCACTTCGGCTGGGCGGGCCGGATGTTGGCGGGGAAACCTCAAGCGCGGAGAAGCCCGGCCAGCGGCCCGTCTAACCGAACGGCTCACGTGCTGACGAAGGCCGACGCGGCAAGGCCCGCTGTAATTTGTCCATCAACTTTTTTCCTCCGCAGTTCTGTTCTTCGGTCAGCTCTCAAGGCTGCATGAGAGTCTGCCCAAGTAGACCGAGGACCGACGGCTGGCCGGATAACATCCTTAACAGAGATATCTGTTGTTGAATAGATCGTCTGGCTCAGCCCGGATGCTCGGCGGTGTGCTCAACTAAGTAATGGGATTCTGCAGATTGTTGATGGTACGGCAGGAACTGTGATTTTTTGTTTGTAAAAGAGTCTACAGTTGCGTATTGTGTTGCACAGGACAAGTGGTTGCCCCTGGCGACCTTGCTTACTTAGGCACATCGGGGACAGATTCACTAACGAGTACCTAATATAGGAGGAATGGTGGGAGTTTCAGAGATTCTGGCACACATTGATCGCGAGATCGCCCAATTGCAGCAAGCACGCGCTCTGCTGGGCGGAGGCTCTGCAGCAGCACCCAAGAAGGCTGCAACAGCGCCTGCGGCGAAGAAGACTGGCAAGAAGAAGAGAAATCTTACCCCGGAAGGGCGGAAGCGCATTGCCGAGGCCGTGAAGCGGCGTTGGGCAGAGCAGAAGAAAGCCGCCGGGAAGTAAACTGGCAGCATGTGTGGAGGGGGGCCGGCTTGCAAGTCAGCCCTCTCGCACTCTACACCGCAAGCTAAGCGATTGTTTCACCCTGCGACACGATGGCCGCGCGATGGCGATTCAGGCGCAGGAAACGTGAAGCGAAGCCGAAGCAGAAGATAGCTGAAATATAGCTTTTTTATTGAAGTCTCAATCCTCTTAGAACCGGATTCAGCGATTTGGTTCGACCCCTTTTCCGAAGATGCCTCTCTCCTGTAATTTCCAATCAAACTGACTCAATCGACAAGGATTCATCTCGCCCCACGGGATTCCGGCTGCCGGTTGGGAGGGGGGCGGCACTTTCAAGTGGAGGGTGGCGACGCGAAGCGCTGCCTTGTTCCGCAGTGGGACAGGTGGGGCAGCATCTCTTGCCTTAGCCCGTTCCGGGCTGAATGGCTCAGGCCGGAACAACAGGAAGAGGGCAGGGATTCTGCAACCCTGATGGTGCGATTACACTAGAGGTGTGGATGAGATTCAGCCGAATTCCAAGGACCGTCCAGCCGGTCCCGCCCTGCGCTTTGTGGCGGCAGCTCTAATTGTGCGCGGGGGCGAGGTGCTGATCTGTCAGCGCCGGGCCGACCAGCCCATGGCGCTGCAATGGGAGTTCCCCGGGGGCAAGATCGAGGCCGGTGAAAGCGCGGAAGAGGCTTTGGCGCGGGAACTGGATGAGGAGTTGGGCATCCGGGCGACGGTGGGCGCAAGGGTGACGCGCATCCGCCACAATTACCGGCATGGGGGCGCGGTGGACCTGCAGTTTTTTGCCGTGCATGAGTTCAGCGGCGAGTTGGAGAACCGCATCTTCAATCAACTGGTGTGGGCTCGGCTTGAGGATTTGGGGAACTACGATTTTCTGGCTGCGGACCGGTCGCTGATTCGGGATTTGGCGGCGGGGAAGCTGCTGTAGGCACGCTCTGCCTGGTTGACTTCCGTTACGTTACGCATTACACTTTTTCATGGTCCGATCTTTCCGCCACAAGGGCTTAAAACGCCTATATGAGGACGACGACCCTCGCGGTGTGATGGTGGAACATCTGACCAAACTGCGCAACGTCCTGGCCCGCCTTGATGCAGCCGGTTCGGTGAAGGATATGGACCTTCCTGGATTCAGTCTTCACCAGCTCAGGGGACCGTATCAGGGCTTTTGGGCGGTGACGGTGCGTGCCAATTGGCGGGTCGTTTTTCGGTTTGCCGAAGGCGATGTGTTTGAAGTCGATTATCTCGATTACCACTAAGGAGTTTCCCCATGCCGATGAAGAATCCCCCCCATCCCGGCAGTGTTGTCTTGAGCGAATGCATTAAACCGCTTAACCTCACCATCACAGATGCGGCGCGCGCCCTGGGCGTTACGCGTACCACGCTCTCTGAGTTGGTGAACGGTAAGCGCGGCATCTCGCCGGAGATGGCGATCCGGCTGAGCCAAGTCTTTGGCGGCAGTGCCCAGAGCTGGATTACGCAGCAGACGCATTACGATCTGGCGCAGATCCCGGCGGGGCGCATTCAGCTCAAAAGGCTGGCTGTTGCATGATGGTGATTCGCACGCAACTGGCGTGCTGCTCAAAGAACTAATGCTGACCTAATACGGCGCCGTTGGAGCTTTGGGACGACGATACGCGCCAGATCCCGTCCTCTTTTCGCAATACAAATTGAATAGTCACCACTCCTCGTTCGAATTGCAAATCCGCTTGAATGCGAGCTATCGCAATGCCATTTTCCTCATTTACTTGCCAGTACGTCTGCTTCGCAGACTTCAAGGTGCCCAGTTCTTTGGTCAATTTGGACTCGTAGTCCACCAGTTCTGAGTAGCGAGTCGCCGCACGAAAGGCTGGCGACACGATCATGTACGCACTTTGATAGTCTCTCTGGATAAGCGTGTCGGTGTAGACATTAAGTGCGGTCATTGGCGGTTCGACCTTGCTCGCGAATTGTTTAAACCAGACACGAAGACACACTACAGCAATCAGCAATGCACCGACTACCGCGAAGATCAGAAATGGCCAACGTCGCATGTTCCCCATTCCGGAAATATCCTCGTTAAACGTCCACAAAGGCGACGATCTACATGTCCCCAGGCCTCACATTGTAGGACCTGCGGATCAACGGATTTTCGGCCCTCAATGCCCGGGCATCAAGCCCCAGAGCATGACCATGGTCATTCCGATGACAATGATGCTGGTGCCCCAGGCAATCACGTTCCAGAGCCGCGAGTTCTTGTGTTCGCCCATCAGGTCCTGGCGGTTGATGAGCATGAGCATGAGGATGATGACGACGGGGAGCAGGACGCCGTTGAGCACCTGGGAGAGGATGGCGACGTTGATTAACTGCGAGTCAGGCAGCAGCAGCACGGTGAGCGCGCCGCCGACGATCAGCACGGAATAGAGCCAATAGAAGAACGGAGCTTCTTTGAAGCGCTTGTCGACGCCGGACTCGAGGCCCAGGCCCTCGCAGACGGTGTAAGCCGTTGAGAGCGGCAGGATGGAGGCCGCGAAGAGCGAGGCGTTGAAGAGGCCGAAGGCGAAGAGGATGAAGGCGTAGTCGCCGGCCAGGGGGCGCATGGCTTCGGCCGCGTCTGAGGCCACCTGGATGGCGCCCATGCCGTGGACATAGAGCGTGGCGGCACAGGCGACGATGATGAACCAGGCAACAATGTCAGTGAAGAGGCTGCCGATGATGACGTCGAGGCGGGAGGCGGCGTAGTCCTTGACGCGGATGCCCTTCTCGACGATGGACGATTGCAGATAGAACTGCATCCAGGGAGCGATGGTGGTGCCGACGACGCCGATGGCCATGTACATGTAGGCCTTGTCGCTCCACACAGTTTTGGCCGGCAGCTTGACGGTGGCCCACAGCGCGTCATGCCAACTGGGCTGCGAGAGCACGCCGGCGAGGATGTAGCAGATGTAGACGAAGGACGCGACGATGAAGATTTTTTCAGTGCTTTTGTAGCTGCCCTTGACCACCATGAACCACACCAGGGCAGCGCAAAACGGCACGGAGATGAACTTGGAAACATGGAAGAGGTGGAGCGAGCCGGCGATGCCGATGAACTCGGTGACGACGTTGGTGAAGTTGACGACCACCAGCAGAATCATGAGGACAAAGGTGAGGCGGAGGCCGAACTCCTCGCGGATGAGGTCGCTGAGGCCCTTGCCGGTGACGACGCCCATGCGGGCGCACATCTCCTGGACCACGATCAGGGCGATGGTGATGGGAATGATGGTCCAGAGCAGGGTGTAGCCGTATTGGGCTCCGGCCTGGGAGTAGGTGAGGATGCCGCCGGAGTCGTTATCGACGTTGGCGGTAATAAATCCGGGGCCGAGGACGGCCAGAAACAGCAATATCCGGATTCGCCAACGCTTGAGCATGCTCGCGGGGTCCTAAGGAGGAGTCATGGATAGGTTCCTCACTGACCATAACAGGCGGGACCCGGATGGGAGAAACCGAGCTGGGCGCTAGCCCGGATGTTGCGCCAGATGGGTCGACAACTGTGAATCACCATGGTACATTGGTACCATGATAGGAGGAAAACCTATGTCAACAGAGCAGCAAAGCCGGGAACCGGTGGTTGTGGAGCGCGTGCAGACCGGCGTGCGTATGGAAAAACGCTTACTGAAGGTGCTGAAGGCGATTGCCGAGTTGAAGGATATGACGCTGGGCGATCTGCTGGAGGGGATTGTACTGCATGCCTTTGAGGGCAAGGTTCCCTTCTCTGCGCAGACGCTGAAGGAGATTGAGCAGTTGAAGGCATTGTATGGAATGACGTTGAAGGCCAGCGATAGCCACAATCTGAAGGAGCGGAAGAAATGAGGGGGGCGATGGTCTTGCTTGCCGCGATGGGGATGGCGTTGCCGATGGTGGCGCAGGAGAAGGCGGACGAGGTTTGTTTGCGGACGCGCACAAGCTTTGATCTGGTGGTGGATGCGTCGTATGCGGTGACCGCGCCGCTGTTTGGGCCGGAAGGGGAACGGGCCTGGGCGGGCAAGGACTGGGACCCACAGTTTGTTTATCCGCAGCCGGCGAAGGACGAGGAGGGCGCGGTGTTTACGGTGCGGCACGGGGCGATGAGTGCGGCGTGGGTGAACACGCTCTTCGATGTGGAGGGGCGGCATTTTCAATATGTGTACTTCATTCCGGATGTGATGGTGACGGTGATCGATGTGCGGTTCAAGCCGGAGGGGGCGGAGGCGACGGCGGTGAACGTGGTTTACACGCGCACGGCGCTCACGCTGGAAGGCAATGAGCATGTGGCGGCGATGACGGAAGGCGACAAGAAGGCCGGCAAGGAGTGGCAGCAGGCGATTGATGAGTTCATGGAGCAGAGCAAGGCAAGCGGAAAGCACTGATTTGTGCCGGGCTTGCTTGCGGCCGGCTTGAGGAGATTCCCATGGATTTCACGGCGATTCTTTCACCTCCCGACGCAGGCCGGGCGGGGCGAACGTTCAAGAAGCTCAGCCGCCACGGCATGGGGGCGCTTGTGTTGACGGGCGGCCTGGCGGTTGAGGTGCACAGGATGGGCCGCGGACAGGCTGCCGAGGCGCGGAAGCTGAACGACATCGATATGCTGGTGGAGTCGTTCGATCGGATTCCGACAACACTCGCGGAGGATTTTGTGTTTCGCCACGTACACCCGCATGATCTGCCGGGGAAGACGCTCCTGCAGAGTGTTGATTCGGAGACAGGGGTGCGAGTGGATGTGTTTCGGGCGTACGGGAAGATCATGGAGCGCGCAATTCAAAAGGAGCTTTGTGGTGTTGGTTTGCGCATGGTGTCGCTGGAGGACCTGACGGCGCGCACGGCCCGGCTCTGCATGGATCTGGATGCGCATGTTGCAATCCCCGCCAAACACACGCGAGACTTTTTGCGCTTGCTTCAGTTGGTTGAGGCCGATGCAATGGAGCCGGTGTGGAAGGAACACAGCAAACCCGGCTACCCGGCATTGTTTGCGGATGCAGCGAGACTGCTGACGGAACTGATTGCCAACAGGAAGGATTTGCAGATTGTGCCTGTCTACTCGCAGGATCAGGATGCGCGTTGCTGCCGCTGCGAGGGAACGCGGGCGTTTCCTTTGGCCGATGGCGCGCAGGTGATGTCTCTGCTCGACTACTGCTGAGCGGTGCGTCCCGGTTGACAGGGCACGGCGTGTCCGGCTACAACACGCTGTCAGCACAAATTGCTCTGGAGGATTCATTCTATGCAACCGTCCAATCCGCGTGAGGGCGTCACGGCGCGCCGCAAAGTACTGGGGAGCATTGTTTCAGGCGCGGCGCTGCTGGGCCTGAATGCCGCGGGGGCCGCGGCCAGCGCAACGAAGAAGAGCGATGTTGCGCCGCCGCCGGCAGCGCCGGATACGGGCTCGCCGGAAGAGCTGTTTGCGATGGCGCGGCTGCGCAACTACAAGACGCGGCGGTCGTCGAGTTGGGACAGGACGGGAGCGAATGGCGACGCGATTCATGTGGAGGCGGGGCAGTCGGCGACGCTGCTTGAGGCGACCGGGGCAGGCGTAGTGACGCATATCTGGATCACCATCGATTCGAAAGATCCGATGCACTTGAAGAATCTTGTTCTGCGGGCGTGGTGGGACGGCGAGGCTTCGCCATCGGTGGAGGTTCCGGTGGGCGATTTCTTCGGGCTGGGGCTGGGCGAGTATTACGTTTACCAGTCGGCTCTGCTGGCGGTTGCGCCGGTGAAGGCACTGAACGCTTACTTCCAGATGCCGTTTGCGAGCGCGGCGAAGATTACCGTGAGCAACGAGGGGAAGATGCGCGCGGACAACTTCTACTTTGCGGTGGACTACGTGACAATGGCTGGGTTGCCGGCCGATGTCGGCCGCTTCCATGCGCAGTACCGGCAGGCCGCGCCCTGCAAGGGATGGACGGACGACTGGACCAACGAGTACGACGAGTTGACCAACGGGAAGAAGAATCTGGACGGGAAGGAGAACTACGTCTTTCTGGAGGCTACGGGCAAGGGGCATTTTGTGGGGGTGACGCACGCGGTGGAGCAGAACCAGAACCAGTGGTTCGGCGAGGGCGACGACATGATCTTCATCGATGGCGACGAGCTGCCCACCATCAACGGCACGGGGACTGAGGATTACTACAACGGTGCGTGGGATTTCGGCTTGCAGTCGTTTGCCTACCCCCACAACGGCGCGCCCTACATTGTGGACCCCGAGCGCCTGGGCGGGCGCTATTGCCTCTATCGCTGGCACACCGAGAGCCCCATCACGTTTGACAAGTCAATCAAGGTGACCATCGAGCACGGCCACGCCAACCACCGTTCAGACAATTTCTACTCCACGGCCTACTGGTACCAGACGGAGCCGCATGCGGCCTTCCCTGCCCTGCCAGAGGCAGCGGCGCGAGTGCCGAAGATCTTCCGCGTGGGCGGAGCGGGGGCGGCGCCGGTGCCGGGGATGTGACCTGGAATCCCTCAGGAGACCGGTCCATGTTCGTGCTGTCCCAGGTCTCAGAAACGAGACCTGGGGCACCCGGCGACGCGTTAAGCATTGAGATGAGTTCTCGTCATCTGTATATTTATGTTGGCCTTTGCGGAGGTTGGTGTGTTCAAAGAACGGTTCGAACGCAGCAGAATCGCATTTCCTTCAACTTGCGTCCGTTGCGGAAACTCGGAGGCCCCTCGATTGCGCCAACTCATCATTCCATATCAAAAATGGTGGCGATCCAACCCCGTAGTCAAAGCTCCAGTTTGCACAACGTGCTCAATCAGTTTGAGCCTACAGTCGTGGGCCTCGCTGGCTCTGGTGATCGGTGCTTGCTTCCTGGCTTCGACGTATTTGTCTATCTGGGTAATAATGCTTGTCTTTGGCATTTACAAGCATTATTCCCATTCAGTACCGGCGTGGGCGGACTCGCCATCAGTTGCAGAGATTCTTGTTCTCGTCGTGTTTCTCGCTGCGTTCTTCTTCTTCGCTGCACTTCGGGATCGATTCCTGCGGCGCGACCACCTCAGAGTGAAGGTAACGGACTACGGCAACGATTGGATTGAGCTATCGAGCAGTGATATTCAATACTTCGCGGAGCTCACGAAACTTTCAGAAGCCTTTTCTGATTAAGCGCATTCGCAGTCAAAAGCCCGTATCGCAGGCAGGTGGCCCGGTCAAAGGCGGTGAGACGCCTTGCCGAGCGAGAAGAATCTGTGCCCCGTTCATCGCGTAGCTTGCGATGAGCGGGCGGGTGAGGTTCGTGGCCTCCCACTCAAAACGCAAAGTGCGCGTTTTGAATGGGGCACAGTCCCTTGAGGGGGAACTCAAGTTAATAGGACTTGACCGGGCAACCCGCTATCCCTCAGGGGCTGAAGCCCCCAACTTCATATTAGGATTCTTGCGGCACGGCTGAAGCCGTGCCCTTTCAAAACCGGGTTCTTGGATGGCTTCCAGGATGGACAGCTTGCAAAAAGGGTGGATTCATCGATGCGATGAGTCCACCCTTTGCTTGATCGGAGTATTCAGCTTTGGTGCGCTGGGGTCTCAGGCGGAGACGGCCAGTTCGCGCTCTGCGGGTTCTTCGATGTCGAGGCTCATGCTCATGAGGGACTCGACTACGTCGGCGGCGCTATAGGTGGTGCGGCCGTTGGTGAGGAACTGGGCGATGGTGTTGAGGTCGTCGCCTACGGTGACGAGCGGGGGCTCAACGGAGCCGTCTTTGCGCTTCTGGGCGTGGCCGATGTTGGCCATGAGAGCGTTGCAGAGGCACTTGCGGCCGACGGTGTCTTCAATTTTTCCGCCCTTGGCCAAGTAGTTGGCGACCGGCTCGGCTGCGCAGCGGTAGCCAATTTTGCCCTCGGGGGCGGCGTAGGGCTCGCGGAGGTAGCCGAGGTCGCAGACGCGGGTGCGGGCGGCGGCTACTTCGGCATCGGAGTATGAACCCTGGATCTGGGCTACCTTGAAGGGGAAGCCGGTGGGCGAGGCCAGCGGATCGGTGAAGACCACGCCGGTTCCGGCCAGGGCCTGGGCCATGAGGGACTGCTTGAGATCGGCGCGCATGCCTGACTCGCGGGTGAAGGCAAACGCCGTGCCTACCTGGATGCCTGCAGCGCCCTCGTCGAGTGCCTCGCGCAGCATTTTTGCATTGCCATAGCCGCCGGCCAGCCAGAAAGGAACGCCCAGCGCACGCAGCTCTGCTATGTTGACGCGGTCGCGGTCGCCGTAGATGGGCTCGCCTGCTTCGTTCAGCTGCAGCTTGCCGCGAGGGGGGGCATTGTGTCCGCCGGCGGTGGGCGACTCGATGATGAGGCCGTCGACGCGTCCGCTGGCGCGGCGCAGCATGGTGGTGGCCAGAGTGTTGGAGGAGACGATGGCGAGGAATTTGGGCCGGTGCAGCATGGGCAGCGGGCCCTCGGCGTAGTCGGCCGGGTCGAACAGCATCTGCGTGTCCTGGTCCTGCGCCGCGCCGGTGACGGAGAGCTTGTACTCAGAGGGGTGGTGGGCGGCGAAGGCGTCAAGCACGCCGGGAATGTGGAGCGGGATGCCCGCGCCCATGAGCACGTAGCCCACGCCGGCCAGCATTGCGCCGTAGATGGAGGGCAGATGGGGGAGCTGGACCTTCTCAAGGAAGTTGATGCCGACAGGGTTCTTGTGGCCTTCCCGAGCCAGGAACACCTCGACAAAGTTGCTGACGATGCAGAGTTCGACAACCTTCTTTAGCTCGCGGCGCTGATGCATGGGCGCTACGGGATAGGGCTTGTCTTCGGCCTTGCCGCCGGCGACAAAGTACTCTTCCCAGATGCGCTTGGCCATGTCGGGGAAGGGGAAGGCATCCAATCCGCGGCGCATATGTCCGCCCTGATCGCCTTCGGCAAGGCGGCGCACGAAGAGCTGATCGAGCGCGGTGCCGGAGACGACGCCGAGTTGGCCGAGGCGGGAAACCGCGTTGGCGAGACTCCAATTGGAGACGCCCACGCCCATGCCGCCCTGAATGATCTTGGGAAACTGCATCATCTCTGGATTCTTTCACAATCCCGAAAATTTCGGGGTTTTATCTCACGATAAACGCAACCGCGGAGGCAGTTTGAGCAATTTTGGTCAGAAAGCGGGGAAAATTTGGCGCCGCGGAGGGGCTAGAGCTTGTCGCGGAGGAAGCTGATGACGTGGTCGGCCTGAACGACGCCGACCATGCGGCCCTGGGCGTCAACCACGGGCAGGGCGTGCAGGTTGTACTTATCGAACATCTCCGCGAGGTCGTTCTGGTGCAGATCGGCCGGGCAACTGAGGACGCGCGGCTCAGTGAGGACGGCGAGGCGCGTCTCAGGCAGGGCCATAACGAGGCGGGCCAGGGTGATGGCTCCGCGCAGGACACGCTTGTCGTCGAGCAGGTAGATTTCGGTAACGCCTTCAGGGTCGCCGTCGAAGCTGCGGAGAGCCTCGACGGCCTGGGCGACGGTGGCGTCCATGCCGAGCGAGACAAAGTCGGTGGTCATGGCGCCGGCGGCGGAGTCCTCGTCGAACTCGAGCAGGTCCTCGACCTCCTGGCGCTCTTCGTCCTCCATTTCTTCAAGGATGGCGTCGGACTGCTCCTCGGGCAGCTCGGCCAGCAGGTCGGCGGCGGCGGCGGGGTCCATTTCCTCGACGATGTCGGCGATTCTTTCTTCGTCGAGCTTCTCGAGGAGGGCCTTCTGGAGCTTGGGCTCGACCTCTTCGAGGGTCTCGGCAGCGACTTCTTCATCGAGAGAGGTAAAGACGGCTTCGCGCTCGGCGGGGGCGAGGTCTTCAAGAATGTCAGCCAGGTCAGAGGGGTGAATTTCGGCCAGGCGCTCGTACTCGATGCGCAGCTTGACGCGGCGGGCGGGGTCGACCTCGATGACATCGACAAACTGCCAGGGGATGCCGCTGGGCTTGAGCTTGCGGGAGATGGATTCGAGGGTGGCGCGGGGCAGCAGGCCTTTGAAGACGCGGCGGAATGCGCCGCGGAGGCCTACCTCGACCTCGGCGACGCGGAGCAGGTGAGCGGCTCCGTGGCCCATCCACTCCAGATCGACGTCGTTGACGCGGACCACCTTGCGGCCGTGAATATCGATGATCTGGCGGTCAACGAGGTCTTGTTGCAGGTAAAGATAGTTGCCCTGATCTTCAAGTGGAACCAATGCTCCTGAGGAGCGGAGTTCGAGGGTTCCGGCAGGGGTTTCCATGACGTCATGGGAGGGGACGATGCAGAGGCCGGCGCGGGTTTTGAGGACGAGACCGGCTACCTTGCCGGCATCAGGGCCGGTGGCGACGGCGATATCTTTGAGACGCCCGCGGAGATGGCCCTGGGCGTCAGTGACCGGAGTGCCGAGCAGGGCGGTCAGGCTGACGCGGGCTGTGGTGCGGGGCTGCATGAGGAGAGTGTATCGCCTTGGGGGCGGGTTGTTGGGCGGGGGCGCACCTGGGTGGATAACCCAGTTCCAGTTGCGACACCGGGACTGCGGCAACTCCCATTTGCCACGGGCACCGCGCGCTGTCACAATGGCGGAATCAGTCCAATCCCCTGCTCGACCGAAGCCCGCCCATGAAGTATTGCCCGCAGTGCCAGACCGGGTTTCCTGACGACGCCACGACGTGCGCCACGCATGGGGTGCTGCTGAGCGAGATTCGCGATCTGCGGCCGGGAATGCTGATCCGCAAGACCTACCGGATTGTGCGGCTGCTGGGCAAGGGCGGGATGGGCGCGGTTTACCTGGCGCAGCACGAGCTGATGGATGCGCCGCGGGCCTTGAAGTTCCTGTCGAGCGATTTGACCGCCGACGAGGCCTTTACGCGGCGATTTTTGCGCGAGGGGCGAATGCTGCGGCAGATCCGGCACAAGAATGTGGTGGACTGCGGCGACCTGGAACGCGCCGAGGACGAGAGCCTGTTTTTTGCCATGGAGTTTGTGGACGGGCCCGACCTGCGCGGGCTGCTGACCGCTTCAGGGCCGCTGGAGACGCCGGTGGCGCTGGGCATTGCGCGCGAGATTGCCGAAGGGCTGGGCGCGGCGCATGCGCTCGGCATGGTCCACCGGGACATCAAGCCGGAGAATGTGCTGATGGCCCGCGACGGGACCCGTTGGGTGCCAAAGATCGCCGACTTTGGCATTGTGGCCACGGTAGAAACCAGCACGGTTTATAAAAGTACGCGGGGCAGCCTGCTGACTCCGCCCTATGCCGCGCCGGAGCAGTGGCGGGGCACCCGGGCCAGCGAGCTGGACGGGCGCACGGATTTGTATGCGCTGGGTGGCGTGGTGTTCGAGATGCTCACCGGCCAGACTGTTTTTGACGCGGAGAACTACGAGGGGTGGCTGTTCCAGCATTTGGAAACTCCGCCGCGGCTGCCGAGCAGCGTGCGTCCGGAGCTGGCCGGCTGGGCAGGGCTGGATGCGCTGGTGGTTCGGCTGCTGGCCAAAGATCGCGAAAAGCGGCCCCGGGATGTGGCGGAATTGCTCGTGCTGCTGGATGCGGTGAGGCCGCCGGTGGCCCAGTCGCGCCGTCCGACGGTGGTGGAACGCACGCCCACGCTGCCCGAGCCTGGCCCGTCGCGGAGTCCGGGTTCGACGCCGAATCCAGATCTGAGCGCATTGGCCGGGGCGCGACGGGAAGCCGCTCTCAGGCCGGAGACCGAGGAAATCCGGGATACGGAACCGAAACGCGACAAGCCGGCAGTGAAGAAGGGCTTCAGGATGCGGTGGGAGTTCCTGATCTTCTTCGTTGTGGCGATGGTTTTTCTCATCTCCTGGTGGGAGAACAAGCGGAAGGAGGAGCAGATTGCAGCAGATCAGGTGGTGCAGAATGCGCTGGCCGGCACGGGCACCCCGGCGGGGCAGGGCTCGCTGACCGAGCAAGCCAAGGCGATGACCGACCAGGGACACTTCAAGGCGGCGATTCCGCTGCTGGAGCAGGCCTGTACCGGGGGCGATGCGCAGGCGTGCAGCGACCTGGGCGGCCTGTATGTGTGGGGACCGCACTTTACCGAGGCCGACACGGTAGCCCAGGACTTTCCGCGGGCGCTCAAGCTGCTGAAAAAATCCTGTGACGCGGGCAACGCCAGCGGCTGCGGTCAGCTGGGGGCAATGTACGACCAGGGGCAGGGGGTAGACACCGACCTGGCGAAGGCCGCGGTTTTCTATGCCAGGGCATGCGACGGCAACTTTGCGACCGCCTGCAATAATCTGGGCGTGGCCACCCAGAATGGGGCGGGGGTTTCAGTGGACAAGGACAAGGCGCGGCAGCTCTGGAAGAAGGGCTGCGACCTGGGTTCAGAGGCCGCCTGCGACTGGCTCAAGCAAACGCCTTAAGCTCGCCCCTTGACACTGTTCCCGGCCAACGATGAAACTGCCACAAGGTTTGAATTGGAGCCAACCGGCCCGGGGGTGTAGCCCCGCCGGTTGCGGAAAAGGCGGAGACGACCCGTTGAGCGGACCCAGTGCAGGACGGCTGAGTTACACGCTGAGTTCCACAATGGACAGCGTGGGGGTGGTGGAAGCAGCCGCGGACAAACTGGCCGAAGAGGCTGGATTGGACGAGGACCAGCGGTTCCACGTGGCGATGGCCTTGCGCGAGGCCGCGGTGAACGCGGTTCTGCACGGCAACGACTACGACCCGACCAAACAGATTACGGCCAGCTTTGAAAACACCGGCTCATCGCTCGTATTTGTGATTACCGACCAGGGCAAAGGCCTGGACCCGGAGACGCTTCCCGATCCTCTAGCCCCGGAAAACCTGCTGCGCGGCACCGGCCGCGGCATCTTCCTTATCCGATCGTTCATGGATGAGGTACACTTTCGTCAACTGCATCCCGGAACCGAGTTGACGCTTGTCAAACATCTGGCGCCGGCAAGCGAAGCAAATTGAGGCGCTTGCGCAGGGACAGGGGCGGGGACAGGAAGTGACTGCTACCGCTCAGAACTGCTAACCTGCTATAACCGTAGTATCAACAAGGAGGAATCCCGTGGCACTTACTATTGCTTCCCGCGATGTGGACGGCGTGACCGTTCTTGACCTGAGCGGGCGTATCACTTTGGGCGAGGGCAGTGTGCAGTTGCGCGATGCCATTCGCGACCTGATCAGCAAGGGACAGAAGAGCATCCTGCTGAACCTTGGCGACGTGAATTACATCGATAGCTCCGGTTTGGGCGAGCTGGTGGGCGCCTTTACCACGGCCAAGAACCAGGGCGCGGACCTGAAGCTGCTGAACCTGACCAAGAAGGTTCACGACCTGCTTCAACTGACCAAGCTCTACACCGTCTTTGACATCAAGGACGACGAAGCCAGCGCCATCGCCTCCTTCAAGTAGACCGGACCCGCGACCAAGCATTCTGTATCAGAAAAAAGGCCATCCCCACAGCGGGATGGCCTTTTTGCGTCTCCTGCGCCTCGACTTAGAACTTGACCGAGGGCACGGTTTTGGCTGCTTCGCTGGCTTCAAAGCGAGCGTTGTTCACCTGGTAGCCGGCCATGCCCGCCCAGATGCTGTTGGGGAACTGGAGGATGAATGTGTTGTAGTCCTGAAGCGCGTCGTTGTAGTGCTTGCGGGCTACACTGATGCGGTTCTCGGTGCCGGCCAGCTCATCCTGGAGCCGCATGAACTGCTCGCTCGAACGCAATTGCGGGTAATTCTCAGTGAGCAGCAGCAGGCGGCCGAGGGCTCCGTCCAGCCGGCCGTTGGCCTCAATCTTGGCCGCCGGTCCCTGCGCATTCAGCATGCCTGCGCGGGCATTGGCAATGTCGCCAAAGACCGTGCTCTCTTCCTTGGTGAAGCCTTTCACGGTTTCAACCAGGTTGGGAATCAGGTCAGCACGCCGCTGCAGTTGAACGTCCACGTCAGACCACGCTGTTTTGACCACCTGGTCCTTGGCCACCATCTGGTTCTTGGCCCCGACGTAGCTGCCAAAGACCATCAGGAGCGCCAAAACGAGCACGCCGAAGACACCCAGTCCAATCAGAAGTCCCTTACTCATAAAGCTCTCTTCTCCTCCGGTCCGCAGGTGCGGACCACGTTATTGAACAAACCAGGGAACTACCAGCTTCCTCCGGCGCCACCGCCGCCAAAGCCGCCGCCACCACCGCCGAAACCGCCAAAGCCGCCACCGCCGGAGTCGCCCCCGCCGAAGCCGCCGCCGCCGAACCCACCGCCGAAGCCGCCGCCCCTGAAGCCGCCGCCAAAGATGCTGGAGAGCAGGCCAAAGCCAAACAGAAACCGCAGCAGGTGAAATCCGCCAAAGAAGATGAACAGAATGATCATCAGAATCAGCTTGGGCGGAATGCCGCCATGGCGCTCAGGCTGGCGAACCCCCACCGGCTCACCGGTAAGCGTGATTTTGGCGTCGGCGGCAATCACCTGGGCGAGTGCATCCACGGCGCCCAGAACCGCGCCGTCATAGTCGCCGGCTCGCAAGGCAGGAACCATCTCGCGGCCAATATCGCCCACCTTGGCGTCGTTGAGAATGCCCTCAAGGCCGTAACCCACGTCGATCCGCCGCTGGTGGTCGTCGACGGCAAGAAAGACCATCAGGCCCCGATAGTTCTCGCCCTTGCGGCCCATCTTCCACTTGTCTTCAAGGGCGTTGGTAAACTCGGCCGCGTCGACGCCATCCAGCGTCTTGATGGTGACAATGGCAATCTGCGTGTTGGCCGCTGAGTGGTCAAGCTGGGCGCAGAGGCTGTCAAGCCGCGCAACTGCCTCAGGCGAAAGCACATGGGCATAGTCGCTTACATAGTCGGCGGGTTGGGCGGGCAGATCCTGAACCCGCTCAGACCGTGCAGCCGAGGCAGGGAGCAGAACCATGGCTGCCAGCAGCAGCCTTGAGACAGTCGAATGTGCGCGGCGAAGACCTATCATCGCTCTCTATTGTACGGGGAAGGGGCGGGGGAAGTTCCATCCGATCCCCGAGCTTTCAGTCGTCAGCTCTCAGCTTTCAGTTCCTCTCCGTTCTCGCCCTGCATTTCGCTTCTCTCGGCAACTGAGTAGCTGAAGGCTGAAAGCTGAGTGCTGATGGCTGCCTTCGCACTACACTGGAAACAAGATGACTGAGAACCAGCCCGCCCAATTCCCCGTTGCCCGCAAACAGCACACTGAAAAGACACTGCATGGCGTAACTCTCACTGACGACTACGCCTGGCTGCGCGACAAGCAGAACCCCGAAGTGACCGCGTATCTTGTGGCCGAAAACGCCTACGCCGAAGCCGTGATGGCCCCGCTCAAAGGTCTGCGCGAAGAACTCTACGGCGAGATGCTCAGCCACATGAAGCAGACGGACGTCTCGGTTCCTTACCGGGACGGCGACTGGTGGTATTACATGCGGACCGAGGAGGGAAAGCAGTACGCCATCCACTGCCGCACGCATGGCTCGCCCAACGCGACCGAGGACACGCCGGAGCAGGTGATTCTCGACGGCAACCTTCTGGCCGAGGGGCTTCCCTTCTTCTCGATCGGCGCAATGGACATCAGCAGCGACGGCCGCTGGCTGGCCTACTCGACCGACACGAAGGGCTTCCGGCAGTACACGCTGCACATCAAGGACCTGGACACCGGCGAAACGCTGCCCTTTACCGTGGAGCGAGTGGGGTCGGTGGTGTGGGCCGCGGATAGCCGGACGCTGTTTTATACGGTTGAGGACGAGGAGCAGAAGCGGCAATATCAGCTTTGGCGCGGCTGCGCCGGGCAGCCCTCTGAAGCTGTATTGGTCTTCCAAGACGACGACGAGCGCTTCAACCTTGCCGCGGGGCGCACGCGCGACGGGAAGTACATTGTGATGGAGTCGGCGAGCCACATTACGTCGGAGTCTTGGTTTCTGGCGGCGAATGAACCGGAAGGCGCGTTCACGCTGGTGGCGGCGCGAGAAGACGACCATGAGTACTCGATCGACCATCGCAACGGGCTGTGGTTTATCCGGACGAACGACGAGGGGCGGAACTTCAGGCTGGTGACTGCGCCGGTGAATGCGCCGGGGCGGGAGAACTGGACCGAGCGGATTCCGCACCGCGCCGATGTGATGCTGGAAGAGGTAGACCTGTTTGCGAAGTTCTTTGTGGCCTGCGAGCGCGATGGCGGGCTGCCGCGGCTGAGGCTTTGGAGCTTTGGCGAGGATGGGCCCGAGGCCGCGCCCTGCGGCGAGATTGCCTTCCCTGAGCCGGCGTATAGCGCGCATCCGCATATCAATCGGGTGTTTGAGGCGGCGACGTTCCGGTACGCGTACCAGTCGCTGGTTACGCCGAGTTCGGTGTACGAGCATGACGTGGCTTCAGGCGCGTCCACGCTGCTGAAGCAGTTGGAGGTTCCCGGCGGCTTTGACCGCACGCTCTACGCAAGCGAGCGTGTCTACGCCAAGGCGGCGGATGGCGTGCTGGTTCCGGTGTCGCTGGTTTATCGCAAGGATAGACGCGCTGCGGGACAGAATCCGCTCTATGTGTATGGCTACGGCTCGTACGGCTACTCGCTGCCGCTGGGCTTCAACTCCAACCGGCTGAGCCTGCTTGATCGCGGAGTGGTGATGGCCTACGCGCATATCCGCGGCGGCGCTGACCTGGGCGAGCCGTGGCACGATGCCGGCAAGATGCTGGTGAAGCGCAACACCTTCACGGATTTTGTTGCCTGCGTGGAGCATCTGACCGCGAACGGATACGGCGATGCGGCGCGGGTAGCCATCGAAGGCGGGTCGGCGGGAGGGTTGCTGATGGGCGCGGTGGTGAATCTGCGACCGAAGCTGTTTCGCGCGGTCGTCTCGCACGTTCCGTTTGTGGATGTGATGAACACCATGCTGGATGCGACGCTGCCGCTGACGGTGCCCGAGTACGAGGAGTGGGGCAACCCGAACGAGGCTGAGTCTTTCCACTACATGCTGAGTTACTCGCCCTATGAAAATTTGAAGGCGGGGAGTTATCCGGCAATGCTGGTGAAGACATCGCTCCATGACAGCCAGGTGATGTACTGGGAGCCGGCGAAGTATGTGGCGAAGCTGCGGACGCTCAAGACGGATGACAACCCGCTGCTGCTCGTGACCAATATGCAAGCAGGTCACGGCGGGGCAAGCGGGCGGTACGACTACCTGAAAGAGATCGCGTTCGACTACGCGTTCTTAATCAGCGAGTTGGGAATCGTCTGTTAGAGTGGTGGCGTTGATTTGAGGCAGCCTCATGCTACGCAAGTTGATAGTTGTTTTGTTACTCGTTCTTGTGATCAGCTCAACTCACGGCCAGCAACCCGCTCCTCCGGAAGGCACTGCCTTGCCAGCCAGCCAATTGGCACGAAGCGGGGTCAGCCGGCCGACGCCTTTGAACAGTGTGGAGGCGGAATATTCCGAAGAGGCCAGGCAAAAGCGTCTCAACGGGTTGTGCCTGGTCTCACTGACCGTGGATGTGCAAGGAATGCCACAGAACATCAAGCTGGTCAGGTGTTCGGATCCCTCTTTCGAAGAGAACAGCCTCAAGGCTGTAACCAAATACCGGTTCAAGCCCGCGATGACTCAACAAGGCACGCCGGTCCCGGTCCTGATTACAGTGGAGATCAACTTCCAGATCGACGGAGGTAGCTACCCAGGGACACTCGTGCGATATGGAATCGGCTCCCCTCCTGGCATGTCATCAACGACGCCGGACATTGACGGCGTCTATCCGCTCTCCAAGGATGTAGTTCCGCCCGCAATGGTCAGATTCTCCGATGAAGGTTACTGGTTAGCCGCGTTTCGCTCCGGAACCAAGAGCTCTTGTGATGTCCTGATTACAATTAGCTCCAAGGGTAAACCCGTCGATGCGAAGGTCCTTCAATGCGAAAAGCCCTATCTCGATAAACTGGTGACTGAGTCATTGCTGAAGTCACACTACAAACCTGGCAGCTTCAACGGCAAAGCAGTTTCCGTACGAGTGTCGCTACATCTTGAATATGGCGGCTTTCCCGCAGCCAACCAAGCGCAGAATGGGCCGCGCTCTCAAGACTAGTTACCTTCCAGACAGCAACCGGCCCAATCGGATCATGTGCTCACTTCGCGAAAAGCAGCACTACACGTTGTAGGTCGTCGATGAGACCCGTCCGCCGTGGCCGGTCCAGTTGGTGTGGAAGAACTGGCCGCGTGGCTGGTCGATGCGCTCGTAGGTGTGGGCGCCGAAGAAGTCGCGCTGGGCCTGGAGCAGGTTGGCGGGAAGGCGTTCGGTGCGGATGCCATCGAAGAACGCCAGCGCCGTGGAGAAGGCCGGGGTGGGCACGCCGAGTTCGATGGCGTGGACGATGGCCTTGCGCCACGAGGCCTGGTATTGGTTGAGGGCGCCTGAGAAGAAGTCGTCGAGCAGCAGATTCTGCAGCGCGGGATTCTTGTCGAAGGCTTCTTTGATTTTGCCGAGGAACCTACTCCGAATAATGCAACCGCCGCGCCACATGAGGGCGATGCCGCCCAGGTTGACCTTCCAGCCGTTCTCTTTGGCCGCGGCCATGAGCAGCATGTAGCCCTGGGCGTAGGAGATGATTTTGGAGCAGTAGAGCGCGCGGCGGACGTCCTCAATAAACGTGGCGCGGTCACCGACGGCGGCCTTGGTTGCGGGACCGTGGAGAATTTTGGAGGCGTTGACGCGCTCCTCTTTAAACGAAGACAGGCAACGCGCAAAGACCGACTCACCGATCAGAGTGAGCGGCTGGCCGAGGTCGAGGGCGCTGATGCCGGTCCACTTGCCGGTTCCCTTCTGGCCGCTGGTGTCGAGAATCTTGTTGACAATGGGCTGGCCGTCTTCATCCTTCTTGGCGAAGATCTGGGTGGTGATGTCGATCAGATAGCTATCCAGCTCGCCCTTGTTCCACTCGCCGAAGACGTCGTGCAGTTCGTCGGCGTTGAGGCCGAGGCCGCGCTGCAACAGGTCATAGGCCTCGCAGATGAGCTGCATGTCGCCGTACTCGATGCCGTTGTGGACCATCTTGACGTAGTGGCCCGCGCCGTCTTCGCCCACCCAGTCACAGCAGGGGGTGCCGTCTTCAACCTTGGCGGCGATGGCCTGAAAGATCGGCTTCACAAACGGCCACGCTGCGGGGTTGCCGCCGGGCATAATGGACGGTCCATTGCGCGCGCCCTCTTCGCCGCCGGAGACGCCGGTGCCGATGAACAGAATGCCTTTGGCAGCCAGATCCTTGGTGCGACGATTGGAGTCAGTAAACAGCGAGTTGCCGCCGTCGATGACGATGTCGCCTTTTTCAAGAAAGGGCACCAACTCGTCGATCACCTGATCCACGGTGTTGCCGGCCTTGACCATCAGCATCGCGCGACGGGGGCGCTTGAGCAGGCCGATGAATTCTTCCACTGTGTGTGCGCCCACGACCTGGGTGCCCTTGGCTTCGTTAGCGATGAAGTCGTCCACCTTGGCGACGGTGCGGTTGAAGACGGCGACCTTGAAGCCATGGTCATTCATGTTGAGGACGAGGTTTTGTCCCATGACTGCGAGGCCGATGAGGCCGATATCACACGAAGCTTCCGGCATAAACTCTCCCTGAACGTTCCAATTACCGTTGAATGCGCGCGGATGCGCCCTGGGCGAAGGCACGCACCTGGTCGACGGTGGCCATGGTGGTGTCGCCGGGATACGTGGTGAGCAGCGCGCCGTGGGCCCAGCCAAGCTTGAGCGCCTGCTCAGGCGTTTCGCCGTTGAGCAGGCCGTAGATGAATCCCGACGCAAAGCCGTCGCCACCGCCGACGCGGTCAAGCACATCGAGCTCGGCGGTGGGAGCGGTGTAGGTTTTGCCGTCGATCCAGGCGACTGCGCTCCAACTATGGCGATTGGTGGAGTGGACTTCGCGCAGCGTGGTGGCGACGATTTTGGCTTGCGGATGTTTCTTGACGACCGCATCGATCATGCCGAAGAAGACGCTGGGGTCGAGCTTGGACTTGGCCGCAACCTCAGGGCCGGGTATGCCGAGGCCCTTTTGCAGGTCTTCTTCGTTCCCGATGAGGACATCGACGTTCTCGACGATTGTGCCGATGGTTTCGACGGCGCGCTCTTCGCCGCCCTGGATCTTCCAAAGCTTCTCGCGAAAATTCAGATCAAACGATGTGACCGCACCGGAGGCCTTGGCGGCCTTCATCATTTCGGCGGCCAGCTTGGCGGTGGTGGGCGAGAGAGCGGCAAACAAACCGCCGCAGTGGACCCAGCGCACGCCGCCGGCAAAGATGGCTTTCCAGTCGAAGTCGCCGGGCTTGAGCAGCGCGCCGGCCTCGTTGGAGCGATTGTAAAAAACCACCGGAGCGCGCAGACCGTGGCCGCGATCGCTGTAGACGGTGGCCATGTTGGGGCCGGTGACGCCGTCGTGCTTGAAGTGTTTATAGATGGCCTTGACGCCCATGGCGCGGACGCGCTCGGCGATGAGGTCGCCGATGGGATAGTCGCTCATGGCGCTGACGATGGCCGTCTTCATCTGGAAGCAGTCGGCCAGGTTGGCCGCAACGTTGAACTCGCCGCCGCTGACGTGAATCTTGCACTCGGTGGCCTTTCGCCAGGGGATGGCCCCCGGATCGAGACGGTTGACCAGCGCCCCGAGCGCCAGAAAGTCCAGTTCGCCCTTTTCAGGAATATTCAGTCCATACGCCATCGGCCGTACACTTCCCTTCTTACAGATCACTCGAAGCCCCGCAGGCCAACCAGGCGCGGGCTGCTCCGATCATAATTCGTTTTATCGGCTGGCTCCATAAGCTGGGAAACTAGCGCGCGCTCACCGGCACACGGGTCGCATCCGCGGCAAAGCGCGAGGCCTCGGCCCACAATCCCAAGGCCGGATTGCCTACAAAGAAAACATCTTCGCCCTCGACGCGGTTGTAACCTTCTTTCAACTTTGCCGGATCGTAGCGCTTGATTAACTCGGTGACGTCGCCGTATTGGAAGCCGACGCCCTCGACCTCTTCGCGGGTCAGCTTGCCGGGGCACCATGTGATGTTGAAGCGGCCCTCAGACGAGCTGTGCATCATGTGCGCGGCAGCGCCGAGGTTGGCGGCCAGGTCGGCATTGGCCTTGACGGCCGCAAGCGTGGCAGCGGTTCCGCGATAGCCATACTTGCGCAGCATCTCGTCGATAGCCTTGTCTTCACCGAACTCGCGCACGCCGGGCGCGAGGATGATGAGGTCAGCTCCATCGGCCAGCGCCATGCGGGTGCGGTAGACGGCCTTGTTGCCGATCCAGGTGGAGTGGAATTCGCCGGGGTCGAGGTAGACGACACACTTCTTGATCGGCCTGGGCAGCATTTCAAAGTTGACTTTGAGGCTGAGCTCGGCGGCGAGGTGGAAGCACTCGACGTCATCGCCGATGAACAACCCGCGGACGGCCAACGTGCCGTCTGCACGGCGGGACACCACGGTCAGGACATGGATGATCGGCAGGTGGCGCAGGAAACGGTCATAGGCGAAGTTGAAGACATTGCGCACCGGATTGACGGCGCGGCCCATGATGCGTTCGAGGCCAAAGATGCCGGCCAGGTAGTGGCTGCGGTTGATCCAGCCGGAACCGCCGACGCCGACCAGGATGTTCTTGTTGTAGCTGGCCATGCCGATGACTTCATGCGGCACCACCTGGCCGAGGGAGACGATCAGATCGTGCCCGCCCTGCGAGAGAAGCCGGTTGATCTGGACAGGCCACGGATCGTCCAGCTTGCCCTCGGATTGCACGCGAATGAACTCGGCGGGAACTTCGCCCAGCGTCTCAACATCCGTCCGCCAGTTGTGATCGACGAAGAGGTTCTTCGGTACGCCAGCGAACATGCTTTCAATCTGCTCGGGCGCCATGGGCGTGTGGGTGCCGAGCGCGGGCAGGATGCCCTTGAGCCGGTCCCCATAGAACTCGAAGATGTAGCGGGTGAGTTCACCGGCGCGGGAGTGCTCGCGGGTTCCATCGGGGGGAACGGCGAGCACGCGGTTGCGCGGGCCAAGGCCGGCGAGGGCCTGGGTGAGCAGTTGCCGCAACTCAAGCGGCGAGAGATCGGTCTCCGCACTTCCCTTTGCGCAATATACGCTCATGGCGTAAACCCTGCCTTCATTATGGGTTGCGAACGAGTTTGACCTGCAGGCGAGACAGCGCAACTTGATGTGGATGCGCGATGGCCTGAAAGGCGTCCCCGCTAGGAACGATAGCGGAGCGGCGGCCTGCGCGGCAAACGCAATTTGCGCGAAGCCTGGTTTGCGCGGAGATGGAGCGACAGGACAAACTGGTAAGGGACCTGCCATTCCTGCCATCGATCCGGGTGCCGGAGATGGAGACAAGCCCGGTCACGATGCAGCCGATGAGGAAATCCGCTTGAAACGAAGCAAATCAGGCTCGGGAGAGAGGACGAAGTTCCCCGGCGTGGCGCAATCCGATGGCGTTTCGCATGCGTGGCGGGCGCTGCGGCATCGCAACTTCAGGCTTTTTTTCGCCGGGCAAAGCATCTCGATGATCGGCACGTGGATGACGCGGATCGCGACGGCGTGGCTGGTTTACCGGCTCACCAGATCGGCGCTGTTGCTGGGCACGGTCAGCTTCATGGGCCAGATCCCGACGTTTCTGCTGGCGCCGTTTGCCGGCGTATGGATTGACCGGCTGGACCGCCGGCAGGTGCTGGTATGGACGCAGGCTCTCTCCATGGTCCAGTCGCTCACGCTGGCTGCGCTCACGCTCACCCAAACGATCACGATTCCGATTCTGCTAGCCCTCAGCGTGATGCAAGGCCTCATCAATGCATTCGACATGCCCGGCCGCCAGTCGTTCATGGTGAAGATGGTGGAGGACCGCGAGGACCTTGGCAACGCCATCGCCATCAATTCGTCGATGGTGAACATGGCGCGGCTGGTGGGCCCATCGCTGGCCGGCATGTTGATTGCGGTCAGCAGCGAAGGCTGGTGTTTTCTGATTGACGGCATCAGTTACCTGGCCGTGATTGCTTCGCTGCTGATGATGCGATTGCCTGTGACGCCGATCAAGCGCGCGGTCAACTCCACGCTGACTGATTTGAAGGCCGGATGGACGTATGTCTCGGAGTTCCTGCCGGTGCGCACGATTCTGCTTCTGTTTGCCATGGTCAGCCTGATGGGCATGCCCTTCGTAGTGCTGATGCCGATCTTTGCCGCGCAGGTGTTGCATGGCGGACCGCATACGCTGGGCTTTCTGATGGGCAGCATGGGCATAGGAGCGCTGGTTTCGGCGCTGTCGCTGGCAGCGCGCAAACATGTGCGCGGGCTGGTGCGCGTCATCCCGCTCGCCGCCGCGCTGTTCGGAGTGGGACTGATCGGCTTCGGCCTCTCGCGCGTCTTCTGGCTCTCGATGATCATGGTGCTGGTGGCCGGCATGGGCATGATGCAGGGCATGGCAGCCAGTAACACAGTCATCCAGACCATCGTCACCGACGACAAGCGCGGCCGCGTGATGAGCTACTACACGATGGCGTTCATGGGCATGGCGCCGTTCGGCAGCCTGCTGGCAGGATCCATGGCGCACGCCATTGGAGCACCATGGACGGTGATGATCAACGGATGCTTTGTGCTGTTGGGTGCAGCGTGGTTCATGACGCGGCTACCGACCGTGCGCGATGCCATCCGCCCCATCTATCGCGAGATGGGCATCTTGCCCGCTGAAGAGGAGGTGCCGCAATGAGTGACGCACAACATGCTCTGCAACTCGATCCGAAACACACGGCGATTGTGGTCATCGATCTGCAAAAGGGCATCGCGGGCCGGCCAGGAACCCCCGTGCCGACGGCGACTGTGATTGCGAACGCGGCGCGGTTGCTGGCCGCAGCGCGGCGCGTGGGCGCGCAACCGATCCTGGTGCATGTGGGCGGCGCAGCCGACGGGGCCGACCGCCTGCACCCGACGGCCGACCAGGCGATTCGCGGCGCGGCACCTTTGCCGGCGGACTGGAGCGAACTGATACCGGATCTGGACCGGCAGCCCGGTGACATCGTCGTGCTGAAGCGCCAGTGGGGCGCTTTCTACGGCACCGATCTGGAGTTGCACTTGCGACGCCGCGGACTGACGACCGTCGTGCTTTGCGGCATCGCGACGGAGATCGGCGTGGAGAGCACGGCGCGGGACGCCTATGAACGCGGCTTTGAGCTGGTGTTTGCCGAGGACGCGATGACCGGTACGCATCCTGAGAGCCACGCCAACTCCATCGAGCGGATCTTTCCCCGCATGGGACGGGTACGGACGACGGAGCAGATTGTGGCTGCCCTGGCAGGCGTAAACTGCTTGTGTCATCCGTAGTCGCAAAGGATCAACCTGAAAGCCGCAATGCTGCTGCTCGGCGCGCAAATCAGAATTGCGCCCGGCGCAACGGTAGTTCACCTGGGGACTAGAAGAGATTGCTGCGATCAGGTCGGCCTTGGCTCTGTGTTAGAAATGCTCGCAAACTGCCCTGGATCATTGGATCAAATCGGGCAGGCGCCCCCCTGGCTGAAGGTGTTTGTGCCGCAATCAACTCAGTGACTGCAATCACTCTGTTCCCCAGCCTGAGGGGATTACGATGGCACCAGTAGCAAAGTGGCCGGCGCGAGCGCGGGGAAGGAACCATGATGAACCTAGGATTCATTGAGAGCAAAACATACGACGAGATTTCAGTTGGAGACACGGCGGGGACCGAACACGTTCTGACGGCCGATGACGCAATGGCGTTTGCCTCGATCTCTGGTTTTCACTCGGTTCTCAACTCGGATGAGCTGACCAATCGGGCCGGGGGCATTCCTCCGACGGGGCCAAACATGTGGTGCGCCTCGCTGATCTCCGGGCTCTTCAGCATGAATATCCCCGGACCCGGCTGCACGCTGACCAATGTCACACTGACGTTTCTCAATCGGATCCGGGTTGGGGACCTCATTCAGGTCAAAGTGCAGGTTACCGGCAAAGACGACGCCACAAAGACCGTCCATTTTGATTGCGAAGCGCACAACGGCGCCGGCAAGCCGATCTTCACCGGCACGGCTCAGCTTCTGGCTCCGGAGAAAAAGCTCCGCTGGGCGACCCTGCCTGTGCCCAAGTTGATTGTGAATGAGCCTTATCGCCGCTACCAGGGCATGATCGCACGGGCAACCTCGAAGCCTGCGGTGAATACGGCAGTGGTGTGGCCGTGCGACGAGGTCTCGCTCGGCGGCGCCATCCAGGCGTTCAAAGACAAGCTGATTGTTCCCGTTCTGGTCGGTTCCGAGGCAAAGATTCGCAAGGTGGCGGAAGACCTTCAGATCGACCTGACCGGCCTGCGCATTGTTGACGTATCGGACAGCCGCACGTCCGCGGTGCGCGGGGTTGAGTTGGCCCGCAAGAACGAAGTGCAGATGCTGATGAAGGGGTCACTGCACACCGACGAACTGATGAGCGCCGTGGTCTCACGCGATGGCGGAATGCGCACCGGCCGGCGCATCAGCCACGTCTTCGCTCTCGATGTTCCTTCGTACCACAAGACGCTTTACGTAACCGATGCGGCGATCAACATCCAGCCGGATCTGGAAACCAAGATCGACATTCTGCAAAACGCGATCGACATGATGATTACGCTTGAGGTTGCGACTCCGAAGGTGGCGATCCTGTCGGCGGTTGAATCAATCAACTCGGCGATCCCGTCGACGCTGGATGCGGCCGCCCTTTGCAAGATGGCCGATCGCGGACAGATTAACGGGGCTATCGTCGATGGACCGCTGGCATTTGACAATGCGATCTCAAGCGATGCCGCGCGGATCAAGAAGATCAAGTCGCCGGTTGCGGGCGACCCGGATCTGCTGATGGTTCCGAATCTTGAGGCGGGCAATATCCTCTTCAAGCAGCTGCAATACCTGGCCGGAGCATTGGCGGCGGGCGTTGTGGTGGGCGCAAAGGTTCCCATTGTTCTGACCAGCCGCGCAGACGGAGAGTTGGCGCGCATGGCAAGTTGCGCCCTCGGCGTTTTGCTGGCCAAGCCGGCGCCTGTACCGCTGACGGCCTGAGATGGGGCATTCTCGTTCCGGTCATCGAATCCGGGCTTTCGCTTGAAGGATTTTGATGAGGCGGCTCGATATTTCAGCCAGCAGGTGAAACGTCTCCGCATGAAGACAGAAACCTCCCCGATTTTGATTGGGGAGGTTTCATTTTTTGGGGAGGGCTGGCTGGCGATTCAAGTGACTACTGGTCCAGGTGCGTGCCCGGCAAAGCGGGCCTTGGGGCGTTGCGTTAGTTGGTAGTAAAGCTGAGCACAGCGCCCGAGGTTGTGCCGGCACCGTTTGTAGCGATGGCCTGGAAGTAGTATGTGGTCTTGGGCTGGAGGCCGCTCACCGTGACAGAAACTGCCGTTAAGGTTGTTCCGCTGAGTGCGCCGGTCCTGGTTGTGGTGCTGCTCAGCACAAACCTGCTGACCCCGTAGGCGAACCAGTACTGTGTGGTGGCGTTGTTTGCAATGATGGTTGCGTTGAGGGTTGCCTTGGGCGTACTTACAGCCGTGGCAGCGATTGTGGTCACAGAAGGCGCAGTGGCGATGATGTATGTTGCCATAACCGGAGCGCTGGGGCTGTAGCCGGGAGCCGCGGCGATGGCTTTGATGGTCTGAGTAGCCGACACTTTAAGCCCGGCTGTGGGGAAAACCGGCGAAGACGTTGTGGGCGTGGACCCATTGGTTGTGTAGTGGATGATTGCGCCGCTGGTTGCGCTGGCGACGGTGACGGTCTGGGCCGCGTAATAGGTTCCGGCAACAGGGCGGAAGACCGGCGCGGCGGTTGTACCGAGCGAAGTTACTGTGAGTGTGCCGTTGACGAACTTGAAGCTGTAGTTTGTGGCGGCGAGTGAGCCCTGAGTGATTGCGATGGGATAAGTGCCCACGGAAGAGCCTTTGCCGGCGGTGGTGGTCTCTGACGGCGCACCGGTATAGGCATAGGAAGTGTCTCCGTTGAGATAGCCTGTCGCGCTGTAAGTCAGATTTGGAATGGCCTGATTGTAAGGCACGGAGACGCTGTTGGCCGTGATTGTAAGGGCTGCCTTGGTAATGGTGAGAGAGCCGTTGACGAACCTGAAGGTGTAATTGGCGGCCGACAGCGAGCCCGTGGCGGGCGTGATGGCATAGGAGCCGACAAACGACTTCACGGTTGCAGACGTGGTGACGCTGGCTGATCCGGTGAGTGCCCTGGACGCGGTGTCTCCATTGACGAACCCGGAGATGGCCGCGGTAAAGGCCGGATTGGCCGCGCCGTAAGCACGGTTGGCATTGTTCGCGGTTACGGTAAGCACGGCCTTGTTCACCTGCAACGTGACGGTCGCCGTGGTGGGGGAGAAGTTGGTTGTGTCGGCTGGGGTAAAGCTGACGGTGAGAGTGTGGGAGCCTGCGCCAGGAATGGCTCCTGCGGCAGGAGAATAGGTAAATACTCCCGCAGTGGCCGAGGTAGCGTTGAGCTGGGCGGATGAAAGGGCTGCGCCGTAGGTGATGGAAGAGGGGGCGGGCCAGTTGATCCTGGGCGTGGCCCTGGCTACCTGGAGCGTCCTTGTGGCCGTGGCAGTGGTGTAGTCCGTGGTGTCAGCCGGTTGGAAGGTAACGGAAAGGGTATGAGAGCCGGCAGACGGAACAGCTCCAGCAGCGGGCGTGTAGGTGAAAGTGCCTTGTACGTTTGAGGTGGCATTGAGTTGCGCGGCCGAGAGCATTGTTCCGTAGGGAATGGTGGCCGGGGTCGCCCAGGTGATGGCTGGGGTCACCTGATTCACTTGCTGGGTGACCGTAGCCGTGGCAGGTGTGTAGTCAGTGGTATCAGTAGGCTTGAAGGTCACCGAAAGGGTGTGAGAGCCGCCGGTCAGGACAGTTCCCGCAGCCGGAGTGTAAACAAAGGCGCCGCCGATTGAAGTGCCACAGGTGGTCTCAGTCGCGTCGAGCTGGATAGAACTGAGAGCCGTTCCGTAGGCAAGGGAGGCGGGCTCGCTCCAGATAATGGAGGGTGTGGCCTGATTCACGAGCAGTTTTACGGATCCCGTTGCGGCGGTGTAGTCAAGGGCATCAGCAGGCCTGAACGTGACAGACAGCGTGTGCAGTCCAGCATTTAGCGGCGTCCCGGGAGCGGGGGAATAGGCAAACGTCCCGGACAGTGCGACGCCGGCGGCCGTGGCTGTGGCATTGAACATGGGCGCGCCCGGAATGGTACATACACTGATGGCCTCCGGCGTGGGCCATTGAATGACAGGGGCGGCAGGATTCACGACCAGGGTGACGGAGGCGGCTGAGTTGGTGTAGTCGGTGGTGTCATTGGGCGTGAAGGTGACTGAAATAGTGTGGGAGCCGGCGGTCAGGACGGTTCCACGCAAGGGGGAATAGGAATAAGAACCCGGCACGGTCGAGGTGGCATCGAGCTGCGTGGACGACAGTTCAGCGCCATATGTGATGGCTGCGGGAGTTGGCCAGACGACGAGGGGCATGGCCTGGTTCACCTGCTGCGTCACCGTGGCTGTGACGCCGGTGTAGTCAAGTACGTCAGTGGGCGTAAAGGTGACTGAGAGTGTGTGGGATCCGGCGGTCAGCGTTGTTCCCGACGCAGGGGTGTAGACGAAAGTTCCTCCGACGGGTGAGGCGGCATTGAGTTGCGCGGCGCTCAGCATTGTTCCGTAGGTCATGGCTGCCGGAGTTCCCCAGGTAATTTGCGGCGTGGCCTGAATCACCTGGATGGTTGTCGTGACCGTGACATTGGTGTAATCGAGGGTGTCAGCCGGCGTGAAGTTCACTGAAAGCGTATGCGGGCCCGCGGTCAGCAGAGCCCCCGACGCGGGCGTGTAAAGGAATGTGCCTTGCACGGGCGAGGTGGCATTGAGCTGGGTGGATGAAAGCCTGTCGCCATAGGTGATGGCCGCGGGGGCAGGCCAGGCGATGGAGGGAGTGGCCTGGTTGACCTGCTGCGTGACCGTCGCCGAAACGCTGGTGTAGTCGAGAGTGTCGGCCGGCGTAAAGGTTACCGAAAGGGTATGCTGGCCGGCGGTCAGCAGCGACCCCGAGGCGGGGTTGTAAACGAAGGCGCCCGGCACGGAAGCCGTTGCGTTGAGCTGAGCTCCGCTGAGTGTCATGCCATAGGTAATGGCAGCCGGATTGGCCCAGGTGATCTGCGGCGTGGCCTGGTTCACCTGGAGGGTTGCCGTGGCCGAAGCATTCGTGTAATCGAGCGTGTCAGATGGCGTGAAGTTGGCCGCAAGGGTATGTTGCCCCGCGGTGAGCAGTGCCCCGGAGGCCGGGTTGTAAACGAATGTGCCCGGCACCGAGGCTGCCGCGTTGAGCTGAACCCCGCTCAGTGTTGTGCCGTAGGTGATGGCGGCCGGATTGGCCCAGGTGATCTGCGGCGTGGCCTGGTTCACCTGGATGGTTACCGATGCGGAGGCATTCGTGTAATCGAGCGCATCAGATGGCGCAAAGGTGGCCGTAAGGGTATGTTGCCCCGCGGTGAGCAGTGAGCCGGAGGCCGGGTTGTAAACGAATGTGCCCGGCACCGAGGCCGCCGCGTTGAGCTGAACTCCGCTCAGCGTTGTGCCGTAGGTGATGGCGGCCGGATTGGCCCAGGTGATCTGTGGCGTGGCCTGGTTCACCTGGAGGGTTACCGTTGCGGAGGCATTCGTGTAATCGAGTGTATCGGTCGGCGTGAAGGCAACCAGAAGCGTGTGCTGGCCCGCGGTCAGCAGTGCCCCGGAGGCCGGGTTGTAAACCAGCGCGCCGGGCACCGAGGCCGCTGCATTGAGTTGCGTGGCGCTCAGCGTTGTGCCGTACGTGATGGCGGCCGGGTTGATCCAGGTGATTTGCGGCGTGGCCTGGTTCACCTGGAGGGTTACCGTCGCCGAGGCATTGGTGTAATCGAGCGTATCAGTCGGCGTGAAGGTAACGGAAAGGGTATGCAGGCCCGCGGTCAGCAGTACGCCTGAGGCCGGATTGTAGACGTATGCGCCGGAGACGGAGGCCGATGCGTTGAGTTGAGTCCCGCTCAGCGTCGTGCCGTAGGTGATGGCAGCCGGGTTGGCCCAGGCGATTTGCGGCGTGGCCTGGTTGACCTGAATTGTCACCGTTGCCGAGGCATTGGTGTAATCGAGCGTGTCGGTCGGCGTGAAGGCGACTGAAAGAGTATGCTGGCCGGCAGTCAGGAGTGCGCCTGAGGCGGGGGTGTAAACAAAGGCGCCCGGCACGGAGGCGACCGCGTTGAGCTGCGTTCCGCTCAACGTCGTGCCGTAGGTGATGGCGGCCGGGTTGGCCCAGGTGATCTGCGGTGTGGCCTGGTTGACTTGCTGCGTAACAGTGGCTGCGGCGCTGGTGTAATCGAGCGTGTCAGTCGGCGTGAAGGCGACCGAGAGCGTGTGCTGGCCGGCAGTCAGCAGTGCACCTGAGGCAGGCGTGTAGGTGAAAATGCCCGGCACTGAGGCCGTCGCGTTGAGTTGCGCCGCGCTCAACGTTGTGCCGTAGGTGATGGCGGCCGGGTTGGCCCAGGATATCTGCGGTGTGGCCTGGTTAACTTGCAGCGTAACAGTGGCTGAGGCGTTGGTGTAATCGAGCGTGTCAGTCGGCGTGAAGGCGACTGAAAGGGCATGCTGGCCGGCAGTCAGGAGTGCGCCTGAGGCGGGGGTGTAAACAAAGGCGCCCGGCACGGGCGTTGTGGCATTGAGCTGCGTGGCGCTCAACGTAGTGCCGTAGGTGATGGCTGCCGGAGTGGCCCAGGTGATCTGGGGCGTGGCCTGGTTCACCTGGATGGTTGCCGTGGTAGAGGCATTGGTGTAATCGAGCGTGTCAGTCGGCGTGAAGGCAACCGAGAGCGTATGCTGGCCCGCGGTCAGCAGTGCCCCGGAGGCAGGGGTGTAGACAAACGCGCCAGGAACAGAGGCTGCCGCGTTGAGCTGGGTCCCGCTCAGTGTTGCGCCGTAGGTGATGGCCGCCGGATTTGCCCAGGTGATCTGAGGCGTGGCCTGGTTGACCAACTGCACCACGGTTGCCGAGGCCGTGGTGTAGTCAAGCAGGTCGGTGGGCGTAAAGGTCACAGTCAGGTTGTGGGAACCGGCAGTCAAAAGCGCCCCCGACGCCGGCGTGTAGGCAAAAGTGCCCGGCACGTTCGCGGCTGCATTCAGCTGTGTTGCGCTCAGCGTTGTGCCATAGGTGATGGCTGCCGGGGTAGCCCAGGTCACGGTTGGGTTGGCCTGCGTGACTTCGACTGAGATGGTTGCCGTGGCATTGATGTAGGCGATGTTGCCCGGATAGTTCACGGTGATCGAATGCGTCCCGGCATGAAGCGCGCTGGTAGTGAATGTTGCCATGCCGCTGTTCAAAGCAGCGGCGCCGATCTGCGTTGCTCCATCCAGAAAGGTGACCGTCCCGGTGGGCGAAGCTCCGTTGCCAGCGAGCGATGCCTGAAAAGTAATGGATGTTCCGTATGGCTCGCCATCCACTGAGGAACTGAGGCTGACCTTGGGCCTGTTGGCGAGGGGCAGGTTGTTCACCACATTGGCGACATTGAGCGATCCAAGGCCTGTCGCCAGATCGAAGCCCCGCGTGGCGGGAAAGCCGGCGAGAATGCCCAGCGAGTCTCCCGCGTGGTTCTCCGCGCAGGCGCCTGTGCCGTAAACGCACGGCATGGCGATGGAGCCCGTATCAACGTCGTTGAAGTAGCAGAGGTTGGAGACGGTGCCAGATTCCGTGCTGCAGCTGGAGTAGGTTTGCTGGGCAGCCAACTGATAGAGATAGCGATTGGGATTGCCGACCGTTCCGCGCGCATCCTGGTTGATGAGCGCCATTACACCGGCCATGGCGGGAGCGGAGACCGAAGTACCGCCGACTTCAGCGTAGTTGCATGCCCCGGTTGTTGCGACACAGATGATGTAGGCGCTGCCGAGGAATCCATTGGAGGAAAAGAATGACACATCGGGAACGTCGCGCCTGCCATCGTTGGGAATGCCGGTGACGCCGGTTTGCCACGATGGCTTGGGGTTGCCTCCCGAGCAAGTGGAAACATTCGGCATGCCGTTATTGACCGTGCAAAGGCTCATGCCACCGCCCCCGCCCAGCGTATCGACATACTTCGAGAGGTTGACTCCGTATTTCTGGTAGTAGCTGGTGTGCTTGGTAAAGACAAAATTGCAGGCCAACTCAGCGTCAGTGACTGCGACGGGGTACCCATAGTTTGCGGCATCGCCGGCAAGCAGCGGCAGAACCAGCGGGTTGGTGCAGGTGAGATTCAATGGAACTTCGGGGATGTACCCGAGGGCGCTGGCCTTGGTGGAAGGATTGCTGCTCGTGGTCCAGTAGGGGGCAGGGGTTGAGCCCCAGTTGAAGTCAGTGCCGCCGACGGCGGTGTTGTAGGGGGTCGAGGCCATCCCGTTGACAGAGAGCCCGTAATGAGCCGCATAGGGTGTGCCGCCTGAGTCACCGCCGGCATCGCAGGTTGCCGAGCCCCAATCGCCGGAAGCGACAAAGACAGAAATTCCCTCAATTTGGGCTGCCGACCACAGGTTGTTGTATTCGGCGTTGCCGGCCGTGCCCAGGTCGAGCTCGCAGTCGGCATAACTGAAGCTCATGATGGGGGCAATCGCCTGATTCACGATGTAGCTCGCGGAGTTGAACAGAGTGTCTGAGGTGGACGAGTTTGCGCCGGAGGTGACCAGTATGATCTTGGCGCCTTTGGCGACTGCTCCGGACCACTCCACATCGAGAGTGTTTTCGATCTGTGCGCTGTTGAGGCCAGGGTCGGTTCCATTGGCAATGATGACTTGGGGAATGCTTGGGGGCAGGCCAAAGGTGCTGCGGAAGGCCGCTATGTCGGCGAGATTGATGTTGCTGGTTCCGGCGATGGCAATGGTCTGGCCAGTGCCGTCAATGGGCGTGGCTGCGTTCCACAAAGGCAGCACGTTGTAGATGGCGGCAAAGTCGTAGGGGGTGACGTCTTCAACCTTGCCGCCGGATTTTGCATAGGCGGGCCCGGCCATCTCCGGTTCTGCCGAGCCGGAGGCGGCAGAGTTCCGGGAGGAGCCGCTGGGCAGACGCTCCCACTTGCCTGTTTTTCGGTTGAGCGCCACCTGGCTTCCCAACTGATACTGCGGCTTGGGAAAAAAGTTATGCAGAGCTTTGACGCCCACCACGGCCTGGGAGAGCGCGGCGGGAATCCGCGGGTCGGTCATATTGGCGATGTGCTGTTCGCCGTTGACTTCAAGATTGTGGATCTCGGTTTGAAATGCGTCTTCAACCTGGGCCGCATAGCCGCTGAAGCGGATGGAGGTTCGGTCCTTTGTAACCTCGTCGATGGAGAAGCCGTGCCCGCGCAGCCAGTTCGAGACGGCATCGATGTCGCTGGGGGCGGGGCCGAACCGCTCACCCACCTCGCTGGGCTTAAGCCAATGGTGAAACTCGGGCGAGGCCGGATCGTATTGGCTTTCGACGAGCCGGTCGAATGCCTGCTGCTGCTCTGGGCTGCGGCGCAGCACAAGAATCAGGTCGGTCATGGGCAAGTCGGCATGGACCCTGCCGCGGTCATGCTCGGCGGTTGCCAACGGGTGAGTATTGCCGCGCAGAGTCACGCGGGCGCGATCGTCCACTCGATTGAGGACCTGGATGGAGGGATTGGCAGTCTGAGCCGATAGGGAAACAGCGAACGCAAACCAAGCACTAACACCCGCGATGCGCCGCATTCCCGTAGAAGACATGATGCTCTCTCTACCTTGTTTGGCCTGGCTGGGCGGTGACCTGTCTCTGAAAATCCGGCCAAACGGCATTGCAGATCTTGGTCTGTAACCCGCCCTGGACGACTCGGCAAACGGCGCAAACAATCCAGGCTTCTGCAGTACCGGCTGGCCAAATTACGGGCCCGTTTGTGGTTAATCTAAATCACAGGCTCAGCGCCAGCAAGGAACTTGAGGCTCCCATTGATTACCAAATGGTTACCAGTTTGATTACCAACACCGCACCTAGCGCGCCCCGTTGAGCCCTGGCCCCGTGAGCACTCACTGAAGTGGAGCGAGACGACCTGATTGGACGTGGTCGAGGCGATTATCGTCGTAACCCGGGCCGGCATGAGGCTAGACGCAGGGGCTGCGGGGTAGAGCGGTGACTTCGAGTTCAATTGGACTCTTCGCTTTTGCACGATTGGCTATGCGTTGATGCCGATTTATTTCAAAAATTTAACAAGATGGCCCACAAACTTCTTGACGGGCAATCTGGAGGAATGTAACTTTTACGCATTCCCCCTCACACGGTTCGTGTCAGGAACGTGTGGTAGTTTGCGCTCCTTCCCCGGGCGTCACAACGCGGCCTGAGTGATCTGGCGCATGAACGAGTTACCCGTAAGAGTTCCCACATGGAGGTCTCACCGTGTTCAAGTCCTGCGTCCGTACTCTACTTGTGTCCGCAATGGTCATGATCCCCGCTTCCCTTGCGTGCAACGCTCAAACCGCATCACCAGACGAAGCGGGGAACACCAGCGCGGCATCGGAGCGGGCGCGGCCATTGTTTACCGCGCCATCCGCGGGCAACATTCAGACCATCGCGGGCAATGGTTCGCTGGGCAACACCGGCAGCGGGATTGCGGCGACCAGTGCCGCCATCGGCAGCCCCTGCGGGCTCGTGTTTGACAACGCGGGCAACCTGTTCTTTACCGACATTTTGAACGGTGTCGTTCACGAGGTGAATGCAACCACTGGCGTAATTACGACCATTGCCGGGAACGGAACCAACGGTTCCACGGGAGACAAAGGTCCGGCAACCAGCGCTGAATTGAACGAACCCTGCGGCATTGCCGTGGATGGCACCGGAAACGTCTATATTTCGGAGTATCAGGGCAACCGCATCCGCATGGTGGACGCGAGCACCCACACGATCAGCACAGTGGTGGGGACGGGAACTGGCGGCTTTTCCGGAGACGGCGGCGCGCCCACGACCGCGCAGATTAACGAACCTGGCGGCATAGCACTGGATAGCAACGGCAATCTGTATATCGCAGATGGGTTGAACAACCGCATTCGCAAGGTTACTGTGAGCGGCGGGGCAGTCGCCACGGGCGTCATCTCAACGGTTGCGGGCACATCGAGCGTGCTCTTCAATGGAGACGGAATTCAGGCAACCGCAGCGAACCTCAGCTATCCGATCGGTGTCGCCGTGGATTCTGACGGCAATTTGTATATTGCGGATAATGGCCACTACCGGATTCGCAAAGTCACGGAGCCGGGCGGAGTTATATCAACCATTGCCGGGAACGGGACTCGGAACCAAACCCCCTATACGGCCCTGACCACGGGGCTGGCCACAGGACTGCCAATCGACGCGGTTCAGATGATTAGCGTTGACAGCAAGAAAAACGTCTACATCACAGATATTGCCCTTTGCCAGGTCTACAAGGTTGATGGCGCGAGCGACAACCTTTCCCTCGTGGCGGGCTACGGTCCGCCGCAATTTGCCAGCACTCAGCGCTCGGGGTTCTATTCGGGCGATGGAGGGCCTGCAGTTTCGGCTGGGCTCGGGTACCCGGAAACCGCCCTTGCTGACCCGAACGGCAATGTGTACATCGCGGATGACCAGGATGGCCGAATTCGCGAAGTGGCTCCCGGCACATCGACTTTGACCGATACGCCCATCTTCAGCCCCATTGGCGGCGTCTTCACCAGCGAGCAATCCGTGACCATCACGGATTTGTCGCCAGGCGCCTTAATTTATTACACGACAGACGGTACGACGCCGACGACTAGTTCCACTCCATATAGCGGTTCGTTCAATGTGAACACCGCTGGGGCAAATACGGTGATGGCGATCGCGAAGGCTCCCAGCCTGGGTCTGAGCGTGGCCAATACCCAGGTATATTACGTGGATCAGTACGCGGCTGCGCCGGTGTTCAACCCCTCGTCAGGCAACTTTACATCGCCCCAGACAGTGACCATGAGCTCGACCACGCCAGGCGCCGTGATCTATTACACGACCAACGGCTCCTCCCCGACGGCCAGCTCCACCGTATACACCGCTCCGATCGCGGTGAATGCTTCCGAGACCATCAAGGCTTTCGCGACCGCCCAGAACTACATCCCGAGCACGGTCGCTTCATCGTCGTACGTTCTCAACCTTTCAATTCCCCCGCCTACGTTCTCTCCGACCGCAGGGGTGTTTGGGGCCGCGCAAACGGTCAGCATCTCTGACACGCTGGCGGGGGCGGTAGTTTACTACACCACCAATGGCACGGCGCCGACGACCAGCTCAACGAAGTACACGGGGCCGATCACCGTCTCATCGACGGAGACGATTCAGGCAATTGCCACGGCCACCTACTACCCCAACAGCCCGGTCGCCTCGGCAACCTACACCATTGAAGGCACCGCGGTGACGCCCACCTTCTCGCTGCCGGCCGGAACCTATAACACGACGCAGTACGTGACTCTTTCGTCAACGACGCCGGGAGCGGTGATCTACTACACCACCGATGGCTCACTGCCCACGGTAGGCTCGACGAAGTTCTCGGCCGCGATTGTGCTCACGTCTTCTCCAACAACAATCAAGGCGATTGCGACGGCCAGCGGCTATGTGAACAGCACAGTGGCTTCGGCAACCTATATTCTGACCCCGGTCGCACCGGTGTTTTCTCCTGTCGCAGGGACCTACACAGGAACGCAGTCGGTTACCATCACCGATTCGACTCCCGGTACCGTCATCCACTACACCACGGATGGGACCACACCGAGCGCGTCGTCAAACGCCTACGGGCAGCCGATCTCGGTATCGGCCAGCGAAACCATCCAGGCCGTCGCGGTAAAGACGGGGTATGCAACCAGCGCAGTGGGAACGGCCGCGTACACCATCAACAGCTCGATCCCGCTGGCGGCGCCCACCATTTCTCCGGGAGGCGGACTCTTCCCCAAGGCGCAGACGGTGACCATCACAGACGCAACCACAGCCGCGGTCATCTATTACACAACGGACGGCAGTACGCCGACAGCCAGCTCGCTCCTGTACACGGGTCCGATTACGGTTTCGGGGACGGAAACCATTGAAGCCATTGCCACGGGCGCGGGCCACGCCAACAGCGCGGTGAGCACGGCCTACTTTACGATCCAGGCAAACGCGACAGCGCCGACGTTCACGCCGCCCCCGGGCACCTTCTATGGAACGCAAACGGTGATAATTTCCGACGCTATGCCGGGCACAACCATCTACTACACCACCAACGGCACAACGCCGACTACGAGTTCGAGCACCATCATTACCGGAAACCAGATCACTGTCCGGTCGACGGAGACGATTGAACTGATGGCCACGGCGACGGGTTTCGCCAACAGCCCCGTGGTCTCAGGAACGTACACCATCAACAGTGTTGCGGCCACTCCGACCTTCTCAGTTCCCGGAGGAACGTATAGCTCTGTGCAGACGGTCAGCCTGTCAGACACCACGCCGGGCGCGAACATTTACTACACCACGAACGGGACCACACCAACGATCAACTCGACCCAGTACCTGAGTCCGATCACGGTGTCGACGTCGGAGACCATCGAGGCCATTGCAGCGCGCCCCGGCGGCACCGCCAGCGGAGTGGCGTTGGCAACTTACACCATCGCAATTCCAGCGGCCACACCGACGTTCTCGCCGGGCCCATCGACATATTCCGTAGCGCCCGGAGTCAACATCAGCGACACGACACCCGGGGCGGTAATCTACTACACCACCAACGGCACCACGCCCACGACCAGCTCAACCCGGTACACAGGACCGGTTACGATTGCTGCTTCAGAGACTCTTCAGGCAATCGCGGTGGCGTCTGGGTTTGCCAACAGCGCGGTGGCCTCTGGGGTTTACAACCTGGTTGCGGGAGCACCTTACTTCTCGCCGGCACCGGGGACGTACACATCGGCGCAAACCGTTTACATTCAGGACTTGACGCCGAATGTGAACATCTACTTCACCACCGACGGCAGCACGCCAACCACCAATTCTCCCCGGTATGGCGGGCCGATTACAGTTTCCTCGACAGAGACCATTCAAGCGATTGCAACTTCAAAAGGCTACACGACCAGCCCAGTGGGTTCGGGCACTTTCACCATCAACTTGCCACCGGCGGCCACGCCGACCTTCACGCCGGTCGGGGGGACATATGGCTCGACGCAGACAGTGACCATCTCGGATGCCACTTCAGGCGCCATAGTCTTCTTTACCACCGACGGCAGCAAGCCAACGACCAGTTCCCCCGAGTATGGCGGTCCGGTGACCGTGTCTTCGACAGAGACGATTCAAGCCATCGCAATGGCCGCAGGCCACAGCCAGAGCGCAGTGGGCTCGGCAACCTACACAATCGGAAAATCGGTGGCCGCGCCGACGTTCTCTCCGGTGGCTGGGACGTATGCCGTGGCGCAGACTATCAGCCTCTCCGATTCGACGTCGGGAGCGATCATCTACTTCACCACCAACGGCACGACGCCCACGACGGGTTCGACAAAATACACGAGCCCGATCACGGTCTCGTCAACAGAGACCATCAACGCCATCGCCACGGCAACGGGCTACTCCAACAACAGCCCGGTTGCCAGCGCAACCTACACGATTGCACCGGACGTGGCCGCGCCTGTCTTCTCGCCGCCCAGGGGGACCTATACTACCCCGCAGAACGTAAGCATCTCAGACAGCACGCCGGGCGCGACCATCTACTACACCACGAACGGCACCCCCGCCACGACCAGTTCCACGGTATACACGGGCCCGATTCCCGTGTCGACAACAGAGACCATCAATGTGATGGTAACGGCCACCGGCTACAGCGCCATATCAACGTCCTCGATCTATACGATTGCGCCGGTTCTACCGACTCCCACATTCTCGGTGGCGGGGGGAACGTATACCGCGGCGCAAACAGTCAGCATCTCCGACGCCACGACGGGTGCGGTGATTTACTACACGACCAACGGATCAGCGCCAACAACCAGCTCCACCCTGTATACCGGGCCGATCACTGTGTCGTCGACGGAGACCATTGAAGCGTTTGCCACCGGCACAGGTTACACAAACAGCGTGGTTGGTTCTGTAACATATACCATCGCTCCGCTGGTAGCGACGCCCACATTCTCAGTGGCCGGGGGAACTTATACCACGACGCAGACCGTGAGCATCACTGACACCACGACGGGCGCGCTGATTTACTTCACCACCAACGGCAGCACGCCCACGGCCAGCTCCACACCCTACACTGGCCCCATCACGGTATCGGCCACTGAGACGATTGAGGCCATTGCGATCGCAAGCGGCCACACCAACAGCGCGGTGGCCTCGGCGACCTACACGATCGCGCCGCTGGTGGCCACGCCCACCTTCTCGGTGGCTGGGGGAACCTATACCACGACGCAAACCGTGAGCATCTCTGACAGCACGGCGGGCGCGCTGATTTACTACACCACCAACGGCAGCACGCCGAGCGCCAGTTCGACCCCTTACGCGGGACCGATCACGGTCTCCTCCACAGAGACGATTGAAGCGATCGCGATCAAGGCCAGCTATACCAACAGCGCGGTGGCCACGGCGACATATACCATTGCGCCGGTGCTGGCAACACCAGCGTTTTCACAGCCAACGGGAACGTACACAAATTCGGTGTCAGTGAGCATCACTGACTCCACGGGGGCCGCGCAAATCTACTACTCCACCAATGGGACCACACCGACAGCCGGCTCAACCTTATACAGCGGGCCGATCACGGTCATTGCGACCGAGACGATCAATGCGATTGCAATCGCCACGGGCTACACCAACAGCGCGGTGGCTACGGCGACGTATACCATTGCGCCGGCCGTGCCCGCGCCCACGTTCTCGCCCTCCGCGGGGTCGTATCCGGCGGGACAGACTGTAACCATTTCCGACACCATGGGGGGTGCGGTAATTTACTACACCATCAACAGCGCCACGCCCACTACCAGTTCCACCAGATACACGGGCCCGATCACGGTTTCGTCGCCAGAATACATTAAGGCTATTGCGACAGCCACCGGTTACAGCAACAGCCCAGTGACCAGCGGATACTACGGCGTCGAGTCGCCGGCGGCGACACCGGTCTTCTCGCCGAGTGGAGGCACCTTTACCGCAGTGCAGAACGTGGGCATCTACGACACCACGCCCGGAGCGGCCATCTACTACACTACCAACGGCACGACGCCGACAACCAGTTCGACCCTGTACACCACACCGGTTTCAGTGTCGTCGTCTGAGACCATTCAGGCCATCGCGGTGGCCTCCGGATACGCCAACAGTGCCGTAGGGTCCGCGGCCTTCACCATCAACATCCCGCTTGGGATCAGCGCCGTCAGCGCGATTCTGCCCCAGCAGACGCAAAACATCACCATCACCGGCAAAGGCTTTGGCAGCCTCTCGCCCTACAGCGGGAACTCTCTGTACATCCAATTCAACGACTACAGCAGAGTGGGTTGGGGCGCCGGCTACTCCACCGACGCAGTTGGATTGGCTGTTACCTCCTGGACTGACACGCAGATCCAGATCGCGGGACTCACAGGCAGCTATGGCAACAACGGCTGGGCGCTCAGCAACGGGGACAAGATCACAATCGTCGTGACGAATCCGCAGACGAGCGCGGGCCCCTACACCTGCTCGAACGTTGTTGTGGGCGCTGGAGCAACGGTATGCACTTCGAGTCCGGCTGCAAGCCCGCATTCAGCTGTGCCGAAGCCCCGCAGGAAATAACCGTATTAGGGCGCTAGCTGGTCAGAATCGGAGAACATGCCGAACTGACCGGCTAGCTTCCGGAGGAGTGCGACGCAAAAGCTTTTGCGCTTTGACGCCAATTGGACTCTACTCCACGCCCAGAACTTTCACGATGACCCGCTTGCGGCGCTGGCCGTCGAACTCGGCATAGAACACGCGCTGCCATGTGCCCAGGTCGAGTTTGCCGTTGGTGACGGGAAGCGTGGTTTCGTGATGGAGCAGGAGCGACTTCAGATGCGCGTCGCCGTTGTCTTCACCGGTCTGATGGTGCTTGTAATCGGGGCGGGCAGGAGCCAGTTCCTCAAGCCATTTGCCGATGTCGTCAATGAGGCCGCTCTCGTGGTCGTTGACGTAGACCGCGGCGGTGATGTGCATGGGAGAGACAAAACACAGACCGTCCCGGACCCCGCTGCGGCGGACGATCTGCTCGATTTGATCGGTGATGTGGACCATCTCCCGGCGCTTTCTGGTTTCAAAGACCAGGTACTCCGTGTGACTCTTCATAGTGGCCTCCCTCGCCTTGTGGATTGCGGCGGCGGCTCTCAATGAAGCCGGCGAACGCCTCAGCCATTATCCTAAAGACTGCCGTGACAGCGCCCCAACAACCCGACGCCGAGGCGCTCTGCCAGCAAGCACTCGATCTGCTCGCGGCCGGAGAGCCTGCGCGCGCGGCCAGAGCCTTCAGAGCCGCCATGGATGCCGATCCGAAGAACATTGAGGCGCACCACGGGCTGGTCCGCGCCCTGCGCGATGCCGGAAAGCTGGAACAATCGATTGGCGCGGCATTGGCGCTGACCGCACTGACGCCCGGCGATCCGCTGGCCCACACGGCGCTTTCGATCTCGCTTCAGGCAGCGGGGCACATTCCGCAGGCGGAGGCAGCGGCGGCGCAAGCCCGGATTGTGGAGTGGAAGGTTCAGTTGCAGTCGCCGCCCGGCGAGGAATCGCTCAAGTGAAGCACACTCGGCAACCGCAACCGTCCGAGCGGCTTCGGCGGATGCACGATTGTCTGGCAGCTGCGTATGGCCCACAGCACTGGTGGCCAGCAAAGACGCCGTTTGAGGTGATCCTGGGCGCTTACCTCACCCAAAACACTGCCTGGAAGGCTGTGGAGCGTTCGCTGGACAATCTGCGCGCGGCCGGGGCTTTGACGGTGGATGGACTGCGCTCGCTTGCGGTGAGCGACCTCAAGAAGCTGATCCGGCCAAGCGGGTTTTATACGCGGAAGGCGCCGGCGCTGAAGGCCTTTGTGGCGATGCTGGACGGGGAGTTTGGCGGGTCACTGAAGAAGCTGGCAGCAACGCCGACCGCCGCGCTGCGCAGCCGGCTGATGGCGCTGCCCGGGGTTGGCCCTGAGACGGCCGACGCTATCCTCTTGTATGCGCTGGGGCACGCCGTCCCTGTGGCCGACGAGTATCTGCGGCGGATTGCCGAGCGGCACGGGCTTGTGGAATCGGCGCGCGGACGGATGAGCTATGAAGATCTGGCGGATCTTACCCGGCGGGCATTCCTGAAGGACCCGGCAGACGAGCAGGCGCGGCTGTTCAATGAGTTCCACGCTCTCACTGTCGCCGTGGGCAAGGCACACTGCGGACGGACGGCTCGCTGCGCAAGCTGCCCGCTAGCCGCGGATCTCGCAGACCGCGAAGGCTGAGCCGCAGCCAGATTGCGGTGCGCCAGTGAAGGCGGACGAGTATGATGGACGCGAGGGCTTGAGCCGCACCGGCCAGGCTGTGTGCCTGCCGAGACGCTGAACCCAACCCGCCCCCAACGGGCGGAATGCAAAAGACTGCCCCAGGAAAAGAACTTCAGGGCCAAGGAAGATAGCCGCGCGTGAAACCCGACATGAAAGTGAGTTTTGCCGGCCTGGAACTGGTGAGCCCGGTGATTGCCGCCAGCGGCACCTTTGGCTATGGCATCGAGTTTGAGGAAATTGTTGCGCTCGACAAGATCGGCGGCTTTGTCACCAAGGGTATCTCGCTGGAGCCGATGACGGGCCATCCGGCGCCGCGCATCATCCAGACCGCAGCGGGCATGTTGAACGCGATCGGGCTGCAGAATGTGGGCGTGGAAGAATTTATCGCGCGCAAGCTGCCGCCCTTGGCGCGCTATACCCACTGCAATGTACTTGTGAACGTTTTTGGATACACGGTGGGCGAATACATTGGGGTGATTGAGCGCCTGAACGAGGCGCCCGGCATAGCCGCTTATGAGTTGAACGTGTCCTGCCCGAACGTGCATGCGGGGGGCATGGCCTTTGGCGCCGACCCCGGCTCATTGGAGTACCTGGTGCAGAGGGCCAAGGAAGCGTCGCTCAGACCGCTGATTGTGAAGCTCTCGCCCAACGTGACCTCGATAGCCCATATGGCCAAGATTGCCGCCGGGGCGGGGGCAGACGGTCTGAGCCTCGTGAACACTTTTTTGGCCATGTCCATTGACGTGGAGACGCGCCGGCCGCGGCTGAGCAACGTGACCGGCGGACTGTCAGGGCCGGCCATCAAGCCGATCGCCCTGCGCATGGTCTACGAAGCGGCGCAGGCGGTCACCATCCCGATTCTGGGCATGGGCGGAATTCTCACACCGGAAGATGCGGTGGAGTTTCTGCTTGCCGGCGCGACCGCCGTCCAGGTGGGCACGGCGAGCTACGCAGACCCATGCGCAGTGGAACGGCTGTCGCGCGGCCTGACTTCCTGGTGCCGCAACCACCATGTGGAGCGGGTGGCCAGCCTGACCGGTGGGCTGGAAGTTCCCAGCGCTTGACGCGAAGACCTGCTGAAACAATCTGCCTGACAACTCCCGGGAACGCTACGGAATGTAGCTCTCTGGCCTGACCGCCATGGAGGCGGGCGGAAAGGCGGCCGGCGCGGCGCCGAGGGTGGAGTTGGGCGTGTCTCCCATGGTGATCTCGAGAGTGGCGCCGTTGGCGATGTCGGCATGGCGAAACCATATCTGGTTGAGTGGCCGGCCGTTGAGGCGGATGGATTGAACGTATTTGTTGTCGCGCGTGCTCTGGGGCGCGGCGATGACCAGGTCTTTGCCGTTCCTGAGGTGAATCGTGACCTTGCTGAAGACCGGGCTGCCGATGTCGTAGGTAGGAATGCCGGGCGTAACCGGATAGAAGCCCATCATGGAGAAGACGACGAAGGCGCTCATGCCGCCGCCATCTTCGTCGCCGGGAATGCCCTGGAGTGAATCCGGGAAGAACGACTCCAGCAGCATGCGGACCCGCTTCTGGGTCTTCCACGGCGCGCCCAGGCGGTTATAGATGTAAGGGATAGCAAGGCTGGGCTCGTTACCCATGGAGAACTGGCCGGCCATGGACGTGGAGTCAGGGAACTTGCCCTGAAACTCATAGCGTGCGCGGCCCAGCGGCTCACGGAAGAGCTGGTCAAGATTGGCCTCGGCCCTGACCGTTCCCCCCATCAGCGCGATCAGGCCGTTGAAGTCGTGGATCACATCCCACTGATAGGTGTAGCCGTTGTTCTCGTCGTAGTAGTCGCGTCCGCCGATGCCGCCATCCCACTTGGGGTCCATGGGCTCAATCCAGTTTCCCGCGGGGTCTTTGGGCCACATCAGGGCCTTGTCGGCGCGATAGAGGTTCTTGTAGTTGGCGGCGCGCCCCAGAAAGAGCTGCTCGTCCGCGGGCTTGTTCAATTGGCGAGCCAGCTGCGCAATATTCCAGTCATCAAAGCTGTTCTCGAGAGTCACGGGCACGGGCTGGCGCTTTTCAAAGACATCCACCAGCGGCTCTGTCTCCTTTTCACCGGGGCGCAGTGCGGGCATATAGCCGTGGGCGTTGTAGAAATCATCAAGCGGAGTCTTCGGGCCGAGCCGCCAGGGCAGCAGTGTGCTCTCAAGCGAGCGCTTGCGCATGCCTTCATAGGCAGTGGGCAGATCGAAGTTGCGCACGCCCTTGAACCAGGCATCGGCGATCCATGGCGCGGAGTGGTTGCCGTTCATGCAGGGCAGGTCGCCGGCGACGGTGTTGAAGGTGGGCATAATGCCCGATTGCTGAAACATACGAACGTAGGACTGAATCTTGTCCGCTTCCATCTCCGGGTTCAGCAGGGTTTGCAGGGGCTCGAGGGCGCGGAAGGTATCCCAGAGCCAGTTGTCGACATAGAAGGGCCGCTTGTCCTCATGCACCTGGTGGTCGAAGCCGCTGTAGTAGCGGCCGTCTTCAGTGATGTTGACCATGCGCTCGAAGCAGCGATAGAGGGCGGTGTAGAAGACACGTTTCTGAGCTTCGGTCCCACCCTCGACGGCTATCTGACCCAGGGTCCGGTTCCAGCGGGCCTTACCGGCCTGCTTGACGGCGTCAAAGCCCCAGGATGGGATTTCATGGCGCAGGTTGGCCTTGGCCTGGTCCGCGCTGATGAACGAGATGCCGTAACGGAACTCGAGCCGCTGCTGGCCAGACGCTGAGGCAACAACGCGGGATTTGTCTTGAAGATTCTGGCTGCTAAAGCTGACCGGCGCGGAGAACTCTCCGTAGACAAAGGCTTTCATCCCGCTGAAGCGCTCTTCTCCGCTGAGGCCGTTGCCGGGCTGCGGTTGAAGAGTGCCGGCGATGCGGTTGGCCAGCACTATGGCAGCCTTTCCCGCGGGAAAGGTGAAGCGGAAGTAGCCGCAGCGCTCAGTGGCCGTGAATTCGGCCTGGATCAGAGACTCGTCAAAGCGGGTGGAGTAGTAGTAGGGGGTGGTCTTCTCCTGGTCGTAGGCGGCGGCAGCGCCATCGGCGCCGGGCATGATGCTGAAAAGCTCCAACTGGCGGTGGGAGCTGATGGTGAGGGGAAATGACTCAATGCGGTCGTCGAGGGCATCGGCGCGCATGGGATAGACGCGCACCATGCTGTTGGGCATGTAGACCGCGGGCCGGGTGGGAACGAGGAGGATGCTTACATTGCCTATGGTGGGATCGACATACTCAACCTGCGCTATGGCGGGCATGATCGGCAGGAGGGCACATACGAGAAGCAAGCCAGATTTCAGAGTCGCACTGCGCTGAATCTCCGTCCCAACGAAACTTGAAACTCTCATCTTTCTCCCCTTGTGACCTGGTCGAAACGCGACGCCGCCAGCAACGGTCCTGCTGCGCTGCGGGTGACGCAGATTCCCTGTTAAGCCGCGGTTGCGCCGCATCGAGTCAGCAGACCGTCTGCCCGCATGCTTCGAAACGGCGACAGTTTCGGTTGAAACAAGCGGAGACTGTGCTCGCGCATCGCCAGGGACGAGTGATTTCCCGTCCCCGTCCTGCTCTAGTGAATGCGCACCCAGGTCTCGGTGCGGCCCAGCAGCGAGATGCCGATGAAACCGCGCATATGGAGTTCGTTCTCGCCGACCGACCAGATCTTTCCCTGGTACTCCTTGCCGTTCTCCGGGTCCACCACGGTTCCGCCCACCCAGTCGTCCCCGTCGGGATGAAAGCTGCGCATCATCACCAGGCCAAGGATCTTCTGATTCTTGTTGGCGCCGGAACACTTGTCGCAAACATCGTTCGGCGTGCGGCCGGGGCGGAGTTGGGTAACGCGGCCAAAAAGCTGGCCGTTTTCCAGGTAGGTCTCCACCTGGCCGCCGGGCTTTCCGTCGCTGTAGGTCTGCCAGTGGCCAATGGCATTTTGGAGTTTTTGGCTGAGTTGCTGCGCCTGGGCTATGTTGGGCAAAGCAACCGCAACCAGAGCTAAAGCCAGAACGCACAGGCATTTCTTTCGAGTCATTTCCAAAGTGTCTTCCCCTTTGCCGGGATTATAGAGGTGCGCGCCCCAGCTTTGGCCAATGGGATTTCAGACACTCCAGCCTGGCGGGCGCACGGTTTCAGGGCTGGTTGGGTGGCTGGATCGGTCACCTGCAGATTCATGCACCATTCATGGTGATATCCACAGGTTTATCCGATTTTTGCACTTGCTTCCACAGATTGAACGGGCCTAACCTCCTCTCCAGTTGGTGACTTGCAGGGAATTGGAAACGCAGTTCCAGCCAGGCAGTACGGTGTGAAGCTGAGTTGAGTTGGGCAGCCCCAGGCCGGAGACGGCAGGGGGAAGAGCCAGGCAAGATTGAGGGAACACCCAGAGTTTGGCAGGGATGTGCTAAGCCCGACGAGAAACGAAGATTCATCCGCGGTTTCGGCCGAGGATGCAAAGTTCGAGTCAAGCCGGGAAGTCATCATCGGACCCAACCGTTGAGGCAGGATTCGGTGGCCACCGGAGACGCGGAGACGGAGACGCCGGAAGGTGCGAGTGCCGGGGAAACCTGGAAATCCACCAGTCGGCGAGGCCGGGGGAAAGAGGACGCGGGGAGACCCAAGAACTCATCCTCGGCACGGCCGGAAGATGCAGGATTCGGGGCAACCCGGAGACTCATCGGGAAAGCGGGGCTGGAAGAACAGGATTCGGGGTAACCCGGAGGTTGAGCGCCAGCAACGCTGAAGGATGCGAGAGGCGAGGAAACTCGAAGCTCCATCGCCGGAGAAGCCGGAAGATGCAGGATTCGGGGATACCCGGAGACTCATCGGGAGGCGAGGCCGAACGAAGTACCAGGGAAACCTGGAGCTTTCGAGAAGGCAGCGCCGAAGGAGACGAGAAGCGAGGAGACTCGAAGCTCGATCGCCGGCGAAGTCGGAGGGTGAGGCAATCGGGGCAACCCGAGGACTCATTGGGAAGCGCGGCAGGAAGCGAAGATGCGGGGCAACCTGGAACTTCGTGGAGGGTGGCGCTGAAGGATGCGAGAGGCGAGGAAACTCGAATCTCCCATCGCCGACGCAGACCTGGGACGCGGAAGCGGGGCAACCTTGAGACGGGGCAACCCGGAATCGGGGTAACCTGGAACCGCCAGAGACAGGCTGAAGGGACGATGCATGGTCTGAGCAACCCGCGAGTTGACCGCATTAAGGCGCCAGAGATCCGGATCTCTGGCGCCTTCGTTTTTTGGGGCAAATCTGGCGCGATGGGAGGGAATCTATGGAGCGAGCGGTCTGGCTCCCGCCTTGGGGAACGCGGCGTGTTTTCTCCGAAGAGGAATCCCCCTTGTGTTGCCCATCACGGGCCGCGGTTCAGCTTCTCTGGCGGGTTGTGAGATGTTCCCAAGGCAACGGGTCTGGAATCGCCTGGGTGGGGCGGTCCTGAGAGGGGCGGGATCCTCAACTTCCCAGCTTTCCGGGCGGCTGGTCCAGGCGGTCGTTCACAGCTGCTTTCCGGAGCCGCGTCTGGGCGGCATATCCCTCAAAATGGATAGTTTCTGCCCAAGTTCCAATTGAAATCGCTGAGAACGGACGAGGCTGCGCACCGCCCTTGAAGCGAAGCATTTGATTCCTTCGCCGCACGGTTCTGGATTAGAGAATGCCAAACGTCGATGTGTGATGCAGCGCACAGCCTACCGTTATTTTGGCTGCGTAACGTCCCATTCATCCACCGGTGTGTTTCCAGGCGGCATATTCCAGGTTTATTGGTCTAATGCCGACCCAGGCCGTCCGGTGCCTGCACAGTGAGCGAGGTAGCGATGGGTCATTCCATTTGGCAATCGATGGAGCAGAAGGGCTACAGCCGCAGAGACTTTTTACAGTTCTGCGCTGCCGCCGCAACGGTGGCTGGGCTGGGTCAAACCGGCGTAGCCGAGGTCGTGAAAGCCTTCGACAAAAAAGAAAAACCGGCCGTTGTGTGGCTGCACTTTCAAGAGTGCACCTGCTGCAGCGAGTCGTTCATTCGCGCTTCGCACCCGATCGTGGTGGATGCGCTTCTCGACGTTTTATCGCTTAATTACACCGAAACTTTAATGGCTGCGAGCGGGTTCCAGGCGGAAAAATGCCTGACGGACACGATCGAGAAGAACAAGGGCAAGTACATTGTTCTGGTTGAGGGCGCGGTGCCCACCGGAGCCGACGGGGTTTATTGCATGATCGGCGGCAAAACCGCGGAATCGATTTTGCAGGAAGTGGCCAAGGATGCCGCGGCGGTCGTGGCCTGGGGCAGTTGCGCATCCAACGGTTGCGTGCAGGCTGCCAAGCCCAATCCGACCGGCGCCACGCCGATTCATAAACTGGTGGACAAGCCGGTCATCAATGTTCCGGGATGCCCGCCGATCGCCGACGTGATGATGGCGGTGGTGACGCACCTGCTGGTTGTGGGCACGCCCCCGGCGCTGGATTCGCAGGGACGTCCGAAGGAGTTCTACGGACGCCGCGTGCACGACACCTGCTATCGCCGCCCCAACTACGATGCCGGGCTCTTCGTCGAGTCGTTTGACGACGAGAACGCGCGCAAGGGCTATTGCCTTTACAAGATGGGCTGCCGCGGTCCGGTGACGTATAACGCCTGCTCGGTGGTCAAGTGGAACGAGGGCACCAGCTATCCCATCCAGTCCGGCCATGGCTGCATCGGTTGCAGCGAGGAAGGCTTCTGGGATAACGGTCCCTTCTACCAGCATCTTGCCTCATTCCCCGGATTCGGCATCGAAAGCACAGCCGATACGGTGGGCGCGGTGGTGGGCATTGCCACGGTGGCCGGTGTTGCGGCTCACGCTGTGGTCACCAACATTCGCAAGCGCAGCGTGATCGCTGAAGTCCACGCTGAAGATCAAAAGGAGTAAAGAGACCCCATGACACGCGTCGTCGTCGATCCGGTAACTCGTATTGAAGGCCACCTGCGCATTGAGGCAGTGGTAGAAAACGGCGTCATCACCGACGCTTTCAGCGCAGGCACCATGGTGCGCGGCCTGGAGAAGATCCTCCAGGGCCGCGACCCGCGCGATGCCTGGGCCATCACCGAGCGCGTCTGCGGTGTCTGTACGACCGTGCATGCGCTCACCAGCGTGCGCGCCGTTGAAAGCGCGCTCGGCATCGCAATCCCTCCCACCGCCGAGATCATCCGCAACATCATGATGACCACCCAGTATGTGCAGGACCACGTTGTGCACTTCTATCACCTGCACGCGCTGGACTGGGTAGACATTGTGAACGCTCTGAAGGCCGACCCCAAGAAGGCCGCCGAGCTGGCGCAATCGTTCTCAAAGTGGGACAAGAATACGCCGTCTTATTTCTCTGGAGTGCAGGACAAGATCAAGGCCTTTGCGGCCAGCGGTCTGGGCATCTTCGCCAACGGCTATTGGGGCCACCCGGCCTACAAGCTGCCGCCGGAAGTGAACCTGATCGCCGTGGCGCACTACCTTGATGCGTTGGAATGGCAGAAGGAAATCGTCAAGATCCACGCGGTATTCGGCGGCAAGAACCCGCATCCGAACTACCTTGTGGGCGGCGTTCCCTGCTCCATCAACCTCAACGAAGTGGCCGCCATCAACTCTGAGCGGCTCAACCTGGTCAAGCGGCTGATCGACCAGGCCGACGAGTTTGTGAACGAGGTCTACATTCCCGATCTGCTGGCCGTTGCCTCGTTCTACAAGGACTGGGCCAAGTGGGGCGGCGGGCTGAAGAACTATCTCAGCTATGGCGAGTTCCCCACCCAGGGCTACGGCAAGCCGGAAGCGTTCAAGTATCCGCGCGGCGTGGTGCTCAATCGCGATCTCAGCCACGTCTATCCGGTAAACGCGACCGACTCGCAGGAGATCAAGGAATACATCGCCAGTTCCTGGTACAGCTACGAAGGCGGCGACGGCGTGGGAATCCATCCCTGGGCCGGCGAAACCAAGCTCAACTACACCGGACCCAAGCCTCCCTTCAAGACTCTTGAGGGGCACCAGAAGTACTCGTTCCTCAAGACCCCGCGCTGGAAGGAAAATGCAATGGAAGTGGGCCCGCTGTCGCGCCTGCTGGTTGCGTTTGCCTCTGGCCGGACCGACGTGCAGGAACTGGTGAAGGCGACCCTGGGCAAGCTGGGTGTGCCTGTGGATGCGTTGTTCAGCACCCTGGGCCGCACCGCGGCTCGCGGACTGGATGCGGCGCTGGCCATGATCTGGCTGAAGGAGTTCTACGGCGAGTTGATGGAACGCGTGAAGATCAACGAAGTCTCCACTTTCAACGGCGAGAAATGGGAACCCAAGAGCTGGCCGGCGGAAGCAGAGGGCGTTGGCCTCACCGAGGCGCCACGCGGCGCTCTGGCGCACTGGATCAAGATCAAGAACGGCGCAATCGACAACTACCAGCTGGTTGTTCCGACCACCTGGAACGGCTCTCCGCGCGATGCCAAGCAGCAGCGCTCCTCTTTTGAGCAGTCGCTGATCGGCACCCCGGTGGCCAACCTCGAGCAGCCGGTTGAGATCATCCGCACCATCCATTCCTTTGACCCGTGCCTGGCCTGCGCCGTGCATCTGTACGATCCGCAGGGAAGGCACCTTCACCAGGTTTCGTTCGAGTGAGGGCTATGAGTACCCATGGCATTGGTGTAAAGGATGTGTTTACGGCGAACGGCAGTGCCCCGGTAGAGTATCGCCGGGTGTACGTGTGGGAGCTGCCGGTGCGCGTTTACCATTGGATCAACGCAGTCGTGCTGGTGCTTTTGTGCGTGACCGGCTACCTGATCGGGGCCCCCATCCGCGCGTTCTACGCGGCTGAGTCCTATCAGCAGTACTGGTTTGGCTGGGTGCGTTTCATCCACTTTATCTGCGCGTTCGTCTACGTGTTCAACTTCCTGGCAAGGCTCTATTGGGGCTTTGTCGGCAACAAATACTCCAGCTGGCGCGCCTTCTTCCCATTCAAGAAGGCGCAACAGAAGGAGATTCTAGAGGTAATCGAGGCCGACGTGCTTGAAGTGAAGCTGCACGGGCCCATCTCCACGGGGCACAACGCGTTGGCAGGCCTGATTTACTTTGGGACCTTCCTGGCGTTCGTCTTCCAGACCATCACCGGCTTCGCGCTTTACTCAAGCATGAGCAACTCGTGGCTGCCGCAGATGTTCAACTGGATTGTTCCACTGATGGGCGGGGAGTTTGGGGTGCGCTTCTGGCACCACACCTTCCTCTGGTTCTTTGTCACTTTTGTTGTGATTCACGTCTATCTCGCCTTCTATCACGACTATATTGAGGGCCGCGGTACTGTATCCTCGATCATAGGCGGTTGGAAGTTTGAGCGGGAGAAGAGTGGAAAATAGCGGAAAGAAACATACGCTGGTGCTGGGGCTGGGCAACGTCCTGATGGGCGATGAAGGCATCGGCGTACATATTGTGCAGGCGCTGGAGAAACGCACACTGCCAGCCGGTGTGGAGTGCCTGGACGGCGGAACCGGCGGATTTGTTCTGCTGGAGCCGCTGCAGAATGCCGGCCGCGTCATCCTCATCGATGCCGCGGCCGACGGAAACCCTCCCGGCACAGTGAGCCGCACCATGCCGCGCTTCTCGCGCGACTACCCGCCCACGCTGACCGCTCACGACATCGGCATCAAGGACCTGCTCGACGCCTTCTACATCCAGGGCGGCGGCCCCGAGGTGGTGCTCTACGCCATCACCATTGACCCGGTGCAGCCCATCCGCATGAGCCTCTCTGCTGAAGGTGAAGTGGCCGCGCAAGAAGCAATTGGCAGGATCGTGGCCGAGTTAGAGGCTGAAGCAGCAGCAAGCCCCACTGGGTAGTAATCGCAGCTCCGGCAGGTCTCGGTCACACTCCGTGCCCTCAGAGATACGCTTTGAACGGCAGCGCGGTTCCCTCCCCCGCCGATGTATCTACCCCGGTCGCCATGTCCATAGATGCTCACGCCTGGCCGGGAATAAACTGGAAGCATGAACCCTTGCGAAGTTCGTTCCGACCTGCGTAGAGCCGCTGCCGGCCAGGATTCCTCGCGGAAAGAGTTCATGCGCGCCGATGGGCTGCTGCCGCGGGACAGGACCGCGGAATGAGCACAGCGGATCGCACACCGAACGCAGCGCTCGCTGAACACCAGGATTGGAAGCCTTCGGGCAATCCCTGGATGGTTGCGGCCTCGGTGATGCTGGCCACCTTCATGGTGGTGCTTGATTCCTCCGTAGCCAACGTCGCCCTGCCCCACATCGCAGGCAACCTCTCGGCATCTACAGACGAGTCCACGTGGGTCCTGACCAGCTACCTGGTCTCGAATGCCATCATGTTGCCCGCCTCGGGCTGGATTGCGCGGCGCATCGGGCGCAAGCGGCTGCTGATGCTCTCCATCCTCGCCTTTACCGTCGCTTCCCTGCTCTGCGGCATGGCCATCAATATGCCCATGCTCATTGTGGCTCGCGTTCTGCAAGGCGCTGGCGGCGGCGGCATGCAGCCGCTGGCGCAGTCCATCCTGCTGGAGAGCTTTCCGCCGGAGCAGCATGGCACGGCCATGTCGGTTTACAGCCTCGGCATTATTGTTGCGCCGGTCATCGGACCCACGCTGGGCGGATGGATTACCGACAGCTACTCCTGGCGCTGGATTTTCTATATAAACCTCCCCGTCGGCATCCTGGCGCTCTTCATGGCCAATCTGTTCATTGAAGATCCGCCTTACCTGCGGCATGCGTTTCGCGGCGCAATCGACTATCTTGGTTTCGGCTTCATGGCGCTCTGGCTGGGCACGATGCAATTACTGCTCGACAAGGGACAGGAGGCCGACTGGTTTGAGGCCACCTGGATCTGCTGGATTGCGGCCATTTCAGTCATCGCCTTCGTCGGCTTCATCGTCCGCGAAATCGTGCATCACGATCCAATTGTCGAGTTGCGCGTGCTGCGCAACCGCGACTTCGCGGTGGGCACGCTGATCACAGGCCTTTTCGGTTTTGTACTCTATGGCACAACCGCGCTACTTCCGCTGTTCCTGCAAACGCTCATGGGCTATCCGGCGCTCGACAGCGGCCTGGCAGTGAGTCCGCGCGGCATCGGCTCGCTGGTTTCGGTTATTTTGGTAGGCGTGCTCATCAACTACATCGACGGGCGCATCCTGCTGGCCTGCGGCTTCGCCTTCGTGGGCTACTCGGCCTTTCTGCTCGGCCAGATCAACCTTGGGATTTCAATGACTTCGGTGGTCGTGCCCAACCTGATCAACGGGCTTGCGGGCGGATTCATCTTTGTACCGCTGACCACGATGACGATGAGCCACCTGCGCAAGCAGGAGATTGGCAATGCGGCCGGAATCTTTAACCTGATGCGCAATCTTGGAGGCAGCATCGGCATTGCCTGCGTCACCACGCTGCTGGTGCGCGGCTCACAGGCCCATCAGAACTACCTGGGCGCGAACGTAACCGGCACCACTCCGATTGCCCAGCAGGCGCTGCGCGGGCTGCAAGGCAAATTTGCCGCAGGCGGAGCCAGCGGCGCGACCGCGCAGGCTGAGGCCCTTGGAGCGATCTACCGCAGCATTCAGCAGCAGGCGGCTCTGCTGGCTTATGCCGACAACTTCAGGCTCATGGCGTTCCTGGCGCTGATCTGCATTCCGCTGGTGCTGCTGTTCCGGCGCGCGAAGAAAGGCTCAGGCCGCACAGAGGTGATTGGCGAATGAGTTACGTCGTAGACGCTGCGCCATCGGTCCCGTAGCGCGGCCCCGATGCCATGAGCTCTTCAATGGCGGCCACGGACTGAATTCCGCCCCGCGCGCCGACTGACGAGCAATTCAGCGCCGCGGCCGCGCAGGCAAAGTCAAGTTGGCGCTCAACCGGCCACCCTTGCAGCAATCCAAAGATAAAACCGGCATGGAAGATGTCTCCCGCGCCGGTGGTATCCACCACGGGAACGCAGTAGGCGGGCCGCAGATAGAACTGGCTGCCGTCCCAGGCCACCACGCCCTCCTCGCCCAGCGTAGCAGCGGTAAGCAAGCAGCCGTAGCGGGATTGAATGCCGCGCAGTGCCGTCTCCAGATCCTTTTCCCCCGTCAGCCGGCCGGGAAAATCCCGGCTGACAATAAGGTAGTCCACGTTCTCAATGAGCCGCTCGATCCCCGGATAGATCTCATCCAGGTCCGCAATCACTGGAACTCCAGCCTCCCGTGCCCATGCGGCTGCCTGCGTTGCCGCGGCAATCTCGCAGCCATCCAGATGCAGCGCCCGCGCATTCACGATCCATTCGCGGCGAAGATCCTCGGGCCGCAACTGAACGCGCTCATCCTTGCGGCAAAGCACGGTGCGTTCCCCGCCGCCATCCACCAGGATGAGCGACTGCGGACTGTTGGCGTGGGGCACGGTAATGAGTCTTGCGTCCACGCCCGCCTGGGCAAACACCTCGCGGTGCAGGCGTCCCGCGTCGTCGTCCCCCAGCTTGCCCACGTAGCGCGTGCTCAGGCCCCAGCGCCGGCACGCAAACACAGTAGTGGCGGCCTGCCCGCCAGGCATGAGCGTCGAGCCGGTATACCAGGCCTTCGAGCCTCGCGCCGGAAACTCGGCGAGAGGAATCAGCACGTCCATGGCATTCAAACCAACGCCCACAAGGTCAACCGCCGGCTCACTCATTTTGCGATTATAAAAGGCGCGCACCAGCCGGCGCGCAGTCCACTCCTGGCTGAACCGGGTGGCCTTCCACAGCCCCAGCCGCGCCGCGTGTGAACTCAGCCGGCGGTTGCCCCCATCAGTGCAACGTGATGAGCAGCGCAAGACCGGCGCAGAACACCGCCAGGGGAATCAGCAGGTGGCTGTCGGTAAGGATTGCCCGGAGCTTCTGAGAAATTGTCATTCGCATCCTGTAGTTTCTTCCGTTGCTCGATTTGCGCCACCATATAGAGGCCGCCGCTACACTGTCAACTTACGGCTCAGGGGTGGAACACGAGGAAGACAACGCCGCGGGATGCCATGTTGACTGCAACCCCTGCGGTGAAATCCACCTTGGTTGATCCCCCTTCAGGGATTGGCAACCCATTGCTGTCCGTCGGTGCGCCGGTGGCAAAGTAGCGGTATTCGGTCAGGCTGCCCGCGCCCAGCGAAGCAGCAGTCACAGTCACATTGAGCGCGGTGTCGGCATCGTTCACCAGCATCACCGCGGTGTTTGCCTGCGCATTTGACGTAAAAGCCGACGCCACGCTCCGGAACCCCGTCTGGCTGGCGCCGCCGCTGGTTTTCACAATCGCCGCCCCCTGCGGAAACAGCCTCGACATCAGCGACCACGTGTAAAACCATGGCCGGATTCCCTGCACCGGATCGCCCGGCGCGCTATACGTATTCCAGAATCCCCACATCTTGAGGCTGTTCCCGCTCGAGTGCATCGCATCGTCTAGATCCCAGGCGCTGGCGCCCGTCCATCCGCCACGGGCAACCTGCGCCCCCAAGTCGGCCATCCACACACCGTATTGAAATGTCTGCACGTTGGGGTTCTGGTCGTTGCTGTTCTTGCCGTCCAGCATGCCCGCTTCGCCCAGAATGCGTGGCTTCGTCGCCGCATGCGGATCGGTGCTCGAAAGCATGCCTGCCTCTGCCCTCAGCGTTTGCTCAACGGCGTCGCTCTGCACATCGGCTGCCCATGCGTACCAGTGCGCGTCCCACACGCCAATATTGCCCGGCAGGCTTTGCGCTGTCTGGTTCAGCCAATTCCAATTGCCGCTGTCGCTCTGCAAAGGCCCAAAGCACGCATTGTCCGGTCCAATGATCGAGACGCTCGTCAACTGCTGGCTGTTCAAGTCGGCGCGCAGATTCTCAATGCCCGTGGACCACAGCGAAAACGCGTTCGCCGGCACCGTGTTGTTGGGCCACATCCAGTCGCCATTCGGTTCATTCAGCAGGTTGTAATACTTGATCACCGTATATCCCTTCACGGTGATCAGGTAGTGCAGATAGTCACTCACAATGCGCGCCCAGCGGGGATCGTCGGGCCCGGCAATTGCACTCGCCGCCGGTGTGGCAAGCCCGCTGGGCCACGCCCACTCGCCCAGAATCACAGGTATATTGTTCGCCTGCGCGTAGTCAAGCATGCGAAAAACCTGCGAGAGATGCTGCCTCGCCACCGCGTCACCCTGCTGCCACACATAGATCGGTGTGCCGCCCTCGTCAAAGCCAAGGCAATAGTCGGTGGCCGAAGACATCATGCGAAAGAACGAAGGCCGCATGTAGCTGAGCCTCGCAAGAGTCGTCGTCCAGTCGGCCCCGCTGGGCGGGTAACTGTAAGGGTCCCACTGGACTCCGAAGCCGGTAAACGAAGGCACAATCTTTGTGGTTGTATCCACAACCACCGCGATGTTGGTGGGCTGCGGAGTCGGCGTTACCGGGGGCGTCGCCGCGGGCGAGCCGCCATTGCAGCCGAAGGCGGGAAATACAATTGCGGAAGCAAGAACACAAAGAATACGGCAGCCCATCTTCATCCATTTACCCCGGAAGATTCATTCTACTTTCTCGGCTGCGGGGGCGAGCCCTCCGATGCGCGAGACCAGTTGGAATTGCCTGCACAAGCGGCTTTGTGCTGCAAAGAGCCCTGAAGAAGACTAAAGTAGGTGTGGTCCCTCGTTCCAGCCGCTGAGGCGTTTCTGGAAAGTGAGACCGAGAGAAAACCGGCAAGACGGAGTGGCATAATGTCCGAGCAGATCGATTGGCCCAAACAGATCAACCCGCCGCGGCGTCCCAACCGCACATTCCTGTTCCTTTTCGTCGTTCTGGCCGTAATCTTCTTCAGCAGCCGAAGCGCGCTCTCCTACTGGGTTGACCTGCTGTGGTTCCGGTCCCTCGGCTACGGCGATGTGTTTCTGCGCACGCTCGGAATGCAGTGGGGCATCTTTCTGGCCTTTGCCGTGGCCACGTTTGCCGCGCTTTATAGCGCGTTCTTGCTGCTCAAGCGCGCCCATCGCGACGACCTGCCCGCCGGCCACACAATCCTCTTCCAGGGCCGCGAAATCAACCTGTCCGTCAAGCCGGTATTGAACATTGTCGCCATCGCCGGGTCGCTCCTGATCTCGCTCGCCACCGGCGGCGCCATGGCATCCGACTGGCCCACCCTGGCGCTCTACTGGTTTGCGCCGCGCAGCGTCGGCGGGTCCGACCCCATCTTCGGCATGCCGCTCAGCTTCTTCCTCTTCACGCTGCCCGCATTGAACGTCATCGCCGGCTGGCTGCTGACCATCGCCATTGTGAGCTGCCTCATTGCCGCCCTGTTCCTGCTGGTCAGCGGAGGTTCGCGAGCCCTCGGCGAGCGGCGCCTCACTGGGATCGTACTCCCCTGGCGCGGAGTTTCGTTTACGGTTGCGTTCTTGTTGCTGGTGGTCGCCCTCCGCACCTGGCTCGGCCGCTTTGACCAGCTCTTCGAGCATCACACCATCTTTGACGGCGTCACCTACACCGGCGCGCACGTCACGCTCACCGGCATGCTGGTCGTCTGCGCCGCGCTGGTGTTGGGCGCGCTCATCGCCGCCGCCAGCGGCATCGTCAATCCGCGCGGAAAGTGGCTGATCGCTTCCGTCCTTCCCGTGGTCGTCGTTTACGTCGCCGTGGGCGTGGTCGGCTGGTACGTGAGCAGCTTCCTGGTCAAGCCCAACGAGCTCGTGCGCGAACAGCCTTACATCGCCAACAATATTGAGATGACCCGCCAGGCCTACGGGCTCGACCGCTTTGTGCAGCGCGAGTTCCCCGCCGAAACAACCGTTGAAGCCACTGACCCGGCCAACAACCAGGCCACGCTCAAAAACATTCGCCTGTGGGATTGGCATGCCCTGCAAGACACGCTGCGCCAGATCCAGGAGATTCGCACCTACTACGACTTCCCTGACATCGACATCGACCGTTACCAGATAGGCGGCGACCTGCGCCAGGTGATGCTGGCCACCCGCGAACTGAATGTCGAAAAGCTGCCCGAGAGCAGCCGCAACTGGATCAACGAGAAGCTCATCTACACCCACGGCTACGGCATCACCATGAACCCGGTCAACGGATTCACTTCCGAGGGGCTGCCCACGCTGATGCTCAGCAACATGCCCGTCCAGAGCAACGTGCCCGGGCTCTCGGTAACGCGGCCTGAAATTTATTTCGGCGAGCTCACCAACACCGACGTCTATGTCAAGACCCGCCAGCAGGAGTTCAACTATCCCCAGGGCGACACCAACAACCTCACCTCCTACCAGGGCAACGGCGGAATCGAACTGGGCGGCTTCTTGCGCCGGGTATTGATCGCCTTTGATCGCGGCGACCTGGCCAAGCTCCCCTTCAGCGACGACGTGAACCCGCAGAGCCGCCTGATGATGCGCCGCAGCGTGCGCGAGCGCGTCGCCACCCTGGCGCCCTTCCTCACCTTCGAGCAGGACCCCTATATCGTCCTCGGCGACGATGGCCATCTCTCCTGGATCATGGATGCCTTCACCACCTCCGACAACTATCCCTACTCAACCCACTACCGGCTGGGCGACGCCAGCGTGAACTACATGCGCAACAGCGTCAAGGCGGTGATCGACGCATACGACGGGACGACGACGTTCTATGTCTTCGACGCACAGGACCCGATTCTGACCGCCTACAAGAGGATCTTTCCCAGCCTGTTCAAGGATGCCTCGGCGATGCCAGCCGATCTGCGCAAGCACGTGCGCTATCCGGAGTCGCTGCTCAAACTCCAGGCTGAGGTCTATGGCCTCTACCACATGACCAACCCCGAAGTCTTCTATAACCGCGAAGACCTATGGACAGTGGCCAGCGAAGTGGGGATGGCCGAGGGCGGCGAGCAGACAACTCAGGCCATGCAGCCGAACTTTGTGCTGATGAAGCTGCCCGGAGAAACCGGCGTTGAGTTCGTTGAGATTCTGCCCTTTACGCCGGCCAACCGCAACAACCTGATCGGCTGGATTGCCGGACGCAGCGACGGCGAACACTACGGCAGCACCATGGTCTATGACTTTCCCAAGACCAAGCTGGTCGACGGGCCGTTGCAGATTGAAGCGCGTATCGACCAGAACGCCCAACTCTCGGGCCAGTTGACCTTGTGGAATCAGCAGGGATCGCATGTCAGGCGCGGAAGCTTGCTGGTGATTCCATCCGGCAAGGCGCTGTTGTATGCCGAGCCCATCTACCTGCAAGCCGATCGCAGCCCCATGCCGGAGTTGCGTCTAGTCGTGCTGGCGCTCCAGGACCGGCTTGCCTACGGGCCCACGTTTGAAGCCGCGTTGACGTCGCTGTTCGGCGGCGGGTCGTCGTCTTTGAGCGCGGCGGAGGTCCCGCATGCGCCAACAGAGACCGGTACGGCTGCTCCGCCTGTGACGGATACCCACGGCCTCATTGTGGAAGCATCCAGGGACTTCAACGACTACCAGCGGCTGACCGCCGCGGGCAAGCTGGGCGAGGCTGGACAAAAGCTGGACGCATTGAAGCAGGTGATCGACAAGCTGAACGCGCGACACTGAGGCTAAGGGATTAAACCGCTTTAGGGCGCGGGGAGTGTTTTCCGATTCGGTGGAAGGCGGCTGAGTCGGTACACTCTCCCCATGGCCCTTCGCATCTACGTTGCCACGTCAAGCCAGGGAAAACTGCGCGACTTCCGCACCGCGGCGCAGGCGCACGACCTTGCGATTGAACCCCTGCCCGCCCTCGCCACCATTCCCGCGCCAGAGGAAGACGGCGCCAGCTTCCAGGCCAACGCCACGCTGAAGGCGGTTTACTACTCCAACTTTGCCCCGGGAGAACTGGTGGTGGCCGATGACTCTGGCCTGGAAGTAGACGCGCTCAACGGGGCTCCCGGCGTGCGGTCGGCCCGGTTTGCCGCAGACTCCGGGCTGGTGGACTCGCCCGACGCCAACGACAATACCGATGTGTGGAACAACATTCTGCTGCTCGAAAAGCTGGCCAAGGTTGCCGAACCCCGGCGCACGGCGCGCTACCGCTGCGTGCTGGTGGCGGCGCGCGACGGGCAGGCCCTCTACACGGCCGAGGGCGCAGTGGAAGGGGTGATTCTGGAGTCGCCGCGGGGCACGGGCGGCTTCGGCTACGATCCACTGTTCTTCCTGCCCCAATTGGGCCAGACCATGGCCGAAATCAGCCTGGAAACGAAGCTCTCGCTCAGCCATCGCGGACGGGCGATTGCGGCACTTCTGCCAATGCTCGACGCGTGATCTCCCCCGACTCCCGTCCAAAACGCGAAACCCCAAGGAGTGGGTTGACGGGGGTGATGTGGGACACGAATAATGCTTATGAACCAAGACTGACTTTTTGCCGTCCCTCAACGCGAGACTGCTTGATGCAAAGCCTCGCCCAAGCAGCCTTTAGGAGCCGAAACAATCATGGCAACCGTTCAAAACCCTGCCGGTCCCGCTCTACGCGGCGGCGTCCAGCCGTTACGCGCCGGCCAGGGAAGCACCTTCCTGTGGCGCAAGCTGCACTCCCTGCTGGGCATCGTCCCCATCGGCGCCTTTCTGCTGGAGCACCTGCTCTCGAATTTTGAAGCGCTCAAAGGGCCGGCCGCTTACGGGGCGCAGGTCAGGTTCCTCAATTCGCTACCGCTGGTGCGGGTGCTGGAGTGGGCCTTCATCTTTCTGCCCATCCTCTATCACGGCCTGTACGGCGTCTACATCTGGCTGCGCGGCAAGTCCAATGTGGTCTATTACCCCTGGGCCGGGAACTGGATGTATACGGCGCAGCGCTATACCGGTATCATCGCCATCCTCTACATCGGCCAGCATGTCGTGCGGCAGCGCTTCATGGGCGTGCAGTTGCCTGAGCATCCTTATGCGGCCTTTGCCAAGGTACAGGCAGAGCTGGCGAACCCCTGGATGCTGGCCATCTATGTTGTCGCCATGGTCGCCATCTGCTGGCACTTTGCTTATGGCATCTGGCTGTTCGCGGCCAAGTGGGGCATCACTCCCGGCGTCACCGCGCGCAAGCGCTTCGGCTATGCCTGCGCCGCGTTTGGAGTATTGCTGGCCGTGATGGGCCTGGCAAGCATCTGGGCCTTCGTCGGCGGCAAGTACCCCAACGCGCCAGAGAATCCGGCCCCTGCCGTCTCGCAATCCATCGCCCCGGCAGAACTGATTTCGACCACAACCAGGCTGTCATCCTGAGCCAAGCGCAGCGCAGTCGAAGGACCTGCGGTTGATTTTGCCCACATCCTTTGCACACCAGTCACACCGGTCCCTGATCTCTGATCTCTGACCCTTGATCTCTAAAGAGGAAGCACTCCATGGCAGCACCCAGAATCATTGTTGTTGGCGGAGGCCTGGCCGGCCTGGCAGCGGTCATCAAGATCGCCGAGGCGGGCGGCACCGTTGACCTGTTCTCCATCGTCCCGGTCAAGCGCTCTCACTCGGTCTGTGCGCAGGGCGGCATCAACGCCGCCAAGAATCTGAAGGGCGAAGGCGACACCACCGCTCAGCACTTTGACGACACCATCTATGGCGGCGACTTTCTCGCCAACCAGACACCCGTCAAGGCCATGTGCGAGGCGGCGCCGGCGATTATTGACCTGCTTGACCGCATGGGTGTGCCCTTCAACCGCACGCCTGAGGGCCTGCTGGACTTTCGCCGCTTTGGCGGCACGCTCTACCACCGCACCGCCTTTGCCGGCGCCACCACCGGCCAGCAGCTTTTATATGCATTGGACGAGCAGGTGCGCCGCTACGAAGCGGACGGCAAGGTACACAAGTTCGAGGGCTGGGAGTTTCTCTCCGCCGTGCTCGATTCAAAGGGCGTGGCCCGCGGCATCACGGCGCTGAACCTGCGCACGATGGAACTACGCTCCTTCCAGGCAGACGCCATCATTGTGGCCACCGGTGGCATCGGAGCCATCTTCGGCAAGAGCACCAACTCGGTGGTCTGCACCGGCTCGGCGCAGTCGGCCATCTACCAGCAGGGCGCCTATTACGCCAACGGCGAGCTCGTCCAGGTTCACCCCACCGCCATCCCCGGCGAAGACAAGCTGCGCCTCATGTCTGAGTCGGCCCGCGGAGAAGGCGGCCGCGTCTGGGTTCCGCGCACCGCCGGCGACAAGCGCCCCGTCAAGCAGATTCCCGAGGCCGAGCGCTTTTACTTCCTTGAGGAGTGGTACCCCAAGTACGGCAACCTCGTCCCCCGCGACGTAGCCACACGCGCCATCTTCAAGGTGGTCTATGAGAACGGCCTCGGCATCGACGGCCAGCCCATGGTCTATCTTGACCTGTCGCACATTGACCGCGCCACCCTCGACCACAAGCTCGGAGGCATTCTCGAAATCTACGAGAAGTTCGTCGGCGACGACCCACACGACGTCCCCATGAAGATCTTCCCCGGCATGCACTACACCATGGGTGGCCTGTGGATTAACTATGACCAGATGACCAATATCCCCGGCATCTTTGCCGCCGGTGAGTGCGAGTACCAGTACCACGGCGCAAACCGTCTCGGCGCCAACTCGCTGGTCAGTTGCATCTACGGCGGCTTTCTTGCCGGGCCGAATGCTGTTCAGTACGCTAAGAACCTGCCGGCCGCTGAAGGCGATGGCGGCCACGCCGCCGAGCTGGCCCGTCAGGCAGAGATCAACGCCAAACTCACCACCAGCCAGGGCACTGAGAATCCATTCCGCCTCTGGCGCGAACTCGGGGCCACCATGACCGAGCACGCCACCGTCATCCGCTACAACAAAGGGCTCAAGAAGGCCGACGAGAAGATCGTCGAACTGCTCGACCGCTACCGGAACATCAACCTCAGCGATCGCAGCCAGTGGGCCAATACCAGCTTCGCCTTTGCCCGCCAGTTGAAAAACATGCTTGAGCTCTCGCGCGTCGTCGTCCAGGGAGCGCTGCTGCGCGATGAGTCGCGCGGCGCGCACTACAAGCCTGACTTCCCTGACCGCAATGATGAGAAGTTCCTCAAGACCACCAAGGCCAGCTTCACTGGTGCGCCGGAAGGTCCGCGCTTCGAGTATGAAGAGGTCGACACACAATTCATCAAACCGCGCCCGCGCAGCTACACCGCCAAATAGGTCGCGCAGCTTTTGTCAGACGACGATTTGAAAGGGCACGGTTTGAACCGTGCAGAACAAGCCTTTTCAGGATTTCGGGGCTTTAGCCCCTGAGGGACCAAAGAACATCATGGCAACCAAGACCGTGCAATTCGAAATCAAGCGCCAGGCCAGCCCCGATGCTCCCGCCGTATGGGAGAAGTTTGAGCTGGAGTGGCGGCCGGGCATGAACGTGATCTCCGCGATGATGGAGATTGCGGCCAATCCAACCACCGCCGACGGACGCGAGACCACGCCCATCACCTATGACTCCAACTGCCTCGAGGAGATCTGCGGCTCCTGCGCGATGCGCATCAACGGCAAGGCGCGCATGGCCTGCTCGGCGCTGGTGGACAACCTGGAGCAGCCCATTCGCGTCGAGCCGCTCACCAAGTTCCCGCTGGTCCGCGACCTTCAGGTTGACCGGTCGGTTCTGTTCGACAATCTGATGGCCGTGAAGGCCTGGGTTCCGGTGGACGGCACCTACGATCTGGGCTCAGGCCCGCGTGTCTTCCCGCAGCAGCAGGAGGCCAACTATCCGCTTTCCAATTGCATCAGTTGCACCTGCTGCATGGAGGTCTGCCCGCAGTTCAACGAGGACACAGGATTCGTCGGCGCCGCCACCATCGCGCAGGTCAAGCTGTTCAACAACCACCCCACGGGCAAGGTGTTCAAAGAAGACCGCCTGCGCGCGCTGGCCGGCGACGGCGGCATTCAGGAGTGCGGCTTCGCGCAGAACTGCGTTGAAGTCTGCCCCAAGCAACTGCCGCTGACCGAGGCCATCTCTGACGTAGGCCGCGAGGTGATCATCCAGAAGGCCAAAGACTTCCTTCGCGGATAAAGCCTAATGAAATGCCAAAGCCCCAGCTCTCATTCACTGAGAGCTGGGGCTCTCTTCTTCTCGTTGTTCTTTCTGTCATCTGGAGCGAACAAAATCGATGCCGTTATCCTGAGCGAGCTCAGCGAGTCGAAGGACCTGCATTTCCGACCGCGGGCTCAGCCACACTTGCCCGGGTGCCCCATCCACGCTGCGCCCTTTGCAGCATGGGTGGGATACCACAAACCTCAACCAGCCATCTCTACAGCACCGGATAGAAGCTCGTAATCCATCCTTGCAGCAGCCCTGGGAAGCATCCCAGCACCACCACGGCCACCGCAATCCCCACCAGCACAATCAGCGTGGCCGGGTGAGCCTTGATGGGCGTCTCGTCCACCGCTGGCAGAACATAGGTGCGCTTGAGCACCTGCAAGTAGTAGTAGAGCGAGACGGCGCTGAAGGCCACGGCCAGGGCCACCAGCGCGAAGGGTACAGGCCCGGCAGAGACGCCGAGGACAGCAGCAAACAAATTGAACTTGGCCCAGAATCCGACCAGCGGCGGAATTCCAGCCAGCGAAAGGAACAGCACCAGCAGCACGGCGGCCAAGACCGGATTGCGCTTGTGCAGGCCGAGGAAGGCGTCCATGCGGTCGCTGCCGGTGGCGCGCTCTACAACGGAAACCACCCCGAATGCGCCGATCGTGGTCAGGCCGTAGGTGAGCACGTAAAAGAGCACCGCCTTGGCGCTCAGTAAGGCTGGGCCAGTTGTGGTCAGAAAGAACTGAAAGGGGCTGCCCTGCCCCGCGTAGGCGCGTATCGTGGCAACGCCGAGCAGGATGTATCCCGCGTGAGCGATGGCGGAATAAGCCAACAGGCGGCGAACGCTCACCTGGACCAGCGCCGCAAGGTTGCCCACAATCATGGACGCAGCCGAAACGATGAGGAGAATCGCGGCCAGGGATTGCCAGGCCTGGTATTCGCGGCCCAGGTAGCTCTCAACCAGTTGCCTTGCTCCGTTGATGGCTCCGCCGGGCATCAGCAGGTTGCCGCTGACGGTGAGCAGCAGCGCGAAGCTGGCCACCTTCGATACCGACGCAATGAACGCCGCTGCCGGCGCGGGCGCGCCCTCGTAGGTATCCGGGGCCCACAGATGGAACGGGACCGCCGCGACCTTGAAGCCAAGCCCCGCAACGATCAAAACCCATGCCAGATACAGCAGCGGGCTCGCGCCGGACTCCCCGATTGCGTACCGAATCTGATCCAGGTTGGTGCTGCCGCTGAGCCCGTAGAGATAACTGAAGCCGAACAGCAAAAACGCAGCCGACATGCCGCCGAAGAGGTAATACTTCAACGCCGCCTCGGCGCTTTTGCCGGAGGTCTTGGCGAAGGCGGTCATAATGTAGAGGCCGAGCGAGAGCAGTTCAAGACCAACGAAGATGACCAGCAGGTCGCGGGCGCTGGAGACAATCAAGCCGCCTGAGGCGGCCATGAGTACAACGGCCACAAACTCGCCAACATTCCGCGTGAAATTGGAATCGAGAAAGAGCAGAAGCGTGAGCGCAGTCAGCAACAGGATGCCAACCTGCGCCACGGCAACGCCGCCGCCATTCGCCAGCACCAGCGAGTCGCCTACGTAGAGGCCAAAGCCGGTTTGCAGGCTGATCGCCCAAAGGGCCGCCGCGCAACCGGCCACACCCAGCAGGGCCGCGACACTGACTCGAATCTGGAGCGCGGACTTGCGTAGGAAGCCCAAATCCACTACCAGAACCAGAAGCGCCGCTACTTCCAGCGCCGTCTCCGGCAGCGTGACGCGAAACAGATCTGCGTAATTCATAGATGCCCCTTTAGAATCATTAAGTTATATGCTCTCAATGTCCGCAAGTTCTGCGGAAATGGGCAAAAACGCTGATCTGTGTTGAGGCCTTGTACATTGAATGTACAAAGAGGATCGGTGAATGCATGCCTCTCCATCGCTACCTTGACCTCAACCGGGCACTCAAATCCTTCACGATTGACTCAGGGGTGTGCATGGTTCGGTACGCCTCTTGGACCGTGTTTGGCCGGTTACTCAGCAGAATATCAGGTTCACCGTCCTCGAAAGTGGCTGTTGTGGAGCCGCCGCGAGGTGTACTGAGACTCCGCTGCTTCGTCCTTGAGCCTCCGGAGTCCCCCTTCTGAGGACGCACTTTTGCCCAGGCCAACCCAGCCTGAAGGTCGTTGCGCAGCACCTTCGCAAATCGATTTATCCCGGCAACGTCATTGTGGAGCAACCCAGCCGGTGGAGAGTTCTGCGCGAACCTGTACCGTGCCGAGACTCGTATCCCCGGACCTGGCGGAAACAGCGAACTCCTGCCATCCAGCCAGTTTCGTTGAAGGTGCAGCTGCCTGCACTCTGAGATAGTACCGGGTGTGCGGCCCAATCTGGGCTGCGGCCATCGGCGCTACCTTCCATCCATCCGGAGCCTTCACAGTGAAATCCACTGCAAGATCTTTATCAAACGGATTCTCAACCACCAACGGGATTGCCAAGGCGCCACCAACCTTAACTGTGATCTCAGCCGGAACAAGGTTCGCTAAATGCTCCAGCCCATGTGCCTGCCAGAATCTCTTGTAATAGCTCCAGGGATCCCCGATCTCAAGAGCCGGCTTTGAATACGCGACCGCGCTATATCCTGGCGCGCGCTGATAAGCAATGCCTTCTGCCACAACGCCTGCAAAAACATCGTCCATCACCCCGGAAGGCACCCATGACTTGCCAAAGATCAGCTTCACCGGCTCCATCATCCTTGAGTCGTCCTGGCTCTGCGGAGTCTCCGTTGCGAGTTTCTTTATCATGCGCTCGGCCACATCGCCACCCTGCGTTCGATGGTGAGTAAACGCCTTTGCTGCCAGAATTCCATAGCGCTCATGACGTGAAGGAGAGATATCGTTGGCGGAGTACTGCGGTCCCTGGCCGGTGAATATGTCGTATGTGGGGTTGTGAAAATAGTAGATCTTCTCGGGCTGCCAGGGACGAAGAGCTTCCATCAGGTTTCCATTTTTGTCGGGATCATGCGTCGGCGAAACCTGCTCGGGAAATGCCGTCGGATCTCCGGCCATGTCGAACGCTTCTGTCGCCAGAACGCCCGCGGCCTGATGATCGCCATGGTTCTCTCCCGTGGTGAAGTCCGGCAGAAACGTGAGGATCACCGACGGCCGTGTGAGTCGAACAACTCGAACCAGCTGATCAAGACAAGCGCCGTGGCCCCAGAAAGCAAGAGAGTTCAAGGCATCCTGGCTCGCATAATCGTGGCCGCCTAGAAACCAGACATTCGTTATGCCCAGGGCAGCCGTTGCCTCCCGTCCCTCGATCTCACGAATATCGGCCATCGCCGCAGCCTGCTCGGGCCCCACTTCGTTATTCCCTCCACCGCCTCTGGTTCCATAGACCACGGCGACTCGCTTCTGGTTGTCATAAATCTCCCGCGCCAGATACGCCGCGACCAGGCTCTCATCGTCTGGGTGAGCGACAACCACCAGAATGTCTGCCTTGAAGCGCGGGTCGGGCACGCGATCGTTCCAGGTGTAAGCATCCGGCAGTTGCATGGCCGCGCTCTGGGCCTTCGTCACGCTGCTGCACAGCAAGAAAAGAAGACTTGCACACAGAATGCCTTTGCCTGTTACCTTGCGAACAATTGTCATCATAGCCACCCTCATTTCTCTATTTGCCGTGTCGTCAGCCACTTGCCCATTTCTTTCCAGTCAAGCGCCACCATTTCAATCGAAGCGCACTTGGCAGCCACACCGCCCCTACGCTCTGATAAAGATCTTCCTTTGATAAAGCCAATAGCCCAGGTACCAGACAACCATGAAAGTTGCTGCGGCTTGCAGCAACGGACCTGCTTCTCCTAAAACAGAGAGCCAGCCTGTCAGAACTTCCACCGAATGCCGCACCCAGTCCAGCAGGATTTCGCCGATGCAATAAAACACCAGCGAGTTCATTCCAATCACGACAAAGAAGAACATTCCCCGCCGAACGTTCAAAATCGCATCGAGAAAGTAAAAGATGAGAAGTCCGGCGATCGACCAACCCGTTGTGTAAAGTGCGTACGATGAAGTCCAGAGCCACTTGTTGATAGGCACGACGGGCGATATCAGAAGACCCAGCGCTAATGCAGCTGCCATGGCAGCCAACATGGCCAGGAACTTCTTCTTGATTGGATAGGACGATCGCAACAGATTACCCGTCCAAATGCCGGCCAGCACATTCACCGTCTCGCTGATCGTATTCAGATTCACAGCCGGCGCCATGCGATAGTTGTGGCCCATGATCAGGCGGTCGAGCACAGCTCCAAAGTTCGTCACAGGCCGAAAGGGACCGTCAGGCCCGGGGAAGATAAGGTACAACATTGCATGAAGCGCAAGGAGCAGGATAGCGACCAGAACCTGATATCTCGGGCGCAGTTGGATGATGAAGAAGCAAATAAGGGAAGTTAGCGCCACCTGCGTCAGAATGTTGTGGAATTGCAGATGCAGGTGGTTTGTTTCGACTGAAATCACGATCTCGCTGGTCACGATAAGGATTGCGGCGCGTTTTAGAAAGTGCTTGAATAGCTCGCGCTTATCCTCTCCTTGCTCCATTCGCCTTCCGATGGAGTAGGACATGGCAACGCCAACCATAAACAGGAAGGCGGGCATGATCAGGTCATAAAGATCGGCGCCGCCCCACGGCTTGTGTCCGAATTGCGAGGCAATCATGCGGTACAGCGGACGATCGGGGACCTTGACGGATTCAAAACACGCAGATCCCACCAGCAGAAACATGATGAAGCCGCGGTAAGCGTCGAGGGCTACGATGCGCTCGCCCGGCGCCTTCGGATTAGGATCAGTTATGTGGTCCGGTTTGCTGCTTTGCATTGCAGTGCCTCCTTGAACATGCTTCCAGACTGTTCATCGCCCAAAACGCATACCTTCAGTTTGGGATGACTGCGCGCTCGGTTGAGCGCTGCGTCAACGATTCACCAGAAGGTAATGCACCAGGGCCCAGTCTTGATCGTTAGCCCATGGGTCATAAAAACGTCCCGGTTTGCCGTTCACCGTGAGCGGGTAAACATATGCGCACGCCGCCTTCCCCTGGAGCGTAAACAGCGGCAGATTGTTGGCCAGAATGTGCAACGCCCGCTCGTGATACTCGGATGCACGCGCCGGATTGGCCTGGGCTAGATCCTCAAGCACTGTTGCCGTAATGGTGCTCAACCACTGCGGAAATGTGTCGCCGTAAAGTTTCCCCTTGCCGAACCAGTAATCGTCCCAATGCCGGATTGCGGCATCGTGCAAGCGGTAATCCGGCTGCTCGCCATTGAAGGCAAAGAGGCCGTTGAGAAACGGCGTCGCCGCATCAAGATACTTGCGCTCCTTGGTCGCGCCGTAAACCTCGATCAGAATTCCGGATGCCGGGCCAACAATGCCTTGCTCGTAGTTGACCTCGCTCTTCGGCATGGCGGTTCCAATGGAGATGATCCAGTCGGCATGAGCGCGAAACAGCCCGAGAAGCTCACCGTATTCGGCATTCCGTTTCGCCTGGCCGAGCGCTGCCAGCCCGTCGCTGATGGGAAGATCGACGGGATAGAAGTGCTGCCCGCCCCTGGCATAGTAGGCGCGGATGGTGGATACGAAGGCATCCAGGTAGCGCATATCGTTTGTCGCCTGATACATGGCCAGATGGAAACGCGCAACCCAGGGATAGTTGTATGGCCGCTGCGAGGGCTCGTCGGTATCGTTGAAGACCGTGCCCGTGGAGTCCTGTAAGTGAGAGTGGACGAAGGACCAATACCGATCAAGCGACTGCCTGAGGCGCGCCCGGAGTTGCGGATCCTTGGTCCTGCTCAAGTACTGTGCCAGCAGAATACCCATTGCTATGCGCTCCCGGCCGGCGTTGTGGTCGGGAACCCGCTGCAAAATCTGTTGTCCGGTTTCGTTGTCGTATGCGACAAAGGCGCCATCGACGGGCCGGCCGGGAGCCAAAACCTGCTGATGGTCCATGATGAAGCGCACCCGCGCATCGATCAGGGCAAGAGGATCGGGAGCAGCGTACGCAAGCAGAAATGTGCGCGCGTCGCCCTGGGTGAGTTCGACGCGCTGATCGCCCGGGGATGTGGGCAAAAAGGTGGCCTCAAGACGAGTTCCGGTCACGTGAACATCGATGGGCTGTCCATTCACCGTCATTTTCGCTCCCGCCAGCGAGCCATTGGACTCGGCTGTAATGTGCAGCGATTGACCTGGCTGTGCAACGTAGCTGTCGGCTTGCAGGCGAACGAAAGCCGGCGTCCGCAGGGCCTGACGAAAGAAGTCCTCCCACCCCTTGTTCCAGAAGAGTAACCATGTGATGGTCGCATTTTGGCCAGGCGCGAGGTCGAGTGCGGGCGGATGAACGACAAAGGTTCCGCGGTTGTTTGAATCCCACGGACGATCGGCAATGGAGTATGAAGTGAGGGCGCCCTGGCTAAGCACCATTCCAAGATGCGGGCCGTTGCCATTCATCCGGATGGCATTCATCCAGGCAGTGCTGCCGCCGGTCCAGATGTGTACATTGCTCCGCCGCGTCAATGCTGTTATCGCATCCGGATAATTGTCTGGCAGCGGAATACGGATGCCAAAATCACCCTCCGCCAGTTTGATCGCGGCCTTCGAGGTATTGGTAAGCGTATAGCTCTGGGTGAGTTGCTCATCTGGCTCGATGGATTGCCTCAACCTCAGCGTGAGGTGATTGTGAACGAAAAGAAGTTCATTGGAATGGCCGGTGGACCTGACCACGACAGGAGTCCGCCACGCGGTCAGCTTGCCTGCCTCACGCGAAACAGGCTCTCCCCAGTCAGGACCGATCTCGCTCACCCAGTTCATGGCGGCAGGGTCGGCAGGGTTCTGAAGTGATGTGATCAAGCCATTTTTGTCAAGGCCTACCGAGAAGTTGGGGGTTACCCAGGTTGAACTTGGCGCTGGTTTTGGAACGGCCTGGCCTTGAGCCCTGAAGCAAGCGGCCAGAAGCAAGACAAAGACAAGGACGAATCCGAGTGGAGGGGTTCTGAAAGGAAGATGTACCCAGACCGGTTGAGTGTGCCTGCCGCAGTGCGGATAATTGACTTCACGTATGACGGTCCGTGACACACGAACTTTTCGATTGGCTCGTGCGCAGACATCAAGAATTGGGCCGTCCACCTTCGAAGATTCCATTGTGTTTCTCTCCTGACGCCCTTTTCTTTTTGAGGTACGCATTCTGATTGGTGTATTGAGCGCGTTTTGCATCGTTGCCATAGTGAATTCGCGAGATCCTGGTGGGATAGCAGAGGGTTGGATGCCTGACGGGGAGAGTGGATTTCCGTTGCAGGCTATTCCTGCCGTTTGAATACAGCTGCAATTACCTCGAAGGGAGCAAGAGATGATCTTCCCTTGAGTCGAGCACCTGCCACGATTGCGGTTTCGTTTCTGCTCACGCCGATCGAGGAGATTTTCGTGTAGGAATTAGCCGCAATTCCGTAAGGGCGAATCTCCAGTTCAAATCCGGCATCGGTTGCCGAGTCCGTGAGGTTAGCCATGACGATGGCAACTTCACCGCGCGTCTGGTACACCTTTGCGAATGCGCCTGAGGCTTGAAGTCCAACATCATCTTTGTAGGTTCCATCAACCAGGAACCGCTCGTTCGTCTCGCGAAACTTTACGAGACGAGCCAGGTGCTGCGCGAACTCGGGGAAGTCGCTCAGGTTCTTGCCATTCTCAAGTCCTTTAGCAACGATTGCCATATGGAGGCCAAGGACCAGATACCTGTTCACTTCGGCCGCATCTACACGAACGGCCGCGGCGGCGATAACCCAGGGGAGCGTGTAGCGGAATACTTCCGGATTGGAAGGGACTCCCCAAGTCCACCCTACATACAGAATCTGGCTGGCCACGACTTCCCAGCCCTCACCCATCAATGTCGCTTCAGGATTGTTTGCCAGCATGGCGGCCTTCAACGCCTTCACAAAACTGAAGGTGCCCATGCTGGGAGCGCTAACATTTGAATGCTTGTGCTCTGGACTGAAGCAGAGGCTGGTCTCGATCGCTTCGTCATAGAACATCGTTGAATATTCGGCCTGGCGCAACACTCCCAGGATGTTGCGCGTCGTGAAACTCCGCCAACCCTCAACGGCGTTGCACATGCAATAGTCCAAGTGCCCGTAAGTCTGCTCCCAGTTGCTCCATTGTCTTGCGCCAAGGTGTTGGTGATCCCAGGACTCCACAATCGGATCGCCAGATTCCCTGCGCAACACCCACTTCTCCGCCATGGCACGAAGTTCCGGCGTCAGCGTATCCTTGTTCCACAGACGGGAAGAGAAGATGATGCCTGTATTCACGCCCAGATCGCGAGCCTTTTGGTTGGCCGCCTTCAATCGCGCAAGACCGCCCCACTGAGGCGTGAACTGGCCCAGCCGCGGCGGGTCGACCGATAGGTCATCTTCTTCTAACACGGCGGGGTAATAGTCGCCGAAGTTCCACATGACCAGGTGCTGCAAGCCATACTTCCGGATGTCCTCGGCCAAATCAGCAATTTGCATGAAGTCGCGTTGGGTGAAGAAGCTGTTAAACGAGCCGATCGCTCGCTTGAATTCCCGATGCGTGTCGGGTTTCTGATACCAGCCGTCGAGGCTGGCCCGGTAGGTATCCGCCGCTACATGCCAGTCCCCACTGTGAAGACTCAGGACAATCTCTGGAGAGCGCCACGAATCGCCCGGCGCACTATACGAAGGGAAGGCCCAGGCGAAGCCAAAGATCGGATGCCCGGCTGCGCCAAAGTCCTGGATCATGAGCATGTGGCGTGTGCAATCGTGCGAGAGGCTTGCCAGATATAGGCCCTCTTCCCTACCCCCATAGTTCATCCAAGGCATGGAGAGATGACCCGGGCTTGGCCAACCCGGATTACCCAATAGATACGGGTATTCTTCCCAGTTCCCATTCTCGTAATAGTTTTTCCTGAGGTCGGCGGCTGAAACGACAATGTTCGGCGCTACAAAGGTATCCGCCTGTACCCCCTCGATTGATCCGACTCCGGAGATCCATGGAAAGAAGACTTCCTTGACCTGATGAGGCGCATGGTTCACAAGTTCCAATTGCAGAATGGCCTGATCTGAGCCGTTGGGCAGGCGAATGCTGAAGCTGACTTCAATCGGGAATATGCCGGCTTCGGATTCGAGCGCGGGATAATGCACCCTGACTGTCTGGCTCCCCGCGGCGCTCTCTCTGGTTATTTCGCATTGGGTCTGTTTCCACGAATCAAAGGCATTTGCGGAGTAATCGGCATTGAATCCAGTCACACGATTGGGAAGCGGCACATTCAGCCGGAACGCCCGCGCCCACTGCCTGGCGACAATGTACTCTTTGCTGGTGCGCTTGTTGTAAAGGCGCAGAATATCGCCGCTCTCGGAGTTCAACTCAATACGAAGCAATTCGTTCTCGAGAATGGCCGGAGCCTTCCTCCCGGAAGCTGGACGATCTGTGCCCATTGTGGCTTCTGAATGACCCTGGGCACGCACCGCTTGCAGAACAACGCCTGGCGCAAGCAGGGTCGCCCCGCTGAGCGCTGACGTCTTTATAAACTCGCGACGCGTCAGATCCGGACTGTGGTTCATAAGCAGAAGTCTCCCAGGTAGGGCGATTCTTCAGCCTGGCGCAGATTCATAGAGGCTTCAAATGTTTCCGCATCGAACGATGGATACCTAAACGATTGCCGGCCCCAAGGGGCCGGCAATCGTTTGATGGCAAATGCAATCATGTCATCGATCTTTTACTCGATTGAGCATGCTCCCGCTTGCATTAGTAATACAGCTTCAATGCAAACTGCAGCAGCCGAGGATTGCTGACCAGGCCTGTGATCGAACTAAACGTGGTTGCGTTTGTGAAATCCAGGTTTCCAGGGTTGGCAAACTGCGGGTGATTGAACAGGTTGAATGCCTCGGCGCGGAATTGCAGGTAGGTGTGCTCCGTGATCGTAAACTTCTTGAACAACGAAGCATCCACGTTGGTGTAATTCGGGCCGCGGGCTTGTGCTGCCTTTCCGCCCAATACCGACGCGTCGGTCTGGCCGATTGTTGTTGCGACCGCGGGATTTGCGAAAGCGGCAGGGTTCAGCCATTGAGTCACCTTGTGGGCGCCCGTGTAGAGACCTTCCCCCTTCACAACGTTCGCATTGCATCCAAAGAATGCCGTGGTGGCAATTGGGCAACCAAGCGTAATTGGATGACCGCTCTGGCTGGTCACGAGATAGTTAGCAGCCCACCCGCCAAGGATCAGGTCGGTGGCGCGGTTCATGCTGGCTCCCAGTTTCTCGCCGCGTCCGATAGGCAAGTTGTATTGGCCTGACACATGGAGAACCTGGGTGGCGTCTGTCGGGCAGATCTGCCAGTCCTGCTTTTCTCCAAACCCTGCCAACCATTCCGCACGATAGCCCCCGGGACCGGATTGGAACTGGGCCGAGTTCATCATGCACTTGCTCCAGGTGTAGTTTGCCGACACTGACAAACCTGCCGCCAGTTCCCTGGAATAAACCACCTGCAGCGAGTTGTAGGAACTTGCCCCATTGGTGGTGTCGAATGTGTCATTGGGCGCGAAGTCAGGAAACGGGATGTAGTCGTAGATGCTGGCTCCGATCCCTGGCGGCACAATCTTCGATACCGAATTGACTGAGCTGCCTGTTGCATCCAGGTGCCGGCCGGCATTGCCGACAAAGCCTGCCTGAATCGCGTCCGACCTATCCAACTGATACTGCAACGTCAGGTTATAGGTCTCAGTATAGGGGGTCATGTAGTTGAACACCTTACCTGAGATGCCCAGACCTGAGGCATTCAGCTTTGTGGCATCCTCAACATCGAGTCCGGTGAAAGCATTCTCCATGGTTGTGGTATCGCCACCCAGCGTCAGAAGCGGACTGGAAGTGCCCGGGCTGCTCAGCCACTCCGTAAACTGGAACGGGTAGTTGGTGCCCAGTGTTCCGCCGTATCCGATACTGGCAAACGCACCGTAGGCAATTCCATATCCGGCGCGCACCACAAACTTGGGCGTTACGCGATAGGCTAAGCCCACGCGCGGTGCAAAATTCGTGTGCTGTGCATTGCTGAGCCCGTGGTTCGCAATGCAGCTCGTGGTGATTCCGTCCTTCGCCAACAGCGCGGTGAATGAGGCCGAAACCGGAGTGCTGCAGGTAGCCTTGGGAATGTAGTAGGTTCCCCCTGGCCCGTCTCCGCTGTTCGGGACGAAATTCGCCAGGTGGTCGCTCTGATCCGAATAGGGGCTGAAATAGTCCCACCGAAGCCCCAAATTCATCGTGAGCTTTTGCGATAGCTGCCAATTGTCCTGCAGGTAAATTCCTGTGTAGTCTCTTTGCGTGTAGGTCCAGGAATAGTTGGTGACATCGAACCCAGTCACGCCGCCCACATAGTCGGTGCCTCCCACCTGGGACTTGGCCGGAACCAAAAGCAGATCGGAGATGCCGGTGAGCCCGGTGCTCTGTCCGGGAATCGCGGAGAACTGGCCGCTATACGTGAAGTCGCCTCTGGGCAATGCCGGCTGGAAGATCGAGTTGGGAATGTGCTGCCACTCGAATCCTGACTTGAACGTGTGCTTGCCATAGACTTTGGTCACGTTGTCAGTTAACTGCAAGGTGTGAGCGTAGGCGAGTGTCGGCATCCAGCCGCCGATGCCAATACCGGTCAAGCTCCCGATGTTGATCGTCGGCAGGCCGCCGTTCCCAGGCAACTGCGGAACTCCCGTAATTCCAAACTGCTCCGGGATACCAACGGTGTTCGATTCCGCGGCGGCTTCGTTTTCACTTTGATGGCTGAATCCAAAGCGGAACTCATTGGTGAGGGTTGGAGTAAACACATGGGTATAGCCGGCAACCACTGAATAGGCCGGGTTGTTCAGATTACCCACTGCATACTGCTGGCCGTTTGCGATGCCCGGCAAACTCGGCGGCACAAACTCCAGGAACTTTGTGTTTGAAAACACTCCGAACAGGACGTCCTTGCTGGAAATGTTCTCGTCCACCCTGATGTCGTACTGGTCGATCGTCTGCGTTTCCTTCGCGTTCTGATAATAGTTGTTCGCGTAGGCATTCTTGGTGGTCGCGGCTGGGTAGACGCCCAACAGTTTCACCGCGTTCGGATCGAGCCGGCCGCCGGGAAGCTGGTTCAGGTGCGCCGTGAGGCCCGTGAAGTCGGTGATGAGGCCGATGCTCCCGCCATTGAAGAACGGGTCGCTCACAACCACTGCGTTGGCTGTAGTGTTTTGCAGTCCGGTAACCGGATCTACGGCGCCAGCGCCAACCGTGCGAACCGTGGTTGGATCGAAGACCGTGCCCAGAGGGAATTTCCGGTTCAGCGAGTCCGTCCTGGTGCCCGAGTTGTAGGCGATCAGATCCGAGAGGTCGGTGTAGCCGCTGCTGACCATACCGTCGGTCGGCACGGTTGATGTATCGCTCTTCGGCGAAACGATTCTTGTGCCTTGATAGTCGAAGAAGAAGAACGTTTTGTTGCGTGCCCGGTTATACACCTTGGGAATGAAGATAGGTCCGCCCACGGTGACGCCAAACTGGTTCTGGCGATACTCGGGAATCGGCAGCTTGCTTTGCTTTGAGAAGTAGTCGTTGGCGTCAAAATCGTTGTTGCGGATATATTCCCACAAGTCGCCATGCAGTTTATTTCCGCCCGACTTGATGACCGCATTCACAACGCCGCCCGTGGCGCGCCCGAATTCCGCATCGAAGTCGCCGCTCTGAATCTTGAACTCCTCAATGGCGTCGGGTGGCGGAATGATGGCCGCGTTGCCACCGTAGATACCGCGCTCCTGGTAGCCAATCAAAGGGGCGGCGTTGTCGTCCACGCCGTTCAAGCGGAAGTCGTTGTTGTTATAGTCCGTACCGTTGACAGCGTAAAGCGAGTTGCTCGCATTGCCGCCTTGAATCGTGGTAACGCCGGCTGACAACTGCCCCAGCGATGTCCAGTCTCTGCCATTCAGGGGCAGATCGTTCACTGCCGCCTCTTCGATGGTCTGGCCCACTTCCGCGGTTTGCGCTTGCAGAAGAGGAGCGGCCGTCGTCACGGTCACTTGCTCGGTAACAGCTCCTGGAGTCAGGACAATATCGACCGTGGGCGTCTGCTGAACATTGATCTTTACTTCCGGGATGAAATCCGCCTCGAAGCCCGCACTGGTCGCTTTGAGGCTATACGTACCCGGGCTCAGCGCTCCAAACACATACGTTCCAGTCGAGGTCGTCTGTGCAGAGGTGACGATCCCCGTCCTGAGGTTGGTCAGGGCAATGGTGGCGTGCGGCAGACGGGCACCGGAGCTGTCCGTTACCGTGCCGGTCAAACTGCCTGTGTCGACCTGCCCGTAAAGGGGCACGCACAGCCCGGCAAATAGAAGAAGAGCGAAGAGCGCGAAGACGCCGCAGAAGACAAGACGTCTTATCGGGTTTAGCGTATTGCTGATCATGGCTTGCAGCCTCCTGATGTTCTCTGTTGATGCCGCTGTTTTCTTTCCGTCGCTTGAGCCCTGGTTCCAATTCAAGACAGATGGTCGAATCGTGCGCACCTTTTTCAAACCGCTGAAGCTGACAGCCCGATCTGATTTCACTCCGGAGAATGTCTTCAGGCTCAGCACTGCCAGCAATGTCATTTCACGACTTCCGTAGAAACGCCTCCGTGTCCGGGGTAGACTTTTCGAGGTGGAAACGGTTTCATTCCGCGATTCGACAAAAAGTTAGACGCCATAAACCTCAGATGTCAAGCAAGATTTGGATAGTTGTGAGCGTTTTTTTGATTGCAACGCGCAATATTGGTTTAACCTATTTATTTACAGCTGCTTACAGGATCCATCTGGATCGCAGGTGCTGCCCCATTCATCGGACGGGCCCACGAGGAGCCTTTGTCGTTTCGTTCAGGGCTCAGGGGCCTGTCGAGCCAGGGCAATCTGCGCCACACAAAAGCTGCGCGGGGTTGGTGCTCCAGCGGATCGTCCCTCCGCCCTCATGCCTTCCCTTGCCCGTTGCGCCATGGGCAGTCGAGTCCTATGATGAATCATCCAGCGGCAACGCCGTTGGCTTCATCAAAAAGAGGCCGCGGAACCTTACCGCCCCTGCTGGTGCTGAGGGTTTCGCTCTCCATACCGAGGAACCGGTTCGTGTCATCTTGCTTGCGCACGCTTCTCCTCATCGTCCTGCTGGCTTCACTGGGCGCTCCTGCCGCGGTGTTCGCCGTGCAGAGTAGTCCCGCTCCAGCCGAGGCCGCCGGTCAATCTGTACAAGTGCTTGAAAGTTACAAGGCAGCCGCGATGGAGGCTCAACGCATGGCAGAGGCTGATCCCTCCGAGGAAAATCTGTTTCAGTATGCCTCAAGCCTCATGAAGCTGGACTACCACTCCGCGGAGACCATTTACCGCTTTGCAATCGGAAAGTATCCGAACTCCGTTCGGCTCCATGCCGGGCTGGCAAGCGCATTGGAGGGGCAGTCTCAAGTAGACGAGGCAGCCGCGGAACTCTACCGCGCCTCGGAACTTGGCCCAACTGACCCGCACCCGCTTGAATTCCTCGTTGCCACCAGGCAGATTCCATCTGCACTTTCTCAAAACGTTCTCGATGGCCTCCGCCGCCTTCGCCGGCTCTACCCGAACGATGGCCTCATTCTCTTCGACTACGAGATGGTTCTGTCCAACCGCTACACCGATGGCTCTTCACCGGCGCCGCCGGATTTCGTCCCAATTCTCAAGAGAGCGATACGCCTCACTCCTCAACTCCCAGAAGCGTACTTTCAGCTAAGCCTGGTCTATGAAGAAAGAAAGGACTACACAGAAGAGGCTCAAGCCCTGCGGCATGCTGTTCAGTTGTCTCCGCAGGATTCGCGTTTCAGGTTCAGGCTGGCGATGGCGTATAAGCGGCTCGGGAAGAACGATCTCTACCTCCAGGAAATGACCGCCTTCAAGCATATTCAGGCTCAATCGCCGACAGCCACACAGTGACGTCTTGCGTTCATTGCAGACGATCGCGAAACCGCCGGGGAACCTGACACCGTCTACCCAACTCCAGGCCAAGCCTGTAAACTTTGCGCATGACGCCCATGCGCAGAATTGTCTACTCCACTCTTCTGGCGTTCATTGGCCTGATTCTCTCCGCCGGCCTTGGCGTGAGGCCTGGTGCATTCGCTGATCCCCACCAGGAGCCGTCGTACTGGTTCACAGACGTCGCCGGCCGATCCACTTTCTCCTACCGGACAAAGAACGATTACACGGGAAGAAAGTACTTTCCCCAGCCCATGTGCGGCGGCGTTGCGGCAATTGATTATGACAACGACGGCAAGATGGACCTGTTCTTTACCAACGGCTCCAAGTTGCCTGAACTCCAAAAGACTACGCCCGCTTTTTACAACTGCCTCTTGCGCAACCAAGGCGATGGCACATTCGAAGACGTCACCGCAAAGGCAGGGCTCAGCGGGGCCAATCTCGGCTACAGTTTTGGGGTCGCCGCAGGGGATTACGACAACGACGGCAATGAGGACATCTTCATCTGCAATGCCGGAAGGAACGCTCTCTACCACAACAAGGGAGATGGCACGTTCACCGATGTCACCGCCGGCTCAGGCCTCGACCGCAAGCCGCCGAATGTCTTAAGCGTCGGAGCCGCCTGGTTCGACTACGATAACGACGGATTGCTGGATCTGATTGTCACAAACTACACAACGTGGACTCCGCAGGCAGACAAGCAATGCTTCATGGACTCCAGCCACGAAGAGTATTGCAGCCCAACCGTATATAAGAGCGTCGAGTCCAGGCTCTATCACAATCTCGGACACGGCCACTTTGAAGATGTCACCGAAGCCAGCGGCATCGGAAAAGCGCTGGGCAAGGGTATGGGCATCTCCATCGCTGATTTTAACGGCGACGGATTGATGGACGTCTTCGTCGCCAATGACACCGAGCCCAATTTTCTTTTCATCAACCAGGGGAACGGAACCTTCAAGGAGAGCGGCCTTGATTATGGAGTGGCCTACAACAACCAGGGCGACACGGTGTCGGGCATGGGCTCCGACGCAAAGGACTTCGACAACGACGGCTGGGTCGACATCGTCTATAACGACCTTGCTGGGCAAGTCTTCGGCATGTTCAAAAACGACGGGGGCAAGTCCTTCAGCGATGTGACCTGGCCAACCAGGCTCGGCCCCTTGAGCCGCAATCTGTCTGGATGGAGCATTGGATTCGTTGACTACAACAACGACGGCTGGAAAGATATCTACTCCGCCAATGGTGATGTCGATAATCTCATCCCGAACTCCAGGCAGCATGACACCATGTTTGAGAATGCCGGCGGCAAGAGCCTGGTTGACGTCACTGGCAAGATGGGGCCGGACTTCTCTGTCCTTGGATATCAGCGAGGCTCTGCCTTTGTCGATTTGAATAACGATGGATTCATGGACCTGGTGGTGACTTCCCTTGATCAGAGACCCCGTATTCTGATGAACAACGCGCTGGTCAAGAATCACTGGATCATGTTCGACCTGCGCGGACACAAGAGCAATCGAGACGGAATCGGCGCAACCATCAAGGTGACAACCGCAGCCGGCAGGACTCTCTACAATCATGTCACCACCAGCGTTGGGTTCATGTCGTCGAGCGACCGGCGCGCGCACTTTGGCCTCGGCGCCGAGAAGAGCTTGGCCAGGGTGGAGATACGATGGCCAAGCGGGATTGTGCAACGCATTGACCACCCCGCCGTAGACCAGATCATCAAGATTGACGAACCCGCCGGATCAGTTGCACAACCGTAGCCCGGCAGAACGGCATCGCGGCAATGGCAATCGGAGGTACACTGTCGTCGCTGGGAATGCAATGTGACAATCCAGGCTGAGCTCTTACAGCCCGGCAGCCGGACTCAAGGGAATCGAAGGCGCTGCGTTCTGACGGGTCCACCAATATTCACGTGGGGCAACTGGGAATTTCAAGGGATCAGCCTGAGATTCAGGTGCGGCCTCATACTCAGCCAGGTTCTGAATCTGCATTAATCGTCAAGAAGAGGATTGCCGTGACCGCTAATCGCCGGGAGTTCTTGCTTGGTTCTGCTTCGTTGGTGCTTACAATGTCAAGCCTTGACTCCCTGGCGCAGCGGCCGGCCACGGAGAAGGTCTTGGCAGGTGTGTGGCCGGGGAGCGGCAAGCCGAATCGATTCACCAATTACAACAGCGCCACTTTGATCGGTCTCGGCGACGAGCGTCCTGCGTTTCTTGATCAGTACGGTCAGGTGTCAGCCCGGAATGCTCAGATCCTCCTCGATTTGAACTACCCGGTCAAGCCCTTTCACAATGACGCGCTTATTCCAGACGCCGAGTGGGCGCAATGGCTTGAGAGCGGCTATCTTCCCATCGTGCGAACCAAGGTAGCCGGACTCGGGGTTGCGGTCGACTGGACGGCCTTCTCATCGGACTACAACGGAATCAAATGCGACTACGTCCTTGTCAACAACGCCGATGCGCCCCTCCATCTGAAGCTGCTGTTCCCTGACTCGACCTCTGTCAGTGTGCAGGGCGACAGGATTATCAGCCGCGACCGGGTCTGTGCCATCCTTCCCGGCGCCAGGGTGGGCAGAACGACGAGCGCGAAATACAATCTGCTCGCTTCGGAATCCTGGTGTACAGACACTCCCCGGTGGGACCCTGCCGTTCCCCTCATCGAGCATTCCGGCCTGGCGAAAGCCTTCAACAGCAGCCGCGCGATTTATCTGAACCGGTCCGTCGCATACCGCATACCTGTCGCCCCCTCGCGCACTCACCATGTGTACCTTGGGCTCATTACAAACGATCGGAGACGTCCCGGTGAATTGATCCTGAAGCTTTCTGTCAACGGTCAGAGTCAACTCCTGGACTTGGGGCTTCTGGGACCGGGCAACCCAGCCATCCTCGAGTTCGTGGCCGCCGCTCAAGACGCGATGCTCCTGGTTACCTCCGAGTGCGATCCCTCTTCGATGAGCATGTATCGCGACTGCTTTCTCAATGCAGTGTGGGTCTTTGACGCGGCGGTCGATCCAAATCGGTTGAAGACGGGCAGCCTGGACAGCCAGGCCCTGGTTCATATTCCATGCGGCCATGAGCCGGCCACGGATGTGGCTGCCACAGTCGAGATTGAATACGCACCGGCAGGCGGCGGCCCGCGGCATCTCGTGCTGCCTTACGGCCTCTCAAAGGACGATGCGGCTCATGCTGCCGCAATCTCAGTCCCGGATGCAGAGGCTGCGGTCAGGAACCACTGGGAGAGCTTCCTTGACCGAGGGGCGCAGTTTAAAGTCGGCGTTCCGCGCCTCGACAATCTCTACCGAGCCTGCCTGCTGAATATCCTCTTGATGCGCACGCGATATTCCGGAGAGGCGAACCAAGGGCAGGATCTCTATGTGGTAAAACCCGGCGCCGGCATCTATGACAATTTCTGGATCCGCGACGGCTCCTACATTGTCAATGCCCTGGGATTGGCCGGCTATTCCGATGAAGTCGAGAAGTCGCTGCGCCTCTTTTGGCAACCCGGACTCAAGGGGCAATTCGCCACATGGGGCCAGCAGCCCGCCGGGTTTTGGCAGTCTCCCATCACGCAATGGGACAGCAACGGCGAAGCGCTCTGGGCGCTGGTTCACCATTTCCAACTAACCCAGGACAAAGCGTGGCTCATCTCCTCCTACGAAAGCATTCGCAAAGGCGCCATGTGGATTCGCTATGCGTGCGAGCAGATGAAGTTCACCAACGAGAAGGGCGAGAGACCAATCTACTACGGTCTGTTGCCGCCCGGCGAGGGTGAATCCATAGCGTCGGGCATCAACTACTATCACGACTTCTGGGCAGTCCTGGGACTGCACCAGGCTGTCATCGCCGCGGAGGCGCTTGGGAAAGACGCGGATGCAGAAGCATTTCGTGCCGCATACAGCGATCTCCGCTCTAACCTGGTCACCTCGGTCAATTGGGCATTCCAACACACAGGAGATGGGAAATACATCCCCGGCACGCCGTTCGAAAAGGACGTAACCATATGGGGATCTGCAAACGCACTCTACCCATGCGGCTTCCTTGACCCACTCGACCCCATGATGTCGGCGACTCTCAAAACCATGGAAGCCTTTTTCGAGGAGGACACATACAGCTACATGAAGAATCACCTGTGGACCTATATCACCGCCGATATTGCCATGTGCCACCTGCTCAGGAACGAAACCCGGCGTTTCTATGAGCTGTTCAATGGCTTTGTCGATCATTCTTCGCCCACGAATGCATGGGTGGAAGGAATCATGCTGAAAGACCGTCGCGGCACCGGCGATATGCCGCACGGCTGGGCGGCGGCAGAGTACATCTTCCTTCACCGCAACTCCCTGGTCTTCGAAAACGAAGACGTCCTGGAATTGTGTTGGGGCGTTCAGCCCGATTGGCTGGCTGACGGGGTCTCCATCTCCGCCAAAAATGCCCCTACGCACTTTGGCAAGGTCGATTTCAACCTGCACCGCAATGGCGACCAACTGATCGCACAGTATCGCCTTGACGGTCAGGGCTTCCCCAGGCCCTCAAAAACCGCGCTGCACATCCCTGCAATGCAAACGCCAATAACGTCGGTCAACATCAACTCGGTTGTCTATCCGCTACAACCAGGTCAGACTGTCATTGCCATCGGCTGATGCCCTTGTCTGCCCCTTCCAGACATGGAATGCCTGACAAGGCGGAAGGCGGCGCAGGCCACTGGGAGTTATGTTTCAGTTGAAAGATTCGCCAGCCGGCTCGTCAATGATCAGCGAGCCCGCATACAATGTGTTCAAATCGAATCCGATAAGAGGAGGCAACGGTCGAGTCAATTCGGTGAAGGTCGAATGCTGACGAGATCGAAACAAAGACATGAGTGATGCAACGAGAGTGTTGGTTTCCCGTAGAAGGCTGCTTCAAAACGGAATGCTGATGGCTTCAGGCTTTACGCTTGCACCATCAGCTCTCAGAGCGGCCATGGCCGCGGACGATAAGCCCGATAGCCAGGCAGGCGATCAATCCTGGACGATTGGCAACGAACTGGTCGCGAGGACTGTCGTCTTTCGGCCAAAGACCGGCTTGTTCACCCAGAAGATGTCTGACTTGGCCACACACACAGACTTCATCGCCCCGGGGCAGACTCGCTCCTTCAGGACGCCTGAGTTTTCTTTCCAATGTGGCGCGCGGACTTGCGCTGGAGAGAGTCCATCGTGGGATTTGCTGGGCGCCAGCCTGGATGCTCTGCCCCACGGCAAGTCGCTTACCATTCGCCTGCGCCATACTGATGTGCCCGTCGAGGTCGCGGTGATCTACAGCGTCTACGATGGTCACTCTGCGATTCGCAAGCATCTAGTGCTGCACAATACCGGCAAGGAAGCGCTGCATCTTTCGCACATGAGTGTTGAAGCCCTCAGCATTTCACTCGGGCCGGCGAATGAGACGACACTGCTGACTCAATACGGCACGACCCCCCGCGAGACTTTTTACACGGGCCGCTCGGAAGACGCCGGATTGCTAGTTGCCAACGGGCGCACCGGAGACGGCGTGGCGGTGATCAGCGAAGTGCCGGGCTACATGAAGCGCACGGAGGTTGGCGGATGGGACCTGGCGGATGGTTTTACCCTTGCCGTCATGTACGACACCGACCTGATGCCGTTTGAGCGCACTCTTGCGCCGGGCGAAGAGTTCGCCACTGCCTCAGCATCGCTTGTGCTTTTCCGCAATGGCGATAACTTCAACGATCCCCAGTGGGCGCTGCCCTCCTACACGTCAAAGATCCTCGAGCGGCGAATCGATGCGCAGGGTCCCCCTTGGATCTACAACACCTGGGAGCCGTTCGAGCGTGGCATCAACCACGACATCGCGCTTCAGTTGATCGATGCCGCGGGCGCGATGGGCATGGACGTGTTTACCATCGACGACGGCTGGCAGTTAGACTACGGCGAGAATACGATCAACACCACATCGTTTCCTGGCGGATTGAAACCCATCATGGATGCGGTTGAAGCGAAGGGCATGCGGCTGGGTCTGTGGTTGCCGCTGGCGGCTGTCGGAGAAAAGACCGCGGATTTCCGGGCGGAATGGGTCACGCGCGATCGCGAAGGCAATCCCAAGACGACCGATACGATGGGCGGCGTGAAGCAAGTCATGTGCATGGCGTCGGCGTTCCGTGATCGCGCCGCGGCGCGCGTCATCGATGCGATCGAGCGGTTCAAGCTGGCATACGTGAAGCTCGACATTACCACGATCTTCAACGCCTATGGCGAGGCGCCGGGCTGCTGGGCCCAGGGACACGATCACAAGAACTGGGCTGAATCCCTGTGCAGAACCTATGAGGGCATCTCATATGTAACCAAAAAGATCTACGAAAAGCATCCAGATGTCCTGCTCGACCTTACCTTCGAACTATGGGGCCAGAAGCACATCATCGACGCAGGTTTGCTTGCGGCCGGCGATCTGGATTGGATGAGCAACGTGGACGACCGTCAGCCCGATTCGGCCGGACCATTGCAGGCGCGGCAACTGCTTTATGTGCGCGCAGCCTCAATGCCCGTTGAGAGCATGCTCATCGGCAATATCCACGCTGAACTGCCGACGATTCAAGAGAGCTTTGCCACGGTGATCGGCTCGGCTCCCCTGCTGCTCGGCGATCTGCGCAAGCTCAGCACGGCTGACCGGCAGTGGTACCACGAGAAGATCGGCTGGTTCAAGAAACTGCGGAGAAGCACAAAGATCAGCGACAGCTTCTTTCCGCTGGGCAGTTGGCGCCAAACCACGCCGGCCGCCTGGGATGGCTTTGCGCGCCTCGCCCGCAGCGGCGACGGCCTGATTGCCTTGTTCCGCAACAAGTCTCACGCCGCTGAAGCTGTAGTGCAGTTGCCGTTGTTGCCCCCAGGCAAATACAGCGTCAAGTCGGTGATGAGCGGGAAAGAACTTGGCGTCTTCGACAAAGCCGACTGGGCTCGCGGAGTTCCGATCAAGTTCTCAGGCACTGACTTGGCGGAAGTTCTCGAGGTCAAGTCGGTTCACGGGTAAGAAGCTGGGGACACCCGAGCGAGAGCGCCACAAGCCTCGCTCGGGTAAATCACCTCTCCTTGCGTGCGCAGCCTGCCGCAGTCGCAATGGCATCCCTTGAATCCAAGGCCGGACCATTGAGATTCCGGGATCCATGAGCGTCACGCCTTCGGCATACGTCAGTGGTTCAGCTGGGATATCCCTCTCGTAGCGGAGGCAACTGCATGTCAAAGTGTTCCGTGGTCGTTCTTGCTCTGGCAATCTCGACGTATGGGCTTGCCCAAACTCCATCTCCAAACTCTGATTCAGGAACAAAGCATTATCGCCTGACGTTTGTGGTGGACTCTGGTCAGGGTGAGGCGGGGAGGCAGAGCTTCATGCTCGATGTGCCGGTTTCGCCGGGAAGAACGGGGGGTGCGCGCATTAGCCTGATCTCAGGCAGTGATGGCGATGCACAGCCTGCGATTCAGCAGTTCTTTCAGTGCAGCAATGTCCACGCATCTGAGAGAGGTTTGGCACTGGACATCGCCATGCAGTCTGACCGCGAAGCCCCAGCCGTGACGGGGGTAATCACTGCTAGGCACCAGCATGGGCGGTTTCAACGAACGGTGGACCTGCAGTTTGGCAAGCCGACGAAGGTGACCGATGAGATGCAATTTAGATTGCTCGGCAACACCAATCCCGCGCTTGCTGCGGCGCTGAAACAACCCGCCCCGACGATCACGGTGACTGCCGAGGCTCTATAGAATCGGTCAACTTTTCAAATGTTAGTGCTTTACATGCACTGCCGCGGTGTAGGTACCATTTTGGCCGGAAGCACGTTCTCTCTCAAGAACAATCTGCTGGATATTACGTTGAAACGAGCGAAGTCCATCCGGTTAGAGTGAGCAAAATGGAATGACGTGATTTACGAATCGGAGCTCGTCCAGGCTAAGTGAAGCAACAAGTCGCGCCTGCCAAACATTTCAAGCACTTTTGCCCACATATCTCAAGTTCTTAAGATGGCCCCGCATTCCCGGCTGCTGACGCGGCAACCATCTCCAATGATCATCTAGCTCAGGCGAAAACCCAAAGATGGTTCGGATGATCACTTCCGCGAACGCCCCTGAGCAACCTTCGAAATAATCCTGGCCGAACGATACAGCTTTACGCACCGGGAACCGTTCGGTCGCGACATAGTGTGCCTGTCCCAGGGCGCCCTCTTCAAGTGCCGGTACCAGGCTCCTTAGCCGGTCTAAAGCCTCTCCTTTTCTTCCTGCTAGGAAAAACGCCTCTATGGTAAGGGCCGGCCAGGCATCGTAAGAACCCGTCGAACCATGATCCGCACGAGTTGCAGTCGCCGCTTCGCGGTCATTCAAGGAAAGTGCCCGCAGCCAATCCTTTGTCCACAATTCCTTCCTGACAAAAGCGACCATTTCGTCGATGCGACGTGGGCCCAGGTCGTCCTTGATGGTGTCGATCATGGTGATGAAATCAATGCAATCACGCACCTCAACTTTCGTCCCGTCGTCCATCTGGCAAGTCCAGAAGCCCTTCCCGTCAACGTAGAGACTCAAGACCTCTGCCGCTAGTTCATTTGCCTGCTCCACAAGTTGATCGGCCTGTTTCACCTCACCCCGCTTGCGCTTCAGTTCTGCCATCGATCACATCATCCAGACATTGGCCGCATTCCAGGACGGCACGTACCCTTTGTAAGTAGGCACAGTTTCGAGATTATCGGCAGCGCTCCCATAATTCGCCAGCAAGCCGCCAGGCTTGGTTAACGTTCGCCAGTGCAGAGCAATCCCTTCAAGAGCGACAAATACGGTTTGGCCGTTGCGCAACTTCTGATCCAGGAACGCCCAATCGCGATTGACACTCATGTACGTGCGCACAAGTTTGAAGATTGCATAGTCATTCGCTGAATACCATGGTCCAACAGGATTCATTGAGCCGAAATCAATGGCATAGCAAGAGTGAATGTCGCTCTCGAGAAACAGTGCGAGTTGCTTGCGCATTTCAACTGGGTCCAGCAATGCCCAGACTGTCGCAAACATCACAGCATCCCAGAAATACTCCAGCGTAGCCGCCCAACGCGGCGATGCAGTCACGAAGACCCTCGGATAGCGCGGGCCAAAGTTTGTTCGCTCAAGACACAGCAGACTGACAATGCTTGCGTAGTACATCTTCCGCATATCGAGGTCATCGGTGACCAACGTAGGGAGATGCCCGGAAAAGTGGCCATTGTCCGGAGTAAATGCATCCTGGAAACGCCGCCCCCAATACACTTTCGCCGCCTCCCAGACATGAGAGAAGTTCGCTTTCCAGGTAGACACCCGCTCCAGGACCGCTTCACTTTCTGTTCCCGCGGCCATCGCGAATTCAAGACGAAGTGTGGAGCGGCCCTTCAGAGCAAGGGACCATGCGGCAGTGTGCCGTTCAGCTGAAAGCTCATCGGGGCTCTGACAAAAGGCGAAGGCTACGCTACTGTTGCTTCTGCCATCCTTGATGAGGAAAACTCTGTCAGCTGCCGCGCCCACGATTCGGCTGGCGAAATCGCTCTGCTCCTGGGCGTCCGGTCTCGGCGTGTCCCATTCCCAGGTTTTGGAATACTGCCGAATCATCGCATTGAGCCCGACCGCAAGCTGGACCGTGCGCTCCTGCTCCCCTGGATTTGTCAGCTCAACCGAAAAGAGCACGCCGGCCGCCTCGAATGGCATGCGGAGCGAGGTCAGCACCTCTAGGCCGTTTACGTGCGCTCTTCGCAATACCTGATAGGGATACCACCGGAACGCTTGCGCGGTGAGTTGCTCCCCATCCAACGCGAGCACGGCTAGTTCGGAACCCTGCGCCAAAGGCGGCACAGTGAAGCACTCGACTGCCAGGATATTTTGGGTGGAAAGCAAGCTGCCATGGAAATTGGAAATGGCGGGTCGATTCTCGACCAGTTTGCCTGAAACCCAGTTCCCTGCCAACTCGTCAAGGTCGGGCAGCCCAGGTGGTGTTGGCGGCGCGCCCAGGTGTGCATTCGGTGAACTCGCGGCCTTTGACAGGTTGCTCGCCGCTACGGCGCTCCCGGCAACCACGCTTTTTATGAACTGACGGCGTTTCATTTTGTTCTTACCCTCTGGTTCTGGCGGCGACTATTGGCTGGAATCTCCATTCTCAACCCAAACTGGCTTAATGGCCTTCAATGACCGTCAATACCTGGTCAGCTTGGACATGGGTCAGGATCTGTCGAACGCCAGTCGGCCACGAGAGTTCGATCTTGTCGATCACTGCAGCCTTGCCTAGGCCAAAATGCACCCGCTTGTCGCTGGACGAACTGTAGCCGACGGCTGTAGTGGCGTGATTATATTGAATGCCTTCTGATGTCGTCACTTTGATCCGCGTGCCCAAACCGTCCCGGTTGTCCTTGGTGCCCACAAGCTTCAGTATGATCCAGTGATTGCCTGTCTCGGTGCCGTTCATCAGCAGTTGCGGCTTGTCATTCAGTGCTGTGACAACAATGTCGATCTTCCCGTCGTTGTTCAAATCGCCAAAGGCTGCGCCACGATGGGCCTTGGGAATCAGAAAGCCTGCTCCCGCCGCTGCACTCACATCGGCAAAGGTGAAATCGCCATTGTTCTTTAGCAACCCGTTGGGCAGGCGGGCAGGCCGATGGTAGATTTCCATTTCATTGTCGAGAATGGCGGCGTTGGCAGTAAAGAGGTCCTTATAGCCGTCGTTGTCGAAATCAAATGCGCCAAGGCCCCAGGCGGTCAGGCGGCTGCTGTAGGTGCCTATTCCCGATGCCGCCGTGATTTCGTCAAAATGATCGCCCGCGTTTTTGTAGAGTGGGAATGTGTCGCCAAACATCGCGGTGTGGAAGATGTCAGGCAGTCCATCGTTGTTCAGGTCGCGGAACTCCGCCCCCATTCCAGCCACAACGTTCCCGGTTGAAGTATAGGCGGTTCCTGTGTCCAGAGCCACATCTCTGAACGTCCCGTCTCCGTTGTTGTGGAGCAGAAAGTTGGGGAAAGTATCGTTGGAAACAAACACGTCGGTAAAGCCGTCGTTGTCATAGTCGGCAAAGGCCAACCCCATGCCTTTGCCAACATATTGGGCGATGTGCGACGGCACGGATACGTCGGTAAAGGTCCCATCCCCATTATTCCTGTACAGAATGTTCGGCATGCCGCCAAATTTGTTCGGAGAGCAGTAGGCTTGTACACTCCCGATCGAGCACGACTTGGCATTTGCAATATTGTAGTTCAGATAATTGATCACCAGCAGATCGAGGAGTCCATCGTTGTTGTAGTCGAACCATCCAGCGGCCACGGCCCAGGCCTTCCCGAGTTTCGGAACCATGCCGACAACGCCGGCCTTGTCCGTCACGTCGGTAAACGTGCCATCGCCGTTGTTATGCAGCAGCTGATTCCGGTTCACCCCGGCAACATACAAATCCACGAAGCCGTCGTTGTCGTAGTCACCCGCGGCCGCTCCCATTGAATAGCCAACGCCCTTCACGCCCGCCTGTTCCGTAACATCGGTGAATGTGCCGTCTCCGTTGTTGCGGTAGAGCCTGTTGTAGTAGCGCGCCCCTGTCTTCTCAAGCGATGGTATCTCCGCCCCGTTCGTAAAGAAGATATCGAGAAGACCGTCGTTGTTGTAGTCGAATACCGCAACGCCCCCCATCATGGTTTCGATGGAGTATCGCTGCGGACTGATGCTGTTCGTCAGTTGGAACTTGATGCCTGCTGCATCAACCAGGTCCTCAAACCTGATCCGTCCAGAACCATCGCCTGCATCCTTCGATGTCTTTGCCGGCGCACCCGTAGGCGCCGATTGAGCTGTCAGCCCATTTGCAAGTGGGGCCCCTTGGAATGCAAAGGAACAATGTTCCGCTGCGGCACATACCAGAATGAAAGCCAGGCAATGCCGCATCGCAATGGCGACTCGCAAGGGTTCAACTCTCCAGATTGACCCTGCCCTTGCGTGCTCAGAATCTGCCAATTCTGTCTCCCAACGCGAACAGATCGCCCATCGACGAGGCCCCCAACCATCATGCCAGCATTACGGCCTGCAACTTAGTCGCGAATGAGTTCCGGTTCGCCGCCTGGACCGATCCAACGCATGCCTGTGGCCTGGGTGCTCTCGGCTACTGTGTTTGCAAATACCGCTTTCACCGGATGCGTGCGAAGTAGATTCAGATGCGCGCGAACCACAACGTCCTCCGCAGGCCGAATCTCAATCCCGCCGGCGGAGTTCAATGTCGCCGTGCAGTTCCATGTCACTAACTCTCCATCCTCGCGTTCAATCACGTAGGCAGAGGTCAGAGCCATCTCCGCCATTGAAGTAAAGACTTCATGCACATCGTTGCAGCACGACCAGCCGGAGCTCCATCCGTTGCCGCAGACCGGTTCATGGTCTGGATAGTGGAAGGCGGCAACCATCGGAACATACTGCTCGCCGATAATCCGGTCCACCCGTTTGCCGCGCATGGGGTTGGCCGGATTAGGCTCCAGCATGGTGACCTCGCGATAGGGATCGGGCACGAAGGCCCAGCGCAACGTGCCGGTTTTGCTGTCGATCAATTGCGCGCAACTGCCCATGGAGTTCATCGCCTTGCGCAGCCACACCTCCTCGCCCGTCAACAAGTACTGATACCAAAGCGCCGGAATGAGCCAGGCGCTCCACCCGTGTGGGGAATCCATCATGTTCCGGGAGTTGCCGAGCAATGTGTCGTATTGTGCCTCCCAGAAACGCAGCGTGGCGCCATTCATTCGGGAGTCGGGAATGAGCAACTGCTCAAGACAACGATGCGAAAGCAGCATCTTTCTCGAAGCGTCTGCGTAGCGGCGGCGCTCCGCGGGGTCCTTCTGAAGCAGCGCAAATAGGCCCAGTTGCAAGGCAGAGCAACTAATCATGCCGTCTTCGAATGTGTTCTCGCCTTCGGTGACCAGATCGTCTTCAGAGCGGACAAGAAAATCCATGGCCCTTTTCGCCGATGCGTAATGGCGATCGTAAGCGGCTTTGTAACGCGGATCCGTTGCCGCCATGGTCTTCTCCGCCGCCATCACGGTCATCACCGCCTTCACGGGGTAAGCCACCGCGGTGTACTTGTCATAATCGCCATTGGCTAACTGTCGCGAAACAACGTAGTCGGCAAAGCCGCTGGCCAGGTCCAACCAGTAAGGATCGCGATCAGACCGGTAGCGCCAGGCAAGAACAGCGGCCATCTGCGCTGTATTAACGAGATACCGCATCTTGATCGGGATGTTGCTCGGCTTCTTCGTGACCAGGTCCCATTGCAGACTCAGGATCTCTTTCAGGCGCTTGTCGGTCTGCGCATCCACGGCCGGATCGGGCAAATAGAGGCGGGCAAGAACATCGGTTTCCAGGCCAAGCCATTGCTCCAGGTGGCTCGATGCATACTGCTTGTTGATCAGCGTATCCTTGCGCGCCTGGTTCATATACCACGTCCACGGATGCCGCACAGAAACGCTCGCCTCGCTGACGTGGCCATCGCTTTGAGTGACCGCAATCTTGTAAAGCCCGGGTCCGCCTTGCGGAGCAAAGTCCACGGCAAACTTGCCATCGGCAATCGAGTGCAGCGTCAGCGGAGTGCTGCCGCCATCGGGAAGCGTAACAACCGCTTTGATCTCTTTCGGCGCCCAGACAGTCAGCCTGCTCGTCTCCCCAGCGGCCACCGTGTAGCGGTCCGCGTTGATCATCGGAACTGCCAGGGAAGCCGCCAAGGCCGGCTTCACCTCCTCAACCGAGCCCACCGGCTCAAGGTAGATCGTCCATGTGCGTTCCTCGCCCGGTTTGAGCGAGACAAGATTCTGCGGATGCCGCGGCGGCAGAGGCAGCGCGTGCAGCAGGTCGAGGCTTGCAGTGAAGATCAGGTGCCCGCCGTCAACATAACCGCTATTCCACCTATCGAGAGCGCTATCGTCCTTCAAAGGAGCACCACCATCGCCGTGACTCCAAATGGCTTCGTCGTAATTGAAGCTGTACGATGCCACCGGATCGGGCGATCCGATCGTCATGATTCGCCCCTTCGGCGTCATGAAGTATCCCCAGAAGTGGGTCTTTTCACAGCGGAACAAAGTCGGAAAATAGCGGTAATCCCAGGAGGGGTAAGAGCGCATCTCGCTGTCGATGCCGAGCACAAGGCGAGCGCCCTTGGGGCTGTAATCGGCACTCCCCTCATTCTTCAGCGTTGCAACCATCGCCAATCGATTTCCTTCGAGCCGGTAGCCAAGCGAATGGCGAACACCGTTGGCCACCCCCGCAAAGCTGTTCGACGCCCCTGCAATCCGCTCCATCTTGACGCCCGCCCACGCCGGTCCGGCAAGAATCCCCTGGCGAAACTCAACGCCCTCCCATTGCCCTGCGCTGCTCACCTGGAGCGCACGAATTGTTCCGTCGTCGCCAAGATGGACGCGCACCTCTTTGCCGGTCAGAGTCCAGTTGGCGGGGCTGACTGCCTTCTTGTCGGCGGCCTGCCCGGACGATTGAGCCGCAAGGCCCTCTTCTTCGGCAATCAACGAACCTGCAACAACAACGCCCACGCTGCTCTTCACAAAATCCCGTCGATTCATAGCGCCTCATCCTCTCATCCAAAGCTTGCAATTCACATATGTCCGCCGCAGATTGCCTTGCGGGTTCCGTCGGGGCCGGTACAAGTGCGCTCACTCGCGCGCTCCACGATTTCTTGCAATGGCAGACCTGTCAGTGTAGCGCAACGTGGACGTCGTTTTCACCATGTTCACTTCACTGCCGTTTAAGGAGTAACCGTCGCGAGTCAGAGCTTGAGAAACGATCGCGTGCGATACATCCAGAACAAAATCAGCCAGACAATCGCAAATGCCGCCGTATTGGCAAGAACCATGTCCCATCTGCCGACCCGAGGAAGAAGCGCGCCGATGAAAATGTTGCCGATCTTTTTAAAGTCGAACAACATGGCTCCCATGTAAACCGCCAGAGCGTTCATCCCGATGATTCTGAAAGGAAATGCCCATCTCCGGTATCCCAGCACATCGATTGTCAAATAGAACGTCGCCATCATCAAGCAACTCAGTCCCCCGGCCACCAGAACAAATGAGCTGGTCCACAACAGCTTGATGATGGGGAACCATATGCTCCAGACGAGGCCAATGACGACCAGGCCTGCTCCGCCGCCGTAAAGCGTCGCGCATTTTGCAAATTTCGACCGCGCAGAAATCAGCAGGTTTCCGGCCAGCACGCCAATCAGAACGGAGGAAGCAAAACCGAGGTAGCTCAAAAACCATGTGTTCTCGCCATAGTGGAGACGCCCCTGAATCAGGCAATCAATATACGCCGCCGCGTTTCCTGATGAAGTCAACACTCCGCGACCGACGCCCGGCACCGGGATGACCAGCAACAACAACCAATAGGTCACCAGGAAGATGGCCGTTGCTATCGCTTGCCCCTTCATTCTTAACTTCAATGCGACGACCGTTGCGATCAGGTATCCAGCTGCAATCCCATGCAGAACGCTGTAGAAAGGTCGAAAAGTGGCCAGATTAAAGTCGAGAAGATTGCCTTGCGCAACCATCCCCAACGCGAACAGGATGACCGCCCGCTTTATGGCGTGAACGTAAATCGAGCGGTGGCTGCTCCCCATCACCTTGCGTTTGGAGATGGAGATCGCAAGAGACACTCCAACCATGAACATGAACAGAGGCCAGATGACATCGAAGAAGTGCAACCCCTGCCAGGCCACATGTTCCAGTTGATCGGACAACTCCGTTGCCAACCTGCCAGGCCATACCTTGGCCAGACCTCTCACAATCTCCCCGCCCCCGATGATCCAGAACATGTCGAATCCACGCAGGCAATCCAGCGAGATCAAACGGCCTGGTTCTGTCCCGCCGGTTGGCGCGGAAACCGGTCCGCGTTGCTGATCGTCGAAATGTTGCTGCGTGTCCGTGGCCATCTTCCCATCCTTGAATCCCGCCAGCGATTCTATCATCGGTCGCAGCAAAGACGCTTCGGGTCTCAAGATGTCGTGGAACTGATGAGTCGCAGCATTGGCCCTGCTGAAATATCCCGCGGTCCACCAGACCGTTCAGAAATGCCATGGATTGTCAGCCTGCGTCACCGTCTCCTGTACAAACTGATCAAGCTCCTGCTCCCCGGCGAGGAGGCCGGCAGATGACCGAACGCAGCGCCAAACGCCCCGCCGGTTTGATGGTGGCTGCAAGTCTAACGGCTGCAGACTGGATAGCAACCGGCTGCGCCATCCGGGTGCGCAACGGTCGCATTGCTTGCAGGCGCAAGTCGTCGCCCCGGCCGTCATCTCACCCGGCGCCTCGTTGCAAGTGATGGAATTGTCCGGTATATTTCTCAGTCGTGACTGGAGGTCATTCGACATGAGCCTGAAGCGTTTTCTCGCGTTTTCCCTGCTGGGATTGTTCGTTGCGCCGCATCTGCGCGCCGAGCCGGCAACATTACCTGCCCAGGGCGTCCTGGAGCGCCTCATGCCTCATCTCGCGCCGCAGTTCGAGCTCAGAATCGTCGCCAAACCAGACCAGAAGGACTACTTCCGCATCGAGGGAACAAAAGGACACATCGTGGTGCAGGCTGCCACCCAGCCCACGCTGCTCTATGGCGTGAATTGGTACTTGAAGTACGTGGCTCATTTGCAGGTTTCGCCGAACGGCTCTCAGCTTGGCGGAGACAAGCTGATTCTGCCGGGCCCATCTGCTCCCATTGAGAAGCCCGTCCTCTATCCGTGGAGGTTTGCGCTCAACGAGACCGTGGATGGCTACTCTGCTCCATATTGGGACGACCAGCGCTGGCAGCAGGAGATCGATCTTCTCGCCATCAGCGGCATCAATGCCGTCTTGTTTCAGCGCGGCACCGAGATGGTCTTATATCAAACCTTCCACGATGCAGGCTACTCCGACGATGCAATCCGGCGGTGGATCGTTCAGCCCGCCCACCTGGGATGGGAGTTGATGGGCAATATGTGCTGCTTTGGCGAGCCCATCTCGATGGAGCTCCTGAAGAGTCGATCCGCCTCGGCAAAAAAGTTGATCGCCAGGATGCGCAGCCTGGGCATCACGCCGGTTCTGCCTGGCTATTACGGCATGGTTCCGGCCGATTTCGCGAAATACAAACCAAATGCCCACGTCATCAACCAGGGCGAGTGGGTGGGCTTTGCCAGGCCCGGCTGGCTCGACCCGCGCGATCCGGAGTTCGGCCGCCTCGCCGAGTCGTTCTACCGGCATCAGCGCAATCTCTATGGAGACTCCACAATCTACGATATGGAGGTCTTCCAGGAAGGGGGCACTCCTGGCGACGTTCCTGTTGGCGCAGCCGCGAAGAAGGTGCAGGACGCGCTTGAACTAACCCACCCTGGAGCTCTTTGGATGTTGCTTGCATGGGCAGATAATCCTGCGCCGGAGCTGCTTGCGGGTACAGACACCGGCCATCTGCTCGTCAACGATATCGAACAGGCGCGCATACCACGCGAAGATCGTGACCGGGAATTCCGAGGTGCTTCCTGGCTCTTCGGCGGGTTGTGGGAGTTTGGAGGAAGAACCACACTCGGTGGATCGCTCTACGACTATGCAGTCCGCTTCCCGCGCATGGCCAACAAGCCTGGCAGTCACATTGCCGGCACCGCTATTTCCAGCGAGGGGGTGGATACCAATCCATTCGCATTCGAGCTGTACACCGAGATGGCGTGGCACGAGCAGCCTGTCGATTTGGTTGCCTGGACAGATGCTTATGCCATTCGCCGCTATGGCGCCTACGATGCCCATGCGCAGCGCGCCTGGCAGATTCTGCTCAAGACTGCCTACAGTCTTCGCGCCGATGGCAATCTCGACCATGGTGAACGGGATGGCGGACCGGAGTCGCTCTTCAACGCCGAACCATCGCTGACAACGAAACATGCCTCCACCTGGGCTCCAGACGCATTGCGCTATGACGCCGGCGATTTCGCGGTTGCGCTCACTGAGCTCCTCCAGGTGGCGCCTGCGCTGCGAGACACTCAGACGTATCAATACGATCTTGTTGACGTAGCGCGCCAGGCGATGGCGAACGAGAGCCGTGCCATGCTGCCTGAAATCGATCAGGCCTTTAAGAACAAGGATGAAGCGGCCTTCGCCCGCCTCACGGCCAGGTGGCTTCATCGCATGCAATTGCAGGACGATCTGCTGGCGACCAACCAGAGTTTTCTTCTCGGCCGCTGGCTTGCCTATGTGCCCACCTGGGCTTCGTCTCCAGACGAACTGGCGCGCCTCAACTACGACGCACGCTCCATCCTGACCACCTGGGGAGATCGCCATGCCAGCGAGACCGGACTGCACGATTATGGAAATCGGGACTGGGCCGGGCTGACGGCCGACTATTATCTGCCGCGTTGGAAGCTATTTTTCGACTCCCTGTCCACCGCTCTAAGAACCGGAGAGCCGCCAAAGAAGATCGACTGGTATGCTCTTGGAGACAAATGGAATCGAAGCCACACTCCTTACGGTGCGACGCCGCGAGGCAGTGCTTATCGGGCTGCTCGAGCCATCGCTGAGGACCTGGCTGTCGCTCCTCGCTCTTCATCCGGCGATGAACCGGCAGTGCCTGCCCGGTGAAGTGAGCTTTCCTGGGCCTCATGAGAACTGGCTGGTGACTCTAGCCGGCAAATCCCAGCCTTGAGCCTGGACTCTCGGCAACAGGGTAACTCACCTTGCTCCAGAAGAGTTGGAAGCGGGCGTCGTTGCGCAAAGTTTCAAGAATTGGGTCGGACCGAAAACCCAGGCTCCAGAGCGACCCCTCGTTATACGACTGCTCGAGCCGCTTCACAGCCTCTTGCCTTCGATTCATGCCGATCAGAACCAGGGCAATGGCATACGGCTCATGAACCTTTTCGCTTGGCTCAGGCCGCGCGAGAGCGTCGAGAAGATTGCCGGCGCTTTCAAGCTGGCCGGTCACTGCGCAGGCGTACCCGAGCGCCCCGCGCAAGACATCCGAGGCAGCTGAATCGCCGCCGAGCGCCTGAATGCGCTCAATGCTGGACCCCGGCTCTGCCGATTGTAGAATGGCAAGAGCCTCGACCGCATCCACAAGCGGCCCCGAGCGCCCACTGGCGCGGTATTGTGCAATCTGAAAGAGCGCGCTCGAGCATCGGCCGGCCAGGTACTCGGTCCAGCAATACAACGTGGTTGCATCCGAGCTCAGTGTCCGATGATGAACCACATCCAGCAAAAGCCGCGCAGCCTCATCGAGCCGCGCCTCGGCAGTGCGCAGCATTGCCAGGCCCACCATGGCCTGGGCGCAGGAAGGCTGGCACTTGAGAGCCTCGTCGAGGCCGCGGCGCGCTCCCTCCCAGTCCCGCGCTGTGAGCAGCTTCAGCAGAGCCGCAGGCAGGCAGGCCTGCGGGGCAGCGGAGTCAATCTCGAAAGCGCGCTGCAAAGCCCCGCGTGCGGCAAAGTAGGCAGCTGGAGAGCGCAGACTGCCCAGAATGCCGCTGGCGATCAGCGCCATCGCCAATCCCGAAAACGCTGCGGCGTTCCCTGGGTCAAGATCGATGGCTTCGCGAAAGGTCCGCGCGATGGTCGTCAGATTGCCGTACGACACGGACTCCCACATCTTCTCAGCGAGGACCACAAGCTCGGCAGAGCGCGCCCTGGCAGCATTGGGAATCAGTGAAAAGTCCACGCTGCCGGCCCGAGGTGCCGGCTCGTCCACAGAGTATGCGGCCGAGAGCAGAACCGGTTTGCCGATCTCCTCCGGCTGATCCGTCAGAGCCCTCCCGCGGCTCCTCATCCAGGTGTCTAATTCGTCGGCAAATGCGAACACTGAGCCGGTGGTCCCGCCAAGCCGATGAATCGGCAGTCCATAATCGGCATGCCAGCGCTGTACCGTGCGGCAACTGCGGCCGAAGTGGCGGGCGATGGACTTCCAGGAATCTAATCTCGCTTGCGGAAACGGTGCTTCATTCGTTCTGGCGCTCACGTGCATGGCCTTTCACAAAAAGAAACAGGGGGCGAACCGTGGGTTTCTTTGCAGGCTAAAAAGAGCCAATCGTTCAACAAAACAATAAATTCAAACCGATTGCCGCTGCGGCCTGTCTAAGACAAAAGGGCGGGAACGGTGGCGCTATTGTGGGTCAGGCAATTCAGCAATGAATCGATTAGACAGGACTCGCCTGAACCAGCAACGATTCTCGTCCGAAAACTAAGATTAAACGCATGATTACCAACAACATCCTGAGTGCTTGCAGGCTCCAGATGTTCTTGCGCAAAAAGTATTACAAATGTGATACAAAAATGTCAATCCGATGCATCAGCCCGGCTATCGTGCGTTTCGGCGCAGCATCCAGCGGCCCCACCGGACGAGAAAGAGGCCAGAAGTTCCAGGTCAATTAAAGATGGCTTTGACATATTTCCCTGAATTGAGCGCTTTGAGGCCCGGAACAGCGTTCTGCAGCGGCAATGGGTGACAGAGGGTTCTGGGCTTGTAGCGCTTCTTGTCGCGTCGAGGCACTGCCCGTTGAGATAAGGCTCTCTTGACCACCAGACAATGCGTCGGGCCCCATACAAAAAAAGAGACCATGCCCCCCTTGGCGGGAGACGTGGTCTCTTTGATTGCGGCGGTCAGGTTTGGACTGAACTGAGGGGCCTCGAGCGCTTCAGCATATTGCCCGCTCTTCGGCTTGCAACCGGAGTTGTGGGGCCGGGCTGGCACCGCAACTGGCTTCCGGCGGCCCTACGTCTGGCTGGTTTGAACGCGGAGCCCTTCGCGAGCAATGCGATAGGAGACGAATGCGCCCTGACCGGCAGCCTGATGCGCCGAGAGGATCGCGCGCAGCGCAGCGGCTGCATCCGGGTCGCGCGCCAACAGCATCAGGAATCCGCCGCCCCCTGCCCCTGCCAGCTTGGCTCCATGGATAAAGGGGCGCGCCTGATCGAGCAGGGCGTTGATGGGTGCGTTGGCGGTGTTCGGGTCCAGTACCTTATTCAGCTTCCAATGCCGGTCAAGCAGCGCGCCCAGATGCGGCCAATCTCCTTCGGCCAGAGCATACGACATCTCCACCGCCAGCGTCTTGATGCTATGCAGCACCTGGATTGTTGCCGTTTCGCGGGCAAGATAGCGAGAGACAACCTGCTGCAGCAGCCCCTTGGCCATGCGTTGAATGCCGGTATCGAACAGCAGCAACCGGTCGCAGAACTCCTGTTGCCGCTGCTCGCTCCAAACTACGGGTTGCACGCGAATCCGCTGCAAAAGGCCCGGGCCGGTGATCAGCAACTTGACTCCGGGAAAGATGCCGCCGGCTTGATCTTGCCAGCCGCCGCCGGTCGTCATGCGCTGCTCCAGTTGCATCACCGCCTCTGACAACGCATGGTCGCTCTGCTCCTGGCCAGAGATGCAGGCGAGTGCCCGAAGCACCGTGGCGGACAGAATGCTGCTGGTTCCCAGGCCGGAGCCCATGGGCAGCCGCACCTGCGAAGTGATCTCTACCCCGCCGCCAAGCGCGCGCAGTGTGCTGTCAAGGCGCTGGCCCTTCACCGCCAGGCCATGCAGTTGCAGCGCGGCGCGTGGAATCGAGAACAGTGAACCGGGCCCGCACGCCTCAAGCAGTTCTTCGGTGGTGCGGTATTCAATCGCTGCGTCATGACCGTCAACCCGGCAGCGAATCAAGGGCTCGGCGATACGCCGAATCTCCGTTTCAATCGGATAGCCGCCGTTGATCTCAAGCGCGCAGTTCAGCACCGTCCCGCCCCAGTCAAAACAGAAGGGCGGCGTGTCTGACCAGCCCCCGCCAAGATCGATGCGTGGAGGCGCGGAAACATGAACACGGTCGAACCGCCATGCCGTGGGCGCTTGCGCCTGTTCGGCGGCAGCCCCTTCACGTACCGCATCCTGTATCCGCCGGAAGGAATCTGCCTCGGCGGCGGCGGCTTCCTGATCAAATCCAGCGCAGGCCAGCAGGCGCGATGCCTGCATCAGGTAACTGGCCGCATGCGTGAGGTTTTCCGCGCTGGCCTTGCTCAATTCCCCGGCGTGCGCGATAAGAGAGCGGCCCACTGCGGCCGCAGGCGCCAATCCAGGCAGGTTTGCCAGCAGCGGCCTCAAATCGGCGCCTTGCTCTGCCAGTTCAAAGGCTGTGTCTTGCCAGATGCCCTGCAATCGATGGTTGCGCGCCTCAGCCTGAACTTTGCCATCGGCACACTCGGCGCTGCGGGCCAGCGACAAGCGGCGCGCAGAGCGCCACCGCGCCGCATCGTAGCCGCTCGCATAGCCCATCATCCAGCGCGCACAGGCCCAGGCCTCGTCGGGAGTCGTCACGGGAAAGAGAGCGGCACTCCACAGAGTGGGCTCTTCGCCGGCGGGCCAAACCTCTACCCTGCTCAATCCCAGGCGAGCCAGCGTTTCGAGAATCGGGCGATTGAACCACGTCGCATTCTTCAGTGTCTGCTTGGGATCATCCTCCACCCCATAGGCGCGAATCACCCACCCGTTCAGGCCGGAATCGTCAACCGGCAACTGATGCACCACCGTATCTTCGGGCACTTCCACTGGCCCGCTCAAGCCCGTAAGCCCATGCAGAATCGCGCCGCGACTGGCATAGACTGATCCGTCCAGGTCGCATTCCAGAATCACCGATTCATGGCCCGCCTTGCACTCGCCGCCAATGGCGCTGTCCAGCACCCCGCCCAGGCCGGTTGCCAACTCGCGAAAGCCGCGCGTCGTGCCGGCATGGATGAACTCCCCATCCACCACCGAACAGTGGAACTGGGTTGGCCGCTCGGCATCGCGCAGGATTGCCGCCAGCTTTCGCCAGAAAGGACCTGCTTCCACATCAGGCGTCCACTCGCCTGTCAGGCCCCGCGTGAACTGATCGTAAAGGTCGAGCGAGGGCAACGGCTTGCAGTCAGCGAGATCGGTCAGCGACGCCGCCAAATCGGCGTCAAAGCGCAACAAGCCTATGTCGACAGCGACGCGGCCATCTGGAAGCATGCCGCCCGCTGACTGCACCTCGGCCGCAGTGGGCTTCTGTAGAAAGGTGTACACCTGGCTGCCGGTCCCAACCACGTAAACACCGTGATGGCTGCCGATCTCCATCGGCAACCGCATCGCCACGCCGGTTACACCCGGCCCGTCCCACTCCACCTGCCCCGCATTAAACCGCAACACAACATCGCCGGCGGCGACAAGCAGGCCGTTGCGAATCTTTGAGGCCCACGCGGCAGAGAGTTGCAGAGTCTCGTCAAACACGGTGGTCGTCGCGCGCGGACGTGTGCGGCTCGGCAACACGCCAAACAGCTTCCCGCCGGGCGAGTACTGCGGCAGACGGCGAGAATCGCCGCCAGAGTGAATCAGCAGCGTGCGATGCGTGCTCCACCAGGCTCGGTCTTTGCCCAGCACGCCCAGCGCATGAATGGTGGCCCCGCCGCTGCCCGCCCTGCGGTCGCCGGGATCGGGGACAACCAGAAACTCCGTTTCGACGGGAACCGTCCCGGAGAGACGGCGGCGCCTGATCTCATCGAGATACACTTCGGCCTGCCGCTCAGACGATGCGGTGATGATCACCACGTCCCAGCGCTTCACTTTGCCTGCCCTGAGCGCGCAGAGTTGATATACCAGTCGATGGTCTTCCGCAGCCCGGCCTCAAACGGCGTTGCTGCGCGAAAGCCAAACTCCCGCTCGGCGCGGCTCACTTCAAGGCAACGCCGCGGCTGCCCGTTGGGCTTGCTCGTATCCCACACAATGCGTCCCTTGAATCCGGTCAGGGTTGCAATCTGGGAGGCCAGGTCGCGGACAGAGATCTCCATGCCGCTGCCCAGGTTCACCGGCTCCGCCTTGTCGTACTTCTGCGTGGCCAGAAGAATGCCTTCAACCGCATCTTCAGCGTAGAGGAACTCGCGCGTCGCCGAGCCGTCCCCCCACAGAACAATCTCTTCGCGCCCCGCCTCAACAGCTTCAACGCATTTGCGGATCAAGGCAGGAATCACATGCGACGACTCCAGATCGAAGTTGTCGCCCGGCCCGTAGAGGTTCACCGGCAACAGGAAGATGGCGTTCATTCCGTACTGCTCCCGATAAGCCTGGCACTGCACCAGCAACATCTTCTTCGCCAGCCCGTAAGGAGCGTTGGTCTCCTCGGGGTACCCGGTCCATAAATCCTCTTCGCGAAATGGAACCGGTGTGAATTTGGGATAAGCGCAAATCGTTCCCAGCACAACCGTCTTCTCCACGCCAAAGCGCCGGGCTGCCTCAATCAACTGGATGCCCATAATCGCGTTATCGTAAAAGAACTTCCCCGGATTCAGGCGATTCGCGCCTATGCCGCCCACTACCGCTGCCATGTGGATGAGCACCTCGGGCCGATGCTCTTCAAACAGCCGCTCGATTGCCTCGCTCCGGGTCAGGTCAAACTGCTTGTGCGAAGGCGCCAGAACATCTGCGCAGCCCCTCGCCTCCAGCCCGGCAATCAGATGCCGGCCAAGAAAGCCGCCGCCGCCCGTCACCAGAATTCTCTTTTCAGGCAACTGAATCATGAATGAGGGCCCTCGGGTACAACGTCCTCGCGAAGTGCCGAGGCGCCGCCTTTCAAACGTGCCTGCAACTGAGCGATGTCGGCATCCACCATGATGTTCACCAACTGGTTGAACGTCACTGTCGGCTCCCAACCCAGAGCTTGCCTGGCTTTGGAGGCATCCCCACAAAGAAAATCCACTTCAGCCGGCCTGAAATAGCGCGGATCGATCTCCACATACTCATGCCAATCCATGTCGGCATGGGCAAAGGCAAGCTCCACAAACTCACGCACCGTGTGCGCCTCGCCGGTGCCGATCACATAATCGTCGGCTGTCTCCTGCTGAAGCATCAGCCACATGGCGCGAACGTAGTCCGGTGCATAGCCCCAGTCGCGGCGCGCATCCAGGTTGCCCAGATAAAGCTTCTTCTGAACTCCATGCTTGATGGCGGCCACCGCACGCGTGATCTTGCGCGTCACAAACGTCTCTCCGCGCCGCGGCGACTCATGGTTGAAAAGAATTCCGCTCGATGCGTGAATCCCATAACTCTCGCGATAGTTCACCGTGATGTTATGGCCGAACACCTTGGCGCAGGCGTAGGGGCTGCGAGGATGAAACACCGTGGTCTCGTTTTGCGGAGGCGGCGTGCTGCCATACATCTCGCTCGATGAAGCCTGATAAAAACGGCATTTCACGCCCGTCAGCCTCATCGCCTCAAGCAGCCGCAATGTGCCGGTCGCAACCACATTGGTCGTGAACTCAGGAACCTCAAAGCTCACTTTCACATGGCTCTGAGCGCCCAGATTATAGATCTCGTCTGGGACCAGATCGTGGAGAAGCGCCGCCAGCGAACTCCCGTCGGTGAGATCGGCGTAATGCAGAAAAAAGCGATTGCCCGCCTCGTGGAAATCGCGAAAAATAGGGTCCACACGGTCCGTGTTGAAGCTGGAGGCGCGGCGCTTGAGCCCGTGAACTTCATATCCCTTTTCCAAAAGGAGCTCCGCCAGATAAGAACCGTCCTGGCCCGTGCAACCGGTTATGAGGGCTTTTCTCATTGCTGTTTCCAGTCTTCCTTAAGATGAATGCCGAACCATCTCTATTCTAGCTTGCGAGCAATTCCACTGAGTGAACAATGCTGCCCGGGCCGCCAATCTACGCGGGACCCAGGTCTCGCCAGGAGCACAAGGTCTCTACATGGCCGGCGCTGCCATCGCGCAGCCAGGCATCCAGTTGCGCGGGCTCCTTCAGTTGCTGCCCGCGCGCGCGCGGCACAGCCACAAAACAGCACTCCAACTCGGGCAGGGCCGTCATGTCGCCCCAGAGCTTTTCAAACTGGGCCACGGGGAAGATATCCTCCTGCCCCTTGCCCCAGCGCTTTTTCACATCCTTGAGCGTGATGTAAGTGGGCATGCGCGCAGCTACGGCGCGCACCGCTTCGCCCACGCGCCGCTCGTGTCCAAGCCCATTGCGATGCAGGCCAAAGACTGACAGCAGCCGATCGATATCGATCCAGTACGTGGCGCTGTTGTAGTAGCGCAATTGGCTTTCCAGTTCTTCGCTCGGCAGCGCCAGGCCTTCAATCAGGCGCACGCGGCCATCCACGCGGGCCAGGCCGCCGCCGCGGTCTTCAAGGTGCCGGGCAATCACCTCGGTGGTCATTGCGGCGCCGCTGTGCATGTGCGCGCCCAGAACCGCTGCGTCCGCATTCGCGCCCACCGTGTCGATATTGTGCACCATCAGGTAGCTCAACTGGGGACGCATTTCCAGAAGCCGTTGCAGTGTGCCGTTGCGCAGCAGGTTGGCAATCTCATACCAGTGACCCACCGGGTGAAGGCACTGCATGGGCACATTGGCAATGTAGTCAGTGCCCTCACCCGCCCCCTTGGCCCACTGGATCAGCGCCGCATGCAGCCCTTCGCGCACCTTCTGCGCCTGCGCATCCAGCATCTGCTGCGGCATCTCCTCCCAGGCAAACCGCAGGTCCCGCTCCATGGGAACCATCCGCAGACCAATGCTGCGGCCAGGCGAAAGCAGCAGGGGCCCAGGATAGCCATAGTTCTTCTCAGCGGCAAGATGCGCTGCGATTGCATCGTGCGTCAGATAGCTCGTCGTCACGACATGCGGAATCTGCGCGCCGCACTGCTCGCTTACGCGCTGGCTCTTGGCCAGGTGAACTTCTATGAAATTCCGATAGCGCCCATTGAGCCGGCAGAAGGGGTTGAGCGCTTTCACGACACCGGCCCCGCGAGTCCAGCGCGTACCCACGCCGCCGGCAAGCGATACCACGGCAACCCGGCCGGCCGCGAGCGCGGCAACTCCTGCGTCGCGATGCCGATCGCCAACCAGAATTGCATCCGCATCTTCAATAAGGCTGGTTGCCGAAAGGCGGTTCTGCGCCAGCCCGATGCGGCCTGAAAGCAGATCCGCGCGAATCTGGTCGTGCTGCACGCGATCGAAGCCAAAACTGTCAAGCAGCGTGCGCAGTGAGCGCGTCTGATCCCCTTCCATGTCCTGGTTGGCCGGCAACATGCGGTCAAATAAGGCGTGAATCATTCCAGCGTAATCGGCGTTGCTGCGGCAGGCATCGGTAAAGCGCTCCAGTTCCGCGCGCCGCACCGGCGAAAGCCTCGCCACCTCGGTCCGGATAAGGCTGGGCACCTGTAGTGTGTAATAGCCGGGCGGCATCAGCGCATCACTGCCGGTCAGCAGCGTCGTCTGCGTGCCGTGTTCGTTGATCGCAAAGTCGTAGACCACCGGTTCCATCGCGAAAGGTACGCTGCGCTCCATCTGGCGCCGTGTTTCGCTCATGATCGCCTGCATGCGCTCCTGCGCCTCGGCCTTGCGCTGCGGATTGAACAGGAACCCCATCCCGCCCCCGCTCATGCCGCCCAGCATCCAGAAGCCCCAGAAGTCGTCGCCGAACTCCTTGCGCGCCCGCTCGATCAGGGTGCATGTATACAGGTTGGCAGCCCATGGAATGATGGTCTGCACCGGGCCGTCGAAGTTGCGCTGCAAACACGCGCCCAGCGCGCGGATGTCTCCCCGCTTCAAATGCCCTTCAATCTCATCGAGAAGCGCAATTGCTTCGCGGCGGCCGAGCCATTCGGTCTCTCCGCGCAGCAGGTATTTTTCCGTGACCATCTCAAGGATCGGCCCCACATCCTGCGCCATGCCGCCGTGCACCAGCACAAGGCTCCGTTGAAGCTGCTCCCGAGCCTCACGCGGAATCTCGTTCTGGCTGAAGATCTTGTGATTCGGAAGCAGGCGGCCGCGGCTGATGCCGAACTCAGGATCGTCCTCGGCGGCGCGTACGCCATGAATGAGCTTGATGCCGGGCCAAACCCCGCCTGAATCCTGCCAGCCCCCGCCGCTGCCACCCAGCCATTCACCAAGGATGGCGCGCGCCGCGACCAGCCGCCGATCCGCTTCATCCATACTGCCGGTCAGCGCATGAATCTGGCCAGTGGCGCGCATGCAGACCGCGATGATGCTGGCCAGAAGGCTCGTTGACACTGCCAGGCGCGAGCCCTTGGGTATGTCGTTCACGCGGCTCACAATCTCAATGCCGTAGCCAGGTTTCCCCGTCAGATGCGCGAGCAGCTCGGCCAGTGGCTGAGTCGCGCCTTCAATACCGGGAGGAACAATGCCGCTGGCAATGACGCCCGCCTTCAGCAGGCCCAGGTAGTCGCGAGGGAAATCGAAGACTTCTGCGATCGAACCAATGTCGGCGGAGGTCTGAAGATCAACACTGGTCAATCGGATCACGGGCTGGTCAATCACGCGGAACCAGGCCTCAACCGGAGGCTTGGGCAACCCCAAACCCTGCGCGCTCCCGCGCACCGCCAGATCGATTGAGACATTCAGTACGCGCGCGCCCTCGGGAAAATCCATCCCGAGAAAAAAGATGTCGCTCCAGCCGCTGTGCGTCAGGTCCATGCGCACCGGAGTCGCTTCACGCAGAATGGGAAACACCGGATCGCCCGCGAACAATTCGTTGCGCAGGCGCAACGGATAATCGTCCGTGTGACCAGCACGGAACATCCATTGGTTCCCCCGGACACTGCGCACGCTCCGCCGAACCTGGTCGGCAAGTGTTTGAAAGCCCAGAGAGCGGTAGGCAGAGGCCAGCGCGCTGGAAAGGCCGGCGCTGGGGCCGTGCTGTTGCTGTGCCGCGAGAAAAACCTCGATTGCTTCTTCAAAGCGACGCTCCAGCAGGTTCTCGAAGCCGCCAAAAGGAATCAGCGCGGGCGCCGCGTCTGCTGTAAGCCGCGGAATGTGAAAGCGATGAATGGCGTAAAGAAAAAACAGCGCCCGAACCCGCTCGTAGAGGTTGTCGCAGCTTCGGCGAAAGCTTTCCAATTCCCTGCTTTCGGCCAGCAGCGCGTCAAGTTGCAGCCCATCGCACAGGCCATCCAGGGAGAGATCGCGCTCTTCCCCGCTGCTCGTAATCGTACCGGTAAAGCGGCTCACAGGGCTGCGCCTCCGCCGTTGCCGGCCAATTCCCGGTCGGCAAGCAGTTCCAGCATCTGCGTAAGAACAGAGTTGCGATCACGCCCGTTCAGCGCCAGCGCAAGTTGCGCTACCAGCAGTCCATAAGGCACGCCCAGATCGTAGCGCCGGCCATCGTCCTCGACCGCAAGGTACTGCTCCTGACGCGCCAACTCTGAAAGCGCGTCAACGAGCGTAACCGGTTTTCCGGCAGAGACCGGAAGCATCCGCCCCAGAATCTCCATCACTGCTGGTGTCAGCACGTGAATGCCGAAGAAGCACAGATAATAGCCGGTGCGGATGCCGGGAATGAGCAGTCGCTGCTCTGCCTCGGTCGGAGTGGGCTTCTCAATCACTGTGTCGACGCGATATAGATCGCTGCGGGGCGGAACGCGGCGTCCGCCCACAGTGCCATAACGCGAAAGCAGGCTCTCCCGCGTTGGCTGTACACCGCTGACTGAGCAGCGCTCCTTTTGCGCAAGTTCAACCAACCGCTGCGCCGAAGGCTGCGGTGCAGTGCTCACATATAGATGGTCGCCGACCATGTGGAGAAAGGGGTCGCTTCCGGTGAAGTTACGCGCGCAGTAAAGGGCGTGCGCATAGCCGCGAGGTTCAGTTTGAGGAATAAAGCGCACCGACCCGCCGTGCGGCCCGGCCGACTGTGCGTAAGATGCCTCATCGCCCGGCCAGACAACCACCGCGATCTCCTCCACTCCCGCGCCCACTGACTGTTCAATCAGGATTTGAAGCAGAGACTTCTTGTTGCCGTCGCTGTCGATGAGAGTTTGCAGAGGCAGCGCGCGTTGTGACTGCGCAGCGGCGGTAATAATGGCCTTTCGAACGAACATGCGAAGTTCTCCTTACGCAGGCAAAAAAGCCCCTGCCGATGCGGCAGAGGAACTGGTCAAGCGCCTTCTCAACACGGAATAGGCACGCGTCAATACGCCCCGCTTCGGTTCACCAGAACGCGCACCGTTCGAACCATGATGTAGAGATCCAGCCAGAATGACCAGTTGCGCACATAATAGCTGTCGAGTGCCGCCTGCACGTCCAGGTTCCCGTCGCTGCGCGCCTTCATCTGCCACAAGCCCGTCAGCCCTGGAGTCACCTGAAGCCGGAGTTCCCGGAAATCCTGGTCAAACCGATCGTTATGGTAGCTGGGAAAAGGACGCGGCCCCACAAGGCTCATCTCGCCCCGCAAAACATTGATCAGTTGCGGCAACTCGTCCACGCTGGTGCGGCGTAGAAAGTGGCCTACGCCGGGCAGGATGCGCGGATCGTTGCGGAGTTTGCAGAACGCATCCCATTCCGCGCGCGCCTCGGGATCCTCGTCCAGGTGGCGCTTCAGCATCTTCTCGGCGTCAGGGTACATCGTGCGCAGCTTGAGAATTTGTATGGTCCGCCCGCCGCGCCCCTCCCGCTCCTGCCGGTAGAACGGCGAACCGCTGCTGACCAGCCTGATCCACAGCGCGGCCAGGGCAATCAGCGGCACCGCAACAATCATGCCGGCGCTGGTCAGCACCAGGTCGGTCGCTCGCTTGATGATCCGGTTGGCAGGGTTCAGCAGCTGATGGCGCAGTTCAAGGCTCAGAATGCCGCCCAGGTCGTGTGGCTCAACCCACATGCTCCCGATGCCAAACAAATCGGGAACAATCAGAATATAGGGAAACACCCGCGACCACTCGCGCAGGTGGTTGATCAATGCAGTGCGCGACATGCGGGGAATGGCCACGATGGCATATTTGATCTGGTGCTGCCTGGCCAGTTGAACAGCTTCGCTGAGAGCGCCGATGACTGGCACGCCTTCGCACATTCCCTGCTTCTCCGGATCGTCGTCTAAGCAAAGAACAGGGTGGTAAGCCAGCACTCGGTTTTCGCGCAGGCTGCGAATTAAAATCCCTGCGGTGTGCCCGGCGCCCAGAATCATCACCGGCACTCCCCACCAGCTGCGGCGTCCAAAAAAATGATTCAGCAGCCAACGCCCCAGCGGCACCATGAAAAGAGCCAGTATCCAGGAGAGAAAGAACCCGCCGCGTGAGTTTGCCCACCAATCCTTGATCAGAACCATCGACGCGGTCAGCAACAGGTAGGCGAACGTGATGCTGCGGAAGATGCGCCGCACATGCTGAACCGCGTGCAGCCCGATGCCAGGATAAAGTCCATGCACCGCGAAGGCTGCAATACACAAGGCCACCGCCAGGTACATGGCAGAGTGCTGCCGGGGAATGGTGGGGTTAACAATCGACCAGTACCAGAAGGCGCAGAGCACCGCCAGAGACAGCGATGCCACGTCTGTGGCAACCAGCACCGCAATGCGAAGTGCCGGCCGGGCAAGGGCCAGCGTCAACCCCTTGCTGGTTCGGTTTGATTGGGCGGTGGTTGCCATGGCTAGCCCTTTGCGAGCGAGGACTCCATTGCCTTTACCTGGGCAGAGACCCAAGAGTACGTCTTTTCCAGTCCTTCACGCAAGCTGTGAGATGGAGACCACTTCAGCTTCTCACGGATCAAATGGTTGTCTGAGTTCCTGCCACGCACGCCAAGCGGGCCGGGAATATGGCGGATCCCGATCTTCTTGCCGGCTATGTCTGCAACAATCGCGACCAGTTGGTTGATTGTCACCATCTCTTCCGAGCCGATGTTCACAGGCCCCACAAAATCCGATTCCACCAGGCGCCGAACGCCCTCAAGGCACTCATCAATGTAAAGGAATGAGCGCGTCTGCTTGCCGTCGCCCCAGATCTCGATCTCGCCTCCGTCTTGAGCTTCGGCAACTTTGCGGCAAACCGCGGCCGGCGCCTTCTCGCGCCCTCCGCACCAGGTGCCCTGCGGCCCGAAGATGTTGTGGAAGCGGGCCACCCTGACCTGAAGGTCGTAATTGCGCATATAGGCAAGGTAAAGCCGCTCGCTGAAAAGCTTCTCCCATCCGTACTCGCTGTCTGGCGCCGCCGGATATGCCGAATCCTCCGAGCACTTCGGGTTGTCCGGATCCAGCTGGTTGTGCTCCGGATACATGCACGCCGAAGACGAGTAGAAGAACTTCTTCACGCCGGCCAGCCGTCCGAACTCCAGGCAGTTCAGGTTGATCGAGGCAGAGTTGTACATGACGGCAGCATCGTGCTCTCCGGTAAAAATGTAGCCGGCCCCGCCCATGTCCGCGGCGAGCTGGTAGACCACATCGATGCCTTCCACCGCCCGCCGAACCACGTCGTGGTCACGCAGGTCGCCCACAATGAATTCGTCGGCGGTTGTGGGCGAGAATTCGTGCTGCTTGAGGTCAACACCCCTCACCCAGAAGCCCTCGCTCTTGAGCCGATTGACGAGATGTCCGCCGATGAATCCGCCGGCTCCATTGACCAGAATGCGCTTTGCCATAACATCTTCTCCATGCCGCCCAATGGGAGGCGTTAGTGAATTTACGTAACTCGATTTCAGGGCTGTGGGCTTGCCGCATTGCCTCTTCTCCTGCTCCGCAGCAGTTGCAAAGCGAAGAGAACTACAAATCGCGGGTTGTGCTTGAGATACCGCTTCCACAGCCTGCGAGGTTCTGTCACCAGCCGGAAGATCCATTCGGTGCCGATTTTCATCATCCAGCGCGGCGCCTGCGGCTTGCTGCCGGCGATGAAGTCGAATGCGGCGCCAACGCCCACCATCACCGCCTGCACTCGCCCTCTGTGCGCCGCCATCCAGTAGTCTTGCTTGGGTGTGTTTAGCCCGATAAATAGAATGCGGGCATCTGACCGGTTGACCTCAGCCACAATCTCTTCATCTTCCTCCGGCGTGGATGGACGGAACGGAGGGGAGAACGCGTAGGCAACCTTGAGTGCCGGAAAACGTTGCGTCACCACCTCGACCAGCCGCTCCAGAACCTGCGGAGCGCCGCCGAAGAATCCCACCGCAAGACCCTCTCTGGCAGCCTGCTCCAGGATGATCGGCGTCAGGTCGGGCCCGTAAACACGCGTTGCCTCCGTATGGCCAAGCAATTTCAGGCCCCAGACCAGCGGCATCCCGTCCGGCGTCACCAGGTCGGCCTCATTCATCACTTTGCTGAAGGCCGCAGAATCATGGGCCTCCATGATGTTGTTCACTGAAGCAGCGCATACATATCTCGACTCCCGCTCACCTGCCCATAGGCAGATCAACGCGGCTGCCTGCGCATAGGTAGTCCGGTGGACGCCGGTACCAACAATGCCGATGATCTGATTCGAAGCTGCTGAAATACTCATGCCCGGTTGCGTTGCTCCGTCTGCTGCTTACGCCTAACCTGCTATCAAAAAAAGAGAGAAACTGATTCGTCGATGGTCCTGAAGAAAATCTGACCGATCCCCACAGCCTGCATCAGGAGCCTATAGGATAGCCCGGCAAAACTGGCCAGACGCCGATTCCCATTACCGGCCACGTCGGCTGGGCCAGCAAATTCAGCTCGCTCATCCCGCCTGCCCGCCATGCTTCTTCACAATCACCAGGCCGCAAAACTGATTTCCCATGCCCGGCAAAAGAAAACCCATCAGGGCCTTTGCAGCTGAGATGAAGGCAACCGATGCGGATCCCTTCCCCAGCAAAAGACTCACCTTCGCCAGCACGATGTTATGGTGAAAAAAAGAAAAACTGCGGTTCTCGAATCCATTCTGCCCAAGATAGCTTGACGCGATATCTTCAACCAGGCCCTTGGTCCAGCGAAAAACATAATTCACTGCTGGACCATTTGTTTCCCATTTCGTCCCGATGAGGCGGCCCACCAGCGAGTCGTGCGGCTCCAGAAAGATCACCGCCCTTGCCGCAACCCGAAGCATCTCGGTAAATCCCTGCACCGGTCGCTGAAGATGATGCAGACCATCCTGAATCACGACAATATCGTAAGACCGCGCCGCCAGGCCTGTCTCCTCCGCGTTCAGCGCCAAAGCCTTCAGTCGGGGATCGCGCCGAACCGCCACCTCGGCCACTGACTCCGACAGGTCTGACACAGTGACATCTTGCATCCCAAGATCCATCAGCACCGAGCCTTCATATCCTTCCGCTGCGCAAAGCACCAGCACACTGCTGGCGCTATTGATCCCTGCCTCGGCAACGAAGAGCCGCCGCATTGCTTCCTTCAGGCGCCAGCCTACGAGATAGCACGTCAACGCATCCGTGGCAAGTGTATGCTCGCGGGGGCCAGTCGCCAATTCCTCTTCCATCCATTGCTTTTGCCGCTCGATATGCTGCTGTTCGCGTGACGGCTGCTGCTCGGTCATTTCACTCCCCCGCTGTCTCCTGATCCATCCCGGTGGTGCTGCTTGCCTTCCAAACCAGGTTCGCCCCTTCTCAACCCGCAACCAGGCCCGCTGTCAATCAGCGATCGTGCACTGCTTTGCCGTAGTTCGGCACCGCTGCCGGCACGTATGCGCGGCTGTAGCCATAGTTGAGGTGAGCGGCTGATCGCGCGCCGCCAGGGTCAAGGTTATACCTGGCCGCAACCCAGATCAATCCAAGAACCGTGCCTTGCAACATCCCGCCGAAATACGGAACAAAGTAGACAAGCGAACAGAGAAGCAGAGACTCAAGCAGCGTGGAGCCGCCATACTGCAAGGCGTTCCTTCGCCGGGCAGAACGGGCCGGCCAGCCCACCCTCTTGGCAATCAGCCCGAACCATGCGAGAAGTAGGATAAGTCCGACGATGCCATAGGACGCAAACGTGTTTACGTACCGGCTATGAATGTGAAGTGAAGCAAAACTGCCATTCGAATTCGCTGCCCAACCCGAGGGCGGCCCGATCAGCAAATCTCCCCAGTCACTGGCAAGCATGCGATCCGTGGCCTCTTTGTACCCCTGCACTCGCCACGCCCAGGTGCTGTCGCTGCGCACCACCTCCGTCGAGTTGTCCGTCACCAGCTTATTCACCCCTCGCATCACCTGGGGCACCGTGAGCATCACCGTGCCCAGAGCAATCACCGCTCCCATCGTGTACGCAAACAACTTCAAAGGGGAAAGGCGAAGCGTCCGGGACAGAAACCATACCAGGCCCACGATTGCCGCCACCCACACGCTTCGATGTTGCAGCGCCAGCGTCACCCCGCCCAGCAAACACACCGCTGCCCACCACCATTTGCCTCGCTGCTCCACCACGCGAAGATAAATTGCGCTGATGAAGGCCGCACCGATAATGAAGGCATAGTCCGATACCAGAACCCGAGGAACCTCGCGCGTGTTGTACTGGTAGCCGAAGCTGGGCGCTGGTGTGGGAAGCACGCCGCCCCAACGGAGCAGCGCCACCCCCGACAGGCACAAGCCGGCCAACGCCAGCCAATACGCCACGCGGCTGACGCTCACCCGCATGGCCGGGCGCAGCAGCATGATGGCCAGCGCGGGACTCGCGAAATAGACAATATCCCGGGCGCCGTTGCCAGCCGGCCTTAAACCATAGATCCCAATGCCCCGGCCAAAATTCAATGCCATCATCAGAATGAGAAGAATGCAGGGGAAAACATCCAGAGGAATCCGCTTACGATAGCGCACAACTGCCATCACGCCCGTTCCAACCAGAACAACACAGATGGCGTCGCCAGGGTAGAAGTTCACCAGGTATTGAACGCCGGTGACCCCGATCTGCAACAATTCCAGCACGCTTGCAACCGTCAAAGCAGCCAGAATAATCCACCAGGGGCGAGCCCATACGAGGGCAAGGAACACCAGGCCCACTGAAAGTAACATCGCGAGTGAGATTAGCAATGAAATCAACGGCTCTGCTCCTGGCGCGCTTGTTCAAGCACAACTTCGTATCTTTGCACAACACTCTCGAGTTGGAACTCCTTAAGCGCCCTTTCACGCCCTGCCCGCGCCAATCGGCCGCGTTGTTGCTCGTCTTCAACCATTGTACGCATTCCCTGGGCGATTGCTTTCGGTGAGGTTACATCTGCGAGCAACCCGGCGCGGCCCTCGTCCAGCACCCATGTAATTCCCCCGCTGTGCGCGCCGCCAATCACCGGCACGCCCATCGCCATGGCTTCGGCGGCCACCATGCAAAAGCTCTCTTCCAGCGCAGGATGCACAAGAACATCAACCGTTTCAGCCAGTCTTCTCATCAATGCCGCATAAGGCAGAGAACCCAGAAACTCCACTCCATCGGCTACCCCGTGTTGCCTTGCCCACTGGTGCGCCTCGCCCTCACGCTGATGTTCCTCGCCGAACATCGAAAGCCTCACCCGCTCTCCTGCCTGCTTGCGCACAATTGAAAAGGCCTCAAGCAGCGCTGTTCCGTTCTTGCGCCCATACCAGTCGTTCAGCACAGCCGCAAAGTGAATAGGCCCGCCTGCGGTTCGTGCCTGCCGCATTGTATGCAGATCGAAGATATCCTCTGTCACGCCATTGGGAACTACCGTGATCTGCGGCGCGGATTTCACCCAACCCCGGATCGCATCCGCCGCATAGGGAGAAACAGCCGTTATGCATTTCGCCTTCCGCAATACGTTGAAGGCAAGCAGCGGCTTCTCAAGCCAGTAAGGGTGGCGCGCATACCGCATCACTACGCTGGGCACATCGTGTGCGGTCACCACGCAGGGCAGTCCGCTCTGCAAGGCCGCCCAGGCAAACTCGTACGTCCAATGCGCATGGATGACGCTGCACCCTGAATCGCGCATCGCCTCCAGCAGGCCGCGGCGCTCGGCGCTGAGAAGGTCAAGCATCTGCATGCGCGGCCGGCGCTGCGGACAAAGAATGACCGTGATGCGCTCTCCCTCAATCCGCCGCGGTTGGCTTACGTCCATTGATAGCGCAAACACCACCATCTCATGGCCCCGCCGGTGAAGCGATCGAGTGAGGTGCCCTATCAGGGGAAAGCTGTATGTCCTCGGAATCTCGCAGCCCTGCGGCAGAAGATCGCGCAGCAATGTAAGGTCAATTGGCCCGGCCACTCCTATCTTCACTTCATGCGCTCCTTCACAACTGGCCTGCCTGGCAAAGTACAATCGCTTGTCATTGAGTTCGCTCGCATCGCGAAGTCCTGCCTACTTGGCCGGCCACAAGTTGCGAATACCCAGGATCATGATCAACGGGTCGAAGATCGAGCGGCGAAAAAACACGCCATAAAAGCCCGCACTCACAAGCAACCCGGTCAGGATGCACGCGACAAGTTGCACTGCCTGAGGCGCCGCCAGGTCGGCGCGGAGAAAATGGGCAACAATTGCGATGGAGATCCCGACTGGAAGCGCTGCGGTTAGCCCTGGAATCCATGTAATCAAGATGCTGCCAACACTGTGCTTCATATACTGCGCGCAATAGAAGCTCAACCCAAAGCTGCGAATCAGTTGCAGCACGCCGAGTGCAATGCAAACCGCCACCAGCCCATGGGGAATCAACAGAACAATTCCGGCCACCGCGCAAACCAAGTAAGAAAACACAACCAGCATCTTGTGGCGAAACCTTCCCAGCGCTTCCATCTGATACGCGGGCAGGTGGCCAGTGGCGTCTGCTGCCGCAGAGCAGCACAGGATCGTGTAAATCGGTATGGCCGCGGTCCACACGGGACCGTACAAGGAAAGAACAATGCAGGAAGCGGCTGCCGCGGCGCCTGCGCACAGCGGAAAAATGACCGCCAGAAAAACGCGCTGACTTCGCGCCAGAAGGTCAAATGCGTCCACAGACCCCTCCGCCGAAGCTATCGCAAACTTGCGGAACATCACCTGGGTGAGACCATTTGAAAAATTGATGACGGGCAACTGTATGAGGAGATAGCTCCGGTTATAAAGACCCACGTTGAATGCGGTTGAAAACTTGCCCAGCAACAGTGTGTCCACCGATCCGCCCAGGCCTTCCATGATTGTGGTAGCGGTTGCCTTGCCTCCGAATGCGACAATATGCCGGTAGTTCTCACGATTGAAGGTGGGTAACACCGAGTGAGGGCAAGCTAAGAAGTAAAACGTTGTGGCTATGAGAGCTTGCGAGACAGCGCTGATGATGATTGCCCAGGCCCCATAGCCCTTGATTGCAATGGGCAATCCAATTGCGAAGGTCGAGATTACGTAAGATGAGATATCGGCGATGGCCAACTGGCGCATCCTCAGCGACCGCCGCAGCAACCCTCCTGAGACCAGAGAAAAACCCCAGAGGACAAAGCTTAGTGATAACACTATGAGAACTGCCTTGAGGCGCGGCTCATGAAAAAATCGCGCCAGCAGCGGCGACATCGCCACGATGGTCAGGCAACCGGCTAACCCCAGACCGAAGCTCAGTGTAAAGGCGGCCCGGATATTCCCTTCGCTGAGGTCTGCCTTTTGAATCACCGCGCGGTTCATGCCCAGTTGGGAAAGGTACGAGGGAAACCTGCAGCAAAGCATTGCCAGGGCAACCAGCCCGTATTCGGCCGGCGCTACAAAGCGCGTGATGGTTGCCGCCGCCACCACCTGCAGCAACGTGGTGGAAATGGTCGATGTATAACTCCACCGAAGCTGCGAACGAGCGTCGTTAGGCATGGGATGTCCTGGATGAAACATCCGTAGTCAGAAGCGGACCGTAAACCCGGGCGATGACACGGTCCGGAGAAAAGTGCCGGGCGCGCTCGACGGCGGCTACACGCATCTGCTCCCAATCGCAATCGGGCATGAGGCTTATTTCAACAATCGCGTCCGTCAGCCCTTCTATCACTTCCTGCTCCGTCTTGCCCTGCGTGTTCACGACCCTGGCGCAATGCGGGTCTACCGTCATTGCCGGACCGCCCAGATCAAGACAGATCACCGGCTTTCCATGCGTGATCGCTTCCATCACCACGGTCCCGCCCGAGTCGTGCATGCTGGGGAATAGCAATGCATCGTGCGATGCAAACATCTGCATGAGCTCCGCTTTTGGAATCCACGGAATGAACTTCACGAGATCCTGCACACCCATGCGTCTCACCAATTCCTTGAGCGGAAGTTCCTCTTCGCCCTTGCCGACAATCGTTAACTCCACCCGAGCCTGCCCCCGGGCCTTCGCCACGGCCTGAATCGCAAGGTGAGCGCCTTTCCACGATACAAGGCGCCCTGCAAAAAGAAACTTCACCGGTGTGCCGCGATGCATCTCGCCCGCCAGATAAGGCTCCTCAGTAACCATGTTCTCCAGGCAAACCACCGCACGCGCCCTGCTTTCGCGCGTCAGGTAAGCCCGTGTCTGCTCGGTCTTCACTACAATGCGCGTCGTCATGCGAAGCATCAACCGCCATAACGGAAAAAATCGGGGCGCCAGATTGACCAGGCTGCGCAGTGTTTCATATCGTCTGGCTTTGGCTGACATGCTCACCAGCAGCGCCTGCGGCGCGTGCTCGCCGCCCCCAACCGGACCGAAGATGAAGGGCGCTTTCACCAGGTAAAGATACGATGCATGCCGGAACACCGCGTAGGTAATGTGCTGAACCGCATCGAACGGTTTCTCTCTGTGCAGTTGCCGGGCCCGGAACAGTGCGCTCCACTGCCAGCATATGTAGTATGGAAGCACATCCAGCACCGGAATCCAGAACCGCACATACCGCACCGCGGGATACTCGAACCTCAGGTTAGGAAGATCTAGACTGCTCTGCTTCTTCTCTATGGCCGGGCGATGCTCGTCACGCGCAAACACCAATACCTCGTGCCCAGCCTTCGCCAGCTGATACGCCCAGGACCATCCGAGCCCTGCTTCGGACCCCTCCTCGGGATCGCAGGCAAATGCAGAAAGAAGAATTCTCATCCGAGCCCCCCGTGCGCTCTGTAACATATCAGGCTTGGGCCTTCCGCCTTCAAACGCGGCCGGCCAGCGGCATACCTCGGATGTGGCTTTCTCTTCGATGCAGTTTGCAAATTGAGAGCACCCGATTACGTCAAAATTCCAAACTGTTGCTGCCGACCAGGGAGCAGCAAGCAGTCTAAGAGAATCCCCCGGCCCTCTGCTCAGCAAAGGCCAAACTTTCGCCTCAGGTGCCACACGGTTCGAGTCGGGTTCAGCAGAGCAGCACAGGCCATTGTCGCCGTTGAGCGGAACCGCCGGCGTTGCACCTGCATTCTGATCGCCTCGCGATAAAGGTGCAGCGCCTTGCAGTCGGCGCGTTCGCCAAGCCGCGCAAAGACCGACCGGCGCGCCCATAACCGGTCAAATTCCTCGGCCGTGGGCTCATTCGCCGCGCGCTCCCGGGCCTGCGCACAGGCCACGCTGAATGCGTGGATCTTATTCACCTGCATGAACCCGACTACGCTGGCCGACTCATCGTGCAAACGGTAGATGTGAAGTTGCGCCGGCAGGTTGCTCACCCGGCCAACTTCGCTCATGCGCAGAAAAAAATCGAGATCTGCCCCCAGCCCGGGAAAATGAATGCCGCCCACAGCCTTTGCCGCCTGGCTGCGCGCCATCAGCGACGGGTTACAGATCACCGGCCGACCCTGCATGAGAGCCTTGCGGATTTCGCTGTGTTCGATGGGCTGCGGCGGAGCGGGCACCGTCTCCGAACCAACGCGAAACGCGAAGCGGGTCCCGACCAGAACCACCTCCGGATTTGCATCCATGAACGCAGCCTGCTGTTGGAGCCGCTCCGGATGGGCAATGTCGTCCGAATCCATGATGGCAAGCAGTTCAGACCGGCTGGCGGCTATGCCTGCATTCGTCGCCCATCCAGCGCCACGCGCCGTCTCACATATCACGCGAACGCGGCCATCGGTGAGCGCCTCGGCGTACTCACGGCTCCCATCTGTTGATCCATTGTCAACAACAATCAGTTCGAAGTCTGCAAGGCTCTGCGAGAGAATGCTGTCAATGGCCTCGGCCAGAAACCTCATGCTGTTGTAAACCGGCATGATGACTGAAACTCGCGGTCCATTCATCTTCGCTTGCATCCTTACCGGATCGCCTTCCGGCGCCAGATTTCCATCCCCCGGGCCTCCAGCAGCACCGTTAAGCCGGGTTGCGGTGATCGGGGCTCCTCACAAAGAGCAGCCCCGGCCCCCTGTTAGGACTCCGACTTCTGATCCTGCCCGTATTTGTAGTACCCGTAATACGAGTAGCTGTCTGCCGAAGTGTTCTGGCTTACCCGGTTCAGAATCACACCAATGATATTGGCGCGCAACCGCGATAGTACCGAGATGACTTCAGCAACGGCTTTGCGGCGAGTCTCCCCGGCCCGGCTGATGATCAGTACGCCGTCGGCCGCCGTGGCCATCTGCAGGCATTCGGCAAAGCCCATCAGCGGCGGGGCGTCAAGGAACACCATGTCAAAGTCCTTGGCGAACTCGTCAAGCAGCGTCGCAAGCCGCGGCCCAATCAGATCAGCGGCACGATGCGAGCCCAGTCCGGCAGGCAGGAAACTAAGATTCGGCCTTCCCTCAATCGGCAAGACCGCATCCTGCCAAGCCAGTTCGCCAGTCAGCACATTCGACAAGCCAACACCCTGGGGCAAGCCGAACTTCGTATGCAGACTCGGCCGGCGCAGATCTCCATCCACTAGAAGCGTGCGCTTGCCGCGGTCGGCGTTGGCAATTGCAAGATGCGCCGCAATGGTGGATTTTCCTTCGCTCGGAGCCGCACTTGTCAGCATGATCGAACGCAGGCGCCCTTCGAAATCGGAGAGCAGAATCGTGTTGCGGATCGTCCGCACTGCCTCTTCGAAATCGGTGGTCGCGCGATTGTACCCGCCCTTGCGATTTCCATCCTGTGCGCTCTTTGCCAGCGCCGTGCCCGCCGATGCCCCGGCTGCGCCCTTGGTCAACAAAGCCGCGGCCCGATCGATCGGCATGGTGCCAATGACATCCGTTCCCAGGAAGCGGCTGGCTTCTTTGGGATCCCGCAGCGTTGTATCCAGAGCGTCTTGCAGCAGCGCCGCGCCCACGGCCAGGAACGTTGAAAAGAAGAATGCAAGGAAAAGGTTCAGCCACAACTTGGGAGAAACAGGACGCAGCGGCGGCCGCGCCAGGTCGGCAATCCGAATGTTGTTGTTCTGAAAGCCTGCATTGATCCCTGCTTCGCGAATCTTCCTCACCAGCTCTTCATAGAGCGTCTTGTCCGCTTCGGCTTCGCGCTTCAGTTGCTGGTATTCAAACGACCGCGAGTTGATCTGGTCCCATTCTGCCTTGGTGTCGGCCACGGTCTTTTGCAGCATCTGTTCCCGATTCAGCGACTCGCGATAATCCACTTCGATCCGCGCCGCAATATTGTTGCGCGCGCTATCGAACTGCCTCTGCACTTCCGCCAGTTCCGAAGCCGCCTTGCGGTATTCCGGATGGGTCGAGCCATAGGTCGCCTGCACCAGCGCGAAGTGCTGGCGCGCCTGGTTCAGTGTTTCGTTCAGCTTGGCCAGCGAATCGCCTTGCGTCGAAATCTGGGCAGCTTCAAGCGACCCTGATTTCATCGCGTTCCAAGCCGCCTCTTTGCGCACCCGGTCGCCCTGCGCCGTCGTATATTCCGTATTCAATTGCAGAAGTCGCGCCGAAAGAATGTTGGTCTTCTCCTCCGGGTTGATGACGTCCAGGTCTTTCTCAAATTGAGCCAGGGCCAAGCCCGATTTCTCCATCTTCGCCTTCAGCTCATCCAGTTGCTTCTCCATGAACGTCGACAAGCTTGCCGACGATCGAATGCGGATCGCATAGGAGTGGTTCAGATAGGAATTGGCAATTGCGTTGGCCGCGTCCGCCGCCAGCTGAGGATCCTCTGAACGGTAGCTGATCAATAACAGATAGGTATTGGGCGGGCGCGTGACTTTCAGTTGCCTCAGCTCGATGGGCGCATTTGACGCGGCCTGTGCCCTGGTCGGGTTGTTCTTGCTGATCTGGCCTTCCCGCTGGAGCAGATGAAACTCCTCGGCCACCGGGCGAAGCACTGCATCAGACTCGACCAGCTTCACCTGAGTCGCGATAAACTGGTCCGCGTCGTTCAGGTCGTTCGCCCGCCCCGAGTCCTGACCCACAATCTCTGACGGCGCCTGCCGGTCGATGTCCACCGTCGCCGTCGATTCATACACCGGCTGAAGCCGCGACGATACGATCCCGGTGGCGAGAATCGAACTCGCCACAAACGCGAGAATCTTCCAGCGATGCCGCCGCAGAATCCACAAATAGTGCGACAGCGGAACCGACGGTGTTTCCGGTCCAACTTCCTGTTGCGGCTGAATGGGCGGGTAATATGCCAGCGCGGGCAGGTTCGTTGATTGCCCGGGTGGGATTACCTCTGCAAGTCTGTTCTGTTCAGGCATGTGTCCTCTTCAAAATCCTAGTGGTAGGCGTAGATCATCGCGGCGCCGACGCCGGCGCCAACTCCAACGGTTGTCTCCAGAACCTTTAGACTGGCCCGCAGCCCGGTTTGATCCGGAATATACAAAATGTCATTCGCCATCAATGGCACATCCGGAGCCTTGCGCTCCATGATCTTCTTCAGCTCAATCGGAATCTCGCTTCTTCCCCCGGTGCCGCCTTCGGTCCGGTAGATGTAGGCCGTGTGGCTTGGGAAACTCTCCAGGCCCTCTGAAAGAGCCAGCGCCTTCATCACTGTGCTATCACTGGCGCCCGTAATCAGATACGCTCCGGGCTTCTTCACCTGGCCAAGAACGAAAATCTTGCCGGCGTCTGGAACTCGGATCTCCTCGCCGCCTTGAAGAATCAGATTCAGTGCGGGGTCCGCCTCATTAATCAAGCCCTGAATCGGAATTCTCTGCACCAGCCTGACCGGCGAACCTTCGGTGCCCGGCGTCACGCGGCTCACCAGTACCTCCATGCCGGCAAACTCGGTGAGCCCTTCAGCCTTCGCAATTGCGTCAAGCAGCGTCACCGTGCCCGTTGCCTGAAACGTCAGCGGCTTCTTCACCGCGCCAACCACTGATATCGGGCGACTGCGATACTCAACCACTGAAACTGTCACAATGGGGTCTACCAGCACGTTCTCTTCCTTCAGAGCTGTCGTGATGGCAACTTCAAGCTCATTCGGAAAAAGACCTGCCGCCAGAACTGGCCGGTGCAACATCGGCAACCGAATGTTGCCGTCCGTCCCGACTCGTACGGTCCGCGTTAGCTCCGCAGAATCGTAGACCGAAATCCCAATCAGGTCGTCCCGGCCAATCTTCTCGACAGGAAGATTCGAGCTGTCCGCGTTGTAGGCCGTCACCCCAATTCCGGCTCGGTCCGGCGTTGCCTCCTGCTGCCCGAATGCTGCCGTTGCAACAGCAATGCTCACCAGCAATATCGTTATTCTTTTCATAAGCCACTCCTGGGCGCCATCTTCAGCGCCCTGCCTAGCCTCGTAATTCCGGTTGATCGGCCCGCGAAATGCGGCCCGTCATAATGGTCAACGGGCGTTTTCGTCCCTGAATGACGTAATTTCCGCCGCCAGTTGCTCGATCTTTCTGTCAAGGCTTCTCATGTGCGCGCGAAATTCGTCCATGTGGCTGCCCAGCGCATCTTCCCGATTGCCGCCGTTCAGAAGCACACGCATCGCATCGCGCGTCAAATCCGACACGCTGCGCGCGCCGGTGACTGAGCAAAGCCGCCTCAACGCCGAGTACTCCTCGTCGGAGAGACGAACGCTAATCATGCGTGACCGTGGTTTAAGTACTGTCATGTCGAGTTTGTACGGCAGCCAGAGACTCTAGCCAGGTAGCGTCACCCTGCGACGAGGGAGACCATTGAGGTGGCGATCTTTCGAAACTGAGTACGCCTCAGCCTTGAATGACCGAAACAATGCATTTTGCGCAGGCTTCGCCCCCGTCAGTCCCAATCTGCGGCAGGGGCTGTAAAGAGATCAGGCGCACTTGCGTATCAAGTGCAGGATTGTTTCGATTGTGCACTGGCCAAAAGGGGTTTCCAGCGCGATCCTCGCTTGATGCGAGAGGTGACTCGATTCCAACATAGCACGGGCTGAATCTCGATTGCAAGAAAATTGTGCGACAAACGCCTGACAATCAGTTTCCGCTCAGATGGTGGGATCTATCTTGTTTTCCGCCACTTGGCGCTGCAACCATTCCCACACAAGCGAACTTGTATGACATTCGTTGCCGCTCGTATGACAATTCGCGCCAAACTGGCTCGCCCTCCCTGGACTGCCCAATCGCCGCCAGGTTTGAGCGTTCATCCATCCGAAAAATGTTGACCTGCATCCAGGCCGATCCTGGCGCTCCGCCTCTTCCTCATGCCGCCAATCGGTCCGCGGTCCCTAGCTGCGGTCCGCCAGCACAAACGCGCGATGCCCTGGCTTCGCCAG